>Ga0308156_1000018_pt1 | contig 752825 bp, 680 predicted proteins | sample PhyAR2_FD_201041 | JGI IMG/M metagenome (GOLD analysis project Ga0308156, IMG submission 201041) | Phyllosphere microbial communities from UC Gill Tract Community Farm, Albany, California, United States - DLSL A.R2 | ecosystem: Host-associated > Plants > Phyllosphere > Unclassified | place... | reverse complement strand
AGATCTAACCGGAATGACAGTTAAAACTCTTCCACAGCTTCTGGAGCTGATCGCCGATGTTCGTGCCAATGGGCTGGCTATAGATCTGGGTGAAACTCTTGAGGGCGTCTGCACGATAGCAGTAGCGTTAGACACACTTTTTGGTCGTTTTTCTATCTCATTATTAGTTCCAGCGGCACGTTTCCATAAACATGAAACCTTTTATCGGAAAGAACTCATGCAATGCAAGGAGGCGATAGTTAATGAAATTGGAAGAACAATTTCGGTAGGAGAATAACTAACAACAGGAATAAGTGTTCTTAACGAAATTTGTTAGGGGGCTTGCACAGCCCGGCCCGGCCCGGCCCGACCTGCCCCAATATTAGATACAACGATCAGTTAGTAATGGAGTTGACCAGCTTCCCGTTGATCAACACTAAGTACTGTTAGCTACTTCCGCTTTTGGCACAGAACGGACAAGCTAACTGAGTTGAAGGTCCGCTATGAGCGAAAAGCGGACATTTTGACGGCACCCTTAGAGCGAGATGTTTTTAATAAAGGGGGCTTAATGCAGCTATATGAAAAAACGTCGCCTTTAAAATATTGTGCCGGCATTGCTTATCACCTGGACCAGGATACTGAATTGCTTAGTCAATCATGCTTCTTCCTTACAGTTTACACCTAAATGGGCAATAGCCGACTGGAGGTGTTCCAGAAATGCCTTCACTTTGACCTGTAGATATTTTCTGCCGGAATACAGCGCGTATAGCACCAGATCTTCTGGTTCGCGGTTACAGTTAATTTTAACAAGGGAGCCGTTGTTAATTTCTGACTCACAGGCATGAAGAGGCAGGATGGCGAAACCAAGTCCTTTTAGTGCCGCAGCCCTGGCCATCTGTCCACTGTTCACCTTGTAGCTGGACTGCACCTGGACGGTCTGGTTTTGTTTAAATCGCCAGGGCATTCCCTGGAGTACCGACATACTGGTAATGCAGGGGAGTTTGGTTAGTTCATTAACCGAATGTGGTGATGGGTGACGCTCCAGAAGTTCTGGGGCGGCTACCACGCAGCTCGGCCAGCGCAGAATTTCTCTGGCAACCCAGCAAGAATCCTCCAGTGGCCCACGTCCAAAGCGTAATACCAGATCAAATCCATCCAGTAGCCCCTCTGTTGGATCCAGTTGTGTGTCACAACTGAGCTGTATCTGTGGATGCCGAATGCAGAAGTCAGCGAGAATGTCTGCCATGAAGGGAAGGTCTGGTGTAATGATCTTCAGGTGGCCTGATAGTGAATCACCAAACAGTGATACTTCTTCCAGCGCATGATCCAAAGCGTGCGTGAGCGGCGTAATGGATTGATACAGCAGTTTACCGGCTGCGGTTGGAATTATCTTGCGCGTCGTACGCTCCAGCAGCCGCACATGAAGTTGTTGTTCAAGTAAAGTGACATGTCGACTGACATTGGATGATGGCAGTTGAAGCTGCTCTGCTGCGAGCTTAAAGCTCAACTTTTCATAAACAGCCTGAAAAGAGATCAGCCACTGCATTTCAAATTTTTCTATCATTAATTATCCCAAAAAATGAGATTATAAAAACTATAATTCCATATTTATCACTAATCAGGTGGTCATTACAATTTCCTTAAAATTTCTTAAGAGGAAGGAAATGATGACCAAAGCCAAGAAAATTGCCATCGTAGGTGCCGGGGTTGCTGGAATTGCACTGGCTATCCTCGCAACCAAACAGGGCCATCAGATCAGCCTGTTTGAGCGTGGCAGCAACGTGTCTTCTATGGGAGCAGGTGTGACGTTGTGGCCCAATGCCATGTTCGTCATGCAGAAGATGGGGCTTGACAAAAAGGTCATGCAAGTGGGTGGTACACCATGCATGATGCGCCAGTTTGATCAGCATGGCCTCCTTCAGACTGAGTTCGATATCTTAGCCGTGAACTCACTTTGCGGTTTTCCCAGTGTGACAGTTTTACGGCGTGAGCTGATGAGCTTACTGGCCGGTGCGTTAGAGAGTTTGGGGAAGGAGATCACGTTCAATTGTTCAATCACTGCCGCGGACGTAATAAAGTTGAGCCAGGAGTTTGATCTGGTAGTCGGGGCTGACGGGCGTATGAATTCAGTCGTCCGCCAGGCATTGCGTGCGGAGAAAATCACTCCTCGTTATCATGGCTTTGTGAACGTAATAGGTGTGGGAAGACAACGAGAGGGTACCCCGAACAACGCTATTGATGAATTTCGTGGTCAAGGTGAGCGTTTTGGAATCGTCCCAGTGAGTGATGGATGGTGCTATTGGGCAGGAGCATGGAACGCTCCCGTTGACAATGAACATCCCCGGGCGCACTGGTGCGATGAGTTGCATCGACGTTTTCGGGACTGGCCTGATCCTGTGCAGAATATGCTGCTGTCATATGACAGTGCATCAGTTAATTGCATTTTCGTGCATGACATTGATCCTCTTCCCTTTTGGCATCAAGACAATGTCTTAATGATCGGAGACGCGGCTCATGCTTCCTTGCCGACATCCGGGCAGGGAGCATGTCAGGCGCTGGAAGATGCGTGGCATCTTACTCGCTTAATGAAGGAGACCGATAATCTGGAGATTGCTCTACAAAACTTTTACCAACAAAGACATATCAAGACCTCAGCAGCACAGTTGGTTGGAAGACAATTCGCTAAGAAAATTTTTTCTGAACAACCTGAACCACTGCTGCCTGCATCCACTACTTCCGCTGCAGAACTCAGTCGCTTTTGGATGCAAGGTTTAACGTAGTTAGTTTTTTTAAATCGGGTATAAGGCGGTATGCCTGTATGACAGACGGATACTGACCAGTGCGATGTTTTTGATAAGTACTGATCCGCGCCCCCGTAATAATGCAGTGCGGACCTGCCAATGTCCGCTTTTGGCACAAAGCGGACATGCTCGCGTGGCAAGGTCTGCTATGAGCGAAGAGCGGACCTGACTCTGTTTTCAGCTAAAAACGCATATGCGCAAGATCGGTAATTAAGTTCGTTCCTTTGGGGTGCCATTCCAGCTGCTCCTGGGTGATTGCGCTTGATGCAGACATATCCTGAGCGACAAATTTACTCAGCCAGCCAAAATGTGCTGCTGCTTCCGATGATTCAATACTTTTAACCGGCACATCAAGCGTACGCCCGATGATCTCAGCGATGGCTTTCAGTGTTATGCCCTGTTCCGCCACAGCGTGATATCGACTGCCAGGTACTGCTCGTTTCAGGGCCAGGATATAGAGAGATGCCGCATCACTGATATGTACTGCTGACCAGCAATTCTCCCCCCCGGCTATATACGCTGAAACGCCTTTCTCTCGGGCAATCTCAACCAGCGGCGTAATAAGCCCCTGTTTTAAAGTGTTGTGAACCTGTGAAAGCCGGATGACAGAGATATTGACGCCATTTCTGAGCGCAGCGACGCCAGCCAGCTCCGATGCTTTACGAGGATTCATATGTTCAGGATTAAAGTGGTTTTCGACTGCCGTTGCACCCGGTTTTTCTGCACCCAGACCGACGACAGAAGTGATAAGCAACGGCTTTGTCGTCCCTTTTAATACCCCGGCCATTTCTTCAATCGCCATCCGGTCCACTTCGCAGTTTGTGATGAAGGTTGAAAAATCGTGATTGAATGCGGTGTGTATGACGCCATCACTTTCCATTGCACCGCGCCGCAGGCTTTCTGGCTCCGTAACGTCGCCGAAAAGAGGCTCAACGCCTGAGGCAGCCAGAGCTGCGGCTCCCTGCTGGCTTCTGGTGAGCCCTGTTACCCGGTATCCGGCAGTGATTAGTTTTTCTGCAACTGCAGAACCAATAAATCCGGTTGCCCCTGTAAGAAATATACGCATTGTGTTCGCCTTATCAGTCATGAGGATTGCTACGTCGATCCAACACTGTCACTTTAAGCGCGGCCAACAATACCATCCATGTGATAAAGTCGCTTTTTTATGTCTGATAGTCTGGAATTTATATGGATATACTTTCACAACTGCTCTCGCTTCTCAGACCAGAAAGTTATGTTTCAGGCGGGGTTAAGCTTGCGCCCCAATCGTCAGTACAATGGCCATCTCATGACGGCGTTAAGTGCTATGCCATTGCATCTGGCGAGTGCTGGCTGTCTGTGAAAGGTAATACGCCCCCGTTGAAGCTTCAGAAAGGGGACTGTTTCCTGCTGCCTCCAGGTCCCCCTTTCAGGCTGGCGACAGAATTGTCAGCAAAGGCGGTAGATTTTACGACAGTCCGTACCGCGATGGTTTCAGCTTCAGCTGAAGAGGCTGTCGAAAAGCCAGGCTGTTTACTGGCTGGTGGCCATTTTCTTCTGGCCGGGCGCGCCGCGAAGATGCTTTTAGAGGCGTTGCCGGACGTTGTACATATCCGTAATCCATCGGACAAGGCAGCGATGCGGTGGGCACTTGAGAGGATGGTTCAGGAGATCCGTGAGCCGCAGCCAGGCAGCGCACTGATTGTGCAACAACTGGCATTTATGCTGCTGATACAGGCTCTGCGACTGTATGCGAATGAAAATCAGAATGCCAGCACGGGCTGGCTCTTTGCTCTCAGGGACAAAAAACTGAGCGCTGCACTGACCGGTATGCACCAGAATCCCGAGTACAAGTGGACGCTGGCTAAGCTCGCCGGGCAGGCAGGGATGTCGCGTGCAGCATTTGCAAAACACTTCAAGCAGACCCTAGGCACCGCTCCTGTCGAATACCTTACACAGTGGAGAATGATGCTTGCCTGCGAGCAACTAAATTATTCTGACCAGACGATCGCCCAGATTGCAGCAGCATCGGGATATGAGTCCGAAAGCGCATTCGCAAAAGCGTTTAAACGGACTATCGGTTGCTCGCCGGGAAAGATCTCAGCCAAACGAAGACCTTAAACGTTAAGCACAAATTCTGTTGCCGGTCCTTTCAACTGCCGTCAACGTCCGTTCTTGGCACGAAGCGGGCCATCTGACTGAGCTGAAGGTCTGCAACGAGCGAAGAGCGGACATTTACTGTTTTCTTGTAACCTATCAAGGTCTGAGTACTTGAAGCCAGCAAGGTACTTAAACACATCGAATCACTAGTGAATGCATCTATCTGTTGCAAAAAAAATTGTTAACTCAACAACGCCGGCAAAAGAGTGCTCATGAAGAAAATCCGGCCTCTCCTGAGCACTTACCCTTTCTATTGGGTGCTCTTTGCTGATGCAATGAGCATGGTTTTATTTTCTGTCAAATATTCCCGCAGCGTTTTTGCCGGCCTTCCGAGGATATAAGGAAGATCGTTCTGAACCATCGACATATAGGACATTCTGCCATCAAGCATCTGTGTTACAAAATCGATGTTTGCACTGGCGTACCAGCTTTCAGCCCCTTCGGCTATCCGCGAGTCAATCAACTGACGGAACCCCTCAAGTCCCTTGTCTTCACACCTGATCTCAAGCTCAGTCACTTCGCTTAAAAGCATGGCAATTTCTTCCCCGTTAAAGCTTTCCACGCTCAGCCAGTAATGCTGACCAGCGTGACGAACAGGTCCATCAAGGAGTACTTTTGCTGCTACGGCAGCAATGTCCTCGGGCGCTACATAGCCTACTCTGCGATCCCCCCAGTAAGTCGTGTAAGTGAAATTTTTGGGAATATAAAAACCGGTGAAGACATTCATGAACATATTTGGATGGAGATGTGTCCAGGCAATACCACTCGCTTCGATATACTTTTCTATCATCTGGTGCCATACAAAGTGGGCGTCGGTGGTATCCCATTCAGCGAACACCCCCACATGAACGATATGGCTCACACCCGCCTTTTTGGCAGCATCCACCAGGGTTTTGCTCTGCGTGAGCATGGCGACGCTGTAGCCGGTTAAGAGAAAGATACGATCAACATCAGCCAGAGCGAGCGCGAAGGTCTCTGGTTTATCAAGATCGAGATAAACACCATCTTTACCTTCCCGACGCAGCAGTTCTACCTTGTCTTGCTTACGCGAAGCGATACGAAGATGAACATCTTCGCCGTCGAGTTCTTTGACGATATGGCTGCCGATGGTTCCGGTAGAGCCCAGAACAAGTACGATGGGTTTCTTATTCGTTGTCATGAGTAGAGTACCTTTTTCATTCACATAAAAAGCGCGCGCGTCAGACGCACGGCATATTCAGCGTCGGGGTTTGTGGTACTGTCGCCAACCCGTTCCATGATTGCCTCGATCGCCAGATCGCGACGCTTCGGCAGGCGAGTCCGCTCGGTGGCTGCCAGTGCATCGGGCAGCTCATCGCGCGTCAGGTCCGTGCAGTAGCACGGTGCGCCGGGCTGCTGGCGCCAGGATTCGCTGAGCGGCCCTGAATAAACCGCGTCGAGCCCGGTCTCGTCGACCAGGTTCATCGCCACATCGCGTTCCCGCTCGCCGTTGGCGGCAACGGGAATGGCGATCCGCCCTGGCGTTCCATTAGTGACGCCCTTCTGGGCGAAGGAAGCCGAGGTGATGGCGTTCCACGCTTTGACGATGGGGCGGCCAAGCTGCCCGGCAACCCACTCGCTCTCGGTTTGCCCGGCTTCGATGTCGGCGATTTCGCCGTCACGTTTGGGGTAGTAGTTGGAAGTGTCGATGACCACAGTGCTGGCAGGTACGCTGGCGAACAGCGGGGCTATATTCGTAATGGCGCCAAGTGGTGTCGACAGGATTACCACCTCGACATCCATCACGGCCTCAGCAGAAGTAACGGCCCGTGCACCGTGTCTCAGGATATCGCCTTTAATAGTGTCAGGGCCTCGCGAATTGGCTATCTTAACGTCATGACCTGCCGCGCTGAGTTTCATCACCAGCGTTTTACCGATATTACCTGTGCCCAGTATGCCAATATTCATGTTGTCTTCCTCGTTGTGATCAATTGCCGTACGGGGGCGGCAAAACGATGCCGCCCCCGGTGTTTCAGACGTGGAAAGTCACGCTGGTGTCGACCGGCACGCGATCCATGTAGATGCGATTACCAGGGGCTGACTCGTCCGGGTAGCCGAAAGAGATACCAAACAGCAGTTTGAACTCGTCAGAAACGCCGAGGAATTCGCGGATGGGATCGGCAAAAAAGCCGAGCGCGGTCTGGGGAATGCCACCGAGACCGCGTGCTGTGAGCGACAGCAGGAAGGTCTGGCCATACATACCGATATCACCCGCAACGCGGACGTTGTCGCCAAATGAGGGCATAAACAGAAATGCGACCTGCGGAGCGTTGAAGAACGAATAGTTCATTGCTCCTACGCGATGCCGGCCTTCCTTGTCCTCGCGCATAACATTCATGGCTTCGTAATAGGCCTTGCCCAGCGCATCGTTACGCTTCCGATATTCGCCGTAGTAGTGATTCTGATCAAAAGAGAAGTCCGGGGAGAACTCGCCTGCGTCATTTTTGGCGTGCAAAATCTTAGAAAGCTCTTTGATCTTCTCGCCGCTGACGATATGGGTATTCCAGGGCTGCGTGTTGCAGTTGGAAGGAGAGCACTGCGCATCCTCCAGCACCTCACGGATAATGTTTAGCGGCACAGGCTTATCGAGAAAACCGCGGATAGAGCGGCGCACGCGTGCTGTCTCTTTGAATGACAGCGTCTCATCGGATGATGTTTCGGGGTGGACAAGATTCATAGTCATAACGGCTTCCTTTATCTGGACAGTGTTTGAAACTATTTCGCCTGCATTTTTCTAGTCAGCAAGACTATAGCGTACTAGATAAAACAGCGCAAAGAGGTTGAAGTTGGTCTTTTTAATCCTGACGTGGTCGACTGAGATCGCGCAGGGTGTCGCGCAATGCGATCAGACCCGATTCGTCCAGTTTACAGGCGCTTTTGATCTTCTGGCTTACGCTCAGGATCTCTTCCCGGATGCTCTGCGCGTGAGGGGTCAGATCGACCAGCACGCGTCGTTCATCGTTCGGGTCACGAGTGCGGGTAACAAATCCAGCGGTTTCGAGGCGTTTCACAAGCGGGGTGATAGTTCCCGTGTCCATGTCGAGACAGGCACCAAGCGAACCTACCGACACTGGCGAGCCGTTCAGCAGTTCAAGCATCACCAGGTATTGCGGGAACGTCAGACCTAACGGCTCCAGGAAGGGCTTGTGCATCCGGGCCATGCGGTTAGCTGCTCCATAGAGCGCAAAAGAAAGCTCCATACCAACGCTACGGGATTTTGTCATCATGCTCTCAACTGATATCTTCTAGTGCACTAGATTATAGCAACGTCAAATATTTTCAAGCGCCGTAACCGCCAGACTGGGCATTTGATCGTCGACATACCCTGTATTATAAGTTTGGAACACAATTCTGGGGACGTTGCCAAGCCTGTTCAGTAATTAACTTAACATGAAGGTTCCAATGTCCGCTTCTGGCACGTAGCAGACATGTACGCCAGGCAAGGTCCGCTATGAGCGAGGAGCGAACATACACAATAACATCCGCCTTTCATTCGCTATTTTTCCTTTTAACCAGAAGGAATGACCTGATGAAAAAAGTCTGTCAATATTCATTATCAGAACGAATAATGGCGCAAATATCCAGCATCAGATTACGTGCTGTCTGGCTATTGCCTCCAGGCTGAAAGAAGCCGTGAATGACGCCGAGATAGCGTTGTGCCGTGCACTTTACTCCTTGCTGTGTCATTCGAACAAACCATAACCCCCTGACTCTCCCGCACAATTCAAGGGACATGAAATGAGTCCCGGCAACCATTACCCCTCTTGTTGTACTGGTCAGGTTTTCAATCCCTTTGACATCAAACCATTTTTTGACTCTTGCATCGCTCCAGAACCAGGCCATACTAGTCTCCATCAGCCCCCCGAAAGAAACAAATTTTTATTGTTCATCTGGCTTCGGGCAAGCGGGGTCATCTCCGGAAAACAGAGTTCGAGATTTTTATCGCAATTCCTTCCCGGGGACTCAGAAATGGTCTGGATATTTTTATAAGACCAAAACCCAGAATATGTAAAACCAAGTAAGGAAGTTGAACGATAAGACATAGTAGGCCTAAAATAAACTAGGCAAGCCATTTCCCGTGACAGAGTAAATTATGAGTAAAGAGTTTTTACATAAATTTAATTAGCACTAACGAGGGTTCTAATACATAAGAAAGATAATGAGAGAATTCGGATTTGGCGCTACGCACCGGCCTGGTCAGTTTGAATCTGAATAAATTTAAAAAATAACCATCAATTAATGGTTAAAGGTATGGTGAACCAGGAAATAATTACAAAAACTAAAATTCCTGCCACTGTAAAAACCATGAGATTATCATTGATATTCAATAAATTGTCTCCTGGACTCATCATCCTCAAGGTACTCAAAAGAGAAGAGGCGAATTTGGGTAAAGTTATAAAACCATTGACAATCGTTTCGTTGAATAATTTCGCCAGGTTTGAAACATATCCCCGATGCTTCCCGAACGACCGCATATTTGCCATTACTAAATCTAACCCTGTGAATACAGAAAGGTTGACCTGCCTGCCCGTGACAGCTGTTCGAAAGAATATACCCTTCAATAGAAAAAGATTTTTTACTTTTCATCATTTTGCCCTCTAGAACTACTGTATAAAGAAAATGTTGTCATTTCCCGATATTGTTACGTTACGGGTTTGATCAGCACCGACATACCAGCATTCTGGTGTCTTGAGTAACAGCCTGCTCGCAGGGCATACCAGAACCGCATTTTCACTGCTTTCTGAACATGCCGGGCAGGCAACACCTAAATTGCCTGATTTATGATACAATGCCCTTCCGTGAGAAATTTATGATGAAATCAGAAAATACCCTTGACTGGTACCCGGCACAGCTACCACCAGTGAAAATTATCCTTGGTGAGGCCGTGTTGACTGTAGGTAAACAGGGCCGGCCGATTAATACCCGAACCTTGCTTGAATACCTTCAGGTTATGCAAGGTAAGCAAAAAAGGCGGGATGACAAAATCGCCATGCAGACTGCAATTGATGTTCTCCGCGATAACCAGCGCATTAACGGCAGACGTTAATGCGCATCCCGAATCAGTGTCCGTTCTGAACGATCTCAACCGTATGGTTTTGCCCATCATCCCGCAGCGGTACTCTGTCATCAGGGAGGAGAACGCCATCCAGCGTAACGCAATATTCTGCATCGCCGCGTGAGACACTAATCTGATAATGGCTTTCGCCATATTGATAGGTCATAGAAAAAGACGGCCACGTATCCGGTAACCGGGCATGAACAGTAAAGTCAGCACCGTAGCGTTTTATTCCCAGTAACTCCTCAGTAAGTAAACGCCAGGCCCAGCCTGCAGAACCGGTATACCAGCTCCATCCTGCACGTCCGGTATGAGGAGCGACGCTGTAGACATCAGCACTCATGACATAAGGCTCAGCTTTATAAATCCCAACCGAGTCCGCATCTAGGGTATGATTTATCGGGTTGAGCATTGACCAGAGCTGCCAGGCGCGTTCGGCATTCCCCATTCGGGCAAATGCCATTACTGCCCAGATGGCACCATGTGTATACTGCCCTCCGTTCTCCCGCACACCGGGCAGATACCCCTGAATGTAACCCGGATTTGGACCGTGACCATCGAAAGGAGGCGTTAACAGTTTTATCAGTCCCCCCTCGTTATCCACAAGGTGCTTATCCAGCGCCTGCATGGCTTTTGCGCACCGTTCCGGGCTTGCGGCCCCGGATAATACAGACCAGCTCTGTGCAATCGCATCAATCCGGCAGTCCTGTGAGGCTTTTGATCCCAGGGGAGTACCATCGTCAAAATAGCCGCGCCGGTACCATTCACCATCCCAGGCGTGAGCTTCGAGATTGCTTTGCAGGCGCAGAGCCTGTGAACGGCACATCGAGGCGATACCGTCATCCTGCCTGCGCTCCGCCAGCGCTGCAAAGCGCTGCAAAATGTCGTACAGGAAGAAGCCCAGCCAGACGCTTTCACCTTTGCCCTCGATACCCACCCGGTTCATCCCGTCATTCCAGTCACCGGCCCCCATCAGCGGCAGACCATGCTCCCCGAACCGCAGTCCATGGCGAATAGCTTTGATGCAGTGTAACCAGAGTGTCTCTTCGGTGCCGCTGATGACCGGCGTGTCATAGACAGACTCTTCACCAGGCTGAAGCGGGCGTCCCTCCAGATAAGGAATGCGTATTTCCAGTGCATCCACATCTCCCGTCGTTTCAATATAGTGGCAAACGGCAAGCGGCAGCCACAGGTAGTCATCGGAGCAGCGGGTACGCACACCGTTGCCGTGTGGCGGGTGCCACCAGTGCTGCACATCCCCCTCGATAAACTGCCGGGAGGCACAGAGTATTATCTGTTCACGCATCCGGTTCGAATCAGCATGGCTCAGTGCCAGTGAATCCTGCAGCTGATCACGAAAACCAAATGCACCGCCAGACTGATAGTAACCACTGCGGGCCATAAGGCGACAGGCTATTGTCTGATACAACAGCCAGCCATTGACCAGTAAATTTACGGACGTGTCGGGGGTGTTTACCACAATTTTATCGAGCACATTGTGCCAGTGGTTGTGAACCCGGTTCAGCTCCTGGCGGACCATATCCTCGTTCATGTAACGGGCCAGCGTCTTCTGAGCACAAACCTCATTCTCTTCTGCGCCGAGGATAAAAATAAACGTCCTCTGGTCCCCGTCGATTAATGTAACCGTCGATTGTACCGCCCCGCAGGGATCCAGACCGGCTCCCGTCTTACCTGAAAGCCTGCGCAGTTTCATGGCAGACGGAGCGTGCAGGGAGCCATTACGGCCAATAAACTCCCGGCGGTCCCCCGTCAGCGAACAGTCATTACCGCTGACGGCAAAAAATGCAGTACGCTCGCCACCATTATCCCCATAAAAGTTGTTCGCCAGCACCCCGCAGCCGCCAGGCGTTCTGGCCGCATGTGTCACAATGTGAGGGGCTGAGCGAGTACGGGATCCTCCGAGCGTCCACTCCACATAGCCAGTGACGGAGAGTTTACGTGTCCGTCCCGAAGAATTACTGAGCGTCAGAAATGCCAGTTTAACCGGTGCCGCTTCAGCAACCAGGACCGTCAGCTCGCTGTCTATGCCACTCTCACGATGGGCAAAAATGCTGTAACCAAAACCATGGCGGGTCAGGTAATCACCGTGTCCGCGAACAGGCAAAGCCGTCGGTGACCAGTACTCACCGCTCTCTTCATCGCGCAGATAAAATGCCTCGCCGCTGCGATCGCTCACCGGATCGTTCTCCCACGGTGTCAACCGGTATTCATGTGCATTCTCATACCAGGTGTAGGCCTGTCCCGCCTCTGAAATCACACTGCCAAAACGGGAATTTGCCAGTATGTTTGACCAGGGGGCCGGTGTCGGCGCATTTTCCCGCAGGACAATCTGATACTCCCGACCATCCTGCGAAAATCCACCGTAGCCATTAAAATGGCATAACTGACTGGTATCGGGGCTCCAGTCCGTATGTTGATTATGCTCCCGTACAGCACGCGGAATGAATGCTCTTACCGGCGATTTCAGGGTATGAATACGCTGGTTAAGCTGCTCATTAATGCCCCCTGCGCGGTCATCAAGATAAAGACAGGCCACGCTCATCAATAGCAACTTATCCTCGGCGGAGAGATGCTCGCCATTACGGACAAAAAGCCCGCCCGTTTTGTCCAGCAGGCTGGCTTCAGATCCGGCATAAATTAACTCCATGATCTGCTTTTGTAATCCCTGCTGGTAGCCGCCGGGGCTGTTGTTCAGGATAACCAAATCCACATTCAGCCCTTTCTGTCTCCAGTAACGGTGTGCCTGGATCAGCGTGGTCACTGAGGTGATACTTTCCTCACTGGTTATACTAAGCAGCACTATCGGCAGATCGCCCGAAATTGCCCAGCCCCACAGACCGGACTGACCACGCCGGTTGCGGCCGATCGCCTGGCTTTCGGCGCGCAGCGCCTGGACAGGGTAAAGCACAGCGCTGGCGAGACGATTGAACAACGTGGCGTCATCTTCACTGGCGTTCATCTGGCGTAATACCACCAGACTGTGAGACCAGGCCAGTTCGAAGACGCGATCGGCGATAGGATAGTCGCGATACTTTTCCAGCAACGCCAGGCTCTGCTGGCGGGTCTCGCTGATACCGTAAATGATATCAATCGTGATCGACTGCCCCGGCTGCAGAATGATGGCGTGGCGTATTGCCAGTATCGGATCCAGCACTGACCCCGACGTGTTGCTGAGCACCCCTCCCGCCTCTATTGCCTGGGCATCCGCAGGGTTTCTGCCACGACCAAGAAATTTTGTCCTGTCCGTTTCAAACGAGACGTTATGTCGTTTATCGCCATGCACCATCATCATGTGAAACAGGCAGGGACTCGGTTCATCCGGGGATCGTGGCCGCCGGTGGCAAAGAATAGCGTCACGCTCAGGATCAAGCTCAGTCTGAATAAACAGATTGCTGAATGCCGGGTGTGCCAGATCGCTGGCGTCAGGTGCCAGTACCACTTCGGCATAGGTTGTCAGTTCCAGAGAGCGGGGCTGGCGACCACGATGAACCAGTGTGAGCCGTCGCAACTCAACATCATCCTCCGGGGAGATGACAACCTGAGTTTTGACACTGAGTCCCCCGAAGGTGCGTCTGAATTCAGCACCCGCATCAGTGAATATGACTTCCTCGTCGTGTCCGCTGGCGTAGCCTGTCGGTTGCCAGGTATTGCTCCACACATTCCCCGTCTGTATATCGCGGATATAGCAGAAGGCTCCCCAGTTATCGCGGGTGGTATCACTGCGCCAGCGCGTAAGCGCAATATCATTCCAGCGACTGTAACCTCCACCACCTGCTGTCAACATCAGATGATAATGGCTGTTGGACAGCAGCTGAATATCCGGGGCCGGTGTCTCCATCCCATTAAAAATTCGGGGTTCATAGCGAACGGGTTTGACCCTGCCTTCATGAGATTCAAAATGACGGCGGGGGCTGTAGAGATCGACCGCATCCGGCACGCGCTCCTGTAACAGCAGACTCGCTGAGCGGAACACCGTACTGGACATGAATCGCTCAGTCATGGGGGCGTCAAACAGCACATGAGCCAGCGCCTGAAACGCCATGCCCTGGTGATGTGCCATCCATGACTGTACCACCACATAGAGCTGACCGGTCGCGAGGCGTGAAGGGGTATAGTCCAGCGCTTCATAAAAACCGTATTCGCCCTGTGCACCATTTTTTTGCAGCCTGAACAGGTTCTCACAGGCTCTCTGTGGGGAGACCATCAGCGCCAGCAGTGTGGCGTAAGGGGCGACAACCAGGTCATCGGCAAGCCCCCTGCGCAGACCGAGACCCGGCACGCCAAATGCCTGATACTGATAATTATGCTGAACATCAAAAGCATGATAACCAGACTCTGAAACACCCCACGGTACTCCGCGTTCTTTCCCCCAGTGGATCTGGCGCATAACCGCCGACTGACTCATTTCATCGAGCAGGCTGCCGGGCCAGGTAGGCATCACCAGATTCGGCATCAGGTATTCAAACATAGACCCGCTCCATGACATCAGGGCGGTTTCATGATCAATCGTGGTAAACAGTCGACCCAGCGCGTACCAGCTTTTAAGAGGCAGCTGATTGGTCGCGATGGCGAGAAAACTGGTCAGGCGGATTTCAGACGGCAGGAGATCGTAGTGGCTCTTATCAGGCGTATTCGTGTCACAGTTATAACCGACCCTGAGCAGACTGGTTGCTTCGCTGTACAGAAAGGCGAAATCCATCCGGGAATGCTCGTCCAGCCGTTGTTCCAGCTCGGTGATAATATTGAGCCGCATCCGGGCCTGTTCCGTCGCGGACGCCGGAGGTGTTCCTTCTCCGGTAACTGTCGCACGGGCAAGCTCGCTCAGCGTCGGCAACGTCTGTTCGTTCCATGATGCAGGTAACCAGCCAAGCAGCAGCGACCACTCATGGCAAAGCTGAACCAGTTGATGCTCCAGATGCTCTGCCCAGCGGATCTGAAGGGGAGACCCCTTATGACACTGAGTTATCAGATGATTGCACTGGGTGCGCATGTTTTTCAGCTCGCTGAAAAATGCCTGCGGAGAGAGCGACTCCGCGCTCAGACAGTATTTGCGCAGCAGTTGCAGGCTGTCAGGTGGATTCTGACCCCACTGTTTTTCCAGAATACCCAGCGTATCGTTCAGTCCTGCCAGTATCTGGAGGTTGTTTAAAACAGGCTGATGCCGCATGGCGGACAGCCCTGCACGCAGTGTCAACAAATGCCCCGCCATGTTGCCGCTGTCGACGCTTGAGACATAGCGTGGGCTGAGGGGGGCCAGCGTACGGGTGTCATACCAGTTGTAGAGGTGGCCCCGGTAGTGCTCCATTTTATCCAGCGTATCGAGCGTGAGCGACACGCGCCGGAGCACTTCTCCGCCGGGCAGGTAGCCAAAGTCCCAGGCCGTCAGGTTAGCCATAAGGGAAAGGCCAATATTGGTAGGGGAAGTTCGATGGGCCACCGTCGGTTGCGGTATTTCCTGGTAATTATCAGGTGGAAGCCAGTTCTCTTTTTCTGTGGCAAAGGTTTCAAAAAATGCCCAGATTTCACGGCTTGTCTGGCGTAAGAGTTGTTTTTGTTCCTGATTTGGTGAAAACACCTTACGCACGGGCTGGCGACTCAGCCAGCTCATCAGCAGTGGCGTCACACACCATAACAAACTGATCGGTAACGCAATCCCCAGCAGTTGTGGGGCAAATTGTCCGGTCAGTATTATCAGCGTCACGCCAACTGCAACGTTCAGCCACATCGCCTGATAAAAACGCGCACCCGTGGGTCTGGCCTGATGGCTGTCCTGGCTGTGACTGACCCACTGGCTGAGGTGACGCCTGCTGATCCCCAGTCGCCATAGCGTCACGGCAATCGCCTTCAGCGAATAGCCGGCTTCGTGCGGCAGTATCGCAAAATTCAGGCCGATACCTGACAGACGCTTCAGCGCGCCCGCCCCCACCAGTAACAGATGCGGCTTCAGGCGGCGACGCAGAGGTTTATGCAGAAGATCATGGGCGATGCAGATGATGGCTGGCAACAGCCATATCAGCGACAGTACGCCCAGCCAGTAAACCGGATTAGGCGCCCAAAGCAGGGTGAAGAACAGCAATACCAGCAGCGAGGGGGCAACCAGACTGCGGCGCAGATTATCAAGTAATTTCCAGTAAGAAAGCGCGGTCAGCGGATTCTTACCTCGGGCTCCATCGGCTCTTCTGACGCGTGGTTTCAGCCAGTTAAGCAGTTGCCAGTCACCCCGGATCCAGCGTGAACGGCGTGCAACATCCGACAGATAATTATTAGGGTACTGTTCGTAGAGTAACACCTCACTCAGCAGACCCGAACGTGCATAGCATCCTTCGAGGAGATCATGGCTGAGAACCAGATTTTCCGGGCAGATATTGGCAGTGGCCTGCATAAAAATATCAACATCGTAAATCCCTTTGCCCACGAACGATCCTTCCCCAAAGAGATCCTGATAGATATCCGAAGACATCATCGAATAGGGGTTATTGCCCGGGATGCTGCTGCGCAGGGCTGCGTAATGCCCCTGCCCGTTTCGTGGTATCTCCTCCGCAAGACCGGGTTGCAGAATGCCGTATCCTTTGACAACCCTCTGGCGGACCGGATCATACTCTGGCGTATTCAGCGGATGCGCCATCGTCGCGACCAGTTTGTGTACCGTATCGCGCGGCAGCACCGTATCACTGTCCAGGGTAATGACGTATTTAATATGCCCCGGCAAAAGGTGGGCAGGCATGTCTGCAACACTGACGAATTGTGTCCCCGGATGGCGCAACCAGCTGTTCAGTAACGCCAGTTTTCCCCGCTTGCGTTCATAGCCCATCCACCTTCCTTCAGCGGGATTCCATTCAGGCTGGCGGTGTAGCAGATAAAAACGTTGGCGGCCGGAGGGGTAACGGCGATTCAGCACCTGCGTATCAGCGATAGCCTGTCTGAGCAGCGCGTGACTTTCCGGCGAGGGTTCATTTTCAGAGTCAGCGAAATCAGTGAGCAGCGCGAACCTGAGATTTTCGTTTTCATTCCCCAGCCAGCAGACTTCAAGACTGGTGAGGAGCTGTCTGAAACTTTCGTGGCTGGTCAGCATGCAGGGAATGACTAACATGGTGGCGCTGTCAGCGGGAATGCCGGTGGAAAAATCCATCCCTGGCAAAGGGCTAGGTATGCGAAAACGGGTGGTTGCGTCACTGAGTAAATCACTCATTAACTGCGTTAAAGCGATAATCAGAGGCAATATCACCGCGATCAACAGCCAGTCTGCGCCCTGCATGGCTGTTTCGTGCAATATTGCCGCGGTTGCTGCGGTGGTCAACAACGCCAGGCTTCCAAGCCACGACAGCAGGGTTATTCTGTTGAAACTGTGCCGCAAGCGTATCAGCCTTGAGGTATCTGCCAGGAGATGTATTTCCAGCGCCTGTCGACCTTCACCCGCGAGATAATAACCAACATGATGCTCCGGTGTATCGGGCGCTTTTTCCTCTGAAAGCGTCAGTACCCTGTCAGCAACGTCAGGCTCACTGAGACCACTGTCTCTGGCCAGTATCTCTACTACATGACGGTAATGATCCCGGGTATTGAAGTGCATCCGGGGATAGATACCGGCAGGATCATTGCGCAATGCCTGCTCAACAACGCTTATCGTTTCGGCGAAATCAGCCCAGTCCGTTTCGCTCAGTAACCGCAGTCCCGCGATGCTGTTACTGACAGACAGCTGGCTGGCGGCAAGCTGTTGATTGAAGCTATGTATAAGAATGTCGGTGGTGAGCCCCTGTTCCCGGAGGCACTGATCAACCCAGGTCAGGGGTAACGACAGCGCGTTGCCATGCCCCTGCAGGCGCCGCACCAGTTCTGCGACAAATGCACTGGTTAACGGAGGACGGGAGCGCGCCATATCGGCAACAGTCATAATTAAATCAGCAGGCGCACTCTCTGCACATTCAAAAAACCTTGTTATCCACGTATCTGCCAGATTTCGTTCCTGCTGGGCCTTTATCACCTCCGTACTGATACGACGAAGATTTTCAATCAGCACCAGACGCAGCATTCCCGGTAACGCCCAGACTTCACCTAATGTCAGCGGTGTCACCTGTTGATAGGCTGTGAGATAGCTGGTCAGGCTGGCGGTATCCCAGCGGCCATCACCGTGAGCGATAGCCTCTGATGCAATATGATAAATTCGAGGGCAATTCAGCGGCAATATCAGCGACGGGAGGCCCTTACCAAAGCTTTTCGGTAAGTGCTGGCGGACAGTGCGGATTTGTTCCTCAATCAGATAATAATTGTCCAGCAACCACTCCCCGGCGGGCATGATAATGGTCTTTTTACCTGCGTTAAGTTCATAGCAGTGTTGTGTAATGACGGCCTCGTTTTCGCCGAGCCGTTTCAGAAGATAATAAGGATGTTTATCCGGCGATACTTTATGGGTCCGCGCCAGCTTCTGACCGTAGCGTTCCATCTGGGCGGTCGAAAAAAGTTCTGACCGCAGATTGATTTCACCGGCAGGATCGTTCGCCGAAAACGTAGCGTTTTCGGCGGCATGCCCAGGAATATGGGAGCGCTTAAACCACGCTCTGGGGTTCTTTTTCATAGCGTTGCTCTGATGCGACGTTAGCGCGCAGGAGCAGTTGTGAAATCAGTTCAGAAACGTTCTCTCAGGATGGGCGTAAGGCATCAGGGATTTAACAGCTGCCGGAATTTAACTTAAGTATAGAATATGGGCTCTGTTTGCAGTTTTTTTGGTCGGGCTAGCGCCGGGAGACAAACAGCGCCTTACAACCGGGGCAAAGCATGGCCTGATTACGACGGATTTTTGACAGCGGTTGCGCTGATTTTAGGCCACAAACAGGGCAGGTGGCTGTGTCGGTAGACGCACCGCTGAAGAGTTTCATTGCGTAATCGATAATAAACATAATCATTAACCTTTCAATGAATGAGCTTCACCGTATCACATGTGGTTAAGTTTTAATCTATTTATTTTAATGCACTGAAATTCAGGAAAGGTAGATGTTCGCAGCCACAGGCCCCCTGAGACCATTGATCCGGCAAAATTCTATGCGGCTTCCTGGGATAAGTAATTCTGACTTGCGGTAGATTACGGCTGAAATGTGAAGCAGAACGTCTTTTCGACCATCTGAAGGGATGATGAGGCCTTTGCCACTGAGGATGTCAAAGCATTTAACAATTCCTGTCATTTTATGGGACAAGTCAATTCCTTATTGAAAACACGTAAAGACTATACATTGAAAATAGCATGCTGCCACTTTTTATTTCTTGCAGGACCTCTGGACGGCTAAAATATAATTTGCTTATATTATTTTCCTGTGCCTTAATGAATCTCAGCAGTTCGATGTACAAACGAACGTTAAACATTTTCCGGGCAATCCTCATTACCAAGCGTTATCGCAGATATCCCCTTCTTTTGAGTCTATACGTTTACTATCAATACCATAAAGTGTAAAGGGAATCAGTATGACCTCAAGAATTAAAGGCTTGGTAAAATGGTTTAACGAAGACAAAGGTTTTGGTTTCATCTCTCCTCTTGATGGCAGCAAAGATATCTTTGTTCATTTTTCTGCGCTCCACGGCGACAACTTCAACACCTTATTTGAAGGGCAGCAAGCCGAATTCGCCATACATAGCGGTGAAAAAGGTCCTGCTGCTGCAAACGTAATACACTGCGATAAATAAATTTTTGTGGATCTGCGATAACTCCGATGGATTATTCATGAGTAGACGGATCTGTAAATTAAATCAGAGGAAGGAAGTTTATTCTTAATATCAGGTCAGCATATTTTTGCGCGTGTATGAATGTGCTAACCGATGTGATGAAGTGCAGGTCTGCTGCATGAATAGTCTGAAAGCAGAAGCTAACTGCTTGTAAAATAAAAAAGTGCGTAAGAGGTCAGGCTGCCTCCGAAAGCATCACGTCTTTGCTTTTACCTTAATGGCATCTGCCAGTTAACATTCGAGAGAGAACAGGGTAATGGAATATGATAAAAGTCCTGGTTTTCTTTAATGCTTAATCCTGCAAAGTCATGACCGTTCTGGAGGGGATATCCTCTATCAGAAAAGAATATCCAAACGGTGAAGAAACACATCTTCGGATTATGTCTGCAGGCTTTCCTTCCTTAACCGGCGATCATGGTATTGTTTACGTGGCTTCTGACAGGGAGTTAACATCACAGGAAATACTTGATGCAGCAAGTAAGTATTTATAGCACTTCCTTTATGTTCCCTGCTTCACCTTTAATTGCATACTTACTCTATTTATCATATACCAAAAAAATGAGTGGAAAACCTTTAAAGCCTGCTAATAGCAGGTTTTTTTTAAATCATTAAATTTTTTTAATACTTGTCCTGAGAAGAGGAAATCATTTTTTTGCGCTGACAAAATTCGATCCCCTCCTCCTTCATACTATCTTGCCTATTATGATGAATTCTCCTAAGCGGCAGGGCTGATTAACCCAATGACTCTTCTGCTGTAATGTTCATTACACACGAATGAAGCAGCGAGTCATGAGAGGTTACCCAAAGGCTCTCAGGTAGGCACACGGCATCATACATATAAGCCCCTGCATTGCTGCAGGGCTTTTTCACAGGAAACTTCATATTTCTGATCCTGTAAGTGATCATCAAACCATTGTTATTTATTTCCGCTTCTGGCACAAAGCTGACGGCTCTCCTTCCAGAGTTCTTTATGCCGTCAGTTCACCAGGTCTTCCGTCACCCTCATTAAAATGGAATATCGTCGCCCGCCGCAGCCTCATCAGAAACAAGCGCAGCATCGGGTAAAGGAACATTACTTACGATATATAAATTAAGGATGTCTTCTCTGTCCATAAACATGATCTGGCTTCTTTTGCTCGCATCAAGTTTCCCGCCCAGCCAGTTTCTCGCCTGTTTAGTGATCTCTCCGGCGGCAACAATAAAGGCATGATCAACCAGCACCTTTCTGTTTGTCTCCGGGTCAAATATTTCATGGCCCAGCATCATCAGAACCTGATTGTGAATTTCCGCCACATTTGAATTTGTGGATTTGCTGACGCCGGACGCATCCAGCTTGCCTTTTTTTGCCTGAATACCGAAATAGAGAACATGCTGCGTTGGCAGAATAAACTTCATCCAGATGTCTTTTCCATATTCCAGCGCTTTATCCTTATGTCCTGCTGCTGTTATCCGGTGGAAGCCGAGCTGCCGGAATAAAGGGAGGAGTACCTCCTCTATCAGTTCATCTTCAGAGCAGGTATCAAGGAACACTGTCAGTAGGGTTCTTCGTTTTATTTCGTGAGGCGTCAGGGGCCGGTGAGGATTATTGCTTACAGAGACTGTTTTAGTGCCATTGTGACGGATATACAGCAGGTTATCGTCTCCATAGAAAGCTTCATAGCCCTCCCGCATCAATGGCTTATTCAGTTCTTCAAGGGCTTTTATTCTCCCGGGATCGTCATCCATGGCATCTTCTTTTAACATTAGAAACCTGAGCACATGAACAAATCTTTCAGGCAAAGCGTGGGCTTTTGGCTGTGGTTCATTCAGAAGCTCTTCCAGCCTCATGGCTGTCCATGCCCACCGCGTTGACCCATCATGGACAACGTCCATGTCGCAGTCCTGGAAAAATTCAGTGATGCGGCTGCTTGAGCGATACAGAAACGCCTTATTATCTCCGATGAGACATTCCGCGAGAGCCCTGAGATTTCTGTCCTTAAATTTCATGTGTAATGATTTCACTCCTGTTCAGTAAAACACAGATGATTGCAGCCATTGTCTGACCTGATAGGGTTTAACAATCCACTCCCGGTAATCACTGAATCATAATAGAACCGTCCGCGTCCGGCATTACGCGGGCATCTCATGGATCAGCCTGCCTGCAGCTAACCGGCCCAGTCTTCCATCGTGAGGTCCGGCACCCGCTTGAATTCCCGGGTATTATTCGTCACCAGGATGGCGCCGGCGGCAATGGCGTGCCCGGCGATCGCCGTGTCGTTCGGGCCGATTGGCATTCCGGCCGCAGTGAGCGCAGCCTTAATTTCCGTGGTGGCATCCACCGCGGCGCGGTCCCAGGGCAGGATGGCATCGAGGCGGGCGCAGAAGGCGTCAACCAGCTGTGCATGGCGGGGTGAAGCCTTTTTACCGATCGCCCCGAAGCGCATCTCGGCATAGGTGATCGCCGAGACCACAATGCGGTGGTTGCGCAGCACCGCCTGCTCCAGGCGCTTAATGACGGCTTCCGGCTGCTCGCGCATGATGAACGAGCAGATACAGGTGTCGAGCATATAGGTTTTGTTCACAGATCAAATCGTCCTTCGTCGCTGACAACGTCCTCACGCTCCGCCATAAAGTCCGGATCGGCCCTGTCCAGCTGCGCGAACGAACCCCAGGTCGGCCGGACCGGACGCAGAATAATGCTGTCCCCTTCCCGGACGATCTCCAGCTCGCTCACGCCCTCAAAATCCAGATCGCGGGGCAGACGGATGGCGCGGTTGTTGCCGTTTTTAAAAATGGATACGGTTCTCATGATGTTCTCCCTGAGTCCGGACCTTTCCGGACGGTAGTATGCGTCGGGTATGCGCATATGCTTAGTATAGGCAGATGTGACACATATGTATAGGGTCGCCATATGCAGATGGTAGATATATGCACATCCCAGACATCTGCATATGTCACACCTATACCTTCTTCTCTCTTTTTACGCTAAGATCCGAAAAAAGGTAAAGTCGGAAAGATGAATGCTGGGCGGGTGGTCTTCGTCTGGCGACCAGTCCGTTAGTTCACTACGAGCTTATGATGGCCAGTATTCGCTGGTTTCTGATCCGCTGAGTAAATCAAGGGGCAGGTTAACCAGAGCAGTCAAACCTGTCCCGGCATTTAACTTTTTTAACTGTACCGCTACGGCGTAGCTCCCCCTCTCCCCGATAATATTCCGGTAACACGGAGCCGTGATTTTTTTTTATTCTGTGTTACCTACATACCGAAACGGCAGGCAGATAATTGCTGGCAGGATTAATAACGGAGCTAATCACATGAAATATACCCGAACGACCACGCCGGCAGATGTTCTGGATACCCTGAAAGAATATCGTGATGGGCTTCTGACCCCTCCACTGCGAAAATCCGCATGGCCAATGATAGAGCGGCTGATCGCGCGAGAAACCGAAATGAGATCCGTCTGGAAAGAAATTGCCCGGTACGGCCTGAGCTGGCAGCAGTGTCATTCGCTGCTTGAGCAGATTGTATTTGCCAGCCAGTCCGGAACAGATGCAGCCGTCCAGCGGCTTAAAGGTGACTACCGCCAGCTGGCTGGTCTCAACAAAGACATCGTACAGATAGCAAAACAACTTGCGGAAAAACTGGATGCGCGGGAGCACATCCTGAATCACAACAGTTTTACGCTGGGTAACACGGTTCACATCGTAGAGCTTATTGATAATGCAGGAGCAGGAAATGGTCATTACCGTTCCCGCGTGCGTGAACCGCTCCGGTCCCTGGGAACTTATGAGCTGAAATACTGGCCATCCCTGCAGGATATTCTGCGCGCCCTTGCCAGCGAAACCGTAGAGACCGGCTTCATGGAGGAAAGTGACAGGGCACTGGTTTCCGGACGCGGAAAGCTTGCCCCGGACTATCTCAGGGAACTGTTCAGCTGTATTGAAACGGCCAGAACCTGTTACTGGGGGCTGCCGGCAGGATTCATACTGACTGACGCCAGTCTGGCGGCTCTGGCAACGGTCTCGCTTGATCTGCCCGGCCCTGCCAGTGTTGCAGCCGTTAAGATGCACCGGACACGATTAAGCAATGAAGGGTTTCCTGGCGCATGGCCGGTTCGGAAAAAGAAACCCGCAGCCGGGAATCCACAGGGAGATGTCCAGCCGGTCAGACCGGAGCCGAGCGCTTAATCCTTCGGAAAGCTCGCCAGCAGTGCTGTCACCAGGGCCGGAGGAATATTCAGCCCGGCCCTGGTGAAGGTGTCCGCCGTCATATGGTTAAACGCAGGCTCTGTCGCACGAAGCCGCGGGATGGCATCCGGCGCCAGAGCCAGTAGTTCCCGAACCCTGGCCGCCGCATCGGCATACTTCTGATCCGACGTATAGGCCTGTTTACTGATGTTACCACACCATTTCTCAATCATGTCTTCCGAGAAAGCGGTGGCCAGTCCCTCTTCAATCACCGGCGCACCGCCGTCAACGACCGGGGCCAGCATGTGCACACATTCGTGCGCCAGCTGATAAACCGTGCGCTGCCTGTCGGAAAATGTTTCCGCACTCAGGCAGATGGCAATGTGTTTGCGGGGTGGGGTTTCATACCCGCCCGGGAACCACACCTGTGGCTGGCCTGCGTGAAACTCAATACCCACATATGTCCAGCTGCGATCGCGACTGCCATAGCGTGTCTCCATTTCCTGGATGAAACGGCTTGCGTAAGTGGCAGGCGTCATACTCCAGGTATCGTTCACCTGCTTCATCCTGAATAAATGTGCCGGAATATCAAACCTGTTGTTCATCTTCATGCTCCGTAATCACCCTGTTAACCCTGTCAGGGCGAAGTTACCCCACGTTTACTGCTCAGTTGCCGGTATTAACCAGCACCACAAAATCCCCGTTCCCGTCCGGCTTAAAACTGACCCTCTTCGTGTAATGGTGCGTCAGCGTTTTTTCATGCGAAGACAGCTCAGAGTAAAGTCGGCCGTCCAGCGCCGGAAGTGAAGCCACGTACTCTCCGTTCAGCCGTTTTCTTTCTTCCCGTACCACCCGCTCTTCCTCGGCAGTCATACCAAAATCAGCCTCCGTGAACAGCTTAGAATTAGTCGTGAATATGGAGTCTTGTAACTCAACTTTCTCTCTGAGGAGTTCGGCAAACAGGGCTTTGCGACAAGGCTCGCTGGGATAGTTCTGCCATGTCTGCGAGTGCGCCTGGGCCAGCGCATGGAAATCACTTTCAGGGATGGCATCCTGTGGCCAGCAGGCGATGACCTCATTCCAGACGGTTTCCGCCAGTCCCTTCCAGACAGTATTCTTTACCGACATGGATGCCAGAATATCGTCGTCAGCAATATTTTTGATGCCCTTCTGGATCGCCAGACGCAGCACTTCCACTTCTTTCACCGGCTGCTGCGTCAGGGTGACACAGCGAACGTAGGCATGTTCTCATTATCGTGTTGTCAGACCCGATAGTGAGTATTGTCTTCCCGTCGCGGACTGAATCGGCATGATTAGTTTAGACATTTCTTAGCCGTTAATTCTATTTGTGTTCATATTCCGTCGGTGAACGTATTTCCACCGCACAAGCGTGCGGCGGCCCGCTTTCTAAAGTGGGGATTTGAACTTTAATCACTCTATGATCGTGCGGTCACCCATAGGGAAACATGAGGGGTCAGTGTCAAATTACGATGAATGCCATACCGTTGGAAAATGACTTAAAAAGAGTTTGTTTCTTAATTGTTAATTTCTTTCGTGCAATAACTTTTCGGACTATAATTCTTTAGTCCAAAGGGGCAAAGTTTAAACTGGCACGGCAATTCACGATCACATCGCTGACTCATTTCGCGGCGGTTGCCGGGGCATTCATTCCTCATCCTAAATCCTAGCCAACGTATTGATGAATAAGGCATGGAATGTGCTATCCAGACACATCTACGGCGATTATCAATCAGGATTCCTTTTTCAGTCATCATTACGACTTCCCCAGGTCGCACGTAGTAATCACCTTTGAACCACAGGATATAATTCAGCCCATACGATGTTTCTACCTTTCCAAAAAACGAGCCCGTCTCCGGGCTTGCTACAGTTTCAACGATTTTCCACTCCATAAATCCCTCTTTCAGTGCTGTTGCTTCGTTATGCTTTCCATTACATAAGGCGCGCATGAATGTTTTAGTAATTTCGCGTCGCAAAATAATAGTAGATAAAAAAGGGGGTAAATTCAAATAACCTTACAAATAAAAAAGGATTCTTTACAATTCTGATTGTGAACAGCAAAAATCAGGCACGAGCCGGGACGATGAGCCTTTCTGGCGAGGGGCGTTCTGGAAGGCGACTGCCAAGCCTTCTGGCAACTCATTCGCAGAGGCCTTTTGAGCATTGAAAGAAACCTCTTAATTTGCTGTCTGAGAGTTGAGGCTAAAATGGGCTTTTGTCGAGGTCAGGGCAAAGTATGGTCAGCTACGAGCGAAAAGTGGATGTTGATACTTTTGTACCCACATGAGCGTTAAGTAATACTATATATTTGAAAAAGTTAAACTAAGCATGATGCATATGACATAAAGCTAAAGGACAGACATGACAGCATATTCCAATTCTGATGCGGCAAGGGACTTACGCCCGGCCTTAGACAAGGCACCCGCTGGCGCGGTGAACGGAGAATGGTTCTTTATCACCGAACAGGCAGGCGTCTTCTCACAAACCGGAGGTTACATGTATGCAGACGGGAGTCACATTGCAGAGGGTAACCACGCCTTACAGAAGGTCCGGGAGGTTGTCGAGAAACTCGAAGCATCACGGGTACAGCCCTTCAATAAGGTTATCGTTCACTGGACAAGGTCTAAAATACCGTTAATACGTGGGCGCGTTACGGTTGAGACATTTTTCGATGAAACAATTGTGCCGCGTGGTCCTCAGGACCCGATTTATGAGGTTGCTGCTGTAGCAAGGCGAGCCTTCTGGGAAAGGTACGGCAGCGTCTCAGATGGCTTTAAGGCTGAACAAGATGACGCGAACGTACACAACCAGACGAAATGGTTCGTGCCCCATCGCCGGGTGCTCAATATTAAGAGGAACACCACATTAACGCTGGCCACTGATGGCCTCTCAACGCCCTGGGCGGGCATTGCAGACCCGGAAAATGGCGTAGGATGCGAACTTTTCATGGAATTAGATGCTTCGAGTATTACCAGCCAGCAGATTGATGACTGGGCTCATCTCTTGATTACCCTGGGAGATCTCGTTGCCGATGGTTATCAGGTTGCGGCTGATGTAGAAAAATATGGCGCAATCCTGTTTTGCGCTCTTACAGACGAATATAAACCAATGACCCGAATCATCCTCAGCCGTGATAGCCGCAGGATTGATAATTTGCCTTTCGGTTCGGTTCCGCTCATTCGTGTAACGCCGATAGCAGAGTCAGAGATTGAACACCTGGACCAATCCGATGAATGGGCATCAAACGCAGCAAGACATGCTCTTGCGGAACGGCAGATAGCAATATAGACAATTAACGCGACGTTATTCACGCCCCTTACGAGGCAGAGTGATTTCAGTCGCTTTCCTTAAAGGAAGAACAGCATCAAATGATTGAACCTGGTTTCGCTGTGAGCGAGGAGCGGACGGCTGTTATTGCTTGTACCGCAACCTTAAAATTCCAACCGCATCCCTACGCGCCGCGCCGGATCGAAACCCTTTTCAATTTCCTCTTCTTTCTGTCTTATCAGGTGAAGCGGGCACGATTCGCCTTCCACTATTTCAAAACCCAGCGATGCGTAAAATTTTGCATTAAAGGCGACCATCTTATCTGTTGTCAATGTGGCGCCAGTCAGGCCGCGCTGTCGAGCGGAAGAGAGCATGGCCTGCATTAACAATCTGCCGATCCCCTTGCACTGCCAGTCTGGGTGCACATCAATTTCGGCAATGTGCATCCATCTATTTTCGAATGTACCAGCTATAAATCCTACGGGGGGAGAATCTGCAGTAAACGCTGCAAGCAGCAAACCGTCGCGGCTGAAGTCACAAAAATCCTTTAGGCTATTTGCAATAGCCTGACCGGTCACCGCCCCTGCTCCACTTAGTGTCTCAAAAGCAGCCAATTCAATGGCGCGTAGTGCATCAAAATGTTCAAACTGCGCATTGCTGATAGTGATTTCCAATACCGACCTCTCCATGTGAGTATCTCCACTTAATAACGCAAAATTATGCCGGTTTGCTTTGACACATAGCGGACGAGCAAACTGAACTAAAGGTCTGCTCTGAGCGAGAAGCGGACCGTCAACATTCGCTGCTAATCCACCGGCAACGATCGCTTTATGCTCAACAATGCTCGATGATTTTTTCTGTGTACTTGGTGAGTTACTTAAGCTGTATGACAACTTTTCCCTTAGCATGCCCTTTTTCAAGATATGACAACCCTTTTAGGCTCTCTTCAAAAGGGAAAACTTTATCAATAACGGGCTTAAGCTGTCCGCCTTCAATTAAGGTTGCAATCTCTGACAATTGTCCGCCGTCAGGACGAACAAAAAGGAACGAATATTTAGTTTTGTGGTGCCTTGCCTGAGAAATGATTTTTCGGCTTAGTATCCAGAAAATCATTTTCAATACTTTATTCATGCCCCGCTGACGGGCAAATGGCAAATCCGGCGGTCCAACAAGTGAGACAACTTCAGCCCCAGGATTCAGGATTTGCAGTGATTTTTCAATGCTGTCACCACGGACAGTACCAAGAACAACGTCGTACCCGCTCAGCACACTTTCAACGTCCTGACTTTTGTAATCAATGACAAGATCAGCGCCCAGTCCGGTGACAAGGCTGGCGTTAGGAAGACTGGTCGTGGTTGCCACTGTGGCACCCAGATGTTTTGCCAGCTGGATAGCAAATGTTCCTATGCCACCAGACCCTGCGGGGATAAACACTTTCATTCCCGCTTTCACTTGCGCCCGCTCAAAAGCCTGCCATGACGTCAGCGCCACCATCGGAAGCGAAGCTGCTTCGACAAAACTAAGGTTTTGGGGTTTTAGCGCAGCGGCATGCTCCGGAACGAGGGCGTACTCAGCAAGCGCACCACGGTCCATGTCAAATATGCTGGCATAGATGGCATCGCCTTTTTTGAAACAAGTGACATTTTTGCCAACAGCCTCAATAACGCCTGAAAGGTCGCTTCCTACTACAGCGGGTAATGTGAGGGGAAGGATCGGTTTGAACAGTCCTTTTGGTATCATACAGTCTATGGCGTTCAGCCCCACAGCATGCACGTTAATCAGCAGTTCGTTATCTCCCACTGCAGGCTGCGGAATAGAATCAAATTCTGTCAGGCCAGGCTTACCATATTTTTTAAGCACCAGTGCTTTCATCGTGTGTCACTGCCTTTAGCAAAGAAGCGGATTTTCAAAATGTCCCGACATCGGCGGGACCTCAAAATCAGGTCAGAGAGGCAAGGTCTTCGGCACGAAAACCCTGGAGTTCATCCGTTTTACCCGCTCGGACTTTTTGCACCCACTGCGGATCGGAAATCAGTGCGCGACCGACGGCGATCAGGTCAAACTCACCACGCTCCATTCGGGTGTAGAGATTATCCAGCGCGGCTGTGCCAGAACCCTGTCCACCAAACGCACCGAAGAAGTCCCCGGACAGGCCGACAGAACCGACGCTGATGGTGGCAGCACCGGTCAGTTTTTTGGCCCAGCCCGCAAAATTCAGCCCATCGCTTCCGTCCTGCTCCGGGAATTCTGGCTCCCAGAAACGACGCTGGGAACAGTGCAGAATGTCCACGCCGGCCTCGACCAGCGGAGTCAGCCAGTCAGCCATCTCACGCGGTGTGTTTGCCAGACGCGCGGTGTATTCCTGCTGCTTCCACTGGCTGACACGGAGAATAAGCGGGAAATCCGGACCCACGGCAGCCCGTACGGCACGCACAACGTCAGCCGCGAAGCGGGCGCGCTGCAGAATGGTTTCACCTCCCCATGTATCGGTACGACGATTGGTGACCGACCAGAAAAACTGGTCGATCAGATAACCGTGTGCACCGTGCAGTTCTACGGTATCGAATCCAATGCGCCTGGCATCGGCTGCGGCGCGGGCAAAGGCCGCGACTGTATCGGCAATGTCCTCTTCCGTCATGGCCACACCGCGGGGGTCATCTGCGCCGACCAGCCCGGAAGGGCTTTCAACCGGCGCGTCAGGCTCCCATCCTTGTGCGCGTGTAGAGCCGGTATGCCAGATCTGCGGCCCTATACGTCCGCCCGCGGCGTGTACCGCGTCGGCTACGCTTTCCCAGCCCGCCAGCGCCTGTTCGCCGTGAAAGAGAGGAATTCCCGGCATGTTGCGTGATGCCGGACGATTAACCACGGTACCTTCAGTCAGGATAAGCCCGGCTTCGCCTTCGGCGCGACGGCGGTAATAGTCGGCCTGAGCCTGACCAGGCACACCTTCAGGTGCCATACCGCGGGTCATGGGAGCCATTACGATACGGTTTGGTAGTGTCATCCCCTTCAGGGTGAAAGGGGTGAAAAGAATATTGTCACTCATTGCTCTATTTTCCTTACGGTGAAACAGGGGTTATTTGGTGTCACTGAGATAGCGAGGGGCGGCATGTTCCTGACCGTATTCCGTCAGCATGGCCTGGCGGGACTGTTGATGGGCGGCCCACAACGACTCTTCATGCAGAGGAGGAATGGTCACCGCTTCCCGGCGTTCGAAACCGGTAAGTGCTGCATCAACCAGTTCACCGGGATCCATCACGCCTGTCATGGTATTCACGTCTTTGCCGGAACGCTCCCAGATTTCAGTGCGAGTGGCCGATGGCACAACAGCCTGGACATACACGCCCTGTGGACCCAGTTCAAGGCTTAATCCCTGAGACAGGAAAAGCACAAACGCCTTGGTGGCACCGTAAATCGTCATGCCAAATTCCGGGGCCAGACCGACTACGGAACTGATGTTAATAATTGCGCCGGTGCCTGCTTTGGCCAGACGAGGGGCTATCGCGCGTGCCAGGCGGACAACGGCAGTAAGATTAACGGCGATCAAACGGTCGATATCTGCCGGTGTCTGGGTGGTAAATGTACCGGACAAACTCATACCGGCATTGTTGACCAGGACAGTAATGCGGTCGTCGGTTTCGAGGCGTTTTGCCACGACATAGAGATCCTCTTCCTTAGCCAGATCTGCGGTCAACACGTCCACCTCAACGCTGTACTGCTCCCGCAGTCGGGCAGCAAGCGTCTCCATGCGCGTGGTATCACGGGCAACCAGAACAAGATTTTGCCCGCGGCGGGCAAAACGGTCGGCATACACGGCCCCCAGGCCGGTTGATGCACCAGTGATTAACACAGTTGGTGTTATCTCAGTCATTTTTAGTTCTCTCTCGGGGAAAAAATCGTCTTGCTCGTCTTTTTAAATGATGATTGACATGTATAATAAATGTCAATCATCATTTATCAAAACAAACTGAGTGGGAGACAGCATGCGATACACAACATTTGGACGTAACACCGGCCTACGCGTATCAGAGCTGGCCCTGGGAACAGGAAACTTCGGGACAGGCTGGGGATATGGTTCCGAAAAAGAAGAAGCCCGGGCCGTGTTTGACGGCTATGTGAATGCCGGAGGCAATTTTATCGATACCGCAGATTCTTACCAGTTTGGTCAGTCTGAGCAGATGATTGGTGATTTTATTGCAGCCGATCGCGATCATTTTGTGATTGCGACCAAATATACCCTGAGCGCACTCCCGGATGCCGGGGTTGCCAGGACGGGTAACAGCCGCAGGAACATGATTGCTTCGGTTGAAAACAGTCTGAAACGTCTGAAAACCGATCGCATCGAGCTTCTATGGGCGCATTTCGATGACCAGATGACACCGCTGGAGGAAATCGTCCGGGCTTTCGATGATCTTATCCGGGCATGAAAGGTGCAGTATGCCGGGCTGTCCAACTTCCCCGCCTGGAAGATTGCGCGCGCGGAAACACTGGCTGAATTGCGCGGCTGGTCGCGTATTGCGGGTATTCAGGTTGAATACAGTCTGGCCGAGCGTACCGCCGAACGGGAGCTTTTGCCGATGGCCGATGCGCTGGGTCTGGCCGCCACCATCTGGTCCCCACTGGGTGGTGGAATGCTGACGGGAAAATACCGCACCAGCCAGGAAGGCCGACTACAGGGTTTTGCAGGTCGACTGGTTCATACAGAGCAGGATCCGACACTTCTGGATGAAGTCTTCAGCGTGGCTCAGGAACTGAATGTCATGCCAGTACAGGTTGCCATGGCCTGGCTTCGCTACAGAGCTTCGCAGTTACAGACGCCGCTAATCCCCATCATTGGCTCGCGTACGCCAAGCCAGCTTACCGAAACACTGCTGGCGCTGGATATCAGACTCAGTGACACCCAGGCAGCCCGACTGGATGACATCAGTGCGGTTTCAGCCGGTACTCCGCATCAGCAGATTGCCGGAACTTTACCGCGGGCACAGGGGCTGGGTGCTGAATATGGTAAGATCACTCCACCACGCGCCTAAGCAGGCGATATGTTTTACAGGGGCAGGTTAACAGCCCCGGCTGGAAGTAACGGGAGCAAAAATGGCCAGAACCGGACGAGTGTCAAGAGAGCAAAGCGAGATTAATCGCAACAGCATCATCACTACCTCATCACAGTTGTTCAGAGAACGGGGACTTGATGGGGTCAGCGTTAAGGACATTATGTCTGCTGCCGGGCTGACCCATGGAGGATTTTACGGGCATTTCAGTTCTAAAGACGCACTGGAAGCGGTCGCCTGCGAGCAGGCATTCGAAGAGAGTCGTTCGGCGATGGCAGAAAGCGGTATAAGCAGTTTTCCACAGCTTGTTGAATACTATCTTTCACCCCGTCATCGGGATGCTCCGGCCAGCGGCTGTGCCGTTGCGGCACTTGCCACTGATGTGCAGCGTAAAGGAGAAGATAAGCCGGTGCATGAGGCTTATATTTCCGGTGTTAAAAAAATGGCTGAGAGTATTAAAAATATGCAGGACGGTGTCCCGGCGCCTGACATCAATGACAGGCATCTTATGCAGTTTGCTCTGATGACCGGCGCCCTGATGCTGGCCAGAGCGACCAGTGGTGATGATATCTCTGAACGTTTTCTTACGGCTGCAAAAAAGGCATTGCTTGAAAGCGATTGTGTTTGAAGATCTATAACTCATATCACCCCAGCATAAACTTAACCAGCCAGAGAAGCAGAAGATGGCCAGCATAGGTTACATAGAAAAAATACCGTGGCATAAAACGTCCACTACATGCCGACTTTAAATAATCTCAGATGCGATGCTCCGTTGAGAAAAAACAGGGCGGCTCCAGCTGCCACTGCTGCCGGAAGACAAAACCATCCGGTTCCTTTGAAAAACGGAGCCAACGATCCTGCCAGAATGATCCCCTGCAGGCCATAACTGGCAGGCGTCAGAGGATATACTATTAATGCCAGTATCAGGAGGCCAGCCACGAGGCCTGCATACCAGTCCTTACAATCCCCAATGAAACAACCAGCTTTCTGAGAAACAGATACAGAGATGTTATGCGTTCTGTTTTTCATAATGATTAACGTCCGCTTCTGGCACAGAACGGCCTATCAGCATTATAAAAATATTCAGATAGATATCATTCCTCTGAACATACACAACTAACGGCAGAATCTCACGATTCTGCCGCTTTTTTATTATTTTTCAGGGGGTAGTAATGAATAATTCTGAAGGTTTGAAGTCGTTTCACTAATCGCTTTATGACCTACCGTAGTGGGTATCGGCTGATTGCGCAGCAGGGCCATTGGTTCCTGCCGGTATCACCGGCATTAACATTGAAGACGACTAGGGGCAGGCATGGAACTTTGAACCGGATGCCGGTGAAGGTCTTAACCGCTATACCCGCAAGCCAGGCATCTGTACGGACGTATCCATCTGCTGGCTCCGCATGACTTACCAGCAACATTTAATCTTCCCGAACACTCATTATTACCGCATACGCCAGCCATCGCCGCTGGCGTTTTTTTATTGACGGAGACATACCCATGACAACAGCGACAAAAAACAACCTCGCATCTGCTGCTAACGAATCCGAATTTGAACTGACCGTAACGCAGATACCCGACGAACAGCGTATCAGCTTCTGGCCGCAGTACTTTGGCTCTATCCCACAATGGATAACGCTGGAACCCCGCATTTTCGCCTGGATGGACCGCTTCTGTGACGAGTACAACGGTGGTATCTGGTCCTTTTACACGCTCAGCAATGGCGGCGCGTTTATGGCCCCTGATGCTAACAGTGACGATAAATGGCATCTTTTCAACAGCATGAACGGTAATGGTGCGCAAATGAGCGCGGAAGCCGCAGGTATCGCTGTCTGCCTGATTGAATACAGCCATCACGCCTGTCGCACCGAATGTGATGCCATGACGGAGCACTATTACCACCTGCGGGATTACGCCCTGCAGCACCCTGAATCCAGCGGCATTCTGAGCATTATTGATTGAGGATACACATGATGGAACAGTCACTTATCCCACCGGCTTCGGTACTCCCACTAGCCGCGCAACGCACGGTAAAACGCGCCTTAACGCTGCTTGACCGCCACCTGCGCGAAACAGGCGTGGCATTCACCTCCACTCAGGCTGCCCGTGACTGGCTGAAACTGAAAATGGCGGGACTGGAGCGCGAAGAGTTTATGGCGCTGTACCTGAACCAGCAGAACCAGTTGATTGCCCACGAAACCCTGTTTGCCGGTTCCATTAGCAGCACCGAGGTACATCCCCGTGAGGTGGTCAAACGCGCCCTTTATTTCAATGCGGCAGCAGTGATATTGGCGCATAACCACCCTTCCGGCGACACCACACCCAGTCAGGCTGACAAAGCTGTCACGCAGCGTCTGGTGCAGGCGCTCCAGCTCGTTGATATCCGTGTGCCTGACCACCTTATCGTCGGTGGCACGCAGATATTGTCGTTCGCTGAACACGGTCTGCTTTGAGGTATGACATGAAAATTATCAGTAAACGCAGGGCAATGACGATATACCGCCAGCATCCTGAGCCCCGAATCTTTCGCTACTGCACCGGCAAATACCAGTGGCACGGTAGCGTCTGTCATTACACCGGCAGGGAAGTTCCGGATATTACAGGAGTCCTGGCTGTGTACGCTGAACGCCGCCAGGACCGCAGCGGACCGTATGCCTGCCTGATGAGTATTACCCTAGACTGACAATAAAGGAGAAGCCCGATGAGAAGTAACGTCACATGGAGGCTGAAGCGGGATATCTCGCCACGCCTGGGAGCCCGCCTGGTGCAGGAGGGCAACCGGCTGCACTATCTGGCTGACCGGGCCAGTGTCACCGGTAAGTTTAGTGACAACGAATGTCTTAAGCTGGATGTGGTATTTCCACTTTTATCAGCCAGATAGAGTTGATGCTGACCACCGATGAACTGAATCCCCATCATGCCCACTGCGTCACCCTGTACCACGATGGTTTCACCTGCGAAGCCGACACCCTTGGCAGTTGCGGCTATGTATACATCGCCGTCTATCCCACTCAACGATAACTAATTTCACGAGAGTAAACATGAAACCTCAACCTGCAACAACTTCGCGGGTGGTAAAGCCCTGCCTGTCACCCGTGGCTGTCTGGCAAATGTTACTGACACGCCTGCTGAAGCAACACTATGGTCTGGCACTGAACGACACGCCGTTCAGTGATGAAACTGTGATTCAAGAACACATTGATGCCGGTATCACGCTGGCTGATGCCGTTAATTTTCTGGTGGAAAAATACGAACTGGTTCGTATCGACCGAAAGGGATTTTCATGGCAAGAACAAACCCCGTATATTTCCGTAGTGGATATTCTGCGAGCAAGGCGTTCTACCGGCTTGCTAAAAACTAATGTGAAATAAACGCTTAAATACAGAGCAGACTAAAGGAAAGCAAAATGCTAATCTCACAGACGAAGAGACTCCTGTTGTAACCTCCCCCTCCCCCGAAAAAAACCTGACATTTTCTTTTAGGACCAACAATGGGACCAAAATGAAAATTGAACTGAAGATTACAACCAATTTAACAGCAAGTTACACAACCAATTCAGACTCCGCCAGCCCACCAAAATTCTTTGTCGATGGTCACCAGAGCCTGAGACGAAGTCCTGAAAGCCCGTAAGGCGTAAGCCTGGCGGGCTTTTTTGTGTCTGCAATTTGTCCCGCGAAGTCCGAAGAGAACTCATTAAATCCGAACCTTTTAGGCACCTTGTTAGGCCCAACGAAAAGCTCTATTGTTTTCGTTGGGAAAGCAACTAAAATTACGATTGCGCTTAAGTATCACAATTTTAACAATAAACCTTATTATATAATTACTGTCTTTCCAAATAAGTTAGATGTCTATGAGCCGCGCTCCCCTTGCCCCAAACTTGGATCTGTGCATTTTGAGAACACTTAATCAGGACTTCGACGTTATAACCGGCGCGGACACGATGGACGGTGCTATTGACGTGGTTGTTGACGAAGCATCACCAGAAGAACGAAGCAATTTGCGCAACGAGATTGCTGGCTTTCTCCAACTGTCTGATGAAGAGATACAAGCAGAATTTGCTGAGCGCTGGAAAGAGATCTCACCCGATTACGCCAAGGATTTCTTGGTGTATTTCCTTGAAAGCATCAATAGATATGGTGACTTTTGAGCGACTTCATAAGCAAACATTAGTATACGGTTAGGTATACCATTAAATCTGCACCCGCTATGACAGATCCCGGCCACGGCCTGCATCATATCCCTCTCACAAACAATAAAATTCTTAATTATCATTCTGTGAAAAATACTTTACACTATCTGGAATGTAAGAATGCAAGCCCCTTATTAGCAGCCTGAGAATGAATGCTGCAATAGCATGATAAATAGGCCACATACAAACCAGCGCATCCTGCAATAGTCAAAAAATGATAACTAGTAATTATTAATTTTTTCGAATCATAGATTCGAAGTATGATTATTTCGGATTTTACTCCTAAAAATTTTTTAACAACATACATCAAAGGTGTGTTACCATTTATAAAGCTTAAAAGCTTTTCGGAACTCTTTACTTCGAGTACAGAGATTTAGGATTAATAATACTAACCTGCTGTCATATGGGTCAGTAACGGTTAAAGGTTCTGTTGAGGGGCCATGTTATGATAGGTAATAAAATCATTTACCCTCTTCTCTTTATTACCCTCACTGCTTGCCTAATAAAAAGCAGGATCTTATTAACTGCGTCCGATAATATTCTTACTTTTGTTGACCGAGCCTGTCGAGCATCATCCATTCAATGTACTGGTGGCGATCATGATTTAGCTTTACTGATAACGCTGCTGATCGTCAACGGAATTGTTGCTCTAATACTTATAGCTGCAATTAATAGTATCATTCGTGTCATGAGAAAGAATCTTAATTAAAAAACCGATAGTAAGTATCAGTAGCTTGCACTCATCGGCAATAAGATAAATCGCGAGCGAAAACTACAGAGGAGAAACTAATGCATTTTAACGAGGCAGAACTAGCTATCCGCATCCCTGTCTGGCACGCGTTATCCGAGCTTTTCACCGGTCGTAAGCTTCAGGACTATGACTACAGATGAAACGCAAAGCCCGTATGGCGTAAGTGTACCAATTAAACTGTCGATGGTACTTTGACCGCATGGGAAATGGACAACGGGTGGAAACAGAAATGGAAGTGGTCACTACACTCTCACTATCTGAAGTGAGTGAAGCAACAGATACTACTCAGGCCCGTGCCGAAGTGCTGATTGACGGCAACTCAACGGGGATAATCATTCCAGGAAAGGTGCTTGAAGCTGCTATAAAAATTGATGCGCGTCGTTATCTTTTATTCGTGACGGATGACATCATTTTTGAAGAGATGCTGACGCTTCTGCTGGTGGATCTCTCTCAAGGGATCGTAGATGAACTGAGTATCGGGGGTGCTTATACTTCAGGTTACTTTGAAGCTTTGACGGTTTCGTCCTGCTCCGCAAGCTTCCGCTTTATCGGTGATACCACGTGGACAGTAAAAGTATCGTTATCTCCTACGCTTAAACTATTCTTTTCCGATCCTCGAGGTGTAAGCCGCCCAATGAGATTGAGAAAATACATTGATATTTCAGCCAATCCTCCACCTGTTCGTTCAGATGGTCGTCGTTGAATTTCTCTCCCGCTCTCAATCCCCCGTTACTCCTGCGGCTCATAGCGCAGCGTATCAATTATTAACGCCAGCGCTGGCAGAAGCTGCCGCTCGCTAGAGTAGAAGATATGATACCTCTGCTGCATGGGGCACCAATCCTGAAGCACCGTTTGCAGACGCCCGCTCTCCAGCCAGGGGCGAGCCAGGAGCTCGGGTACATAGGCTAGCCCATATCCCGCCAGGGTGGCATCCATCGCGGCGTAGACTGAATTAAAGATCAGCGGCCCGTCGACACGGCATTGCAGAGCGACATCACCCCTCTTTAGCTCCCAGGCGTTAATCCCCTCCTTAAGGGAAAAACGCGTATTAATGCAGGCGTGACGTGCTAAATCATCAGGTGTCTGAAGGGTGCCTTTGTCCTGAAGATAGGAAGGCGAAGCAACGATAACGGTTTGCAGATCGGGAGAAATAGGCACTGACGCCAGGTTTTTCCCGACCCGGTAACCCGGCCTGACGCCCGCGTCAAAGCGTTCGGCAACGATATCAGTCAGTGCAGGATCGTTAACCACCTCCAGCTTTACCTCGGGGTATTTCAGTAGCGCATCTGAAAGGCGGGGCCATATGAACGTATTAAACACGAAATCTGACGCCGTTATCCTGACGCTGCCAGCAATCTTGCTGCCAAGCTCTCGCAGCGAGGCCAACTCATCAGCAATAGCTGCAAACCGTGGCGACACGCGTTCGAGTAATCGCTCCCCCGCTTCGGTAGGGGAAACACTGCGGGTGGTCCTGATTAGCAGCCGCAGTCCCAGGCGCTCCTCAAGGTTGCGAATGGTGTGGCTCAGCGCCGACTGTGACACCCCTAGCTCCGCAGCCGCTCGGGTAAAACTGCGCGCTCTGGCAACGGTAATGAACGCCACAATATCTCGGTATACTTCATCAGCCATGCCCTGCTCCCCTCTTACGGTGTGAATGAAGTATCACGCCTGTTTTTCCTGATAGCGTAAGGCGTCGACCAGCAGCGTCATCGCCCGGGAATGCTGCCGTCGGTTGGGATAATAGAGATGAAAGCCAGGCCAAACCGGGCACCACGTCTGAAGTACTGACACCAGCTCACCAGAATCAAGCCAGGGCTGAACCATATCCAGAGGCAGATAGGCAAGGCCAAAACCCTCCTTCGCCGCTTCAAAAATGTCATAGGCGTTATTACAGATCACCGGACCGTTAATCCTGACGTCGAAGGTTCGCTGGCCGTCAGTAAACTCCCAGTCGTAGAGGCCGCCATAGGTTGATGTCCGCAATCGAATACACCGATGCTGGCTTAGTTCGTCCGGCGTCTGGGGAACGGCATGCTGGGCAAAATAGTCTGCTGAACCGACCACGGTATTTTTAACATCGGGGCCGATCCGCACAGAGATCATATCCTGCGCCAGCTCCATACCAAACCGTACCCCGGCATCATAGCCTCTGGCGGCGATATCCACGCTGGCATACTCGCTGACAAGCTCAATGGTGATATCGGGATACTGTTTGAGGAAGGGGGAGAGTCTGGGCCATAAAACCGATCGGATGGCGTAATCAATCGCGGTTATACGCAGGGTGCCTGTTGGCTTGTCCCGGAGATCGTTCAGTGAATTGAGCTCATTATCGATCTGCGCAAACTCAGGCACGAGGCGATCCACGAGATGCTGTCCGGCCATCGTTAAGGTTACGCTGCGTGTACTGCGTAATAGAAGACGAACGCCAAGACGCTCTTCAAGGCCGCGAATGCTGACGCTCAGCGCAGGCTGCGTAACGCCCAGCTGTGCCGCTGCTCGGGTGAAGCTTCCCGTTTGCGCCACGGCTATCAGCGCGATTAAATCCCCGAAACCTTCACGTGCCATCTTTACCCTTACTCGCCCACAGCGCATTCAAGTTAGTCATTGTTCTACCAAAATCAGATTAATGAATTTTATTTATGAATGCAAGAAACTGGGCGGTATGGCTTATCGCTTATCTCTCCAGTAAATTAACTGGCAGACGATAACCAGCCGTATTCCAGAATAGATAAAGCCATAGCATGGCTAGTTATATTTAATGCCTGTTAAATACGCCTACCCGGAGGGGATTATGTCATTATTAAAGGCTTCACTATTGTGCACGTCATTACTATTACTTCAAGGCGGCTTTAAATAATCACCAAATAACCTCTTTCGTGATGTCATTTATGCATCGCGCAGGGAACGTAATTTTAAAATTTAGCAGTAACCGGAGAAATAGATATGAACTACTCATTAGACAAAAAAGTTGCATTGGTTACCGGCGCAGCATCTGGAATTGGTCTGGCTACCGCGCGGGCCTATGCCGCTGCGGGTGCCTCGGTCGTCCTCGCGGATCTTAATACCGACGCGATACAGGCTGCTGCGAATGATCTTATAGCCGAAGGATATAACGCTAAGGCCGTGATCTGTAACGCAGCTAATTTGGACGAAGTGGAAGCCATGATTCAGGAAACGGTCGCCACCTTTGGTCGCCTGGATATCGCCTTTAATAATGCGGGTATTCAGAATGTCCTGGCTGAGATTGCCGACGCTACGGCTGAAGACTTTGACCGTGTCAACGCCGTGAACCTGCGCGGCGTATGGGGATGCCTGAAGTATGAACTTCAGCAGATGCGTAAACAGGGAAGCGGCGTGATTGTTAACTGCTCTTCTATAGGCGGTATTGTGGGTGGCGCAGAACGCGCAAGCTATCATGCCGCCAAGCATGGTGTGTTAGGCTTGACCAAAAGCGCAGCGCTGGAATATGCCGCCCGCAATATTCGCATTAATGCCGTATGCCCTGGGCTAATCTGGACGCCAATGGCGGAACAAATGGCCGCTTCCGGGCAGAAAGAGGCGCTGGATGCAATGGTTAATAGCGTCCCCATGCAGCGTCACGGTCGGGCGGAAGAGATTGCCGATGTGGTGCTCTGGTTATCCAGCGACGCCTCATCCTTTGTCACCGGTCAATCCATCTCTGTCGATGGCGGCTTAACCATGCGTTAATTAACCGTATGGCGGGATATTTATTTACGTATCAATTCACCCAATAAATAACCTCTCCATTATTTATTGGTCAATATCAATATGTACATGTAAAAATCCCGCCTTCTTTAACTACGCAGGCAAAAACAGCTTTTTTTGTTCAAAAACATACTGTTCTTACGTGACCACTCTCACAAAATAATTTTCAGGCAATGACTTACAATGCATGCACCAATCAAAAAAGGAGCATGACATGTTTAATCTTAACAAGATTGAGCCCGCATTTATTGAAGATAATTACGGATTAACGCAAACTCTGCTTACTTATATTAATGGGGAAAATGAAAGCCCGCCTTCACAAATCCTTATCGATCATGTTCTTGAGCAGGCATATAAAAACAACTCTCTGCACGACCAGAAAATTATTCAACATGCCCTATTTTTAATTTATCAAACGATGCTTACCGACCCTCTCTCAGCGCCCGCTGCCATGCAGTATGACGGTGATTTAATGGCGCTAAAGAGCAGAATTGAATCCTGCTGGCTGGAGCATGAGTTTGCCGATCTGACTATTCCTCAAGAAGTCCTTTCTGCGAAGCACTATGGGGATTATCTAAAAACGGTCTGGCATAAGCATAATGCCTCGCACCATCCACTCTTTGATTTTCTGGAAAGTGAAGCATCAACAAAGCAGCTCTTCTATTTCTTAAAGAGCGATAGCGCGCTTAACCTGATCTTTTTTGACCTCGTTGCCTATACGCTTATCGGCTCGCATCCAGAAACGCGAGGAACAATCAGTGAAAACCTGTGGGACGAGATAGGACACGGCGACAACGTCTTTACACACGTTAATCTCTACAAGGACGTGCTGGCAAGACAGGAGATATCGCTACCAAAAAATCACTATATCGATATGTACGGGGCGGAAGCCTTGGCAGGCCATAACGCCTTTATGCTGGGTTCGGTCAACCGCCGCCACTACTACAAGCTGCTTGGTGTGATGGCGATGACAGAGGTTCTCGATCCGCCGCAGTATGAAAAACTCGTCAAAGGTTGTCTACGGCTGGGCCTGATTGAACGCGATGTAAAATATTATACAGAACATATTACTATCGATATCAAACATGGCGATGACTGGCTGTATAACGTGATTGATGTTATCGCTGAAAAAGATCCTGCCACACGGCAAGAGTTCTATATGGGTAGCCTGCTCAGATTACGTACGGCAGAGCGTTACTATGACCAGCTGCTGGAAAAAATACGCAACGTAGAATAACTATTAGGCCTGCGTGTTTTACGCGGGCCACAACAGATTAAGTAAGGAGGGGGGTCATGGCCTATCTGTTATTAACGCTAGCTGCAATATTTTGGGGCGGTAACTACGTTGTTGGACATATACTTGTTCAGTCCGTCGATCCCTACGCATTAAGCCTTATCCGCTGGGGTGGGACAACGCTATTAATGCTCGTTATTTATTGGAAAAGTTTTTCTCTGGATTTTCCTAGCCTATTCAAAAACGTACGACTTAACGCGCTTCTCTCTTTACTAGGTCAGGTGAGCTTTCCTCTTAGCCTCTATATTGGCCTTCAGTATACCACCTCACTCAACGCCTCGATTTACATTTCCAGCACGCCTTGCTTAGTACTATTGATTAACTATTTTATTTTTAAAGATCGCATCTCTTCGCGAAATGTCGCTGGCGTAATAGCCAGTACGGCAGGTGTGTTATACCTTGCCTTTTCCAATGCCAGCGACAGTCCTGGCATCCAGGCCTTCGGTTGGGGAGATATCTTAACAATCATATCCGCCCTTAGTTGGGCATTCTACTGTGCGCTGTTACGGCTTAAAGATAAAGCAGCGAAAAATACCTCTTTTGTTGCTTTCAGCTCGTTAGTAGGGGCTGTTATTTTGGTTCCGGTATTTTTACTGCATGTTGTTTTTGCAAAGAGTTTTCATGGCGTATTCTATAACGTCACTCCGTTGGTTATCGCTGGCATTATTTTTCTTATTGTCTTTCCATCATGGCTCTCGTATGTCTTCTGGAACAAAGGCGTTTCGTTAATAGGTACAACCCGCAGTGAAATTTACACACATCTGATCCCGGTCTCTGGCGGCCTGATGGGAATATTTTTTCTAGGCAACACGTTAGAGACCTACCATATTGTGACGCTTGTGCTGATCGTTTTTGGTATCGTATGCTGCTCGTCTAAGCAAGAGAGCCATGTCCCTCAAGGATCCCAACGACATCAATAGACACGTTGATCCTCGTCTTACCTTGAGCTCCCCCATCAAAAGGTCACAGTTTATCACGCCAGGCTTTAAGCTCTACAGGCCTGGCTCAGGCTATTAAGATGTAATGGGATCTGGAAACTCTTCTTACAGATTAAGAAATATTAAAAAATCATCAAAGCATTATTAATACAATATAACCCATTTATTACTGCACATAACCTTTCCTTTCATTTGTTTCAAAAGTTAGTATATCCACCTTCAATATATCCATTAAGGATAAGGAAGAAGAATGGAACTTCATAAAATAAACAAGCCTCTTGAATCGATTAACACTATTTTATCTCACTTTCCTGTTAAACAGCCCTCTCTGCTTGAACCGGGTCAGACGTTACCTATAAAAGTGAAAAATGAAAAAGCCTCGAGAAAAATTTACTTTCTGCTTGATGGAGCGCTGATTAGCTCAGTGGGTAAAGACGAAAAAAAACAAAACCTGGGCATTATGTTGAGCCCATCAATTATTGGTCTTGGACAACTTGCTCCAGACGGCACTATTGCTCAGCATGAGGCGATTGCCCCCTGTATGATTGACTCAATTAATATTGATGACTTTATAAAGGTTATTGAAGAGCAACATCTCTGGCCTGACGTTATTAACGTTATGGTTACCATTATCAACTCGTTAGCGGCACGCACCGCTACGTCCGGGTTACAGTCCGCCTATGAGATTATTAGAAGCTACCTTATCTATATGGACAGTGAAAACGCCTGTGCGATTAAAGAGCGCTATACCGTTGTAAAATATATGCAAACCTTCTCCAGATTATCGAGAAGTATTATTTTGAAAATCCTTTCCGAACTCAAAGCGGGTGGTTTTATTGAGATGGAAAAAGGCAGGCTGGTTCGTATTAACCGAAATCTTCCCGATCGATTCTGAGGTTCTCGCTGAGGCGTTTAACCGTTACCCGGCACTATTTAACAAAAAATCTTCGTTCCGCTGGGTCAAATGAGTGATATATTTTCACGCATTAACCCCAAGGAGAGATCATGGCGGAATTTGATGTGATAGCGCAGGATTTGCTAGAGCGCGCGCGTACGCAAGAGGAGCGGCAGCAGTCTCAGGACAGGAAGCTGCTGGATCAGGTGCTGGCCATCTATGGTCAAAAATATGTCGCGGAGCAGCTGCGCAAGCTGGGTAAGAGCGAGTGGAGCCGGGAAACGCTTAACCGCTGGGTGAACGGTAAGAGCGCACCGAAAACCCTGACGGCATTAGAAGCAGAGCTGCTACAAAAAATGCTCCCTTCGCCTCCGGCGCATCATCCCAACTATGCCTTTCGCTTTATCGATCTTTTTGCCGGCATTGGCGGCATTCGCCACGGCTTTGAAGCCATCGGCGGACAGTGCGTGTTCACCAGCGAGTGGAACAAAAACGCGGTTCGTACCTACCAGGCTAACTGGTTTAATGACGAAGCATCACATCGGTTTAACCAGGATATCCGCGAAGTCACCCTCAGCGCAGATAAAGACGTGTCGGAAAACGAAGCCTATGCGCATATCGACGCCGCTATCCCCGATCACGATGTGCTGCTTGCCGGTTTCCCCTGCCAGCCGTTCAGCCTGGCAGGCGTCAGCAAGAAAAATGCCCTTGGCCGGGCGCACGGCTTTGAGTGTGAAGCACAGGGCACCCTCTTTTTCGACGTGGCGCGAATTATCAAAGCGAAAAAGCCCGCTATCTTCGTGCTGGAAAATGTGAAGAACCTGAAGAGCCACGATAAAGGTAAAACCTTTGCCGTCATTATGGCGACGCTGGATGAGCTGGGCTATGAGGTTGCCGATGCGGCCGCCATGGGCAAAGACGATCCCAAGGTTATCGATGGTCGACACTTCCTGCCCCAGCACCGGGAGCGCATCGTGCTGGTAGGGTTCAGACGCGATCTGGGCATTCATAATGGCTTTACCCTGCGCGACGTATCTCGTTTTTATCCCGAACGCCGTCCTGCCTTTGGCGAGCTCCTGCAGCCGGACGCGGACAGCAAATACATCCTGTCAGAAAAGCTCTGGCACTATCTGTGGCACTACGCCAAAAAACATCAGGCAAAGGGTAACGGCTTTGGCTTCGGTCTGGTGGATCCCACCCGCGCAGAGAGCGTGGCGCGTACGCTGTCGGCCCGCTACTACAAAGACGGTTCGGAGATTTTAGTCAACAGGGGATGGGATCGGGCGCTCGGCGAAGCTGACTTCGGCAACGCTGATAACCAGCTGCGGCGGCCCCGGCGCTTAACGCCAAGAGAGTGCGCGCGTCTGATGGGGTTTGAAAAGCCTGGGCAGGCACCGTTTCGTATTCCGGTTTCCGATACCCAGGCTTACCGCCAGTTCGGTAACTCTGTGGTGGTTCCGGTTTTCGCTGCCGTGGCGAAGCTGCTGGAACCCTACATTCTCGACGCGGTTAAAAGACGCTAGCGGCGTGACGGCTACGGGCAGGTCTCCTGCCCGAAAGCGGCATTATGAACGCGACTGTACCCAGAAGGCGTGGATCAGACCCGGGATGTAACCCAGAAGTGTCAGGATGATGTTCAGAATGAACGCCATACCAAAGCCCTTGCCAAGCAGGACGCCCAGCGGGGGCAGAATAATCGTCAGTACAATGCGCCAGAAACCCATAATTACTCCCGTGTAAAATTTATCCAGGTGGCTGTATAAAAAGAGATTTTCTCTTTAAGCGTAGCTATTTTAAGTCACTCTGCCACTTTCACCCCACGCTTTTACCCTCTTTTACTTACCGTTAAACTTTGGCTTACTCTCTCTTAAGGTGTTGAACGATAGTTATAATCGATCTTATTTATTTTCTCAGGCCGCTGGCCTGGCCTATAGTGAATGCATCAAATGACAGGAGAGACATTATGTTTTCAGTTGGTGATTATGTTCAGCCCCGCATCGGCGGCCAGAAGCTTAAAGTCGTAGAAGTGAATGATGATCAGATTGTTGCCGTACCCGTCAGTAATGAGCAGGGTGAAAAGGTAACCATTAAGGCTGCTGATGTGACTTTGTACAAAGAAGAAGGCAACTTCGGCGTCTGCTAAAAGATGCTTCTCCTACGGTGGGCGCCCGCTCACCGTACCGCTTCCCCTCGTCGTTCCTCTCTTTCTAATAACTAGTTGATTAATAAAAAGTTAACCTAAAAACCCACCAAAAATAACGCAGCGGATGAAAAACAGCCTGCCGCAGAGAATGTTATCGAAAAAAGCGTGATAAATAAAAATTTTACGCTAGTTGTACGTTGACAGGCAGAGATATACTCTATGCGCAATCAAAGCAGCATCGCAAAACGCTGTCTAACCTTTCCCTTTTAGTTACTTTTATGCAGGAGCATCAGCATGTTCTCTCCACAGTCTCGCCTGCGTCATGCCATGGCGGACACGTTTGCGATGGTCGTCTACTGTTCTGTCGTGAATATGCTGATTGAAATTTTCCTATCGGGAATGACGTTCGAGCAGTCTCTCTCCTCGCGGCTGGTCGCCATCCCGGTAAATATCCTCATTGCATGGCCCTATGGCCTCTATCGCGATGCGTTTATGCGCTTCGCCCGAGGGTTCTCCCCTGCTGGCGGAGTTAAAAACCTGGCGGACGTGCTGGCATACGTGACGTTTCAGTCGCCGGTCTACGTGACGATCCTGCTAGTGGTGGGCGCTGACTGGCATCAGATCGCTGCTGCCGTCAGTTCAAATATCGTGGTTTCAATGGTGATGGGCGCCGCCTACGGCTACTTCCTCGATTACTGCCGTCGCCTGTTCCGGGTAAGCAGCTATTATCAGGCCAAAGCCTGATGGCGTGGCGAGTCAGGCCGACTCGCCAAAAAGCCCGGTCAGATAACGCTCCAGCGCCATACGTGAACTAAAACCGTGCGGAATACCGTAGTGCTCCTGCGCATCGCCGCCTAAGTAGAGCGGAAAGTGCTGATAGTGATCGCTGGTTTTCATATCGGAAGCCGGCTCAGCCAGCGTCTGGCTGCGCTCTTTCAGCGTAGGATGAATAATCAGCGCCGTGCGCCCCATCCGTGCCTCACGGTTCACATACACATAGTTATCTCCGCGACGATAGCCATAGGCCTTTGGCGTCGCGACGTCCATGGTAAATCCCGCCTTCTCAAGAACGCGTGCCACCTCATCGGGTCGTAAGTACATATTTTATCCTCGTCATCGTCTACAGCAGCGCCACCTTACAGTATTGAGCATTAGCAGCGCTTTCGGAAAAGTCCATAAACGCCCCATCAAGTCGTGATTGCCGTCAGAGGTTAAAATTATGCGCTACACTGGTTAATACATCGAAATCAAGGGAGGATCATATGCTTAGAAGACCAAACCGTAGCGACGTAGATGCAGGCGTAGACGATATTAATAATGATGTCAGCCAGCTTGCGGACTCTCTGGAGGCGGTATTGAAGTCCTGGGGAAGCGATGCAAAAGATGATGCAGACGGCGCACGCCGTAAAGCACAGGCGCTGCTGAAACAGACCCGTGCCAAGCTGCATGGCCGTAACCGTGTTACGCAAACAGCAACCGACGTTGCAGGCTGCGCGGATAGCTTTGTTAAAGACAGGCCATGGTGCAGCGTAGGTGCTGCCGCTGCCGCCGGGATCTTCCTCGGGGCGCTGCTAAGCCTCCGTCGATAATCTCCAACCCCGTGAGCTAACCCTCACGGGGTTTCTTTTATTTCCTGTATCACTCTTTCTCGTAAAGCCGCCCCACCCACTGCATCGCCATCTCGGCAGACGTAATATTCGTAAAACTCATCAAGATCCCGCTGCGCCCCGGCTGCGTGCTATGCCAGTCGCTTAACGCCTGTACTGCCAGCCCCCTCTGCTGCGCCCGCGCCACAATGGCTCTGTCATCGCCGTCGATCTCAACCACCAGCTGAATGCCGCCCAACTGGGGCACCACGTTAAACCCGTAATGGATGAGCGCCGCTTCCAGCCAGGCTCGCCGCTGCGCATAGTGCAGCCGCATCTTTTTCAAGTGACGCCAGAAGTGTCCCTGCTGAATAAAATCCGCCAGCGCGCACTGCCACAGCGTGGGTACGCTGCACGGGGTGCTGTTGATCCGCTGAAGGAACGCCGCGGCTTCGGCAGCCGGCACGACGATCCATGCCGTGCGTATGGCCGGAAACAGGGATTTGCTAAAGGTGCCGGTATAGATCACCCTCTGCGGCGCATCAAGGCTTTTTAACGGCGGCAGCGGCCTGCCGTGATAGCGAAACTCGCTGTCGTAATCGTCCTCAATAATCCACATATCGTGCTGGGCCGCCCACGCCAGCAGCTGCCTGCGGCGGGGCAGCGAGAGCGCCACACCCAACGGGCTTTGATGGGCCGGAGTAAGTAACGCAAACCGTGCCTGGGGCCAGCGCGTTATCGCCGCCTCGATATCCATCCCGTTGTGATCCACGGGCACCGGAAGCCGCTGGATCCCTTCCCCATCAATGGCGGGATAGATCAACGGGAAACCGGGATCCTCCACCCACATGCTATCCCCAGGATGGGCCAGCGTTTGCAGGATCAGGCTCATCGACTGCGCATAGCCAGAGGTAATAAATATCTGCTCCGGCTGGCACTCAATGCTGCGGGAGAAGCGCAGGTAGTCGGCGATAGCCTGACGCAGAATAGCCTCACCCGCTGGATCCCCAAGCGTGAGATCGAAGCGCGACTGGGTACGCAGGCGTCTGCCGGTCAGCCGCGCCCATAGCGCACGTGGAAAGAGATCCAGCGCGGGCAAACCCATCTGAAACGGCTTTGGTTCATGCTCGCCGCCGGGCGGCACGGCGGGTGCCTCTGCTAACGCCGAAGGCGAAGTCTGACTCACGAAGGTGCCCGCCTGTCCGCGCCGCTCCAGCCACCCCTGCGCCACCAACTCCCCATACGCCTGCTCAACCGTCGTGCGTGAGATGCCATTCTCCTGGGCCCATGTCCGGCTCGACGGCAGGCGACTACCGGTTTTGAGCTCGCCGGAAGTAATGGCGGCTTTAAGCTGCCGGGCAATTTGCTGATAGCGTGCGTCCATTATGGTCTGCCTTTTTAATCAAAATATGGCTCTCCAGAGCAGACCATCATAGTGCTACATTTTCGCCATCTTAACGAGGAGAAGAGTGATGACTCAGCTACTACGCCAGCCTTTCTATGAACTTAGCCCAGCCATCTATAACGGCCTGATCCAGGCCAGCCAGGCGCTGGAGCAATGCTCGCTTGATAACACGTTTATTGAGCTTATCTACCTGCGTATTTCACAGATCAACGGCTGTGCATTTTGTCTCGACAAGCACAGCCGGGCGCTGCGTAAAGGGGGCGTTGAGCAGGCAAAGCTCGATGCGCTGGCAGGGTGGCGCATCAGCCACCACTTCAGTGACAAAGAGCAGGCGGCACTGGCGTGGGCCGAGTCGGTCACCCATATTGCCGACAGCCACGCGGAAGAGAGCGTTTACCAGCCCCTGCTGGCCCATTTTAGCGCTGAGCAGGTGAGCGATCTGACCTGCGCTATCAGCCTGATGAATGCGTTTAACCGCCTCGCCGTTGCCATGCGCCTGTAATTTCGGCCAAAACCTCCCCGCCCCCGTCGCCATCGTCGACGGGGCAAAAAGCTTACCCTAAAACCTATATATAGCGTGGTTGATAATTTTTATAACTACATCTAGTATTCCTGTAAGCAAGAACAACTTATCCCGGTGCGATTTTTCGCGCTGGCTCACCATTATAAATGGGAATACGAATCATGCGCATAACTATTTACACTCGAAACGACTGTGTCCAGTGCCACGCCACAAAACGGGCTATGGAGAGCCGGGGCGTTGAGTTTGAGATGGTGAATATCGATCTCGTTCCGGAAGCTGCCGATACGCTGCGGGAGCAGGGTTTTCGCCAGCTGCCGGTAGTGATTGCGGGCGACACCAGCTGGTCGGGCTTCCGTCCGGATATGATTAACCGCCTGCTGCCCGCCTCCCGCGTTGCCAGCGCATGAGCACCCTCGTCTACTTCTCCAGCAGCTCGGAAAATACGCAGCGCTTTATTGAGCGCCTCGGGCTGCCGGCGGTGCGCATTCCGCTTAACGAGCGCGAGCGTATTCAGGTGGACGTTCCCTACATTCTGATCGTTCCCAGCTACGGCGGTGGCGGCACGGCGGGCGCGGTGCCGCGCCAGGTTATCCGCTTTCTGAACGATCCACAAAACCGGGCGCTGATCCGTGGCGTCATTGCCGCTGGCAACCGTAACTTCGGTGATGCCTATGGCCGCGCCGGGGATGTAATTTCCCAAAAATGCAGCGTCCCTTACCTCTACCGTTTTGAACTGATGGGCACGCAGCAGGATCTCGATAACGTGCGAAAAGGAGTGAGCGAATTTTGGCAACGACAACCGCAGAGCGCGTGATGCAGGCCGCGCCGGACTACCATGCGCTGAATGCCATGCTGAATCTCTATGATTCATCGGGCCACATTCAGCTGGATAAAGATCGTCAGGCGGTGGACGCGTTTCACACTGCCCATGTCCTGCCGAATACCGTGGCCTTTGCCAGCCAGCAGGCGCGGCTGGACTATCTGGTGAGCGAGGGCTACTACGACGGCAGCGTGCTGGCGCGCTATAGTCAGGCGTTTGTCGTCGATCTCTTTGCCACCGCCCACCGGCGCGGCTTTCGTTTCCACACTTTTCTTGGCGCGTGGAAGTTCTACACCAGCTATACGCTAAAAACCTTCGACGGCAAACGCTACCTGGAGCACTTTGAGGATCGGGTGGTGATGGTGGCCCTGACCCTGGCTCAGGGCGACGAGGCGCTGGCTCGCCAGCTTAGTGAAGAGATGCTCTCCGGCCGTTTTCAGCCCGCGACGCCTACTTTTTTAAACGCGGGCAAGCAGCAGCGCGGAGAGCTGGTCTCCTGCTTCCTGCTGCGTATCGAAGACAATATGGAGTCGATTGGCCGGGCGGTAAACTCGGCGCTCCAGCTCTCCAAGCGCGGCGGCGGGGTAGCCTTCCTGCTGTCAAACCTGCGCGAGGCGGGCGCGCCGATCAAGCGGATTGAAAACCAGTCCTCCGGCGTGATCCCGGTAATGAAGATGCTCGAGGATGCCTTCTCCTACGCTAATCAGTTGGGGGCACGCCAGGGTGCCGGGGCCGTCTATCTGCACGCTCACCACCCGGATATCCTGCGCTTTCTCGATACCAAGCGGGAGAATGCCGATGAGAAGATCCGCATTAAAACCCTCTCTCTGGGGGTGGTGATCCCGGACATCACCTTCCGGCTGGCGAAGGAGAACGCCCCGATGGCGCTCTTCTCCCCCTACGACGTGGAACGCATCTACGGCAAACCCTTTGGCGATATCGCCATCAGCGAACACTACGAGGCGCTGGTCGCCGACGATCGCATTCGCAAAACCACCATCAACGCCCGTGATTTCTTCCAGCGGCTGGCGGAGATCCAGTTCGAGTCGGGCTACCCGTATATCATGTTCGAGGATACGGTCAACCGCGCTAATCCCATTGCCGGGCGGATCAATATGAGCAACCTGTGCTCGGAGATTTTGCAGGTCAACAGCGCCTCGACCTATGACGAGAACCTCGACTACGCCCAAACCGGACACGACATCTCCTGTAACCTTGGCTCGCTGAACATCGCCCACACCATGGACTCGCCCAACTTTGGCCGCACCGTGGAGACCGCCATTCGCGGGCTGACGGCGGTGTCGGACATGAGCCACATTCGCTCCGTGCCCTCGATTGAGGCAGGCAACGCCGCGTCGCACGCCATTGGTCTCGGGCAGATGAACCTGCACGGCTACCTGGCACGGGAGGGCATCGCCTACGGCAGTGAAGAGGGGATCGACTTTACCAACCTCTACTTCTACACCGTTACCTGGCATGCGCTGAATACCTCCATGATGCTGGCCCGCGAGCGCGGGCAGCGCTTTGCTGGTTTTGAGCAGTCGCGCTACGCCAGCGGCGAATACTTTACGCAGTACATTGAGGAGCGCTGGCAGCCGCAAACCGAGACCGTGCGGGCGCTGTTTGCTCAGGCGGGCATCGTGCTGCCGACGCGGGAGATGTGGTGCCAGCTGCGCGACGACGTGATGCGCTACGGTATCTACAACCAAAATTTGCAGGCCGTGCCGCCCACCGGCTCCATCTCCTATATCAACCATGCGACCTCCAGCATCCATCCCATTGTGTCGAAGATTGAGATCCGCAAGGAGGGTAAAACCGGGCGCGTCTACTACCCTGCCCCGTTTATGACCAACGACAACCTGCATCTCTATCAGGATGCCTATGAGATTGGTCCCGAGAAGATTATCGACACCTACGCGGCGGCGACGCGCCATGTGGATCAGGGCCTGTCTCTCACCCTCTTCTTCCCGGATACCGCCACCACCCGCGATATTAACCGGGCGCAGATCTATGCCTGGAAGCGGGGCATCAAGACGCTGTACTACATTCGCCTGCGTCAGCTGGCGCTGGAAGGCACTGAAATTGAAGGCTGCGTGTCATGCGCGCTGTAAGGAGAAGAGGATGAGCCGTTTATCACGGGTTAGCGCCGTTAACTGGAACATTATTCAGGACGATAAGGATCTGGAGGTCTGGAACCGGCTGACCAGCAACTTCTGGCTGCCGGAGAAGGTGCCGCTGTCGAACGACATTCCCGCCTGGCAAACGCTAAACCACGCTGAACAGCAGCTGACGATCCGCGTCTTCACCGGCCTGACGCTGCTGGACACTATTCAGAACGGCGTCGGCGCACCGGCGCTGATGGCCGACGCCATTACGCCCCACGAAGAGGCGGTGATGTCCAACATCAGCTTTATGGAGGCGGTGCACGCCCGCTCCTATAGCTCGATATTCTCCACCCTCTGCCAAACCAGCGACGTGGATGCCGCCTACGCCTGGAGCGAGGAGAACGTCCCGCTCCAGCGTAAGGCGGAGATTATCCTGGCGCACTACGCCGCCGATGCGCCGCTGAAGAAGAAGATCGCCAGCGTCTTTCTGGAGTCTTTCCTGTTTTACTCCGGCTTCTGGCTGCCGATGTACTGGTCCAGCCGGGGCAAGCTGACCAACACCGCCGATCTTATCCGGCTGATCATTCGCGATGAGGCGGTGCACGGCTACTACATTGGCTATAAGTACCAGCGCGGGCTGGAAAAAGTAGATGCAGGCGAGCGGGAGGCGCTGAAAAATTTCGCTCTCGATCTGCTGATGGATCTTTATGATAATGAGCTGGCCTATACCGAGGCGCTCTACGCGGGAACCGGCTGGGAAGAGGAGGTGAAAGCCTTTCTCTGCTACAACGCTAACAAGGCGTTGATGAACCTTGGCTATGAGGCGCTGTTCCCGCCGGAGATGGCCGACGTCAATCCGGCGATTCTGGCGGCGCTGTCACCCAATGCCGACGAAAACCATGACTTTTTCTCCGGCTCCGGCTCCTCCTACGTGATGGGCAAAGCGGTGGAAACCGAAGACGCAGACTGGGATTTTTAATTGTTATTTTGGTGGGCCCTATTCCCGACGGGCCCGCCAGGATATTTCCCAAAACCGCCATTCATATTACAAATTTATTTCTTTCTAACGTATGGTTAACCTCTGCTAATTATTCCTCTGAAGTCTGCAAATTCGGAGGAATTTCCGTTGCCGCAGCAAAAAAAATTGCGCCCCTGCATATCGCCGCCAGGCCCTTATATCACTGGAAGTCGCGCCGTTCGCGGTTCGGCAAATTCCATGCCAGAGTGCGATTGAGGGTTGTCTCAGATTCTCACTGTGCTAGGGTATAGCCCGTTCATTATTTCCATCAGGATTGTTATTGATATAAATAAATACGGGAACTTTTTTATTGCATGGCAATTAAACTCGAAGTAAAGAATCTCTATAAAATATTTGGCGATAACCCACAGCGTGCGTTCAAATATATCGACAAGGGACTTTCGAAAGCACAAATTCTGGAAAAAACAGGGCTATCGCTTGGCGTTATCAACGCCAGTCTGGCCATTGAAGAAGGCGAGATATTCGTCATCATGGGGCTCTCCGGATCGGGGAAATCGACCATGGTTCGCCTTCTCAATCGCCTGATTGAACCCACCCGCGGCCAGGTACTGATTGATGGCGTCGATATCGCCAAAATCTCCGACGCCGAGCTTCGTGAGGTGCGCAGGAAAAAGATTGCAATGGTCTTCCAGTCATTCGCGCTAATGCCACACATGACCGTACTGGACAATACGGCGTTTGGTATGGAATTAGCGGGAGTGCCTGCGGGCGAGCGCCAGACAAAAGCGCTGGATGCGCTGCGTCAGGTCGGGCTGGAGAACTACGCCCACGCCTATCCGGATGAGCTTTCCGGCGGCATGCGCCAGCGTGTAGGCCTTGCCCGCGCCCTGGCCATTAACCCCGATATTCTGCTGATGGACGAAGCGTTCTCGGCTCTCGATCCGCTGATCCGGACCGAGATGCAGGACGAGCTGGTGAAGCTCCAGTCCCGCCAGCAGCGCACCATTGTCTTTATCTCTCACGATCTCGACGAAGCCATGCGCATCGGCGACCGCATCGCCATTATGCAGGGCGGCGAAGTGGTGCAGGTCGGCACGCCGGATGAGATCTTAAATAACCCGGCCAACGACTACGTGCGCACCTTCTTCCGCGGCGTGGACATCAGCCAGGTGTTTAGCGCCAAGGATATTGCCCGCCGTAGCCCGGTTGGCCTGCTGCGTAAAGCCCCCGGCTTCGGCCCACGCTCGGCGCTGAAGCTGCTGGAGGACGAGGACCGCGAATATGGCTACGTCATTGAGCGCGGCAACAAGTTTGTCGGCACGGTCTCCATCGACTCCCTGAAGGCGGCGCTGAGCCAGCAGCAGGGTATCGACGCGGCGTTAATTGACTCTCCGGCTCCGGTCGACGCAGAGACGCCGCTTAGCGAACTGCTCTCCCACGTAGGCCAGGCACCCTGTGCCGTGCCGGTAGTGGGTGAGGAGCAACAGTACGTCGGCATCATCTCAAAACGGATGCTGCTGCAGGCTTTAGATCGCGAGGGGGCAAACAATGGCTGATCAATCTAATCCGTGGGGAACCACCGAGGCGGCAGATGCCGCACAATCTACCGCAACGCAGTCCGCCGACGCCTGGGGTACTCCGGCTGCGGCACCGACCGACGGCGGCAGCGCAGACTGGCTGACCAGCGCCCCGCCTGCGCCGGAACACTTCAATATTATGGATCCGTTCCACAAGACGCTGATCCCGCTGGACAGCTGGGTCACTACCGGCATCGACTGGGTGGTTACCCACTTCCGTCCGGTGTTCCAGGGTATCCGCGTGCCGGTGGACTATATCCTGAATGGCTTCCAGCAGCTGCTGCTGGGCATGCCTGCCCCGGTCGCTATCGTGGTCTTCGCCCTGATCGCCTGGCAGTTTGGCAGCGCGGGCATGGGCATCGCCACCCTGATATCGCTGATCCTGATCGGCGCGATCGGTGCCTGGTCGCAGGCGATGATCACCCTGGCGCTGGTGCTGACCGCCCTGCTCTTCTGCGTGGTGATTGGCCTGCCGATGGGGATCTGGCTGGCACGCAGCCCGCGGGCGGCAAAAATTATACGTCCGCTGCTGGATGCGATGCAGACGACGCCGGCGTTTGTCTACCTGGTGCCGATCGTCATGCTGTTCGGTATTGGTAACGTGCCGGGCGTAGTGGTGACCATTATCTTCGCCCTGCCGCCGATCGTGCGTCTGACGATCCTCGGTATCAACCAGGTACCGGAAGATCTGATCGAAGCCTCACGCTCGTTCGGGGCCAGCCCGCGCCAGATGCTGTTTAAAGTGCAGCTGCCGCTGGCGATGCCGACCATCATGGCCGGTGTCAACCAGACGCTGATGCTCGCCCTGTCGATGGTGGTGATCGCCTCGATGATCGCCGTGGGCGGCCTCGGCCAGATGGTGCTGCGCGGTATCGGCCGCCTCGATATGGGCCTTGCCACCGTTGGCGGCGTCGGGATCGTGATCCTGGCGATCATTCTCGACCGCCTGACCCAGGCCGTGGGTCGTGACTCTCGCAGTCGTGGCAACCGCCGCTGGTATACCTCCGGCCCCATCGGATTAGTGACTCGTCCTTTTATTAAGTAAGTTCTTGCCCGGCGGCACTCAGCTTGCCGGGCCGATCCCTCTCTTCCCATAATTAAGGAACAACGATGCGACATAACGTACTTATTGCCACAGCGTTTGCCACCCTTGTCTCAACCAGCACCTTCGCCGCCGATCTGCCGGGCAAAGGCATGACCGTTCAGCCGATCCAGAGCACCATCTCTGAAGAATCCTTCCAGACGCTACTGGTCAGCCGCGCCCTTGAGAAGCTCGGCTATACCGTGAATAAAACCAGCGAAGTGGACTACAACGTCGGCTACACCTCGATTGCCTCCGGCGATGCCACCTTTACCGCCGTTAACTGGCAGCCGCTGCATGACGACATGTACGCCGCCGCCGGTGGCGATAAGAAGTTCTACCGTGAAGGCACCTTTGTTTCCGGCGCGGCGCAGGGCTACCTGGTTGATAAGAAAACCGCCGAGAAGTACCACATCACCAATATCGAACAGCTGAAGGATCCCAAGATCGCCAAACTGTTTGATACCAACGGTGACGGCAAGGCCGACATGATGGGCTGCTCGCCAGGCTGGGGCTGCGAAGCGGTGATTAATCACCAGAACAAAGCCTTCGATCTGGAAAAAACCGTTGAGGTCAGCCACGGTAACTACTCCGCAATGATGGCCGACACCATTGCCCGCTTCAAAGAGGGCAAGCCCATCATCTATTACACCTGGACCCCATACTGGGTGAGTGATGTGATGAAGCCGGGCCGCGACGTGGTCTGGCTGCAGGTACCGTTCTCCTCCCTGCCGGGCGAGCAGAAGGATATCGACACCAAGCTGCCAAACGGCATGAACTACGGCTTCCCGGTAAACACCATGCATATCGTGGCCAACAAAGCCTGGGCCGAGAAAAACCCGGCGGCGGCGAAGCTGTTCTCCGTAATGAAGCTGCCGCTGGCGGACATCAACGCCCAGAATGCCATGATGCACGCGGGCAAAGCCTCGGAAGCGGATATCCAGGGCCACGTCGACGGCTGGATCAAAGTTCACCAGCAGCAGTTTGACGGCTGGATCAAAGAGGCGCTGGCCGCGCAGCAGTAAGCACTCTCTCCCTCACCTGCAGGTGGGGGAGCATTTTTTCAACAGCACGAACCGACACACGAACCCTCCCCAGCTATCCGCGAATTCGTTATGATAAATAATCATTTATCTGAATATCGCCTACTCATGACCAAATCTACCCATCCGCTCAGCCCCGCGCTGATTGTGCTTATGTCCGTGGCTACCGGCCTTACCGTGGCCAGCAACTACTATGCCCAGCCCCTGCTCGATACCATCGCGCGCGCCTTTTCGCTCTCCTCCAGCCAGGCCGGTTTTATCGTCACCGCCGCCCAGCTCGGCTATGCGGCAGGCCTGCTGCTGCTCGTGCCGCTGGGCGATATGTTCGAGCGCCGGACAATGATCGTAGTGATGACCCTGCTTGCGGCCGGCGGGATGTTAATTACCGCCACCAGCCAGTCGCTGGGCATGATGATCCTCGGCACTGCCCTCACTGGCCTCTTTTCCGTGGTCGCGCAAATACTGGTGCCGCTGGCTGCGACCCTCGCCACACCGGCGAAACGTGGCAAGGTCGTCGGAACGATCATGAGCGGCCTGCTGCTGGGGATCCTGCTGGCGCGCACCGTGGCCGGACTGCTGGCGAACCTCGGCGGCTGGCGTACGGTCTACTGGGTAGCCACCGTCCTGATGGTGGTGATGGCGTTTGCCCTCTGGCGCGGCCTGCCCAAGGTCAAGCAGGACAACCATCTCAACTACTTCCAGCTGCTCGGCTCGGTGTTTACTCTCTTTACTCGTGACAGGCTGCTGCGTACCCGCGCCGTGCTGGGCTGCTTTACCTTTGCCAACTTCAGCATTCTCTGGACCTCTATGGCCTTCCTGCTGGCCGCGCCGCCCTTTAACTACTCTGAAGGCGTCATCGGCCTGTTTGGCCTGGCAGGGGCCGCGGGTGCGCTCGGTGCGCGTCCAGCGGGAAGTCTGGCGGATCGGGGCAAATCACACCTGACCACCACCTGGGGTCTGCTGCTGCTCCTGCTGTCGTGGGTTGCCATCTGGTTCGGCCACGCCTCAGCGCTGGCGCTGATCGTCGGTATTATCGTGCTGGATCTCACGGTGCAGGGGGTACACATCACCAACCAGACGGTGATCTACCGTGTTAAGCCGGAGGCGCGTAACCGCCTCACCGCAGGTTACATGACCAGCTACTTTATCGGCGGCGCGGCCGGGTCGCTGATCTCCGCCAGCGCCTGGCAGCACGACGGCTGGCGCGGCGTCTGCGTGGCAGGCAGCGTGATGGCCCTGATCAACCTGCTGGTCTGGTGGCGCGGCTATCATCGGCAATCGGCTACGGAGTAACCACTCCTTACCTTTTATTGACTTAGGTAACGGCGGGGGTGGTAAGGTATCCCCGCTTGGTGACGGTTTCAGGTGCTAAATGTATATCCATAATTAATACATTTACTTTATTTGTCACTATCGTTACTATATCGGCTGTAACTAATGAGGTCATACCCAAAATGGATAGTTCGTTTACGCCCATTGAACAAATGCTAAAATTTCGCGCCAGTCGCTATGAGGATTTCCCGTTCAACGAGATCCTCCTCACTCGTCTGTGCATGCACATGCAGGGCAAGCTGCTGGATAACCGCAATAAGATGCTGAAAGCTCAAGGGATTAACGAGACGTTATTTATGGCGTTAATTACGCTGGAGTCTCAGGAAAACCACAGCATTCAACCCTCTGAGCTGAGCTGTGCGCTGGGTTCGTCCCGTACTAACGCGACCCGTATCGCCGATGAACTGGAAAAGCGCGGCTGGATCGAACGTCGCGAGAGCGATAACGATCGCCGCTGCCTGCATCTGCAACTGACCGATAAAGGTCATGAGTTTTTACGTCAGGTGCTGCCCCCGCAGCATAACTGCCTGCATCAGCTCTGGTCTTCGCTTACCGTTGAAGAGAAAGAGCAACTTGAGCAGATCACCCGTAAGCTGCTTACTCGCCTGGATGAGATGGATGAACAAGACGTCATCCTTGAGGCGCTGCGCTAACGCGACGATCCGCACGACAATCCTGATTACATAAGAAATTGCCAGGCCAGCACAACGTGCTGGCCTTTTGGTGAACAGGTCGGCTCAGCCGATGTGAAATAATAAGATCGTGGAGAACAAACATGAGCGCAAATGCGGAGAGTCAAACCCCGCAGCAACCGGTCAACAATAAGAAAGGTAAGCGTACGCGCATCCTGCTTATTCTGACCTTGCTCTTTATCGTTATTGCCGTGGCATATGGGATCTATTGGTTTTTAGTTTTGCGTCATCATGAAGAGACTGACGACGCTTACGTGGCAGGGAACCAGGTTCAGATCATGGCGCAGGTGTCCGGCAGCGTGACGAAAGTCTGGGTCGACAACACCGACTTTGTGAAAAAGGGTGACGTGCTGGTCACGCTGGATCCCACTGACGCCCAGCAGGCGTTCGAGAAAGCACAGACCGCGCTCGCGTCGAGCGTGCGCCAGACCCGCCAGATGATGATCAACAGCAAGCAGTATCAGGCCAACATTGAGGTGCGGAAGACCGCCCTCGCCCAGGCGCAGAGCGATCTTAACCGCCGCGTGCCGTTGGGGACGGCTAACCTGATTGGCCGTGAAGAGCTGCAGCACGCCCGCGACGCCGTAACCAGTGCCCAGGCCCAGCTCGACGTGGCGGTTCAGCAGTATAACGCCAACCAGGCGATGATTCTGGGCACCCGCCTGGAAGATCAGCCTGCGGTGCAGCAGGCCGCAGCCGAAGTACGCAACGCCTGGCTCGCCCTGCAGCGGACCAAAATCGTCAGCCCCATGACCGGTTACGTCTCCCGCCGTGCGGTTCAGCCTGGGGCACAGATCGGCGTCACGACTCCGCTGATGGCAGTGGTGCCGGCCTCCGGCCTGTGGGTGGATGCTAACTTTAAAGAGACCCAGCTGGCGCACATGCGTATCGGCCAGACGGCAACCGTGGTGAGTGATATCTACGGCGACGACGTGACCTACACCGGTAAGGTGGTCGGTCTCGATATGGGTACCGGCAGCGCCTTCTCGCTGCTTCCGGCACAGAACGCCACCGGGAACTGGATCAAAGTGGTTCAGCGTCTGCCGGTGCGTATTGAGTTGGATGCCAACCAGCTTTCCCAGCATCCGCTGCGTATTGGCCTGTCGACGCTGGTCAAGGTAGACACCAGCAACAGCGACGGCCAGATGCTGGCCAGCCAGGCACGCACCACCCCAGCCTATGAGAGTAACGCACGGGAGATCGGCCTCGAACCGGTGAATATCCTGATTAACGATATCGTGAAGGCCAACGCGGGCTAACCCTGATGAGCGCTACGCAACCGAGAAAACCGCTGGAGGGGGCGCAGCTGGTCATTATGACCATTGCGCTGTCGCTGGCGACCTTTATGCAGGTGCTGGACTCCACCATCGCCAACGTGGCGATCCCCACCATTGCCGGTAACCTTGGCGCGTCACTGAGCCAGGGGACGTGGGTGATCACCTCCTTTGGGGTGGCAAACGCCATCTCTATCCCGATCACCGGCTGGCTGGCGAAGCGCGTCGGTGAGGTAAAGCTGTTCCTGTGGTCGACCATTGCCTTTGCCATCGCCTCCTGGGCGTGTGGGATGTCGACCAGCCTCAACATGCTGATCTTCTTCCGCGTTCTGCAGGGGATCGTTGCCGGGCCGCTGATCCCGCTCTCGCAGAGTCTGCTGCTCAGCAACTATCCGCCGGCGAAGCGCTCTATCGCCCTGTCGCTGTGGTCCATGACGGTGATCGTCGCCCCGATCTGCGGCCCGATTCTGGGCGGTTACATCAGCGATAACTATCACTGGGGCTGGATCTTCTTTATCAACGTGCCCATCGGTATCGTGGTGGTGGTGATGGCGATGCAGAGCCTGCGCGGACGGGAAACCCGCACCGAGCAGCGGCGCATTGACGCCGTTGGCCTGGCGCTGCTGGTGATCGGTGTTGGCTGTCTGCAGGTGATGCTCGACCAGGGTAAAGAGCTGGACTGGTTCAACTCCAGGGAGATCATTATCCTAACCATTGTGGCAGTGGTGGCGCTCAGCTTCCTGATAGTCTGGGAGCTGACCGACGACCACCCGATTGTCGATCTCTCGCTGTTTAAGTCGCGCAACTTCACCATCGGCTGTCTCTGTATCAGCATGGCCTACATGCTCTACTTTGGCGCGATCGTGCTGCTGCCGCAGCTATTGCAGGAGGTCTACGGCTATACGGCCACTTGGGCGGGGCTGGCCTCTGCGCCGGTGGGGATCATCCCGGTGATCCTGTCGCCGATTATCGGCCGCTTTGCCCATAAGCTGGATATGCGTCGGCTGGTAACCTTCAGCTTTATCATGTATGCAGTCTGCTTCTACTGGCGTGCCTATACTTTCGAGCCGGGCATGGACTTTGCCGCCTCGGCGCTGCCGCAGTTTATCCAGGGGTTTGCCGTCGCCTGCTTCTTTATGCCGCTGACGACCATTATCCTCTCTGGATTGCCGCCTGAGCGTCTTGCGGCCGCCTCCAGCCTGTCGAACTTTTCGCGTACGCTGGCAGGCTCCATCGGCACGTCCATTACCACCACGCTGTGGACCAACCGGGAGTCGATCCATCACGCCCAGCTCACGGAGTCGGTGACTCCCTACAACCCTAACGCTCAGCTTATGTATGACCAGCTGCAGGGAATGGGGATGACACAGCAGCAGGCGTCCGGCTGGATAGCCCAGCAGATCACTAACCAGGGCCTGATTATCTCGGCCAACGAGATATTTTGGATCTCCGCAGGGATCTTCGTGATCATGCTGGGACTGGTGTGGTTTGCCAAACCGCCGTTTGGCGCAGGCAGCGGTGGCGGGGGCGCGCACTGATCGCTGAGTAAATTGACCGGACTGCGACAGGGATTGTCCGTCCTGATAAAGCCGTGCTCCTGAAATCGCTTCACGATAGTGAAAAGACAACAGGAGCACATCATGCTGAAAGATCCCGCCCAGAAATACCAGCCCTACCCCCCTCTCTCCCTGCCCGATCGCACGTGGCCGGAAAAGCAGATCGCCCACGCGCCGCGCTGGCTCTCTACCGATCTGCGTGACGGTAACCAGGCCCTGGCCGAACCCATGGACGTGGCGCGTAAAATGCAGCTCTGGAATCTGCTGCTCGACTGCGGCTTTAAGGAGATTGAAGTGGCCTTCCCGTCCGCTTCGCAGACCGATTTCAACTTTGTGCGTCAGCTGATAGAAAACCATCATATTCCCGACGACGTGACGATCCAGGTGTTAACCCAGGCGCGCGAGGATCTCATTGCCCGAACCTTTGAGGCGCTGCACGGAGCCAGCCGCGCAACGGTGCATCTCTACAATGCCACTGCCCCGCTGTTTCGCCATCTGGTGTTCGGTATGGAGAAGGCGCAGGTGATTGAGCTCGCAACCCGCAGCACGCGCCAGATTCGTAAGCTGTGCGAAGAGAACCCGCAAACGCACTGGCAGTATGAGTATTCGCCGGAAACCTTCTGCTTTACCGAGCCAGAGTTCGCCCTGGAGATCTGCGAAGCGGTGGCGGCTATCTGGCAGCCCAGTGCCGAACGACCCATGATCATCAACCTGCCCGCCACCGTAGAGGTGAACACGCCCAACGTCTACGCCGATCAAATTGAGTGGTTCTGCCGCCGTTTCAGCCAGCGCGAGGCGGTCTGCATCAGCGTCCATCCACATAACGATCGCGGCACGGGCGTGGCGAGCGCCGAGCTGGCAGTGATGGCGGGCGCAGATCGCGTTGAAGGCTGTCTGTTTGGCAACGGCGAGCGCACCGGCAACGTCTGCCTGGTGACGCTGGCGATGAATCTCTACAGCCAGGGCGTCACGCCGGGGCTAGATTTCAGCGATATGACGCGCGTAGTAGAGGTGGTTGAAAGCTGCAATCAGCTGCCGGTGCACCCGCGTCACCCCTGGGCCGGACGGCTGGCCTACACCGCCTTCTCTGGTTCACACCAGGACGCAATTAAGAAAGGCTTCGACGCGCGCAGGCCCGGCGAACGCTGGGAGATGCCCTATCTGCCGATCGATCCGCAGGATATCGGCTGCACCTATGAGGCGGTGATCCGCGTCAATAGCCAGTCGGGCAAGAGCGGCAGCGCATGGCTTATCGAACAGAATCACGGCCTGACGCTGCCCCGCGCCCTGCAGCAGGACTTCAGCCAGCACGTGCAGCGGGAAGCCGACGAGGGCGGCAAAGAGATGACGCAAAATGCGCTCTGGCAGCTTTTCCGCAGTCGCTATGGGTTGGTGCCAGCACCACGCTTTCATCTGCTCAGCTACAGCAGTGAAAGCCAGCAGGATGGACTGTTACGGTTAACCGCTGCCATTTCGCACGACGGTGAAACGCGAAAGCTTGAAGGGTGCGGCAATGGGCTGCTCTCTGCCGCAGCCAGCGGGTTATCGTCATGGGTCGCGCAGCCGTTTGTGATAAAAGATTATCACGAGCACACCCTGGGCGAGCGCAGCGATAGCCGTTCGGTCGCCTATATTCACTGTCTGTTTCAGGATGGCAGCAGCCGCTGGGGCGTAGGCATCGATAACGACGTTGCTCGTGCGTCACTCCAGGCGCTGTTGAATACGCTGGCCTAACGAAAGTAGTCGCTGGGTGAAACGCCCATCACCCGGCGAAACATAGCGGTAAAGGCGCTATGGCTGCCGTAGCCGGTATCCAGCGCCACACGCAGCACTGACTGCCCCTGCGCCAGGCGCAGCAGGGCCGCCATCAGGCGAGCCCGGCGCACCCACTCGCCAAAGCTTAAACCCGTCTGCTGCTGGAAATGACGGTTGAGCGTGCGCTCACTCATGTTGGTCACGCTCGCCGCCAGGGCGGGCGTCCACTCTCGGGCAGGCTCTTCGCCGATCCGCTGACACAGCGTGCGCAGCAGCTCGCTGTGCGGTTCAGGAAGATGGAAAGGCAGCGCCTGCATCACCCGGATCTCATCAAGGATCAGCTCATAGATTCGCTCATCGCGGCTGCCGAGCGCGTAGCGCTCAGCCAGATCGAACGATGAAACAATCAGCTCGCGCAGCAGAGGGGAAATTTGCACGATTTGGCAGGCCGCAGGCAGGTCAGCGCGGGCCAGCGGATCGATAAACAGCGTGCGGGCAGCAACGTTGCCGGTAATACGTAACGCGTGCTGCGTCGCGGCAGGGAGCCAGACGCCCCGCCCAGGCGGCACCACCCAGCAGCCTGCTGCGGTCTCAACCCTGACCACGCCGCTCAGGCTATGCAGCAGCTGGGCGCAGTCGTGCTGATGCCACGGCTCACTGTCGCCATGCACGTAATCATGGGCAAAGGGGATCAGCGGGCGATGGGTAAACGAGAAGGTCGTGGTGGTGGTCATTGCCGGGCGCAGAGCCTGTCGTAGGCCCGGTAAGCGCGAGCGCCACCGGGCACGTCCACTAGATGTGCAGCTCTTGCAGCTTATCTTTCGGCAGCGCCAGCTCGTCGTTGCTGTTGACGCGCACGTCGCGCTCCAGGATATGCCGCGCAATCTCCTGCGCCTCGTCCAGAGAGTGCATCTGATAGGTGCCGCACTGGTAAACGTTCAGCTCAGGGATCTGGTTCTGCTCTTTCACCTTCAGCACGTCAGCCATCGCCGCTTTCCAGGCATCGGCAACGCGCTGCTCGTCAGGCGTGCCAATCAGGCTCATGTAGAAGCCGGTACGGCAGCCCATCGGCGAGATATCGATGATCTCCACGCCGTTGCCGTTCAGGTGGTCGCGCATAAAACCTGCGAACAGGTGCTCCAGCGTATGGATGCCCTTCTCCGGCATCACTTCTTTATTGGGGATGCAGAAACGCAGATCGAAGACGGTGATGGCATCGCCGTGCGGCGTGTTCATGGTTTTCGCAACGCGAACAGCAGGGGCTTCCATACGGGTGTGGTCGACAGTGAAGCTATCCAACAACGGCATTTTTTCACCTCCGGAGTGATTTTTTTAAAAATAAGTGAACTCTTTGAACGCATGCAAGTCTGAATATATGAAAGACGCGCATTTGTTATCATCATCCCTGTTTTCAGAGATGAAATTTTGGCCACAGCAATGTGGCCTTTTTCTTTTCTATCAGCTCTGTCAGGCGTGTTTTGCCAACAGATCTTCAAACGACTCGCTATCCGCCGCCTCAATCTCCCGCAGACGCGCCCAGGATGCATCGCGCTCTTTGGTGAAGTCCTCGTCCAGCAGAACCTCCAGCGGCTCTTCCCGCAGCATATCACGATACTGTGCCGCCAGCGCCTTGCCGGTGCCGCCAATACCGCTTTCAAGCATCGAGTGCAGAATACGCGCCGAGAAGGTCAGCTCCGGATCGTCAAAGCTCGCCACCAGCTGATCGCACACTTCCGCATAGGCGGTGCCGCCGTCAATGCTGTCCAGCGTCAGCGCAACGCGCTTCAGGTCACGGAACAGATCTTTGCCAACGTCTTTTAACGGGAACTGCGCGGTTTCACAGCCGATGCCCAGAGTCAGGCCTGGCTTGCGCCCTTCCAGGATCACACGATTCCAGTTGGTCCTCGTGCAGAGCAGCTCGTCACTGCTCATCTCGGGCGCATCCGCCAGCACGCACCAGACCATAAACAGATCGAGGAAACGCACCTGCTGCTCGTCCACGCCCACCGCCGAGAAGGGGTTAATATCTAGCGAGCGAACCTCAATGTACTCAATGCCGCCGCGCAGGAGCGCATCCGACGGCGCTTCACCGCTGCGGGTCACCCGTTTCGGGCGCACCGGCGCATAGAGCTCATTTTCGATCTGCAGAATATTGGTATTGATCTGCAGATGCTTACCGTCCTTCGTCAGCCCCATCTTCTCGTAGTCAGCAGACGGCGTTTTGATCGCCCGTTTCAATGCTGCCACATAACCGTCTAAATCGTTAAACGTAATACCGAGATTGCTTTGCGATTTATTGGTATAGCCGAGGTCGCTCAGACGCAGCGAGGTAGCATACGGCAGGTAGTACATCCCCTCTTCCGTCTTTTCAAACGGCAGCGTAGTGGGTTTACCCTGCAGGAACGAGGAGCAGATAGCCGGGGACGCGCCAAACAGGTAGGGGATCACCCAGCCGAAGCGGTAGTAGTTGCGGATCAGGCGGAAATAGCCGTCAGAGACCGCCTCTTTATCCGTACTGCCGCATTTTGCCTGCCAGAAGGCCATTGGCAGAGAAAAGTTATAGTGCACGCCCGAGATGGTCTGCATCAGCGCACCGTAGCGGTTTTTTAATCCCTCACGGTAGAGCGTCTTGAGACGACCAATATTGGATTTGCCGTACTGCGCCAGCTCAATATCCTGCCCGTTCTCGATGTAGCAGGGCATACTCAGCGGCCACAGCCGTTCCTCTCCCAGGTTGCGCACGCTGTAACGGTGCACGTCGCGCAGCACCGTCAGCATATGATCGATATCGCCATCAACCGGGGTAATAAATTCCAGCAGCGCTTCAGCGAAATCAGTGGTGATCCATTTATGTGTCAGCGCTGCACCAAGCTGCTCCGGATGTCCGGTTGTTGCAAGCGTGCCGTCAGCGTTAACGCGCAGCGTTTCGCGCTCCAGCCCTCGCATAATCCCTTTCAGGACATGAGGATTTTTTTCCAGCCAGGACAGCGCCTGTGATACGTCCGGGATCAAGTTGACCTCCCGCCTGTCGAAATCATTTCTAATAAGCATAATTGTAATGGTTGACGATAAAAGCGTATGACCAACCAATTAGTGCCACCACGTTATACCTTGCAGGGTTGCAGCCGTCAGAACGGCGTAGCGTAGCCCCTTGCCAAGGCATAAAAAAAAGATAACCGGCCCCCACGCAATGCGCATCCATCCCGCAAGCAGGCACAGCAGATCACCGATAACAGGCATCCAGCTCAATAATAGCGTGGCTGCGCCATAACGTTTCAAATAGTGTTGGGCTTTTTCCTGCCAGCGTGATGTTTTACGCTGCGGAAAGAAACGTCCAAGGATAACGTTAGTCACCCCTCCAAGGCTATTACCCATTGTTGCTATTAACAAAAGAAGCCAGGGCTGACTGACGCCAGAGATTAACAGGGCAACCAGCAGCACTTCTGAACTGCCCGGCAGAAGCGTGGCGCTGAGAAAGCTGCTGGTAAATAGGGAAAGGAGTGACAGCGCGTCGCTCACAGCGTACGCACGTCCACCGCATCCATTCCTGCCCGCCGCGCCGCCTCCAGACCAAAGTCAGCGTCTTCAAACACCACGCATTTGGTCGGATCGACCCCCATCAGCTCGGCACAGAGCAGGAAGGTATCGGGCGCGGGCTTGTGGTGCTCGACGTCATCGGCGGCGACCACGGCGGTAAAGTACTGGCGCAGGTTTAGGTGAGTCAGCAGCGCTTCGGCAATGGCGCGCTCGCTGCCGGTGCCTACCGCCATGGGACGACGACCGTGCCACGCTTTCACCACCTCAATCAGCGGCAGCGGCTCTACGGTGTCCAACAGCATCGCCTTCACCGCCTCGGTTTTCTCACGCGCCAGAGCATAAGGATCGAGATCGCCGTGGTTCCACTCAATCACCGCCTGCGCAATTCGCCAGGTCGGCGAGCCGTTAAGCGCGACAATAGCCTGCTCATCAAAGCGCATGCCATAGTGCGCCAGCACGTCGTGCCAGGCTTTACGATGGGTAGGTTCGGTATCAAGGATGGTGCCATCCATATCGAAAATCAGACCGTCATAACGTTCGTACATCGCGTTCTCACACTGCGGATAACAGAACATTACTTTAACGTAAACAGGGCGTTTTGTCGCTGATGGCGATAGAGAGTTAGGGTGTAAAACAGGAAGTTAGATTTAGAGATAAAAAAGAGAGTATATTTCGGAGGTTAACGCTGAGAAGTGTCTTTTTACTTGTAGAATGGTGCATCCGGGAGGATTCGAACCTCCGACCGCTCGGTTCGTAGCCGAGTACTCTATCCAGCTGAGCTACGGATGCATCAGGGTGGTGCTTTACTGCTTTTTCTAGAAGATGGTGCATCCGGGAGGATTCGAACCTCCGACCGCTCGGTTCGTAGCCGAGTACTCTATCCAGCTGAGCTACGGATGCATCAGGGTACTGCTTTACTACTTTTTCAATGTCGCTCAACTTGCCGCAACACTGCACAATATGGTGCATCCAGGAGGATTCGAACCTCCGACCGCTCGGTTCGTAGCCGAGTACTCTATCCAGCTGAGCTATGGATGCAAATGGCGGTGAGGCGGGGATTCGAACCCCGGATGCAGCTTTTGACCGCATACTCCCTTAGCAGGGGAGCGCCTTCAGCCTCTCGGCCACCTCACCAACACGCCTCTTGCGAGTGCTTCGAAGAACTTGTTTCTGCTCTTCGTCGCTGCGTTGGCGCACATATTACTTTCTGGGACTTATAAGTCAAACAATTTTTCCCAGCACTGATTCGTTTGCACACTTCGCAAACAATTTGCGCTGAAAAGGATCAAAAAGAGTATTTTATCAGCAGGATCCTTGACGTAACGCAGCATAAAGAAAGTGAGCCGAGAAATGAAAATGTCATGCAAAAGGGGGAGAATAAGAAGAAAGAGTGAAAAAAAGCGGGCTGGAAAGAGCCGCGTCTCGCCAGAAAGCGAGACGCGATGATATCAGTAGCTGGACTGTTGTGATTTTTCAGCCTGGATACGCTGGTAGATCTCTTCACGATGAACAGATACTTCTTTAGGGGCGTTCACACCAATTCTCACCTGGTTGCCCTTAACCCCTAAAACTGTCACGGTGACCTCGTCCCCAATCATGAGGGTCTCACCAACTCGACGAGTCAGAATCAGCATTCTTTGCTCCTTGAAAGATTAAAAGAGTCGGGTCTCTTGTATCCCGGCATTATCCATCATATAACGCCAAAAAGTAAGCGATGACAAACACATAAAGTGTAAGCAGTCACGGCATCACATTCTGTTAAATGTAAGTTTAGCCGATATACGCAACTTCAACCTGACTTTATCGTTATCAATAGCGTAGTGGCAAGTACGCCATAACCCAAGGGCTATGGCGTCTGCATTCGCTTTGTTTGTTCTTACAGTTTTGCGCTTACCCAGCCTTTGACGCTGGCTAATGCCGCAGGGAGCGCGGCTGCGTCGGTACCGCCAGCCTGCGCCATATCCGGACGGCCACCGCCTTTGCCACCCACCTGCTGGGCAACCATACCAATCAGCTCCCCTGCCTTCACGCGGTCGGTCACCTCTTTCGAGACCCCCGCAATCAGAGAAACCTTACCCTCTGCTACCGTGGCAAGAACGATTACCGCGGAACCCAGCTGGTTCTTCAGATCGTCAACCATAGTACGCAGCATCTTCGGCTCGACGCCCGCCAGCTCGCTCACCAGCAGCTTCACGCCGTTAATCTCTTCCGCCTTATCAGAGAGGTTTGCGCTCTCCTGCGCCGCCTGCTGCGCTTTCAGCTGCTGCAGCTCTTTCTCCAGCTGGCGGGTTTTGTCGAGAACGGTGCGCACTTTGTCGCCCAGGTTCTGACTGTCACCCTTCAGCAGCTGGGCAATGTCATGTAGCTGCTCACTCTGTGCATGGAGGCTGGCAAGCGCATTTTCACCGGTGACGGCTTCGATACGACGAACGCCTGCCGCAGTGCCGGATTCAGACACGATGCGGAACAGCCCGATATCACCGGTGCGGGAGGCGTGGGTGCCGCCACACAGCTCGGTGGAGAAGTCGCCCATGCTCAGCACGCGTACGCGCTCGTCATACTTCTCGCCAAACAGCGCCATCGCCCCTTTGGCGCGCGCATCTTCCAGATCCATAATCTGGGTTTCGATCGGCAGGTTACGGCGGATCTGAGCGTTAACCAGATCTTCCACCGCGCGGATCTCCGCAGGCTTCATTGCTTCAAAGTGGGAGAAGTCAAAGCGCAGCACCTTGTCGTTCACCAGCGAGCCTTTCTGTGCCACGTGCGTACCCAGCACTTCGCGCAGCGCGGCGTGCATCAGGTGGGTGGCAGAGTGGTTCAGACGGATACGTTCGCGGCGGGCTTCATCCACCTCGGCTTTAACGCCGTCGCCCACTTTCAGGGAGCCGGATGCCAGCTTGCCCTGGTGACCAATCGCCTGACCATACTTCTGGGTATCGGTCACGGTAAAGGTGAAGCCGTTGCCTTTCAGCTCGCCCTTGTCGCCAACCTGACCGCCGGATTCAGCGTAGAACGGCGTCGCGTCAAGAATGACTACCGCCTCCTGCCCTGCGCCAATCGTGTCGACGGACTGGCCCTCAACAAACAGCGCGGTCACCTTGCTGGTCAGCTCCAGGCTGTCGTAGCCCTTAAATTCGGATGCGCCGTCAACGCGGATCATCGCGTTGTAGTCTGCGCCAAAGCCGCTGGATTCACGGGCGCGGTTGCGCTGCGCTTCCATCGCGACCTTGAAGCCCTCTTCGTCGACTTTGATATCGCGCTCGCGACAGACGTCGGCGGTGAGGTCCATTGGGAAGCCGTAGGTGTCATACAGACGGAAGACAGTCTCACCGTCCAGCGTATCGCCAGTCAGCTTCGCCAGCTCTTCGTCGAGCAGCGCCAGGCCACGCTCCAGCGTGCGGGCAAACTGCTCTTCTTCGGTTTTCAGGATCTGCTCAACCTGCGCCTGCTGGCTCTTCAGCTCTTCGCCTGCCGCACCCATCACGTCAATCAGCGGGGCAACCAGCTTGTAGAAGAATGTCTCTTTCGCGCCGAGCATGTTGCCATGACGGACCGCGCGACGAATGATACGGCGCAGCACGTAGCCACGGCTCTCGTTCGACGGCAGCACGCCGTCGGCAAGCAGGAACGCACAGGAGCGGATGTGGTCGGCGATTACGCGCAGGGATTTATTGTTCAGATCGGTAGCGCCGGTCACTTTTGCCACGGCGGCGATCAGATCGCGGAACAGGTCGATCTCGTAGTTCGAGTTAACGTGCTGCAGCACGGCCGCAATACGCTCCAGGCCCATACCGGTGTCCACGGACGGCTTCGGCAGCGGCTCCATGGTGCCATCGGCCTGGCGGTTGAACTGCATAAAGACGATGTTCCAGATCTCAATGTAGCGATCGCCGTCTTCGTCCGGGCTGCCCGGAGGACCACCGGCGATATGCGCGCCGTGGTCGAAGAAGATCTCGGTACAGGGACCGCACGGACCGGTATCGCCCATCTGCCAGAAGTTATCAGACGCGTAGGCACCGCCTTTGTTATCACCAATGCGGATGATACGTTCGCGCGGGATGCCAACTTCTTTTTCCCAGATTTCGTAAGCTTCGTCGTCGGTTTCGTAGACGGTTACCCACAGGCGATCTTTCGGCAGGTTGAACCAGTTTTCACCGGTCAGCAGTTCCCATGCGTACTGGATAGCATCGTGTTTGAAATAGTCGCCAAAGCTGAAGTTACCCAGCATTTCAAAGAAGGTGTGATGGCGCGCGGTGTAACCGACGTTTTCCAGATCGTTGTGTTTACCGCCCGCACGCACGCAGCGCTGCGCGGTGGTTGCGCGGGAATAATTACGCTTGTCGAGACCAAGGAAAACATCCTTGAACTGGTTCATCCCGGCGTTGGTAAACAGCAGAGTTGGATCGTTGTTGGGTACCAGGGAGCTGCTCGCAACAACCTGATGACCTTTACTATGGAAAAAATCGAGAAACGCCTGACGGATCTCAGCGGTGCTCTTGCTCATAATTATCCTGAAATCAAGCTAACGAAATGTCGCAGCTGGCGTTTCTCCCTGTTACAGGCGACGACCAGCTACTGGAAAAAGTGGGAATAAGATAAGTTTTCTTGACTGCGAAGTAAAATCCCGTATGCAGCCAGGCCGTAAAATTTCACCAAAGTTCTTTAATATCCTCCATCAGGAATCCCCGATAGAGTAAAAAACGCTGTACTTTCACCTTCTCAGCAAAGACCGCTGGCAGCGGATCGCCATATTTGCGCTGGGCCTGCTCGCGGGCAATCTCAATCCAGTCGATGTCGCTTTCGCGCATCGCCTCCTCTGCCGTTTCCCGATCAATTCCCTTCTGGGTCAGCTCCTGGCGGATACGCGCCGGGCCATAGCCTTTACGGCTGCGGCTGGCGATAAACTGGCGGGCAAAGCGGGCATCGTCGAGGTAGCGGTTTTCATAGCACCAGTTCACCACGTTATTGATATCGTCTTCGGTGGCGTCTACCGGCTCGGGTCCGGTTTTGGTCATCACGGGGGCGGTGAGCTTGCGGCGGAACTCCTGTTCGCTGTGGTCACGCATGCCAAGAATGCGCATGGCGCGATCGAGCAAACGGGAATAGGCGGAGCGGCGGGGCGAGGTATCTGTCATGGCACACCTGCTGGATAGATAAATAGCAAAAAGGGCTGCATCGGCAGCCCTTGTTCATTACGTCAGATTATTAAAAATCTTCGTTGGTCTCTTTCGCATTGACGTCGTTGTCGTCAACCGTGAAGTCCGGTTTGGTGTCCGGGTTCGTGAGCAGAATTTCACGGATCTTCGTTTCGATCTCTTTCGCGGTAGCCGGGTTCTCTTTCAGCCAGGTAGTCGCATTCGCTTTACCCTGACCGATCTTCTCACCGTTGTAGCTATACCATGCGCCCGCTTTTTCGATCAGCTTCTCTTTCACGCCCAGGTCAACCAGCTCGCCGTAGAAGTTGATACCTTCGCCGTAGAGGATCTGGAACTCAGCCTGTTTGAACGGCGCAGCGATCTTGTTTTTCACCACTTTCACGCGGGTTTCGCTACCTACCACGTTATCGCCCTCTTTCACCGCGCCGATACGGCGGATGTCGAGACGCACGGAGGCGTAGAATTTCAGCGCGTTACCGCCGGTGGTGGTTTCCGGGTTACCGAACATCACACCAATCTTCATACGGATCTGGTTGATGAAGATCAGCAGGGTGTTGGACTGCTTCAGGTTACCCGCCAGCTTACGCATCGCCTGGCTCATCATACGTGCCGCGAGGCCCATGTGAGAGTCACCGATCTCGCCTTCGATCTCAGCTTTCGGCGTCAGTGCCGCAACGGAGTCAACGACCAGCACGTCAACCGCACCGGAGCGCGCCAGCGCGTCACAGATCTCAAGCGCCTGCTCACCGGTGTCCGGCTGGGAGCAAAGCAGGTTGTCGATATCAACGCCCAGCTTGCGCGCGTACACAGGGTCAAGCGCGTGCTCAGCATCGATAAAGGCACAGGTTTTACCCTGACGCTGTGCAGCAGCGATAACCTGTAGTGTCAGCGTCGTTTTACCCGAGGACTCCGGCCCGTAGATCTCTACGATACGGCCCATTGGCAGGCCGCCCGCACCGAGGGCGATGTCCAGCGAAAGCGAACCCGTGGAGATCGTTTCTACGTCCATAGTACGGTCTTCACCCAGGCGCATGATGGAGCCTTTACCGAATTGCTTTTCGATCTGGCCCAGTGCTGCCGCCAACGCTTTCTGTTTGTTTTCGTCGATAGCCATTATTACTCCTGTCATGCCGGGTAAAGCAGGTGATGCTCGCCGGGGATTACTGTTTTGTTGCGCTCATTATACTGTATACGCATACAGTATCAAGCTCTTTGTAGAAAATGTTGCCACAGGGTTTGCAGGGCATACGCGGTGGCCTGACGGCGCACGTTTTCACGGTCACCGGCGAAGCATTCCCGCCGCGTGATCCCTTCTCCCGCCGCGCTGGCGAAGCCAAACCACACCGTGCCGACCGGCTTGTTTTCGCTGCCGCCGTCCGGCCCCGCGATGCCGCTAATGGAGACGGCATAGGTCGCGCGGGCGGCCTTAATGGCACCGATCGCCATCTCCACCACCACGGGCTCACTCACTGCGCCGTGCTGGGCCAGCGTCTCGGGTTTAACGCCGATCATCTGCGCCTTGGCTTCATTAGAATAGGTGACAAACCCCCGTTCAAACCAGGCGGAGCTGCCGGCGATATCGGTAATGGCTTTCGCCACCCAGCCGCCGGTACAGGACTCGGCCGTGGTCACGGTCGCGCCGCGCGCCTTTAACGCCTGCCCGATGCGCTCGCTCAGCTGCATCAATTCACTGTCAGTCATAACCGCTCCGTAAACGGCTGAAATGAGAGAGATAAGATAGCACTTTCTCTCTTAATATGGGGGCGAGGACGGGATTTTACGAGGCCGACTCAGAAAAAAGGCCAGCGTGCGCTGGCCTTGGATCGCGGGTAAGCGCTACTGCACGCGCGCCAGCGACACCGCCTGGCCCAGCTGCCAGACTGCCATCGCATAGTGGGTGCTGGCGTTGTACCGGGTGATGGTGTAGAAGTTCGGCAGACCGTACCAGTATTCGTACCCGGTCCCGACGTCGAGGCGCAGCAGGCTTACCTGCTGATGGTTGCCCACCGGCTGCTGCGGCGTCAGGCCAGCGGCCGCCAGCTGCGAGACGCTGTATTTGGTTTTAAAGCCGTTTGCCAGGCCCGGTGCCTGACCATTAGCCGGAATGGCAACCGGATCGCCCTTCACCCAGCCATTGGCTTTAAAGTAGTTCGCCACGCTGCCAATCGCGTCAACCGGATCCCACAGGTTAATGTGTCCGTCGCCGTTAAAATCGACCGCCAGTTTTTTATAGGATGAGGGCATAAACTGTCCGTAGCCCATCGCCCCGGCAAAGGAGCCTTTCAGCTCCAGGGGATCGTCCTGCTCGTCACGGGCCATCAGCAGGAAGGTCTCCAACTCGCTGGAGAAGTATTCGGCGCGGCGCGGGTAGTTAAACGACAGGGTCGCCAGCGCGTCGAGAATGCGCGTTTTCCCCATCACGCGGCCCCAGCGGGTCTCAACCCCGATAATGCCCACGATAATCTCCGGCGGCACGCCGTAGACCTGCCATGCACGGTTGAGGGCGTCTTCATACTGGTTCCAGAACGCGACGCCGTTCTGCACGTTATCCGGGGTAATAAACTGCTTCTTGTAGCGCAGCCATGCGCCGTTCGGGCCGACTGGGGCTGGGCCAGTAGGTGCCTGGCGATCCATCAGGCGCAGGACGTAATCAAGACGCTTCGCCTGGGATAAAATTTCACGCAGCTGCTGGGGATCGAAACCATGCTTGCTGACCATTTTATTAATGAACTGCTCTGCCGCCGGGTTATTGGCAAAGTCACCGCCTGACATAATGACGTCATGCTGCGGCTGAAGCAGGAAACCGCCGGATGGCGTACCGGTGGTAGCCGGAGGCGCTTCAGGCGTTTTGGGTTTGCTGCTGCAGGCAGAGAGCAAAACAAGCGCGGGAAGAAGAGTGATATAACGACGCTTAAACATGGGTTGTCCCTAATACAAAATCGACCTGAGAGAATCATGGTAAATCATCTGGCTGGCCTTTCAAGCCCAGCCGCTTCGCCAGAACCGTAGGCCGGGCAAACGCAGTGCCGCCCGGCGTTGTCGCATCAGCACGGTAACGCCCGGTGGCGCTCCGCTTACCGTGCCTACGACGCTTTCAAGCCCAGCCGCTTCGCCAGCCGGTGCAGGTTGGCGACGTCCATCTCCAGCGCTCTGGCACAGGCGGCCCAGCTCTGGTTATGCTGCGCCAGCGTCTGGCGGATAGTCTGGCGCTGAAAATCCTCCGTCGCCTCGCGCAGGTTTCTGCCCGGCACGGAGGGCGCGGCGTCCGCTATCTGCGGCAGAGGCGCGTCGGCAAAGGCAAAGTGCTGCGCCTCCAGCGTGACCTCATCCCCTGCCCGTGCGGCACGCGCCAGCACCACGGCACGATGGATGGCGTGCTCCAGCTCGCGCACGTTGCCCGGCCAGCCATACTGTAGCAGCTGCGAACGCGCTCCGCTGCTTAATAGCACCTGCGCGAGGCCAAAGCGCTGCCGACACTGCTCGCAGAAGTAGCCTGCCAGCAGTACGACATCCTCACCACGCTCGCGCAGCGGCGGCACAGCCAGCGGAAAGACGCTCAGGCGATGGAACAGATCGGCGCGAAAGCGTCCGGCCAGCACCTCCTCCCGCAGATCGCGGTTGGTAGCCGCCAGCACCCGGACGTCAACCCGCAGGCTGCGATCGTCCCCGACGCGCTGAATATCCCCGTACTGCAATACGCGCAGCAGCTTAGCCTGCAGCGCCAGCGACAGCTCGCCAATTTCATCAAGGAACAGCGTGCCGTTATCGGCCATCTCAAACTTGCCGCTGCGGTTGCTGATCGCCCCGGTAAACGCCCCTTTAACATGACCAAACAGCTCGCTCTCCGCCACGCTCTCCGGCAGCGCCGCGCAGTTAAGATAGACCAGCGGCTGGTCTGCACGCGGAGAGCCTTCATGAATGGCTTTCGCTACCAGCTCTTTGCCAGTGCCCGTCTCGCCGCTAATCAGCACGTTCAAATCCGAGGCGGCAACAATGTCGATCTCCTTTTTCAGCTGCGTCATGCCCGGCGACAGGCCGATCATCCGGGTGGTGGTCACCGGCTCGAAGATCGCGGGCGCGCCCGGGAGCATATTCTGGCTCTCCAGCTGCTCAATCAGCAGGGCGTTATTGAGCGCCCCTGCCGCCAGAGCGGCAATCAGCCGCAGCTCCTCATCGCTGAAGTTATCGAAGCGATCCGGCGACATGCCGTCGAGCGTAAGGGCGCCAATCAGGTGCTGCCCGGCAAACAGCGGCAGGCCGATGCAGGCGTGCACTTTCAGCGCCTCCTGGCCCGGAATGAGCCCGTCATAGGGATCGGGCAGATCGCTATCGGCCGGGAAACGCACCACGTCCCCTGCCCTGGCGATAGCTTCCAACCGGGGATGTCCCTCCAGGGTAAAGCGTCGCCCCAGCACGTCCGGCGCGAGGCCGTCGATGGCTAAGGGAATAAACTCCCGCGCGCTGTAGCGCAGCAGCGCCGAGGCGTCGCAGCCTAAGACCTGACGCAGGGTGGCAATCAGCCGCTGAAAGCGATCCTGATGGCCGATGCCACTTTGTAACTCAATGGCGATCCCCGCTAATACCTCAACTGAAAAACTCATCGTTACCCCGCTGTCATTTTGACAATTCATGGTGTCATATTGACAACAATAATGATAGTCAAAATGACTACCCATCTTGAGTGATATTAATTATAAAACCTTTAATTTCAATAAGTTAAAATGTTGGCACGCAACTTGACATAAGCAAAGCATCTGAGTCAAACATGCTGAATTGAAATTGAGGTTGCTATGTCTATTCTGGTTAAAAATAACATTCATTGGGTTGGTCAACGTGACTGGGAAGTACGCGATTTCCATGGCACCGAATATAAAACGCTGCGCGGCAGCAGCTATAACAGCTATCTCATTTGCGAAGGCAAAAACGTGCTGATCGATACCGTCGATCATAAATTCAGCCGCGAGTTCGTACAGAACCTGCGCAGCGAGATCGACCTTAACGCCATCGACTATATCATTATTAACCATGCCGAAGAGGACCACGCGGGTGCGCTGACCGAGCTGATGTCCCACATCCCGAATACGCCGATCTACTGCACCACCAACGCCATCGACTCTATCAACGGTCACCATCACCATCCGGAGTGGAACTTCCACACCGTGAAGACCGGCGATACGTTAGATATCGGCAACGGCAAGCAGCTGATCTTTGTTGAAACGCCGATGCTGCACTGGCCGGACAGCATGATGACCTACATGACCGGCGACGCGGTGCTGTTCAGCAATGACGCCTTCGGCCAGCACTACTGTGATGAACGCCTGTTCAACGATGAAGTGGATCAGAGCGAGCTGTTTGAGCAGTGCCAGCGCTACTACGCCAACATCCTGACCCCGTTCAGCCGTCTGGTGACGCCAAAAATCACCGAGATCCTCGGCTTCAACCTGCCGGTAGATATGATTGCGACCTCTCACGGCGTGGTCTGGCGTGAAAACCCGACCCAAATCGTTGAGCTGTATCTGAAATGGGCGGCAGACTATCAGGAAGATCGCATCACTATCTTCTACGACACCATGTCCAATAATACCCGCATGATGGCAGACGCCATTGCCCAGGGGATCAACGAAGTAGATCCCAACGTAGCGGTCAAAATCTTCAACGTGGCGCGCAGCGATAAGAACGAAGTATTAACCAACGTCTTCCGCTCCAAAGGCGTGCTGGTGGGTACCTCCACCATGAACAACGTGATGATGCCAAAAATTGCCGGTCTGGTAGAAGAGATGACCGGCCTGCGCTTCCGTAACAAACGCGCCAGCGCCTTTGGCTCCCACGGCTGGAGCGGCGGCGCGGTAGACCGCCTCTCTACCCGTCTTCAGGATGCCGGTTTTGAGATGTCCTTAAGCCTCAAAGCGAAATGGCGTCCGGACATTGATGCCCTTGAAATTTGCCGCCAGCATGGCCGTGATATCGCACATCAGTGGGCACTTACTCCGTTACCTGTCGCTGCACCTGCGGCTGCAACAGCGCCAGACGCCAGCCCCTGTGCAACTGCCGCCGATCTGGGGCCGAGCATGCAGTGCAGCGTCTGCCAGTGGATCTACGATCCCGCTAAAGGTGAGCCGATGCAGGAGGTCGCCCCTGGGACGCCATGGTGCGATGTGCCGGACAACTTCCTCTGCCCGGAATGTTCCCTGGGTAAAGACGTCTTTGATGAACTGGCTACGGAGGTAAAATGAACCACGGCATCGTGATTATTGGCTCGGGCTTTGCCGCCCGCCAGCTGGTGAAGAATATCCGTAAGCTTGATGCGAACGTGCCGGTGACGCTGATTGCAGCCGACAGTATCGATGAATACAACAAACCGGACTTAAGCCACGTGATCAGCCAGAGCCAGCGTGCAGACGACCTCACCCGCCAGACGGCGGGTGAGTTTGCCGAACAGTTTAACCTGCGGCTGTTTCCCTACACCTGGGTGACTGATATTGACGCCGCCGCGCACGTGGTGAAAGCGGGCGATCAATCCTGGCAGTACGATAAGCTGGTGCTGGCGACGGGCGCATCCGCCTTTGTGCCGCCGGTAGAGGGGCGTGAGCTGATGCTTACCCTCAACAGCCAGCGGGAGTATCGCGCCTGTGAAACCGCGCTTCGCGACGCGCAGCGGGTGATGATTATCGGCAGTGGTCTGATTGGCACCGAGCTGGCGATGGATTTTTGCCGCGCCGGAAAAGAGGTTACCCTCATCGACCGGGCAGCCAGCATTCTGCCGACGCTGATGCCACCAGAAGTAAGCAGTCGCTTACAGCATCGCCTGACCGATATGGGCGTGCAGCTGCTGTTGAAATCGCAGCTGCAGCGGCTGGAGGAAACCGCTGACGGTATCCGCGTTCAGCTGGATCGCAGCCGCAGCGTTGAAGTAGATGCGGTGGTGGCTGCCACCGGCCTGCGGGCGGAAACCGCGCTGGCGCAGCGCGCCGGAGCAGAAACGCATCGCGGGGTGAAGGTCGACAGCTACCTGCAAACCACGCAGCCGGATATCTATGCGCTTGGCGACTGTGCGGAGATCAACGACAACGTCCTGCCGTTCCTCCAGCCGATTCAGCTTAGCGCCATGTACCTGGCGAAAAACCTGCTCGGTGCCCGCGTTCCGCTTAAGCTGCCCGCGATGCTGGTAAAGATCAAAACCCCTGAGCTGCCCTTACAGCTGGCGGGCGACTCCGGACGACGCGATCTGCGCTGGCAGATGGAAACCAGCGCGGCGGGAATGGTCGCTCAGGGGTTTGATGAAGGCGGTCAGCTCTGCGCCTTTGCGATTAGCGAGGATCGCATGAAAGAGGCGTTCACTCTGCTGAAGCAGCTCCCGCCAGCGAGTCATAGCCCCGTATCCGGTAGTTAACAATCGAGGCTAGCCAGCAAAGGATAAAAATCGCCACCACGATAAAACCGGCATCGCCGAGGTTATCGTTCAGCGTGGCGATAGCATCCCATACGCCGCCGCTCAGCGCGAACTTATCCACCAGCAGCCCCAGCGCTTCTAGCCCGCCGATAAACAGCGCCACCACCACTGACGTACCGGTGATGGTCATGTTGTAGTAGAGCTTGCGCTGGGGTTTAGCAAAGGCCCAGCCGTAGGCGTTGACCATCAGCAGGTTATCCAGCGAATCCACCAGCGCCATGCCGCTGGCAAACAGCGCCGGGAAGACCATAATCGACCAGATAGAGATGCCGTTAGAGGCGCTGGCGGCAGAGATCCCTAGCACGCCAATCTCCGTTGCGGTATCAAACCCCAGACCAAAGAGAAAGCCCACCAGATACATGTGCCAGCTCCTGCCGACCAGGCGAAAGGCGGCGCTAAACAGCCAGTGCATCATCCCACCCGGCGTGACGCTTTCGGCATCCACCGGCTTACCCTGTTTCAGGGCCTGGAAGCTGCGCCATACGCCGCGTAAAATCACCAGGTTCACCAGCGCCATTGCCAGCAGAAAGATGGCCGACACCGCCGTACCAATCATGCCGCCGGTTTCGTGAAACCACGCCATCCGGTGCTGGAACGCCGCCGCCGTGGCGGCAATGGCCACAGAGGCCAGCACGACGATGCTGGAGTGGCCCAGCGAGAACCAGGCCCCGACGCCAAACGGGCGTTTGCCCTGCTGCATCATTTTGCGCGTCACGTTATCGATAGCGGCGATGTGATCCGCATCGACCGCGTGGCGCAGCCCGTAGCCCCACGCCAGCAGGCTAGCGGCCATTAGCGCCGGACTGCTGGCAAAGGCGTGCCACGCCCAGCCCCAGGCCAGCAGGTTAGCCATCGTTAGCCCCAGCATCAGCAGCGCCGCACGCGGCTCGCTGCGTAAAATTCGCATCAACATCATCAGTTCCTTAGTTATAAGCGTCTGGCAGCGGCAATCACCGCCTGCCCAAAGGCAAGTGCGCCGTCCCCCGCAGGCAGCCTGCGGGGAAACAGCAGCGTAAAATCAGAAAGGTAAAACGCGAGGCGCGCGCGCAGGAGCCGGTTATGGATCACCCCGCCGCTAAAGCAGAGCGTGCGGATCTCACGCGCGTCGGCGTGCTGGCGCATCAGATCGGCCAGGCCGTGGGCCAGCGCGTCATGAAAAGCCCATGCCCGCTCGTGCGGTTCCGCCTGCCAGCCCAGCAGCAGCTGCCAGAAGCGCGCCAGATCGAGCCTGCCCTCATGCAGCGGCAGGGTGAGCGGATGCGCCACGCCTGCGCAGCGTTCGGCCAGCACCTCCAGCCGACAGGCCGCCTCCCCCTCGTAGCTCAGGATCGCCGGGGCGCACCCCAGCGCACAGGCCACGGCGTCAAACAGACGCCCGCAGGAGGAGGCCAGCGGCGTATTAATCCCCCGCTCGATTGCCCGCGCCAGCGGTGGCCAGTTCTGCGCCAGTACCGGCTGGGTTTCGGCATAGCCCTGCCACTCCGGGACAAACGCCAGGCAGTGAGCCAGCAGATTCCGCCAGGGCTGCTGCGCGGCCAGATCGCCCCCCGGGAGCGCCACGGCGGGCAGGCCGCCCAGATGTTCACACTCGCGGTAGTTCACCCGCAGACACTCCCCTCCCCACAGCGCGCCATCGGCACCCATGCCGATCCCGTCCAGCGTCAGGGCGATAACGTCTCCGCCTGTCAGCGGCCAGCCGTGCTCGGCCAGGCAGGCCGCCGCATGGGCGTGGTGATGCAGCACCTGCATCACCGGCAGCCCGCTCTCGGCCGCCCACTGGCTGGATCGGTAGCCCGGATGGGCATCGCAGACAATCTGGCGAGGAGAGAAGTTATAGATGGACTGCATCAGATCCAGCGCCTGTCGCCACTGCGCCTCGACGCCCTCGTCACCGAGATCGCCGAAGTGTTGGCTCATCACCGCCTGCCCGCCGCGCACCAGGCAGAAGGTATTTTTCATGTCCGCCCCCATGCAGAGCAGCGGCGGCACATCGGTAAAGCCCGGCGGCAGCGGCAGCGCGTCCGGCACAAAACCACGCGAGCGCCGGAGCATCTCCCCATCGGACCGCATAACCGAGTCGTCCGTCCGCTGGACAATATCGCGGTTATGCAGCAGGAAACCGTCGGCGATGGCGGCGAGATCCCGCTGCGCCTCGTGGTTAGTTAACGCGGGTGGTTTACCGCTGAGGTTGCCGGAGGTCATTACCAGCGGACGCTTAAGGCTCTGCATCAGAAGATGCTGGAGAGGATTGGCGGGCAGCATCACACCCACCTCGTTGAGCCCCGGCGCGATAGCCGCGTCTAGCTCAGGCAGGAGAGTTTTATCCACCAGCACCACCGGCGCGGCCGGGGTCTCCAGCGCCGCGCGGGCCGCCTCAGGCAGGTTCTGCGCATCGGCGATCATCACCGCCAGCGGCTTGGCCGGACGCCGCTTGCGCAGACGCAGACGCGCCACCGCCTGCGAGTTACGCGCGTCGCAGGCGAGATGAAAGCCGCCGAGGCCCTTCACCGCCACGATGCCGCCTGCATCCAGCACGGCCAGCGCCGCTGTCAACGCTGCCTCTTCCGCCAGCGTCTCACCCGCCGCGTGCCACGCTAGCTGCGGGCCGCACTCAGAACAGGCCACCGGCTGGGCGTGAAAACGGCGATCCGCCGGGTTGCGATACTCCGCCTCGCAGGCCGGACAGAGCGGAAACGCCGCCATGGCGGTCTGCGGGCGGTCATAGGGCATAGCGCGGATAATGGTCACCCGCGGCCCACAGTGGGTGCAGTTGACGAAGGGGTAGCGATAGCGGCGATCCGTGGGATCGTTCATCTCTGCCAGGCAGGCCGGACAGGTTGCCGCATCCGGTACGATCTGGGTATCCATGCCGCCCCCCGCGCTGGGCAGAATGGTGAACGCCACAGGACGCTGCGGCCAGTGAAACGGCACAGCCTCGATCTGGTCGATGCGCGCCAGCGGCGGGCAGGCCTGCTGCATCTGCGTCATAAACCCGGCCTCCTCTCCCCAGAGCCGCACCACCACGCCCTGCCCGTCATTGCAGACGTCGCCGGTACGCTGGCGCTGCTGCGCCAGCTGCCAGACAAAGGGGCGGAAGCCCACCCCCTGAACTTTGCCCCGCACGCGGATAAGGACGCCGCTATCACTCATGCCCTACACCGCCGCGTCGCGCAGGCGGGTTTTCATCGCCTGATAGGTGGTCTGGGTATAGTTTTCCGCCCAGGGCTGATCGGCAATGGCGCTGACCTTCACTGCGCAGTACTTGGTCTCCGGCGTTTTGGAGATCGGATCAAGATTGTCCTGGGTCAGCTCGTTGCAGGCCCCAATCCACCACTGGTAGGTCATGTAGACGCTGCCGCGATTAATGCGCTCATTCACGTCGGCACGGCTGATTACCTTCCCGCGCCGGGACTCCACCCACACCAGCTGCCGGTCATGAATGCCGAGCGCCTGGGCATCGTCCGGGCTGATCTGCACAAAGCCCGGCTCGTCGGCGAGGGTTTGCAGCGCCGCGCAGTTGCCGGTCATCGAGCGGCAGGAGTAGTGGCCCACCTCGCGCACCGTGCAAAGCACCAGCGGGAAGTCGGCATCCGGCACTTCGGCGGGCGCGCGCCATTGCGCCGCAAACAGGTGCCCTTTGCCGTCCGGGGTATCGAACTTGTTACCCTGGTAAAGATAGGGCGTTCCCGGATGATCCAGCGTCGGACAGGGCCACTGTACGTGTCCCATATCGCCCATCTTCTCGTAGGTGACGCCGTAGAAGAGCGGGCACAGCTCGCGCAGCTCGTCCCAGATCTGCTGGTTGCTGTCGTAGTGCATCGGGTAGCCCATCTCGGTGGCGATCAGGCTGATGATCTCCCAGTCGCGCTTGACGTTGTACTGCGCCTCCACCGCCTTCTCGAACCGCTGGAAGCCGCGATCGGCACAGGTAAAGACGCCGCCGTGTTCGCCCCATGAGGTCGCGGGCAGCAGGACATCCGCCTGCTCGGCGGTTTTGGTCATAAAGATATCCTGCACCACCACGAAGTCGAGCGCCTCAAAGCCCTTGCGCACCAGGCCCAGGTCGGCTTCGGTCTGGAGCGGATCCTCACCCATGATGTAGTAAGCTTTGACCTTGCCTTCCAGCGCCAGATGCGGCACTTCGGTAATGCGTACCCCGACCTGGTCGTCCATATCCGCAGCGTTAATTCCCCAGGCCCTGGCGAATTTCTCCCGCACCGCCGGATCCATCACGTCCTGGTAGCCAGGGAACTGGTTGGGGATCACCCCCATATCGCACGCCCCCTGGACATTGTTCTGCCCGCGCACCGGCCCGACGCCGACATGCTCCCGGCCAAGGTTGCCGGTGAGCAGCGCCAGGCTTGCCAGACCTTTCACCACGTCCACCGCCTGGCCGAACTGGGTGACGCCCATGCCCCACATGATGGTGGCCGATGGTGCTGCGGCGTAGGTGCGCATCGCCTGGCGGATCTGCTGGGCGCTGACCCCGGTCAGGTGCTCAACCGCTTCGGGCGCATACTCTTTGACCACCTCGCGGTAGGCGTCGAGGCCGCTGGTAAAGCTGGCCACGTACTCTCTGTCGTACAGCTCCTCCTCCAGCAGCACGTAGCCAAAGGCGTTGACCAGCGCCATATTGCAGCCGTTGTTGATTTGCAGATGCTGATCGGCAATGCGCGCGGTCTCGATCCGTCGCGGATCGCAGACGATGATTTTCGCCCCGTTCTGTTTGGCTTTGATCACCCGGCGGGCAACGATGGGGTGCGAGTCGGCGCAGTTGTAGCCGAACACCAGCAGGCAGCGGGAGTGTTCAATATCGCCGATGGAGTTGCTCATCGCTCCGTTACCCAGCGCCTCCTGCAAACCCGCTACCGACGGGCCGTGGCAGACCCTGGCGCAGCAGTCGACGTTGTTGGTGTGCAGCACGCCACGGGCAAACTTCTGCATCACGTAGTTAGTTTCGTTGCCGGTCCCGCGCGAGGAGCCGGTGGTCATGATCGCCCGGCCGCCGTACTGGGCTTTGATCTCCCCCAGCCGTTTTGCCGTGTAGCGAATGGCTTCATCCCAGCTTACGGGCGTTAGCTTGCCGCCTTTCTGGTAGCGGATCATCGGCTGGGTCAGGCGCGGCGTCAGGAGTTTCGTATCGTTAAGGAAATCCCAGCCGTAATAGCCCTTCAGGCAGAGCTGATTCTGGTTGGTGACGCCTTCCGCCGCTTCGGCACGAATAATTTTGTTGTTATCGACCACCAGCTTCAGTTTGCAGCCTGCGCCGCAGTATGGACAAACGCTCGTAATTTTTTTCATCAGTAACAGACCTGTTAAAAGTTGAAATGCTGTTCAGTTAAAAGAGGAGTGAAGCGGCGGTATCGAGTGCCGCACGGCGGCGTCTCTCAGCGCTGAGCTGCTCCAGACGCGCTCTGTCAACACAGACCAGCGCCTCGGTGGGGCAGACTTCCATGCAGGCGGGGCCTGCCTCGCGGGTGTGGCAGAGGTCGCACTTATTAGCCTCGGCTTTCTCCGCCCGCACGTTCAGGCCTGCGCCGCTGTTGCGAACCACCGGACGCACAACAACCTCCATCGCACCATAGGGGCAGGCAACTACGCAGGTTTTGCACCCGATGCAGCGCTCCTGCATCACGTTAACAAAGCCTTTGTCCCGGCTGATGGCGCCGTTGGGGCAGACGTTGGCGCACGGGGCGTCTTCGCACTGACGGCAAAGGGTCGCGGTAGAGATGTTCACGCCTTTAATAACGTGAATACGCGGCAGGAAGGTGTCGGGGGTTAAAGAGGCACAATCCTGTTGCGCCTGATGAGAGACCACGCAGGCAACTTCACAGGTACGGCAGCCAATACATTTACTGGCATCAGCCATGATGAAACGGTTCATCAAATTCTCCAGCATTAACGGTAGTGTGCCGGAGTATTCACGAATCGTGCCAGAGTTTATTTCATTGATTTATATGAATTTTAAAATAAGGAGAAACTGTCATCGACACTTGTGACGATGACAGCTGTCGACGTCAGATGTGCGGGCCATGGCTAACGGAGCCGCGCAGGATCAGCTCGCCGATAAAGGCCGGCTGGGTAGTGAACTCCCCGCCATCGAGCATAAAGATAAGGCGGTTGATGGTCTCTTTGATCATCTCCGTCACCGGAATTTTGACGCTGGCCAGCGGCGGGACGGTATAGGGGGCGATGGCAATGTCATCGAAGCCAATCACCGAGACCTGCTCTGGAACAGCAATGCCGCTGCCGTGCAGCTGGCTAATAGCCCCTATCGCCATATCGTCATTGCTGGCCACCAGCGCGCTGAAGCGCACCCCGCGTTCCAGCAGCGTCGCGACGCCTGCCGAGCCGCTGGCAGGTGTCCACTTCCCCTCGACGATCAGCTCATTACGCACCGCCACGCCGTGCCGTTCCAGCGCCTCTCTATAGCCGGAGAGACGCTCGTTGCCGGTAGGCGAGTCGAGGGAGCCGGTGATAAAGGCGATATCCCGATGCCCCTGGGTCAGCAGCGTCTCTACCGCCGCCAGGCTGGTGCTTTTCTGGTCGCAGTAGACGCAGTGGCTGCTGTTTTTACGCAGCCGCCGGTTGAGCACCATAATGGGCTGGGTGTGGCCGTCGATGATCGTGTCGATCTCGTCGACGCTAAGAAAGCGCGGGTAGATCACGATCGCATCGCAGCGTAGATCGAGCAGATACTGGATCGCCTGCCGCTCTTCGTCGGCGCTGTGTTTGCCGTCGGCAAGGATCAGCTGGCGGCCACGATCCTCCGTCATCCGTGCCGCGTGAAACAGCAGCTCGCTGAAGTAGACCCCGTGATAGAGCGTATTGGTCACCACCAGCCCGAGGGTTTGGGTGGTTTTCGCCGCCAGGTTACGCGCCAGCAGGTTTGGCCGGTAGCCGCTCTCCTCAATAGCTTTGAATACGCGTTCCCTGGTCTCCTGGCCAACGTAGCCGTTGCCTGACAGCACGCGGGACACCGTCGCCTTCGATACCCCTGCCCGCTTCGCTACCTCCAGCATCGTGGTCATATTTGCTTTCCTTTCATTTGTCTATCCGCAGTTTACTGCACCCGGCACGGATTTGCAGCGCTTTGCCCAGCAGCGCTCATGGTGATCGTCCTCACGGATCTAAACATCCATCATTGAATATAAAAATGAAACTCAGCATGCTTTTGTGGAACCGGTTTCCTACATCACGTCTCACTGCTCGCGGTGCAGCCGTAACCCAATACTAAAACAGGATAAAAATCCGATGGCCAAAAACTATGCTGCGCTGGCGACGACCGTAGTCACCGCGCTGGGCGGGGCGGACAATATCGCCGCCGTCACCCACTGCATGACGCGCCTGCGTTTTGTGGTGAAAGATGAGACGCAAATCGACAGCGCCACGCTGAAAAGCACTCCCGGCGTGATGGGCGTGGTGCGCAGCGACAGCCAGTGCCAGGTGATCATCGGCAATACGGTGTCGCAGGCCTATGCCGAAGTGGTGCGCCTGCTGCCAGCCGATATGCAGCCGGTGGTCGACAGCGGGCCGCAGAAGCTGACCCTCCGGCGCATTGGCGCAGGCATTCTCGACGCCCTGATCGGCACCATGTCACCGCTGATCCCGGCGATCATCGGTGGCTCGATGGTCAAGCTGCTGGCGATGATCCTTGAGATGACCGGCGTGCTGGAGAAAGGCTCCTCTACCCTGACGATCCTCACCGTCATCGGCGACGGGGCCTTCTTCTTCCTGCCGCTGATGGTAGCGGCCTCGGCGGCGGTGAAGTTTAAAACCAACATGTCGCTGGCGATTGCCATCGCCGGGGTGCTGGTGCATCCGAGCTTTATCGAGCTGATGGCAAAGGCGGCCCAGGGCCAACAGGTGGAGTTCGCCCTGGTCCCGGTGACGGCGGTGAAGTACACCTACACGGTGATCCCGGCGCTGGTGATGACCTGGTGCCTCTCCTATATCGAACGCTGGGTGGATCGCATCACCCCGGCGGTGACGAAAAACTTCCTTAAGCCGATGCTGATCGTACTGATCGCCGCCCCGCTCGCCATCCTGCTGATCGGGCCGATCGGGATCTGGATCGGCAGCGCCATCTCCGCGCTGGTCTACACCATTCACAGCTACTTAGGCTGGCTGTCGGTAGCGATCATGGGCGCGCTCTGGCCGCTGCTGGTGATGACCGGCATGCACCGCGTCTTTACCCCGACCATCATCCAGACCATCGCCGAGACCGGCAAAGAGGGCATGGTGATGCCGTCCGAAATTGGCGCGAACCTGTCGCTGGGCGGCTCGTCGCTGGCGGTGGCGTGGAAAACCAAAAACCCGGAGCTGCGCCAGACGGCGCTGGCGGCGGCGGCCTCGGCCATTCTGGCGGGTATCTCCGAGCCTGCGCTGTACGGGGTGGCGGTGCGCCTGAAGCGTCCCCTGGTCGCCAGCCTGATCAGCGGCTTTATCTGCGGCGCGGTGGCCGGGATCGCCGGGCTTGCCAGCCACTCGATGGCCGCACCGGGACTCTTTACCAGCGTACAATTTTTCGATCCGGCTAATCCAATGAGCATTGTCTGGGTCTTTGCCGTAATGGCGCTGGCGGTGGTGCTGTCGTTTGTGCTCACCCTGCTGCTGGGCTTTGAGGATCTGCCCGTCGAGGATGAGGCAGCCAAAGCGCGTGCGTTGCAGGCGGCAAAACCCGCGGCAGCGGCCAGAGCCTGATTTAACAAGAGGTAAACTATGTCTGTATTTCCAGAGGGATTTTTATGGGGCGGCGCACTGGCCGCCAACCAGTCGGAGGGAGCGTATCGCGAAGGCGGCAAGGGGCTGACCACCGTTGATACCATTCCGCATGGCGCAAACCGTCTGCCGGTCAAGCTGGGCCTGGAGAAGCGTTTTACCCTGCGCGACGATGAGTTCTACCCCAGCCACGAGGCGATCGATTTCTATCATCGCTACCGGGAAGATATCGCCCTGATGGCGGAGATGGGCTTCACCGTGTTTCGCACCTCCATCGCCTGGGCGCGCCTCTACCCCAACGGCGACGAGCTGACGCCCAATCCCGACGGGATCGCCTTCTACAAGGCAGTATTTGAGGAGTGCCGAAAGTACAATATCGAGCCGCTGGTGACCCTGTGCCACTTCGATGTGCCGATGCATCTGGTGCGCGAGTATGGCTCCTGGCGTAACCGTAAGATGGTGGAGTTCTTCACCCGCTACGCCCGCACCTGCTTCGAGGCGTTCGACGGGCTGGTGAAGTACTGGCTGACCTTCAATGAAATTAACATCATGCTGCACAGCCCCTACTCGGGCGCGGGGCTGGTGTTCGAGGAGGGTGAGAACCCGGAGTGGGTCAAGTACCAGGCGGCGCACCACGAGCTGATCGCCAGCGCGCTGGCCACCCAGATTGCTCACGAGGTGAACCCGAACAGCCAGGTCGGCTGTATGCTGGCAGGCGGCAACTTCTATCCCTACTCCTGCAAGCCAGAGGACGTCTGGGCGGCGCTGGAGAAGGATCGAGAAAACCTGTTCTTCATTGACGTTCAGGCGCGCGGGGCCTATCCGGCGTGGACGGGGCGTATGTTCCGCGAGAAGGGGATCGCCATTGAGATCCTGCCCGGTGACGAGGAGATCCTCAAGCACACCGTCGATTTTGTGTCGTTCAGCTACTACGCCTCCCGCTGCGCCTCGGCGGAGATGAACGCGGGCAACACCAGCGCGGCTAACGTTGTTAAGTCCCTGAAAAACCGCTGGATCGAGGCTAGCGAGTGGGGCTGGGGCATCGATCCCCTCGGCCTGCGCATCACCATGAACATGATGTATGACCGCTACCAGAAGCCGCTGTTCCTGGTGGAAAACGGGCTAGGGGCGCGGGATGAGTTCGATGCTAACGGTGAGATTAACGACGACTACCGCATCAGCTACCTGCGGGAGCATATTCGCGCCATGGGCGAGGCGGTGGCGGACGGGATCCCCCTGCTCGGCTACACCTCCTGGGGCTGCATCGATCTGGTGGCCGCCTCAACGGGGGAGATGAGCAAGCGCTACGGCTTTGTCTACGTCGACCGCGACGACCAGGGCAACGGCACGCTGGACCGCGTCCGCAAGAAGTCGTTCTGGTGGTATAAGAAGGTGATCGCCAGCAACGGGGCGGATTTAGAGTAGGTTTTCGCCGGGCGGCGCTGCGCTTGCACCGGCCTACGATCCTGTAGGCCCGGTAAGCGCAGCGCCACCGGGCGTTATCCTACAGCGCCGCAAACCCTCCCTGCCCCTGCCAGCCGTCAAGACGCTGATACACCGTCTCTACCGCCTCTTTAACCGGCGGCGTCATCGGGTAGTAGAAGCCGACGATATCCGGCTGGATGCCAAGGAAGATCACCTCCCCCACATCCTCTTTGAGCTGATCCACCAGATAGTTCAGCGGCATATTGTGGGTGGTCATCATAAACAGATCGGCAATATCGTCGGGATCGACAATACGGATCTCGCCGGGATTGAGTCCCATGTCGGTGGCGTCGACGATCAGCAGGCGATCCGGGCGCAGCTCGCGGATCGCCACCACGTCATTTTCCGGCGCGCTGCCGCCGTCAATGACCTGCCACGTGCCCGGCTGCCGGGCGGCGCACATCTCCGCCAGCAGCGGGCCTGCGCCATCGTCACCCATCATGCTGTTGCCTACGCAGAGTAAAACGTCAGTCACGGACTCTCCTCACCATCAGATAGATGGCGCTTTCCTGATGAATATCATGCAGCAGAGTGAGCAGTACGCGACTCCACGTCTGCTGCTGCGGGGTCTGAACCGCCAGCGCCCGGTCAAAGGCGCTTGCCAGCATCGCGATATGTGAATGGTCGATGACGATCTCGCCATACTTCGGCACGCCCGCCATCTTGCGCCGGGCAGTGCTTCCCTCCTCCAGGGTGGCGATCCACGCCAGGTAGTCGTCCCACGGGCAGGTCAGCGCCGCCTCCAGGCAGTCGATTACCCCCAGGTGGTGACCAATGGCGAGGCTGTAGTAGACCACCTGCTGCGCCTCGGCGGGCGTGGCGTCGTTCTCATCGATAAACTTCCGGCTCAGCTGGCTGAAGACCACGGATTCACTCATGAGATCCGCGCCTCATCGACGACGGTGTTGAGGTGCGCCACAATTTCGTTCAGGCGCGGATCGTCCTCTGCCGCCAGCCAGCGCGCCACCTGGTTCTCACCCAGCGCCCGCAGGCGCAGGTAGTCGTCAGCGATCTCGCGCCCGTAGCGGTAGCCCGCCAGCCGCCGCGCCTCGCGATCGACACGCACCCGAAGGGGCTGGACGATATCCTCATGCAGCAGCGCCGCCGGCTGGTTGTCCTCTTCTCCCGGCAGGCGAGCGTGAATTTTCTGCTCCAGCAGACCCAGCGCCATGGCAAAGCCGTAGAGCGTCGCGGCGGGCGTCGGCGGGCAGCCGGGAATGTAAACATCCACCGGGACGATTTTGTCGGTGCCGCCCCAGACGCAGTAGAGATCGTGGAAGATACCGCCGCTGTTGCCGCACGCCCCGTAGGAGATGCAGATTTTTGGATCGGGAGCCGACTGCCAGGCCCGCAGCGCCGGGGAGCGCATCGCTCGGGTCACCGCTCCGGTGAACAGCAGAATGTCGGCGTGACGCGGAGAGGGCACAACCTTGATGCCGAAGCGTTCGGCATCAAACAGCGGCGTCAGGGTAGCGAAGATTTCGATTTCGCAGCCGTTGCAGCCCCCGCAGTCGACGCGGTAGACGTAGGCCGAGCGCTTGATCTTTTTCAGCAGCGAAGCCTTCATGCTGGCGATGGACTCCTCCACCGTCATCGGCACGGGAATGCCGTTGGCATCGCGCGGTCCCAGTAAATTGCTCATCAGCTGGCCTCCTGCATATGGCGGGTAAGTTCAATGCGATCGGACGATACCAGGCACTTCTGCCGCTTGCACGCCGGACAGGTCTCGAAGCCTTCGCGATGATGCTCCGCCCGGCTGTCGCCGTTATGCGCCAGCAGCGCAATGGCGTAGTCGATCTCTTTCTGCACCGCAAAAGGCCGCTCGCAGACGCGGCAGTGGCACAGGTCAAAGCGCGACTGCTGTAAAAAATCCTCTTTCTTCCACACCGCCAGCTCATACTCCTGGGAGAGGGTAATCGCCGCCGTGGGACAGACCTCCTCGCAGCGCCCGCAGAAGATGCAGCGCCCAAGGTTAAACTGCCAGGCCTGCTCGCTGCTCGCCAGCAGGGTCTCTACCGATAAGGCATTCGAGGGGCAGGCGTTGACGCAGGCCGCGCAGCCAATGCACTGGCGGGGATCGTGCTGCGGCTTGCCGCGAAAGTGCTTATCCACCTCAATAGGCGCAAGCGGATAGGACGCGGTAGGCGTGCCGGTCTTGATCACTTTTTTGATAAAGGTAAACATGACGACTCCTTATTTCAGCGGCGAGTTTTTACGCTCAATGCCGTAGCGCTCAAGCTCTTTGTAAGGCACGACCTTGCTCTTCTTCTTGCGTACGTCCACTACCGTCATACGGTCGGTGCAAGAGTAGCAGGGGTCGAGGCTGCCGATGATCAGCGGCGCGTCGGAGACGGTATTGCCGCGCAGCATATAGCGCAGGGTCGGCCAGTTGGCGTAGGTCGCCGCCCGGCAGCGCCAGCGGTAGAGCTTCTGGTTATCCCCGGTCATGCTCCAGTGAATATCATCCCCACGCGGCGCTTCGGCAAAGCCAAGGGCGAAGCGGTTAGGGATATAGGTGAAGCCCTCCACCATCAGCGGGCCGCCGGGCAGGTTATCCAGCCCGAACTCGATCATATTCAGGGCGGTAAGCACCTCGTTGATGCGCACCTTGAGGCGGGAGATAACGTCGCAGCCCTGCTCGCTGTGCACCTCTACCGGCAGCAGGCCGTAGCCGACAAAGGGGTGATCGGCGCGGGTATCCCGGGCGTGGCCGCTGGCGCGCACCATCGGGCCGACGTTGCTGAAGTCGCGGGCGATCTGTGGATCGAGACGGCCAATCCCTACCGTGCGCTGCTCAATATTCGGCGTGCTCATCAAAACATCGACCAGCTCCTGCACGTCGCGGCGCATCTGGCGGGCAAGCTGCCGGGTCTGGATCATGTCATCCTTCAGCATGTCGCGACGAATGCCGCCGATCAGGTTCAGGCCGTAGGTTTTACGTGCCCCGGTGAGGATCTCCGCCATCTTCATGGAGGTCTCACGCACGCGGAAGAACTGCATAAAGCCGGAGTCGAAGCCGACAAAGTGGCAGGCCAGGCCGAGGTTCAGCAGGTGGCTGTGCAGACGCTCCACCTCCAGCAGAATGGCGCGGATCATCTGGGCGCGCTCCGGCACCACGATGCCCATCGCGTTCTCCACCGAGGTGGTATAGGCGGTGCTGTGGGCGAAGCCGCAGATGCCGCAGACGCGATCCGACAGGAAGGTCACCTCGTTGTAGCCCATGCGGGTCTCCGCCAGCTTCTCCATGCCGCGGTGGACGTAGAAGAGACGGTAGTCGGCGTCGATAATGTTTTCGCCATCGACAAACAGGCGGAAGTGGCCCGGTTCATCGGACGTGACGTGCAGCGGGCCAATCGGCACCACGTTGTTCTTTTTGCTGCCCAGTTCGTTAATGAACTCGTAGGTTTCGCTGTCGGTGGTCGGCGCGGGACGCTGACGGTAGTCCATACTGTCTTTACGCAGCGGATAGAGTTCATCCGGCCAGTCGTCCGGCAGCACCAGACGACGCTCGTCCGGCAGGCCAACCGGGATCAGGCCGTACATATCGCGCACCTCACGCTCGCCCCAGACGGCGGCAGGCACGCGCGGCGTGACTGAGGGAAACTCCAGCGTGTTGGCATCAACTTCTACGCGCACGGTGATCCAGCACTTAGTGCCCTGCTCCATCGACAGCACGTAGTAGACGGCATAGCGGCCGCAAAGCTGGCGCTCGTCGTTGCCAAACAGCACCGACAGCCAGCCTCCCTGCTGGTAGTAGAGATACTCCACCACCTCTGGCAGGGCGTTCACCTTCACGGTAATGGTCAGCTGATCGCGGGTCTGCCAGGCCTCATCCAGCACCGCGCCGGGAATGGCCTGATGCAGCGCCGCGAGATAGTGCTGACCCAATTTTTCTTCAGACATGTTCAAACTCTCTTTCATCACGCCGCCAGCAAGGAGACGAAGGCTAAAAATGCAAAGCCAAACCCGGCCCAGGTCACGCGGGAGGTCGCGCAGAAGCGCAGCCGCGCCATACTGTTCTCAAACAGGGCTATCACCAGCACGCCCAGCACCAGCTTGACGACGGCCACCACCAGCGCCAGCAGCAGGCCGCCCGCGCTAAAGGTCACCATCTGCCCCCACGGCAGGAAGAGGCCGACAAACAGCTGCAATACCACCAGCTGCTTGAGGCTGATGCCCCACTTCAGCAGGGCAAAGCCGTAGCCGCTGTACTCGGTCAGCGGGCCTTCCTGCAGCTCCTGCTCGGCTTCGGCGAGATCGAACGGCAGCTTGCCCATTTCGATAAAGGTGGCGAAGGCGCAGGCGCAGAGCGCCAGCAGGAGCGGAATGCTGCGCCCAACGGGCCAGGACCAGAGCGTGGCGGTCATGGTGCTGATGTGGGTCGAGCCCGCCACCAGCGCCACGACCCACAGGCCGAGAAGAAGGATCGGCTCTACTAATACGCCGAGCATCGCCTCACGGCTGGCCCCAAGGCCGGTAAAGGGGCTGCCGGTATCGAGCCCGGCGATGGCAAAGAAGAAGCGGGCAATGGCGAAGAGGTAGATCAGGGTGATGAGATCCCCCAGCGCCGGTAGCGGCGAGGCCACGGTCACCACCGGCAGCGCGGTGGCGATGGTCAGCATCACGCCGATCATCACAAAAGGCATCAGGCGGAATACCCAGCTGGCATCCGCCGGGGCGACGCTTTGACGCCCCAGCAGCTTGATCAGATCCCGGTACTCTTGCAGTACCCCTGGCCCACGGCGGTTATGCAGGCGGGCACGGGCCACGCGGCTTATCCCGGACAGCAGCGGCGCAAAGGCAAAGAGCACCAGCGCCTGAAGTAACGGATAGAGAACGCTCATGTTCAGGCTCCTCGTGAAATAACAATAACCACCAGCACCGCCAGCTCGACCAGCGCCAGGCGACGAACCAGCGCAGGAGCAGCGCGCTGCCAGACCGGCATCAGCGCCACCGGGTTGAGCCGCTTACGCAGGCCGAGCACCGGGGCAAAGGCCTCTTTCACCGGCATTGCGAAACCGTGCGCGGTGATCACCATCGACTGTTCATGCTCGTAGCCGCACGCCCAGGCCGCACCACGCGAGCGCGACGGCAGGCGGTGACCTTTGAACAGCATCATGATGATGAACGGCAGCAGCGGGCAGGCGATCAGCAGCAGGGCAATCATCGGCTGCGAAACGACGCTTGTAGTAGTAAGCGGTAACGGCACCGCGGCGGAGAGCAGCGGCAGCAGCCAGGGCGAAGCGACGCCGCCGATGAGACAGCACACAGCAAGCCCGACAACAGAGGCGGTCATCAGCCACGGCGCGCGACGGGCATTGGCGGCTTCCGGCGTACGCGGTGCGCCAAGGAAAGTGACGCCGTAGACCTTGGCCATACACATCACCGCCAGCGCGCCGGTGATCGCCAGTCCTACCGCCAGCAGCGGGCCGAGCAGGCGGGCGATAAAGAGGTCGCTGCCGCTCAGGGAGAAGAAGCCCTGGTAGATGACCCACTCACCGGCAAAGCCGTTCAGCGGCGGCAGCCCGGCCATCGCCATCAGCCCCACCAGCATCATCAGAGAGATAACCGGCATGCGTTTGCCGATGCCACCGAGCTTCTCAATATCGCGATGGCCGGTAGTGAACCAGACGCTGCCCGCGCCCAGCAGCAGCAGGGTTTTAAACAGGCTGTGGTTGATGAGGTGATAGAGGCCACCCACCAGGCCCAGCGCAATCAGCGCCGGTTGGCCGAGGGCGACCCCGGTCAGGCCTGCGCCGAGGCCCAGCAGAATAATGCCGATATTTTCCAGGGTGTGGTACGCCAGCAGGCGCTGGATGTTGTGCTCCATCAGGGCGTAGAGGCCGCCGACAAACGCGGTTACCGCCCCGAGCAGCAGCAGGCCGAGGCCCCACCACAGCGGCATGGCCTGCCCGGCCAGCAGCGGCAGGACAAAGAGACCAAACAGCCCGACTTTCATCACCACGCCGGAGAAGAGCGCGGCGGCAGGGGCATCGGCCCCGGCATGCGCCTGCGGTACCCAGCCGTGCAAGGGGATAATTCCCGCCAGCATGCCGAATCCCACCAGCCAGAGCAGCCAGACCGCCGTTCCCGGACCCTCATCAACGAAGCGCGCCGCGAGGCCAGTAATCTCCAGCGTGCCGTAGCGCTGCCACAGCAGCCAGCAGGCCGCAGCCAGCAGCAGCGTTCCGATGCGGCCCAGGGTAAACCACAGCTTGCCGGACTGTGCGCAGCCGGTAAGAAACGCGCCGCACAGCGCCATGATCTCTGCCATCACCACCAGGGTAAGCAGATCGCTGGCGACGATAGTGCAGACAGCCGCCGCCATCAGCAGATTGACCAGCAGGCCGTTAACCTTCACCTGCGCATGTTGGTGCCACGCCACGTTATAGAGGCTGATAAAAAACCCCGGCAGGGCGATCGCCAGCAGCCAGACGGCGTTGAGCGGCGTCAGGCGGATCAGCTGAGGCAGGTAAAGCACCGCGCTCTCCCCGCTTGCGTTCCTGCTGGTTAACAGCCCGGCAGCCACGGCGATCACCATTCCGCAGGCCACCGCTCCGCCAACGCCGGCCAGCAGGCCGCTTAAGCCGCGATGAAACGAAAAAATCAACGCCAGCACCGCCGCCGCAACAAACAGCAGGACGGCCAGGTCGATCAGCATAAATGCGCTCATTTCGCGCCTCCTTGCAGGTTGAGCAGCGAGAGGTCGCCATAGTCGCCGTTGAGGGTCAGCTCGCGCTTGCGTTTGCTGGCCCGGGCGATATCCAGCGAATTTACCATCCGCAGCGCGCCGGTTGGGCAGGTGCGGATGCAGGCCGGGCCGCCCTCATCGAAATCGCAGAGATCGCACTTCACCGCCACGGCGCGTATGCCGGGCACCCAGTCGAGCAGGGAGCTGACGCGAGCAGGGGCAGGCGGGGCGGGGGGCGCTTTCGGTGAGTTGGCGTTAGCCGGAATATGCAGCGGACGGCTGCCGCTCATCTCAATCGCGCCGAAAGGACAGGCGATTGCGCACAGCTTGCAGCTCACGCACAGGCTCTCATTGAGCTGTACCGCGCCGTCCACGCGATTGATCGCGTTGACCGGGCAGACCCCGGCGCAGGGCGCATCCTCACAGTGGTGACAAAGCTGCGGGGCAGACTCTTTCGCGCTGCGCATCACGCTCAGGCGGGGCATCGATTGCAGCCCGTGCTGGCGGTGCGTCTCTGAGCAGGCGGCTTCACAGGTGTGGCAGCCAATACAGAGCGTGGCGTCAGCAATAACAAAACGATTCACCGGACACTCCTCAGGTGGTCATTTTTGACGAAATCGTGCCGACGGCCTGTCATTTCGACACTCCTCGACACGGCAGGCATTCAGGCCACCGAGGCCTGGGCGGATTGATTGACGAGCTGGCGGAGATCCACCGGCGTGTCCTGCTGAATAGCTGAATACAGGCCGTTGTAAACTGGACCGATCTTCTCTAAGTAGTGCTCCAGCACCTGGGCGCGGTCGCGGTTGTTGATCCGGCCATCAATGCGGCCATCCTGCGCCAGCTGGGCCTCGGCAATCAGCAGCTGCTCGCCGCCGTTTTTGCTCTCCACCAGATAGTGGATGGTGTGGCTGTTAAAGCCGTCCGCCAGGGTGACGGTAATAAGGAAGTGTTCGAACAGCACAAAGCAGAGATCCCGCTCCGGCGCGCAGTACATGCCGTGATGCAGGTGGGCTTTGGAGAGCGTAATGCCCTGAACCAGCGAGTTGCAGTAAGCCTGCCACTCCTCTTGCAGGCGATGGTGCCGTTCGGCAATGAAGTCAGCTTTTTCGCTAATTTCCCAAATGGTCATTTCAGGTTACCCGGTTAGTTGTGACCAGCCGATATAGCACTTTTCATGCCATTTTTTAACCATTTGATTTTTAATGAAATTAATTGAATGGCAGTGTCATTTCGTCAGCGTCGACATCGTCAGTAACGTCGTTTTCGTTGGCTGGCACCGTTATTGCATTATCGGCGCTGTGAATAACGGGAGGCCCTATGCACGAAATAACCCTATGCCAGCGGGCGCTGGAGCTTATTGAGCAGCAGGCGGCGGCGCACGGTGCACGGCGGGTGACCGGCGTATGGCTGAAGATAGGCGCGTTCTCCTGCGTGGAGAGCAGCGCCCTCACCTTCTGCTTTGAACTGGTATGCCGGGGCACGCTGGCGGAAGGCTGCACGCTGCATCTCGACGAGCAGCAGGCGGAGTGCTGGTGCGAAAACTGCCAGCAGTATGTGACCCTGCTGAGCCAGCGGGTGCGTCGCTGCCCCCAGTGCCAGAGCAACATGTTGCAGATCGTGGCCGACGACGGCCTGCAGATCCAGCGACTCGAAATTGAACAGGAGTAGACTATGTGTAGTACCTGCGGCTGCGGCGAAGGCAATCTCTATATAGAGGGCGATGAGCACCGCCCCCACTCGCCATTTCGCAGCGCCCCCTTCGCCCCTGCCCAGCGCAGCGGCCAGGCGATTACCGGGGTGAAAACGTCATCCTTTACCCCCGCCCGGACGCCGGAAGGCGATCTCCACTACGGCCACGGCGTTGCCGGAACCCATGCGCCGGGCATGAGCCAGCGGCGGATGCTGGAGATCGAGATCGACGTCTTAGCCAAAAACAACCACCTTGCCGCCCGCAACCGTGCCCGCTTTGCCGCGAAGCAGCAGCTGGTGCTTAATCTGGTCTCCAGCCCCGGCGCGGGTAAAACCACCCTGCTGAGCGAAACGCTGCTGCGCCTGAAGGGGAACGTTCCCTGTGCGGTGATCGAGGGCGATCAGCAGACCGTCAACGACGCAGCACGCATTCGCGCCACCGGCACCCCGGCCATCCAGGTCAATACCGGCAAAGGCTGCCATCTGGACGCGCAGATGATCGCCGACGCCGCCCCGCGCCTGCCGCTGGCCAACGGCGGGATTTTGTTTATCGAGAACGTCGGCAATCTGGTCTGCCCGGCTAGCTTCGATCTTGGCGAACGCCATAAGGTGGCGGTGCTGTCGGTCACCGAAGGCGAAGACAAGCCGCTCAAATATCCGCATATGTTTGCCGCCGCCTCGCTGATGCTGCTTAACAAAATCGACCTGCTGCCCTACCTCCACTTTGATGTGGAGAAATGCCTCGCCAGCGCCAGGGCGGTGAACCCGGACATTGAGATTATCCAGCTCTCCGCCACCAGCGGCGAAGGCATGGACCAGTGGCTGGACTGGCTGGAGGCGCAGCCATGTGCATAGGCGTACCCGGACAGATCAGCGCCATCGACGGGCTACAGGCGAAGGTTGAGGTGTGCGGCATTCAGCGCGACGTCGATTTAACCCTGGTGGGCAGCGTGGATGAGTCCGGCTGCTCCCGCCTCGGCCAGTGGGTGCTGGTCCACGTCGGCTTCGCCATGAGCGTGATCGACGAAGCCGAGGCTCGCGACACCCTGGCGGCGCTGCAAAACATGTTTGAGGTCGAGCCAGACGTCGGCGCGCTGTTGTATGGGGAGAGTGCCTGATGCGCTTCGTTGATGAGTATCGCGCCCCGGAGGCGGTGATGCAGCTGCTTGAACGCTTACGCGACCGCGCCCGCCGTCTCGACTACACCCCAGCGCGCCCGCTGCGGATTATGGAGGTGTGCGGGGGACATACGCACGCCATCTTTAAGTTTGGCCTCGACCAGCTGCTGCCGGAAAATATCGAGTTTATTCACGGTCCCGGCTGCCCTGTCTGCGTCCTGCCGATGGGGCGCATCGATGCCTGCGTGGAGATTGCCAGCCGTCCGGAGGTGATCTTCTGCACCTTTGGCGACGCCATTCGCGTTCCGGGAAAAAATGGCTCTCTGCTGGCGGCGAAATCACGCGGGGCCGACGTGCGCATGGTCTACTCGCCGATGGATGCGCTGAAGCTTGCCGAAGCCAATCCCGATCGCAAGGTGGTCTTTTTTGGGCTGGGGTTTGAGACCACCATGCCCGCCACCGCCGTGACCCTGGAGCAGGCTCGTGCCCGCAACCTCACCAACTTCTTCTTCTTTTGCCAGCATATTACCCTCGGCTCCACGCTGCGCAGCCTGCTGGAGCAGCCGGATAACAGCATCGACGCCTTTTTGGCCCCCGGCCACGTCAGCATGGTGACCGGCACGGCGGCCTACGGCTTCATCGCCGATGAGTTTCAGCGTCCATTAGTGGTGGCTGGATTCGAACCACTTGATCTACTGCAAGGCGTGATGATGCTGGTTGAGCAGAAAATAGCAGCCTGTAGCCGGGTAGAGAACCAATATCGGCGGGTGGTGCCCGACAACGGCAATCCGCTGGCGCAGCAGGCTATCGCCAGGGTGTTTACCGTTGAGGGCGAAAGCGAGTGGCGCGGGCTGGGCGTGATTGCCCACTCCGGGGTGCGTCTCAGCGATGCGTTCCGGCGCTTCGATGCCGAAACGCATTTTCAGCTCCGTCCGCAGCAGACCTACGACGATCCGCGCGCCCGCTGCGGCGAGGTGCTGACAGGTCGCTGTAAGCCGCACCAGTGCCCGCTGTTTGGTCAAACCTGCAATCCACAAACCGCCTTCGGCGCGCTGATGGTCTCTTCAGAAGGGGCGTGCGCCGCCTGGTATCACTATCGCGCCCAGGAGTGTGAAGTATGAGTACGGTGCAAATGGCCCACGGCAGCGGAGGCCAGGCGATGCAGCAGCTGATTAACGCCCTGTTCATGCAGGCCTTTGATAACCCCTGGCTGGCGGAGCAGGAGGATCAGGCCCGTCTCGATCTGACTGACCTGGCGGCAGGCGGCGATCGGCTGGCCTTCTCCACCGACAGCTATGTGATCGATCCGCTCTTCTTTCCAGGGGGCGATATCGGCAAGCTGGCGGTGTGCGGCACCGCTAACGATATTGCGGTCAGCGGCGCGATCCCGCGCTATCTCTCCTGCGGCTTTATCCTTGAGGAGGGGCTGCCGATGGCGACCCTGCAGGCGGTGGTCAACAGCATGGCGGCCACGGCGAAGGCGGCAGATATCGCCATCGTCACTGGCGACACCAAGGTGGTGCAGCGCGGGGCGGCGGATAAGCTGTTTATTAACACCGCAGGCATTGGCGCGATCCCCACCGGTCTGAACTGGCGCGCGCAGGCGTTGCAGCCGGGAGACGTCGTGCTGGTGAGCGGCACGCTGGGCTGCCACGGCGCGACCATTCTCAACCTGCGCGAGCAGCTTGGGCTGGACGGCGAGTTAGTAAGCGATTGTGCGGTACTCACGCCGCTGATCCAGTCCCTACGCGCGATTAACGGCATTAAGGCCCTGCGTGACGCCACGCGCGGCGGGGTTAACGCGGTGGTGCATGAGTTTGCCGCCAGCAGCGGCTGCGGCATTGAGCTTAACGAGGCCAGCCTGCCGGTGAAGCCCGCCGTACGTGGCGTATGCGAGCTGCTGGGCCTTGACGCCCTCAACTTTGCCAACGAGGGCAAGCTGGTGATTGTCGCCGAGCGTCAGGCCGCCGAAGCTGCGGTTGAACGGCTGCGCCAGCATCCGCTGGGTGGTGATGCGGCAATTATTGGTGAGGTCGTGGCCCGTAAAGGGGTACGGCTGAGTGGTCTTTACGGCGTGAAACGCACCCTGGATCTACCCCACTCTGAACCCCTGCCGCGCATTTGCTAAGGCATTTTGCAGGCAAGATAAAAAACGATTAGGCTTTTGGCACCCCGTTCGGTGCCTTTCTGGATTAGCACAATGTCGAATACACCGATGGGCGATCTCGGACAGCAGGGGCTGTTCGATGTCACCCGGACTCTATTACAGCAGCCGGATCTCGCCGCGCTGGCACAGACCCTGACCGGGCTGGTCAGGGAGGCGGCGCTGGCGGATCGCGCCGGAATTGTTCTCTGGCGCGCCGGGGATCGCCGGGCCAGCTACTACGCCTCCGGCCCCGACGGCACGCCCGTGGCGTATGAGGATGAAACCGCCCTCGCCCATGGCCCGGTGCGCCGCATTCTTTCTCGTCCGCAGGCTCTGCACTGCAGCTACCAGGATTTTAGCGCGGCCTGGCCGCAGCTTGCGGAAAGCCATCTCTACCCCGCCTTTGGCCACTACGCACTGCTGCCGCTGGCGGCAGAGGGGCAGATTTTCGGCGGCTGCGAGTTTATCCGCCGTGATGACAGTCCCTGGAGCGCCCAGGAGATGGAGCGCCTGCACACCTTCACCCAGATCGTTGGCGTGGTGGTGGAGCAGATCCAGAGCCGGGTCGACAGCGGCCCGGACTACGATCTGCTGTGTCGCGAGCGCGACAACTTTCGCATTCTGGTTGCCATCACCAACGCGGTGCTCTCCCGCCTTGATATGGACGAGCTGGTGGGCGAGATTGCCAAAGAGATCCACCGCTATTTCGATATCGACGCCATCAGCATCGTGCTGCGCAGCAGCCGCAAGGGCAAGCTGAACATCTACTCCACTCACTACCTCAACGAGCGTGCACCCCTGCACGAGCAGAGCGAGGTTGACGAGACAGGCACCCTCTCCGAGCGGGTATTTAAGAGCAAAGAGATGCTGCTGCTCAACCTGCACGAGCGCGACCGGCTAGCCCCCTACGAGCGGCGGCTGTTTGAGACCTGGGGCAATCAGATCCAGACTCTCTGCCTGCTGCCGCTGATGTCCGGCGACAATCTGCTGGGCGTGCTTAAGCTGGCCCAGTGTGAGGAGAAGGTCTTCACCACCGCCAATTTGCAGCTGCTGCGTCAGATTGCCGAGCGGGTGGCGATTGCCGTCGACAACGCCCTTGCCTACCAGGAGATCCAGCGCCTCAAGGAGCGGCTGGTGGATGAGAACCTCGCCCTGACCGAACAGCTAAACAACGTCGAGGGCGAGTTCGGGGAGATCATCGGTCGCAGCGAGGCGATGTTCAGCGTCCTCAAGCAGGTGGAGATGGTGGCCCAGAGCAACAGCACGGTGCTGATCCTCGGCGAGACCGGTACCGGCAAAGAGCTGATCGCCCGGGCGATCCACAACCTGAGCGGGCGCAACACGCGGCGGATGGTCAAGATGAACTGCGCGGCGATGCCTGCTGGCCTGTTGGAGAGCGATCTCTTTGGTCACGAGCGGGGGGCCTTTACCGGGGCTAGCGCCCAGCGCATCGGACGCTTTGAGCTGGCGGATAAAAGCTCGCTCTTCCTGGACGAGGTAGGCGATATGCCGCTGGAGCTGCAACCCAAGCTGCTGCGCGTGTTACAGGAGCAGGAGTTTGAGCGCCTCGGCAGCAACAAGCTGATCCAGACCGACGTCCGGCTGATCGCCGCCACCAATCGGGATCTCCGGCAGATGGTGCAGGATCGCGAGTTCCGCAGCGATCTCTACTACCGGCTCAACGTCTTCCCGATCCATATCCCACCCCTGCGCGAGCGTCCGGAGGATATCCCGCTGCTGGTGAAGGCCTTCACCTTTAAAATCGCCCGGCGGCTGGGGCGCAATATCGACAGCATCCCTGCTGAAACGCTGCGCACCCTCTCCAGCATGGAGTGGCCGGGCAACGTGCGCGAGCTGGAGAACGTGATTGAACGGGCGGTGCTACTGACGCGCGGCAGCGTGTTGCAGCTGTCGCTGCCGGAGATTGCCGTTGCCGCGACCACGCCGGTAGCGGTCGCCCAGGACGGTGAGGAGGAAACGCAGCTGATCCTGCGGGTGCTGCGGGAGACCAACGGCGTCATCGCCGGGCCGAAAGGGGCCGCCCAGCGTCTGGGCCTCAAGCGCACCACGTTGCTCTCACGGATGAAAAGACTGGGAATTGATAAGACCATGCTCGGATAGTTATGCGGGTATACGGAGATGTAGGCCGGGTAAGGCGAAGCCGCCACCCGGCGTAACGATGCTGACATAACGCCCGGCGGCGCTGCGCTTGCCGGGCCTACAAGCGCGTGCACCGACAATATTATTTTTTACGCTGATATTTCTCGGGCAACGGCGGCACCGGACGCTTATCGTCAATCAGATGGCGCACGGTGAGGATCGGGTGGTGCCACAGCATACGCGGCCCCGCCCAGCGCATAATCTGCTTCATCTCTTCCCGCTTCGCCGGCTGGTAGCAGTGCACCGGGCACTGCTTACAGGCCGGCTTCTCCTCACCAAATACGCACTTATCCAGGCGTTTTTCCGCATAGGCTAAGAGCGCATCGTAGTGCCCCTCTTCCGTGGAGGCAGCGGGCGCGCCGCGCTGATAGAGGGCAATCATCCTGCGGATAGTGAGTTTTTCACGGGCGATGCGAGGGCCAGCCATAGAAGACGCTCCTGGGGAAGAAAGAGGCATCCATATTACATCTTCTGCACGAGCGGCTCAAAGAGTTCAGATTGTTCTGCCCTGCAGAGTTAAAAACGTCGACTATACTCAAACTTCATCACAACAAAGGAGGATGTATGGTTAATAAAAGTGAAATTCGTGAACACGCTCAGGTTATCGCCAGCTGTGGTACCCACGTTGGCACCGTTGACCACCTCGAAGGCGAAGACAAGATCAAACTGGCAAAAAGTGATTCGGCTTCCGGCGGTGTGCACCACTATATCCCTCTAAGCTGGGTTGAAAAAGTTGACGGTAACAACGTGGTTCTCAACAAGAACTCGGAAGAAGTAAAATCTTCCTGGCAGACCGCGTAACTGCAGTTTCTGCGCCGTTCGGGCCTCTGGCCTGAGCGGCGCGCTCTATTTTCCCGCCCTTCTCTTAGTCCTAAAAATAACCCCACCTGTCAAACAACTGTTTTTAAAAGATAAACAGACACACTTTTTTTGTGACGAAACTTTACAAATAAGGGATAATTTGTGAAAAGTATTAGTCAGCCCGCGCATTACGCGGCATAGTGACAAGCTAAAGCGCTGGGGTGAGGATAGAGAATGTTTTCTTTTGTCGCCAGACAGGCGATTTTTGATGAAAATTTGCAGACCTTTGGCTACGAGCTCCTGTTCCGGGACAGTATGGCTAACCGTTTCCCCAACGTTTCACCTGAACACGCCACCGCCCAGCTCATTGAAGAGCAATTCTTTGGTGCGCCCAGCGACGGCCAGAAAGAGTCGGGCACGGTGTTTGTTAACTTTCCCTATGAACTGCTGCTCCAGGGGCTGGCGGAAACGCTGCCTAAAGATCGGGTGGTCATTGAGATCCTTGAAACCGCCGAGCCGACCGGGGCCTTACTCGCCACTATTAAAAGACTGCATCAGCAAGGGTTTCGCGTTGCGCTGGATGATTTTTCCCTCAGCAGCGACTGGGATATCTTTATTCCCTACATCAGCATTATCAAATTCGATATTCGGGAAAATAGCTGGCCGGAAATTCAGGACTACCTGCTGTGCCGCGAGGCGCTGCTGAAAAATACCCTGCTGCTGGCGGAAAAGATCGAAACCTTTGACGAATACGAACTCTTTAAAAACGCCGGCTTTACCCTTTTTCAGGGCTATTTCTTTAGCAAGCCGGTGGTCTACAAAAGCAATAAGCTGGTGCAGAACCATATCGTCTCTCTGAATCTTATTCAGGAGGTGAATTCCGATGCGCCCAATTTGCAGCGCATTGAGGATCTGCTTAAGCACGACGTCGCCCTCTCCTATAAGGTGATGCGCTATGCGCAGAATATTCTCTATAACACCCGGGGTATTAAGGGGACGCGCAGCCACTCGCTGAAGGATATCGTGGTTTATCTGGGGGCCAAAGAGCTGCGGCGCTTTGTGCTGGTCACCTGCCTCAGTTCGATGAAAGACGTTAAAACCAATGAAACCTACTATCAAAGCCTGATCCGCGCCAAGTTCTGCGAGCTGGCGGCGGCCCGCCTGCGTGGCAGGGTCTCGGCCAACGACGCGTTCATGGTGGGACTCTTCTCGTTGCTGGATGCCGTATTCGAGATCCCGCTGGAGGAGCTGATCGGCCAGGTGGTGATCTCTCAGGACGTCCGCATGGCCCTGCAACAGCACCGGGGTCTGCTGCACCAGTTTGTTGCTTTGGCCGAGCTGTACGAGCAGCGGAAGTGGGAGGAGGCCAGCCAGCATGCTTACCGGCTGGGACTGACGCGCGGAATGGTGGCTGAGATGATGTCCTCAGCCACCCAGTGGGCCGACGAGATGCCGGTTAACGCCCCGTTGAAAGCCAGCCCGCCGAAGAGCGCCCGCGTGCGCTAAACCACGGTGCGCTCGGCGTTAACCACCGCCACGCACTGCCCGGCCCGCACCGAGGATCCCGGCTGCACCCGAACCTGATCCACGATGCCATCGCAGGTGGCCCGTAACGGGATCTCCATCTTCATTGACTCCAGGATCACCATTACGTCCCCCTCCTTCACCCTGTCGCCCGGCTTGACCAGCACCTGCCAGAGATTACCGGCAATGGGGCTGTCGATGCCACGCTGACCCGCCTGGAGCGGCGCATCGTCACCCACCTCCGGCATAGCGTCGTTACTGTCAAAGTGCGCCTGACCAGAGGCCACCCAGCGCTCTCTTTCAGCATTAAACGCCGCCTGCTGATGGTGGCGGAAGGCGTCAATGCTGGTCGCCTCCTCGGCCAGAAACTGCTGGTACTCCGCCAGCCGCAGCGTGCTCTGCTCAATGCGCAGCGGATAGCGCCCGAGCGGGAAGTCGCGGCGAATGGTCAGCAGCTCCTCGGCGGAAACCGGGTAGAAACGGATCTGGTCGAAGAAGCGCAGCAGCCACGGCTTGCCGCCGAAATCCTCGACCGCATGATAGCGATTCCACATCTGCAGCGTGCGTCCGACGAACTGATACCCACCTGGCCCCTCCATGCCGTAGACGCAGAGATATGCCCCGCCGATCCCAACCGAGTTCTCCGCCGTCCAGGTGCGCGCCGGGTTATATTTGGTGGTCACCAGCCGGTGACGCGGATCGAGCGGCGTCGCCACCGGCGCGCCGAGATAGACATCCCCCAACCCCATCACCAGATAGCTGGCGTCAAACACCGTGCGATAAACCTCGTCAATGTTGTCGAGATCGTTGATGCGGCGGATAAACTCCAGGTTGCTTGGACACCAGGGCGCATCCCGGCGCACGGTGGTCATGTACTTGTCGATGGCTTTCTGGCAGGCCGGATCGTCCCACGACAGCGGCAGCCAGACCACACGCGACGGCACCTGCAGATCCTCCTGCTGGCATACCGACAGCCACACTTCGCGCACGATCGCCAGCAGGTGTGACAGCGTCAGCGCCTCCGGCTGATAGTGCACCTGTAGCGAGCGGATGCCCGGCGTCAGGTCAATCACCCCGTCAAGGGCCAGCGCCTCCAGGGCCTGCATCAACGCGTGGCCGCGAAAGCGCAGAACCAGATCCAGCTCGGCATCGCCAATCTCCAGCAGCAGATGGGTATCACCCGAGAGGCGCGCCACCAGCCGCTTGTCTGCCGCGCCGGTCTCCATCACCACCGGCGAGGTGAGCGGCTGCATCTGCCAGTTGATTGCCACCGGTTGCAGGCTCGCCAGCTCCTGGCTGCGCCCCTGCGCCAGCAGGCGGGCGGTGTCGATGTCCACCGGTACGAAGCGCACCCGATCCCCGGCGTTAAGCTGGCCGAGCTGCCAAAGATCCGCCTCGATGACCGTCACCGGGCAGACAAAGCCGCCGAGGCTTGGGCCATCCGGGCCGAGGATCACCGGCATATCGCCGGTAAAGTCCACCGCGCCGATGGCATAGGGGTTGTCATGAATGTTTGAGGGATGCAGACCCGCCTCGCCGCCGCTGTCGCGCGCCCACTCCGGTTTCGGGCCAATCAGGCGCACGCCGGTGCGGCTGGAGTTGAAATGCACCTCCCATTCGGTGGCAAAAAAGGTCGGGATCCACTCGGGCGTAAAGTACTCCGGCGCGCCGTGCGGGCCGTAGATCACCCGCAGCTCGCGTACCGTCCCGAGGGACGTATGCAGCGCAGCAGGCAGGGCCGCGCCGCAGCGGGTATCGGTTAACGGTGCAAGGTGCAGCACGTCCCCGGTGCGCAGAGCGCGCCCGGCGTGGCCGCCAAACTGGCCGAGGGTAAAGGTACTCTTGCTGCCTAAATAGTCCGGCACGTCGAGACCGCCGCGCAGGCAGAGGTAGCTGCGCACGCCCGCCTCCAGGGTATCTCCCAGGGTTAGCGTCGTGCCAACACGAATGAAGAAAGTACAGTTCATTGCCTGCGGCTGGCCGTCCAGTTCGACGCTTATCGCCGCGCCGGTGACGACCGCCACCGCATCGGTATTAAATTTCAGGGTCGGGCCGCTGACGGTGATCTCCAGCCCTGCCGCATCGTCGGCATTGCCTAACAGACGGTTGCCAAGGCGCAGCGCGCGATCGTCCATCGGCCCGGATGGCGGGACGCCCACCGCCCAGTACCCCTGCCGTCCCGGATAGTCCTGCACCGTAGTTTGCGTCCCGGCGCTGACCACCTCCAGCGTCGCCGCCTGATAGCTCAGGTTCTCAAGGCAGCGGGTCCACGGCTGGCCACTGGCAAAGGGCGCGTCGCGCAGAATCTGCCGCAGGTACTGGCGGTTAGTCTCTACGCCATAGAGGCGCGTCTCTTCCAGCGCGCTGTCCAGCCGATCGATCGCCTCGTTGCGGGTAGCGGCGTAGGTAATGATCTTAGCCAGCAACGGATCGAAGAATGGCGGTACCTCGCAGCCGGACTCTACCCAGGTGTCGATCCGCAGCGTGGTGCGATCCTGCTGCGGAAAATTCACGTTGGTCAGCAGGCCCGGCGAAGGCTGGAATTCACGGCCCGGATCTTCGGCATAGACGCGGGCCTGAATCGCATGCCCGCGCGGGCTTAACCCCGCAGCGATCTCGGCCAGCGGGGGCAGATCGCCCGCCGCCAGGGCAATCATCATCTGAACCAGATCCACGCCCCACACCTGTTCGGTGACGCCGTGCTCGACCTGCAACCGGGTGTTGACCTCCAGGAAGTAGAACTGCTGCGCGCTGCTGTCATAAACAAACTCCACCGTGCCGGCGCTGCGGTAGCTCACCGCCTTGCCCAGCTCGATAGCGGCCTGGCAGAGCGCCTCGGCCATTCCCTCAGGCAGCGCCGTGGCGGGGGTCTCCTCCAGCACCTTCTGGTTACGCCGCTGCACCGAGCAGTCGCGCACGCCGAGAGCAATCACCTCTCCTTCACCGTCACCAAAGATCTGTACCTCCAGATGGCGGGCGCGCTCGATGTACTTCTCAATAAAGACGCCCGCATCGCTGAAGTTATTTTTCCCCAGCCGCTGCACCGCATCGAAGGCCTCCGCCAGCTCTGCCGGGCTGTAGCAGACGCGCATTCCGATCCCGCCGCCGCCCGCCGTGCTCTTGAGCATCACCGGGTAGCCGACGCTTTCTGCCGCAACCAGCGCTTCCGCGACGTCGGCCAGCAGCTCGGTGCCCTCCAGCAGCGGCACGCCGTGGCTTTTCGCCAGCGCGCGAGCGGTATGTTTCAGGCCGAAGATGCGCAGCTGCTCGGGGGTTGGGCCAACGAAGGCGATCCCGGCGGCCTCGCACGCGTCGGCAAAGGCGGCATTTTCCGACAGGAAGCCGTAGCCGGGATGGATAGCCTGCGCCCCGCTCTCTTGGGCAGCGGCGAGGATCTTATCTACCTGCAGGTAGGTTTGCGCCGCCGGGCCTTCGCCCAGGCTGATCGCCTCGTCGGCTTCGCGAATATGCAGGCTGCTGGCGTCGGACTCCGACCAGACCGCCACCCCTTTCACGTTCATCTCCCGCAGGGTGCGCAGGATACGGCAGGCGATAGCGCCCCGGTTAGCGATAAGTAATTTAGTAAACATGATCCAGACCCGAACCGTGGCGGGTCGTCCCGCCGGGAATAATCTCGCCGCCTGGTCGTCCAGGGGGAAAAGGCAGTTATTTCTGCGGCTTATTGTCCAGCGTCAGGCGATTGGCCCTTACCGCAAACAGACGGTAGAGCACGAGGCGCAGGCGGCTCAGTTCCATACCAGCACCTCCGCAGGGGTCGGGTTCCAGCCGTTGCACGGGTTGTTAAGCTGCGGACAGTTGGAGATCAGCACGATGACGTTGCACTCCGCGCGCAGCTCAACGTACTTACCCGCAGCGGAGATGCCGTCTTCAAAGGTCAGCCCACCCTCCGGCGTTACCGGCACGTTCATAAAGAAGTTGATGTTGGCCCCGATATCGCGCTTGTGCAGACGGCCATCGTGCAGGCAGGCGCAGAGAAAGTTATCCCGGCAGCTGTGCATGTAGCGCTTGTCGAGCGAGTAGCGCACGGTGTTGCTCTCCTGGGCGCAGGCTCCGCCGAGAGTGTCGTGGCGGCCACAGGTATCGGCCACGATGGTCAGCAGCGGATTGCCCAGCCCCGACCACAGCACGCTCCCGGTGGTGAGGTAGGCGTTGTTCTGGCGGCGCAGGGTGCGCTGGGGATCGTAGCGCTCACGCGGGTTATCGGCGTTATAGAACAGGGTATCGATGGCCTGGTTGCCTTCGAGATCGTGCAGGCGCAGGGTCTGCCCCTTCTTCACTTCAAACAGGTAGTGCTCACCCGCCGGAATGGTATGGCGGAACACCGCTTCTGCCGGATGTTTTTGGCTTTCAACAAGAGACATTTTTCGGCTCCTTACAGGGCAAACAGCTGGGTGTTGGTAAAAGCGCGACCGTTTTCGGGACGGCTCAGCAGCGCGTTAACGGCGGCCTCGTTATCGGTGGCCTCGAACCAGCTCAGCGCCACCGGACGCGGGGCGTACTCGGGCTGCGGATCCATCGGGTGTGGCAGCGCGGTCAGGACGATTAGAGTGTCCATCGGGGCATACAGCTCGACATAGCTTCCCGGCGTTGAGAAGCCGCTGTGGAAGGTGAAAGCGCCCTGCTCGTCAACGCTGACCTTGCTGAAGAAGTTCACCACCATCAGCAGATCTTCAAGATTGAGATCCCATTTGCCCATCTCCACCAGCAGGTTATCCATGCCGTTGCGGTAGAAGCCGTTGCGCAGCTCCTGATAACGGCCCTGACCATACTTCTCGGCGGTCTCCTCGGCGTTCAGCACCCCGCCAAAGGGATCGTGCCAGCCGCAGGTATCCGCCACGATACCCGCCAGCACGCGCCCCATGTCGGAGTAGAAGCAGTGCCCGGCGGTGAGCCTGGCGGTGTGCTGGCCCTTGAGGGTATCCGGCAGGTTCAGACGCTCGCTCTTCTCGTGAGCGTTGAGCATCATCATGCTGACGTTCGCCCCACCCTCGCTGTCGGTGAGGCGCAGGATCTGCCCACGCTTGAGAATAAAAGAGGTGTGACCGCCGCCGGGGACGTTCTCCTCGCGAATGGCGGTGGAGTTATGCAGAGAGTGCGTCATCGAATTAGCTCCTTAAAGAAATGACGTTAGCGGGCGGCGGGGTCATGACCTCCGCCATGCGCGCCTCGTTCAGCGGGATGTCGTAGGTGATCCGCGCCCCGTAAGCGTTCGGCTCGTGGGGGTCGATGCGCACCTTGTCAAACACCAGCAAGCGCGTGCCGAGGTTGAACCCCTCGGAGAGATCGTGAGTGACCATAAAAACGGTCATCCGGGTTTCGCTCCAGAGCTGAAGCAGCAGAGCGTGCATGTCCTTGCGGATGCCCGGATCGAGCGCGCCGAACGGTTCATCCAGCAGCAGCACCCGCGGCTGCATAATGAAGGCCTGGGCGATGGCTAAACGCTGCTGCATCCCGCCCGAGAGCTGGGCTGGATACTTAGTCAGGGCATGGCCAAGACCGACCTTCTCCAGCATCTGCGCCGCCTGCTCGCGGGCCGCTTTTTTACGGCTGCCGAACAGGCGACCTAGCAGCGGACTGGTCGGCAGTTCGAGGCCGATAGCGACGTTATCCAGCACGTTAAGGTGCGGAAACACCGAGTAGCGCTGAAACACTACGCCACGGCTGCGATCCGGCTCCGCCGCCAGCGGCTGGCCGTCAAGGGTAATGCTGCCCCGGGTGGGGCGCTCCTGGCCCAGCAGCAGGCGCAGGAAGGTTGATTTGCCGCAGCCCGATGCTCCCACCATGGAGCAAAACTCTCCCTGTTGGATTTGCAGGTTGACCCGCTCCAGCACCACGTGGTTGCCGTACTCTTGCCAGATGTTGTTGATATCGATAAAGCTCATGCCTTCCCTCCTTCCGCCCAGGGAAAACAGGTTCTGTGCAGCGCCCGCAGCGCCAGATCCATCAGCCAGGCCAGCAGGGTGATCCAGACGACGTACGGAATGATGACGTCCATCGCCATATAGCGGCGGACCAGAAAGATGCGGTAGCCCAGCCCGGCGGTGGAGGAGATCGCCTCGGCGGAGATCAGGAACAGCCACGCAGATCCGAGCAGCAGCCGCAAAGAGGTAAGCAGGCGCGACAGCAGCTGCGGAAGCACGACGCGCAGGACCAGCGTCCAACTGCTGGCCCCCAGCGTCTGGGCCTTAATCAGGATCTCCTGCGGGATCTCCCGCGCCCGGTGCTCAAGATCGCGGGCCAGCATCGGCGTGATGCCAATGACGATCAGCATGATCTTGGACAGTTCGTCGAGGCCGAAGACGATAAACAGCACCGGCAGGATCGCCAGGGGTGGGATCATCGACAGCACGGTCATCAGCGGCGACAGCGACGCCCGCCACATTGGGAAGACCCCGGCGGTGATGCCGATGCACAGCCCAATCAGCGAGGCGATAACCAGCCCGGTGAGCAGGCGCGCCAGGCTCACCAGGGTATCCAGCCAGAAGAGGTAGTCGCCGCTGCGCCTGTCCGGCGTGAAAGCCATCCGATCAATGGCGGCCAGCATGCCGTCGAGGCCCGGCAGCAGCTTGTCGTGCGGGTTGGCCTCAAGGCGTACCGCGGAGCCAAGAAAGTAGGCCGCCAGCAACAGGACAAACGGCAGCAGCACCAGCATAAGGCGCATACCAGGCTGTGGGTGGCGGTTAATTTGTCGCATGCACAGGCTCCGTTAGTCTTAAAGTTTGCCGTCGGCGGCCAGCTTCACGAAGCTGTCGTCAAAGCGCAGCTTGACGTTGCCCGCATCGCCCTGGGTCACGTTGCCAGGGAAGGCCATGCCGATAAAGTCCGCGCTCTGCGCCCCGTCACCCAGCAGCCCCTTATCAAAGGAGAACTGCGCTACGCGCTGCATGGTTTTCGCCAGATCGCTCGAGGTGGCAAAAGCAAGGTTATCCGCCGGGGTATAGAAGAGATGGGTGGTTTTTAGCTGCGCCTGGTAGCCCGCCAGATCGGTGCCGGAGGCTGCCGCCATGGCGTTCAACGCCTTCGCATCCTGGGCTTTCATCAGGCCCATCATTTCGTACCATGCTCCGGTCAACGCCTTGCCCAGCGCCGGGTTATCCTTCAGCGTTTCGGTATTGACCACCATCATGTCGATCAGCTCGCCCGGTACGGCGGTAGAGCTAAATACTTCGGTGGTTTTCGGCGTCGCCTTGATGGTGGAGAGCTGCGGGTTCCACGCCACCGCCGCCTGGACGTCATCGGTGGCGAACGCAGAGACGATGTCGGCATCGGAGGTGTTCACCACCGTCACGTCACGCTCCTGCAACCCGGCCTTCTCCAGACCGCGCACCAGCAGATAGTGGGAGACAGACAGCTCCGGCAGGTAGATTTTCATCCCTTTCAGGTCGGCGAGCTTTTTGCCTTCGCCCTTAAGCACCACGCCGTCGTTGCCTTCGGAGTAGCTGCCGAGGATCAGCGCCGTGGTATCGACCCCGCCTGCGGCCGGAATGGTCAGCGCATCCATATTGGTCATGGTGCAGCCGTCAAACTGACCGGCGGTGTACTGGTTAATGGATTCGATATAGTCATTGAGCTGGACGACGTTGATTTTGATGCCGTACTTACTCGCCCATTTGTCGATGATCTTCTCGCTGCTGATGGTGCCCCACGGCATCCAGCCCGCGTAGATGGTCCAGCAGACGTTGAACTCTTTTTTAGCCGCCGCGTATGAAGGAACGCTGGTAAGCAGGGCCAGCGACAGAGCAAGCGTGCGGAGAAAGGAACGTTTTTTCATTATCTGACCTCGGGTTGGCACAAAAACAGGGAGCAGCGCGACACCCTCTGGTGCTGCTGTCTCCCGGGCTTTTGTCCCGCCGTGTAACCTCAGAGAGGTCGCCAGCTCTCGGACCAGCATTCATCAATGATGAACCGGAACCCTAGCCAGCCATTTTGTACAGATACGTTGTGTTGCGCTGCCTTCTGGATAGAACAGTGCAAAAGCTATGCCAGGCGCTAACGCCCGCAAACGGTGCCTGCTGCGAGCGCAGCAGGCGAAAAGTGCGCCCCAAAATTGGGCAGTGCTATGTGATGGTGCAATGCGGCCGGATCCTACTCTTCCGCCTGGCTTTTACTGCCGGAGTAGATAAACCAGAGGGCAATTCCAAGGCAGACCACTGCCCCCAGTCGGGTAGCGGAGAAGGGGATCGCCTCGTTATGCAGCCAGCCAAAGTTATCGATCAGCATGCTCATCGCCAGCTGGCCGAAGATCACCGCCACGGTGGCCACCGCCGTGCCGATACGCTGCACCGCCAGCACCATAATCACGATATAGGGTACGCCCAGCAGCGCGCCGAGCAGCTGCCACTTCGGCACCTCCAGCAGGGTGACCGCATGCTTTGTCTCGAAGAAGAAGATCAGCAGGGCGGTAATCAGCGCTCCCACCGAGAAGGTGAGAAACGCGCTGCGAAACACGCCTACCTTGCTGCCCAGCTGGCCGTTGATCGCGGCCTGCACGCTTAACAGTGCGCCGCCCACCACGGAGAGAATAATCATCAGTAGAATCATTGTTCGTTATCCTTTTGCCACCAGCGCCAGTGCGGCGATGATGAAAACCAGTGCCCACAGGCGCTTTGCATCAATTTGTCTGCGCCCGGTCCCAAACAGTCCAAAGTGATCGATCACCAGGCTTTTAAACACCTGTCCGGCCAGGATGCCGATCATGCACATGGCTACCCCAACAATCGGCGCGGCCAGGGTGAGGATCACCACGTAAGCCGGGCCGAGCACACCGCCGAGCAGCTGCCAGCCGGGCTGGCTGAAAAAGGAGGGGCTGTTGCGCGGGCTGAAGAAGAGCATCAGCAGGAAGGTAAGCGCGGCCCCGACGCCAAAGATGCTAAAGGTGGCCCACAGGTGCCCTACCTCGCCCCCCAGCGGGCCGAGAATGCCAGCCTCTACCGACAGCCCCATGCCGCCCACGATCACCAGTAAAATCAGTAAGAATTGCATGACTACGTATCCCTTAAGAACAGAAGCGCAGCAGCCTAAAGCAACCTTCAATATTAAAAAACGCTATAATGCGGGAAACACCTTTGCAGGTTCTGCACTAATGAACGATACAGACTCGATCACTCTGCGCGCGCTGCGCTTTTTTGTTGCCGTCTATGATAAACAGAGTTTTTCAGCAGTGGCGCGCCGGGAAGGTGTCTCCGCCTCGATGATCTCTCGCACCGTGATCCAGCTGGAGAACGTGCTGGGGCAGCAGCTTTTCTATCGTAATACCCGGGCGGTGATCCCTACCGAAGCGGGTCATCTGTTTATGGTGCACGCTCGCGCCATGCTGGAAAACATGCACAGCGCGCAGACGGAGCTGCAAAACCGCACCGCCGTGCCCGCCGGGCTGGTGCGTATCAATGCCCCGGTGTTCTTTGGTCAGCACCATATCGCTCCCTGGCTCAGCGGCCTGGTAGCGCGCTATCCGCAGCTACAGATTGAGCTGAACCAGACCGACGACTATATCGATCCCCATCGCGACGCTGCCGATCTGATCTTTCGCATTGGCACCCTAACCGACTCCTCTTTTCACGCGCGTATTTTAGGCACCCAGCGCTACTACCTGGCCGCGTCACCGGACTACGTGGCAAAACACGGCGTGCCGCAGACGCCAGCGGAACTGAATCAGCATCGCTGCCTGGTCTACAGTGGCTCCTCCGGCCCTAACCGCTGGCTATTTAACGCCGAGGGCAGTGAGTGGGTGCACTACCCGGTAGCGGCCCACCTCAGCTCAAATAATGCTGAGACGCTGCTTACCGCTGCGCTGGGCGGCATGGGAATTGTGTTATTTCCGGACTGGATGGTGGGCAGCTGCCTGCGGCAGGGAACATTAGTTGAGCTATTAGCTGATTATCACCCTACAATTAATGCCGGGCCGCAGCATATTGCCGTCATTTATCCCAACACCCGACATCCGCCTTTAACAGTACGTGCGGTTATCGATTATTTTGTCGAGGTTTATGGCACCCCCCTTTATTGGCAGGTCACCTGAACTCATGAGAAAGTTGTAGAATTAAAAAAATCTTCTACACTTATTTCCAAGACTTCGATTTTAATCACGTTTTGATGAGGTCTTTAATATTCAACTGACAATCAGGAGAGTCTAATGAAAAAAGCGATCGTTTTACCTGTTGCAATTTTACTTGGCGCAGCGGCCCTGTCTGGTTGTACCCGTACCAGCTATGCGATTCATACCAACGATGGCCGGACCATCATCACCGATGGCAAACCTGAGCAGACCGATGCAGGCCTGTTAGGCTATAAAGATGCCAACGGCGTTAAGCAGCAGATAAACCAGTCCGAAGTTCAGAAGGTCTCTGAAGTGCCTCATTAATAGAAGGGCCCCTACGGGGGCTTTTTTATTGCCCCCTCACCCCTCTCTCAATTAACGCCCCTTGCGCTTCTCGGAATACATCACCGTATCGGCATCTTTTAGCATATCCACGAGATCGTCATATTTTTCCGTGCTATTTTCCAGCATGCCGTAGGCGTAATTTAAAGGATATTTCTTACCTACATGACTATACCAGTCATCTATTTTAGTTTGCAGATTGAATAAAAACGCGTCGGCATCATTCTGTCCATTATGCGCCAGCAGCACGGCAAAAGCGCTACTGTCCACACGCCCGCAGACGTCGCCACTTTTCATGCAGCTATTAAGGCATTTGGCGAAGGCACGTAGAGCATTATCTCCCTCAGCATGCCCCCAAATATCATTAAGAGAGTGCAGGTCTTCGACCACGAAATAGAGCAGCGTAAACGGCGTTGCGTCCCGGGTGAGCTCGACAAAGCGTTTATCGCCAATCTGGAAAAAACCACGGCGGTTAGGCAGCTCGGTCAGCTTATCGGTCATCGCCATGCCGATAATCACCAGCTCATCTTCCACAATCGCGCCTAAATCGAGCAGAAGATTGATATCGTCGGAGCTGAACTCCCGTGGCTTATTATCCAGCAGGCAGATGGTCCCGGCGATCGACCCATCGGGCAGGCGCACCGGACAGCCCGCATAGAAACGCACAAAGGGTTCATCGTGTACGAGCGGGTTATTGTCGAAGCGGTCGTCTTTCAGCGCATCTTTAACGATCATAATGCCCTGCAGCAGGATCGCGTGGGCGCAGAAGGAGACGTTGCGCGAGGATTGCCGCATATTGAACCCCTCGCAGGAGATCATCCACTGCCGATCCCGGTCCAACAGGGTGATCAGCGCAATGGGTACGTTAAAGGTGGCTTTTGCCAGCCGGGTAAGGCGTTGCAGCCGCTCATCGTCTTTTTTATCAAGTAAATCCATCATATAGAGCGATTTCAAGCGCTCTTTTTCATTAGCAGGTACACCGGGAAATTTCATAGACGCCCTCTCTGGTTTTAAACAATATAACCGAGAAGTGCAGTTTTGGTAGGAGGAAGTACCTTGCCCAGGTCGCTCTCCCGCGTTCTGGGCAAGGCGCTAAACGGCGTTAGGCAACGCTGGCGATAAGGCCTTTGTCTACCTCCGCGCGGCTGATGGCACCGGTATCGTAGTGAAACACGGTCAGCACACGGCCGTTGCTCAGATCCTGCACCAGCGCCGGGGCGATGCGGAAGCTGGCAGCCAGCTCATCGCGACCCAGTCCCGGACGACGCTTGCGGCGCTCGACGCGGAAGCGGATCTGGTTATATTTGGCCCAGCCAATCAGCACCGCCGCGTTGATCAGGGCGACCATCAGGTAGAACGTCACCGTGTTGACGGTAGAAAAGAGCGGCCCAAAGCCAATAAACGGCGCGTTGGCCAGCGCGTTGATCAGCCCTGCATAGACGAGGTAAGAGAACCCCAGCCAGGCAATCAGGGTCAGGGCCACGTCAAAAATACGCGGCATAATACGCAGTTCAGTAAAAATCAGCGGTTGTTTCATGGATCATTTCTTCCTATACCACGGTCAGGACTTACCCAGCGCGCTCTGCTGCGCTTGCGCATCAGCATCACTTTGGGGAAGGCGACCAACGTTGTGAACAAACTCAACATCCAATAAACCACCGGGAACCAAATGATCCAGAAAAGCGACGCGCCGATACCGTGCTCATAGCGTCGTTCAATAATCAAACTCACCAAAAACTGCAGGAGACAAACCACGCCGAGCATGAGCCCGGTAAAAGCCGGTGGGAACAGATGTTGTACATGGAGAGAACTGGGCATGGGGAAAACCAGCCCAACGAGGAACAGCAGGATTGTTACCGCATAGGCAAACGCCCAAGCGGTCGAGAGGCAAAACTCCAGGAATAGCGGCCACATACGGCGATACTCCCAAGCCCACAGGCGGCGCATGTTAACGATAAACACCTCTGCCCCGCCCTGGGCCCAGCGCAGGCGCTGCTTCCACAGACCTTTCATGGTCTCCGGCATCAGGATCCAGCAGAGCGCACGCGGCTCGTAGAATACGGTCCAGTGACGCAGCTGCAGCTTCCAGCTGATGTCGATATCTTCCGTGATCATGTCCGGGCTCCAGTAGCCCACTTCCGACAGCGCGCGACGGCGGAAGGCGGCAATTACGCCGGAGACGGTGAACACCTGGCCGTAGACGCGCTGGGTGCGCTTGATCAGGCCGATGATTGAGGAGAACTCGCCCACCTGCACGCGGCCCACCAGCGTAGAGCGGGTGCGGATCCGCGGGTTGCCGGTGACCGCGCCGACGCGAGGGTATTGCAGCAGCGGTGCCACCAGGTAGGCCGCCGCGTCGCGATCCAGCAATGCATCACCATCGATACAGACCAGGAAATCGCTCCGCGCCGAGGCCGCACCGGTCTGCAACGCCACCGCTTTGCCCTGGTTCTCCGCCAGATGGATCACCCGCAGACGCGGATACTCAATCGCCAGCTGGTCCAGCACCTCGCCGGTGTTGTCCTTTGAGCCGTCGTTGATGGCAATCACCTCGATATTTTCATAGCGCTGGGCCAGCGCCGCCTCGATGGTCTCCCGCGCGTTCAGCCCCTCGTTATAGCAAGGGATCAGGATGGAAATGAGCGGGTTGCCCTCCAGCTGCGGCGGCGGCGTGTTTGGCCCCCAGGGCCAGTGACGCTCCCGATGGAACCAGAAGTAGAGCCCGCCGCTGATCCATAACGCGGACATAAACAGCGGCCAGAAGAAGACGAAGTTCAGGATCATATCGCCGGTGAAAATCGCCGCGACCCCCAGCGGGAAGCTGAACATCAGGCACAGTATGAGAAACGCTACAATGCGATCGGTCATTTTTGCGGATACCAGTATGATGAGAAGGCAGAGCGGATCTCAGACATCTCGGGTTGATCGTTAAGGAAATCGTCAGGGTAGTAGCCGTAGCTGTCTGCACCGCTCAGCTTGAGCTGGCGCATCCACTCGGTCATCTGTTTGCCACTGATGTCTTTCTCTTTCGCGTCAGCACGCCAGTCCTGCGCCTGCAGTTCAAAGACGGTTTTATCTAGCGCACCGGGGCGCTGGCCCACAATTTTCACCATTCTGTCCAGCCAGGCTTTGTCCTCGCCCTCCGGCACGCCCTCCATCCACGGCATGGCCATCGGCGCAGTCCAGTCGTAGGTCGCCAGGAAGTCGTCGAGGTTCTGTGCGAACCAGGCTTCGCTCTCTGGCTCCATGATCGGCGGCGCGTAGATGTTGCGGGCGGTTTGCACCTGCGGCCCACGAATGGCGCGTACCGACGCGGTGAGATCGCGGGTAAAGTCGATCAGCGTCTTACTCTTGAAGCGCGTCCAGCGTTTAAAGGTCTCTGGATTGCTGCGGATCTCCTCGATGCTGCCCGGGAAACCTGCTGCCTTGTAAGCGCGCAGCGCATCCGGCGAGGCATCCTCGAAATCGCTCAGGAAGGCATCATCGTGGAACAGCACGCCGTTGAAGGCGGCCCCTTTCGCCAGATCTTCATAGATGTCGGTGATACGCTTGCGGGCCTCCGGGCTCCACGGCGACAGGCGCACGTACTGCTTGCGCTCCACCGCGCTGCGCTTGGTATCCGGGTTCCAGGCCGTGACGCGTGGGAGCGGATCGTCCATCTGGAAAGCCAGTACCGGCATCCAGGCATAGACGTTCACCCCGCCGCGGCTCTGTAGCTGCCAGGCGATAAAGTTGAACAGATCGGCGCGCATCGGCAGCCAGCGGTTCGGGAAGTAGAGCTCGCGGATGTTGCCGTCGCCCTCGGGATCGGCGTACGCCTGCAGGAAGACATGGGAGATCTTCATGTCGTACACGCGCTGGATCAGCATGTCGATGTTGCGTCGCTGCTGCGCCGGATCCTTGTCATAGACGTAGTCAAGATCGATATGCATCACGCGCATATTCTGCTTCTCACGTACCTGGGCAACCTGGCTGGCAAAGGTCTTCAGCGACGGGTTGTTGGTGATCAGGATGCGCGGGATATCCTCCAGGTTCGCGGCGTTAGCCAGACCCTGGTTGAGGGTAAAGGCCATGCGATAGCCGTGCTGATGGATCAGCTTCAGCGACGTACCGTTGGCCGCTCCGTAGGGCCAGACCCAGGCGCGTGGGGCTTTGCCAGTGACCTCGGCGATTTTATTGGTCACCAGATCCAGGTCCTTGTTGATGCGCGCCTCATACTCCTCGTCGGTTTCATACTTGCCGGTGGCCTTGATATAGGCACGGTTGGCAATGGCTGGCTCCTTGCTACCCTGCGGGTTCGCCTGGATGCCGTAGTGGGACGCCCAGGTGTGTGCCCCCACTTCAACCAGCGGTGACTCGCCCATCTCCTTGACCATCTGCCAGGTCGCGAACTTGTCACGCGCCGTTTTTAAGCCGCCAAAGTCGATTGGCTGGTTGGCGGGTGTATCCACCCAGCTGCCAACCGGGGCCCAGACCGCAGGCCAGTTGTAGGCTTTGAGGATCGGCCAGACGCGGGTGTAGAAGCTGCTGTAGCCATCGTCAAAGGTCAGCATGACCGCCTTTTCCGGCAGCGTGATTTTACCGTCGTGCGCATCCAGCACCTGCTGCGCGGAAACCGGTTTATAGCCATTGTCACGCAGCCAGGCGATCTGATCGTTTAATGCGCTGGTGCGCACCGAGAGGTAGCGCTGGTCCGCAGCGCCATCCTCAACGTCGTGATACCCCAGGACCAGAAAACTGTTTTTTGGCCAGGCGCTATCCGCGTTCAGCGGCGGTCTGGCAGAAGGTGGAAGATAACCCGGCTTCTCAGCACTGCTACAGGCGGTGATGAGCATCCATCCGGCGATGAGTGTTGCGGCTCGCAGCCATTTCTTAAACATGACCTGTCCTCAGAACCTGACATTCAAATCAAATGCGAGGGAGATATTCCGCTCACGCTTACCGTCGTAGGGACGTTTATCCCAGGTCAGCATCAATCCGCCGTCCACGACGTTGTTCCACTGAACCCGTTGTCCATACCCAAACTGATTTATTGCCCCAACGCTGTGGCCTTTCTGCCAGTAGGCCCCTGCCCCAGCGGCAATCTCCTGTTTCCATATCGTGTCGTAGTGCTGATACATCACATGCTCGGCGGTCAGCGCCGGCACCACAGAGAGATCGCGTTTCGGGTTGTAGTAGTAGACATCCTCCTTGGTGTTGGTACTGCCGCTAATGCCCGGCGTGAAGTCGAGAGTAAAGCGCGGGGTGGTCCACAGCCGCTCCTTGCCGCTCAGGCCGTACTCGATGCGATCGTTATCATCAGAGAAGTGCGAGGCGGCGAAGGAGAGCTGATACTCCCGGCGCTCGGTCTGGTGCCAGCGCAGATAGAGATCGCCGCTGTTGGCATAGACGTTGTTGCGCAGGGCGCGCAGCGGGGTATTGCGCGACAGCCGCTCCGCAGAGCCGCCCAGCCGCCAGTTATCGTTGAAGTCATGCCACGCCGACAGACGTCCGCCGGTCTTCTGCCCATCGCCGTAGTTACGCGTTGACACTTCCATTTCGGCCCAGTAGTCCCGCGCCGTCCATTCGGTACCGACGCCGAGATCGCGGTTGATCCCCTTGCCCTCTTCAAATTCGCCGCTGGCGAAGTTATAGGCCGTAAAGAGCCGCCAGTTGTCCGCGATCGGCGGGCTATAGAGCGCCGCGTTAAAGATGAAGTCGTGCTGGCCGCTGACGGGGCTATCAGAGGAGATCCCCTGTGAACCGTTGATCCGCAGCTCGCTCTTGTGGTGTACCTCACGGGCGCGGGCGAGGCGCAGAGAGGATTCATCATCCGGGCTGCGGGCGATGACGTCGTTGGTCAATTCATCCGCCTGCCGCCACTCCTGCAACTCAAGGGCGTTCCAGGCCTGCTGCTTCTCCAGCTCAAGGTTGCTTGGCTCGATCACCTCAGCCAGCTTCAGCTCGCGTTCAGCCTGGCGCGGCAGGCCACGGGCGAGCAGCACCGAGGCGTAGGTAATGCGCAGCGCCTGGTTGCCGGAGCCGGTACGCGCCAGCCACTCCGCATGCTTTTGGGCCTCCGGCAGATCGTTGGTCTCAATCTCATACTGGGTGAGCAGGCTCTGGCCCAGCAGCCAGCTATCGTTAGGCTGCGGCACGGGAGAGCCCAGAACCCGCATCAGGTAGGGGCTCTTTTTAACCAGATCGTCGACCTGGCGCTTCGCCGCCGGGTAGTTGCCGCTGTCGATATGGGCATAGAAGAGATCCTGCTGATCGTCTTCGGTCAGCGGCGTCGCCGGGATCGGGCCATTGGGGTAGTAGATCGCCATCAGCATTTTTTCGGCTGTCTGCGGATCCTTCTCCGCCAGGTAGGCAGAGGCCACCCAGCGCTTGGCGTAGTCTGGGATCGGCTGGCCGTCCGCCGAGAGCGACTCATACTCCTTCACGGTCTCTTTGGTACGCTTGCGGATCACCAGTGCGCCCAGGCGGTCAATGCGGGCGCGGCGCACGTCGGCCTGCGCCGACGGATCGTCCTTCCAGGCGGTAAGCAGCGCGTCGTAGCGGGCGATGGCTTTATCAGCGACGAGGAAGCGCTCCTCTTCGTTACGGGTGGGGGTAAACGCCGAGCGCACGGTCTGGGCAACCGCGTCCAGCTCCAGCCGCCGCTCAAGGGGGCCTGACGCCACAGAGGGCGGGGTGAGATCCAGCGCCGGACCGGCAATACGGTTGGCAGAGAGCACTGCCAGCTTGGTGGACTGGACACTTTTGTTCTGCGGATCCAGCGCCTCGGCACGGCTGGTCGCCAGCAGCGCATCCCAGTTTTTACCCTGCGAATGGTAGACGTAGGCCACCAGCGCATCACGCTCGGCCCCCGGCTCCTCCGCCGCCCATCTGTTAGCTTCGGTGATCGCCTGTTCATTACGGCGGGCGTCGGCCAGCGTCATGATCCAGCCGGTACGCGCATCAGCACTCTTTGGATCGTCCTTGAGGACGTTCTCCCAGACAGCCAGCGAAGCATTCCAATTTTTCTGGTTACGCAGCGCGCGAGCGACAGCGATTCGCCCACGGGGCGGAACCTGAAGGCGATCCTGATAGCGCTGCCAGATACGGACCGTCTCGGCATTGTCATCTGCCCAGGCGGTCACCTGCAGCCAGTCAGCGACCTGATCGGGCGTGAGCGGCGTCTGCTGTTCCTGAGCCTTTAAGTAATTTAGCAGCGGCGCTCGCTCCCCTTCCCGCGCCTGCACAATCAGGGCATCGTATTCAGGAGAGGCTCCGTACGCGAACGTCGGCAGCATGATGCTTGCAGTAAATAAGCACGTGCCGGAACGAAAGCGTCTTACTAAATTGTTACGTCGGTGAATGCTGAACATAGCTGTGCTGTCCTTATTTCCTTATGCCGGAATAAATAAGCATTATCATTAATATGCTGCTGCAATATGCGAGGGGCATCCCCGCGCATCACGGTAATTTATTAGCTTTCACGAAAAATTAATTTCAATTACTACTTTCTTCGTATTTCAACAGTTTCCAGAGTGTATTAAGGCACGTTTTAATAATAAGATCTCGATGTGTGCAAACGTTAGCAGCGGAATATTTTTTTTGCCATCACTGTTAAACAAGTCACGTTAAAAAGAAAATTTTAACACCACTTTTTCTAATACTTTTGGCATTTAATCTTGCCGTACAGCAAAAAACAGGCAAACAACGGCGCTTTTATCTGTGCAGTTAAAAGTTGACTTATTTTATAAAAAGGTTACTTTTCAGGACATGAAGACGTTTCTTATAATTGTCCCTGATGGCGGTATGTTATTTGAGGCCGCTGGCATTGCCGATATTCTGATGCACGCTAACCGCCTGCATCTGGAAGAGTTTTCCTCTGCTCGCTACCGGATAGACATCGCCACTACCCAGCCTCACCAGGTCATTCATGGTCAGTCCGGGTTAAACCTGCTGGCGGATTTCAGGCTGGTGGATCTCGATTATACCGAGCCGCGGGATACCATCATGGTCACCGGCAAGGGCATGAACGAGCAGGAGAACGGCGCGGTTGTGGACTGGCTGCGTCTTGCCGCGCCTCATGCACGTCGGGTGGTCTCTATCTGCGGTGGTGCGCTTCTGCTGGCCCAGGCGGGCCTGCTGGATGGTCGCCGGGCAACGACCCACTGGCGGCGGCTGGAGGAGATGCAGTCCCACTATCCGCTGGTGAAGGTGGAAGGCGGGCCGCTCTATATTCAGGATGGCCATATCTGGACCTCTGCCGGGGTTAGCTCCGGCTTCGATCTTACGCTGGCGTTGGTGGAAGAGGACTACGGCTTTACTCTGGCGCGCGACGTGGCCCAGGATCTGGTGATGTATCTGCGCCGTCCCGGCGGACAGATGCAGTTCAGCCGTTTCCAGCTGCTGGATGCCGACGGCCCGGGCCCGATTGGCGACGTGCAGCGCTGGATCCAGGAGAACCTGACCGCCGATCTGTCGGTTGAGGCGCTGGCGGATCGGGCGGCAATGAGCCCGCGCAACTTTACCCGCGTCTTTACCCGCGAAACGGGAACCACCCCTGCACGCTATGTGGCAGAGGCGCGTCTGGCCGCCGCCAGAAACCGTCTTGAGCAGACCATGGATACGCTGGAGCGCGTGGCGGTCGCAACCGGGTTTGGCAGCAGCATCAACCTGCGCCGAATTTTCGAGAAGCAGCTCAAGCTCACCCCCGGCGAGTATCGTCAGCGCTTTCACAGCCGCAAGATGGCGTAAAGTGATCCTTTTTTGTCATTTACGCCATTACGGGCGCGGCCTACTCTGATTCCAGTTACAGCATAACAGGAGTACATCATGGTTAAGGTCGGTATTAATGGCTTCGGCAGGATCGGTCGCAACGTGCTTCGTGCCGCGTTAGGTAATGCAGACGTGCAGATTGTGGCAATCAACGATCTGACGGACAGCAAAACGCTAGCGCATCTGTTAAAGCATGACTCATTGCTGGGGACGCTCCCCGTACCGGTGGAGGCAGCAGAGGGTGAATTGAAGGTAGATGGAAAACCCGTTCGGGTCTTTTCCGAGCGCGACCCGGCAAATATTCCGTGGTCCAGCGTCGGCGTTGAGATTGTGATTGAGGCCACCGGCTTCTTTACCGATCGCGAAAAAGCCGAGGTGCATATCACCCACGGCGGTGCTAAGCGGGTGATCATCTCTGCTCCCGGCAAAAACGACGATCTCACCATCGTGCTGGGGGTCAACCACGACAGCTACGATCCGCAGACGCACTTTGTGGTCAGCAACGGGAGTTGTACCACTAACGGTCTGGCCCCTGCCGCTCAGGTGCTGCATCAGCGCTTCGGCATTGAGCATGGGCTGATGAACACCACCCACGCTTACACCAACAGCCAGGCGCTGCACGATCAGCCGGAGAAAGACTTGCGCGGAGCGCGTGCTGCGGCCCTGTCGATTGTCCCCTACTCCAGCGGCGCGGCGAAGGCGCTCGGCAAGGTTATTCCTGAACTGGAAGGTCGCCTCACCGGCTACTCGCTGCGTGTGCCGGTACCGGTGGTGTCAATTGTCGACCTGACCGTGACCCTGAAGCGCGACGTGACCGTGGATGACGTCAATGATGCCTTCCGTCAGGCCGCTGCCGAAGGGCCGTTGCAGGGCATTCTGGGCTACAGCGACGAGCCGCTGGTCTCCAGCGACTACCAGGGCGATCCGCGCTCCTCAATTATCGATGGCCTCTCTACGCTGGTCATCGGCGGGAACCTGGTCAAGATCCTCGCCTGGTATGATAACGAGTGGGGCTTCTCTAACCGTCTGGTCGACCTTGCTAAACTGATGGCGCAGCGCGGTTTGTAGGTGTTTTCAGGTTATTAGCCCTCGGTCCCGGTCATTGACCGGGGCTATTTTTCGAAAAGCATTCAAAGCAGAATGTATGGTGTGAATGGTGGATGCACATTAACTCAAACATTGGCACCAAACCAGATGCCGTAGAACATCAGGAACGCACTGAATGAAACCGAACATTTTGCCGCTATCAACAGAGCCGGGCCCAATTTATTCGAGAGAGATAATATTTTTTGATAATTTTCAGCGTTGTGCACTTCATGGAATCCCATGATCTTTGCAAAAATGGTGCAAAGGAGAACAACCGCCAATTTCACTCCCCATAAACACAAGAGTGACAGGGAAACGATAGCCGTATAATGCCTGGCCGTTGCTATTGAAAATAGTGAGAGTGACAGGGACAACCATTTAAAAAAGAAGCCTATAACAAATGTCCCTAAAAGAATTAGCCCAAGCAGTAAAGCCATGCGCATCCATTGCTTTTTAGAGAAACGATCTTTTCCATTCCAAATCAGAAATAACGCTAATCCTAAAAAGACAATAAAACCAAACCAGCCCATTTTCCCCGCCCCGGCGTAATATGAATGATTGATTAAAGGATATACTGTAATCAATACTTTACTACACGCCTGCCAGTTACCATGATAGCAACTGGCAGGTATCGTCAACTTAAGTGATGCCCTAAGGTTTTTCGATATGGAATGTTGAAAGGATGATTTCCAGACAGCGTTTATTCGCCTCGAAGTGGTAGTCGCTGTGATTGCGGTGCCTGCCGACCAGTTCTACGTAGCCCCAGGCTTTACCCAGGCTGAAAATATAGCACTGGTACATAGCGCGCATCTTTTCCTCGGCGCTGAATAGCTCGCCCTGGCAGGTGGAGAGCGTTTCTCCCAGCGAGGGGTTAAACGCGTTCTTTACCGTGCTCAGCGCTTCAGTGGTAAGCGTGACGGCAGTTTCATGCTCATGGAAGCGTTTGGTGGCAACCATGAAAACATCCTGCGCATTAAACAGCGTCTCTTGCGAATAGAAGCACAGATTAATCACGCCGTAGTTGATATCACCAAAGGTATGCTCAACCACCAGCCGCGTGTCCGTCAGCGCCTTAGCCTGCCAGGAGTCCGGGATTTTAAAACCGCTGCTGTTTTTGTTGCTGAGGCTTACGGTCTTCAGCAGTTCAGCGAGGGCCAGATTACTGCGATGCAGCAGATCCCAGTTCACCACCGTAAAGTACATATCATTTGCCAGCGCCGGATAGTCACGCGATGCACAGGCGGCCTTAATCAGGAAGTAGTTGCCGCCGCCCTCTTCAGGGTTGTAGTCCTTCTGCACGGTAAAGCGTGAGATCACTTCGTCGCCGGAGGAGTGGGTTTTAAGCGTCAGCACATCGGCAAACACACCGCTACCGGCAGGATTGACAATCAGACGCTGATTCAGCACTTTCTCGCCCATCAGCTCCAGCTTATTAAACAGCCAGTCCGCCGGGTTCATCTCCCACTCACAGCGCTCGTAAGCGGCCCACACTTCCATATAGGGCTGGGCGTCATTCGTCACATAGCGGCCAAGGTTAGTCAGACCGACCTCGGCAATGTGCTGCGGGGTCAGCTCTGCGGGTTTGACGCGCTTCGGCAGGATCACCCAGTACTGAAGCATTTTCTTATCGGAAGAAGTGTACAGGCACTTCCAGTAGTTCGCCTCGATGTCTTCGTTGCTGGCTGCGGATGCAACGGGAAAAGGATAGTTATTTTCGGTGTTCATAAAACCTCTTCAACTTAAACCGTGGTAGCAAACCAGATACCGTAAAACATAAGGATACAGCCAAGTGATGCCAGGCATTTTGCCAGCACGCGCAATTTTGGACCATATTTATTGACTATTGCTGATAACTTTGAATAGTTCTTCTCGGTGTTATAGCGCTTATGAAAGCGCATAATAATATCAAAGATGGTACAAAGCATTACCACAAAAAACTTCGAAAACCATATCGTCATAAATGAGGCAGAGATAAGCACCGTTAGCATCTTCGCTGTCTCTTTAGACATTAAATGCCCGTGTTTCCCCAGCAGTGCCAATAGGATCGCTAACACAAAGGTTCCGATCAGCACAGCAACAAATTTCACTACAAAGGCGCGCCACTCTTTTTTGGTAAAAAGATCCCTACCATTCCAGATATAAACCACGGTAGTGACTATAAATAAAATAAAGCCTATCCATTTCATTATGCAACTCTCTCCATATACTTTTTAACCGCCGACCAAAACAGTAACACACCCGGTAATGATTGTCCCATCACCGCTGTCTACCGGAGCTGGGGCGGCGGCAGGCTCGTCATCGTCACCCCAGATATAGTCAATGAGGTCGAAGACACGACTAAATACCACCTTTACGCTCGCATCACCCTTGAGTCCGACGAATGTTGCTACCCCTCCAGTCAACCTTACATTGGCAGAGTAGTCGGTGGCATCCCAAAATAAGCTTCCGCCTAACGATCCCCCAAATGAGCCAGCATTAACGTCGGCTTTTGCATCCGCAATGATAAAGCCGAGAATATCAACGTTGGCCATCCCTTCGGCTTTTATCCCTTTTGCTTCCGCACCCACATCGGCGGTAAAACCGTATCGTCCATTATTACCGGTATACCCTTCAAGCACGGCCTTGGCTTCTGCCGTACCGATGGTAACATCCCCCGCAATGCCGCCATATAACCACTTCTCTTTACCGGCAGCGGCGGTACCGCCATACTGCACTCCTGTCAAAGCGCCATTAGCATTGAAACCGTAAATGCTATTATCGCCGCCATAGAGTGAACCGGTGGCATTGCCGACAGCGAGCTTATTACGCATCTCGCCTCTTACCAAATCCTGACTTTTCATGTTACCGAGGGTAATGTCGGACATTGAAAAGCCGACCGAGCCGGTATCAAGATCGCCGTTAAGGCTTTTATCCTCCATACTGGCATACGCGCCCAGCACGCGAGCATCGTAATTGTCGCCATGCATCATGCCATCTTCACCGGCCTTTTTCGCCGCTGTTCCCCCCCAGTACTGCGGTGCAGCGGGTTTCGGCGCAGCGGGTGCAGGCGAGCCGCTGGTGTTGCACTTAGTCTGATCCCCTAAGCGCGCAAGCGGCACACCGTTCACCAGAACCGTGCTGGATCCCCCGACGATCGCACCGCTGCCGTGCTTTGAACAGGACAAGGTGTCGCCCTTACGGGCGGCAGGAAAACCACCGATGATCACATCGGGGCTTCCGGACTGTATTGGACCGGTATGCGCGCTGGTGTCGATTGTTGCTCTCGCAGCAGGCTGTCCCATAATCACTATCCTTCTGCTGAAATTAGCTGTTAATTTTAACGACAGCGCCTTTAATATCGGTCAGGTTGGTTCCGCTGATATTAAGCGTGTCATTCACTTTCAGCTCGCCATCTTTTCCGCCGCCCAGCTTGGTCATCTCCGTCCCTTTGAAGGAGGCTTCGGTAATACTCTCTGCCTTCAGCGTACCCTCACCAACGATAATTTCGATGGTCGACGGCGTGATAAGAATATAGTTATCCTTCACCTTTAGCTTGATAGAGGTATTGGCTTCCAGCAGGGCATTACCGTCTTTATCCATGGTTAAGACGGTTTGGTTTTCACCAACGTTAATCTTGTGCTGGCTTCCGGTATTGCTGGTTGAGTTCACGCCGACGTTCACGTCGCGGTTGCGCTTAACCTTAACGTGTTCATCCTGCCCGATAGTTTTTGTCCGATCGACACCGACGCTGTGGGTTTCACTGTTTTCAATGTCGGTATCCATGTTCCTTTCGGCATGCACCCAGATCTGCTCTGCACCGGCCTTATCCTCAAAGCGCAGGGCGTTAGCGTTGTCTTTGTGCCCGTCTTTACTGCGGCTGAAAAAGCCCATCTGCGTGGCGGCAGCGGGTAAGGTCCACGGCGGCATGCTGCCCTCGTTGTAGACGCGCCCGGTGATGATCGGCCGGTCCGGATCGCCGTTGATAAAGTCGATCACCACCTCATCACCCACGCGCGGGATCTGCACGCTACCGTAGCCCTGGCCTGCCCAGGCGCTGGAGACGCGGATCCAGCTGGAGCTGGTGTCATCCCCTTTCGCCAGCCGATCCCAATGGAATTTCACCTTCACGCGGCCATATTTGTCGGTCCAGATGGATTCGCCTTCAGGGCCGACCACGCGCGCGGTCTGCGGGCCAAAGGTACGCGGCCAGGGTGTAGCCTGCGCCGGGCGGAACACCACCGATGTCGGGATGACCGAGAAGTCGATACGGTGAATGGTAAAGCCGTCCGCGCCGCTGGCGTAGCGGTTCTCTTCGAACTGGTAGTGCGCCGCCGTGGTGAGGTACTCCCCGTTGTCGCTGAAGAAGGGGGCGTTCAGGAGGGCAAACGTATAGCCCGGCGCGATACCCATTGCCGTCGCGGTGGCATGGATCTCCTGGTGCTCCACCTGCCAGCGCTCCTGGCGGATGCGGGCATAGAACTCCCCGTGGCCGTGCTCAACAAAGCGCCCAGGCCAATCGTAGACGTCAATACCGCCCGGCTTCGGCGAGGTGGGGTTCTGCTGGGCCTTGAACAGCCACGCGTTCGGCTTGCGGAAGTCGTAGTCGTCAAGGCTGTAGATGCCTGGCGTTACGCTGTCTGCCAGCGCCCACTGGCTGATGCCCTCTTCATCCGTGCTACCGCCCGACGGCGTCATGTGGTACGGGATCATCTCGTAGCCGCTAAAGGGTTCATGCTGGGTGGCGGAGTCGGTTAACACCAGCGTGTGGCGATCCGCTTCGTGCTTAAAGTAGTAGGTGATGCCTTCCAGCTCCATCAGGCGGCTGATAAAGTCGAAGCTGCTCTCCTGATACTGAACGCAGTACTCCCACACCCGGTAACTGGACACCAGGCGATCCTCGATATTTACCTGACATTCTCCGAGCAGGGTTTTAACGATCTGCGGCACCGTCTGGCCCTGGAAGATGCGCAGGTTGCGGTCGCGCGTCATTGGCCACAGATCGGGTTCAACGATCAGCTCATATACCGCATAGCGCGACCCGGACAGTTCAACCGCGCTCACGCCTACCTTGGTGATTTTGCCGTTGATATAACGCGGCGACAGCAGGCTCTGCGTCGGGATAGTGATAGTCACCGGCTGGCCCAGCAGCGTACTGCGGTCAAGGCGGGCATCGGTACCGAGCAGGGTCAGCGTTAGCGCGAACGTCTCTGAGAGCGCCTCACGGCCAGAGAGTTTCCAGAAAAGCAGTCCCTCGACGGGAAGCTGGACAGTGATACGGTTAAGCATAATCTTTATTCCATACGGTTTATGCGATGCAGATGATGTGATGGTAAATTAAAGGTGCTGGCAAGATTAACCTACCCAAATTGGTACCTGGATTTATTACGATTCAGGCTCGTCCCGCTTGATGGGGTGTTTTTTAGCCACGTAGATGAGCGATCCTATTTTTAGGGCCTCAGAGAGGATCAGCAGAGAGATATTCGTCCAGCCTCCTGCGATCCCTAACTTCCCGGCAAGTAAGGGGAAGAGCGCAATTGAACAGCGGAGTGTCACAAAACGCAGCACTTCCTGAACCAGGGCAAATTTGATGGCGGCCCCGCTTCTCTTGAAGAAAAGCCATGCCGAGATAAAAAACGTAAATGGCGTAATGATATAAGCCAGATAAAACAGCCCCGCCAGGGGACCGGCAGAGGCAAAAAAGAGGATCACCACCGCCAGGTTACCGGCCGCTGATGCCCACATATTTTCCAGCGACGAGAGCGGCCCCATAATGTACCAGGCAATACCGATCACATCCATGACACCCCAAAAATAGAAGACTTTTTCTTTTGTGTTCATAATCCGTCTTTCACTTGTTTAACAGGGGCTGGTATTCATCACCATGTGCATCCCTGCACGATGAAAGTCAATGTCAGTGCGAGGCACACCGATAATAATGCTCTCATTAACCACTCCCTGTTACGTTAATATTCCTGATAATCTTGGCGAGTTAATTAACAGGGTTAGCGGGTGGCGCAGGCGGCCACTTCCCACCGTGCTCAATCAGCTTCTCTTTTATTTTGATCAACTCTTGATAGTGTTCGTCGCCTTCTTTCGCACCCTTTAAAAGGCGCTGCAGTTGGTTGCCCATCGTCCAGCCCTGGTTGCTACGGATCTCAGGATCGGCTCCACGATCCAGCAATAGCAGCACATGGTTATGCTTGCCATAATCCAGAGCATAGATCAGCAGCGTATTTCCCAGCGAATCGGTGACGTTAATATTGGCCCCGCGATCCAGCATCGCTTTCAGCGTCTCGGTATTTTTAGCCTTGATCGTTTCCATTATGATGGGATCTTGATGCACTTTATCTTTCGCATCAGGCGATAAGCCCCCGTCAAGCAGCGCATTAATCCAGTCTCCGCTGTCACCTTGCAGAACAAATTCAGCCGGGCTGCTTCCACCGGCCGGGCGAGGTTGGAGCGGGTCGGCCCCTGCCTTTACTAGATCGGTGATAATTTCTAACTGGGGTGCTGTTTTTTTATCGTTTATGGCATTGCTCAGCGCCCAAAACAGCAGCGTCATATCCTGCTGTCCAGGTTTATTGAGATCGGTTTCCGGCGCGAGTTTTTTTACCTCATCAACTTCACCGTGCTCGATTGCCTTTGCCAGAACGAGCTGCTGGCCGCTGAAGTAGTCCTGCGGATTCAAATCCATATTTTGCTTACACCCTTGAATCATAAACGTAAAGAGCAGCGCGAGGCTGAATGAAAAAAACGTCTTCACACACGACTCCCGATAATCGCAATATCTTCATCTTTCTGCTGCTCGATGCAGTGAATAGCCTGATCGATACCATGGCGGCTAAGGGCTCCACCCGCTCCACCAGGCAGATCGTGTGGAATACCGGCCGCGTTTGGGCTCAGAGCGGATATCTCTTCTTTAAGGAGAAGACCTCCCGGTCCAAAGTCCTTCATGATACCTGCGTCCTCCGAAAGGTTAACTTCCTGAAGCTTAGTCAAGAGTTCGCCATTAACGCGGTAGGCCTGAATATTGTCTGGGCTACCCAACAGGCTTCCACCATATCTTTCAACGGTGCCGCTGTTTAACCCGGCGGCGTTAAACGTCCATCCGGGTTTACCGCTGGCAATTGACGTTGCAGAAGCAAGGCCACCTCCCAAGGAATGCCCGGCAATATCTACGTTCTGACCTGACTTGGCGATTAAGTTACCTATGCCCACCGCTTTTTCATAATATGGCGCACTCATTCCTGCTCCCTGCGACAAATTATTCGACCAGTCAGCACCGTTTTTAATTACTCGCCCACCTTCCTCATTGAAGAACCAGGCTTTCAGCTCTGCTCCCGACGCCAACCCCGGCTCCCGCGATCCCCTGAATACCACGGTAGGGTTCATATCGCTGCCGAAAACGCTGGGGTCTGGCTGATAAACACGCGCCAGAAAATCAGGCGCGACCTCTTTGTCATAAAGCATACTGCTCTTGAGACCAAGCTTACTCAGCACCGCATTATCATTGCTGATATCTGTCCAGCCCTCTGGTACTCCCGGCGTCGCTTTCAGCGGGTCGACGGTTTTATAGACGTTCTCCGCAAGCTTCGCTTTTTCTACGGCGATATTGTTTGCTGCCAGCCGCTTGGCAGCAATTTGCGCATCCGGAAAAGGACTGGCACTACCCTTGCCGATCAGATCTTTTCGTGCCTGCCAGCGCTGGGCCTTGGTCATCTCCTGAAGCTGCGCGGCATAGGTCTGATTGTCTTTTCCAGGGGTTGCCTGCTCTCCCACCTGAGGTGCTTTGGATTTCACTACATGCATCGCAGGGATCACGGTAGCTGGCGGACGTCCATACGCCCGCACCATGGCTTCGTAGCGGTCAATGACGGTGCTTACCGAGTACTGCCAGCTCAACCCCTCCTTCCCCGATGGGCCGAGCGTAAGCTCACCCTCACCGTTGATGTAAAACATCTCCGTCGCCGCTGACCAACCGCGAGCACTATTATCAATCGCCGCCAGCCTGCCAATCTCCAGATCCTGCACGATAAGCTTTCGCGTATTGCGCCCAGACTGGTTTGGGTTGGCTCCGGTAACCCACTGAAGCAGATCGTAGCGCGTAAACAGCGAGCGTAACGAGTTTTCCGGTACCGACATGATCCACTGCCCGGCTACCGAAGGCCGCATAATTCTATCGAACATCGCGGGCGGCACTTTTTCACTAAAAAGATAGATAAATTTAATGTTGTACATAGACTTTGTCCTGTCACCCTTCCCTGACTTCCGCCGCGTTTACGGGTTCACCAGCCACGTGCCGGGCTTGGCAATGTTCAGCGTCTGCGTGCGCGTTTTACCGCTCCCCTGCAGTTCAAAAGTAAATTCCCCTGCCGGGAGGGTAAGAGAGGCGTAGCCGTTGGTCGCCGGGCGCAGCGCCTTTGACTCGCCGTTGATCTGCAAGGTTTCCCCCTCCAGCATGCGAATGTAAACCAGCACAATTGGCTCGGCTTCAACCGCTGCCGGTGGCGGGCTTTCCACCGCCGGTGGGGTTTGAGTCTGGGCAGCGGCCGGAGCCTCATTTGCCGTGGCGGCCGGTGGAGCCTCGGTCGGCGCTGGCGGGGCGGTGACAGCGGTATCGACGCTGGCGGTTTCCGGCGTCTCATCGTCGCTGCCGCTGAACAACAGCGCGCCCGCCACGATACCGACGATAATTCCCGCGGCACCAATGGCCGGAACCTTGTAGCGCCGCCAGTCCAGGGCGGAGGTCGGCTCTGGCGTCTCCTCGACCGGGACCAGCATGGTGCCCGGCTTTTTGGCGCTCAGCACGTCGTCAATGCCCGCGACGGGCATGTCGATAAGGGCGGCGAATTCGTCAATCGACTGGGGGCGATCGTCCATGCGCAGCATCAGCGCACGGTCCACGGCCTGGAGCAGAGAGAGCGAATAGCCCGCCGGCTGCAGCTCGGCCAGCGGTTTATAGGTATCCTGAATCGAGCGCACCACGCTCACCGGCGGCGGCGAACCAGCGATCAGGGTATGGATCACGGCACCCAGCGCGTAGATATCGGTCCACGGCCCCTGCTCGCTCTCGTTGTCATCGGTGTACTGCTCAATAGGCGCAAAGCCAGGGCGCAGCATGGTTTCCGTCTCGTCGGAGAGGTTGCCGATGGTGCGGCGCGCCGAGCCGAAGTCGAGCAGTACCGGCAGGCCGTTATCCTGGATCTGAATATTATCCAGGGAGATATCGCGATGGAGGTAGCCTTCATCGTGAATGGTCTTGATTGCGCCAAACAGCATCGGCAGCATGCGGCGGATCCACGCCTCGTTGACCATCTCTGGTTTCTGCTCGCGCAGACGAGAGAGCGTGGTCCCGCTGTAGAACAGCGTCCCCATGTAGGCAGTATCGTTCTGGACCCAGAAGCGCAGAACGTGCAGCAGGTTAGGATGGTTAAAGCGCGCCAGCAGGCGCGCCTCCTGGATAAAGCTGTTCAGCCCGGCAGAAAACGCCTTACCGAAGCGCTCGCTGCGCAGCACCAGGGTCATGTCATCGCCACGCACGGCAAGCGAGGCGGGCATGAACTCTTTGATGGCGATAGTGCGCTCAAGCTGGTGGTCCCAGGCACGATAAACGATGCCGAATCCACCGCCGCCAATCACCTCTTTTATCTCAAACTCATTGAAACGGTACCCGACCGGCAGCGCGTTTGGGACAGTCCGATTGTTATCATTATCCATCATGTTTAACAGTTCTCTTGATGATTGCGTTACACGGCAAACTGACAGTGAAACTCGCCCTGCTCACAGGTGACGCGCAGACGTTGATACTGCTCATCACTGCGGCTGGCGGTGAGTAAAATCTGGCTCATCTGCGGCAGCAGCGTATTGGTAAGAATGGCGTCAACCATACGCCCGCCCGACTCGACCTCGGTACAGCGCTGAACAATCTGCTCAACTACGCTGTCGTCAAATTCTGAATGAATGCCGTGGTTCTCCTCCAGACGGCGCTGGATGCGTTTAAGCTGGAGGCGAACAATCTGGCCCAGCATGTCGTCGCTGAGCGGGTAGTAAGGCACCACCAGCAGGCGACCCAGCAGCGCAGGCGGGAAGACCTGCAGCAGCGGCTGACGCAGCGCGCCGCTCAGCGCCTCCGGCTCCGGCATCAGCTCCGGATCGGCACACATGGCGCTAATCAGATCCGTGCCGACATTGGAGGTGAGGATGATAATGGTGTTGCGGAAGTCAATCAGGCGTCCTTCACCATCCTCCATCCAGCCCTTATCAAAGACCTGGAAGAAGATCTCATGCACATCCGGATGCGCTTTTTCAATTTCGTCCAGCAGCACCACGCTGTACGGGCGACGGCGAACCGCCTCGGTTAACACGCCACCCTCGCCATAGCCCACGTAGCCCGGAGGCGCGCCCTTGAGGGTAGAGACGGTATGCGCCTCCTGGAACTCGCTCATGTTAATGGTGATGACGTTCTGCTCGCCGCCGTAGAGCGACTCAGCCAGCGCCAGCGCGGTTTCGGTTTTACCGACGCCGGAGGGACCGCACAGCATAAAGACGCCGATGGGTTTGTTGGGATCGTCAAGCTTCGCACGCGAGGTCTGTACCCGGCGAGCGATCAGCTCCAGACCGTGGCGCTGGCCAATCACCCGCTGATTGAGCGTATCGGCCAGGCTCAGCACCGCGTCGATCTCGTTTTTCACCATCCGCCCCAGCGGGATGCCGGTCCAGTCAGAGACCACTGCGGCCACTACGTTCTCATCCACGGCGGCAAACAGCAGTGGCGCATCGCCCTGCAAGGTCTTCAGCGCCTGCTGCTGATCAGCGAGCTGGCTACGCAGTTCGGTCGTCTCCTCATCCTCGGCGGCAAACAGCGCCGCGCGCAGGCGGATGATCTCCCTGACCAGGCCACGCTCCTCTTCCCAGCGCTGGTTTAACGCCTCGCGCTGGGTCTCTTGCTGGTCGCGCTCCGCCTGAAGGGTCGCAACCCGGTCGCTTTCACCGACCCCGACCCGCGCTTCGCGTCCGGCAATCTCGATCTCGACGTCGAGGGCAGCAATGCGGCGCAGGCAGGCTTCAAGCTGTGCCGGCGGTGCGCTCTGGCTGACCGCGACGCGGGCGCAGGCGGTATCGAGCAACGCGACCGCTTTATCAGGCAGCTGACGCGCGGGAATGTAGCGATGGGAGAGCTTCACCGCCGCGCTGACGGCTTCATCCAGCAGCAGCACCTGATGATGCTTCTCCAGCGGCGAGACGGTGCTGCGCAGCATCAGTACGGCTTTCGCCTCATCCGGCTCATGCACCTGCACCGTCTGGAAACGGCGGGTCAGGGCCGGATCCTTCTCAATATACTTTTTGTATTCTGCCCAGGTGGTTGCGCCGATAGTACGCAGCTGACCACGCGCCAGGGCCGGTTTTAACAGGTTGGCGGCGTCACCGGTGCCCTGCTGGCCGCCAGCGCCAATCAGAGTATGAATTTCATCAATGAACAGGATCACCGGCGTCACGCTGGACTGAACCTCATTGATCAGCGCCTGGAGCCGGGCCTCAAACTCCCCTTTCATGCCCGCGCCCGCCTGCAACATGCCGATATCCAGCAGCCACAGCTGAATATTTTGCAGCGGCTCCGGCACGTCGCCCTCGGCGATACGCAGCGCTAACCCCTCCACGACCGCCGTTTTACCGACCCCCGCTTCCCCGGTCAGCAGCGGATTATTCTGCCGACGGCGCATCAGAATATCCACCATCTGGCGGATCTCCTCATCACGTCCTACAACCGGATCGATTTTTCCCTCTCTGGCGCGGGCCGTCAGATCCTGACCGTACTGCGCCAGGGTGCCCTGCGCAGCAGGAACCGCGCCGGTGGGTGCCTCTGCGGCAGCGGCGGCCTGCTGCGTCTCTTTGCTCTGGGCGCAGATGGCGTCGAACTGTTCAAGCAGCACCTCAACGTTGATATGACCAAACTGGGCGGAGATGCTTTTCAGCACGTTCGCCAGGTTCCAGGTTTTAAGCAGGCCGATGAGCAGGTGCCCGCCGCGAATACGGCTTACGCCAAACGTCAGCGAACCGTATACCCAGGCGCGCTCAACGGCGCTATCGATATGCTCAGAGAGATCGGAGACCGAGCTGGCCCCACGCGGCAGCTCATCCAGCGCGGCAACGATATCGCGGGTGAGCTGCGGCTCATCGAGAGAGAAGTGGCGGATCACCTGCTGTAGATCGCCATCCTGCTGCTGCATAAGCTGATGCAGCCAGTGCACCAGCTCAACATACGGGTTTCCGCGCAGCTTGCAGAAGGCGGTAGCGCTTTCCAGCGAGGTAAATAACAGCGTATCGAGTTTGCCGAAAAGCACGGCACGGCTGATTTCTGACATGTTCGGTTCCATTGATAACATTGATGTGTGACGTCAGAGACGAAAATCAGAGCTCTGCGCTAAAAACCAGGTCGCCGCGGGGTATCGGCAGAGGCTGTTGTCCAAGCCAGGTGTTATACCCCAGCCGACCACCTCCCCCGAGCGCCACGCCGCGTACCGCATCGGCTCGTAATAAAATTTGCGTATCCCACTGATACTCCAGGCCAAGATACTGGCGCACCCAGTCGCGCAGCTCCGTTACCCAGGCTTCGCCAGGCAGAAAGCGGTCATACTCCTCTGCGCTCAGCGGGCCTATTTCGATACGAAACTTATGCTGCACGTCCCGGACGGCTACGCCAAGAAACGCCGACTGGCCTAGCCGGGGCAGGCGTCGCCCCGCACCGAGCTGCGCTTGCTCACGGGTGGAGAGCGGCATCCACTGCGGCACGTTCATCGCCAGCTTTACCGGCACCTTAAAGTAGTTGCGCAGGATCTTCTCCAGCCCTTCCGGATCGCGGCTGTGGCGCGTCAGGTGTCCGGCATGGGTAAAGCGCGCGTGTGGACTGAGGCTGCCTTTTGCCATCTGGCCCGGCTGCCCCATGCCGATAAGCGACGCCAGGTAGCGGTCAAAACGCTTATTGTCAGGACGATCGAGCGACACGGCGGGCTGCGCATCGGCCCACGCGCGGTAGAAGAGCAACGTTAGACGATGATGAAAGAGATCGGCGAACGCGGCCAGGCTATCGTCCTGATGGTGATGGATACGCTCCCGGGCGTACTCCGTCATATGCACCGGCAGCGGGCCGTTGGGGCCAAACATGCCGAAGCTCAGGATAGAGACCTCATGCAATCCGCTCTGCGCGCGCTGGCGAACCTGTGCCACCGTGGAGGGGGCAAAGCTCATGGAGGGCTGCTGACCGATACGCAGCGGCTCAAATTTGGGCAGCGGCGCGCGGCCCAGCGGGTAACGCTCGCCCCCCTGGGCGTCAACACGTCTCAGCAGCTGGAACAGATCGTAACGCCAGGGCGCGTCCATCACCCCGCGCCAGAACGTCTCCGGCAACGGCGTCAGACGATGAACCTGCCGTAGCGTAGTCACGGTTTCACTCATATCAGCGCCCTTTTGCCCATTCTCGGTGCCCAGTAGCCAATCTCGCCCCGCTGCTGGCTCTTAAGCGTGAACTCCGTAAAGCTGTTGATAGAGACCAGCCGGGCGAAAAGGCGCTCCAGCACGCTGCCAAACAGCCACGGGCTGGAGCCGGAGAAGGCCTGCTCGTCCACCGTCAGGGTAATGCCGATACCGCGAGCGAAAACGATAGGCCCCGGCTCTGGCACGCGGCGATGAACCGGCTCCAGCACGCAGTGGCGAACGCCCTCGATCTGGCGAGCAATGGGCGCTTCGGCCAGGCCTGCATACAGGCCGAGGAGCTGGCGCAGCGCGGCGGCACCATCTTCGTTTTCGCTGTCCATCAGGCTCAGGTAGTTCATTTGCAGCTGGCTGATGAGCCGCCAGGTGCTGAAGCCTTCTGCCAGCGCCGGACGCGGCGGCGTGGGGCCTTTACGCAGGCTCAGCTTTTTCACCGGCATCGAATCGGACAGGATAAACTGGCCCAGCTCCTGCTGAAGCATCAGCGGCAGATCGCGGCTGGTACAGAGCACCTCGGCGGTGATATAGCGCAGGCTCTCCTGCCACGGCGCATGCTGCTCATCCACCAGCGAGACAAACACTTCCGAGCCGGTGTAGCCGGTACGGGTGCCGTAGCGCAGCGCATGTTCGGACAGCACGCGCTGCTCGCGGCGCAGGGAGAAGTAGGCTCCGTAGTTGCCTGCATCCTGGCTCCAGGTGCTCCAGAACGGACGAAACGTCTGATCGTCACGCTGGCCGTCGGCGCTACCGTAAATCTTGTTTACCGCATAGATTTCATAATCCAGCGGACGGATATTATCGACCACCAGATGACATTCGTGCTGGTTATCACTCAACTCCTGGCGGGAGGCCACCTTCGGGAAGAGGTTGATCACCGGCGTGCAGTGCATCGCCAGATGGCTGGCGTCCACGACCCGCTCCAGCTGCTCGTCGGTTTTATCCAGCAGGATGAAAATATCAAACGCATGCTCTGCTTCGCAGCGGCTAATCAGCTTGCCGAGGCCGCTCAGGCTGATAAAGCGGAAGCGCGCCGGGAAAGCAAAGTACTCCTGAAGCAGCCGGTAGCCGTCAAAGTTGCGCAGATCCTCTGGCAGCAGCGCATGGTCGGCGTCAAAGCCTTCCTGGCGCAGGGCGTTTTCCGGCAGCTGCTGACGCTGCGGGTGTAGGCCTACGGTCTGGCAGACAACGCCAACGTGGTGCTCCATTACCAGTTCCAGCAGCTTCAGCGCTTCGATGTCGGGGCCGCTCAGGAAGAAATCCAGCCGGTCAAAGTTGAGATGACCCAGGTGCTGCGGGCCATCGCAGGCGATGCGGATCCGCAGGGCGCTGGTGATCCCCCGCTGGCTGAGGCCAAGCTGGGCAAGAGGCAGATCGGCAGGCACGCCGCCCAGCTCAACGCTGTCGATTTTCAGTGGTAGCAGGTTGACATCATGCGCCGTGGTATAGCTACAGGTGACCCCGCTCTTTTTCAGCGCCAGGCTGTCCATCATGGTGCCGCGAGGCACGATAAATCCGTTGCTCAAATCGCCCCGCCCGCTGTCGGGCTGTAGCTCGGCGATGGCCATGGACGGCGTAGGAGCCAGATAGTTAGGGGCCAGCATCTCCAGCAGGCGCTGGGAGAAACGCGGAAACTCGGCATCCATTTTGAGCTGTACGCGGGAGGTCAAAAAGGCAAAGCCTTCCATCAGGCGCTCGGTATACGGATCTGCTACCTCGATACCCTGCATCCCCAGCCGCCCGGCCACCTTGGGGTAGCGCTGGGCAAACTCTGCGCCCATCTCCCGCAGATAGGCCAGCTCGCGGTTGTAGTACTCAAGCAGTTTACTTTCCATAGTTACCCCGCATCTTTAAGTTCGAAATGACCGTTTTCCAGATCGACATCCGTGCGAAACAGAAACTCCAACGGGTACGGTACGCACCACATGCGTCCTTTGATCTCTATCGACAGCACGTTGTGCAGATCGAGCGACGCCGTGTCGGATATGCAACGCACCTGGAGCCCTTGCGCCATAATGCGCGGCTCAAAGTTAACGATCGCCTCGGTTAACTTGCGCTGGATATCGTGCCATTCGATATCCGACATCCGTTTACCCGCCAGCGGCGCAACGCCGAAATTCACCACCGAGCGGCGCACTTCCGGCAAAGCGCTGAGATCGTGGGACGAGTCTTGATTGATGGTATTAAACAGCCACTGTAGGTCGCGCAGCACCTGCTGGCGCAAAGCCGAGTGGGTAATAAAATTGCTGTTTGCTGGCTCCCGCTGCTTTCCAGGATCGTTGTCCGTCAGGCGATCCAGCAGCGAGGGCTGCATCTTGTCGCGCGCGCCCACTCTCTCCTGCTTGCTGCGGGCTTGCCAGCCGCTGCGCAGCAGGTCGCCTTCGGGCTTATTCATGCTCGCTGCCTGCCGTAAAGGTAATCAGGCTGAGTGACAGCAGCGGGCTTTCACTCTGGTCGCTGAGCCACGCCTTCTGACCCAGCCCCTGATACAGCACGCCGTCGTTATCAAGCGGCAGCCATTCAGTCGCCCGACCCAGCTTGACGTCGTCAGCCGCATCGGACTCGAAAGGATAGCGCGCTGGAAGCTGGCAGACCTGCTCGGTGCCATCGGTCAGGCGAACCAGCGCGTGACGCCACACCAGGTCGGTGACGCTGGCCGGAGCCTGAAAACGGATCTCTTCGATGGCGCTAAAGGGCAGCCAGAAATAGCGACCGTTAAGGATAGTTTCACAGACCGGCCCCAGGCGCGCGTCGCCATCCATCAGCCATGCAAAGGCCTGGGTCTCTTCGTTATCAAACGTAAGCAGGCCAGCGCTGGCCTCTGCCTGCTCCAGCGCCTCAAGGCGTAACGTCCGGGCGCGCTCCCCGGTCTCAGCCAGCGCCGAGGCGAGCGTAGCCAGCCAGGGCCACTGCGTATCCGGCATCGACGGGCGCGCCAGGCCTGCCAGAACCTGGGCGCGCTGCAGTTCCCCCTGCATGGCCTGCTCAAGCAGCGTCACGGTAGGCTTCGCCTGTGGCTTCATTGCCAGCCAGCTTTTCAGCTGGGTTATCGCCCGCGCCCAGTTACCGCTCAGGGCCAAAAACTGAACAAACGCGGCGCGCAGATCGGCGTCCGCCGGACGGGATTTGATCTCGGTTTCCAGGCGCAGCAGGGCGTCATTAATCGACTCATTACCCAGATGTTGATAAAGCGTATTCATAGCGGCTCCTTAGTTCGCGGCGCGCCAGGCACCGACCGCAGGATCACGCAGCTGCGGGCGCAGCGCATCGACCAGGACAATTTTGAGCGTGGCATTAGGGGCCAACCACGGGGTCCAGAGCTGCTTCACGGCCTGCAAACGCGTCTGCAGTTGCGCATCGTCGCTGGCCAGCTCCTGAGAGACCTGCACCACCACCGTACCCTCGCTCTTCCAGCTGTTTAGCGCGCTGTCGTAAGGCAGGATCATCCAGCTCTGCTCGCTACCTTTGGTGCTGAAAACCATGCGCTCTTTATTCACGGAAGTGATGAGTACATCGTCCGCATTAACGCTGTCGCTCAGGCCAGTGACCGGGAAGCCGTGAACATAGGTCACCGGGGTCTCTTGCTGCCCGCTGCTGCTGGCCTGCGTCATCACAGCATGACCGCTCAGCCAGCTGCCTTTTTCACAGCTCGCCGTGCCGGATGCCGGAATAAACAGCGCCGGTGCGGCCGCACCGCCCTGCCAGAAGGTCCGCAGATGACAGCCGTTTTGCAGCGTAAACTCCTGCCACGGCGTGCGATCCGCCGCGACCGAGAGCGTTTCCGGATTAACGGCAGGCGGGACCAGCGCATCGTTAGTGGCTGCGGCTACCTGCGGCTGCGTCTGCGTCTGCGCGACTGTGACCGCCCACTCCTTGTTTTTATTCGCCGTACCCTGAGCCAGCGTGGCACCCGCAGGATCGTTCAGCGTCCACGACAGCTGCTGCAGCTTGCCGCACTGGTTTTCCAGCAGCGCGCCCAGGCGAGGCATAAAGCTGTCGAGTATTGAGACCTCTTTATTGCCGTTCGCCACGATGCGTAACGCGACGTCTTGCTTACACCAGCTCTGCGGCGTTTTGTCCTTGATATCGTCTATCCAGATATCCAGCTTTTGTGAAGGCGACTGCACGATGCGATAGTTTTCAGCCTGTGCGGTGCCCGCGACAGCCAGAAGCGCCAAACCCGATAGCCAAAGTTTCATATAAGTCCTTGTGTGCCTAATCAATCCCGGAGGGGGAAAAACTGAGCTGCATCAGAGAGCGTATGCAGCAAGGTGGTGTCCTGAGGGCTGCCCATCCATACCGCCACGGCGGTGTAGTTATCCTGAGCGCTTCCCTCGCTTTCGCTGTTTTTTTGAATGAGCTGCTGCATTAACGTCAGCCACTCCTGGGGCGTGTTGACCATATGCAGCGACTGCTTCATCTGCTCTTCGCTAACGCCGTGCCAGAAGCCGTCGGTGCACAGCAGAAAGACATCGCCATCTTCGACCGGAACGACATCGCTGTAGCTCGCCTCCGGGCCGCCGTTCTCTATGCCCAGCGCCAGATAGAGCAGGTTGCTGTTGATATTATCCGTCTGGTGCCCGGCATCTTTCATCTGCTGGATCAGGCTGTGGTCGGTGGTCACGTGAGAGAGCCAGCCGCGACGAAACAGGTAGAGGCGGCTGTCGCCCGCGTGCGCCCAGTAGGCCAGCTTGTAGTCACGATCGATAAACAGGCTGACCAGCGTGGTGCCCATCCGGCGGTAGTCCTGCACCGCCTGCTGTTCGCTGAGGATGGCGCGGTTCGCCTGCTGAATATAGTCGGGAATTTCTTGTGCGTTCAGGTGCTTATCGCCGTCGAAGCGCGAGATGATGCTGTTACGGGCAAGCTCAGCCGCGACGTCGCCGCCCGGCAGGCCTGCGATACCGTCACACACCACGAAGCAGGCCGCGCGCTCCCCGATGTTTTCTCCCGTCTGATCCTGGTTACTGGCGCGCGTTCCCTGGCGGGAGAGAGAGGCCGTTGCGATATTCATTCTTCTTCCGATCCGCTTTGTGAGTCTTTGTACTGATTCACCTCCATGTCATAGGCATGCAGGAAGGCTTCGCCAAACAGGGTATGGAAGTCATCTTCAATTTCGCCTGCCGTCTGGCCGTAGGTGCGAACGAAGTAGTCCCACAGCGCGGCTTTACGGCTGCCCGGCAGGGACAGACGCGACGTCACGCCATCCAGCTTCGCCTGCTCTTCAAGCTGCTCCGGGTTAAAGGATTGCAGCATAGCGGCGATAATGGCGCGGATGCCGGAGATCATGCCCAGCTGGTGCGCCTGAAGATCGATCAGCGCATCGCGCACTGATTTCTTCGGCGGCATAAAGCCCGGCATGCGGGTACCAAACATCTGCATCAGCACCGTTTTCCCGGAAGGGAGCAGCTTGAACGGGTTGTTGGCGTCGTCCAGCACCATGGTCATATCCGCTTTCACGCCGCGTTTGAGGATCGATCGCGACGAGAGCAGCGCCACCGTTCCCTGAGAGAACATACTCAGCATCTGTCCGAGCTGGCGCATATTTTCCCGGTCGAACTGCGGCGTCGGCTGCATATCGCCAAGGCCCATCCCTTCCAGCAGGGCTTCCAGTAATTCGCCCTGCAGTACGTCGCCCCGGGCAGGCTGGTGCTGGGACGAGGACGCAGAGGCGGCGTTTTGCACCGGATCGATACGCAGGCGGCCTTTTGGCGTCTGCATTTGCGTGCGCGCAACCGCCTGCGGCGTAGGCATGGTAAAGCCCGCGTAGTCCTGGCGGTCTGGCTCTTCGGCTGGCATGTCAGGTTCAGCATGCGGCGCTTCTGGCAGCGGCTCGGCGGCAAACAGCGGCGAATTGGCCAGTGGATCGGCATCGTCAGGCGTCTGGGCCAGCGGCGCTACGGTTTCAGGCTTTGACGTCAATTCAGGTTCAGGTTTCTGCTCAGGTGCAGCGGTCAGCGGCGCGCCCCCCATCAAACCAAGGGGATCGTTATCTTCCGCAGGCGCATCGCTCTTAGCCAGTGGATCGTCTTTGGGCGACAGACTGTTTTTAGCCGACAGATCGTCTTTCGAAGAGAGATCGTCAGGATGGGTGAGCGGCGCGCCGCCCATCAGCCCAAGCGGATCGTCATTACGCGCGGCAGGTGCGCTGGTAGAGCCGCCGAACAGCGCCAACGGATCGAGTTCATCCTTCGGCTCCTCTTTTGGCAGCGAAGGCTCGCTCTCTTTTGGCGGCACCAGCGTGCTGGGCGTAGCGTCATTGAAAATGCTGTCGCTTTTAAACAGCGCCTCGTCGCTGAACAGCGAGTCGGTATTAACGTTTTTACGCTCTAGCTGGGGATCGCTGTTCTGGAACATCGCCAGCGGATCCTCGGCGTTGCGTTCCGGCTCCTTGGGCTGCGAGAACGGATCGTGAGATTCAGCAGGCTGCGGTCTGGCGCGGCTGCTTGAGATGCTGTCGGAGATAGAGAACTCCTGCATCAGGCTGTCCCAAATCTCAGTAGGCACCGCCGTAGGTGCGGCGTCCGCTTGCGCAGAGTCGCTGGCTGGCTTCGATGCTGGCGCTGGCGCGGCGGCAGGTTTCGGCGGCGGCGGTGTAATCACCGCTGCCGGACGGCTTACCGGCGCAGCCTGCTGTTGCAGGCTGGTGACCTCGATGCGGTAGTCATCAATACCCAGGATGTCGCCATCCTGCAGCTCGACCTGACGCCCGCGCTCCAGGGGAATATCATTCAGTGCCACGCGGGTCACGCTGCCCCGGTTGGTGATGTGGCACTCGCCCTGAGCATCCACATGGACAATAGCCTGCAGGCGAGAAATCGTGCGGTCGTTATCCGGCAGCACCAGATTGTTATCCGTTCCGCGACCAATGGTGCCACCGGGCGCATAAAATTCGAAGCTACTCAGGGGTGGCTGATGGCCAGGTTTTGTCGAAATAATCGTGAATCGCATAGCGTATTCCTGCTGGTATGGTTAGCACTCAAACGCAGCCGCTCTTAAAGAAGAATGGCTGCGTTTGGGAGCGAATAAGTTGATTAAGAAAAAGCTGAACGGTGAAAATAAATACGCCTTGAAAATTAGAAACAATACTTTTTAAGGATTAAGATTTAACTGCATAGTTAATATTATTTATAGAGCAAAAATATAGCAAAACAAACAGACAACCAAAAAGTAAACATATAAGCTTGGATTATGTATAGCCGATGGCATTTGATTATCCAATTGATTCTTGAATCAGGCAAGGACTGTACAAACGCATATGCTTCTGGCTGGACGTAACGCTCGCGGGTAAATTTCATCTTCACCCCTTTATATAAACGCACAAACCAAATTATTTTTTGATAATTAGCTATTGAGCCAAAAAAAACAGCATAAGTTGTCATTATATCAATATCAAAACCATGTCCAAGGTACTCATCCAGCAACCTTCTATACTCCTCCTCATTCTTTTTAAACTGATACCTGTTAAAAATATCAATTATCACAGCAACAACAAATGATGAAACCCCTAAAAAAAGCAGTATGTTTTCCAATTCTTTGCGCTCTGATATAAATTAAATAGCGTAGATCATTTATGCAGTTAAGCAGTCACTTACACATTATGATAAAGATTTACCTCTTATCTATATTTTATAATTATGCCCGACACAAAAAACACCAGACCCAGCCCCATTATACAGGCTAATAATTTATAAAAATCTTTCACCCAAGACCAGTCGAAATTTTCTATCAAAACTTGCTTAGCCTCTGGCGTAACCCAACGGTTCTTTTCAAGCTGAAAGGCTTTTCCTTTCATGATTATTTTTATCAGCGAAACTCGAAACCCAAAACCGTACATCCCCATCTGTTCATAAAAATAATAATCTTCTAATTTTATTAGTGCTTTTTGCTGAAGAAGACTAAACGCTTCTCTCAACTGCCTATCATATTTTTTATAGAATCTGTTATAAAAATAAGCCGTAACACCCGCACCTATAAATGTGCTAAAAAAAATACACAGAAGAATGATATCTATTATCAATTCAGTCACCACCGAAAATCAGCCTGCTTACATTTTCACCTGCATACGCACCAAACTCAGACCCAGCCCAACCTCCAGCTCCCGTCATTAAAGTACTAACAACAACACCGCAAGCTACCGTGCCTAACCCCATAGTAGGTGCGCCAATAGCTAAACATATAGGACCTGTGCTTAAAGCAGCTGCGCCTCCACTAAAATAAGCACCAACGACACCACCCCCGAACTTACTATATTTTTTAATCACAACCTTACCACACTCACTCTCGCGCCCAGTGGTACAGGCATGGTACACATCGTTAGTGGTATTCATAAACGAGAGGCCTAACGCCACCCATCCGCCCGCCTTCATAAAGCTCGCTGCTTTTGCTGACCGGATAATGTAACTGGCATACCCGGGGATGGTGCCCACCCCAACCGTACTCCACTCATGAATAATTGAGCGTGTGGACAAGCCAAGTGCTCTTTTGATGCTGTCGTAACGGTCTATGTTTAACGACAGACGGCCAATGCCTTTTAACAGCGGCTTAAGCTGGGCGAACAGCGCATTTCGCTCTGTATAGAACTGCTGGCCAATCAGCGTGCCCTGCGTACGGAACTGGTTCTGGTAGGTCTGCTCTATCTTCACCAGAATCGACTCAATCTCGCGAAAATATCTTTCTCCCGCTTCTCCTGCCGTTCCGACAACTTTTTCGCCCAGGGAGGTTAACGCCGCAATGTGCTGATAGTTCTTGTTCAGAAATGCCGCTACATTGTCATCCGTCGTTGCCAGGGCTGCGTTCACTTTTTGCTTCGCCATAATTATATGATTAAGCTGATACACCTGATTCTGATTCGCCGGGTCGGCGACGATCAGGATCTGTCCGGGCTTGACCCAGCGCATATCCCTGTTGAGATGCATAAAGTAACGGGCCGCTTCGCTGTTTGGATTGTTAAACAGTAAACGCGCCTGCAAATCTAGGGTGCCCGCCTGCTGCACTACGCAATACCCGGGCGCTACAGTAGATTGTGTTCTCATCTTGAATCCCTGTTAAATCGCTTTAACAGCAACCTCTGACCGCTGTTTTAAAGCGACATGAGAAGACGACTTCTCATTTTTACTAAAAAAGATTTTGAAATGAGCTCAGCCTGTTAAAGGAACACCTGGTAACCTGACGTAGCATTGCTAACAATTTCAAAATACGGTTTGTAAAAATGATTCTACTGCGAACCGGTTAATCTCTGTAATGTATTTGTGCGATCCATCGCTATTACGGCTTGTACTATTTAAACTTACAATAGCTATTTAGTGCCTTTATCGTAGATCTTGTTAATGGCTTCGCTATTAGCGATAAGCGTACATTTCAGCACTTGATACTCACCCGGAAGTGAACCACCGATCTTTTCTTGAAGCTGATTATCAATGGTTTTGTCTGCCTCTTCGAACAATTCAGCGGACACGTTACTAGCTTCAAGCCACGCAGCTGCGCTGACCATAGCGTCATTCTTTAAAGACTCACTGTCAGCAATTTTACCAATGCAACGGTTTTGCACCCAGTTACTAAAAATTCGCTTTTGAGAAAAGCTATTTACATTTGGTAGCGTTTGCGCGGAAACAACAGAAGAGGTCATTACCAGGAGAACCGCTAATAAAGCTTTCATTTTAGGCTCCATGGTATGGTGTAATCTACTTTTTCCTTCATCACTTATTTAAAAAAACGCTTTAATAATCATTTTTACGATTCATTTAAGCATTTACTTAGAAGCTCAATTATCTTTTTTAGCTTTATGCTTTCTAATAAGATCGGCTAACTCTCGGCTATGATAAAAATCGATGCACTTCGCCATGGTCATCGGCACTCCCGCCTGGCTTCCATATTTCTTATCAAGGAAGGTTTTGCCCAGCTTTTCTACGGCAGTATACGCTTCCAGCGAGTAGTCACCAAACTCAACATATCCCCTGGCCGCAGCAGAAGCATCTTCTCTCACTTCATCAGCCTGATACCCCTGTGCAAGACAGGTGCTCAAAGCATAGTTTTTCAAATACTCTTCTGGGCTGTACTCCATGCGACCAATCGCTTGCGAAGATAGCAAAAAACAACCCAAGGCAAGCAAACTGCATTTATCTTTCATCATCATGCCCCAGGAAAGATAAAGTGAGCCCTTGCGGGCTCACTGCTATTACGCTTCTTTGTTTTCTTTGATGTTCCAGCCAGCGCTGCTCTCAGCACCTTTACCACCAGCAGCAGTCTGCTCCCAGTACTGCTGTTTCACTTTCGCAGCCTGGAATGCATAGGTCACACCAACAGTGTCACCGTTGTCTGCACCGGTGTACTGAACGGACGTTACCAGCACGTCTTCCAGCGTGATACGACCGTATTCCACCTGCTGACCGCCTGCTTTACAAACAGACAGTTCAACTTTGGTCAGGTGTTTACCGCTGGCGCAGTGCTTCAGGATAGCAGTCGTTGATTTGTCGATCAGCGCGTTAACGTGCAGGTCGTTAAAGTTAACTTTACCGGCACCGCCGCCGCCGCCAACGCTCATATTACCCGGTTGGGACGCACCCCAGGAGAAAGAGTTAATGTCAGTCCAACCAGTGTGATTCGAGTCTTTCGATTCACCTGTAACACCTTCAACCTTCAGGAACATATCAATAGCCATAGTATCTACTCTTCGTGATTGAAAATTATTGCTTTCAAAAAAGCACTTATATGGCAAACAGGAAAGCATGGGGCTGAATAAAACCGTCCATATTTTACCTCTGCCTCTAGCCTGAACGCTGTTAAAGCGTTCAGATCATCCAGAGCGGTTGCAATAGCCACCACCCTAAATCTGGTCAAACGCGCTTATTACGCGAATGAGTAATAATTTTACTCGTGCGGCACTTACATCCGCAGCTTTGTTTTTCCGCCAAAGAATATACTGCAATCAATGCAAAGGATAACACTACCAAAATTAGTGCCCTCGTCACTTGCGTTATAGTGCTACGGCTGCGAAAAAATCAGTGAATCACCCAACATTAACTAACAACACTTATAAGTAACAGGAGTTAGTATTAATCCCTCAACTCGGTGGATTATCTTCAATCCAGGTACGTTCCGGATCGCCGCTAATCAACTGAGGGATGAGACTATCAAGCTCATCGCTATGGTATAGACGTAGACAATTTAAGGTCATGCCCTGTACCTTTGGCATTCTTTCGGAATGAAACGAATTTGCGCTATTTTTATACTTATTAATAATAGCGTTAATTTTATCATTGCCGTTTTCAACGTCGAAAGGCACCCACTCAACTAATGCATTGCCGCTGCGTGCGGCGTCCAGTGAAAACTGACTCTCATCATCTGCAACTTGTGCAAGGCAGCGGGTTAGCACCATATCTTTAAGGACTTGCTTGTATGGCATCTTTTTTACAAACCATACTGGATCATCACCTGCATTTGCTGTTGCTGAAATGACAAACAATACAAACCCTAAAAGTCTATTATTCATAGCAACGCTTACCTCCCTGGCGGGGATCTGACTGATACTGTTGCTTTGATCTAACGCTACTCGAAGCAAAATAGCCCAGTATTCACCCTAAGCGAAAACCCTTACAAACTTACTTCAGCTCCCAAAACCAGATTTCCTTACAGTCTGTATAGCAATCTGAGTTACATTGCATCATGTTATCGCCAACTGGCTCCAGCAGATCTATATGACCACCGTTGTAATTGGTAATCTTATTGAAGAACACCACGCCTTTGCGATTTCTTAATTTCTCTGCTGCCTGACGGATATCATTGTAGATCTCAGCTTTACCAAACACGCTTGTTTTATAAAGCTGATCTGCGAGTAACTTCGCCCCCGGCTCAATCTTCTTGCCTTTATAAGGGCCTGCCTTAACCGATAACCGACCTTCAAAGTTGACATTACATTTCAACAAAGCAAGGCTCATACGTACAGCACAGGTATTTTGATAGCCAGCGTTAGATTTAATGAGTGCACTCGCATCATAACCAATTTCCGAAAAAAGTTGGTCTCGTGACACGTATCCAGGACGTACCTCATTAGCCGAATAGTGGTTTTTCTTTAATTGCTCATAGAGTGGTTTCATTTTGATTTGGTCTCTCCACAGGGAAGGTCTTTTGCCAATGCCTCAGTGATAAGAACAGATGCTCGCTCTTTTTTTCGCTCGGGGGACAATTTATTCATATAATCGAATAATCCTTCACGTAGTGATCCCGGTAAAGCCAGCTTATAGCTGCACCATGCAGTACCTTCTGTGGCATCCATTACGCCCAGCAAATACATATTCGCTTTAATGCGCTCTCGCTCATCGGTTTTCGAAAGCCAGGCATTGAGAAAGCGCTCACCGCTTAGATTGACATCATTTCGTGAGAGCAAAGCCGTATCGCGCAAAAGGTTGGATGTGTCATCCGCTGGTTGTGATTCCGATGCAGACCATGCTGTTCCACTAAGGCTAAGCAGAACTAGTGGCGCAGCGAGAACGCATTTTAGCGACATATCATATTCCTCCTGAATAATTGAAGCGGCTTGCCATGCCGGATCGCACGATCCGGCATGGCTATCATTTAAGAATCGTTGCTCTTCAGCGACGGCAGCTTCGACACCAGACGCAGAGAAACGGTCAGGCCTTCCAGCTGGTAGTGCGGACGCAGGAAGAACTTCGCGGCGTAGTAGCCTGGGTTGTCTTCGATCTCCTGCACCTGCACTTCTGCTGCGGCCAGCGGTTTGCGGGATTTGGTCTCCTGCGAAGAGTTAGCCGGGTCGCCGTCGACGTAGTTCATCACCCAGTCATTCAGCCAGCGCTCCATCTCTTCGCGCTCGCGGAAGGAACCAATCTTGTCGCGCACGATGCACTTCAGATAGTGCGCGAAGCGGCAGCAGGCAAACAGATACGGCAGGCGTGCCGCCAGACGGGCGTTCGCCGTCGCGTCCGGATCGTGATACTCCGCTGGCTTCTGCAACGACTGCGCACCAATAAAGGCGGCAAAGTCGGAGTTCTTGCGGTGGATCAGCGGCATAAAGCCGTTCTTCGCCAGCTCGGCTTCACGACGGTCGCTAATGGCGATCTCAGTCGGACACTTCATGTCCACGCCGCCGTCATCGCTCGGGAAGGTATGGCACGGCAGGTTCTCTACTGCTCCACCCGACTCCACGCCACGGATAGAGGTGCACCAGCCGAACTCTTTGAAGGAGCGGTTAATGTTGGCGGCCATCGCATAGGCGGCGTTCGCCCATGAATAGCTGTCATGGTTCGCGCCGTCGGTCTCTTCTTCAAAATCGAAGCTATCTACCGGGTTAGAACGAATGCCGTAAGGCAGGCGCGACAGGAAGCGCGGCATCACCATGCCCAGATAGCGTGCATCTTCGGATTCGCGCAGTGAACGCCAGGCGGCGTATTCGGTGTTCTGGAAAATCTTGGTCAGGTCGCGTGGGTTCGCCAGCTCCTGCCAGGACTCCATCTGCATGACGCTTGGCGCAGTACCGGTGATGAACGGGCAGTGCGCCGCAGCACCAATGCGCGCCATCTCGCTCAGCAGCTCCACATCCTGCGGGCTGTGGTCAAAGTAGTAGTCGCCCACGATGCAGCCAAACGGCTCGCCACCGAACTGGCCATACTCCTGCTCGTAGACTTTTTTGAAGATAGGGCTCTGATCCCAGCCCACCCCTTTGTAACGCTTGAGGGTACGGCCCAGCTCCTGCTTGGAGATGCTCATAAAGCGAATCTTCAGCATCTCATCGGTTTCGGAGTTGTTTACCAGGTAGCTCAGACCCCGCCACGCGCTCTCCAGTTTCTGGAACTCGTCGTGGTGGATGATCTGGTTCACCTGGCGGGAGAGCTGCTCGTCGATACCGGCGATCAGGTTCTGAATGGTACGGTAGGTATCGTTAGAAAAGGTAACCGTGTTCTCCAGTGCCTGCTGCGCCAGGGTTTTTACCGCGCTCTCTACGGCTGAACGTGCCTGGTCAGTCTTCGGGCGGAACTCTTTGTTCAACAGTGCGCTGAACTCATCCTGGCTAAACGCCTGCCCCGCCTGCTGCTCATGTTGTTGAGAAGGATTGCTCATCGATTACTCCTCGTTACCTTTTACGCTATCGTCATTTTTTGGCATCTGGCTCAGGGATTTGAGCAGGGTCGGATCCTGAAGGATCTTGGCGATCAGCTCTTCTGCACCGTTTTTACCGTCCATGTAGGTCAGCAGGTTGGAGAGCTGCGTGCGCGCCTCCAGCAGCTTATTCAGCGGCTCGACCTTACGGGCAATCGCATCCGGCAGGAAATCTTCCATGCTTTCAAAGGTCAGATCGACGTTCAGCTTGCCGTCGCCGGTCAGCGTGTTGTCCACGTGGAACGCCACGCGTGGCTTCAGGGCTTTCATACGCTCATCGAAGTTGTCGAGGTCGATCTCCATGAACTTACGCTCGTCAACCGCAGGCAGATTCTCAACCGGTTTACCCGCCAGGTCCGCCATCACGCCCATTACGAAGGGAAGCTGGATTTTGCGCTCCGCACCGTAAATCTCTACGTCATACTCAATCTGTACGCGTGGCGCACGGTTACGTGCGATAAATTTCTGCCCACTGTTACTCATTGCCATGATGCTCTCCATCAAAGATGCGCTGTGAAAATGTGGCGACCAGCATCAGGCCAGACGCCGTTACAGGGTTATGCGTCAATCGCGACGCCCAAAAATGTTTTCCAGTTGATGCACGCCATCCGGGGCCAGATCCCGAATGATGTCCATAAAGTTGAGTTCGATTAGCTTCTGCACCCGGTCAATCATCAGCGGCGCAGGATGGCTAGGTTCATGTTGAGCGAAATACTGTTTGGCTTTCTCCAGCATCAGCTGAGCGTCGGCGCGGCTGGTAACCTGCACGCTGCGCCAGTCGGCGGCGTACTGAACCGGCTGGGCCATAGGCGCGGTGGGTGTTTCCTCGCTTGCAGGCGCGGCGTCCTGCGGCGCTACTGCGGCACCGCCGTCGGCTGACTGGCAGGCGTTAGCCACCAGCCCAACGGTTTTTTGCAGCTGCTCCATCTCCGGCACGCCGCTTTCGCTCAGGTAGCCAATCAGCAGTTCGCGGATGGTTTGCAGACGCTCGTGGATCTGCACCACCGCCTCAATGCCCGGCTGGCCACCGCGGGCCAGTTCGTCAATGAGTCGCGCCCGGCCACCCGGGTAGTCGGCGCACTCGGTCTTGCTGCCGTCCAGCAAGGCTTGCGCATCGCGGAGCGAAATTTCATCGCCGCTGGAGCGCAGCAGCGGTGCACTGCGCAACGCCGCGGTGAGCTCTGACTTATCGCTTAGCGCGGCCAGGGCGTTAATGCGGTAGATCGGATCGGTTTCGCCATACTCCTCCAGCAGCGGATAGAGCGGCTCCCAGTAGAGCGAGATCGCCTGCTGGATTAACAGCAGCCCATCGGCATAGCCCGCTAGCCCGCGACGTTTGGTCCAGGCGTGGGTTAATGCCATGATCACCCGCAGATCTTTGGTGCGCTCCAGCAGACCGGAGGCAAGCTTCTCCACCGTGGTCCAGTCAGCAGGCTCAGCGGGAATAATGGTCGTGCCAAACTGCTGCTCGGCTTTCCCCTGGCTGGCCTGCTCCATCGCCTGGTAGTCAGCGTCATATTCCAGATTGTCGCCGCAGGGTTTCTCCGGGCTTATCGGGGTAAGAAAGTGATCGATGCTCATCAGATACCTGCTTATTCAAACATGGGCGGATAAAGCCCGTGACGTCCGGGTCTGGCCCCGCCTGCGGGATCGAACAGCAATGTGAAGAGCTGTCCGGTAAAGTTACCGCTGTGAACGTGGGTGTAGAGCGGATAACCATCGCTGCGGTTGGTCCACCAGAAACTGGTCTGCCGCTGCGGGTCAAAACACTCCGCCGCCTGCGGCCAGCTTAGCGTGCAGCGCTCTTCGCCTTCATAGCCAATGACGTCAAGGATGTCAGAGCGCACCTGCGGCTCTGCGGGCTGTGGCGAGGGAATGGCCATCAGCGCCTGATCCAGCTGTTCCGCAGAGAAGGTGTTGCGCACGGCGTGCAGCAGGACGCGACCCAGCTGCTGATACCAGCTTTCCGCCTGAGCCAGCAGGCGCGGCGACCATTCTGTCGGGTTAAAAGAGAGCTGGGCGCACACCGGATAGCGACGGCCAACGCTGTCGCGCCCCGGCAGCAGGCAGCCCATCTGCACCATCTGGCTGCCTAACATTGGCGGCACCACAAAATTCCACACCGGCGCGGCGCTGAAGTCACGCTCGCCGCTGCGGAGCTCCTCCTGCTGCCAGGCGTGCAGACCTACCTGAAACCAATGCGACCACTGGCGTTGCAGCGAGTCGGGAAAGCGACGCTGTAAAAAATCGCCGGCACTGGGTAATTTTCCGTACCAGCTTGTCGCGGGGGTATTCGTCATACGGCTATCCTTGCGATTAAGGGCATGAGAAACGAGGAAGCTGGAACGGGTTGCGAATACTGTTTGGCGCAAACTCCAGCGTGACCTGATGGCCATCTACGGTAAACGTCGCCTGACGGCTCAAACTGCCGCCGCCTGGGCTGATACGTGCTTTATCAAAGAAACGGTTAAGTGCCCAGGCGCCGTTGGTGACCAGCGTCGAGGTGCTGCCGTTCGCCAGCCCCAGCTGCATACGCACCTGGTTGGTACCGCCCGGCCCCGGCCAGGTCATGATCTGCACCGCCTGCGGCCCGTGGCTGTAACGCAGCATCTGACCGTCTACGTCCAGGGACAGATTGAGAATAGTGTTGTCCATGCGCACGGTGCGCACCGTGACCTTATAGGATGGCGTCGCGGCACCGCTGGCAAAGAAAGCATCGCGAATCGACTGCGCCTGCTGGAAGGGACGCAGCAGCCCTTCGCTGCCCGGCAGCGTTTTGCCATCAATGCCCGGCATAAAGCGCCAGCTTGATTGGGTGGTGTCGACTTTATTGGTCAGGTTGTCGCGGAAGAAGGCATCCATCAGGCCGGTTCCAGGGGCAAACATCCGCGCCAGATCGTCCGGCGTCACCTCGCTGTTGGCGCTGCGCACCAGCGGGTAGCGGCCCGCGATAGCCTGACGGCAGAAGCTGCCCACTTCGACATTAATCCGCTTACGCACGTTATCGAGGTCGCGGCGCTGGGTATCGCTGCTCGCACCGACCGCCATGTTGCTGAACATGGTCTGCAATCCGCCCGGCAGGCGACCCGCGCTGGCCTGCAGGCGACTGATAGCTTCCCCTCCCGGCGCTGGCATGCCGCTGTTCGCTGCATCCTGTACGGCGGTCAGATAGCGGTACAGCTCATCCACCTGCTTGAGGAAATCATCAAAGACGATGGTTTTACCGCCCTTCTCCAGGGGCTGCGCCAGCTCAATCATCGGCGCGTAGTGGTCGGTCACCAGCTGCTCCGGAGCCTGAGTCACCACGGCCCCCTGCTTCGGCGCGCCGTCGTTATTGCTGAACAGCGCCTCCAGGGTACGCGTGGCGCGATTGTTCTGCTCTTTGGCCTGCGCGGCATCCGTCGGGCTCGGCGTGTCACGAGAAAGGGTCAGCACCTTGCTCAGATTCATCACCAGACGACGCAGCGGCGAGTTGCTGCCTGAGAGCAGCCGGGCAGTATTAATGCGCTGGGAGAGATCGGCGCTGTTGTTGAGCTGAATGTCGGCCAGGAAGCTGTCCCAGTTGGCGATAAAGTCGCGCATATAGAGCTGACGCACGGCGTTATCGGTCTGCTGCTTATCCTCCTGGGCCGAGGTGCTTCCCAGCACCCAGGCATCGTCCTCATGCAGCGCGCTGGTGACGCTATCGATTTGCCCGTTGAAGCTTTTCCAGTAGCCGTCTGGGGTATACAGGCCCGGGACGCCTTCGCTCACCGGCTTGCCGCTTTTACGGGAAAACACCAGCTCGCTCTGCGGTCCGCCGAGCATCGACAGCGATACCGGCTTGAGGTTTTCGTCATGCTCAAGCAGGCGCTTAAGGCGGCCATACACGCGCGTAGAGAGCGGCTGCTGGTTGATAAGCGCCCGCTCACGGGCCACCAGCGTCTCGTCTTGCGCATACGGCGATGCCTGGATCTGCGGCTCCAGCAGCTGGGTCAGATGCCACTCCAGCTCACGCAGCTGCGCCTGAGTGATGTTTTGCGGCAGGTTGCGCTCCAGGTTGAGCATTACCCACGAGTGCAGGAATTTGCCATCGTAGTGCTTCGGCTGGTAGAGCATCTGGTAGGCCTTCAGCGCTTCGTAGCTGTACTCTACGTCGCTGCCGTTGTCATTGCGTAACCAGGTGGTGATGTGCATCGCGACGGCAGGCAGCAGCATTTGCTCCAACGCTTTTTGATACAGCGCCTGCGATGCGTTGCTGACGTCATACCCGCGATACAGCCCCATCCGTCGGGTGATCGGCGGTTCGTTGATATCAAACTCGTTGCTTTTCGGCAGTTCAACCAGGCCATTGAGCAACGGCAGCAGCGCAAACAGGTCGCGCTGCTGAAGGTTTTGCAGCGCCTTGCTCTGCTGTTCAACCTCCGGCACCTTCGCCTGCACCTCTTTCAGGTAGGCGCTGTTTTTACCGTAGCTGGTGAGCCACAGGCCGCCCAAAATAACCAGCAGGGCCAGCAGCGCGGCATAACCAGACCAGATCACCGCCCGGTTGCGCAGCTCCCACCAGCGATTCTCCCCGGCGATGCCCGCCTCCTGGAAGATGACGTTTTGCAGCAAATTCTTGATGAAAAAGCTCTGCCCTTTGGCACCGGGGATCGGTGCCTCTTTGCTTACCGAATCCCAGTTGTCCGCCTCGTTGCCCTCTGGCAGCGAAAGCGCCCGGTTCAGCTCGCCCATCACCCGGTCAAACGGCATTCCCTCCTGGGTGCCGCTGGCAAAGTAGATCCCACGCGGCGAAAACTCGGTTTCAAAGTTTGAGCGGGCAAACACCGTGCTCAGGTAGTCAGCCAGCAGCGGACGGAGCGCAGCGAACTCCTGCGGGAAGAGCCAGGCTTCAGCGCGGGTTTTGGCATCGTGCTCCTGCAGCATGGTCTCTGGCAGGCCCGCATCCAGGCGCTGCTGAAGCAGGGAGAACTCCTGCTCGAAGTTCCCCATCAGGTCAAAATCGGCCTGCTTAGCCTGCTCCCACGGCAGGGTAAAGCCCCAGATCTGGTCGCGCTGCGCCTTATCGAAATCGGAAAACCAGGCGCGGAAGCCTTTAAGCAGATCGACCTTGGTGACCATGACATAGACCGGGAAGCGAATACCCAGCTGCTCGTGCAGCTCCGACAGACGCTGGCGCAGGTTTACCGCCTGCTGGCGGGAGGCCTCGGCGGACTGCGTCAGCAGATCGGAGATGCTGATGGTGATGATGACGCCGTTAATGGGCTGGCGGCGGCGGTATTTACGCAGCAGCTGGACAAAGCTGAGCCACTCCCCGGCATCCTGCGCCTGCTCGCTCTCCTGAGTGGTGTAGCGGCCTGCGGTATCCAGCAGCACCGCCTCATTGGTAAACCACCAGTCACAGTTACGCGTGCCGCCAATACCGCGCAGGGCGGTTTTCCCAAAGCGATCCGCCAGCGGGAACTGGAGGCCGGAGTTGGCCAGCGCGGTGGTTTTACCGGAGCCCGGCGCGCCGATGATCACATACCACGGCAGCTGATAGAGATACTGGGTGCCGAAGCGTTGCGTCCACTGCGCGCTGCGGTTGCCCGCCTTGCTGAAATGGGCTTTCTTCAGCATCTGCGCCGCTTCATCAAAACGGCTGGCAAGGATCTGATCTTCGCTATTCAGCCGCTGCTGCGGATCCACCGACTGCGGATCGGTCGTATCCTCTTTGAGCTTATCCATCAGCTTGCGGTTGAGCCAGGCGTTATAGAGGCGAGGCACAATGTGGCTCTGGGCCCAGATAAAATAGAGCACCACGATGCTGATGACACGGTTCTGCTCTGATTCAAGCGGTCGGGTATCGACAATCGATAGCAGTGGGCCAATCATCCAGATCACCGCCGCCAGGGCTGTCACGCCAAGGAAGCCCCACAGCAGGCGATTGGTAAGAATGGAAAGAAGTGTTGTCAGCATCCTAGTTTCCTTGCGGCAATCCGTTCAGCTCAGCCTGCGTATTCTCAGGCGATACCAGCAGAGTAATTTCTACGCGGCGGTTACGGGCGCGGTTTTCCGGCGTCGTATTTGGCGCGATGGGGTCCATCTCCCCTCTCCCCTCGGCTTTCACGCGCTGAGGTTGTGAGAGGCGATCCTGCAACTGCTTTTGCACGGACCGGGCGCGCTCAAGAGAGAGCTCGTAGTTGGAGGCGAAGCGGGCGCTGCGGATCGGCACGTTGTCGCTGTAGCCCACCACCAGAATCTTGCCGCTCACGTTGTTCATCGCCTGGGCGATACGCTCGATAACCCGGTCATAGCGGTCTCTCACCACCGTCGAGGCAGAGGCGAACAGCCCATCCCCTTTCAGGATCACTACGCTGCGGTCCGCTTCGTCTTTCACTGCCACCAGCCCCGCCTCGATCTCAGGCTTGAGGAAGCCACGCAGATTCAAGACGGCAGGCAAACGCTGCGCGGGCTGCTGAATGGTCGCTTCGGGCAGCGGCGTCTGGTAGATCTTGGCCAGCACCGGATTGGTGCTGTCGCCCAGCCGCCAGTTGAGAATGATGTAGAACAGGCAGGCGGCGAATCCGGCCAGCGCCACGCAGGCCCACAGTGGCACCATGGGTCGCCACAGCTTGCGCAGCACCGGCTGGTCTTCCGGGTGTGGAGAGAGCGGCGGCGGATAGCTGCCGCGCACGCCACGGATCATCTGCCACAGCCGCTGCTTGATGGTTTCAAGCTGGGTACGGCCGTTATCGAGCACCCGATAGCGCCCTTCAAAGCCGAGCAGCAGACAGTAGTTGATCATCTCCAGCAGCAGAATGTGCTCGCGCGGGTTCTGCGACAGACGCGCCAGCAGCTGGAAAAACTTCTCCCCGCCCCAGGTTTCATTGTGGAAAGTGACCAGCAAACCGCTCCCGGACCAGACGCCGCTGCTCCCCCAGGGCGTCAGCGCGGCGGCTTCGTCGAGCGCCGTGCAGAGGCAGTAGCGCGCACCGACAATGGTTTCGTATGGTAGCCCTGCCTGCTGACAGCGCACTTCGAAGCGCCGGATCTCATCGATTAAACGCTGACGTAGCCCAGCCTGATCGTCATGGGACACTGAATGACGGATCTGCGGGATAGCATTGAGCAGCGGATTCGCCGCTGCCACCAGAAGGTTATTGCTGCTCGCTCCGGTAAATGCGGCATCGTTGCCGGAAGCCTGTCGTTCCTGCATGTTAAGCGCTCGCTTTATTATTCTGTTGGGCTACGAATGGCCCAAAACGCCATATCCAGTCCTGGAAATTCGCCTGCCAGATGCAGGGCAAACGCGCCGGACTTATCCATTTCGTTCCACAGCTCGCCGCCTTTTTCCAGCTCAAAGTAGCTGTATCCGGCATGCCATGGGATTTGCGGCGGAGCCACCGGCATGGCGCGCAGCGCAATACCCGGCAGCTGGAGCTGCACCAGATCGCGGATTTTAGAGACGGGGGCGACCTTCATCTGCGCCGGGAAATGCGTTTGCAGATGTTCACCTGGCACGCTGGCTTTTACCGCCAGTACGAAGCCAAACTCGCGCACCATGCTGATTTCCGGCACGGTCGCGATGTTGAGGCCGTGAGAGCGCTCAGTAAGCGGCAGTTGAATCGCCTGATCTTCCATCACCATCGACAGGCCCTGACGCAGCAGCAGCATCAATTTGCTAAAGCAGCCAGCCAGATCGTCATGGTTATACACCGGCAGTACGCTTTCCGTGGTGCGGTGAGCGTTCCAGGTCGCCAGCTCAGAGGCAAAAGGCAACCAGCTACGCCAGAGCGTCTCCGGGTGCAGCAGCGGTAGGCTCTTAATATGCGAGACTTCACCAAGATGACGGTTTAGCAGCGACAGCAGCGTGAACTCAATCAGTTCAGAGGTGTTGAAGCGACCCGGCTGACGTAAGCGGCCTGCGATCTGCTGGCTGCGCTCACCCAGCAGGCCGTGCAGATCGTTGATCATGCTGTAGATAGCATGGCTGTTGTTGGCGTTCAGCATCGGCGGAATGTAGCTGTTGTCCAGCCGGACGTGGTTATCGTTACGCTTTTCATTGACGAACGCGACGCCAATCGCGGTCCACTCTGCCGTCAGATCTTTCTCCAGCATGAGCTTCAGGCGCAGGCGACCAAACTGTACCGTAGCCTCCCCTACCGACAGGGCGTTGTCATCTTCCACCTCCTCTTCAAACGTGACAAAGCGCGCCAGCGAGGCCTTCTCTTCGCTGAAGACCACCTCTTCACGCTCGCCCCGGCGTACCGGCAGCGCCAGCACGACCTTTTCACCAGAGAGGTTATCGGGGATCTGCAGCGGCAGCGGGCCGTTACGGCTGTCGCGGAAATGGAAGAAGGTCCCGTCGGGCATCAGTCCGCTGGCGTAGCTTAGCGCCACACACCCCTGGCGCAGCATGGCCTCGTCGAGCTCCAGATCGAGAAAACCCCACAGGTAAGCGCGTTGCAGCATACCCCACTCACGAATGTGGCTTTGCAGGTAGCTTTCCGCGCGCTGAAAATGGTGCGGACGCAGAAACATCCCTTCGGTCCAAACGACCTTTTCTGCTTTCGTCATGATGATCTGTTTTCCTGTTAAGAAATGCGTTACTGGCTGATGACGCGGATCCCGTTTACGTCAAAAAAGAGAGTGGCTTGCAGTTCTTCTGCAGACCCTTTCCAGAACTGGTAGATATGTTTTTCGCCCGGCACGGGCAGAGGAAGTGACATGCGCCATTTTTTGCCGTCCAGCGCCTGGTACTCCCCCATGATGCCAATGTATCGCGCCTCAGGTGAGCTTTGTCCGCTCAGGCTTTTCGACAGTTGGCCGGGCATCAGGAAGAACACATCGCTATTCAACAGGTTTGCGCCAAGCACAGCTGACGCGTTGTTCTGCAGGGAGTAGAAATCGGCGGACATAAAGTCCGCATCCGATTTCAGCAGCAATACCCTGACCTTGAGTGGCGCAGAATCATTGATTTGTGGATGGGCCTGAAACTGCAGGGTGTAGCGGGAAGGCTCGCTGTGTGAAGACGATGCGCAACCACTTATCAATGCAAACATAAACAGCAAAAACGCCAGGGAAGCCCTGCCGAAAAAAGTATTCTTATTCATGAGGATTCGCTCGCAAAAGCTCTATTAATCCAGGATCCAGGTGCCGTTATTATTGTCTTTGCAGGCTTTACCGCTGCCATCAACGTTCACGCAGGTGGCTTTTTTCCGTGCTTTTGGCCGAACAGAAGGTTTACGAATGGTGGCTTCATACTGATCCGCTTTAACCACGGCGCGCATTGGCACGTAACCGATGAGCTCGTCTTTACCTTCGTCTGCCAGCGCCATCCAGAAGTGTTCCACCTGCCCCAGCACTTCATAGGTTTTACCGGTCTCAAGCGTACGCACGACCTTGCCGCTAAAGTCAGGGCGCGTCATTAGCGAGGCGGGGTAGAGGGCACGGTAGGAGGCGTTTACCGGCGTAAACTCCGCTGGCGGCGAGACCGCATTACGGTGGGTCAAGGTCACGCCGTTCACCTCGTGGGTGACGAGGGTATCGTCAGTCATTGCAGGCTTGGTCGGTGCTTTACACCCTGCAACCGTCATAACAAAGAGAAGTGAAATAATAAGTCGCTTTTTCATATGCTTTTCCGTAGCAATATTCTGAAGATCGTTAACAGGAGATGTGAAGTTTCACTTAAGTGCTATCATTACAGAAAGAAGATAATTTAATGTACTCTGCCCAGGCAAAAGGCATAGCTACCGCACGAAACTTAACGAGTAAGTTCCATTTCTCGACTGCTTTTTTTGACAACTGAGAAACAATTGTAAAGCAAGTTTCCATCAATTCAATATACGTCGGCGCATGCTACCTGTTTTAAGGGCACAGCAGAGCACCATAAGTGCTAATAGTAGAATCCAATAGTGTACATGGCAAAAAAGCACCAATAAAGCTTTAAAAGATTCCAATTAATTAGATAACTTTATGATAATTATGATTTATTAATGGTTTTCGTGACGTTAACCTATAACGCAAGATAATTACAATTACCACTACTATAATTAGTAGCAATGATTCATTGCCAATCATCAGAATATAGCATCAAAAAATATTAATTGTATTTTTAAGGCATCTTTATAAAAAGATAAAATATCCTATATGAGATATCCGATCGTTCGCCCTGGAAATGTTAATGACATGCCCATGGTAAATAACGCACCGTGACTATAAGCCTGACAAAAGTAAACTAAATATATTCTTTCACTATTGCCCTAAATAGTTTAGCGGCACTAAATTATCTTTATGGAATAAACAGGCGAAAATAGGCTCTATAGCGCCATGCGTCTCTGGTATGAGCTTACGCTTCTTTAACCTGTGCTAAAACATCTTCGGTTGCTACGCCGTCCCTCTTTAGTAAAACTGGAAGGCGTCTCGTGAAGTTCTTTATCGCTGCTTTCCAGCGAATGCGTATCTCCGTTATCATGTCCCCCATGCAAATACCCACGACAACAACTGTATCTGCACCTCATTTTAAATCAGGGAACTGGACATAACTTCATGAGTACACAAGAGAACTTCGACGCCCACACGCCCATGATGCAGCAGTACCTGAAGCTGAAAGCCCAGCATCCGGATATCCTGCTCTTCTACCGGATGGGGGATTTTTATGAGCTGTTCTATGACGATGCGAAACGCGCTTCGCAGCTGATGGACATCTCCCTGACTAAACGTGGAGCCTCGGCGGGTGAACCCATTCCGATGGCGGGCGTGCCGCATCACGCGGTGGAGAACTATCTGGCGAAGCTGGTGAGCCTCGGTGAGTCGGTGGCCATTTGCGAACAGATTGGCGATCCGGCCACCAGCAAAGGGCCGGTTGAGCGCAAGGTGGTGCGCATCGTCACGCCTGGCACCATCAGCGATGAAGCGCTGCTGCACGAGCGCCAGGACAACCTGCTGGCGGCCATCTGGCAGGACAGCAAAGGCTTTGGCTACGCTACCCTGGATATCAGCTCCGGGCGTTTTCGCCTGAGCGAGCCAGCCGATCGTGAAACCATGGCCGCTGAGCTCCAGCGCACCAATCCGGCAGAGCTGCTCTACGCCGAAGATTTTGCCGAGACCGCCCTGATAGAAGGCCGTCGCGGTCTGCGCCGCCGTCCGCTGTGGGAATTTGAGATCGATACCGCCCGCCAGCAGCTGAACCTTCAATTCGGCACCCGCGATCTGGTGGGCTTTGGCGTCGAGAATGCCACGCGCGGCCTGTGCGCTGCGGGCTGCCTGCTACAGTATGTGAAAGATACCCAGCGCACCTCCCTGCCCCACATCCGGGCAATCACTATAGAGCGCCAGCAGGACAGCATCATTATGGATGCTGCGACCCGCCGTAACCTGGAGATCACCCAGAACCTGGCCGGTGGCATTGAGAACACCCTCGCCTCGGTGCTTGACTGCACGGTCACGCCGATGGGTAGCCGCATGCTTAAACGCTGGCTGCATATGCCGGTGCGTGACACCAAAACGCTGACCGAGCGCCAGCAGACCATCGCTGCGCTACAGGACGCCACTGCCGAGCTCCAGCCGGTGCTGCGTCAGGTCGGCGATCTGGAGCGTATTCTGGCGCGTCTGGCCCTGCGCACTGCGCGCCCGCGCGATCTGGCCCGCATGCGTCATACCTTCCAGCAGCTTCCTACGCTGAGAGAGATGCTGGCCGAGGTCGACAGCGCACCGGTACAGCGGCTGCGGGAGACGATGGGCGAATTTAGCGAGCTGCGCGAGCTGCTGGAGCGGGCGATCATCGATGCCCCACCGGTGCTGGTGCGCGACGGCGGCGTGATCGCCCCCGGCTATAACGCCGAGCTGGACGAGTGGCGCGCCCTGGCGGATGGTGCCACGGACTATCTGGATAAGCTGGAGATCCGCGAGCGCGAGAAGCTGGGTCTCGACACCCTGAAGGTGGGCTATAACGCGGTGCACGGCTACTTTATTCAGATCAGCCGCGGCCAGAGCCATCATGCGCCTATTCACTACGTACGTCGGCAGACCCTGAAGAACGCCGAGCGCTATATCATTCCCGAGCTGAAAGAGTACGAAGACAAGGTGCTGACCTCGAAAGGCAAAGCGCTGGCGTTGGAGAAGCAGCTCTATGATGAACTCTTTGACCTGCTGATGCCGCACCTGGCCGATCTTCAGCAGAGCGCCAGCGCCCTGGCGGAGCTTGACGTGCTGGTTAACCTGGCCGAACGCGCCTACACCCTTAACTACTGCTGCCCAACCTTTAGCGATAAGCCGGGCATCCGTATTAGCGAAGGGCGTCATCCGGTGGTTGAGCAGGTGCTGAACGAGCCGTTTATTGCCAACCCGCTGAATCTCTCGCCACAGCGGCGGATGCTGATTATTACCGGGCCGAACATGGGCGGTAAAAGTACCTATATGCGCCAAACCGCGCTGATTGCCCTGCTGGCCTATATCGGTAGCTATGTCCCGGCGCAGAAGGTAGAGATTGGCCCTATCGACCGCATCTTCACCCGCGTGGGCGCGGCGGACGATCTGGCCAGCGGGCGTTCAACCTTTATGGTAGAGATGACCGAAACCGCCAATATCTTGCACAACGCCACGGAAAATAGCCTGGTGCTGATGGATGAGATCGGGCGCGGCACCTCCACCTACGACGGTCTGTCGCTGGCGTGGGCCTGCGCAGAGAACCTGGCGAACCGCATTAAGGCGCTGACCCTGTTTGCTACCCACTACTTCGAGCTGACCCAGCTGCCGGAGAAGATGGAGGGCGTGGCTAACGTGCATCTCGATGCGCTGGAGCACGGGGATACCATCGCCTTTATGCACAGCGTACAGGATGGCGCGGCAAGCAAAAGCTATGGCCTGGCGGTAGCGGCCCTGGCGGGCGTGCCGAAAGAGGTGATCAAGCGTGCCCGGCAGAAGCTGCGCGAGCTGGAGAGCATTACGCCAAACGCAGCGGCCACCCAGGTCGATGGAACGCAGATGTCGCTGCTTGCCGCACCGGAGGAGACGCATCCGGCAGTTGAGGCGCTGGAAACTCTCGACCCGGATACCCTTTCTCCGCGCCAGGCGCTGGAGTGGATCTATCGTCTTAAGAATATGGCGTAGTTTTCTGTAGGCTTGGCCTGAGCTTCTATACTTAGGGTTTCATCCAAAAAAGGAGCGAATACATGACGATCCATAAGAAAGGTCAGGCACACTGGGAAGGCGACATCAAAGGCGGTAAAGGCACCATCTCTACCGAGAGCGGCGCATTAAAGCAGCAGCCTTACGGTTTTAACACCCGCTTCGAAGGCGCGGCCGGGACTAACCCGGAAGAGCTGATCGGTGCTGCGCACGCGGGCTGCTTCTCTATGGCGCTGTCCTTGATGCTGGGTGAAGAGGGCTATACGCCGGAGAGCATCGACACCACGGCAGATGTGTCGCTGGATAAGGTCGACGGCGGCTTCGCGATCACTAAAATCGCGCTGACCAGTACGGTGAAAGTGCCAAATATCGAAGAAGCGACCTTCGATAAGATCATCAACAAAGCGAAAGCAGGCTGCCCGGTTTCCCAGTTGCTGAAGGCTGAGATCACCCTGGACTACACCCTGAATTAATTTAGGCTATGCCGGGCGGCGGCGCTGCCTTGCCCGGCCTACGGGTTCAGTGAAAATCTTTGCAATCCGAAAGCACAAAAGAAAAAGGCCAGTCATCTGACTGGCCTTTTTTGGAATGGTGTCGCTTATTCGCGGAACAGCGCTTCGATATTCAGCCCCTGCGTCTGCAGAATTTCGCGCAGACGACGCAGACCTTCAACCTGAATCTGACGAACACGTTCACGAGTCAGGCCAATCTCACGGCCCACATCCTCAAGCGTTGCAGCTTCATAGCCCAGCAGACCGAAACGACGTGCCAGCACCTCACGCTGTTTGGCGTTCAGTTCGAACAGCCATTTGACGATGCTCTGCTTCATGTCATCGTCCTGCGTGGTGTCTTCCGGACCGTTGTCTTTCTCATCGGCCAGGATGTCCAGCAGCGCTTTTTCGGAGTCGCCACCCAGCGGGGTGTCTACCGAGGTAATGCGCTCATTGAGACGCAGCATACGGCTTACGTCATCAACCGGCTTATCCAGCTGTTCAGCAATCTCTTCTGCACTTGGCTCGTGGTCCAGCTTATGGGACAGTTCACGTGCCGTACGCAGATAGACGTTCAGCTCTTTAACAATGTGAATTGGCAGACGGATCGTCCGGGTCTGGTTCATGATTGCCCGTTCGATGGTCTGACGAATCCACCAGGTTGCGTAAGTTGAGAAACGGAACCCACGCTCTGGGTCAAACTTCTCAACGGCGCGGATCAGCCCCAGGTTACCTTCTTCAATCAGATCCAGCAGAGCCAGACCACGATTGCTGTAACGACGGGCAATCTTCACGACCAGACGCAGGTTACTTTCAATCATGCGACGGCGTGATGCAACATCTCCACGCAGTGCGCGACGCGCGAAGTAAACTTCTTCTTCAGCGGTTAACAGAGGAGAATAACCAATCTCTCCTAAGTACAGCTGAGTCGCGTCCAGCACACGCTGTGTTGCTCCCTGAGATAACAGCTCCTCTTCAGCTAACTCGTTATCACTGGGTTCCTCTTCATTCAGGACTTTCTCATCGAAAGCCTCAACTCCGTTCTCATCAAATTCCGCATCTTCATTTAGATCATGAACTTTCAGCGTATTCTGACTCATAAGGTGGCTCCTACCCGTGATCCCTGAACAAAATCTCCATACCCCTTTTCTTATGCGTGGCAGCGGCTTTTGCACAAGCTGCCACGACAAAGCAAAGGATAGTATAACGACTTTGCCAAATTATCGCTGCGGTAAATAACGCAGCGGGTTGACGGATTTCCCCTTGTAACGAATTTCAAAATGCAAACGTGTCGAACTGGTGCCGGTGCTACCCATGGTAGCTATCTTCTGCCCCGCCTTGATGTCTTGTTGTTCCCGGACCAGCATTGTGTCGTTATGGGCGTAGGCACTCAGGTAATCATCGTTATGTTTGATGATGATAAGATTACCGTAACCGCGCAGAGCGTTACCGGCATATACCACGCGTCCATCTGCGGTCGCGACGATAGCCTGGCCTTTCGACCCTGCGATATCGATCCCTTTATTGCCACCTTCGGTTGCAGAGAAGTTATCGATAACGTTGCCATCAGTAGGCCAGCGCCATGTTGAAATCGGTGCGCTGGTTGACGTACTGCTGGCTGTCGGTTCGGTGGTACTTACCTCAGAATTGCTAACCGTAGGAGCTGTAACAGGCGCTGTGACTACCGTCGCAGGCTTGTTGTTCGGCAACATTTTGTTAGCACTCTGTTCACCTGAGTCCTCAGAATACGTAATTGTCGGTTGCGGCGCAACTACTACGGTTGATTTTTGTGCAGGCGGGGTCACGATTCCTTGCGCGGAAGCATCAGCCTGAGTGATTGCATTACCGCCAGTGATTGGTGTGCCGGATGAATTCCCGACCTGGAGAACTTGCCCGACATTCAGGCCATACGGGGCGGCAACGCCATTCCGCTGGGCCAGGTCACGGAAATCATTGCCGGTTACCCAGGCAATGTAAAACAGTGTGTCACCACGTTTCACAGTGTAAGTGCTGCCGCCAGTATAGCTACCTTTCGGAATGTTCCCATACTGACGATTGTAAACAATTCGACCATTTTGCGTCTGAACTGGCTGCGACGTCACCGGTTGAGGGGTCGCTGGCTGAATGGTCGTTGGCGGTGCGATAACCGGCTGAACCGGCTGAATTTGCGGTGCCTGCTGCGGCGTGCTGCCCATCTTCGGTGGAGGGGTAATTAACATCCCGGATTCGGTGCTGCTGCCGGAGGCGTTGCCGCCGTCAACCGAGCTTACCGGTGCGGGTGGATTACCAGAATTTGAGCATCCTGCCAGCCAGAGCGAAACCAGTGACAGTGCCGCAATCCGGCTTAAGGTGAATGTTGGGCTTCCCGTGCTCATTTATCCCCCAAAAATGTATTTGCTTGTGCGTGTTGAAAACCGTGGCGTTATTTAACGCCGCCCCACCTTACGCTTAAACTCGCTGAAAACTTTAGGAAAAATCCGGGTCTCAGGCCAGCTCGCCTTTTACCAGCGGGACAAAGCGTACGTCTTCCACGGTTTCGATGATAAATTCGCTTCCCCGTCGATGGATGCACTTTAACTGCTGGTGCTCATCGCCCACGGGTAAAACGAGAATGCCGCCGTTATCCAGCTGCGCCAGAAGCGCTGCGGGGATCTCCGGCGGTGCGGCCGTCACAATGATGGCATCAAACGGAGCGCGCGCCTGCCACCCCTGCCAGCCATCACCATGACGCGTAGAAACATTATGCAGATCGAGCTGCTTCAGGCGACGACGCGCTTGCCACTGAAGGCTCTTGATGCGCTCAACGGAGCAGACATGGCGCACCAGATGCGCCAGGATAGCGGTTTGATAGCCAGAGCCGGTGCCAATCTCCAGCACTCTGGAGTCCGGCGTCAGCGCCAGCAGTTCGGTCATCCGCGCCACCATATAGGGCTGCGAAATGGTCTGCCCCTGGCCGATAGGCAGCGCGACGTTTTCCCACGCTTTGTGTTCAAACGCTTCATCAATAAATTTCTCACGGGGAACCCGTGCGATAGCCTCCAGGACATGCTCATCTTTAATGCCCTGGGTGCGTAACTGATCGAGAAGGGCTTGTACGCGTCTGCTTACCATTGCGTGTTCACCCCGGCACGGCTTAACCAGTCCGAAACAACGTCACGCGCACCGTACGCAGTAAGATCGACATGCAGCGGCGTCACCGAGACGTAGCCTTCATCTACGGCGGCAAAGTCGGTGTCCGGCCCGGCATCGTGCTTCTCACCCGGCGGACCAATCCAGTAGAGCGTATTGCCGCGCGGATCCTCCTGCGGAATGACCTTATCCGCCGGATGGCGACTGCCGCAGCGGGTCACGCGAATGCCTTTGATCTGATCGAGAGGCAGATCGGGCACGTTGATATTCAGAATGCGGCCGGTGCGCAGCGGCTCCCGGCTCAGGGCGCGAAGAATGGAGCAGGTCACGGCAGCGGCGGTGTCGTAGTGCGTGTAGCCGTTAAGCGAGACCGCCAGCGCCGGGAAACCAAGGTGACGCCCTTCCATTGCTGCGGCTACCGTCCCGGAGTAGATCACATCGTCGCCAAGGTTAGGCCCGGCGTTGATCCCGGCCACCACGACGTCCGGACGCGGGCGCATCAGCGCATTAACGCCCAGAAAGACGCAGTCGGTAGGCGTCCCCATCTGCACGGCGATATCGCCATTCTCGAAGGTAAAGGTACGAAGTGACGATTCCAGCGTCAGGGAGTTAGAGGCTCCGCTGCGGTTACGATCGGGCGCGACAACCTGCACATCGGCAAATTCCCGTAAAGCATGGGCCAGAGTCTGAATGCCTGGCGCATGGATCCCGTCATCGTTACTCAGCAATATTCGCATAATCACCCGATGTATTGATAAGTTCCCTTACAACGCTGGTGGCAAAGCTCCCGGCTGGCAGCCAGAAGCGCAGTTCAACAGTAACATCATCCCACCAGTTCCAGCTCAGCTGCTGCGGATAGAGCAGCGCGGCGCGGCGCGAGGCCTCAACCTTTTCACGCACCAGCAGGGACTGTAACAGAGACGAATCGCTAATGGCCGCCTCTTCACGCGCCAGCGCCTCGCGCTGGGTTCCCCACTCGCCGATGCCCGGCAGCGCAGCGGTAATCAACAGCGCTTTGTCATCGACGCGCGCCTGAAGCGATGCCAGCTCTTCCGGCGTGGCCACGAACCAGCTTCCGCGCCCCGCTAATTGTAGCGCATCGCCGTCAACAACTTGATTAAAGTCCGCTTTTTTCAGACGTTCGCTGACGATCTGATTAAACAACGCGCTGCGGGCCGCCGACAACCAAAAACTACGTTTATTGCGATCGCGCACCGGGGCATCGCTCTGTGCCCAGCGCAACGCACCGTGCAGGTTGCTGCCGCCAATACCAAAGCGCTGCGCGCCAAAGTAGTTCGGGACGCCCTGCTCGGCGATTGCCGTAAGACGCGCCTCGACGTCGGCGCGGTCGCTGACTTCGCGCAGCACCAGCGTAAACTGGTTGCCCTTTAGCGCCCCCAGCCGCAGCTTGCGTTTGTGCCGTGCGTACTCAAGCACCTGGCAGCCTTCCAGCTGAAACGCGCTGAGATCTGGCATCGCTTTACCCGGCACGCGGGCGCAGAGCCACTGCTCGGTCACTGCATGCCTGTCTTTCTGCCCGGCGAAGCTGACCTCCCGGGCGGAGATTTTGAGGAATTTTGCCAGCGCGTCGGCGACAAAGCGGGTATTGCAGCTGGTCTTCAGCACCCGCACCAGAATATGCTCACCCTCGCCGTCGGGGGCGAAGCCTAAATCTTCTACCACGACGAAATCTTCCGGGTTAGCCTTCAGCAGGCCGCTGCCCAGCGGTTTGCCATGCAGGTACGTCAGCGCGTCAAACTCGGTCATTTAGCCGCCTTGACTAACAGCGCCACGGCTTCGCAGGCAATGCCTTCGCCGCGTCCGGTAAAGCCCAGCTTCTCGGTGGTGGTGGCCTTAACGTTAACGTCGTCCATGTGGCAGCCGAGATCTTCTGCAATAAAGATGCGCATCTGCGGAATATGCGGCAGCATTTTCGGTGCCTGGGCAATGATGGTCACATCCACGTTGCCAAGGGTATAGCCTTTTGCCTGAATACGACGCCAGGCCTCGCGCAGCAGCTCGCGGCTGTCAGCGCCTTTAAATGCCGGATCGGTGTCCGGGAAGAGCTTGCCGATATCGCCCAGCGCCGCCGCGCCCAACAGCGCATCGGTTAAGGCGTGCAGGGCCACGTCGCCATCGGAGTGCGCCAGCAGGCCTTTCTCATAGGGAATACGTACGCCGCCGATGATGATCGGGCCTTCGCCGCCAAAAGCGTGTACGTCAAAGCCGTGTCCAATACGCATTATCAGTTCTCCATAGAGGCGTTACGGGTAAGATAAAATTCTGCCAGCGCCAGGTCTTCAGGCCGCGTCACTTTAATATTATCAGCGCGACCGGCAACCAGCTCGGGATGGTAGCCGCAGTGCTCCAGCGCTGAGGCCTCATCGGTGATGGTTGCCCCATCGTTAAGCGCCCGCGTCAGGCACAGTTTAAGCAGCGGCAAGGGGAAAAACTGGGGGGTTAGCGCGTGCCACAGATTGTTACGATCCACGGTGTGGGCAATGGCGCTCTTGCCGGGCTCGGCACGCTTCATGGTATCGCGCACCGGGGCGGCCAGAATGCCACCCGTACGGCTGGTTTCGCTAAGAGAGAGCAGACGGGAGAGATCGTCCTGATGCAGGCAGGGACGGGCCGCATCGTGCACCAGAACCCACTCGGCATCACCGGCAGCGTGCAGGCCGGCCAGCACCGAATCGGCGCGCTCTGCGCCACCGTCCACCACGGTCACCTGAGGATGATGCGCCAGCGGCAACCGGGCGAAGCGCTCGTCGCCTGGGCTGACGGCAATAATCACCCGCTCAACACGCGGATTTGCCAGCAACGCCGCAACCGCGTGTTCAAGGATGGTTTTATTGCCAATCGAAAGATACTGTTTAGGGCATTCCGTTTGCATACGACGGCCAAATCCGGCGGCCGGTACGACGGCACAGATGGCCGGAACTATTGCTGCCATGTAAGAAAACCTGGGCCTGTTATCGATTATTTTGTGGTGACCCTGGAGTGCGTTTAGACGCATCCGGAACCAGACGATAAAAGGTTTCGCCCGGCTTGGTCATACTGAGTTCGTTACGTGCACGCTCTTCAATCGCTTCCTGGCCGCCGTTGAGATCGTCAATCTCGGCGAACAGCTGATCGTTGCGCGCTTTAAGCTTAGCGTTTGTTGCCTGCTGTACTGTGACATCATCGCTGACGCGGCTGAAGTCGTGGAGGCCATTCTTGCCAAACCACAATGAATACTGTAGCCAGACCAGCAAAGCCAGCAACAGCAGCGTTAATTTACCCATCCTGCCCCCTGTAAAACGGCATCATCATCCCATAACTTACGCCAGGACTCCACTCTAAGCCGATGCCGTAACGACGCTGCCAAATGTACCATACCTCACGCGCTCCAGGCACTGCCCACACCTGGAAACATCGTCTTAAAAAGCGTTACGGTTTGAATTATGGCGTGCTTTAACCCATCAGCCACATAAATAGCATACCGAACATGGCGACGCTGGCGAGCGCCGTCACCAGGCTGCTGTAAACCAGCCTGCCGTTAAGCAAGGAGTGGATAGCAATCCCGACCATAACCGCAACGGGCATCAGCGCCAGAAAGAACGGCCAGGTATAGAGAAAGAAAAAGAGGGTGTTAGAGCCGTACAGCAGGAACGGAATGCTTAGCGCCAGCAGCCATGAGGCAAAGCCAACGACAGCGCCTGGCAGTGACCAGGTCGTCTCTTCGTTGGCAACGCCGGTTTCAGATGGGGTAATAGTAATATTCTGACTATTGCGCATAGTGGATCCTGTGACCTGACTTGCCGGGCGCAAAACCCGGCGTTGTCTCAGGATCTGATAATATCGTCCCGTTTCAGTAGATCTAATAATTGAGCCACTAAATTTGTTACTAATTGTTCGCCGTCCAGATGCACCTCGGGTAACTCAGGTGCCTCATAAACGGAATCGATGCCGGTAAAATGGCGTAGCTCACCGGCCCGCGCCTTTTTATACAGCCCTTTGGGATCTCGCGCTTCGCAGGTAGCCAGGGAGGTATCGACAAAGACCTCGTAAAAACCCCCCTCGCCTACGCGCTCGCGCACCATCTGCCGCTCGGCCCGGTGCGGAGAGATGAAAGCCGTCAGCACCACCAGCCCCGCATCGACCATCAGCCGGGCTACCTCGCCCACGCGGCGAATGTTCTCCTTGCGATGGTCGTCGCTGAAGCCCAGATCGCTGCACAGACCGTGGCGTACGTTATCGCCGTCCAGTAGATAGGTGCTCACGCCCAGCCGGTGCAGCGCCTCCTCCAGCGCCCCGGCGACCGTGGATTTACCCGAGCCGGATAGCCCAGTAAACCACAGCACAACCCCACGGTGACCGTGGAGTTGCTCCCGCTGCTGCGCGGTGACGGGATGCGCGTGCCAGACGACGTTCTCGTCATGATCCGCCATTATTTGTCTCCCAGCAGATCGCGCGCGCCCCAGTGTGGGAAGTGCTTGCGTACCAGCGCGTTCAGCTCCAGCTCAAAAGCGCTGAACTCAGACGGCGCAGCCACGGCATCAGCGTTCGGCTGATTCACCATGCCCGCCCCGACGGTAACGTTGCTCAGGCGATCGATAAAGATCATCCCGCCGGTAACCGGGTTGTCCTGGTACTTATCCAGCACCAGCGGCTCGTCAAAGGTCAGATCAACCAGGCCGATACCGTTAAGCGGCAGCGCATCGACGCTGCGCTGGGTCAGGTTATTGATGTCCACCTGATACTGAACGCCGTCCACCCGCGCACGGGTCTTCTTGCCGGCGATTTTGATGTCGTAGCTCTGGCCCGGCGTCAGCGGCTGCTCGGCCATCCAGACCACGTCTACCGCCGCGCTCTGCACGGCTGGCAGGTTCGCCTGCGCATCCAGCAGCAGATCGCCCCGGCTGATGTCGATCTCATCCTTCAATACCAGGGTCACCGCTTCGCCCGCGCCCGCTTCCTGCAGATCGCCATCGAACGTCACAATGCGTGCCACCGTGGACTCTACGCCCGAAGGCAGCACCTTAACGCGCTGGCCGACCTTGATACTGCCGGAGGCCACGGTACCGGAGAAGCCGCGGAAATCGAGGTTCGGACGGTTAACGTACTGCACCGGGAAGCGCATCGGCTGGGTATCGACTACGCGCTGGATCTCAACGCTCTCCAGCACCTCCAGCAGGGTCGGGCCGCTGTACCACGGCATGCTTGCGCTCTGGCTGGCAACGTTATCCCCCTCCAGCGCCGACAGCGGCACAAAGCGGATATCGAGGTTGCCCGGCAGCTGCTCGGCAAAGGTCAGGTAGCTCTGGCGGATCGTGTCAAAGGTCTCTTCGCTAAACTCCACCAGGTCCATTTTGTTTACCGCCACCACCAGGTGCTTAATGCCCAGCAGGGTAGAGATAAAGCTGTGGCGACGGGTCTGATCCAGCACGCCTTTGCGCGCGTCGATTAGCAGGATCGCCAGATCGCAGGTGGAGGCCCCGGTCGCCATATTACGGGTGTACTGCTCGTGCCCCGGGGTATCGGCGATAATGAATTTGCGTTTTTCGGTAGAGAAGTAGCGGTAGGCCACGTCAATGGTGATCCCCTGCTCACGCTCGGCCTGCAGGCCATCCACCAGCAGCGCGAGGTCGAGCTTTTCGCCCTGAGTGCCGTGGCGCTTGCTGTCGTTGTGCAGCGTGGAGAGCTGATCTTCATAAATCTGGCGCGTGTCGTGCAGCAGACGGCCAATCAGGGTGCTTTTGCCGTCGTCGACGCTGCCGCAGGTCAGAAAGCGCAGCAGGCTTTTGTGCTGCTGGGCGTGCAGGTACGCTTCGACGCCGCCTTCATTAGCAATTTGTTGGGCAATAGTGGTATTCATGGCGGCTCCTTAGAAGTATCCCTGGCGTTTTTTCAGCTCCATCGAGCCGGCCTGATCCCGGTCGATGACGCGCCCCTGGCGTTCGCTGGTGGTGGAGACCAGCATCTCTTCGATGATCTCCGGCAGCGTCTGGGCGTCAGACTCTACCGCGCCGGTCAGCGGCCAGCAGCCGAGGGTACGGAAGCGCACCATGCGCTGTTTAATCTCTTCGCCCGGCTGCAGGTCGATGCGGTCGTCATCGATCATCATCAGCATGCCGTCACGTTCCAGCACCGGACGTTCAGCCGCCAGGTAGAGCGGAACGATTTCGATATTTTCCAGGTAGATGTACTGCCAGATATCCAGTTCGGTCCAGTTCGACAGCGGGAAGACGCGGATGCTCTCACCTTTATTGATCTGGCCGTTGTAGTTGTGCCACAGCTCCGGACGCTGATTTTTTGGATCCCAGCGGTGGAAGCGGTCGCGGAAGGAGTAGATACGCTCTTTCGCGCGGGATTTCTCCTCGTCGCGGCGCGCACCGCCGAAGGCCGCGTCAAAGCCGTACTTATTCAGCGCCTGCTTCAGCCCTTCCGTCTTCATGATATCGGTGTGCTTGGCGCTACCGTGCACGAACGGGTTGATCCCCATCGCCACGCCTTCCGGGTTTTTATGCACCAGCAGCTCGCAGCCGTAGGCTTTGGCGGTACGGTCACGGAACTCATACATCTCACGGAATTTCCAGCCAGTGTCGACATGCAGCAGCGGGAAAGGCAGCGTACCCGGATAGAAAGCCTTGCGTGCCAGGTGCAGCATAACGCTGGAGTCTTTACCGATAGAGTACATCATCACCGGATTGGAGAATTCAGCCGCCACCTCGCGAATAATATGGATGCTTTCCGCCTCCAGTTGTCGCAGGTGGGTGAGTCGTTTTTGATCCATAACCGTTCCTTAAGGGGAAATTGACCACACGCGACGATCTGTTCTGTGCGTCTGTTATCTGTCGCATGCGTCGCTAAAACAAGGGATAGAGGGACTATAGGGGGCGTCTAAGACCGAATGAAATTACGAATTGGAATGAGTAGTTACTCAATGGAATAACGTTGAGCAAAAGCAAATATCAAAAAGTGCTTAACATGAGAAAATACGGGCGTTTAAGCGTAATTGAAATTGTGTAACTCCGATCACAGTTTCATACTAGGCAGGTCAAAAATTTTGCTTCATTTTTAAGGACTCCCTATGTTTCCCGCATTGCGCCACCTCGCTATGGCTCTGGCGCTCGGTGTGTGCTTTACCGTGCCGGCACAGGCTAAGAGCAACCAGCCCGGCGAGATGGCCAGCGAGCAGGCTCGCCATATTGCTACCTATTTCCCAGGCCGCATGACCGGCACACCTGCGGAGATGCTCTCAGCCGACTATCTGCGCCAGCAGTTTGAACAGATGGGCTACCAGAGTGACATCCGCAAGTTCAACAGCCGCTACATCTATACCTCACGCAATAAGAACCAGAACTGGCACAACGTGACCGGCAGTACGGTTATTGCCGCTCACGAAGGCAAGCTGGCTCAGCAGATCATTGTGATGGCGCATCTCGATACCTACGCGCCGCGCAGCGACGCCGATAGCGATAACAACCTTGGCGGCCTGACGTTACAGGGGCTCGACGATAATGCCGCCGGGCTGGGGGTGATGCTGGAGCTGGCTGACCAGCTGAAGAATATGCAGACCCAGTATGGCATCCGCTTTATCGCCACCAGCGGCGAGGAGGAGGGGCGGCTGGGCGCGGAAAACCTGCTGCAGCGCATGAGCGATGCCGAGAAGAAAAACACCCTGCTGGTGATCAACCTCGATAACCTGATCGTTGGCGATAAGCTCTATTTTAATAGCGGCAAAAGCACGCCTGCTGCTGTGCGTAAGCTGACGCGGGATCGCGCTTTAGCCATCGCTCGCCAACACGGCATCACCGCCACCACCAATCCAGGCCTGAACCCGGACTATCCGAAAGGCACCGACTGCTGCCACGACAGCGAAGTGTTCGATCGCGCGGGTATCCCGGTGCTCTCCGTCGAGGCGACTAACTGGTCGCTGGGGAAAAAAGATGGCTACCAGCAGCGGGCAAAGACCAAAGCGTTTCCCGACGGCACCAGCTGGCATAACGTGCGTCTGGATAACCAGCAGTTCATCGACAGTGCCCTGCCCGGCCGCATCGAGCGCCGCAGCCGCGACGTGATGCGGATTATGCTGCCGCTGATGAAGGAGCTGGCGAAGGCGGAGAAAAACTCATAACGCCATCGTAGTTTGGTAGGCCGGGCAAGCGCAGCGCCGCCCGGCATGAGTGCTATGATCAATCGGGGATGGTTGTTTAGCTGCTGTGATATTTGTGACGCCATTGTTCAGATATGCACGGGTATTCAGGCACTTCTCTTCAAGGTAAGATACGTTGATGTTTCTGGATTTAGGAGGCCATATGACCGGTTTTGAAAAAGATCTGATCGAATCAGGTTTTACTGCAAGGGAGTTATATTATCTCAACAAAAACATTGAGCGGTACGGCTCATCGCTCCAGAATGTTGTGATTGAGCTCGGTAAACGTTTCAAAGTCGTTCTGGGCATTACGCTTGGGGTAACGCTAATGTTTATCGCTTTACTCGCTTTTGCTGCAAGACACAATATCATTTCCGGAGGCATATCTCTGGTGATAGTATTGTTAATCACCTGGTTCTTTCAGCCTCCAGTCATAACGTACAAAGCGTGGCGTTTTAAAAAGCAACGCCTCAGTTCTTAGCTGGCGCGTTGGACATCAGGTCAAACACGACTTTAGCCGAAACGCCCCAGCCTAAAACCTTCATGGTTAGTTCCGCGCGGTTCATATCATCAACTGTGCGATAAAAATCCAGCGGAAGCCATTTAAAGAGCTTCCATGCGTCCGGTTTTCTTATAGCGCCAAAAACAGTTGTCACACTGGCTGCAAGATTGACACTTTCGTAAAGTCCGAGGCCTGCCTGACGGCGAAATCCCATAAACTGAGCAATATCCATAACCCCGTCGGCCACCATGCCTTCAGAGTCAGGGATGTCCAGAAGCTCGCGGTTTATTTCACGGGAAATATCATTTGCGCCATCAATCACCAGAATCGCTCCGGCCAGCATACCCACCGGCATCATGGACATCATAGCCCCAACGCCCAGTGCAATCTGGAAGCCCGCAATAACGACCTTAACAGCTGAAATCATGTAGCCGACAATTTTGTTGTTTTCCTTGACCAGCTCGACTTTGGCGTAGAGCTGGGCTGCGCGGTTTCTGAGCATTCTGCTCTGCTCAAGGAGATTATCATTCTCGGCACGAATGTTCTTGATGCACTGCATACACTCATCATGATTTTTTGCAGCACGTGCAGCGCTGAACTGCTCTGCGACGAATGACTTTATGTCATCCATAAACCTGATGCGCGCAAGACCATCCTTAAGATGATTCCCGCCTACAATATTTGCAGTGTTAACCAGTTTGCGAACCTCAAGATTAATCATGGTGTCCGCCCATTGTCGGCTCTGCTGTCCCGGAAAGAGTGCAATATCCATTCTGGATTCCTTGTCAGTGATATGTGTTTTAAAGATATCCTTCCTGACGAATTTGGCAACAGTGCGTCAACAGCGCCACTATGAATGTGCCGTAAGCCACATGTCGGCATAAGTCAGGCTGAAGAGGACACCCTTTTTACCTGTGCCGGAGCACCCGGCGACGCCAGCAACGTAATAGCCTGTGGCGATTAACATTCTCATCTCTATCAAGCCATAATTCGCTACACACGATACAGAACGCGATGGGCGCAGTCTGAGTGGTGACATCGAGGCAGTTTATCCCCACATATGCGGGGAACATAGGTGATACTGTATGACCGAACCGTTGCTGTCCTTCAAGCTATTGAGCATGTAAATATCATCAGCGTGCTAAAGCTTGAATGTACAAAGCGCCATGTAATTAGCCAGAGACATACCATTAGAAAGAACTGGGGGATTAAGTGGGATATCACTGCCCCCTGTTAGCTGCGGCAAACATTTCCGAGTGATTGGAGTGGAGCCTGTTGGCCAGTGGCCCCTCTATATAAAATATCATATACTACCCTCTTTTTATTTAATTCAAGGGCACACCCTAACAAACCACTTTTAGTTCATAGTAAATGGGTGTATGCACCTGAATTATATTGTAATATAGAGCCATCTATTATGATTTTCCATAGAGGAAAGAGGATGTCACCAGATACATTTGAAATTGCGAAAGCAATTTCCAGCTTGAGGGGCGAAACAGATTATTTTAAAGATTACATATATCCCTTGATATCAACAACAGGCTCTGTTATTGCGGGTTATTTTATAGCCAGTTACTCATTTAAAAAACAAGAGAGAATAAAATCGGAAGTCGATAAAGTTAATAAATTGAACGAGTTTTTTATTAGTATTGATGGTGGACTGCAAACATTAATTGCTATTAAAAGCATATACGGAGGAAGGATAGATTCAAACCCCATCACTAGAGCCATGTCTATACCTAGAATTGAGTGTCATATATCAGAACCTCCAGACACAAGAACTATTGTATTTCTTTCCAAAGGAAACATGTTAAGCAAAGGCCAGCCCTATTACTCGACTTGGAATAACGTCCCAAGGATAAGCGCCATGGTAGGTAATTATTCCCATTTATGCAAAAGAATAATTGACAGGAATAACTTAAAAACAGATATCTCACATTTACTTAAATATACAGGAAATGGCGAGGGGTATATTGACTTTGATACTGCCTCTCCAAAAGATCTTAGAGTTATTAGGATGTTAGTGGATGCTACAGAGTCAGTAATTAGTTTGGTCGATGGTTTAATAAAGGAATATTACTCTTTTTTAATTCATATGCATGCTGCCGCAAGCAAATCAATAGATAAAAAATTAATTAAAGATTATGTTGAAATGTTGTCTTACTCGAATGATTCGGAAATGTTTCGTTCGCAACTTGAACCTTGTCCTCCGATAGATATTGAGCTTCTGGCTGATGTATTACAAGTTACAAAACAAAATGCTGAGGAATTATACGTTACTGGTTATGAAACAGTACCAATTAATCATGAACCTTTATGAATTTGGTTTATCCCCGCCAGTGCGGGGAAACCCCTAAACACATCCATCTGTTTTAAAATGATTTTTAGCAAACAACAACGTACCAACTTATCACCAGCAATATATAACATTATCAATTAAGCAAACCGTTCATTTTAAATAAGACTACAAATACTTTCTGGATCCAATGCATTTCTACTAACGCTCACAATTTGTATCCATCCTTAAGTCAATCTTCAATCAACTTCTGTCCAAAACCTCTAACAGTCAAAAATACTGACTTTGAAATCAACATAATCAATGATGCTTTACCATTCCTTATAAAGCCGATATTTTATAATTGATTCGAAAAGCGAGTTATTTTTCCGCCTAGTATGTGTCCATATTGCATATCGAGAGTTAGCTCTTATTCCATTCGCTGAGCTGTAGCGTGGTGACTTCTTGCTATCTGATTATATTCACGTAGCAAATATCTTATTTCAAAGACTTATGGATAAACTCTAAGGTAATGAAGAGGCGGGGACGGTACTCATCATTTTTATCTCTTCACTATGCCTTTTGTTAAGATTGATTTCACACTGATCAATGAATACTTGATAATCATAAGCATCCTCATTAATCTCTGTCGCCACAGCCAGGCATAGCTCTTTTCTATACTGCTTCCATAGCTTTTCAGCATGTAAGAAACGTTGGCTGTATACCTCTCCTGCGGTTTCTGTCGCGTCTTCTTTTCCATTAAATAAACCGACGTTACTAGACTTAATTTGTTTATTTTTTTCTATGATGATTTTTTCCAGCTGTAACTCGCTCTCCTTTTTTTTCCGTTGAAGGCAGCTCACCTGCTGAGTCGGATCAGCATGCTGAGCAAAACAGGCTTTTGCCTCTGAGCCTTCATATAGTGCAGCGCTAGCCAGCATCGGTAGATACATCAGGGAAACAGCAATACCTAATAATATTCTCTTCATTTCATATTCCTTAACCCTACCGACTTTTTCCGATTCTACCTCTACCCCCAACCATGACCCTATCCTAAATTTCTTACTCCCCACTCTCAGCGCAAAAACCAAAAAAAATGCCGACTCGAAAGTCAGCATTTTCCGTCCGGAGCGTTATATCACCCCTCGTGCAGCCCGCATTCACGCTTGAGGCCGAAGAAGCGGGTCTCTTCCTCTGCCATGCCCGGCTCCCATTTGCGGGTGGTGTGCGTATCGCCCACCGAGAGGTAGCCCTGGTCCCAGAGCGGGTGATACTTCAGCCCGTGCTTCTGCAGATACTGGTAAACGGTACGGTTGTCCCAGTCGATGATCGGCAGCACCTTAAACACCCCGCGCTGAACTGCCAGCACCGGTAGCGTGGCGCGGCTGCCGGACTGCTCCCGGCGCAGGCCAGCAAACCAGGTCTGTGCCTTCAGCTCTTTCAGGGCGCGGTTCATCGGCTCGACCTTGTTGATCTCGTTGTACTTCTCAATGCCTTCCACCCCCTGCTCCCACAGCTTGCCGTAGCGCGCTTCCTGCCACGCCGGGCTCTGCTCCGCACGGTAGATCTTCAGGTTCAGCTTGAGCTTGTCTGCCAGCTCATCAATGAACTGGTAGGTTTCCGGGAACAGGTAGCCGGTATCGGTCAGGATCACCGGAATATCCGGGCTGATCTGATTCACCAGATGCAGGCTGACCGCCGCCTGGATACCAAAGCTTGAGGAGAGCACATACTCGCCGGGCAGATTTTCTAACGCCCAGACGACGCGCTCTTCCGCGCTCAGTTTTTCCAGCTGGCCGTTGGTCTCCGCCAAAGCCAGAATGCGTTCGACTTTTGGCAGATCGTTAAGGGCGTTTAGATCGAGTATGGACATAAGAACCTCGTTTGCCTGTTACGCCGAGCGGCACTGCGTTTGCCCGACCTACGATTTTGTAGGCCCGGTAAGCAACGCGCCACCGGGCATGACCACATTACTCCCAGAAATCCTGCGCCGGATCCAGCACTGGACGGATGATCCCCGTCCGGACGGTGAAGTCGCCGAAGCCTTCGCCCGCTTCGCGCTCTTTTGACCAGCGGCCTACCAGCACGTCGATAGAATCAAGGATCTCTGACTCGGTGATGTTCTCACGGTACATGCGCGGAATGCGCGTCCCCATCCGGTTGCCACCAAGGTGCAGGTTATAGCGCCCCGGCGCTTTACCCACGAGGCCCATCTCCGCTAGCAGCGCACGGCCACAGCCGTTCGGGCAGCCGGTCACGCGCATCACAATATGATCGTCACCCACGCCGTGCTTCTCCATGATCGCTTCGACTTTATCGACAAAGCTCGGCAGGAAACGCTCCGCTTCCGCCATCGCCAGCGGACAGGTCGGGAAGGCGACGCAGGCCATGGAGTTCTCGCGCTGCGGTTTCACCGCATCCATCAGACCGTGGGAACGCGCTAGCTTCTCAATCTTCGCCTTCTCGCTCTCCGGCACGCCCGCAACGATCAGGTTCTGGTTCGCGGTCAGGCGGAAATCGCCCTTGTGGATCTTCGCGATCTCCAGCAGGCCGGTCTTCAGCGGACGATCCGGGTAATCAAGGATACGGCCGTTTTCGATAAACAGCGTCAGGTGCCACTTGTTATCGATGCCCTTCACCCAGCCGATGCGATCCCCGCGGCCGGTGAACTCGTACGGACGAACCGGCTCGAATTTCATGCCCGCCCGGCGCTCGACTTCCGCTTTAAAGGTCTCAACGCCCACGCGCTCAAGGGTGTATTTGGTCTTGGCGTTTTTACGATCGGTACGGTTGCCCCAGTCGCGCTGGGTCGTCACGACCGCTTCTGCCACCGCCAGGGTGTGCTCCAGCGGCAGGAAGCCAAACTCGCTCGCGGTGCGGGCGTAGGTTTTCTTGTTACCGTGCTCGATAGAGAGGCCGCCGCCCACCAGCAGGTTAAAGCCGATCAGCTTGCCGTTCTCGGCGATGGCGATAAAGTTCATGTCGTTGGCGTGCAGATCGACGTCGTTCTGCGGCGGGATCACCACCGTGGTTTTGAACTTACGCGGCAGATAGGTCTGCCCGAGGATCGGCTCTTCGTCAGTAGTCGCCACCTTCTCCGCGTCGTGCCAGATCTCAGCATAGGCGCGGGTGCGCGGCAGCAGATGCTCAGAGAGCTTCTTCGCCCACTCGTAGGCCTCTGCGTGCAGCTCCGACTCAATAGGGTTAGAGGTGCAGAGCACGTTACGGTTCATGTCGTTGGCGGTCGCCAGCGCGTCCAGGCCCACTTCATGCAGCATCTGGTGGGCAGGCTTAACGTTCTTCTTCAGAATACCGTGGTACTGGAAGGTCTGACGGTTGGTCAGACGAATGCTGCCGTAGAGGGTCTTCTCTTCGGCAAACTTATCGATGGCCTGCCACTGCGCTGGGGTGATGATCCCACCCGGCAGACGGCAACGCAGCATCATGGCATGGCGCGGCTCCAGCTTCTGCTCGGCGCGTTCGGCACGAATATCACGGTCATCCTGCTGGTACATACCGTGGAAGCGGATCAGCAGAAAGTTGTCACCTTTAAAACCGCCGGTAAGCCCGTCGTTCAGATCTTCCGCAATCGTACCGCGCAGGTAGTTGCTCTCACGTTTCATACGCTCGGCGTCGGTCAGTTTACCTTCGACCACCAGCGGACCTGGGTGTTTATCGCTCATTAGTAGACATCTCGCTGATAACGGCGCTCTACGCGCAGCTCACTTAAATATTCGTCAGCCGTTTCGGTATCCATGCCACCGAACTCGGCAATCACTTCCAGTAAAGCCTGCTCAACGTCGCGCGCCATACGCGTCGCGTCGCCGCAGACATAAATGTGCGCACCTTCGTTGATCCAGCGCCACAGCTCTGCACCCTGTTCGCGCAGCTTATCTTGTACGTATATTTTCTCTTTCTGGTCACGAGACCAGGCCAGATCGATGCGGTTCAGCACGCCCTCTTTGACGTAGCGCTGCCACTCCACCTGGTACAGGAAATCTTCGGTAAAGTGCGGGTTGCCAAAGATCAGCCAGTTTTTACCCGGTGCCTCGTCCGCCGCACGCTGCTGCATAAAGGCGCGGAACGGCGCGATACCGGTGCCAGGGCCGATCATGATCACCGGCGTCTCTGGGTTAGCAGGCAGGCGGAAGTTATCGTTGTGCTCAATGAACACGCGGATCTCACCGTCCTCTTCGACGCGATCGGCAAGGAAGCCCGATGCACCACCGGTGCGGGCGCGGCCTTCAACGTCATAACGCACCACGCCAACGGTGACGTGCACTTCGCTCTCGACTTCCGCCTGGGATGAGGCGATGGAGTAAAGACGCGGGGTCAGCGGACGCAGCAGGCTAATCAGCGCCTCGGCATCCAGCTGGGCGGCAGAGAAGCGCACCATGTCGACGATCGGCGTCGTCGCGGCGTAGTGCTGGAGACGCGCCTTGTCGCCCACCATCGGCAGCAGGGTTTCACTGCGGCTCAGTTTGGCGTAGTTCTCAACGATGCTGGCGGTGTTGACCGTCAGCTCAAAATGCCATTCCAGCGCGTCAGAGAGCGGCAGCGTTTTGCCATCCACGGTGACCGGCTCGTCGCCTTTCAGCCACAGCAGCTCAATCAGCTCGCGCACCAGCGCTGGATCGTTCTGATACCACACGCCCAGCGCATCGCCCGGCTGGTAGCGCAGACCGGAGTCGCCCAGATCGATCTCGATATGGCGAACGTCTTTCTCGGAGTCACGACCGGTGATCTTCTGGTTCACGGCAAGCGTAGCGACCAGCGGCTCTTCTTTAGTATAGGGGCTGGAGAAGACCTCGTTGACCACGCCGGTAGCGGTCACTGCCGCCTGGGCCGGGCTTTCGGTGGGCACGCGGGCCTTGAGGATCTCAACGATGCGGGCCCGCCACTCGCTGGCCGCCGTCTGATACTCAACGTCGGCATCCACGCGATCCAGCAGGCGCTCGGCACCCAGCTCCGCCAGCTTGCTGTCAAAATCTTTACCGCACTGGCAGAAGAATTCGTAGGAGGTATCGCCCAGGCCAAACACGGCAAAGGCACTCCCGTTAAGCTTCGGCGCTTTTTTCGAGAACAGGAACTTATGCAGAGCGACCGCTTCTTCCGGTGGCTCCCCTTCACCCTGGGTCGAAGCAACCACAACCAGCAGTTTTTCATTGGCAATTTGTTTGAATTTATAGTCGCCAGCGTTGACCAGGTTGACGTTGAGCTTCGCCGCCAGCAGATCGTCACGCAGTGCTTCTGCGACGCGACGGGCGTTACCGGTTTGCGATGCGCTGAGCAGCGTGATCGTCGGCGTCTCTGCCGCCGGAGCCGGCGCTGCCGCCATCGCTGCTGCGCCAGGCTGCTGGTTAAGCACGCCCCAGAAATAGCCGGAAACCCAGGCGAGCTGGGTCGGTGTTAAATCAGTGGTGGCTGCCTGAAGGCGCGCCAGCTGCTCCGGGTTCAGCGGAAGCAAAGCGGAAGGTGGGGCCTGTGTCGTCATGCGTCGTTATGTTCCAGTAAGCAAAGCGAGTAAAAAAGCGTAAAAACAGAACAGAGTGTAAGGTTAACGGCGTGAATAATAACAATTAAAGAAGGGATGGAAATAACAAATAACTAAAAACGCTAACCGCTTTTAGTCATAGTTATTAACAGTAAAACAGGTTAATTAATCTATTGATTTAAAAAGGTAAAATGTGAATTTCATGACTATAGTGCAGGCTTTACCGCTTTTGCCTGTTTTAGTTAATGCCAAAAAAGGTCAATTCCGGTAGTATGCGGCGGTTTTTGCCTGTCTGAGAATTCATCATGTCTACCACGTTATTTAAAGATTTCATCTTCGAAGCCGCTCACCGTCTGCCACACGTGCCCGAAGGCCACAAATGCGGTCGCCTGCATGGCCACTCGTTTATGGTGCGCCTGGAAATTACCGGTGAAGTCGATCCCCATACGGGTTGGATCATGGACTTTTCCGAGCTAAAGGCGGCGTTTAAGCCGACCTACGACCGGCTGGATCACTACTATCTGAACGATATTCCCGGTCTGGAAAACCCAACCAGCGAAGTGCTGGCGAAGTGGATCTGGGAAGAGATGAAGCCGCTTGTGCCACTGCTGAGCGCAGTGACAATCAAAGAAACCTGTACGGCGGGTTGCGTTTATCGCGGAGAGTGAGAGGCGATCGTGTAGGCCCGGTAAGCGTTAGCGCCACCGGGCGTATCGGTCTATATCAGGCAATATTCAGATATTTATGCGTCTGCATCGACAGACGCCAGTTGCGCGCGATGCAGGTTTCAATGCACAGACGCGTCGCATCCTCTTTCTGGCTGATCGGCTGAAGCGCAATCACCCGCGGCTTATCGTCGTGCAGCGTTGCCAGCAGTTCATCCAGCGCCTCAACGTCACGCATCCGGCCAACCGGGTGCTTGATCTCATCCGCACGATCCAGCGCCTGCTGGAGGATGTCATACCCGCCGCGCATATTCACCTTCGGTGAAACCGTCACCCAGGTGTTGGTCGAGGTGCGCACTTCATGGGTACCGCTGGTTTCGATCTGGCAGCTAAAGCCGTTTTTCTCCAGCAGCATCGTCAGCGGGATCAGGTCGTGAATGCAGGGTTCGCCGCCGGTGATCACCACATGGCGAGCGGTATAGCCCTGACGCTCAATGATGGCCAGCAGATCTTCACTGCTTGCCGGGCCCCACTTATCGCTCTCTTTGGTTTTCGCCAGCACGCTGTAGAGGGACACTTCTCGATCGGCGAGCTTATCCCAGGTGTGCTTGGTATCGCACCAGGCACAGCCTACCGGGCACCCCTGCAGACGGATAAAAATAGCGGGAACGCCGGTAAAGTAACCCTCGCCTTGCAAGGTCTGGAACATCTCATTAATCGGGTACTGCATACTCATCTCTGTTTGGCTGTAAAAGGTAAGTATCGCAGATCCCTGCCCTCAGGTCATGTGCAGCAGCTGCGCTATTGCAGCAATAAAAAAACCCGCCGAAGCGGGTTTTCTATTAAGAGTGAAAAGTCAGGGGATTATGCCTGGCCTTTGATCTCTTTACGACCGTTGTACGGCGCTTGTTCACCCAGCGCTTCTTCGATACGAATCAGCTGGTTGTACTTAGCAACACGGTCAGAACGGCTCATAGAACCAGTTTTGATCTGGCCAGCAGCGGTGCCCACAGCCAGGTCAGCGATGGTTGCATCTTCAGTTTCGCCAGAGCGGTGAGAGATAACCGCGGTGTAGCCAGCGTCTTTCGCCATTTTGATCGCAGCCAGCGTTTCGGTCAGAGAACCGATCTGGTTGAATTTGATCAGGATGGAGTTAACGATGCCTTTCTCGATGCCTTCTTTCAGGATCTTGGTGTTGGTTACGAACAGATCGTCGCCAACCAGCTGGATTTTGTCGCCCAGCACTTTGGTCTGGTAAGCAAAGCCGGTCCAGTCAGACTCGTCCAGGCCATCTTCGATGGAAACGATCGGATACTGTTTGGTCAGATCTTCCAGGAAGTGGGTGAACTCTTCAGAGGTGAACGCTTTGTTGCCTTCGCCAGCCAGAACGTATTTGCCATCTTTGTAGAACTCAGAGGCTGCACAGTCCATCGCCAGAGTGATGTCGGTACCCAGCTCGTAGCCCGCTGCTTTTACCGCTTCAGCGATAACAGCCAGTGCTTCGGCGTTGGAACCCAGGTTCGGCGCGTAGCCACCTTCGTCGCCCACAGCGGTGTTCATGCCTTTAGACTTCAGCACTTTCGCCAGGTTGTGGAACACTTCTGAACCCATACGTACGGCTTCTTTCAGGGATTTCGCGCCAACCGGCTGAATCATAAATTCCTGAATGTCTACGTTGTTGTCAGCGTGCTCGCCACCGTTGATGATGTTCATCATCGGAACCGGCATAGAGTATTTGCCCGGGGTGCCGTTCAGTTCAGCGATGTGCGCATACAGCGGCAGGCCTTTAGAGGCAGCGGCAGCTTTGGCGTTCGCCAGGGAAACAGCCAGAATTGCGTTAGCACCGAAGTTAGATTTGTTCTCAGTACCGTCGAGGTCGATCATGATCTGGTCGATGCCAGCCTGATCTTTAGCGTCTTTGCCAAGGATAGCCTGAGCGATTGGGCCGTTAACCGCGCCAACGGCTTTGGTCACGCCTTTACCCAGGAAACGAGATTTGTCGCCATCGCGCAGTTCCAGCGCTTCGCGGGAACCAGTAGAAGCACCTGACGGGGCAGCAGCCATACCGACGAAACCACCTTCCAGGTGTACTTCGGCTTCAACAGTCGGGTTACCACGGGAGTCGATGATTTCACGACCGATGACTTTAACGATTTTGGACATTAGGATTTCCTCAGTACAAGTTAATTAAAACTCCAGACAAACAGTGCATCCCTAAGGATGCACTGTCGCTCTAACTCTTACTTCGCCTGACGCTTCTGGTAGTCGCTGGCGGCTTTCACAAAGCCTGAGAACAGCGGATGACCGTCGCGCGGCGTTGAAGTAAATTCCGGGTGGAACTGACAGGCAACAAACCACGGATGGTTTGGCACCTCGATGATCTCGACCAACTGATCATCGCCGGAACGGCCTGCAACACGCAGACCCGCAGCTTCAATTTGTTTCAACAGCATGTTGTTAACTTCATAGCGGTGACGATGACGTTCAACGATAGTCGAGGAACCGTACATCTGACGCACCAGGCTATCGTCATCAAGCTGGCACTGCTGCGCACCAAGACGCATTGTGCCGCCCAGGTCGCTCTTCTCAGAGCGCACTTCGACGTTGCCCTCTTCGTCACGCCATTCGGTAATGAGAGCCACAACCGGGAACTTACAGTCTGGCACAAATTCCGTTGAGTTAGCGTTGTCCATCCCCGCCACGTTGCGCGCAAACTCGATCAGCGCAACCTGCATACCCAGGCAGATGCCCAGATAAGGAATATTGTGTTCACGCGCATAGCGTGCGGTGGCGATCTTACCTTCTACGCCACGGTAGCCGAAGCCACCAGGGATCAGGATAGCATCCAGATCCTTCAAGATTTCTACACCACGTGTTTCAACATCTTGCGAATCGATCAATTTGATGTTGACGGTAACACGGTTTTTCAGGCCGCCATGCTTCAGCGCTTCAATCACCGACTTGTAGGCATCCGGCAGCTCAATGTACTTGCCGACCATACCGATGGTGACTTCACCTGACGGATTCGCTTCTTCGTAGATAACCTGTTCCCATTCGCTCAGGTTAGCTTCCGGGCAGTTCAAGCTGAATCGTTTACAAATATAATCGTCCAGCCCCTGTGATTTCAACAGGCCTGGAATTTTATAAATCGAATCGACGTCTTTCATTGAAATAACGGCCTTTTCCGGCACGTTACAGAACAATGCAATTTTCGCACGCTCGTTGGCAGGTACGGTACGATCGGAACGGCAAACGAGGATATCTGGCTGAATACCGATAGAGAGCAGCTCTTTTACAGAGTGCTGGGTAGGCTTGGTTTTCACTTCACCCGCTGCGGCCATGTACGGCACCAGAGTGAGGTGCATAAACAGCGCGTGCTCACGGCCGATATCCACCGCCAGCTGGCGAATGGCCTCAAGGAACGGCAGGGATTCGATATCACCCACGGTACCGCCGATCTCAACCAGCACCACGTCGTGACCTTCGCCACCGGCAATGATGCGCTCTTTAATGGCGTTGGTGATGTGCGGAATAACCTGAACGGTTGCGCCCAGGTAGTCGCCACGGCGCTCTTTGCGCAGTACGTCGGAATAGATACGGCCAGTAGTGAAGTTGTTGCGGCGCGTCATCTTAGTACGAATGAAACGCTCGTAGTGGCCCAGATCCAGGTCGGTTTCAGCGCCGTCTTCCGTAACGAACACTTCCCCGTGCTGGATTGGACTCATGGTACCCGGATCGACGTTGATGTACGGATCCAGTTTCATCATGGTCACGTTAAGGCCACGGGCTTCAAGAATGGCTGCGAGGGAGGCGGCTGCAATGCCTTTACCCAGAGAGGATACAACCCCGCCGGTCACAAAAATATAGTTCGTTGTCATGCTGAACCTGAGAAGTTAGGTTTAAAAGACGATGGAATAACCAGGACGGGAAAGTAGTATACCGGAACTAGGCAGTCGCCACAAACTTTCATTATCCCTCCTCTTCTCATCTTCAGCTCACAACGGGGAGAGAGAAAATAGCTCGTTTGCGGCAAATGTTTTTGACGCAAATCAAGCGCTTGTTATTTAAAAAATCCCACTTTTCGCGCTTGATTCACAAAATTCGTTAGAGATCAGATTCCTGGCGCTTTACCTCCTGCCAGACTTCTTCCATGGTGTTGAGATCGACGCCGGTCATTGTCAGACCACGGGCGGCGACAATTCGCTCAACTTCCCGGAAGCGGCGCTCAAATTTGAGGTTCGCTTTTTGCAGCGCGGTTTCGGCTTTTACCCCTAAATGACGGGAGAGATTGACGGTGGCGAACAGCAGATCGCCCACTTCCTCTTCCAGTTTGGCCTGATCCACGACCGCCTGTTTTGCCTCGTGCATCACCTCGTCGATCTCCTCATGTACCTTATCCAGCACCGGGCCGAGAGAGTCCCAGTCAAAGCCCACCGCCGAGCAGCGTTTCTGGATCTTATGGGCACGCATCAGCGCGGGAAAAGCGTGGGGAATATCGTCCAGCGCCGAGTGCTGCGCTTTTTCAGCCCGCTCGCTGGTTTTGATCTCTTCCCAGCGCGCCAGCACTTCGCTGCTGCTGCTGGCGGTCGCATCGGCAAAGATATGCGGATGGCGCCGTTCAAGCTTGTCGCTGATGGCCGCGCAGATGTCGTTGAAGTCAAAACGCCCCTGCTCCTGCGCCATCTGGGCATAAAACACCACCTGGAACAGCAGATCCCCTAGCTCACCGCGCAGATCGTCAAGATCGTTGCGGGCGATGGCGTCAAGCACCTCGTAGGTCTCTTCCAGCGTATAGGGAGCGATGGTGGCGAAGGTCTGCTCTTTATCCCACGGGCAGCCGGTTTCCGGGTCGCGCAGGCGCTGCATGATGTCCAGCAAGCGATTGATTTGATTCATATGATTTCCTGAATAGAACGCCGGGTGGCGCTAACGCTTACCCGGCCTACGGTAGAGCGAATCCCCGGCGGGCAACGCGCCGCCGGGGAAAATAGCAGAGTATGCGGTTAACCGCCGTGCAGACGACGGGCGTCAATCACGTCTGGCACCTGGTTGAGCTTGCCGAGCACGCGTCCCAGCACCTGCAGGTTGTAGATCTCGATATTCATATCAATGGTAGCGAGCTGCTGCCGGGTATCGCTCCGGCTGGCTACGCCAAGCACGTTCACCTTCTCGTTGGCGAGGATCGTGGTGATGTCGCGCAGCAGGCCGCTGCGATCGTTGGCGGTGACGCGCACCACCAGCGAGTAGCCTGCCGAGTAGCTCTCGCCCCATACCGCATCGACAATGCGCTCCGGCGCGTGGGATTGCAGATCCGTCAGCTGGTCGCAGTCGGCGCGGTGAATAGAGATCCCGCGTCCCTGGGTGATAAAGCCGACGATCTCATCTCCCGGAATGGGCTGACAGCAGCGGGCGATGTGGTGCATCAGGTTACCGACGCCCTCAACCACCACCCGACCATCGTCTTTGCCGTTGCGCCCCTGTGGCGCATAGGATTTCTGCTGCAGCTGCTTCAGCGCGGCGGCATCCTGCTCTTCGGCGCTGGGCTTGTTAAAGTGCGACTGCAGGAAGTTCACCATCTGGTTAAGGCGAATATCGCCCCCGCCGATGGCCGCCAGCAGCTCCTCCATTTCATTGAAGTTGTAGCGCGGCAGCAGGAGCTTCTCCGCTTCTTTCAGGCTGATGCCCAAGTGCGCGAGCTCATCGTCAAGGATCTGGCGACCGGCAAGGATATTCTTGTCACGATCCTGCTTGCGGAACCAGGCGTGGATCTTCGAGCGTCCGCGGCTGGTGGTGACATAGCCAAGGTTCGGGTTCAGCCAGTCGCGGCTCGGGTTCGGCTGCTTCTGGGTGATGATCTCAATCTGATCGCCCATCTGTAGCTGATAGGTAAAGGGCACGATACGCCCGCTGATCTTCGCCCCGATGCAGCGATGCCCGACGTCGCTGTGAATATGGTAGGCGAAATCGAGCGGCGTCGAGCCGGCGGGCAGATCCACAACGTCGCCTTTCGGGGTAAAGACGTAGACGCGATCGTCAAAGACCTGGCTGCGCACCTCGTCGAGCATTTCGCCGGAGTCCGCCATCTCCTCCTGCCAGGCAATCAGCTTCCGCAGCCAGGCGATGCGATCCTCGTGGCTGTTGTGGGCGCTGGTCGCCGTGGTGCCCTCTTTGTATTTCCAGTGCGCGGCAACGCCCAGCTCCGCATCCTCATGCATCTGTTTGGTGCGGATCTGGATCTCAACGGTTTTGCCGCCCGGCCCCAGCACCACGGTGTGGATCGACTGATAGCCGTTCGGCTTCGGGTTGGCTACGTAGTCGTCGAACTCATCTGGCAGGTGGCGATGGTGGGTATGAACAATCCCCAGCGCGGCGTAGCAGTCCTGCAGGCGCTCGGCGACGATACGCACCGCCCGCACGTCAAACAGCTCGTCAAAGGTGAGATGCTTTTTCTGCATTTTGCGCCAGATGCTGTAGATGTGCTTAGGCCGACCATAGACTTCGGCCTTCACCCCCTCGCGCTTCATTTCAGCGCGCAGGTGACCGACGAATTCATCAATGTAACGCTCACGATCGATGCGCCGCTCGTGCAGCAGCTTGGCGATACGCTTGTACTCGTCCGGGTGCAGATAGCGGAAGCAGTAGTCTTCCAGCTCCCACTTCAGCTGGCCGATGCCCAACCGGTTTGCCAGCGGGGCGTAAATGTTGGTGCACTCTTTGGCGGCCAGCACGCGTTCATCTTCCGGAGCGTCCTTCACTTCGCGCAGGTGCGCAACGCGCTCGGCAAGCTTGATAACCACGCAGCGGAAATCATCCACCATGGCCAGCAGCATGCGGCGAACGTTATCGACCTGTTCAGAGGAGACGGCGTCGGTATGCGTGGCCTTGAGCTGGCGGATCGCCGCCATATCACGTACGCCATAGATCAGCGCTACTACGGACTTGCTCACGCTTTCGCGCAGCACCGCTTCGCTCACCACCTCGGCATCTGCCAGCGGGAAGAGCAGCGCAGCCTGCAAGGTGTCGAGATCCATACTGAGCATGGAGAGGATTTCCACCATCTCGACGCCGCGCCACAGCAGCAGCTCGGCGTCAGGGTGGCCCTGAGTATGTTGCAGGCAGTACGCCCAGGTTTCGGCTAAGCGCTCACACGACGGCTGACTGGAGATGCCCAGACTTGCGATCCATTTTTTCGAATCGAATTCACCCGCTCGATTAAGATGTGCACTTCTTACCGCAACCATTGTCCTCTCCTTTCAGGGACGAAGCCTGCCGAATTCGGCAAGCCAGAATTAATCACTCGCGCTCAAACAACACCATCGATTCCAGATGCCCGGTGTGCGGGAACATATCCAGCATCGCGAGATGCGACATAGTGTAGCCCGCATTTAATAATGCTTCGCTGTCTCGGGCAAGCGTCGCGGGGTTGCATGACACGTAGACCACCTTTTTTGGGGATAGTTTTAGCACGTGCTGCATCACGCCTGCCGCGCCCGCGCGTGCCGGGTCGAGCAACACCTTCGTGAAACCGTGCTGCGCCCAGGGCTGCTTTGTGACGTCATCCTCCAGGTTTTCATGGAAGAAGGTCACGTTTTGCAACCCGTTCTGCTGCGCGTTCTCCTGCGCCTTCGCCACCAGGGCCGCCACCCCCTCCACGCCCACCACGCTGGCGGCGCGCTTTGCCAGCGGCAGGGTAAAGTTGCCCATGCCGCAGAAGAGATCCAGCACCCGGTCATCCGGCTGAATATCCAGCCACGCCAGCGCCCGGTCTACCATCTGCTGGTTCACTTTATCATTAACCTGAATGAAATCACGCGGGCTAAAGGTCAGGCGTAGCCCGTCCGAGGTGTACCAGGGCAACTCACCGGATACCTGCTCCAGTATGGCGCTTTCCGGAGCAAGAAACAGCGCAACGCCGTGAGAATGCGAAAAGCGTTCCAGTTTTTCGCGATCGGCAGCCGGAAGGGGAGCCGTATGGCGCAATACCATCAGCGGGCCGTTATCGGCCAGCACCAGCTCAACGTGGCCAAGATGGCGTACCGCCTCCAGGCTCTGTAAGCATTCACGTAGTGAAGGGATCAATGCCTCAAGACGGGGCGCCAGCACCGGGCAGCGCACCACGTTGACGATGTCGCTGGCGCTGGCTTTGCGAAAACCCATCTCCAGCGTTTGCGTCTTCGGCTGATAGTTCAGGCTCAGTCGTGCCCGCCGCCGGTAGCCCCACGGCTCGGCGGCGATGATGTCGTCTACCTCGTGCTTCATCAGACGCGCCAGCGCCTTACTTTTGCTGCGCTGCTGCAGCGCCACGCTGGCATGCTGCTGCTGGCAGCCGCCGCAGACGCCAAAATGCGGGCACGGCGGCGTTTCGCGATCCGGGCTGTCGTTCAGCCGACGCTTCACCGCCCCGCGCGCGAACTGGCGTTTATCTTCCGTCAGGGTAATTTCGCCGCGCTCGCCGGGCAGCAGTCCGGGGATAAACAGCGCTTTGCCGTTGTGACGTGCAACACCCTGGCCAAAGGGATCCAGGTCATTTACTGTTACGGTTATAATCTCACGCGTCGTCACGCGCCGTTTTGCAGAGTAGAATTGCGCCATTGCCGGGATTTTTCTCAATCAAACATAATGACTCTAATTGTCCCATAACGGAACTCCATGACCAACTACAGCCTGCGGGCGCGAATGATGATTTTAATCTTAGCGCCAACCGTTCTGATCGGTTTACTGCTTAGCGTTTTCTTTGTTGTCCACCGCTACAATGACTTACAGCAGCAGCTTGAGGATGCGGGGGCAAGCATTATCGAGCCGCTGGCGGTGGCGAGTGAATACGGTATGAACCTGCAAAACCGGGACTCGATCGGCCAGCTGATCAGCATTCTGCACCGCCGCCACTCCGACATCGTGCGTGCTATCTCCGTCTACGATGACAATAACCGGCTGTTCGTGACCTCTAACTTTCATCTCGATCCCAAAGAGTTAAGGCTCCCGGATGGCGCGGCCTTCCCTCGCCTACTGAGCGTGACGCGCCATGGCGATCTGTTGATCCTGCGCACGCCCATTGTCTCCGAGGGCTATTCCCCCGACGAGCCCACCATGCCGGATCTCAAAACGACCAATAACATGCTGGGCTACGTCGCGCTGGAGCTGGATCTCCGCTCCGTGCGTTTACAGCAGTATAAAGAGATCTTTATCGCCGCCATGATGATGTTCTTCTGCACGGGGATTGCGCTGATCTTTGGCTGGCGGCTGATGCGCGACGTTACCGGGCCTATCCGCAACATGGTCAATACGGTGGATCGCATCCGCCGGGGCCAGCTGGATAGCCGCGTTGAGGGCTTTATGCTGGGCGAGCTGGATATGCTGAAAAACGGCATCAACTCGATGGCAATGTCGCTGGCGGCCTACCACGAGGAGATGCAGCACAACATCGATCAGGCGACGTCGGATCTGCGCGAAACCCTTGAGCAGATGGAGATCCAGAACGTCGAGCTGGATCTGGCGAAGAAGCGCGCCCAGGAAGCAGCCCGCATCAAGTCCGAGTTCTTGGCCAATATGTCCCACGAGCTGCGCACCCCGCTCAACGGCGTGATTGGCTTTACCCGGCTGACGCTGAAATCCGAGCTGACGCCGACCCAGCGCGATCATCTGCATACCATTGAGCGCTCGGCGGACAACCTGCTTACCATCATTAACGACGTGCTGGACTTCTCCAAGCTGGAGGCGGGCAAGCTGATCCTCGAGAGCATTCCCTTCCCGCTGCGTAACGCCCTCGACGAGGTAGTCACCCTGCTCGCCCACTCGGCCCACGACAAAGGGCTGGAGCTGACGCTCAACGTCAAAAACGACGTGCCGGACAATGTGATTGGCGATCCGCTGCGCCTGCAACAGGTCATTACCAACCTGGTCGGCAACGCCATTAAGTTTACCGAAAACGGCAATATTGACGTGATGGTAGAGAAGCGCGCCCTAAGCAACAACAAGGTGCAGATCGAGATGCAGATCCGCGATACCGGGATCGGCATTCCCGAGCGCGATCAGTCCCGGCTCTTCCAGGCGTTCCGCCAGGCGGATGCCAGCATCTCCCGGCGGCATGGCGGTACCGGGCTGGGGCTGGTGATCACCCAGAGACTGGTGAACGAGATGGGGGGCGATATCTCCTTCCACAGCCAGCCTGGGCGGGGTTCGACGTTCTGGTTCCACATTAACCTCGATCTTAACCCTAACGTCAGCAGCGAAGGACTGCCTACCGACTGCCTCGCCGGTAAGCGGCTGGCCTACGTTGAGCCGAACGCCGCCGCCGCCCAGAGCACGCTGGATCTGCTCCAGGGAACGCCGCTGGAGGTGATCTACAGCCCGACCTTCTCTGCCCTGCCGGAGGCGCGCTACGATATCCTGCTGCTGGCCGTGCCGGTGACCCTGCGCGAGCCGCTCACCATGCAGCACGAGCGGCTGGCAAAGGCCGCCTCCATGACCGATTTCCTGCTGCTGGCGCTGCCGTGTCACGTGCAGATCAACGCCGAGCAGCTCAAGCAGGAAGGTGCCGCCGCGTGCCTGTTAAAACCGCTTACCTCCACGCGCCTGCTGCCTGCCCTGACCGAGTACTGCCGCCTGAATCGTCCTCGTGAGCAGGCGCTTAACGACGATCGCAAGCTGCCGATGAGCGTAATGGCGGTGGATGACAATCCGGCCAACCTGAAGCTTATCGGCGCGCTGCTTGAGGATCAGGTTCAGTATGTCCAGCTGTGCGACAGCGGTCATAGCGCGATCGACTGTGCAAAGCAGATGCAGTTCGATCTGATCCTGATGGATATTCAGATGCCCGATATCGACGGCATTCGCGCCTGCGAAACCATTCGCCAGCTGCCGCACCAGCAGCAGACACCGGTGATCGCGGTAACGGCCCACGCCATGGCCGGGCAAAAAGAGAAGCTGCTGAACGCCGGAATGAGCGGCTATCTGGCGAAGCCGATAGAAGAAGAGAAGCTCCATAGCCTGCTGCTGCGCTACCTTCCCGGCCCTGGGGTCAGCCAGTGGCTCACCCCGCCGGAGCCGGAGTCGGTAGACGTCCCGGAAAAGCCTGAGGTCTCTCTGGACTGGCAGCTGGCGTTGCGTCAGTCGGCAAATAAACCCGATCTGGCGCGGGAGATGCTACAGATGCTGATCGCCTTCCTGCCGGAGATCCGCAATAAGGTTGAGGAGCAGCTGGTAGGCGAAGCGCCTGAAGATTTAGTCGAGGCCATTCACAAGCTGCACGGCAGCTGCGGCTACAGCGGCGTACCGCGCCTCAAGCGGCTGTGTCATCTGATCGAACACCATCTGCGCAGCGGCATGCCCGCTGAGGATCTGGAGCCGGAGTTCCTGGAGCTGCTGGATGAGATGGATAACGTGGCGCGGGAAGCGCGCAGATGGATTGGGTGATAGCGTCGTCGTCACGCCGGGCGGCTCTGCGTTTGCCCGGCCTACGGCGGATACGGTGCCCTATGTAGGCCCGGTAAGCGTAGCGCCACCGGGCGTTACTATGATTTCGATTAACGCAATGCCTGGCCCGCTTTCAACACCGCTGCCACGTTGCGCGCCGTCATGCGCACGTTTTCCGCCGCGTTTTTCAGGGCGTCGTCCAGGGTACAGATGCCGTAGATCACGCTGAATACCGCGTCGATCCCGTGCTCGTGCACCACGCCGACGTCCGCCGTCAGGCTACCCGCGATGCCGATCACCGGCTTGTTGTAGCGCTTCGCCACCTTTGCCACACCCACCGGGACTTTACCGTGCACCGTCTGGCTGTCGATCCGTCCCTCGCCGGTGATCACCAGATCCGCTTCGGCCACATAGCGATCGAGATGCAGCGCGTCGGTGACAATCTCAATGCCCTGCCGCAGCTCAGCACCGCAGAACGCAAACAGCGCCGCGCCCATGCCGCCTGCTGCCCCGCCCCCGGCAAGATCCAGCACGTCGAGATCGAGATCGCGCTTGATCAGCTGGGCATAGTGCGCCAGCGCCGCATCAAGACGGGTAATCATCTCCGGCGTCGCCCCTTTCTGCGGCCCAAAGATCGCCGTTGCGCCCTCTTTGCCGGTCAGGGGATTGGTCACGTCGCAGGCGACCTCAATACGGCAGTCGTGGAGCCGCCTGTCCAGTTCGCTGATGTCGATCCGCGCCAGCGTCTCCAGCGCGCCGCCACCCTGCCCGAGGGCGTTGCCTTCGCTATCCAGCAGCTTCGCCCCCAGCGCCTGCACCATGCCTGCGCCGCCGTCGTTGGTGGCGCTACCGCCGATGCCAATAATGATATGCTTAACGCCTGCGTCCAGCGCATGACGGATCAACTCCCCCGTTCCCCACGAGGTGGTGATCAGCGGATTACGCTGCTCGGGTAACACCAGCTCAAGGCCGCTGGCTGCCGCCATCTCAATAAAGGCGCTCTGCTCGTCGCCGGAGAGGCCATAGAAGCCCTCAACCTGAGCGCCAAGCGGGCCGGTCACGGCAACCTCGACGATCCGCCCCTGAGTGGCGGCGACCATCGCTTCAACCGTGCCTTCACCGCCATCCGCCACCGGCAGTTTGATGTACTCCGCCTGGGGAAAGATCTCACGAAAGCCCTGCTCTATGGCGGTCGCGACATCAAGGGCGCTCAAACTCTCTTTATAGGAGTCCGGTGCGATAACAATTTTCATAAGCCGTCCTTACGCAGAGTGTGATTGCCTAAACCCTACAGCCGGAAAAACAGGGAACAGGCCGATCCCGCCGGGACCGGCCTCTGCATTAACGCACCATGCACGGACGTTTGTTATCAAACGTCCAGCCAGGGATCAGATACTGCATGCCCATAGCATCGTCACGCGCGCCGAGACCGTGCTTCTGATACAGCTCGTGCGCCTTCATCACCTGATCCATATCCAGCTCGACGCCCAGACCCGGCGTGCTCGGCACCTGCACCATCCCGCCCTTGATCTCAAACGGCGCTTTGGTCAGGCGCTGGTTGCCCTCCTGCCAGATCCAGTGGGTATCGATAGCAGTGACTTTACCCGGCGCGGCGGCTGCCACGTGGGTGAACATCGCCAGTGAAATGTCGAAGTGGTTGTTGGAGTGCGAGCCCCAGGTCAGGCCGAACTCATGGCACATCTGCGCCACGCGCACGGAGCCCTGCATGGTCCAGAAGTGCGGATCCGCCAGCGGGATATCCACGGACTGCAGGGAGAGCGTATGCCCCATCTGCCGCCAGTCGGTGGCGATCATGTTGGTGGCAGTCGGCAGACCGGTGGCGCGGCGGAACTCGGCCATCACCTCACGGCCAGAGAAGCCCTGCTCTGCGCCACACGGATCTTCCGCATAGGCCAGCACGCCCTTCAGGTGCTTACCGATGTTGATCGCCTCGGCCAGCGACCATGCGCCGTTCGGGTCGAGGGTCACGCGCGCCTGCGGGAAGCGTTTCGCCAGCGCCACAATGGACTCGGCCTCCTCTTCGCCCGCCAGCACGCCGCCTTTGAGTTTAAAATCGTTAAAGCCGTATTTCTCGTAGGCCGCTTCGGCCAGACGCACCACGCGATCCGGGGTCATCGCCTCTTCATGACGCACGCGATACCAGTCGCATGGATCATCCGGCTGGCTCTGGTACGGCAGCGGCGTCGCTTTGGCATTGCCGACGAAGAACAGGTAACCGAGCATCTCCACTTCGCTGCGCTGCTGACCGTCGCCGAGCAGGGTCGCCACGTTGACGCCCAGGTGCTGGCCCAGCAGATCCAGCATCGCGGCTTCGATCCCGGTCACTACGTGGATGGTAGTACGCAGGTCAAAGGTTTGCAGGCCACGGCCCGCCGAGTCACGGTCGGCAAACTGGTTGCGGACGGCGGTGAGAATGTTTTTGTACTCGCCAACGGTTTTACCTACCACCAGCGCGGCGGCATCTTCCAGCGTCTGGCGGATCTTCTCGCCGCCCGGGATCTCGCCCACGCCGGTATGACCCGAGTTGTCTTTGATGATAACAATGTTACGGGTGAAGAACGGCGCGTGCGCTCCGCTCAGGTTCATCAGCATGCTGTCGTGGCCCGCAACCGGGATCACCTGCATGGACGTGACGACAGGGGAAGAAAATTGATTGCTCATCGTTTAATCCTTCTATAACAAATTTAGTGTCGACCAAAGACAGGGCGTTTGCGATCGAACGTCCAGCCGGGGATCAGATACTGCATCGGGCCCGCGTCATTACGCGCCCCGCCCGGAAGCGTCTTATACAGCGCGTGGGCTTTCTGTACCTGGTCCCAGTCCAGCTCTACGCCAAGGCCCGGCGCGTCCGGTACGGCAATCTGGCCGTGCTTAATCTCCAACGGCTGTTTGGTCAGGCGCGCGTCGCCCTCCTGCCAGATCCAGTGGGTGTCGATGGCGGTCGGATTACCCGGCGCGGCGGCACCAACGTGGGTAAACATCGCCAGTGAGATATCAAAGTGGTTATTGGAGTGGCAGCCCCACGTCAGGCCCCAGTCGTCGCACAGCTGCGCCACGCGTACCGCCCCGGAGAGCGTCCAGAAGTGCGGATCCGCCAGCGGAATATCCACCGCGTTGAGCATCACCGCGTGGCCCATCTCACGCCAGTTGGTGGCGATCATATTGGTCGCCACCGGCAGACCGGTTGCCCGACGGAACTCCGCCATCACCTCCCGGCCAGAGAAACCCTGCTCTGCACCGCACGGATCTTCCGCGTAGGTCAGGACGTCATTCAGCCCTTTGCAGAGTTCAATGGCCTCATCCAGCAGCCACGCGCCATTGGGATCGACGGTGATGCGAGCGTCCGGGAAGCGTTTTTTCAGCGCACGGGCGGTGTCAATCTCCTGCTCGCCCGGCAGCACGCCGCCTTTCAGTTTGAAATCTTTGAAGCCGTAGCGATCCTGTGACGCCTCGGCCAGGCGTACCACCGCCTCGCTGTTCATCGCCTCCTGATGACGGAGATGATACCAGTCGTGGTTGCCCTCGGTTTTGACGCGATACGGCAAATCGGTCTTCTGTCGGTCACCGACGTAGAACAGGTAGCCGAGCACCGTCACGGCGTCGCGCTGTTTACCTGGCCCCAGCAGCTCGCAGACCGGCACGCCAAGCGTTTTGCCCAGCAGGTCGAGCAGCGCGGCCTCCAGGGCCGCCACCGCATTCACCCGCAGCTCAAAGGTCCAGGCACCTTTGCCGAAGGTATCAAAGTCAGCCGCCTGGTTGCCTTTGTGCACCCGCTGAACCACCTGGTTTAAGCGGGCAACCTGCTGGCCGATCACCATCGGGATCGCATCGGTCAGCGTTTTAAGGATCACTTCGCCGCCGGGCGCTTCCCCCACGCCGGTGTTCCCGGCGTTGTCGGTCAGCACCACGATATTGCGGGTGAAGTGAGCGTTATGTGCCCCGCCGATATTCATCAGCATGCTGTCGTAGCCGGCAACCGGGATCACTTTCATATCGGTAATAACGGGGCTGGATTGCATGCTCATCGTTAGCGTCCTGTCACAGGTTTCAGTTCGACACGTTTGATATCACCCACCAGCACCAGATAGCTCAATACCGCGACCAGGGCATGGACACCGACGTAGATCAACGCGCCGTTAAAGGAGCCGGTAGTGCCCACGATGTAGCCGATGGCGATCGGGGTGACGATCCCGGAGATATTACCGAACATGTTGAACAGGCCGCCGGAGAGGCCGCTGATCTCTTTCGGTGCGGTGTCGGCCATTACGGCCCAGCCCAGCGCGCCGATGCCTTTGCCGAAGAAGGCCATCGCCATAAAGCCAATGATCATCCACTCCGCGTCGACGTAGTTACAGAACACCATCACCATCGACAGCAGCATCCCTAATACGATAGGTGTCTTACGGGCAATGTTCAGCGAGCCGGTACGGCGCATCAGCCAGTCGGAGATGATGCCGCCCAGCACGCCACCGGCAAAGCCGCAGATAGCCGGGATAGAGGCGACAAAGCCCGCTTTCAGAATCGACATGCCGCGTGCCTGCACCAGATAGACCGGGAACCAGGTGATAAAGAAGTAGGTCAGGGCGTTAATGCAGTACTGGCCGATATAGACCCCGATCATCATGCGCGAGTTGAGCAGCTGCTTGATTTGCGCCCACTTAACGCTGAAAGGCACTTTTACTTTGTTGCCCGGCTGATCCATGTTGATCAGCCCGCCGCCTTCGGCGATGTACTCCAGCTCTTTCTTGTTCACGCCAGGGTGCTGATTCGGCTCGTGGATCACCTTCAGCCAGACAAAGCTGATGATAATGCCCAGACCGCCCATGAAGAAGAAGACGTGCGACCAGCCCACTTCGTGGGTCAGCCAACCCATGATCGGGGCGAAGATAACGGTGGCAAAGTACTGGGCAGAGTTAAAGATCGCGACCGCGGTGCCCCTCTCCTGCGCCGGGAACCAGGCCGCCACGATGCGGCTGTTGCCGGGGAAGGATGGCGCTTCCGCTAAGCCCACCAGGAAGCGCAGGGTGAAGAGCGCAACGATGATGCCGAAGCCACTGAAGATATCCACGAAGCCCTGCAGCAGAGTAAACAGTGACCAGATGAAGATAGACCAGAAGTAGACACGTTTTGAACCAAAGCGGTCGAGCAGCCAGCCGCCGGGGATTTGGCCGATAACATAGGCCCATGAAAATGCAGAGAAAACATACCCCATGCCAACAGCATCAAGACCGATATCTTTTGCCATTTCAGAGCCGGCAATGGACAGCGTCGCGCGGTCACCATAGTTGAAGGATGTGACGATAAACAGCATCACCACTATCCAGTAGCGAGCGTTAGTGCGCTTTTCGGCGCTGCTCGCTGCGTGGCTTAATGAACTCATTATTGCACTCCTGAATTATAGCGTTGAGCTACATTCATTCTGAAAAGCACAACCTGTAGGGGTATCAGAATGACGTACTGGTGTTTTATGGCAGTCTCTGTACAGCGGGTCGTTAGCCCCTGCGGACTGCCTTTTAATAACTGGCGAGAAAAGTATATGAAGTGGCCAGAATCTGCTCACCGTGCACGCACACAATATTCAGGATGCTTATCACTCTGCTTTGGGGCATAGGCACAAGGCGATGGGGGGGAGTTCACGGAATTGAAAAGCGTCAGGAGTAAAAGAGAGGAAAAAAGACGATGGCCCTCCCCAGGCGGGAGGGCTAAATGGAATTTATTTTAGCAGGGTTCCCCACTGCTCAACCCACGGGTTCGACTCCGTCTCAGGCTCAGGGTGTTCGCTGGCGTCAATGAGCAGGACATCGCCGACGCGCTGCGCCTGCTGGTCTGCAAGCAGCTCGGCAAATCGCTTCCCGCCGCCGCAGAAGTGGGAGTAGGTGCTGTCGCCCAGCGCAATCACGCCGTAGCGCAGGTTGGGCTGGAAACCAAGCGAATCGCGGATCGCCGCGTAGAGCGGCGCGATGTTATCCGGTAGATCGCCCTGCCCCGTCGTAGAGGTGACCACCAGCACGGTTTTGTCCTGGTAATAGGCCCAGTCCGCCAGCGTCCCATCCTCAAAGACCTTAACCTGGTGCCCCTGCCCGGTCAGCAGCGTCTCCGCCTCTTCGGCCACCAGCAATGAGTTGCCATACATGGTGCCAACAAAAATACCAATCTCTGCCATTTTTCACTCCCTGGTTGCTAACTGCCAGGTTTCATCCTGGCCGCTGTCCGGCACAAACTCAACCCTTTCATTCATCGGGAGAAAGCCGCGCCAGCCAAACTGGGTTAACGCCTGCATCCAGACGTCGTCCAGCCCGGCGCGCAGAGTTAACGGCTCACCGGTAAAGGGATGGGTCAGGGAGAGCTCGCTGGCGTGCAGCATCAGCCGGTTCATGCCAAAGTGCGCCGCCGCGCTGCGGTTCTGACGCAGGTCGCCATGCTTGCTGTCGCCAATAATCGGATGGCGCAGGTGAGTCAGGTGACGGCGCAGCTGGTGCTTGCGTCCGGTTTGCGGATCCAGCTCTACCAGCCCGTAGCGGGTCGTCGGAAACTTGCTGACGGCAACCGGCAGCTCGACGGTGGCCAGCCCGCGATAGCGGGTCACCGCTGGCTGCGGCTCTTTGTCAGTGCGGGAAAACTTATCGGCAATCTTATCCAGCTCCTCCACGAGCGGGTAGTCCAGCTTGGCGGCGTCCATCAGCCAGCCGCGGACAATCGCATGGTAGCGCTTCTGGATCAGGTGTTGCTCAAACTGCTGGGAGAGCAGACGCCCCGCCTCGCTGGAGAGCCCCATCAGCAGCACGCCAGAGGTGGGCCGATCCAGACGGTGAGCGGTAAAGACGTGCTGACCAATCTGATCCCGCACGGTTTGCATCACCACCACTTTTTCATCGCGATCGAGCCAGCTACGGTGCACCAGCCAGCCGGAGGGTTTGTTCACCGCCACCAGCCACTCATCCTGATAAATAATCTCCAGCATCAGGCGTCGCTACCGGCAAAGAGCACATCAAGGCGTTGCAGATGCACAAGGATGACGTCACGCAGCGGATCGCTGGCATCGAGCGCCATCTCGTAATAAGGAGTAACGGCAAAGGTCTGCGGCAGCGGCTGACCGCTGTCCAGCAGGGCGTGCATGCGGGGGATCAACACCCACTGCAGCCACTCCAGCGGGGCAAGCGTATCCAGGCAGAAGGGCTGCGTGCTGGCAAACGCGCTGCTCTCTGGCGCAACGCCCTGCCAGATTTTTTTCTCGCGCAACAGCGCCTCAATGGCGTGCAGCTGCTCGCGTACGCTGATATGAAGAGACATAGAAACCTCAATGACGATCGAACTGGCGCGCAGAATAGCATTGCGGAGGGGGAAATAAAAAAGGGAGCACTGTAATTAAACAGTGCTCCCGGTTCGTTTAGCAGCAGTCCGGCTACCTTGATGCTCCCTGCTCATCCATGAAAACTTTTCCTGCGGTCTCCTGACCTGTTCATCCATAAACCCTGTTCATCCATAAACCATGCTGCCTGCTCGCATCGCCCGATACGACACGCTTAATCCATTAAGCGACATCCTAATCATCCTGATCCACCGGATATCCTGCCCGGTTCACATTCTCCTTCCTGGAGGTGTCCTTCAACGCGCTCCGGCGTTATCCTTTTTGCTTCATCCTGAAGCCTTTCCCTGCAATACCGTCCCGGTATGTCCTGTGTCAGAAGCGACATCATCCTGATATTCACTTCGTGTTCAACATCCTGTCGACACAAATAGAATCGACCTTTCCGCTTCGTCTTGCAACCCTGCCATAAGACTTTAGTGCGGATTAATTTGCGTTAAATGTCGCGCAATTTTTAGTAAATTACTGATTTGAATTTGCTTTATCGATTTTACATATTCAAAATGTTTTTTAACAAAATGGCAATATCCTACACGCTTGTAAGAGATCTCTCACACGCGTAATAGAGGATTGGATTACATGACAGGCTCAAGCCGCTGAAGGAATAGCGCTACCGAAGGGGCAAGCACGGTGCGATGACGGGTACCGAGCGTCTCTTTCACCACCTCGCCGGTTAAGTTACAGATCGAGATGACATCGAGTTCGCTGTCGAGCGTGGCGATAAACAGCGTGGGTGGCAGCTTTAATCGCTTCTGCGTCACCAGATGTCCAATGAGATTCTCCTGAACACGCAGGAAATCGTCCGCACTCCAGGTTTGCAGGAGCGTCAGCATCTCATTCTCGAATCGTGCCAGCATATCACCGGCAAACTGTGTGGAATAAAAGCTGTGAACTGCAGGTTGTATCACAATATCTAATGCACGTTCAACAGCGTTTACATTCTCTTCTGCATCAAAAGGTTGGGGTTGCCAGATGACCCGGTCTTCCAGCGAGGAGATCACACAGGGCGACGGCACACCATACAGCGCTTCGCTCTGCGGCCAGCTATTGTGGGTCTCATGCCAGGCGTCGCAGTAGCGCGCGGTAAAAGCCTTCAGGGCAAGGGATGTCTCTTGGTCCACCGGTTCCTCTCTTCACTCAGCCAGGATAAACTTAAGGCTGAGAGTTTACCTGCAAAACGGCGATGAAACATGTCTTCTTCTTATGATAACCACCAGGCGCTGGCTGGCCTGACCCTGGGCAAAACCACCCGCTACCGCGATACCTACGACGCAACCCTGCTGCAGGGTGTTCCTCGTAGCCTGAATCGCGATCCTCTCGGCCTGCACGCCGACAGCCTGCCCTTCCACGGCGGCGACATCTGGACGCTGTATGAGCTGTCATGGCTCAACGCCAATGGCCTGCCGCAGGTTGCAGTGGGCCATGTCGAGCTGGACTACGCCAGCGTTAACCTGGTGGAGTCAAAAAGCTTTAAGCTCTACCTGAACAGCTTTAACCAAACGCGCTTTAGCAGCTGGGAAGAGGTTCGCACGACGCTGGAGCGGGATCTCAGCGCCTGCGCGCAGGGTAAGGTGAGCGTGATGCTCTATGCGTTAGATGAGCTGGAAGGCCAGCCGATTGCCCACTTCAACGGCAAATGCATCGATAACCAGGATATCGCTATCGATGACTACCAGTTTAACGCCGACTACCTGCAAAACGCCGCGGGTGGCAGCGTAGTGGAGGAAACCCTGGTCAGCCACCTGCTGAAGTCCAACTGCCTGATCACCCACCAGCCAGACTGGGGTTCCGTTCAGATTCAGTATCGCGGCCCGCAGATCGATCGCGAGAAGCTCCTGCGCTATCTGGTCTCCTTCCGCCACCACAACGAGTTTCACGAGCAGTGCGTGGAGCGCATCTTTAACGATCTGCTGCGCTTCTGTCAGCCGGAAACGCTGAGCGTCTATGCTCGCTATACCCGTCGCGGTGGTCTGGATATCAACCCGTGGCGTAGCAACACCGACTTCCAGCCCGCTACCGGTCGTCTGGTGCGCCAGTAACGGCGGCAAAAAGTACGATTTTTTACTGATTTGCGCGGTGGATTCCGCGCCTGAGGTTGTTAAACGTCATAAGCCAGGGCTATTGTAATCACAGGGAGCGGCGATCTTCGCCCCATAAGGAGTTCACTTGATTACACATATTAGCCCGCTAGGCTCAATGGATCTGTTGTCGCAGCTGGAAGTCGATATGCTCAAAAGCTCGGCCAGCAGCGACCTTTATCAACTGTTTCGTAACTGTTCACTTGCCGTTCTAAACTCAGGAAGCCAGACCGACAGCAGTAAAGAGCTGCTGTCCCGCTTCGAGAATTTTGATATCAACGTGTTACGTCGCGAACGCGGCGTAAAGCTGGAGCTGATCAACCCGCCGGAAGAGGCATTCGTTGACGGACGTATTATCCGCTCGCTCCAGGCTAACCTCTTTGCCGTGCTGCGCGATATCCTGTTCGTCAACGGGCAGATCCACAATGCCGGGCGCTTCCAGCACCTTAACCTGGAGAGCTCTACCCACATCACCAACCTGGTCTTCTCGATCCTGCGCAACGCCCGCGCGCTGCACGTGGGCGAAGCGCCTAATATGGTGGTGTGCTGGGGCGGCCACTCGATCAATGAAACCGAGTACCTCTACGCTCGCCGCGTCGGAACGCAGCTGGGTCTGCGCGAGCTGAACATCTGCACCGGCTGTGGCCCTGGCGCGATGGAAGCCCCGATGAAAGGGGCGGCGGTGGGCCATGCCCAGCAGCGCTATAAAGAGGGACGCTTTATCGGCATGACCGAGCCGTCCATCATCGCTGCCGAGCCGCCTAACCCGCTGGTTAACGAGCTGGTGATCATGCCGGATATCGAGAAGCGTCTGGAGGCCTTCGTACGTATCGCCCACGGGATCATCATCTTCCCCGGCGGTGTGGGAACCGCAGAAGAGCTGCTCTACCTGCTCGGCATTCTGATGAACCCGGCCAACCAGCATCAGGTGCTGCCGCTGATCCTCACCGGGCCAAAACAGAGCGCAGACTACTTCCGCGTGCTGGACGAATTTATTACCCATACGCTCGGCGAATCGGCCCGCCGCTACTACCGCATCATTATTGACGATGCGCCGGAAGTGGCTCGCCAGATGAAAAAAGCGATGCCGCTGGTGAAAGAGCACCGTCGCGATACCGGAGACGCCTACAGCTTTAACTGGTCTATCCGCATCGCGCCGGATCTGCAGATGCCGTTCGAGCCGACTCATGAGAACATGGCTAACCTTCAGCTCTACCCGGATCGGCCGGTAGAGGTGCTGGCGGCAGACCTGCGTCGCGCCTTCTCAGGGATCGTGGCGGGCAACGTCAAAGAGGTAGGTATTCGCGCCATTGAAGCTGCCGGACCGTACAAGATCCACGGCGACCGGGCAATGATGCGCCGGATGGACGATCTGCTCCAGGGCTTTGTGGCTCAGCACCGCATGAAGCTGCCGGGCTCGGCCTATATCCCCTGCTACGAAATCTGTGCCTGATTTTTCCTGACCCGCCGGGTGGCGCTCCGCTTACCCGGCCTACTCAATACATACACAAAGCTTATAGTTCTTAACCGCCCCGCAAAAAGCAATCGATTGCTTAGGAAATGCACCCCGTTATTTATCCAGAAAAGTTTTGCTTAAATCTGATAAAACGCTGCTATCTACGCCTTTTACCGGGTGATTATCGTATTTCACATCTACCGCTTTAATCGCAAATCCTGGCGATGGTAGCCTTCGCCACCATAAATCTCCCTGTGGGCATTTTTAGCAGCGCGTTGGTCTAAACACAGCCATATAGAAAGTGGATTATTGCAATTGAGATCGCGATCACTGTCAGGGTCATAACATAAATGTATCGTTCCGCCGCAAAATGTAACGGAGAAAAATAATCCCAAGACGTTACTTAACCCAATTTTATATTACCGTTGGGTGCTTTTTCATCGGATTTGACTAAGCGCCTGATATTTAGCTTTTAAAGTAAATGGAGATAGAGATGGAAACCACGCAAACCAGCACCATTGCTTCGCAGGCAACGCGAAGCACATGGCGTAAGAGCGATACCATGTGGATGCTGGGCCTGTATGGCACGGCGATTGGCGCAGGCGTTCTGTTCCTGCCGATTAACGCCGGCGTCGGCGGCATGATCCCCCTGATCATCATGGCGATTATCGCCTTCCCGATGACCTTTTTTGCCCACCGCGGCCTGACCCGCTTCGTGCTGTCCGGGAAAAACCCTGGCGAAGACATCACCGAAGTGGTGGAAGAGCATTTTGGCGTCGGTGCCGGTAAGGTCATCACCCTGCTCTACTTCTTTGCTATCTACCCGATCCTGCTGGTTTACAGCGTGGCGATCACCAACACCGTCGACAGCTTCCTGACCCACCAGCTGGGCATGGTTTCGCCGCCACGTGTCGTGCTGTCCCTGATCCTGATCGTCGGCATGATGACCATCGTGCGCTTCGGCGAGAAGATGATCGTTAAGGCGATGAGCATCCTGGTCTTCCCGTTTGTGATTGCCCTGATGCTGCTGGCGCTTTACCTGATCCCACAGTGGAGCGGCGCGGCGCTGGAGACCCTCTCCTTTGATGCGGCCGCTAACACCGGACAAGGCCTGTGGATGACCCTGTGGCTGGCGATCCCGGTGATGGTCTTCTCCTTCAACCACTCGCCGATCATCTCCTCCTTCGCCGTTGCTAAACGCGAAGAGTACGGCGATGACGCAGAGAAAAAATGCTCCCGCATCCTCTCCTATGCCCACATCATGATGGTGCTGACGGTGATGTTCTTTGTCTTCAGCTGCGTACTGAGCCTGGCCCCGGCCGATCTGGTTGCGGCGAAAGAGCAGAACATCTCTATCCTCTCTTACCTGGCTAACCACTTCCATGCCCCGGTCATTGAGTGGATGGCACCGATTATCGCCATGGTCGCAATCACTAAATCCTTCCTCGGCCACTACCTGGGCGCGCGCGAAGGCTTTAACGGGATGATCATTAAGTCCCTGCGCGGCAAAGGCAAAACCATGGAGATCGGCAAGCTGAACCGCATCACGGCGATCTTCATGCTGCTGACCACCTGGCTGGTTGCGACGCTGAACCCGAGCATCCTCGGCTTGATCGAAACCCTGGGCGGCCCGGTTATCGCCATGATCCTGTTCCTGATGCCGATGTACGCCATCCAGAAAGTCCCGGCGATGCGTAAATACAGCGGCCATATCAGCAACGCGTTTGTCGTGGTGATGGGTCTGATCGCTATCTCTGCGATCTTCTACTCCCTGTATCACCTCTTCGCTGCTTAAGTTATCCCCCCTCGCCGCCCACCCGGGCGGCGAACCCAGCACTACGCCATGGACAATCATTATGATCAGCGTATTCGATATCTTTAAAATTGGTATTGGCCCCTCCAGCTCGCACACCGTCGGGCCAATGAAAGCCGGAAAGCAGTTCACCGATGACCTCGTGGCGCGCGGGATCCTTGCCGAGACTACCCGCGTGGTGGTTGACGTATATGGCTCACTGTCGCTTACCGGCAAAGGCCACCACACCGATATAGCCATTATTATGGGCCTTGCAGGCAACCTGCCGGACAGCGTCGACATCGATGCCATCCCGGCATTTATTGCCGATGTCAGCGCCCGAGGCCGTCTGCCGCTGGCGAACGGCCAGCATGAGGTCGATTTTCCCCTTGAGCAGAGCATGAACTTCCATGCTGACAATCTCTCTCTGCATGAAAACGGGATGCGTATCAGCGCCCTGGCAGGCGATACGCTGCTTTACAGCCAGACCTACTACTCTATCGGCGGCGGGTTTATCGTCGATGAGGCGCACTTCGGCCAGACCAGCGACTCGCCGGTTGCCGTGCCCTATCCCTATAAGAACGCCGCCGATCTGCAGCGCCACTGCCAGCAGACTGGCCTGTCGCTCTCCGGGCTGATGATGGAGAACGAGCTGGCCCTGCACAGCAAAGCGGCGCTGGAGCAGCACTTCGCCAGCGTCTGGGCGGTCATGCGCGGCGGCATCGAGCGTGGGATCACCACTGAAGGGGCGCTGCCGGGCAAGCTGCGGGTTCCGCGTAGGGCGGCAGCGCTGCGCCGGATGCTGGTGAGCAGCGATAAAACCACCACCGATCCGATGGCAGTGGTCGACTGGATCAACATGTTTGCCCTGGCGGTCAACGAAGAGAACGCCGCTGGCGGGCGCGTGGTCACCGCACCGACCAACGGCGCATGCGGTATCGTTCCCGCCGTGCTGGCCTATTACGACAAGTTCATCCGCGAAGTGAACGCTAACTCGCTGGCGCGCTACCTGCTGGTGTGCAGCGCCATCGGCTCGCTCTATAAGATGAACGCCTCGATCTCCGGGGCGGAAGTGGGCTGTCAGGGTGAAGTTGGCGTCGCCTGCTCAATGGCGGCTGCCGGGCTGACCGAGCTGCTGGGCGGTAGCCCGACCCAGGTCTGCATCGCAGCAGAAATCGGCATGGAGCACAACCTGGGTCTCACCTGCGATCCGGTTGCCGGTCAGGTACAGGTTCCCTGCATCGAGCGTAACGCCATCGCCTCTGTCAAAGCGGTGAATGCCGCGCGGATGGCGCTGCGTCGCACCAGCGAGCCGCGCGTCTGCCTCGACAAGGTGATCGAAACCATGTACGAAACCGGCAAGGACATGAACGCCAAATACCGCGAAACCTCCCGCGGCGGGCTGGCAATGAAAATCGTCGCCTGCGATTGATCCCCTGAGCGATGAATGGTCTCCGCCTCCTGTCAATGATACCCTTAGCCGGTCTGTCATTGCCGGGAGGATCGCGTGGCCGTTCATCTGCTTATCGTTGATGCACTTAACCTTATTCGCCGTATTCATGCCGTACAGGGCTCACCCTGCGTGGATGCCTGTACGCACGCGCTGGGACAGCTGATTGTTCACAGCCAGCCGACCCACGCGGTCGCGGTGTTTGACGATGAGGCCCGCAACAGCGGCTGGCGGCACCAGAAGCTGCCGGACTATAAGGCGGGTCGTCCGCCGATGCCCGATACCCTGCACGGCGAAATGCCTGCCCTGCGCGCGGCGTTTGAACAGCGCGGCGTGCGCTGCTGGATCTCCGAGGGCAACGAGGCAGACGATCTCGCTGCCACCCTGGCGGTAAAGGTGGCCCAGGCGGGACATCAGGCGACCATCGTCTCAACCGACAAGGGCTACTGCCAGCTTCTCTCCCCCACCCTGCGCATTCGTGACTACTTCCAGAAGCGCTGGCTGGATGCGCCCTTTATTGCAGGCGAGTTTGGCGTTCTGCCGGAGCAGCTAACGGATTTCTGGGGACTGGCGGGCATCAGCAGTTCAAAAATACCCGGCGTGGCGGGGATTGGTCAGAAGAGCGCTGCTCAGCTGCTGACGCAGTTTGCCACTCTGGAAGGGATCTATGCTCATTTGAACGAGGTGCCGGAGAAGTGGCGCAGCAAGCTCGAGGCGCACCGGGAGATGGCGTTTATCTGCCGCGAGGTGGCAACGCTACAGACCGATCTGCACCTCGACGGCAATTTACAGCAGCTAAGGTTAGTGTAACCGCCCGGTAGCGCTGTGCTTACCGGGCCTACAAAACCAATAACTTAACGCTCGTCGCGACGGCCACCCACGGCTGCCCACCAGCGACGGACGTGCACCGTCACCTCTTCGCGATCGTGGTAGAGCTGACGAGCCTGGATCTGGGCATTGATGCCGTTCTCTTCCAGCTGCTGCTGGATGTACGCAAGGTTGTTCGAGACCTCCTCATAGCGCTTTTTCATCGGCAGCTTGAGGTTAAAGATGGTTTCCCGGCACCAGCCGTTAACCAGCCACTGCGCCATCAGGGCGGCAACTTTCGCAGGCTTCTCCACCATATCGCACACCATCCAGGTAATGTTGCTGCGCGTTGGGCGATATCTGAAACCGTCTTCCCGCAGCCAGGTCACCTGTCCGGTATCCATCAGGCTCTGGGCCATCGGGCCGTTATCCACCGACGCAACCCACATGTTGCGCTTCACCAGCTGATAGGTCCAGCCGCCAGGGCAGGCCCCCAGATCGACGGCGTGCATGCCGTTGGCCAGGCGCTCATCCCACTCGTCCGCCGGGATAAAGACGTGGAACGCCTCTTCCAGCTTCAGCGTAGATCGGCTCGGCGCATCGGACGGGAACTTCAGACGCGGGATGCCCATATAGAACGGCGAGTTATTGTCGGAGTAGGAGTAGCCGGTGTAGCAGCAGCCCGGCGCGATAAAGAAGACATGCACCACCGGACGCTTGGCGGTTTCGTAGCTGGTGAGGATCTTCGCCTCACGCAGCGCAGCACGCAGCGGCACGGTGAACTTACGGCAGAACTTCATCAGCTCTTTGCTTTCATTGGTGTCGGCCACCTCAACGCGCAGCTCGCCGCCCTTCTCGACCACGCCCTGCAGCATGCCGACGATCGGCGTAATGCGATCCTCCGGGGGCAGATCCTGGAGCAGTTCACCGACCACGAACATCTGGCGGACAAAAATCAGCGAGCTAAACGGCAGCTCCCGCGCCAGCTTGTCAGCCTCTTCGGCCTGGTAGCACTCGAAAATCACATAGCCAGCGTTATCTTTGACGCGGGCAAAACCAAACACGTTCAGCCGCCCGGCCTTATCGGTGATCTCTGCGGCGCACTCTTTTTCAAATCCGGGGCGACACAGCAGTACAAGCTTATTCATGACCAGGGCCTTTACGTTTCAGACGAATTGCGCCAATTAACATTAATACCCAGCCGGTAAGGAAGCTAACGCCGCCGACCGGGGTGACAAACGCCCACAGGCGCAGATGCGACAGCGCGAGGCAGTAAAGGCTCCCGCTGAAGAGAACCGTACCCAGTGCCAGAAAGACGCTGCTCCAGTAGAACCAGATGCTGATCCGGCGCTGCATCGCTACCGCCAGGCCAAAGACCGCCAGGGTGTGAAACGCCTGGTACTCAAGACCGGTCTGGATCCAGCCCATCTCGGCCGCGCCTAACGATTTACTCAATACGTGTGCGCCAAACGCGCCCAGGGCCACAAAAATAAAACCGCTGATAGCGGCAAAAATCAGCATAAATCGGCTGGTCATAGTCTTACCCTAAAGTCATGCGCTAACCGCGCGCCTATATATGTTATTGCTCATAGCGAAAGCGAAATTTCTCTTGCTCGGCTGCCGCTTTGGCCAGGATCCACTGGCGGAAGGCGGCTATTTTACCCAGTTCTGCCTGACTGTCATGACAAACCAGATAAAAGGCGTTTTTACTGACCAGCACGTCGTTAAACGGACAGGCCAGGCGACCGGCTTCGATCTCCGACTGGGCCATCACGTTATTTGCCAGCGCAACGCCCTGACCGTGGATCGCCGCCTGCAGCACCATGGCGCTGTGGCTGAAGATGGGTCCCTGCTGCACGTTAAGATTCAGGCCCAGCTGGCGGGTATAGGTCTGCCAGTCGCGGCGCGAGGCATCATGCAGCAGCGTATGCTTAGCCAGATCCTCAGGGGTCTTTATCGGCTTGTCCCCCGTCAACAGCAGCGGTGAGCAGACCGGCAGCAGATATTCTGCGTATAATTTTTCAACACGCAAGCCTGGCCAGTTGCCCCGACCGTAAAAAATGGCCACGTCGACGTCGTCCGCCAGCTTGTCGACCTCACGGTCTACGGCCTGGATACGGACGTCGATTCCCGGATAAGCTGAGTTAAAGCTAGAGAGTCTTGGCACCAGCCACTGAATGGCAAAGCTGGGCAATAAACTGACGGTTAACGCCCCTTTTGCGCTGCGCGACTGCAGCTTGCGCGTGGCCTCGGTGAGCTGGGAAAAAATCTCTTTGATATCCTGAAAATAGCTCTGCCCCTCCTCCGTTAACAGCAGGGAACGGTTGCGGCGGCGGAACAGCTTGAGTCCAAGAAAATCCTCAAGAGACTTGATCTGGTGGCTTACTGCGGCCTGCGTCACAAAAAGCTCATCGGCGGCGCGAGTAAAACTTAAATGGCGGGCGGCAGCATCAAAAACACGTAATGCATTTAAGGGCGGTAATCGCTTAGACATGGGTTATTTGGCTTAGGTGTTAAATCATTTTAACAAACAGGAAACAACACGTTACCTATTAGTTTTTTTTATCTGAGCCATTATAAATTGTCCGTTGAGGAACTACCAGCAAATACCTATAGTGGCGGCACTTCCTGAGCCGGAACGAAAAGCTTTTTTTGGAATGCGTGTTCTGATGGGCTTTTGGCTTACGGTTGTGATGTTGTGTTGTTGTGTTTGCATTTGGTCTGCGATTCAGACCATGGTAGCAACGCTACCCTATTTCACTTCCTGTACATTTACCCTGTCTGTCCATAGTGATTAATGTAGCACCGCGAATTGCGGTGCTTTTTTTTAGGCTATTTTTAGTAGCTTAAATTTCAGTAGCTTAACCCGAGATTATTTCTCCAGCGCGACCATCTCTTTCACGTCGCTGCGGTTAATCTGCTGTTTATTACCATTCGCATCTTTATACGAGATCATTCCGGTCTGATCGTCAGTCTTCGGCTTACCGTCGGAAACAATCGTACGACCGTCATTGGTGTGCATGACATAGTTCGGACCAGAACAGGCGCTCAGGGCAAAAGCCAGTGTACAAGCAGAGATAATTGCGGCAGTCTTTTTCATCTTCTTCTCCTTTTAGCAATAAATGCTATTCAAACCGTTTTTCTTAACAGGCTTCAATCGACACCTAACACTTATCAGCATAATCGGCTTACATAAATTCGCCAGGATAAACAGATAATTCCGATGGTTAGCACTTTGCTTGTACATTGGTGAAAATTGCGCGACGATCCTTATATTGATATGAGGAATTCTATGAACGCTTTTAATCCTGCGCAGTTTCGCGCCCAGTTCCCGGCGCTTGCCGATGCCGGTATCTACCTGGACTCTGCCGCCACGGCGCTGAAGCCCCAGGCGGTGATCGACGCGACGCAGCAGTTCTACAGCCTGAGCGCGGGCAACGTCCACCGCAGCCAGTTTGCCGAGGCCCAGCGGCTGACGGCACGCTATGAAGCGGCGCGGGATCGCGTTGCGGCTCTGCTCAACGCCCCCTCCGGCAAGAATATCGTCTGGACGCGAGGCACCACCGAAGCCATTAATATGGTCGCCCAGTGCTATGCCCGTCCGCGCTTGAAGGCGGGAGATGAGATCATCGTCAGCGTGGCCGAGCACCATGCCAACCTGGTGCCGTGGCTGATGGTGGCCGAGCAGACCGGGGCACGCATCGTTAAGCTGCCGCTGGCGGCCAACGGCGTGCCGGACGTTGAGCAGCTTGATGAGCTGATCACCCCGCGCAGCCGTATTCTCGCCCTCGGGCAGATGTCTAACGTTACCGGCGGCTGCCCGGATCTGGCTCGCGCTATCGCCTGGGCCCACGGCGCAGGCATGAAGGTGGTGGTCGACGGCGCACAGGGCGCGGTGCACTTTCCCGCCGACGTACAGAAGCTGGGGATCGACTTCTACGCCTTCTCCGGCCATAAGCTGTATGGCCCGACCGGGATCGGCGTCCTTTACGGCAAAGCCAGCCTGCTGGATGAGATGTCGCCCTGGCTGGGCGGCGGTAAGATGATCGCCGAAGTGACCTTCGACGGCTTTACCACTCAGCCCGTGCCCTATCGTCTGGAGGCGGGTACGCCCAACGTCGCCGGGGTGATTGGCCTCTGCGCCGCGCTGGAGTGGCTGGAGGGGTTTGATATCGTGCAGGCCGAGAGCTACAGCCGTGGCCTGGCGACGCTGGCCGAAGAGGCGCTGGCCCAGCGTCCGGGTTTCCGCTCGTTCCGCTGCCAGGACTCCAGCCTGCTGGCGTTTGATTTTACCGGCGTGCACCACAGCGATATGGTTACCCTGCTGGCAGAGTACGGGATCGCCCTGCGCGCCGGGCAGCACTGCGCCCAGCCGCTGCTGGCAGCCCTCGGCGTGAGCGGGACGCTGCGCGCCTCGTTTGCACCCTACAACACGAAAGCCGACGTCGACGCGCTGGTTAACGCCGTCGATCGCGCCCTTGAGATACTGGTGGATTAATGACTAGCCCTGCTTTTGCCGGACACCCGTTTGGCACCGCCGTCACCGAAGAGACGCTGAAAAAGACCTTTGACCCGCTGACCCAGTGGGAGGACAAGTATCGCCAGCTGATTATGCTCGGCAAGCAGTTGCCACCCCTGTCGGAGGAGCTAAAGGCGCAGGCCCGGGAGATCCCCGGCTGTGAAAACCGGGTCTGGCTGGGCCATACGCGCACGGCAACGGGGAAAATGCACTTCTTTGGCGACAGTGAGGGGCGCATCGTACGCGGCCTGCTGGTGGTGCTGCTGACCGCCGTCGAGGGGAAAAGCGCCGACGCCCTGCTGGCGGGCGATCCGCTGGCGCTGTTTGATGAGCTTGGCCTGCGCGCCCAACTGAGCGCCTCGCGGACACAGGGCCTGGCGGCGTTGAGCGAGGCGGTGGTTGAGGCGGCGCGTCAGGGGTGAAAACACCCGGTGACGCTACGCTTACCGGGCCTACGAAGTGCGAGCCGCCTTGGCCATCATCTTCTTCAGCGCATGGGAGACCGCCACGAAGCCAAAGGTGGCGGTGACCATGGTGGCCGCACCGAAGCCGGAGGCGCAGTCCATCCGCTTCGGCCCCTCTGCGGTACTCTTCATGGCACAGACCGAGCCGTCTGCCTGCGGGTAGACCAGCGCCTCGGTAGAGAAGACGCAGTCCACGCCCAGCTTGCCCTTGCTGTTTTTCACCACGCCAAAGTCGCTTTTCAGCCGTTCGCGCAGCTTGGCCGCCAGCGGATCCTGAATCGTCTTCGCCAGATCGCTGACCTGAATCTGCGTCGGATCGATCTGCCCGCCCGCGCCGCCGGTGGTCACCAGCGGAATTTTATACCGGCGGCAGTAGGCAATCAGCGCCGCCTTGGGGCGCACGCTGTCGATCGCATCAATGACGTAGGTGAAGTCCTTGTTCAGCAGCGTCGCCACGTTGTCGGGGGTCACGAAGTCGTCCACCACCGTTACCAGGCATTCGGGGTTGATCTGGCGAATGCGCTCCGCCATCACCTCGGCCTTGGCCAGCCCAACGCTGTCGCGCAGGGCGTGGATCTGCCGGTTGGTGTTGGTCACACAGACGTCGTCCATATCGATCAGCGTGATAGCGCCAATCCCGGTGCGGGCCAGCGCCTCCGCCGCCCAGGAGCCCACGCCGCCAATGCCGACCACGCAGATATGCGCGCCAGCAAACAGCGCCAGCGCATCTTCACCATATAACCGCGCCGTGCCGCCAAAACGCTGACGCCAGGCATCGCTGATTACCACAGACATAAGACCTCAGAGAGTAAAATTGGGCGCGCAGATTAGCATATTCAGCCGCTAAAGACGTTACCGGTTCCTGCTCCCGGCGCGTTTTTCAGTACCCAGACGCGACCGTAGTGGTTATACCATCCGGCGCGGTGCCCGGCCTCGGGACCAATCCCCTGATAGATATCAAAGTGCTGACCCTTAATCGCGCCACCCACGTCGAGGGCGACCATCAGGCGCAGCTCATACTGACCGTTGAACTTGCCGTTATTATCCAGCAGCGGCACTTCCGCCAGCAGGGTAGTTCCCGCCGGGATAATGCTGCGGTCGGACGCCACCGAGGCGCGGCCAATCAGCGGCACGGCGCTGGCACCTTTCACCGGCGCATAGGACTGCGGCTTGAAGAAGACAAATGAAGGGTTCTGCTCCAGCAGCTCCTGCACCTCCGCCGGGCTGTGGGTTTCGCCCCAGTGGCGGATCGCCTGCATCGACATATCCTCGCGCTTCACTTCCCCACGATCGATCAGCACTTTACCGATGCTGCGGTAGGCGTGGCCATTTTTACCACCGTAGCTGAAGAAGTTAAGCGGGCTGCCGTCGCCGAAATCGATATAGCCGCTGCCCTGCACGTCCATAATAAAGTTGTCCATCAGCGAGTTGCTGTAGGCCAGAACATAGTTGTCACTGAGCGCGCCCGCGTAGATCTCTGCCCGGGACGGCAGGCGGCCACGTTTAGGGGGCATGCGGTAGATAGGATACTGGAACTCGCCCTGCCGGGTATGGCGGGCCTGGACGACCGGAGTGTAGTAGCCGGTAAACTGAACGTTGCCGTAGTTATCGGTGCCGTTCATCTGCCAGGCGTCAATGCCGTACTGGCGCATAGTGCGGGTATCGCCCCCGGCGCGCAGCCACTCCTGCACTGCACTGTAGACGGCGCTCTGGTTGCCATAGAGGCGCGGCGAAGCGCTGCGGATCTGGCCTACCTGCTGGGCAAAGTCACCGCCGTTAATCGGTGCACCCACCGCATCGGGCTGGTTTACCAGGGTGAAAGGCTGGGTTAATTTCCCGTCTTCATACTGCTGACCGCGATCGGTCGGTTTTGAGGAGCAGGCGGCAAGCAAAGCCAGCGCTGCGCCCGTGAGGAGATACTTCGACCAACGTCCTTTCATTGTTTCTCATCTTTTTGGTTAACCAGGGGGCGTGATGAAGATAACAAACCAGTTTCGCTAATGAAATGCGAAATACGGGACTTAACGGCAATTACGCTCAAAAAACACGCATAATGTGCCTTTTTTATGCAGATGCTTTCATTATTTAACAATTTTCTCGAAAAAGGGTTGCGTCAAAGAGCGAGCGGAGTATAGTGCGCTTCCACGGACGCGGGGTGGAGCAGCCTGGTAGCTCGTCGGGCTCATAACCCGAAGGTCGTCGGTTCAAATCCGGCCCCCGCAACCAATACAGTGTGAAAGAAAGAAACCTGCTGAATAAGCAGAGACGGACGCGGGGTGGAGCAGCCTGGTAGCTCGTCGGGCTCATAACCCGAAGGTCGTCGGTTCAAATCCGGCCCCCGCAACCAACACTGTGCAGTAAAATAAGAAGTAGAAGACTCGGACGCGGGGTGGAGCAGCCTGGTAGCTCGTCGGGCTCATAACCCGAAGGTCGTCGGTTCAAATCCGGCCCCCGCAACCACTTCAACAATAAACACCCTTCCGGGTGTTTTTTTGTATCTGTCTCCCGGAAAACCTTCCGGGAAAACCTCTCGGCAAAAACGTTAGCCCCTGCGGGCCAACGTCACACCATCAGCAAAGTACGCTTTGATCCCAGCCAGAATCGACTCCGCGACCTCCTGCTGAAACGCTGAGGTTCTGAGCTTGCGCTCCTCTTCCACGTTACTGATAAACGCCGTCTCTACCAGAATCGACGGGATATCCGGCGCTTTCAACACCGCAAAACCCGCCTGATCGACCCGATTTTTATGCAGCTTGTTGACGTGCCCGAGGCGGTTTAGCACCTCTTTGCCAAACTTCAGGCTGTCGTTGATGGTCAGGGACTGCACCATATCAAACAGGGTGTGATCCAGATACTGATCGCCGCTCTTGCTTACGCCACCAATCAGGTCGGCGGCGTTCTGCGTCTGGGCGAGGTATTTTGCCGCCGTACTGGTGGCCCCTTTCGTTGACAGCGCAAAAACCGACGAGCCGCGGGCGGCCCGGCTGGTAAAGGCATCGGCGTGGATGGAGACAAAGAGATCGGCGCGCTGCTTCTGCGCCTTAGCGACCCGCACCTTCAGCGGAATAAAGACATCTTCGTTGCGCGTCATGTAGGCCTTCATATTGGCCTCTTTATCAATCAGCGCGCGCAGGCGGCGGGCAATTTGCAGCACCACGTCTTTTTCACGAGTTTTATATTTACCGATCGCACCCGGATCCTCGCCCCCGTGGCCGGGATCGAGCATGATCACCACCGGACGGTCGCGCCCGGCCTTGCCCGGCTTCGGTCCGCTCTGGGCAGGCGGAACCTGTTTCTCCAGACTGCCTTTGTTGTAATCCTCCAGCAGCGCCAGGAGCGGATCCTGCTCGTTCTGCCCGTTAACCGGGTAGAGATCCATCACCAGACGCTCTTTAAACTCAGCTACCGGAGCCAGCGAGAAGAGGTGTGGCGTGACGTTCTGCTTAAGTTCAAACACCATCCGCACGGTATTGGGATCGAACTGACCGACGCGGGCAGATTTGATAAAGGGATCGCTGTCGTGGATCTGTGTGCCCATCCCCTTCAGGACCGAATTAAGGTTCACCCCTTCGATATCCACCACCAGCCGTTCAGGGTTGCTTAAGGCGAACTGACGGTACTTCAGCACCCGGTTTGACTCCACGGTAATACGCGTATAGGTCGATGCGGGCCAGACGCGGACGGCAATAATCTGACTTACCGCGGCTAAACCTGCCTTGCTTACGCTAAGCAACCACAGAGCGCCAGCGCCTTGCAACAGCCGGCGACGGCTAAGAGCTGAGTTGGATCCTGACATGCCTCTCCCGAGCAAAAAAATATGACATTTATTATTAAAACGGCCTGCTTGACGAAAAACTTTAACGAATGATGCATAAACTGTCATCAACAAAAGGGTAAACATTGATTTAACGGCGGTGACAATGTGGAGATTTTTCTCGCATCCCGGTGAAATTTTGACTTGCGCCCACGGCAATAAAAGAATAAAAATACATAAATTACGAATAATCATGCAATGAGGGTTGTGCCGTGGTGAAGGAGCGTCGAACCGAACTGGTACAGGGATTCCGCCACTCTGTTCCCTATATTAATGCCCATCGGGGAAAAACCTTTGTCATCATGCTGGGCGGTGAAGCCATCGAGCATGAGAATTTTTCCAGCATCGTCAACGACATCGGGCTACTGCACAGCCTCGGCATTCGCCTGGTAGTGGTCTATGGCGCACGGCCGCAGATCGATGCCAACCTGGCGGAGCACCACCACGAGCCTATCTATCACAAGCATACCCGCGTGACCGACGCGAAGACCCTGGAGCTGGTCAAACAGGCGGCGGGGCTGTTACAGCTCGATATCACCGCCCGTCTCTCCATGAGCCTTAACAATACGCCGTTGCAGGGGGCGCATATCAACGTGGTGAGCGGCAACTTTATCATTGCTCAGCCGCTGGGCGTGGATGACGGCGTCGACTACTGCCACAGCGGACGTATTCGCCGCATTGATGAAGAGGCGATCCATCGCCAGCTTGACGGCGGCGCGATTGTGCTGCTGGGGCCGGTGGCGGTCTCCGTGACCGGGGAGAGCTTTAACCTCACCTCGGAAGAAGTGGCCACCCAGCTCGCGATCAAGCTGAAGGCGGAGAAGATGATCGGCTTCTGCTCCTCGCAGGGGGTAATCAACGACGAGGGCAATATCGTCTCGGAGCTGTTCCCCAACGAGGCGCAGGCGCGGGTGGAAGAGCTGGAGGGGCGGCAGGACTATCACTCTGGCACAGTGCGCTTCCTGCGCGGCGCGGTGAAGGCCTGCCGCAGCGGTGTGCGTCGCAGCCACTTGATTAGCTATCAGGAAGATGGCGCGCTGTTGCAGGAGCTTTTCTCCCGCGATGGCATCGGGACGCAGATCGTGATGGAGAGCGCGGAGCAGATCCGCCGGGCTACCATCAACGACATTGGCGGCATTCTGGAGCTGATCCGTCCCCTGGAGCAGCAGGGTATTCTGGTACGTCGCTCCCGTGAACAGCTGGAGATGGAGATCGACAAGTTCACGATTATTCAGCGCGACAACCTGACCATCGCCTGCGCGGCGCTCTATCCGTTCCCGGAAGAGAAGATTGGCGAGATGGCCTGCGTGGCGGTGCACCCGGACTACCGCAGCTCGTCGCGGGGGGAAGCGCTGCTGGAGCGCGTGGCCCTTCAGGCGCGGCAGATGGGCCTCAGCAAGCTGTTTGTGCTGACCACCCGCAGCATCCACTGGTTCCAGGAGCGCGGCTTTACGCCGGTGGATATCGACCTGCTGCCGGAGAGCAAGAAAGAGATGTACAACTATCAGCGCCGCTCAAAGGTGCTGATGGCCGACCTTACCTAAGCACGTTCTTCCCTACCCGGCCGGGTAGGGATTTTGCTATTTGACCTGGGCAAAAATCTCGCCGAGGCCGCTGCGTCGTTCGGTACGGGTAGCAATGGCCTGCACCAGAATACGCTCGTCGGCATAGAGCGACAGGCGACGGCGGGCGCGGGTGATCGCGGTATAGACCAGCTCCCGAGTCACCACCGGCACCATCTGCCCCGGCAGGATCAGTGCGGCGTGATCGAACTCCGAGCCCTGCGATTTATGCACCGTCATTGCCCAGGCCGTTTCGTGCTCCGGCAGGCGGCTGGGCTGCACCGATTTGATGCTGCCGTCCGGCAGCGGGAACCAGACGCGCGTCCCCTGCCCCCGGTTCAGCGCCACGCCGATATCGCCGTTAAACAGTCCCAGTGCGCTGTCGTTGCGGGAGATCATCACCGGGCGTCCATCAAACCAGCGCGAGTGTGGTGTCCGGCTGATCCGACGCTGGTTCGCCAGGGTCTGCTCCAGCCGCTCGTTGAGGCCTGCTACGCCAAACGGTCCCTCGCGCAGGGCGCAGAGCAGCTGATACTCGCTGAACGCCGCGAGGATCGCCTTTGGCTCCGCCTCATCCCGCACCAGCTGCAGATAGCGAGCGTAGCCCGCCAGCGCATCGTCTAACAGTGCCTGGTAATCGTCACGCGCCTGGAGAGGCTTGTGCTCAATGTCGCTAAAGCCCTGGCTAAATACCGAGCGGGTACTCTTTTTATCGCCCCGGTTTACCGCCGCCGCCAGCTGGCCAATGCCAGAGTCGCTGCCGAAGCGGTAGCTGGTTTGCAGCAGGCAGAGGCTGTCGCGCAATGCGCCTGCCCCGCCCGGCTCGCCACCGGGAACCGCCATGCCGGTCAGGCGGGAGAGCTGCTCCGCCCGCGCCGGGGTAAAGCCCGCGTTAACCCATGCGCAGATATCTCCCAGCACCGCTCCCGCCTCTACCGAGGCCAGCTGATCGCGGTCGCCTAAGAAAATCACTCGCCCATGGGCAGGCAGCGCATCAATCAGCCGCGACATCATCGGCAGGTCAATCATTGACGCTTCATCCACCACCAGTACATCAAGGTGCAGCGGATTCCCGGCGTGATAGCGCAGGCGCTGACTACCGGGCTGGGCACCCAGCAGGCGGTGCAGCGTGCTGGCCTCCACCGGCAGGCGCTTTTTCTGATCGTCGGTTAATGCCAGCTGGCGCAGGGCGGCCCCAAGCGACTCCGTCAGACGCGCCGCGGCTTTCCCGGTCGGGGCAGCAAGATGGATGCGGCAGCGGGCGCCGTTCGCCATCTGTACCAGCGCCGCCAGCAGCTTCGCCACCGTGGTGGTTTTTCCGGTGCCGGGCCCGCCGGAGATCACCGAGATCCGCCGGGTCAGCGCCACCGCTGCCGCCACTTTCTGCCAGTTGATCCCCTCCGTTGGCGGGAAAAGCCCGTCAAGGATCTGGCGCAGCTGGTCTTCGTCAACGCTCAGCGGCTGGTTAACCTCGCTAAAGAAACTCGCTACGGTCAGTTCGTTGCACCACATCCGGTTAAGGTAGAGGCGCTCCCCGGCCAGCACCATCGGCGCAGGGGTATGACCGTCGCTGACGGCCTCGGATCGCTGTAAGATCCCAGCCCAGTCGCAGGGCGCACCGGCCTCGGCAAACAGCGCCATCAGCAGCGAATGGCTCTTATCTTCGGCCTCAGCTGCCAGTCGGGAGAGGGGCAGACAGACATGGCCCTCCCCCGCGTCGCGGCTAAGTATTGCTGCCGCCAGGGTTACCGCTGGCTCGTCGCGTCCGGCCACGGTCAGGGCAAACTGGACGTCCAACGGGCGAAACAGCTTCTGAGCCAGCGCCTCTATAAGCAGAGTTTGCATCGTCACTGTGCGGTCTCCTGATAGTCTTCACTGGCCTCTTCACCGCTAAACAGGGCATCCATCTCGCTAATTAGCCGTACATCGGGACGGGTGGTATAGATGCCCTGCTCGCTGTTTTGCGCATCAACGCCACGCAGGAACAGGTAGATCACGCCGCCAAAGTGGCGCTCATAATCGTAGTCCGCAATGCGGTGGCGAAGATAGCGGTGTAGCGCCAGAGTATAAAGTTGATACTGTAAGTCGTAGCGATGCGACTGCATCGCAGCCGCCATCGCCTCTCGGGTATAGGCTTCGCTGCTCTCGCCCAGCCAGTTAGATTTGTAATCCAGCAGGTAGAAGCGCCCATTGTGGCGGAAAACCAGGTCGATAAAGCCCTTGAGCATGCCGCGCACGTCGCGGAAATCCAGTGGCGAACAGCCCGCTGAGAGCGGATCGTAGCGACGGATCGCCGCGTCCAGCTTCTCTGAAGTCAGGGTCTGGGCAATCGGGATATAGAACTCCATCTCCACCTGCTTATCTTTCGCGGTGAGCTGGCTTAACGATAAACCTGATTCAATAAGCGGCGCACGCAGGATGGCGTTGATCCATGCCAGCAGCACCGGCTGCCACTCCTCGCCAAAACCGCCTGCCTGAAGGCGCTCGCTCACCCACTCCTCGGTCACCGGCTGGGTGAAATCGATATCTTCAAACAGGCCATGTAAGAAGGTGCCCGGCGACGCCCCGCGTGGGAACGCATGCGGCGTTAAGGCCGGTACCTCGTCCGCCTGGCGTTCACCTGCGGCGTCCAAGTCCAGCCGCGGGAGCAGATCCTGGGCGATACCGTGCCCGCGCTGCTGCAGGCCAGAGTAGCTGGTCACCCGCCAGTCGTCGAGAATAGGACGGTCAATATGCCGGGCGCGCAGCGACGGCGGCAGGGAGAGGGTGTACTCCCAGCGCGAATTATCCGGCGTGCCGGGAATGCTCAGCACGATATCGTCGCTGCTCAGCGCCTCAAGGCAGTGGCGTAAGCCTGCGGCATCGCGCGGCTCGCCCTGCTGGATCAGCCTGCCCAGCGCGCTATGGTGAAAATCACTCTCGCCGCTCTTCTCTCCGCGACGACGGAACAGCGGCGCAATGCCCAGGCTACAGTGCCATACGGAGCGCGTCAGCGCCACGTAGAGCAGACGCAGATCCTCCGCCAGCCGCTCCGCCTCGGCTAATTCAATGCTCTCGTCGGCCTGGCTAAGATCCAGCACCGCTTCAAAGGAGGTGCGGTCATGATAGAAGGCCTGGTCCTGCGCCCGGTAGTTGGCGATAAACGGCAGCCAGACCAGCGGGTACTCCAGCCCTTTCGCTTTATGGATGGTAACGATCTGCACCAGGTGTTTGTCGCTCTCCAGCCTGAGCTGCTGGCTGGCGGCGTTGCTGTCCGGCTCGGCGATATGCTGCGCCAGCCAGCGCACCAGCGCATGCTCGCTCTCGGTATGCGCTCCCGCCTCCTGTAGCAGCTCGCTGATGTGCAGAATATCGGTCAGACGCCGCTCGCCACCGGAGGTCGCGAGCAGGTTTTCCGCAATATTGCGCTGGGCCATCAGGGTGCGTAGCATCGGCATGACGCCGCGCTTTTGCCACGTCTGGCGGTAGCCGTCAAACTCCTCAACCACCCGATCCCAGGCCTCTTCATCCTTATTGAGCTGCTCAATATCCTGGGCGGTCAGACCGAGCATCCCCGTCGCCAGGGCGCTGCGCAGGGTGCTCTCCCGCTCGGGCGTCAGCACCGCCTGGATGAGCCACAGCAGTTCCTGCGCCTCCGGCGTCTCAAAGACGCTGTCGCGGTTGGAGAGATACACCGAAGGGATGTTCAGCAGCGTCAGGGCGTCACGGATCAGCGCCGCTTCATGGCGGCTGCGCACCAGGACGGTTATGTCAGAAGCCTGCACCGGCCGGGAGCGCTTGCCGTCATGCAACAGGGCGCTACCCTGCTGACCCGCCACCAGCCAGTCGCGGATCTGCGCCGCGCAGAGCTGGGCCATAAAGGCCTGGTAGTCCCCGATGCCAACGCCATCGCCCTCCATCAGCCACAGGTTCATGGCAGGCTGGGTTTCACCGTGCAGTTCAAAACGCAGGGGCTGGTTTCTTTCCGCCGCCTTCACCGGCATGAAGGGGATCTCGCGGAACATAAAGGCGTTGTCCATCTGGCTAAACAGCGTATTCACACTATTGACCATGCCCGGTGCGGAACGCCAGTTGGTATCGAGAGTATAGTGAGCGCTAACTTCCCCACGCGCTTTCATGTAGGTGAAGATGTCCGCGCCGCGAAAGGCGTAGATCGCCTGCTTGGGATCGCCAATCAGCAGCAGCGCGGTATCCGGCTGCTGTCGCCAGATGCGGCGGAAAATACGGTACTGCTGGGGATCGGTATCCTGAAATTCATCGATCATCGCGACCGGAAAACGCTGGCGGATCGCGGTCGCCAGCGCCTCACCGTTTTCACTGTTCAGCGCCTGGTCGAGACGGCTCAGCATGTCATCAAAGCCCAGCTCGCCGCGACGGCGCTTCTCCCGCGCCACCGCCTCGCGGATCTCCCGCATGGCGGTGGTCAGTACCAGATCGCTGAGGGTAAGCGGCTCGGCCAGCAGCCCCTCAATGGCGACAAACAGCGGGTGCTCCGGCACAGCGCCGCCCGCCTTGGTGCGCGAGGTTAAAAAGGACTGGGCGAACTTCTCCAGCGCGTCCGGCAGCAGATAGCTACGGGTCTCCTCCTGTGCCCAGGCACTGATCTTCTCGATCCACTTGCCCTGGTTACCCCGGTTAAACTTGCGTCGGTCAATGCCTGAATTTTCAATCAGGGGATCAAGCTCCGCTACCGCTGCAAGCCACTGCTGCTTGATGGCATCAATACGGGCGATGATTTTCGCATGGCGCGAGGCCAGGGTCTCATCCGCAGGCGGCGGGGATTTGATTACCGGTGCTTCCCCCTGCAGATAGCGGTTAATTGCGTTCAGCAGCTCCAGCGGCCCCTTCCACGAGGCATGGATCACCTCGGCAATGTCGCGAGGCAGCGGATAACAGTGGCGACGCCAGAAGTCCGCGCAGGCCTGCGCGCGCAGCAGGGACTCATCTTCAATCAGCTGCTGCTGGAAAAGCATGCCGGACTCAAAGGCGTTGAGGCTCAGCATACGCTGACAGAAGCCGTGGATGGTAAAGACCGCGGCCTCATCCATCTGCCGCTCGGCCAGCATCAGCCAGCTCGCCGCCTGCTGCTTATCAGGAATATCGTCAAGCAGGCGGGCATAGAGCGGATCGGCGCTGCTTTCACGCAGGCAGGCGATGCGCAGCTCGTGAATGTTGCTGCGGATACGGCCACGCAGCTCTTCGGTGGCGGCTTCGGTAAAGGTCACCACCAGCAGCTCTTCCACGGTAAGCGGACGCGAAAAGGCGCTCTCGCCGCCCAGACCCAGCAGCAGGCGCAGGTAGAGGGCGGCGATGGTGTAGGTTTTCCCGGTGCCCGCAGAGGCTTCAATCAGGCGCTCACCGCGTAAGGGTAAGCGCAGGGGGTCCAGAGTCTCAGCGGGGTTACTCATTGTTTCTCACTTATCAGGGGCAGCGTGCGCTGCAACGCGCTGACGTTGTCCCATACCTTCCAGCCTTCAGGGTGTATATACCCGGATTTATCACTTGGTGTGCCGGAGACCTGGGACAGGATCGCCATCCCCTGCGGCTCTACCACCGCCTGGTGGAAGAACTCGGCAAGCTTCTGCGGCGTCAGCTGTTTAATCTCAGCGACAACTTTATCACGGGAATCAAAGCGCATATTACCCCGGTCGAAATCTTTGCTGATCTGCGTAGCTTCTTCACCCAGCGTTTGCGGGGCCTGAGTAACCTGGGCGATCACCGCCTGCTGAAGCTGGGCAAACTCTTCTGCGCTCATTTTGCGCAGCCGATCTTCCGCCGTTGGGAAGAAGGCCTGGTAGCGCGCCCACAGCGCCGACGGCTGCTTGTCGCTGCTCTGAAGCAGGAAGCCCAGCCCCCACTGGCGGCCAACGCTCATCGGGAAGGCAAACACCGCATAGCCGAGCTGCTCTTCGGTACGCAGTTGGTTGTAGAACCACGGCTGGATGATTTGCCCCAGCATCGCGCTGTAGGCCGAGCTGCTGTACTCGTCATAGCCCGGCGGGACAAACACGGCGGCCAGCGCCGAGTCACTGGTGCTGCCCGCTTTTTCAAAGATTATCCCCTGCTTTTTGTCTACCAGCACGTCGCGGTTGCGACACCACTGGTTTCCTTTCGCCGCAAGCTGATCCTGCACCTGATGGGCCAGGTCTTTCGCCTGCGTCTCGCTCATATTGCCGACGATTAAGAACTCCGGACGGGCGTTGCTTTTCAGCCGATCGCGGTAGGCCATCACGTCTTTCAGGGTGATCTCCGGCAGCAGCGCCCGGCGCTCTTCACGCTGGAAATAGGGAACCTGAGAAAGCATCTGCGCTGGCATGATCGCCTGCTCGTAGGCTTTGCCCTTCTCGGCGGAGTCCATCATCTGCGCATACCAGGATTTCGCCTGCGCCAGCTGGTCCTCGGTTGGCGTATAGCTGAAGTAGCCCGCCAGCAGGTCTTTGAAAAGCTGCGGCAGATGCTGGGTATAGCCGTTAGCGTTGAGCATCAGGCCGTTATTGGCATTCGTGGAGAAGCTAATCCCGCCAACGGCGGCTTGGTTGCTGAGCTGATCCAGGGCGAGCCCGGCCAGATAGTCATTAAGGGCGAACATCACCTGGTTTTTAGCGCTGTCCATCGCCAGCGGATTGCGCAGCACCACGCTAACGTCAGCCTTTGGCTCGCTGGCAAAGTAGCGGCTCGGCATGTAAACCACGCGCAGGGTGGGATCGTCCACAATCAGCTCGGGATGGGTGTAATTTTTCGCTGCCTTTTGCAGCGTGAAATCATCCGGAATATAGGGGTTCAGCTCCGGCAGCGACAGCGCGATGGCGTTAGATTTCTGCTGCCAGTCGGCGAAAGTCTGGTCGCTAATTTTATCGACCTGATAAGGCGCATCGACAAAATAGGCGGTTTTATTGTGCGGCTCCTGCGGGCTAATGTACCAGATGCGGGCGTTCTGCGGCGTCATCATTGCCAGACGCGCCTTAACGGCCTCGGCATCAAACTGGTCAGCAATGTTTACCGCGTCGAGGGTGTGCTCAACCGGCACGCGGATCATGGTATCCGCCAGCCACTCAACATAGTCCATATCCCGGGTAATTGAGGGATAGCGGAAGTCGAGATCCAGCACGTGGGACAGCTCGTCAAAGTAGCGCTTGTCCACGCCCTTCTCACGCAGAAGCTGGAGATAGCTAAAAATAGCCGCAACCACCTCATCACGGTGCGCCAGCCCCTTGTCGGTCAACGTCGCGGAAATCGCCAGCACGCCGCTGTTGCCGTTAACGATGGGGTCAGAGTCGGCGCGGATCCCTTCGGCCAGACCCTGCTGCTGTAACCAGTCAGAGAGCGTGCCCGGACTGCGGTTGCCAATCAGATAGGTAATCAGCTCGTCGGTTTTGCTGCGGAACTGCGCCGTATTGTTATCGATGCGGAACTCAACCCGCACCACTTTACGCGGCATCACCGGCACATAGTGGAGGATCAGCCCCTTCTGCGCATCGGTCACCACCGGCACGTCAACTTTCGGCAGCGCCAGCGCTTTGTTCGGCACGCGGCCAAAGGTCTTTGCCGCGATGGCGGCCAGCTCCGGCAGCGGACGATTGCTGTAGACCACGGCCTTCATCAGGTTCGCCGAATAGTATTTGTCGCGGAAGGCCAGCAGCGCCTCCTGCACCGGGCTGCCCGGCTTGTCACTCAGGGTCTCCAGGTTACCCCCGGAGAAGCGTGCAGCGGGATGCGCCGGGTTGATGGTTTCGGCGCTCACCTGCGCCATGCGCATCCCGTCCCGGGAGCGGGCCAGCGTCAACTCGGCGTTGACCGCGTTACGTTCGCGTTCGGCATACTTTTTATCAAGCAGCGGCGAGGCAATGGCATCCGCCAGCCGATCCACGGCCCCTTCCAGCGCGTCGTTCTCAACTTCCAGATAGAACGCGGTACGGTAAGGTGCGGTGCTGGCATTGTGGCTGCCGCCGTGCAGCTTTAAAAATTCAGCCAGGCTGTCCGGCTGCGGATAGTGGGTAGAGCCCATCAGGGTCATGTGTTCAAGATAGTGCGCCAGGCCGGGATGCGCCTCCGGATCCTGCAGCGAGCCAACGGGCACCACCAGCGCGGAGAGCGATTTCACCGCCTGCGGATCGTTAACCAAAAGAACCACCATGCCGTTATCGAGGCGAATAGCCTGATACTGACGGGTGTCCTTATCGCTTTTACGAATGGTTTCCTGAACGGGTTGCCAACCGGTGTCTGCCTGACTTAACGGTGCCCAGAAGGCGACAAATAAGACTAATGCTTTGAACCAGGTGCTGCTGGGCATTCACGAACCTCATCATTAACAAACCAGTGCCGGAAGTACCGGCATATCCAATCAGTCCGTGATTCGCTGCGCATCATAATGGAAGCCCTTCCACTGCGCAATTTTTACACACTTCATCAGGACTGACTAAAGCGAAAGAGCGGCAGTAAGTAACGCTCTGCCTGCTTAACTATCTCGGCATAGTTTTCAGGTTCGAGGGTACGCCACAGGCGCTGGTACCATACGTCCTCCCCCTCGCCGCTGACCACCATATTGCCTTCATAAGCCTGCAGGAATTTGCTCCGTGCCTTAGCGAGCGTCTCCTCATCTTTTAACATCGCATCATTTGTTGCGTCATAACAGGCTTTTATCCATGCCCCACCGCTTTCGGGCAGCAGCAGCAGCGGTTTTTTCATCCCCTCGCGGTAGCCCTCGACTAGCTCCTCAAGGTACTTGAGGGCCTCTTCCTGCTTGAGAGGTGGGAACTGCCAGGCTTTATCGTTGCGGACAAACAGCCGACTCTCTCCCGTTCCGCCGCTGGCACAGTAGACAAGATGTTCCAGCCAAAGTTGCAGCCCCTGTGAAACCTTCAGCATCGAAGGACGCCAGCGCAGCAGGCCATCCTCCTGCACGTGCTGTAGCCAGCCGGTCAGGTGTACCTTGCCGCAGTCAAGCTCGATCTCCATGCTCTCGGCTGGCTTGCGGTGCTCATGAACCCGCGATGCCAGCTGCTGCATCTCCTGATGCTGGCTCTCCCAGACAATCTCACCAAATGCGCCGTAGGGGAGCTGGCCTGCCGCACGGTACTGACGGAAGAGTTTCTCGACGTCCTCCTCCTCTACCAGGGTGTTGAGCAGCGCCTGGTTGAGCTGGTAGCGGTCCAGGCCATCAATGATGAACGGCTCGGCGTCGGGAATATCGCTCGCCTCGGGACGGAAGTTAACCTTCAGACGCATCTGGAAGAAGGCCCGCACCGGATGCGCCCAGAAGCGCTGCAGCTGCTCAAACGCCAGCGTCTCCAGCGGCTCATCGTCCAGCTCCTGAATAAAGGTGGCATGAGCCACTCCCTGCTGGCTGGCGGCGGGCAACCACTCCCTGGCGTAGCTTTGCAGCTCATCGGCAATAAAGTTTTCTGCATCGAACGGCATTCGCGTATGCAGGTGAGTAATATGATCCACCACCCGTCGCGCGCTCTCGTCGCAGGTGAGCGCCTCATCGCCGGGCAGATAGTGGCTCTGCCCGATATAGTCCACCAGCTCCTGCACCAGCACCGACGGGAACCGTTCGCTGTTATCCTGAATCGAGCGCCCGATATAGCTAATGTAGAGCTTCTGCTGCGCGGAGATAAGCGCCTCCAGGAAGAGGTAGCGGTCATCGTCCCGGCGGCTACGGTCGCCGCGCATCGGTTTCTGGCTCATCAAATCAAAGCCAAGCGGGGCCAGCGCACGCGGATAGACGCCATCGTTCATCCCCAGCAGGCAAACGACCTTAAAGGGGATCGAGCGCATCGGCATCAGGGTACAGATATTAATAGGCCCGGCGAGGAAGCGCTGGCTGATGCGCTCCTGATCGAGCCTCTGCGCCAGCTCGTCGCGCAACAGCGAGAGCGGCACCGCCTCGTCATAGTGTGCGCCAACGCCCTGGGTAATGACCGCCTGCCACTGCTGTTCAATCAGCGCCAGCGCAGCTTCGGTATCGGGATCCGGCAGGAAGAAGTCGTTGAGCATGTCCCGGCAGACCGGTAGCCACTCGGCCAGCGGGCGATCCTGAGCCAGCCCTTTGCGCCACAGCCTGAGCTGCATTAGCAGCGAGGCCAGATGGCCCACCAGCTCGGCAATCAGGCCGCTGGACTCATCGTAGGGCAGCACCGACTGCCACTCGCCCTGACGGCTCTCCATTGCATAGCCAAGCAGCATACGCGTCAGACCAAACTGCCAGGTGTGCTGCCCGGTCGCAGGCAGCGCCAGCTCGCGCACGTTGTCGTCATCCATGCCCCAGCGCACGCCGGACTCGTTGACCCACTGGCGGAGATAGCGCAGCCCCTCTTCGTCGATGTTAAACCGTGCGGCAAGCACCGGCACGTCCAGCAGGGCCAGCACGTCCTCCGACTGAAAACGGCTGTCCGGCAACGAAAGCAGGCTGATAAAAGCCTGAAGCGCCGGGTGTGACTGCCGGGCGCGACGGTCGGAGATAGCATAGGGCAGATAGCGTTCCCCGCTGGCGCTGCCAAATACCGCCTGGATAAAGGGGCTGTAGCTGTCGATATCCGCCACCATCACAATGATGTCGCGCGGGGAGAGGCTGGGATCCTCCTCCAGCATCGCCAGCAGGCGATCGTGCAGCACCTCCACCTCCCGCTGCGGGCTGTGGCAGACGTGCACCGCCACGCTGCGGTCCTCCCGCTCCAGCCTGCGCTTAGCGTCGCTGCGCTCATACTCCTTGGCCGTTACGCCAGCGACGGCGCTGTTTTTCAGCTCCAGGATGTCATACTGCAGGTTTTGCAGCAGCGCGCCGGGCGTAATATCAACGAAAGCGTCGAGATCGTCGTAGCGATCCATCCCTGCCAGCAGATAGATGTAGTCGCGCCCCAGCTTGCCCCACGAGGCCAGCAGCGGGTTACCCACCTCCTGCTCGCCTTCGCTGTTAAACAGGCCCTCTACCGGCTGATCTTCACGGAACAGGGCCACCGGATGGGCATCAAGGTGGTGTTTACGCTGGCGGGCAATGAGCCGGGAGAGAAACGCCGGATCTTTGATATCCCCCCAGTAGTAGCGGCAGGGATTGGTAAACAGCAGGTGAATATCCACGTGCTTGCCCAGCGCCTGCAGCGCCTGGAGATAGACCGGCGGCAGAGCCGAAATGCCGCAGATGAACACCCGGGAAGGCAGCCCGGCAGGTGGCGTCGTCGCGGACTCCAGCACGTTGATAAAACGCTGATAGAGGTTGGCGCGGTGCCAGTGCGGCTGCCCCAGCGCCGCAGTGTGCTCCACTAGCGCCCGCCAGAGCGGTGCCTGCCAGATCTGCGCTTCACCGAGGCCATCGATCAGGCCGCCCTCTTCCCAGCGCGTGAGCCACTCCGGGCGAAAGACCAGATACTGATCGTAGAGATCCGCCACCCGAGACGAAAGCTGGAACAGCTTGCGCTTGTCATCGTCGTCGTTGAGGTAGTGGCGAAGCATGGTGAACGCCTCCTGCTCCAGCATCTGCGGCAGCAGGGTCATCAGCTTCCAGCTCATGCTCTGTTTATTAAAGGCGCTCTCTTTCGGGATGTCCGGCAGCACGCGGACAAACATATCCCAGATAAAGCTCGCCGGGAGCGGAAAGTCGATATTGGCAGCGATGCCAAACTTTTGCGACAGCGTCATCTGTAGCCATTGCGCCATGCCGGTACTCTGTACCAGCACCATTTCGGCCTCAAAGGGATCGTCGAGCCGTTCGCGCTCAACGATAAACTCCATCAACGCTTCCAACACATCCAGACGATTGGAGTGATAGACCCTTAACATAAACGCTCCTGACTACTTATAAACTGGGCAATATAACCGCGTCATCTTCCCCTGCCTGCCCACCGGCGAGGTGATGGTTACGCTGATGCTGACACATCCGGCGTCCGTTGTCTGTACCCGGCTGACCTGCCAGCCGGGCGGTAGCGGCGCGGGTCGGAGCTGCGCCTGCTGCCAGCCGTAGCGCCACAGGTAGCGGTAGTGGCTCCAGGCGGTGAAGCCCTCAAGCAGCACGCGATGATACCCTGTCAGCGCCGTGACAACCATGACCAGCAGCACCATTGCCAGCAACGTTTCCGGCAGGCTAAAGCCCCTCTGGCGAGCTACGGCATCTGACACTGGCGTATCTCCTTGAGAGGACAGAAATCGCTCCAGCCGTGGGGCGAAAACGTCACGCCGCTCTCGCCTATCGCTCCACTGCGCCACAGGATTTCACTCCCGCTGGCGGCGATCAGTAGCAGCGTCCGGTCGGCAAAAATGCGCAGGCAGACCCGCCACGGCTGGCTGCGATGCGCCCGGCACTGCACGGCAGGCTGCATCTGCCAGGCCTGCATTCGCCCCCACCCCAGCGCCGAGTGAGCATCGGCCAAATTGCGCATTGCCCGACTTTCGCTGGTAATGCGCTGCGTATGGGTGCGCTGGCGCTGGTTTAAACCGTTAAGCATCAGGCTACCTAACACCAGCAGCAGGAGCACCAGCGCCAGGGATGATATTCCTCTTTCGTCTCTCACAGATTTCACTTTTCATAAATTGTACCCCGCCACGCTGTACGTCGCGCTAATGGCTTCCTCGGGATGGTTAAGGGGAGCCGCCGCCAGCGTGACCGTCAGCACGGGGGCTAAAACGCCCTGCGGTTGGCGGATCACCGTGAAGCGCTGCACGCTGACCGTGACGGGATCGGTGATTTTATCCCACCCTTTCTCTTCGCAGCTCTCTGCCCCCTGCCGCGTCTCCAGTACGCCGTTCTGCAAGCGAAAGCCGGTCTGCTCGGCCTCCGAGAGAGGCGAATGCTCCCACCGGCCATTGCTGTTGGCATCCCACTGGACGATCACGCAGGCCCCCTGCCGCCCCATCACCAGCGGCTCTCCGCTGCACTCTCCCCGGCAGTAGCCAGCCCGCTGGAGATGTTTTCCCAGCGTGAAAAGATGCTGCCAAACCGTCTCTTCCAGCGCTTGCTGCCGGGTCTGATGGAGCATCGCCGCTTGCAGCGCAGGCAAAAATCGGGCGGCGCTGAGCAGAAGTACGCTGCCGATGGTCATCGCGATGAGCACCTCCAGCAGGGAGAAACCACCTTCGGTCAGCTGCATGAGTCGCTGTCTGTATGCTGGCATACTCTTATCCGCCCCCAGTTCGATACAATGATTTGCCACTCCCCCGCCTCGCTGCGCAGCGTGATATGTCCGGCCCATGCCGTATTGCGCAGCCCGTAAAAGCCGAGCGAGGGGGTGATATCCACCAGCCTCACCTCAGGCCAGAGAGGACGCAGCGCAAAGGGATTGTCCGCGCCGCACGTTGCCTGCGCATCAGTTGACGCCAGCAGGCACCAGCGGCCGCTCTCCTGCCTCATCTGTACCTTGCGATCCCGGTTGTGCCAGTTGGCGTCGTCCCGCAGCAGTTCCAGATAGTCACGCACCTGCCAGGTGGTTTGCCACAGACGCTGGTGCGCCTGGTAACTCTGCCAGCCGTACAGCCCCGACGCGCCAAGGATCACCAGCACAATCATCGCCACCGTGATCTCTATAAGGGTGTAACCCTGCTCTTTTTTCATGGCCGTACTCTGCGCCTGATGCGCGATGCATGCGAGGTGAGATGCTCGCTTTTACGAGGCGCTACGGGAAAAATATCGGGGATTGCAGAGGGTTACATCACAGCGGGAAAGCGGATCGCAGAATGGGGTAAAAGCGGAAAAAAACCGGCGCAGTAACGCGCCGGCTGTGGCAGGCTGTGATTATCAGATAGCGACCGGGGCTTTGATGCCGGGGTGCGGATCGTAGCCTTCGATCTCAAAGTCGTCGAAGCGGTAGTCAAACAGCGACGCCGGCTTACGCTTGATAACAAGCTTCGGCAGCGCGCGCGGCTCACGGCTCAGCTGCAGGTGCGTCTGTTCCATGTGGTTGCTGTAGAGATGGGTATCGCCGCCGGTCCAGACGAAGTCACCTACCTCCAGGTCGCACTGCTGCGCCATCATATGCACCAGCAGCGCATAGCTGGCGATATTAAACGGCAGGCCGAGGAAGACATCGCAGGAGCGCTGGTAGAGCTGGCAGGAGAGCTTGCCATCCGCCACGTAAAACTGGAAAAACGCGTGGCACGGGGCCAGCGCCATTTTGTCCAGCTCGCCCACGTTCCAGGCGGAGACGATGATCCGTCGGGAGTCCGGATCGGTCTTCAGCTGGTTCAGCACGGTCGCGATCTGGTCGATGTGGCGACCATCCGGCGTTGGCCATGCGCGCCACTGTTTGCCGTAGACCGGGCCGAGATTACCCTGCTCGTCGGCCCACTCGTCCCAGATAGAGACGTTGTTTTCATGCAGGTAGGCGATATTGGTATCGCCCTGCAGGAACCACAGCAGCTCATGAATGATTGAGCGCAGGTGGCAGCGCTTGGTGGTCACCAGCGGGAAGCCCTCCTGCAGGTTAAAGCGCATCTGATGGCCAAAAATGGAAAGCGTGCCGGTGCCGGTACGGTCGTTTTTCGGTGTGCCTTCATCCAGCACTTTTTGCATCAGTTCTAAATACTGTTTCATGATTCCTCAGGAGACGTGTTGCTGCGGGCGACGGCGGTACGCCCAGACCATCATCAGCGCGCCCGCAATAATCATTGGGATAGAGAGGATCTGGCCCATGCTGATGTACTGCACCCACTCGCCGGTAAACTGCGCGTCCGGCTGGCGGAAGAACTCCACGATAATGCGGAACGCGCCATAGCCGATCAGGAACAGGCCTGATACTGCACCCATCGGGCGGGGCTTACGGATAAACAGGTTAAGGATGATAAACAGCACAACCCCCTCCAGCGCCAGCTCGTAAAGCTGTGAAGGGTGGCGCGGCAGTACGCCGTAGGTGTCAAAAATAGACTGCCACTCCGGGTGCGAAGGCAGCAGCGCCATATCCTCAGCACGGGAGTTAGGGAAGAGCATCGCCAGCGAGAAGCTCGGATCGACGCGGCCCCACAGTTCGCCGTTGATAAAGTTACCCAGTCGCCCGGCGCCCAGCCCAAACGGGATCAGCGGTGCGATAAAGTCGGAGACCTGGAAGAAGGTACGCTTGGTGCGTTTGGCAAAGATAATCATTACCACGATCACGCCAACCAGGCCGCCGTGGAAGGACATGCCGCCATCCCAGACGCGGAACAGATAGAGCGGATCCTGGATAAAGGTCGGGAAGTTATAGAACAGCACATAGCCGATGCGCCCGCCAAGGAAGACGCCCAGGAAGCCCGCATAGAGCAGGTTTTCCACTTCGTTTTTTGTCCAGCCGCTGCCGGGACGATTTGCGCGGCGGCCAGCCAGCCACATGGCAAAAATAAAGCCAACGAGGTACATCATGCCGTACCAGTGCAACGAAACCGGTCCGATAGAGAAAATTACCGGATCGAAATCGGGAAAACGCAGATATCCATTATTCATCTGTCACCACAAAGTGTTGTTATTCCGCCAAAAATCGACAGCGGTTAAGATGTGCGCTCGCTTAACAGGGCGCTCCAAAGCTGGGAATCATAGCATAAGCCAGGCGGGCGATTAGGGCGAAGTTGTAAAAGATCTGTATCGTCCCTTTACCCGCCGCCGGTGCGCTAGCGTCCGCCGCGGATCAGGCCACCCATGCCACGGCGCTCCATAAAGGCAGCCACCTGATGGCGCACCTCGGTGGTAAACTGCGCTTCCAGGGTACGGTTTGCCAGCGTCTCGGCATCCTCGCGGTCGATATGACGCAGCAGATATTTAACGCGGGCCACCGAACGGCCGTTCATCGACAGATGACGGTAACCAAGACCGATCAGCACTGCCACGCACATCGGATCGCCCGCCATTTCACCGCACAGGCAGAGATCGATGCCATAGCGCTCCGTCTCCTGGGCGATAGTCGCCAGCGCCCGCAGCACCGCCGGATGCAGGCTGTCGTAGAGGCTTGCCACGCGGGTGTTGTTGCGATCCACTGCCAGAAGGTACTGGGTGAGATCGTTGGTGCCGACGGAGATAAAATCGACCCGGCTGGCCAGATGCGCCAGCATAAAGACCATGGAAGGGACCTCCAGCATCACGCCGATGCGCGGTCTGGGGATGGCGTAGCCGATCATCTCTTCCACTTCCCGCCCGGCGCGCTCAATCAGGCGGCGAGCTTCGTCCACCTCTTCAATGCTGGTGACCATCGGCAGCAGGATGCTGAGGTTGCCGGTGGCGGCGTTGGCACGCAGCATGGCCCGCACCTGAATCAGGAAAATCTCTGGCTGATCGAGCGTAATACGGATCCCACGCCAGCCAAGGCAGGGGTTCTCCTCGCTGATGGGCATATAGGGCAGCTGCTTATCCGCGCCGACGTCCAGCGTGCGCAGGGTCACCGGCTTCTCGTTAAAGAGCTGCAGCATCCCCTGGTACTGGGCCACCTGCTCCTCTTCAGAAGGGAAGCCGCTTTGCAGCATAAACGGGATTTCAGTTCGGTAGAGGCCAATGCCGTCGATACGGCTGCCAAGCTGCTCCTCATGCGCAGGACTCAGCCCGGCGTTGAGCATCACCTTAACCCGTTCGCCGCTTTTCAGCTGAGCGGGAAGGTTAACCTCATCCTCCGCGAGCTTGCTTAGCTCGTTCTCTTCGGTGATAAGACGCTGGTACTCCTGAAGCAGGATCGGCTCAGGATCGACCAGCAGCTCACCCCGGTAGCCGTCCACCACCAGTGTACGACGATGCAGTACCGAGGGCTGAATATCGGCCCCCATGACCGTTGGAATGCCCAGCGCGCGCACCATAATCGCCGCGTGGGAGTTGGCCGCGCCGTCGCGTACTACGACGCCCACCAGCCGATCGTGAGGCAGCTCGGCCAGCGTGGTAGCAGAGAGCTCGTCAGCGACCAGCACAAAGCGCTCGGGCCAGGTATTGGGGCCCTGTAGGCTATCGTCGAGGTGGAACAGCAGGCGCTGCCCCAGCGTGCGCAGATCGCCAGCACGCTCCTTGAGATAACCGTCGGAGAGAGCGGCAAACTGTTCGGCAAAGCGTCCGATGACCTTTTTCACCGCCCACTCAGCCACGAAACCGCGATCGACCTCGTCGAACAGCTCGCGTCTGAGGCGGGCGTCTGACAGCAGGTGCGAATAGAGATCGAAGATGGCCGCCGTCTCTTTCTGCTGCCCGGCAGAGAAGCGCTTGCTGTAGCGACGAAACTCGCCGGCGGCCTCTTCCAGCGCACCGGTGAGCCGCTCGCGCTCAAGGGCGGTGTCCAGCGTCGAGGCCTCGTAGACCTGCTCCATCAGCGGCAGCGTGGCATCCATCCACCCCTCGGCGATGGCAACGCCGGGTGCGGCAGGCAGGGCACGAATACGCGTCTGGCGATACTGACCAAACAGAGCGGTAAGCTGTGACTGGGAGAGGATCGCCGCCATCTGGGTGGCCAGCGTGACCAGGAATGACTCTTCGCTCTCATCAAACTGGCGCAGCTCGCGCTGTTGCACCACCAGCACGCCCAGCAGCTGACGCCGCTGGATAATCGGCACGCCAAGGAAGGCGCGGAACCGCTCCTCTTTTACCGAGGGAATGTATTTAAAGCTGGGGTGCTTTTGCGCGTCGGCGAGGTTAATCGGCTCCGCCAGCCTGCCTACCAGGCCGACGATACCCTGATCGAATGCGAGCGTGATGGTGCGACCGCGCGGCTTTTTCAAACCGCGCGTCGCCATCAGGTAATAGCAGCGTCTGTCGTGATCGGCGAGGTAGACCGAACAGACTTCGGTATCCATCGCCAGACAGATGTCCGTCACCAGAATATCCAGCGCCTCGTTAAGGCGCGGCGCGCTGGCAACTTTCTCAACTATTTCTCGTAACCGGGTGAGCATGATATGTATGGCTTATCCTCTCTTACGTCGCCAGGCAGGAGAGTGTTGTGGCTTTGGGGTGCTCTCTGCCAGCGCCATGACCACACTTGCAAACTCCTTCATCACCCGACGATAAACATCGCGCTTAAACGAGACAACCTGACGAACAGGATACCAGTAGCTTACCCAGCGCCAGCCATCAAACTCAGGTGTACTGCTGGTTTGCATATTGATATCCGCATCGTTGCTGATCAACTGCAAAAGAAACCACTTCTGTTTTTGGCCGATACAAACCGGCTTTGTGTCCCAACGCACCAAACGTTTTGGTAACTTGTAACGCAACCAGCTGCGGGTCGAAGCAAGAATACGTACATCCTTACGGCTCAGCCCCACCTCTTCGAACAGCTCCCGGTACATAGCCTGCTCCGGGGACTCTCCAGGGTTGATACCGCCCTGGGGAAACTGCCATGAGTGCTGACCGAAGCGCCTGGCCCACATCACCTGGCCTTGTCGATTACAGATTACGATACCCACATTTGGGCGGTAGCCATCGTCATCAATCACCGGACTACCTCAAAATAAACCTGAATTAAACGATTGTTTCACACTCGTGAGATACGGTAAACCACTCTCTCAATGCGCTATAACCGAATAACATTTGAATAACTCACAATTATCACCTGAGTTATAAACAGAATGGGCGCACCGGCGGCGGTTTTATTCACGATTTCTGTGGATAGAGTTGTGCAGAAGTACGGAATTACTCCGGGAAAACCCTGACGGCCCTGAACAATCAGTTTATCACTCGTAAAAATAATTTGGGACTATTCATTAGGTTATATCACGATCTTTATGCTATCGGGATCATTATGTGATGTGTATCACAGGCACGATCCGACAACTGATGAAAGATCGAACAGAGTCGGTTTTATCCACAGTTTGTGCCAATAAGTTAAGCACAATTTGTGCGAAAATTCGATTTTGGTCGCACGTCAAGGCTGTAAATGGAAACAGTAGTGCGGGTTTTTCTCACTTATCCCACTTTTCTGTGGATAACATGGTGTAAGATCCTGTTCATTGTCAGTGACCAGAATTGGAAAACATTGCGAGCCGTTGCGCAACACAGAGCACGCAAGGGAAAAAAATCCTAAAAATCATTGCGTTGTTTATCGCTGTGGGAAAAAATCTATCGCGTTGCCCCCTGTGCACTATTGCTGTTCATTTTTTAACCAGAGGTTGTACATATGCTGCCGCTCTCTCCTTTTACCTCTCCGCCGGACTCAGAAAGCGCCCTGCTTGAGCAGGCGCAGCGGTTGGCCGGGCTGACTCTTGGCGAGCTGGGTGCGCTGGCTGGACTGCCGGTTCCCGCAGACTTCAAGCGTGATAAGGGCTGGACTGGGGTGCTGCTGGAGCGCTGGCTAGGGGCGAGCGCGGGCAGCAAGCCTGAGCAAGATTTCGCTGCGCTAGGGGTCGAGCTGAAGACCATTCCGGTGGATAGCCTGGGCCGTCCGCTGGAGACAACCTTCGTTTGCGTTGCGCCGCTGACCGGCAACAGCGGCGTCACATGGGAGAGCAGCCACGTGCGTCACAAGCTGAAGCGGGTGCTGTGGATCCCGGTAGAGGGCTCGCGGGAGATCCCTGTCGCCAGCCGCCGGGTTGGCTCGCCGCTGCTGTGGAGTCCCAGCGAGCAGGAAGAGCAGCAGTTGCGCATGGACTGGGAGGAGCTGATGGATCTTATCGTGCTGGGACAGGTAGAGAGTATTACCGCCCGTCATGGCGAGGTGCTACAGCTTCGCCCAAAAGCGGCGAACAGCAAGGCCCTGACCGAGGCGGTGGGCCAGCATGGCCAGCCGGTTCTGACGCTGCCGCGCGGCTTCTATCTGAAAAAGAACTTCACTCGCGCACTGCTGGCCCGGCATTTTTTGTTGCAGGGATATTAAATTTTTTGCCCTCGCCTGCCGGAGGCTTATAATTAGCGCTTCTTTTTTTGGCAGGACTTTACGATGTTATTTGCATGGATAACCGATCCCAACGCCTGGCTCGCGCTCGGTACGCTGACGCTGCTGGAGATTGTGCTCGGGATCGACAATATTATTTTCCTCTCTCTGGTCGTCGCTAAACTTCCAACCGCACAGCGCAACCATGCCCGGCGTATTGGCCTGGCAGGCGCAATGCTGATGCGTCTGGCACTGCTGGCCTCTATCTCATGGGTGACCCGGCTGACGACGCCGCTGTTCAGCGCTTTCGATCATGCGGTCTCCGCTCGCGATCTGATCCTGCTGCTCGGCGGTCTGTTCCTGATCTGGAAGGCCAGCAAGGAGATCCATGAAACGATCGAAGGTGAAGAGGAGGGGCTGAAAACCAACGTTCACTCTTTCCTCGGCGCCATCGTGCAGATCATGATGCTGGATATTATCTTTAGCCTCGACTCGGTCATTACGGCGGTCGGTCTGTCGGATCATCTGTTCATTATGATGGCGGCGGTGGTGATCTCCGTCGGCGTGATGATGTTTGCCGCCCGCCCTATCGGCGAATTTGTCGATCGTCACCCATCGGTAAAAATGTTGGCTCTGTCGTTCCTGATCTTGGTTGGCTTTACGCTGATGCTGGAGAGTTTTGGCATCCACGTGCCGAAAGGCTATATCTATTTCGCCATGTTCTTCTCGATTGCCGTCGAGACCCTGAACCTGTTGCGCAATAAAAAGAATCCGCTGTGATCTCTCGCTCCCCCACTCCGGGGGAGCCATCGCTACTTACCCTGGCGCGTCGTTTCACCTTCGTTAAGCGTTATGCTTTCAACATGCCCGTCTGAGAACTCAATCCCTGTTACCACGCTTCGTTGTGACGCACGATCGCCAGGCGCTTCCAGTATGTATTGCACGATGTACTGCCCTTTTTCCGGGAAGTGATAAAAGTCAGGGGGTATACATAGATTGCCATTTTCTATGGCTAGCGCGGGTGAGTCTGTGAATTTTAGTTTTTGCGGAGGGGTGCCACGCGGATTTATGGCGATCAGAGTAGGCTGGTAGCGACCGGCATCTGGAACCTGGAAGCATATGTTTTCCCCAATCTTACTGACGGCCGCTGTTTCATCGGCTTTTAATCTGTCGCCCGAGCCTGGACAGCCAGCGAGAAAGGTTATTGAAGCAACCAGTAATAGCGGGCTAATTTTGCTAGTGCTTTTCATTATTATCCCCATGGGAAGTAACGCATTGTTTTTTCATATTTTTGTCTAATTACTGCTTCGCTCAGATCTCCATCCAATGTAATATCCCCTCTTCGCCTGAGTATCATCCATAATGAATATCCATAGTTAGTCAGTATAAAATAATCTGCAATAATCTGAGCTTGTTGCTCCATTGGATAGCGTCTTAACGGTCGGCCATCTAGACTATAACGATAACTGACAGCAAAGCTAACTAAGCCCCTTGCTATAATATTCATACCTCTTTCACGCTGCCATACATGACTCATCTCGTGAATGAAAAGATGCCTGAGGGGATAATCTGCTACAGAAAAATCATTGGTATACCAAGTTCTGAAGTACAGTTCTCCATTCGGGGTCATCGCAGTATCTTTGTTTTGCAGACCGAAAGGTAAGTAACTTCCATGATGGATCCAAACTTTGCTGTAGTGAATCGCCTCTCCAAAAACTGTTCTAGCAATCTTAATCTCACCCAATGTAAGTAACCTAAGGCAACCTTCCTTTTGCTCACTCATACACATCTCCTTTTCTAACCATAACATTCAGGTAGGCGAATGTAAGAAATGGTTTGAAGTTAAAGGATTAAGATAACTTAATGATGAAGAGCATTTGTTACTTTGAGTGCGCCGTCGAGACCCTGAACCTGTTGCGTAATAAAAAGAATCCGCTGTGATCTCTCGCTCCCCCGCTACGGGGGAGCCATCGCTGCATTAATGGGCGAGAAATTTGATGATGACGCCTGAAGCGACGCCGGTAATCGCAATCATTGAGCCAATAATCGCCATAGCCTGAGTCCTGATAACGCTATGTAGCTCAGCTTTGACGTCAGAAATCTTAGCCTTGGTTTCCGCTATCTCTAATCTGGTTCCCGTTATTTCTACTCTGATTGTTGAGATATCCTCCTTCGTTGCATAGTTGGACTTAATTACGGCGACATCCGTTACCAGCGACTCTACTTTCTCCTCAAGCGTTTTGACGCGTATCTCCATTTCTCCTTCTCCGTTACTTTTTACCATTTTATCTCTCGCTCCCCCGCTACGACAGAGCCATCACTCGATCAATGGGCGAGAAATTTGATGATGACGCCTGAAGCGACGCCAGTAATCGCAATCATTGAGCCAATAATCGCCATAGCCTGAGTCCTGATAACGCTATGTAGCTCAGCTTTGACGTTGGCAACTTCAATTCTGATTGCAGACGTATCCTCCTTCGTTGCATAGTTGGACTTAATCACGGCGACATCCGTTACCAGCGACTCGACCTTCTCCTCAAGCGTTTTCACGCGTATCTCCATCTCTCCTTCTCCGTTACTTTTTACCTTTTATCTCTCGCTCCCCCGCTACGGCAGAGCCATCTCGCTCAATGGGCGAGAAATTTGATGATGACGCCTGAAGCGACGCCGGTAATCGCGATCATCGAGCCAACGATCGTCGTAACCTGCGCTCTAAGCGTGTTATGAAGCTCGGCCTTTACATCTGCAATCCTGACGTTAGTCTCTGCTATTTCTACCCTGATGGTTGAAACGTCCTCCTTTGTTGCATAGTTAGATTTAATCACGGCGACATCCGTTACCAGCGACTCGACCTTCTCCTCAAGCGTTTTCACGCGTATCTCCATCTCTCCCTCTCCGTTACTTGTAACGTTAATTACAACGCGAAAATATTACCATGCTACGCGTATAGTAAACCGTGGCGAATGCCGCTATTTCTTGTAGTCTTTTAAGATTTTCCCGCTTTTTCCTTTCGTATCCATGCGTTATTACTACACTCAATACAGATTTTGGCCTTGAGAAGGAGAAAAGCCGTGAAAAAATGGGCAGTAGTGATTTCCGCAGTGGGTTTAGCCTGCGCAGTTTCAGGATGCAGCAGCGACTATGTGATGGCGACGAAAGATGGCCGTATGATCCTGACCGAAGGCAAGCCGGCAGTAGATGATGATACCGGGCTGGTCAGCTATCGCGACCTGCAGGGCAACGAGATGCAGATTAACCGTGATGACGTGTCGCAAATTATCGAACGATAAGTGCTAAGGTCAGCAATCTGCTGGCCTTTTGATTTTTCTCTTCCCCTTTTGCCTCCCCTCTGCCATGTTTATATTCCTTTGTCAGGAAGCCCCTGACGTTGTTAAAAAACAAGGAAGCCGGCTATGCATTATCACCGTATCCCTCACAGCTCGCTTGAGATAAGCACGCTGGGGCTGGGCACAATGACCTTTGGTGAGCAGAACAGCGAAGCCGAGGCCCATGCACAGCTTGATTACGCCGTAGCCCAGGGTATTAACCTGATCGATGTGGCAGAGATGTACCCCGTGCCGCCGCGCCCGGAGACGCAGGGTTTAACCGAGACCTACGTCGGCAACTGGCTGGCGAAGCACGGCAACCGTGAAAAACTGGTTATCGCCTCCAAAGTAAGCGGGCCGAGCCGCAATAACGACAGCGGCATTCGCCAGAATCAGGTACTGGATCGCAAGAATATTCGTGAAGCGCTGGATGCCAGCCTGAAACGCCTGCAAACCGACTATCTCGATCTCTACCAGGTCCACTGGCCACAGCGTCCGACCAACTGCTTTGGCAAGCTGGGCTATGAGTGGGCCGAATCCACCCCCGCCGTCACCATTCTCGACACGCTGGAAGCGCTGACCGAGTGTCAGCGGGCGGGCAAGATCCGCTACATCGGCGTCTCAAACGAAACGGCGTTTGGCGTGATGCGCTATCTGCACCTGGCGGATAAGCACGATCTGCCGCGCATCGTTACCATCCAGAACCCCTATAGCCTGCTTAACCGCAGCTTTGAGGTCGGTCTGTCAGAGGTGAGCCAGTTTGAGGGCGTTGAACTGCTGGCCTACTCCTGCCTGGCCTTCGGCACCCTGACCGGCAAATACCTGAACGGTGCGAAGCCCGCCGGGGCGCGCAACACGCTGTTTAGCCGCTTTACGCGCTACAGCGGCGAGCAGACGCAAAAAGCGATCGCTGCCTACGTGGATATCGCTAAACGGCATAATCTGGACGCGGCGCAGATGGCGCTGGCCTTTGTCCGCCGTCAGCCGTTCGTGGCCAGCACCCTGCTGGGCGCCACGACCATGGAGCAGCTAAAAACCAACGTTGAGAGCCTCTATCTGGAGCTGAGCGAAGAGGTATTAGCGGAGATTGAAGCGGTGCATAAGGTTTATACCTACCCAGCACCGTAGTACGGATACCGTGTCGACTGTAGGCCCGGTAAGCGTAGCGCCACCGGGCATAACTATGCCGATGCGATAACGCCGGGCGGCACTGCGTTTGCCCGGCCTACAGTGGCTGTAGTGGCATAGAGTGGTTAGCGACGGCGCTGCCACAGCCACAGGCCAGCAATCGCCAGCGCAAACAGCACGCCGAAGCCTACCCCGACGCCGACCACCGGCGCACCCGCCTTCACCGCCAGCGAATACAGCCCCAGCATCAGCAGCATCGCCGCGTTCTCGCCCAGGTTCTGCACCGCGATAGCGTTGCCCGCCCCGACGGAACGTTTCCCGCGCTCCTGCAAAAGCGCATTGAGCGGCACGACGAAAAACCCGCCCAGGATGCCGATGAGCACCAGCAGACCGTAGGCGGGCAGCAGTGCATGTTGTAACGAAAAGAGCGTCACCACCACGCCGATAAGGATCCCGGCAGGCATGCAGCGAGCCACCTTCTCCAGCGTCACCAGCTTCGCCGCCACGCCCGCGCCAACAACGATACCCACCGCCACCATGGCGTTAAGGTAGGTTGGCGTCGCGTTATCGCTGATGCCGAGCGCCACCGGCACCCACAGTACCAGCAGGAAGCGCAGCGTCACCCCCGCGCCCCAGAACAGGCTGGTGCCCACCAGCGAGAAGCGGGTTTCGCCATTCAGCCACAGCGTTTTACAGGCGTGAAAGAAGCTCTGGGTCATTGGGGCAAAACGCCAGCTCTGACCAGGCCGTGCCGCAGGCAGTTTGGGGATCAGCAGGTTCGCCACCACCGCCCCGGCGTAGACCAGGGCGCATACGCCGAGCGCTGCCAGCACATGCCAGTCCGCCAGCACGCCCCCAGCCACCGAGCCAAGCAGGATGGCAGCGATAGTCGAAGATTCCATTAGGCCGTTGGCCTTCACCAGCTTATCGCCAGTGGTGAGCTCGCCAAGGATGCCGTATTTGGCCGGGGAGTAGGCCGCCGCGCCAATGCCCACCAGCGTATAACCAACAAACGGGTTAACGCCCACGCAGATACTCAGCGCGCCGAGCAACTTCAGCCCGTTAGCGAACATCATCACCCGCCCCTTGGCAAAGCTGTCCGCCACCTGACCGACAAAGGGGGCGAAGAGTATGTAAGCACCTACAAACACCATCTGCAGGATTGGCTGGCTCCAGTCGGGATAAAACTCCGCCTTGAGCAGCGCCAGGGTGGCAAACAGCAGGGCGTTGTCACCAAACGCCGAGAGGAACTGGGCGGCGGTGACCGCCAGCATCCCCTTCGACAGGAGAGAGTTGTTCGTGCTTACTGGCTCATGCATGTTCCGCTTCCGCCTCGTCGAGTTTGCTCTTTAGGGTAACAAAATCCGGTTTGCCGCTGCCCAACACCGGCAGCTGCTTCAGGAAACGGATATCTCGCGGCACGGCCAGCTCCGGCACGCCCTGCGCACGCGCCTGCTTAAGCAACGTCTCACGGGTCAGCTCGCTGTCGGTGGTAAACATCACCAGCGCCTCGCCTTTACTGGCGTCGCTCTTCACAACCGTAGCGTGCATTTTGTCCGGCGAGGCCATGAGCGCCAGCTGCTCTACCATCTCCAGCGAGATCATCTCCCCGGCGATTTTGGCGAAGCGCTTGGCCCGGCCCTGGATCTGCACAAAGCCCTGCTCATCGAAGCGCACGATATCCCCGGTGTCATACCAGCCGGGTTCGCTCACACCCTCGGCGTTCTCCGCCGCCGGGCGTTCAAGCACGCCGGGGTTCTCAACGCGCAGGTAGCCGGTCATGATGTTCGGCCCCTTCAGCTGGAGCCTGCCGCCCTCTTCAATGCCCGGCACCGCCATCAGACGTGCGTCCATGCCTGGCAGAATACGCCCCACCGTACCCGGCTTCGCCGCCATCGGCACGTTGATGGAGACCACCGGCGCACACTCGGTGACGCCGTAGCCCTCCAGCACCCGCAGGCCGAACTTATCCTGCCAGAGCTGGCGGGTGCTCTCCTGTAGTTTTTCCGCCCCGGCGACCACGTAGCGCAGGCGGTAGAAGTCGTAAGGGTTGGCAAAGCGGGCATAGTGCCCAAGGAAGGTCGAGGTGCCAAACAGCACGGTGCAGTTACGGTCATAAACCAGCTCCGGCACGATACGGTAGTGCAGCGGGCTGGGATAGAGAAAGACCTCTGCCCCGGTCAGCAGCGGGGTAAAGAGCCCCACGGTCAGGCCGAAGGAGTGGAACAGCGGCAGGGCCGACATAAAGCGATCCCGGGCGGTAAAGTCCGCGATGGTGCGGATCTGCTCCACGTTAGCGAGAATGCTTTTATGACTGTGCACCACCCCTTTCGGATTGCCCTCGGAACCGGATGTAAAGAGCACCAGCGCATCATCTTCCGGCTGCTGCGGCACCTGGGCCAGATGCGGCATCAGCAGATGGCCGAAGATCCACAGCTTATCGGCGGTAGTCACTTCGCCCTTCAGATCTTCCAGATAGATCCAGCGCACCTGGGTCAACTGCTCCGGGAGATGCCAGAGCTTGCCCTTCTCCATAAACTGGCGGGAGGTAAAGATGGTTTTGATCTGCGCGGCGGTAATGGCGCTGCCCAGCCCCTTCACCCCTGCCGTGTAGTTCATCATGGCCGGGATGCGTCCTCGGGCGATGGCTCCGAATATCACCGCCGCCGCGATGCCCGCGTTGGGCAGCATCAGACCAATTTTTTCGCCCTGGGCGCTGTACTTATCCAGGATGCGCGCCACAAACAGCGTTTTGGTCAGCAGCTTGCGGTAGGTATCGGGCTTGAAATTGATATCCTCGACGCAGTTCTTGCCCGCGCCGTAGCGGTACTGCGCCGCCAGCAGAGCTTCGAACAGCGTTTCCCGCGGGCGCACGGCCATGCGCGCTTCCATCATGATCTGATGCAGCATCTCACCCGCCAGCCTGCGGCGATCGCGGGCGCGCGGGGCATCGGGCATCGGCAGCTGCGTCGGCGGCAGGATATGCAGCCTAATACGTGGGAAGAGGCGCTGCTTCACCAGCCCCTTCAGGCGGCTAAAGAAGGTCAGCTCTGCGCCTTCGATGCGCACCGGGATCACCGTTGCTCGCGATTTAGCAGCCACAAAGGCCGCCCCGTCATAAATTTTCATTAACGAGCCAGAGACGGAGATACGCCCCTCGGGGAAGATCACCACCGGTCGCCCGCTTTCGATCAGCCGCACCAGCTGTTTGATCGACATTGGCTTGGTGGGATCGAGCGGAACAAAGTCGATCATGCCCGACAGGGCGCGCATGTACCAGCTCTGGCTAATTGAGGTATAGACCGCGAACACCGGACGCCCCGGTAAGAACAGCGCCAGCAGAATACCGTCAATAAAGGAGACGTGGTTTGGGGTAATAAGGACGCGCTCGCCGCTCAGCGCCTGCGTATTGCCCGTGAGCTCTACGCGATAAAGCAGACGGAAGAGGGTACGGAAAAATCCCAGCATCATTAACTTCCTGTGTCAGTCGTTTGGGTATGGCAGATTGTGGCAGATTACACGAGAAGTGTAGCGGGCGGCAAAATCGGGGCGAAAAAAAACCTGCGCATCCGCGCAGGTTGGTGCAAAAAGTGAGTACTCTATACGTACTGAAATCTCACCAATCAATACCTCTGGGATCTTGATTGTGGCCCCTCCCCCCAGTGGATGCCAGGGAACAATCGCAACAGCTCATCGCAAAGTGTAACTAAAGGTTTGAATTACCCTTTTTCTGTTTTATTTGCCCGGTAAAACGGTGTAACGGTTTCACACTGCACATGCGCTTTGGCTCACGTTTGCGCACTTCAGAAAAGCAAGAGCCTTGAACCTGCCGCACTTTTCCGCAACACTTAACCGGGTGTAAACGCTTACCCATCAAAGAAGGTTCAGAATGGCGACTATAAAGGATGTTGCAAAGCTCGCAGGTGTCTCCGTCGCCACGGTGTCGCGCGTTATTAACAGTTCCCCCAAAGCCAGCGACGCCTCCCGGCAGGCGGTGCAGAGCGCCATGGCGTCACTCAACTACCATCCCAACGCCAACGCCCGTGCGCTGGCCCAGCAGTCGACGGAGACCCTCGGACTGGTGGTCGGTGACGTCTCCGATCCCTTTTTTGGTGCCATGGTCAAAGCCGTAGAGCAGGTGGCCTACCATACCGGTAACTTTTTACTGATCGGTAACGGCTACCATAATGAACAGAAAGAGCGGCGCGCCATTGAGCAGCTGATGCGCCACCGCTGCGCGGCGCTGGTGGTGCACGCCAAAAGCATTCCCAATGAAGAGTTAGCCGCGCTGATGGATCAGATGCCCGGCATGGTGCTGATCAACCGTATTCTGCCTGGCTATGAGCAGCGCTGCGTGGCGCTGGACGATCGCTATGGCGCATGGCTGGCGACCCGGCATCTTATCCAGCAGGGACATACCAAAATTGGCTATCTCTGCTCTAACCATGCCATCTCCGATGCGGAAGATCGCCTTCAGGGCTATTACGATGCACTGCGGGAGAACGGCCTGCCCTGTAACGACAGGCTGGTGACCTGGGGCGAGCCGGATGAGAGCGGCGGCGAGCAGGCGATGACCGAGCTGCTCGGGCGTGGCAGGCACTTTACCGCCGTTGCCTGCTATAACGACTCGATGGCCGCCGGGGCGATGGGCGTATTAAACGATAACGGCATTGAGGTGCCGGGCGAGATTTCGCTGATTGGCTTTGATGACGTGCTGATCTCCCGCTACGTCCGTCCGCGCCTGACCACCGTGCGCTACCCGATCATCACGATGGCAACCCAGGCCGCAGAGCTGGCGCTGGCGCTGGCGAAAGAGCAGCCCCTGCCGGAGATCACCCACCTCTTCAGCCCGACACTGGTGCGCCGCCACTCGGTGGGCACACCGCAGGAGAGCTAAATCGCGCAGCGGTAGAGGTGCACCGTGGTGGCCGGGTAGTCCAGGCCGTCACCAATATAGTGCCAGCCAAAACGCTCGTAAAAATCGCGGCAGGCGGAGTAGAGATGCAGCTGGGTAAAACCCCGTTCGCGGGCGTAATCCTTCACGTGCTGCTGAAGCCTGCCCGCCAGCCCCTGCCCGCGTGCGACCTCATCAACATACAGCGCCGCCAGCCAGGGCCAAAGATCCTGGCGGCTGATGAGATCGCAGCGCCAGAGCCCCACCGTGCCTAACAGCCTCTCGCCTTCAGTGGCAATGAACGTCACAGGCAACGCCTCAGGTTGCTGACTGTGGGCAACCACGCTGGCAAAAAAATCCCGCGACAGCGTGTCGCCAAAGGCCTGCCATAGCCAGTCGGTCACCTGATCCGCAAAGTGCGGCGCGTCGTACAGAGGCAGGATTTTCAGGCTCATCGTCTTACAGCAGTTCCAGCGCCAGCAGCTCGTCGATGGTCTGCCGACGGCGGATCAGTCGCGCCGCGCCGTGGTCAAACAGCACCTCCGGCAGCAGCGGGCGGCTGTTGTAGTTGGATGACATCGATGCGCCATAGGCCCCGGTATCATGCAGCACCAGGTAATCTCCCGGCACCACCGCAGGCAGAGCGCGAGTTTCAACTTCCCCGCCCGCCTGCTGGGTAAAGACATCTCCAGATTCACACAGCGGACCGGCCACCACGGTATCGATGAGCGGCTCAGCCGTCAGATCGCGACCGTCTGCTGCCAGAGCGCTGATGTGGTGATAGCTGCCGTACATCGCCGGGCGCATCAGATCGTTAAAGCCCGCGTCGATCAGCACAAAGTGACGGCTGCCCATCGCTTTGACGCTGCGCACCTGGGCCACCAGCACGCCGGATTCGGCGACCAGGAAACGTCCCGGCTCGATCTCCAGCTTCACCGGATGCCCCAGGTGGGCAGCAATTTTTTCCCGGGCGCTGTTCCACAGACCAAAGTAGTGATCGGTGTCGATCGCCTCTTCCCCTTCACGATAGGGGATCGACAGCCCGCCACCGGCGGAGATCGCCTCCAGATCCTGACCGAACTCAATGACCTGGCTGACCATCGCGCCGCAGACCTGCTCAAGGTGGCCATAGTCCACGCCCGAGCCGATATGCATATGAATTCCCACCAGCTTAAGCTGGTAGCGCTGCATGACCTCCAGCGCGGCGGGCAGATCGCTGTACCAGATCCCGTGCTTGCTGTTCTCGCCGCCGGTATTGGTTTTCTGGCTGTGACCATGGCCGAAGCCCGGATTAACCCGCAGCCAGACGCGGTGACCCGGAGAGACCTCGCCCAGCTGGGCCAGCATATCCACCGATCCGGCGTTAACCGGGATCTGTAGCTCATGCACGCGGGCCATCGTCGGCGGGTCGATCACATCGGCGGTAAAGACGATCTCATCCGCACCGTTCTGCGGCTGATAGCCTGCCGCCAGCGCGCGCTCGATCTCGCCCAGCGATACCGAATCCACCTTAACGCCCTGCTCGCGCATCAGACGCAGAATATGAATATTGGAGCACGCCTTCTGGGCGAAACGCACCACGTCAAACTGGGCCAGCTGGGCAATACGGCGGCGGATAATCTCAGCGTCGTAGGCCCAGACCGGGCAGCCAAATTCAGCTACCAGGCTGTGCAGGCTGGCGGCAGTGAGCGCGGTATCGGTGTTATTTAACGGGCGTGGCATAGCGAACTCCATCATCATTTTTCACTATTACGCCACAGGGCAAAGGGAATAAAAAATATCGTTATGTTACGATTCTATTCATATCTGATATACCTTGCGCCGCAGGAAAGCCTATGCCCGCCGTTAACCTTCGCCATATCGAAATTTTCCACGCCGTGATGACCGCCGGGAATCTGACCGAGGCCGCCCGTTTGCTGCACACCTCACAGCCCACCGTGAGCCGGGAGCTGGCGCGCTTTGAAAAGGTGATTGGCCTGACGCTGTTTGAACGTTCCCGGGGGCGACTGCACCCTACGGTGCAGGGTCTGCGCCTGTTTGAGGAGGTGCAACGCTCATGGTACGGTCTGGATCGCATCGTCAGCGCTGCCGAGAGCCTGCGGGAGTTCCGTCAGGGGGAGCTGTCTATCGTCTGCCTGCCGGTCTTCTCTCAGTCGTTTCTTCCCCTGCTGCTGCAACCCTTTCTGGCCCGCTACCCGGAGGTAAGCCTCAACGTGGTGCCGCAGGAGTCGCCGTTGCTGGAGGAGTGGCTCTCTGCCCAGCGTCATGACCTCGGCTTGACCGAAACCCTGAGCACCCCCGCCGGGACCGAGCGCACGCCGCTGCTGACTCTCAACGAGGTATGCGTCCTGCCCGCCGGACACCCACTGGCGCGGCACAAGGTGCTTACCCCCCAGAATTTTCAGGGCGAAAACTACATTAGTTTGTCGCGATCGGACAGCTATCGCCAGCTGCTGGATGCCCTGTTCAGCGAGCACCAGGTGAAACGCCGCATGGTAGTAGAGACCCACAGCGCCGCCAGCGTCTGCGCCATGGTCCGCGCTGGCGTCGGGGTGTCGGTAGTCAACCCGCTCACCGCCCTCGACTATGCCAGCAGCGGCGTAGTGGTCAGGCCCTTCAGCATCGACGTACCCTTTACCGTCAGCCTGATCCGCCCCCTGCACCGCCCCGCCTCCGCGCTGGTGGATGCCTTCTCCACCCATTTGCAGCAGACCGTGTCGCGCATTATCGCACCGTTAGAAGCGGTGCTGGCTGAGCGTTAGTCCAGCATAAAGTCGACGACGTCGGCGGCGTGCAGCGCGGCGGTATCAAACACCGGGATCGGGCTTTGATCCTGAGAAACCAGCAGGCCAATTTCGGTGCAGCCGAAGATCACCCCCTGCGCCCCCTGATTCGCCATCCGCGCGATCAGATCGATAAAGTAGGCCCGCGACGGCTCGCTAAAGGTGCCCAGGCATAGCTCGTCAAAGATGATCTGGTTAACCTTACTGCGATCCTCTCCGTCCGGGACAGGGGTTTCAATACCGTAGGCGTCACGCATTCGCCCGCGGTAGAAATCCTGCTCCATGGTGTAACGGGTACCCAGCAGCGCCACCTGTTGCAGGTTGGCTTTCTGGATCGCCCGGGCGGTAGCGTCGGCGATGTGCAAAAACGGCACGCTGCAACGATCCTCGATCTGACTGGCGACCTTATGCATGGTGTTGGTACAGAGCACGATCCCCTCGGCCCCGGCGTGCTCAAGCCCTGCGGCGGCGCTGGCAAGTATCTCGCCAGCCTTGTTCCAGTCGCCGCTCGACTGGCAGGCCTCAATATCATGAAAATCGACGCTGTGCAGCAGCAGGCTGGCAGAGTGCAGGCCACCCAGCCGGGCCTTAATCCCTTCATTAATCAGACGGTAGTAGGGAATAGTCGATTCCCAGCTCATGCCGCCCAGCAGCCCTATCGTTTTCATCGTTCCTCTCCTCTGTTATCCGCCCGTGAAAGCAAACTTGTGATCGGCTTTCCACTTATTAGGCGTCGCGTTTCTTTTTAATGCTGGCTGATATAAATTTAATGAAACATTGTTTTACTCTTAAACCATTTTACTACAGGACGCTCTCATGTTTACTTTCCACCAGCAGACCCAGCTCGACGATCTGGGCAATGGCGTTACCCGGCGCATTCTGGCCCATTCGGGCAAAATGATGGCGGTAGAGGTGAATTTTAGCGAAGGCGCGGTTGGCCCACTGCATAACCACCCTCATGAACAGCTTACCTATGTTTTATCCGGCGAGTTTGAATTTACCATCGGCGATGAGAAACATATCGTTCGCGCCGGGGATACTCTCTATAAAGAGCCAAACATCGTGCACGGCTGCGTCTGCTTAAAAGCGGGTACCCTGCTCGATACCTTTACGCCGGTGCGTGAGGATTTCCTCAGAGCACATTAATCACCGCTATGTCGGGTGGCGGCTCTCGCCTTACCCGACCTACAAAATCGATGCCCTCCGCCGCGAGGGCGTTTTTATTTATATCAAATCATTAGCGCGTTAATCATTCATTTATCCAGGCACTTACCCAGCGCGTGCACTGGAAATGTCACCTGGCTCACCTTATTGAAACGTCGTTTCGACTTTGATCACATTTCCATAATTAATCGAATGACGCAGAAATAAATCGCAATAAGATAAATTAAAACACCGTTTTAAAAAGCAATCATACACCCAGGCAGGTATATATGAATGAAAACAGACTGCTGGGATTGGCCTGGATATCGCCCTATATCATCGGGTTGATCGTCTTTACGGCCTTTCCCTTCGTTTCCTCGTTTTTCCTCAGTTTTACTGAGTATGACTTAATGAGTCCGCCAGTATTTAACGGGATTGAAAACTACCGTTACATGCTGACCGAAGACTCCCTGTTCTGGAAATCGATGGGGGTCACCTTTGCCTACGTCTTTTTAACTATCCCGCTAAAGCTCGCCTTCGCGCTGGGGATTGCTTTTGTTCTTAACTTTAAATTACGCGGCATCGGCTTCTTCCGTACCGCCTACTACATTCCATCCATCCTGGGCAGCTCCGTTGCCATCGCCGTGCTGTGGCGCGCCCTGTTTGCCATCGACGGCCTGCTGAACAGCTTTATCGGCGTCTTCGGCCTCGATCCGGTGAACTGGCTGGGCGAGCCGTCGCTGGCGCTGATGTCCGTGACCCTGCTGCGCGTCTGGCAGTTCGGTTCTGCCATGGTGATCTTCCTCGCCGCGCTGCAAAACGTACCCCAGTCGCAGTATGAGGCGGCGATGATCGATGGCGCGTCGAAGTGGCAGATGTTTATGAAGGTGACCGTGCCGCTGATTACGCCGGTGATCTTCTTCAACTTCATTATGCAGACTACTCAGGCGTTCCAGGAGTTTACCGGCCCGTACGTCATTACCGGCGGCGGCCCAACCTACTACACCTATCTCTTCTCGCTCTACATCTACGACACCGCCTTTAAGTATTTCGATATGGGCTACGGCGCGGCGCTGGCGTGGGTACTGTTCCTGGTGGTGGCTGTCTTCGCCTCCATTGCCTTTAAGTCATCAAAATACTGGGTCTTCTACTCCGCCGATAAGGGAGGCAAAAATGGCTGACGTCCAACAAATTTCTACGGCAAGAAGCATCGCTGACCAGGAAGTCGCGCGTACCTTGCGTAAAGAGAAGATCAACGCCAGCATCCGCTACGTGATCCTGCTGTTCGTTGGCCTGCTGATGCTCTACCCGCTGGTGTGGATGTTCTCTGCGGCGTTCAAGCCGAACCATGAGATCTTCACCACCCTGAGCCTGTGGCCAGCCAACGCCACCTGGGATGGCTTCATTAACGGCTGGAAAACCGGTACCGAGTATAACTTCGGCCATTACATGCTGAACACCTTCAAGTATGTGATCCCGAAAGTGATCCTGACCATTATCTCCTCCACCATCGTGGCGTACGGCTTTGCCCGCTTCGAGATCCCGTGGAAGAAATTTTGGTTCGCCACGCTGATCACCACCATGCTGCTGCCAAGCACCGTGCTGCTGATCCCGCAGTACCTGATGTTCCGTGAGATGGGCATGCTCAACAGCTATATGCCGCTCTATCTGCCGCTGGCCTTTGCCACTCAGGGCTTCTTCGTCTTCATGCTGATCCAGTTCCTGCGCGGCGTGCCGCGTGACATGGAGGAGGCGGCACAGATTGACGGCTGTAACTCTGCTCAGGTGCTGTGGTACGTGGTGGTGCCGATCCTGAAACCGGCGATTATCTCGGTGGCGCTGTTCCAGTTCATGTGGTCGATGAACGACTTTATCGGCCCGCTGATCTACGTCTACAGCGTGGATAAGTACCCGATTGCCCTGGCGCTGAAAATGTCCATCGACGTGACCGAAGGCGCGCCGTGGAACGAAATTCTGGCAATGGCGAGTATCTCCATTCTGCCGTCCATCATTGTCTTCTTCCTGGCTCAACGCTACTTCGTACAGGGCGTGACCAGCAGCGGAATTAAAGGTTAAGAGGGAAATATCATGGCTGAAGTTATTTTCAACAAGCTGGAAAAAGTGTACTCCAACGGCTTTAAAGCGGTACATGGTATCGACCTGAAGATCGCTGACGGGGAGTTTATGGTGATTGTCGGGCCGTCCGGCTGCGCCAAGTCCACGACCCTGCGCATGCTGGCCGGGCTGGAGACCATCAGCGGCGGCGAGGTGCGTATCGGGGAGAAGATCGTCAACAACCTTGCGCCGAAAGAGCGCGGCATTGCGATGGTGTTCCAGAACTATGCGCTTTATCCGCACATGACGGTGCGGGAAAACCTCGCCTTCGGCCTCAAGCTGAGCAAGATGCCGAAGGCGCAGATCGATAAATATGTTGATGAAGCGGCGAAGATCCTTGAGCTGGAAGAGCTGCTGGAGCGCCTGCCGCGCCAGCTCTCCGGCGGCCAGGCTCAGCGTGTGGCGGTAGGCCGGGCGATTGTGAAAAAGCCGGACGTGTTCCTGTTTGACGAACCGCTCTCTAACCTTGACGCCAAGCTGCGTGCCTCCATGCGCATCCGTATTTCGGATCTGCACAAGGAGCTGAAGAAGTCCGGGAAACCGGCCACCACCGTCTACGTGACCCATGACCAGACCGAAGCCATGACCATGGGCGATCGCATCTGCGTGATGAAGCTGGGGCATATCATGCAGGTTGATACCCCGGACAATCTCTATCACCACCCGAAGAATATGTTCGTGGCGGGCTTTATCGGCGCGCCGGAGATGAACATCAAGCCCGGCAAGCTGATCGATAAAGCGGGCCGCCTGCATATCACCATCGGCCATGAGAGCCTGCCGCTGAACGCGCGCCAGCAGGAGAAAGTCGCCGCGTATCAGAACCAGTCGGTGTTTTTCGGCGTGCGTCCGGAGTTCGTTTCCCTCTCCGATGAGCCGTTCGCCGAAGGCTGCTGCAGCGGCGAGATGGTGCGCACCGAGAACATGGGCCATGAGTTCTTCGTCTATCTCAAGGTTGCCGACTATGAGCTCACCGCCCGTATCCCGTCCGACGAAGCTAAACCGATGATTGAAAAGGGCCTTAACCGTAAGGTCTATTTTAAGTTTGACATGGATAAGTGTCATATCTTTGACGCGAAAACTGAACAGAACATCTCTCTCTAACTGGAGTATAAAAATGAAAAAAGTGCTTTTAAGCGCAGCAATCTCCGCCACATTAGGCCTGAGCGCCCTTCCTTCACAGGCGGCGGATAGCGTCGACCTGCGTATGTCCTGGTGGGGCGGCAACGGCCGTCACCAGGTGACGCTGAAGGCGATCGAGGAGTTCCACAAGCAGCATCCGGACATTAACGTCAAATCAGAATACACCGGCTGGGACGGTCACCTCTCCCGCCTGACCACGCAGATCGCTGGCGGCACCGAGCCTGACGTGATGCAGACCAACTGGAACTGGCTGCCGATCTTCTCTAAAAACGGCGACGGCTTCTACGATCTCAACCAGCTGAAGGACGTGATCGATCTGACCCAGTTCGACCCGAAAGAGCTGAAGTCGACCACCGTCAACGGCAAGCTGAACGGGATCCCGATCTCCGTGACCGCGCGCGTCTTCTACTTCAACGATGAGACCTGGAAAAAAGCGGGCGTTGAGTACCCTAAAACCTGGGACGAGCTGAAAGCGGCGGGCAAAACCTTTGAGAGCAAGCTGGGTAAGCAGTACTACCCGGTGGTGCTGGAGCATCAGGACACCCTGGCGCTGCTGAACTCCTACATGATCCAGAAGTACAACATTCCAGCGGTGGACGAGAAGACCAAAAAATTCGCCTACAGCAAAGAGCAGTGGGTGGAATTTTTCCAGACCTATAAAGATCTGGTCGACAACCACGTGATGCCGGATACCAAATACTACGCGTCGTTTGGTAAGAGCAACATGTATGAGATGAAGCCGTGGATCGAGGGTGAGTGGGGCGGCACCTACATGTGGAACTCCACCATCACCAAATACTCTGACAACCTTAAGCCACCGGCGAAGCTGGCGCTGGGCAGCTACCCGATGCTGCCGGGCGCCACCGATGCGGGTCTGTTCTTTAAACCGGCCCAGATGCTGTCGATTGGTAAATCGACCAAGCATCCGAAAGAGGCGGCGCAGCTGATTAACTTCCTGCTGAACAGTAAAGAGGGAGCGGAGACGCTGGGCCTTGAGCGTGGCGTACCGCTGAGCAAGGCGGCGGTAGAGACCCTGACCGCTAACGGCACCATCAAAGAGGACGATCCGTCGGTTGCGGGCCTGCGTCTGGCGCAGTCCCTGCCTGCCAAGCTGACGGTATCGCCTTACTTTGACGATCCGCAGGTAGTGGCCCAGTTTGGGACCTCCCTGCAGTATATCGACTACGGTCAGAAAACCGTGGAAGAGACTGCGGCTGACTTCCAACGCCAGGCCGAGCGTATCCTGAAACGCGCGATGCGCTAGGTCTCATAGCTATGCCGGGCGGCGCGAGCGCTTGCCCGGCCTACGGTTTATACCCCGATATTCCTTAATTTTTCTCCCGCCATCAGCCTGCGTTCAATGTGCTCAAGGGTGACGTTTTTCGTCTCCGGGATCAGCCAGAACGTAATACCGACAAAGACGATATTCAGCGCGGTATAAAGCCAGAAGGTTCCCGCCGCACCGATGGCGTCAAGCAGCGTCAGGAAGGTTGCGCCGATGATCATGTTCGACACCCAGTTGGTGGTGGTCGAGCAGGTAATACCGAAGTCGCGGCACTTCAGGGGCTGGATCTCCGAGCAGAGGATCCACACTACCGGCGCGGCGCTCATGGCGTATCCGGCGATGCAGATCATGGTCATGCCCACAGAGAGCCAGGAGAGCCCGCTGGAGGCGGTGCCGTTATCGAACTGCATCAGACAGTAGCCCAGCACCAGCGTACCAAAGGCCATGACGCTAAAACCGATCTTCAGCGCGGGCTTACGTCCGGCTTTGTCGACCATAAAGATGGCGATAAAGGTAGCGAACATAAAGGTCAGGCCGACCACCAGAGTGGCGATCATCTGCTGTTCGGTAGTGGTAAACCCGGCCATCTTAAAGATGCGTGGGGCGTAGTACATAATGATGTTCATCCCGGTGAACTGCTGCATCGCCTGCAACAGCATGCCGAGAAACACCGCCCGGCGCACGTTGCGGTTGGCTTTGAACAGCCCCCACCCGCCCTGCTTGTGCTTCAGGCTTTCGCGGATCTCGTTCAGCTCCTCGCGCGCCTTCTCGGAGGTATCGCGCAGCATGCGCAGCACCTCCTCCGCCTCAATATGCCGCCCCTTCTCCGCCAGCCAGCGCGGGCTATTCGGCAGGAAGATCACCAGCACGATCAGCACCAGCGCTGGCAGAGCCAGCACGCCCAGCATGGCGCGCCAGTTACCGGAGTAGCTCAGCGCCGTGTCGGAGAGAAAGGCCATCACAATGCCCAGGGTGACCATCAGCTGGTACATGCTGATCATCTTGCCGCGCACGTTTTCGCTCGCCATCTCGGAGAGATAGAGCGGCGCGGTATAGGAGGCGATGCCCACCGCGACGCCAAGGATCACCCTTGAGAAGATCAGCACCTCGACGTTGATTGCGAAAGCCGACCCGAGGGATCCCACGACAAAGAGAATGGCCCCCGCCATCAGGCTGTATTTACGCCCCAGGCGAAACGAAAGCCAGCCGTTAAATAGCGCCCCGATGGCCGCCCCCAGCATCATGCTGCTCACCACCCACTCCTGCTGGCGGCTGGTCAACGTAAAGTGGTCGGTGATAAACGGGAGCGCCCCGGCGATCACGCCAATATCCAGACCAAACAGCAGACCGGCCACGGCGGCGGAGATAGAGACAAAAAGATTCATGCGCCGCGTATCCTGCAACGCGCGCGGCAATGACGGTGCGTTATGACTCAATGAACTCATCTTTTGGTGCCTGAAGTAGTAAATCGTCTATTGAAAGTAAGAGAGGGACGGCGAAAGGTGTCAGGGGTTAACAGTCATAGATATGGATAATATTGCTATGCATATGGTTTATGTGATGGATATTCCACTTTCATAACCACATTTAATATTATCAAATTATTTTAATATGATGTTTTAGTTAATAAATAAGCAGAGAGGCGCCTTTATTTGGCATTTTGATATGGATATTTCTCGACAGGGAATATGGATTTATCTGATTTCAAGAGATAAAAAATCCTGCCGCGTGGCAGGATCTTGTAGGTCGGGTAAGCGCAGCGCCACCCGACATGTAACTACGCTGGATTAACGCGCCAGCCAGCCGCCGTCTACCGCCACGGTGTAGCCGTTGATGTAGTCAGAGGCGCTGGAGGCCAGGAACACCACCGGCCCCATCAGATCGCTTGGCAGACCCCAGCGGCCCGCCGGGATGCGGTCGAGGATCTCAGCGCTGCGCTGCTCGTCGGCACGCAGCTGCTGGGTGTTGTTGGTCGCCATGTAGCCCGGAGCGATAGCGTTGACGTTGATGTTGTGCTTCGCCCACTCGTTCGCCATCAGACGGGTGATGCCCATCACGCCGCTTTTAGAGGCGGTGTAGGACGGTACGCGGATGCCACCCTGGAAGGAGAGCATCGAGGCGATGTTGATGATTTTGCCGCCGTTGCCCTGGGCGATAAAGTGCTTCGCCGCCGCCTGGGACATAAAGAACACGCTCTTGATGTTCAGATCCATCACGTCGTCCCAGTCTTTTTCGCTGAAGTTGATCGCGTCTTCACGACGGATCAGACCCGCGTTGTTCACCAGCACGTCGATATGGCCGAACTCGCTCACTGCGCGCTCCAGCAGCGCAGGGATGCCGTCGATCTGACGCAGGTCAGCGGTCAGGCTCAGGAAGCGGCGACCCAGGGCGGTAACGCGCTCGATGGTCTCGGTCGGCTCAACGATGTTAATCCCGACGATGTCACAGCCCGCTTCTGCCAGACCCAGCGCCATACCCTGGCCCAGGCCGGTATCACAGCCAGAGACAACCGCAACTTTACCTTCAAGAGAAAATGCATTCAGAATCATAGTGGTTCCTTAATCTATCTGCGCCTGTTCGCCAGGCATGGTTTGCTTTGCTCTCCGCGACTTAGCGCAGATCCTTAACGGCAACGTGGTCCATATCATCAAAGACCTGGTTCTCGCCTACCATCCCCCAGATGAAGGTGTAAGCCCGAGTACCTACGCCAGAGTGAATAGACCAGCTCGGTGAGATCACCGCCTGTTCGTTGTGCATGATGATGTGCCGCGTCTCCTGCGGCTGGCCCATCATATGGAACACGCAGGCGTCCTCATCCATATTGAAGTAGAAGTAGACCTCCATCCGGCGCTCATGGGTATGGCACGGCATGGTGTTCCACAGGTTGCCTGGCTCCAGCTCGGTCAGGCCCATGCTCAGCTGGCAGGTCTCCAGCACGTCCGGCACGAAGTATTTGTTGATGGTGCGGCGGTTGCTGGTGAGCGGATCGCCAAGGGTCACCGGGGCAACGTCTGCCGGGGTCACTTTTTTGGTCGGATAGGCGGTGTGCGCCGGAGCGGAGTTGTAGTAGAACTTGGCCGGTTTTGCCGGATCGACGCTGGCAAACACCACCTCTTTCGCCCCTTTACCCACGTACAGCGCATCGCGATGGCCGATTTCGTAGCACTGGCCGTCAACGGTGATGGTGCCCGGCCCGCCGATGTTGATGGTGCCCAGCTCGCGGCGCTCAAGGAAGTAGCTGACGCCCAGCTGCTTGCCCACTTCGCCGCCGACGGCGACGGTTTTTGCCACCGGCATGATGCCGCCAACGATAATGCGGTCGATATGGCTGTACACCATGGTGTAAGCGTCGGCCTCGAATACCTGCTCAACTAAGAACTCGTCGCGCAGCCCCTGAGTGTCCAGCGTCTTAGCATGCGCGCTGTGGATGCTTTGTCTGACTTCCACATTTACCTCCAAAATCGTTTTTGACCAAACGTCACATAACGGCGCAACGAAACGCTGTTCCGTTTTGTAGTATGGCGGCCATATTATCCCGGCTAAAACGTGTTTTCAATTGCAAATAAAACATTGTTTCATTTTTTCTGCGATTTCATTTGAAAATTGCAATTAGGATCACGATTGTTAGGCGTTGACGTCGACATGCAGGCAAATCTCATCCGGCGACGCCAAGAAAAAAGCATTATTTAACAATAGCTTATAAAATCTTTGAATTTTGGCTATCTCGTTGATTTTTCTCGTCATAAAACAAAGACGTCCGTTTTCCTCATACCTAAACGCAATATCCGCGCGACTTTTTTCTTATAAAGTGCGTGACCAATCACACATATTGAAACGATGTTTTGATAATTTAACACCTAGTTTTTAAACTCATAATCCATTTGGGTCATTACGCTGGCCGATACATCGTGACAGGCCCCCTTAACAAGGAGATAAGTATGGCGAAAGGTATGCGGGTTAAGCTCAACTATGCAGTCAGCCGCGATCCCGACACGGGCGCGGAAGTGATCCGCTTGACCCCTCCCGAAGTCACCTGTCATCGTAATTACTTCTATCAGAAATGCTTTTTTAATGATGGCAGCCACCTGCTCTTCGCAGGCGAATTCGATGGTCACTGGAACTACTATCTGCTGAACATTGCCAAGGCCGAAGCGGTACAGCTGACCGAGGGTGCGGGCGATAATACCTTTGGCGGCTTCTTGTCGCCGGATGATAGCGCTCTCTACTACGTTAAAAACGACCGCACCCTGCGGGAAGTGAACCTGGAAACCCTGGCCGAGCGGGAAGTGTATCGCGTACCGGATGAGTGGGTTGGCTACGGCACCTGGGTGGCGAACAGTGACTGCACCAAGCTGGTCGGCATCGAAATTGCCAAAAGCGACTGGACGCCGCTCAACGACTGGAAAATTTTCCATGACTTCTTCCTGAAGGGGCCTCGCTGCCGCCTGCTGCGCGTCGATTTACAGACCGGCGAAAGCGCTACCATTCATGAAGAGAAGCTTTGGCTGGGCCACCCTATCTACCGTCCGTTTGACGACAACACCGTCGCCTTCTGCCACGAAGGCCCGCACGACCTGGTGGATGCTCGCATGTGGCTGGTAAACGAGGACGGCAGCAACATCCGTAAAGTGAAGACCCATGCTGAAGGCGAAAGCTGCACCCATGAGTTCTGGGTACCGAACGGCTCGGCGCTGGTCTACGTCTCCTACCTCAAAGGGCAGCAGGGCCGCACCGTTTATCGTTTCGATCCGAACACCGGGGTTAACGAAGCGATCATGGCGATGCCGGCCTGCTCGCACCTAATGAGCAACTTTGACGGCACGCTGCTGGTGGGTGACGGCTCAGGCTCGCCGGTGGACGTCAACGATGCCGATGGCTACAGCATCGACAACGATCCCTATATCTACGTGTTCGACGTGGCGGAGAAGCGCTACTTCCGCGCGGCGCGTCACGATACCTCCTGGGCCACGGTGGCAAATAGCCGTCAGGTGACCCATCCGCATCCGTCATTTACGCCGGACGACAGCGCGGTTCTGTTTAGCTCCGATAAAGACGGTAAGCCTGCGCTCTATATTGCCCGGCTTCCCGAACAGCGTGAATGGCTTCAAGCATAATTGAGTGTGTGTTTAGTAACTGGCCTTGCCCTCCGTATGGAGGGCCTTTTTTTATCTGCACGATCTCTTCTCAAAAATCTATTTTCTTTTGCTAATCTTAATATAACGAAAAAACCCCGGCCAACTGCTCCGGGGTCTTCTCATGAGGGTTCTGTTAGAAGGTATATGCTACGCCGACACGGAAACGCGTTTGGCGCTCGTCGGTATTTCGCACGCCGACGTTACCCACTTCCGCATAAGGGGCCCAGTTTTTATCCCATTTATAGGCCAGCTTGGCGTTATATTCGTTAGAATAGGTTTTGTTATTTTCACGAATAACGTCTTCGGAGCTTTTCGCGTAGACGTAGTTCAGCTCGGGACGCCAGTCGCCCATTGCCCAGCCTACCCATGCATCAAATTTATTTACTTTGTTATCAACCACATTCGAGTCCGGGTTGCGGGTGTACTCATAGCGGTAGCGACCGGCAATATAGACGCCGTTATCAAAGCTGTACTGCGCATGCAGATAAGGTTTATAGATTGAGAAGGTGTCTTTACTTTCGATATTAAAGCCCGGGGTAAGGGCAATGTTATCTGTCGCTTTCCAGCGCCAGTTTATGGATTCTTCATGACCGTTGCCAACCAGTTCGGTTAATGGCTTATCGGCATCATCGCCGCCCGATTTCCATTTTGCTTCAACGCCAAAACCCAGGCCGTTATCAAAGCGGTGGGAAACCGATACGCGGTCGGCGTTAGTTTCATTATCAATATATTCGTGACGCAGATCGACAGTCACAGCCTGCGCAGCAAAAGAGGCACCGATGAGAGACGCAAGGATCAGAGTATTTTTAAACATAGCCACCCTCAAAAAATTAAAATGATGTTCCGTTTTTATAGAATTGCATTTTATTTTTTAAACAACTTTATTTTAGTGATCGAGATCGTAATTGTCTGTTTCAAAAAATTAGGCAAATCAAGACGTGATGAATATCAACAAAGCGAGGTTTTTTTGGCTATAAATAACGACGCAGATCACAGCGGGGAGATATTAACGGAATAATTACAAATATCTTATAATAACTTAAATCATTTATTTATCAGTGACTTATTAAATTAGGTAACAAATAGTCACATATGTGACTTTATTAAAGTCGTATAATACTTTTCTTAAGCATCTATTTAGGCACAAAAAAAAGCCCGCTGTTTAGCGGGCTTTTCTAACGCATCAAACTCAGTTGTTAACTGGGATCACTGCGCCTTTGTACTTGGTACGGATCCAGTCCTGGATCTCTTTCGAGTGCAGCACGTTCACCAGTGCAACGACGTCTTTCTTCTTCTCGTCGCCACGGTGTACGGTGATGATGTTAGCGTACGGGTTGTTCTCGCCGCTCTCTACCGCAATCGGATCTTTCACCGGATCCAGACCGGCGTCGATGGCGTAGTTGGCGTTGATCACCACCGCATCGCCTTCGTCGTTGTTATACATCTGCGGCAGCAGAGAGCCTTCTACGTTCGGCAGGAACTCCAGCTTCTTCGGGTTCTCCACGATGTCGCTGATGCGCGCGTTGACTTTATTCACGCCCGGTTTCAGCTTGATCACGCCCTCTTTCTCGAAGATAGAGAGGATACGGCCCTCTTCCGCAACGGCATCACGCATGATGACCTTGCCACCCTGCGGCAGATCCTTCAGCGACTTGTATTTTTTCGAGTAGATACCGATCGGCTCGATGTGGATCGCACCGGCGCTGACGAAGTCATAGGTTTTGTCGCCTTCGTGATCTTTCAGCACGCTGTTCAGGTACGGGATGTGCTGGAAGTAGTTGGCGTCGATGTCGCGGCTGGCCAGCGCGGTGTTTGGCAGGATGTAGTCCTGGAACGGTTTGATCTCAAGGTCGATACCCTGTTTGGCAAGAATAGGTTTAGCCTGCTCAAGGATCTCTGCGTGCGGCACGTTAGATGCGCCCACGGTCAGGGTATCAGCCCAGGAGGCGAAGCTCAGGGCGCTAAGGGTTGCTGCGGCAATCAGTGTCAGTGTCTTTTTCATGATGTTGGTTCCCAATTTGTTGTTGTGTTTAGCGTTTATCTAACAGAGAGGTAATCACGTCGCCGCAGAACTGGATGATGAAGACGATGATCAAAATGGTCACCGTCGCCACCAGCGTGACGTCGTTGTGGTTACGCTGGAATCCTTCCAGATAAGCAAGATTTCCTAAACCGCCCGCGCCGATCACCCCGGCCATAGCGCTGTAGCTCACCAGCGCGATCAGCGTCACGGTGATGCCTGACACCAGCGCAGGCGATGATTCAGGCAACAGCACCCGAAACACGAGCGTACTGAGGCGCGCACCCATAGAGCGCGTGGCTTCAATGACGCCTTTATCCACTTCACGCAGCGCAATCTCTACCAGACGGGCATAGAACGGCGCGGCACCAACAATCAGCGCCGGCAGCGCCGCGTTGGCCCCCAGAATGGTGCCGACAATCGTTTTAGTGAAGGGGATCAGCAGCACGATCAGAATAATGAACGGAATCGAACGGAAGACGTTCACCACGATGGAGATCACGCTGTAGAGCGGCTTGTTCTGGAATAGCCCGCCCCTGGCGGTTAAAAACAGCGCCAGCCCGAGCAGGATCCCCAGCACAAAGGTCGCGACGCCAGAGAGCGCCGTCATGTAGAGGGTTTCCTGCGTGGCGGACCAGAGCTGGTCCAGACGCAGATGCGGGAATAAATTCTCAACCATGTTTGATCACCTCGCCGTCAATATCGCTTTTCTGCAGATCTGCGAGGATATTGCCTAGTTGTTCCTGGGTTGCCACTACGTGCACCCATAGTTGTCCAAAGACGCCGTGCGCCGTCTGGGTCATTTTACCGTGCAGGATATTGAACGGCAGGCCGTAGCGCAGGGTCAGCTCACCCACAATCGGCTTGTGCGTGCTGTGACCGGTAAAGGTCAGCTTGATGACGCTGCCAGCTAGATCGTGGGCCAGCTCCGGGTTGAACGCTTCCTCTTCCGCGTACTGGCTCACCTGGCGTACAAACTGGCGGGTGATCGGCTGCTGCGGACGGGTAAAGACATCCAGCACGTCGCCCTCTTCCACCACTCTGCCGTTCTCCATGACCGCTACGCGGTCGCAAATCTTGCGCACCACGTGCATCTCATGGGTGATCAGCACGATGGTCAGCTTGAAGCGGCGGTTGATATCCAGCAGCAGATCGAGGATCTGATCGGTCGTCTGCGGGTCGAGCGCCGAGGTCGCTTCGTCGCACAGCAGCACGTCCGGACTGTTCGCCAGCGCACGGGCGATGCCGACGCGCTGCTTCTGCCCGCCGCTCAGCTGGGACGGATAGGCGTGTTCACGCCCGGTCAGTCCTACCAGCTCAACCAGCTCCGCCACCCGGGCGGTAATTTTTGCTTTCGGCACGCCCGCGATCTGCATCGAGAAGGCGATGTTTTCATTTACCGTGCGCGACCAGAGCAGGTTAAAGTGCTGGAAGACCATGCTGATCTTCAACCGTGCCTGGCGCAGGCTCTCACCGCGTGCCGCGGAGATATCCTGACCGTTGATGGTCACGCTACCCTCAGTGGGCTTCTCAAGGCCATTGAGCAGGCGGATCAGGGTGCTTTTCCCCGCGCCGCTGTAGCCGATGATGCCGTAAATTTGCCCCTGCTCAACCGTCAAGTTCACATTATCCACGGCGGTAATAGGTACCTTTCCGTGGTCAAAAATCTTAGAGATATTCCTCAGGACGATCATTTCGTTGGTGTATCCGTTATGGCGGTTTAGCAGTATGGATGTCTGAATGATGATAAACAGGCGTTATTATCTTTGAAATAACAAAGAATGCATAAGATATAACGCACAGATCTATACGGCGTATACCGTGACCTGCCGTCTATAGGATTAATTCAGCAACCGTTAGCGAAAAAGCGCATAAGATTAGCACTGCTTGTCTATCTGCGGTAGCAAAGGTAAAGGCTAACCCATTGTTTTACAAAACGGATAAGCGTAGCGCCATTCGGCGTTACATCCAGATGGCTTTCCATCCTGACGGCTAAATAGCACAGATATGCCATTTCGTTCTATTTAGCAGAGAATCATTCTTTAAAACCTGTTTTTCGCCGCCCTATCCTCCTGCTATCGCATCTCATAACAGGTGACACAACATGTCCGTATACCACTCCATTACCGACCTTATTGGTCAGACGCCGATTTTGCAGCTACACAAACTGGATACCGGCTCGTGCGAGCTTTTTCTCAAGCTGGAGAACCAGAACCCCGGCGGCTCAATCAAGGATCGGGTCGCGCTGTCGATGATTAATGAGGCCGAGCGCCAGGGTCTGCTCGCGCCCGGCGGGACCATTATTGAGGCCACCGCAGGCAACACCGGTCTAGGGCTGGCGCTGATTGCCGCTCAGAAGGGTTATAAACTGGTGCTGGTGGTGCCGGACAAGATGAGCCAGGAGAAGATCTACCATCTGCGCGCGCTCGGCGTTCAGGTACTTATTACCCGCTCCGACGTGACGAAGGGACACCCGGAGTACTATCAGGACTACGCCCGCCGCCTCGCGGAGGAGACGCCGGGTGCTTACTATATCGATCAGTTCTCCAACCCGGCTAACCCGCTGGCGCACGCCACGGGTACCGCCCCGGAATTGTTCGACCAGCTGGCAGGCAGGATTGATGCCGTCGTCGTGGGCGTGGGCTCCGGCGGCACGTTAGGTGGCCTCCAGGCATGGTTTGCCACACACTCACCGCACACCGAGTTTGTGCTCGCCGATCCCGTCGGCTCGATTTTGGCGGATCAGGTTGAGACCGGAGAGCACGGCGAAGCGGGCTCCTGGCGGGTCGAGGGGATCGGCGAAGACTTTATTCCTCCTCTCGCCAAACTGGAGAACGTCCGCCAGGCGTACCGGGTCACGGATGCGGAAGCCTTCGCCACCGCCCGTCAGCTGCTACAGCGTGAGGGGGTGCTGGCTGGCTCCTCCACCGGCACGCTGCTGACCGCTGCCCTGCGCTACTGCCAGGCCCAGACGACGCCGAAGCGGGTCGTGACCTTCGCCTGCGACAGCGGCAACAAATACCTCTCCCGCATGTTTAACGACGAGTGGCTGCAACAGCAGGGCTTGCTGGATGATGACCAGCCCACGCCCGCTGCGCCTGGTAACGCCCTGGCGACCCTCAGCGTGCACAGCGGAGCCTTTAACGACCAGCACGGGGCGGTAATGCCGCCTATCTATGCCACCTCGACCTTTGCCCAACCGGCACCGGGCCAGCATACCGGCTACGAATACTCCCGCAGCGGCAACCCGACGCGCCATGCCCTGGAGAGCGCCATCGCCGAGCTGGAGGGCGGCACGCGTGGCTACGCCTTTGCGTCCGGTCTGGCGGCGATCTCTACCGTGCTGGAGCTGCTGGATAAAGATAGCCATATCGTCGCCATCGACGACGTCTACGGCGGCACCTATCGACTGATTGAGAACGTGCGCCGCCGCAGCACCGGGCTACAGGTGAGCTGGGTGAAGCCGGACGATCTTGTCGGGCTGGAGGCCGCCATCCGTCTGGATACGCGGATGATCTGGGTAGAGACGCCCACTAACCCCCTGCTAAAGCTGGCAGACCTGGCGGCTATCGCCGGGATCGCCCGCCGTCACAACGTCATTAGCGTGGCGGATAACACCTTCGCCTCGCCGCTGATCCACCGCCCGCTGACGCTGGGCTTTGATATCGTGGTGCACTCCGCCACCAAATACCTCAATGGCCACTCCGACGTGGTGGCCGGGCTGGCAGTGGTGGGCGATCGCCCTGAGCTGGCGGAGAAGCTGGGCTACCTGCAAAACGCGGTAGGTGGCGTGCTCGATCCGTTCAGCAGCTTCCTGACCCTGCGCGGGATCCGCACCCTCGCCCTGCGCATCGAGCGCCACAGCAGCAACGCCCTGACGCTGGCTCGCTGGCTTGAGCAGCAGCCGCAGGTAGAGAAAGTGTGGTTCCCGTGGCTGACGTCCCATCCGCAGTATGCCCTCGCGCGCCAGCAGATGGCTCAGCCGGGGGGCATGATCTCCATTGTGATCAAAGGTGACGACCAGCGTACGGCCGAGGTGATTAGCAAACTGAAGCTGTTTACCCTCGCCGAGAGCCTGGGCGGCGTTGAGAGCCTGGTGAGCCAGCCGTTCAGCATGACCCACGCCTCGATCCCGCTGGCGCAGCGCCTGGCGAACGGCATTACGCCGCAGCTGATCCGCCTGTCGGTGGGCATTGAAGATGAGCAGGATCTGCTGGCGGATCTGCAGCAGGCTTTGGCCTGATACCGGCGCGCGCGCCCGGCGATTGCGACTATGCTTAGAGGCTAAGGGTTTTGCTTAAGCCAGTCTGAGTCGCAGGAGCGCGCACCGCTATGCTAGTAAATAGTCTGATCGTCATCTTGAGCGTTATTGCGATGGAGGGCATCGCCGCATTCACCCACCGCTACATTATGCACGGCTGGGGATGGCGCTGGCATGAGTCACACCACACCCCGCGCAAGGGCGTGTTTGAGCTGAACGATCTCTTTGCGGTGGTGTTTGCCGGGGTGGCTATCGCGCTGATTGCCGTGGGCACGGCGGGCGTCTGGCCCCTGCAGTGGATTGGCTGCGGCATGACGGTCTACGGCCTGCTCTACTTCCTGGTGCACGACGGTCTGGTGCACCAGCGCTGGCCCTTCCACTGGATCCCGCGCCGGGGCTACCTGAAGCGGCTCTACGTTGCCCACCGCCTGCACCATGCGGTGCGCGGCCGGGAGGGCTGCGTCTCCTTCGGCTTTATCTATGCCCGCAAGCCTGCCGACCTACAGGCGATCCTGCGCGAACGCCATGGCCGCCCGCCTAAACGGGACGCTGCCAAAGACCAGGCGGACGCGGCGTCACCCTCGTCGTCTTCGCTCGAATAACCTGCCCCGGAGCCGCCATCAGCATGGCAATCTTTTCACCTTTGCTGGTGTGCTGGCGGCTATCCCAGGCGCTGCCTCCCGCCGCTTTTACCTTAATACCGATCTCCCGGTAGACGCTGCGGGCGGTGGCGATCGCCCAGGCGCAGCGCGGCGGCAAATCGTGCAGCCCGGCCTGTGAGGAGATGTAGTACGGCTCGGCGGCATCAATAAGCCGCTCCGCCACCCGCGCCAGCGCAGCGCGATTCTCCCGCGCGGCATAGTTCTCCGGGGTCAGCCCGGCATCGTGCAGCCACTCGGCGGGCAGATAGCAGCGGTCAATAGCCGCATCGTCAATAATATCCCGGGCAATATTCGTCAGCTGAAAGGCCAGCCCCAGATCGCAGGCGCGATCCAGCACCCGCTCATCCCGTACGCCCATCACCCTGGCCATCATCAGACCCACCACGCCCGCCACGTGATAGCAGTAGCGCAGCGTATCCTCAAAGGTGACATAGCGGGTCTGGGCCACGTCCATCCCAAAGCCGTCGAGGTGATCGAGCGCCATGCGGGGCGTAATGCCGTGGGTCAGCGCCACCTCCTGAAAGGCAGCGAAGGCCGGATCCTGCATCTCCGCCCCCTCAAACGCCGCCAGGGTCAGCGTGCGCAGCCGGGCCAGGCGCTGGTTTACCTCCTCCGCCGCCGCGGCCTCGCTGGCAAAGCCGTGGGTCTGGTCGTCAATGACGTCATCGCAGTGGCGGCACCAGGTGTAGAGCATCAGCACGCTGCGGCGGGTGGCCGGGTCGAACAGCTTCGCTGCGGTGGCAAAACTCTTCGAGCCGTTAGCCATGGTCTGCGTGGCGTGGTCAAGCAGCGGCGGTTGGCTCATTGCAGATCCTCAATCATCAGGCTGGCGGTGGCTTTCGCCGAGGCCACCACGCCAGGAATGCCTGCCCCTGGGTGAGTGCCTGCGCCCACCAGGTAGAGGTTGGCAATGTCGCTGTCGCGGTTATGCGGGCGGAACCAAGCGCTCTGGGTCAGCAGCGGCTCGATGGAGAAGGCTGAACCCAAGTGCGCATCCAGCGTGTCGTGGAAGTCTGCCGGGGTAAAGATCCGCTGGGTCACCAGCTGGCTACGCAGACCGGGCATATAGCGCTCTTCCAGGTAGTCAAAGATGCGGTCGCGCAGCTTCGGCCCCTCCTGCGCCCAGTCCAACGGCGCGTTGCCAAGATGCGGCACCGGAGCCAGCACGTAGAAGCTGGCGCAGCCGGGAGGGGCGAGCGAGGGATCGGTCACGCAGGGCGAGTGCAGGTAGAGCGAGAAGTCATCCGCCAGCGCGCTGCCGGTAAAGATATCGTCGATCAGCTCCCGGTAGCGGGGACCAAAGCAGATGGTGTGGTGCGCCAGCTGCGGATGGGGCTGGTTCAGGCCGAAGTAGAGCACAAACAGCGAGTTGCTCATGCTCTTGCGCTCTAGCGTCGCCGCCCGCTTCTGCCCTACCGGATGGTGGCCGAGCAGCTTTTTATAGGTATTCACCACGTCAGCGTTCGAGGCCACGGCGTCGGCGTCAAAGGTACGACCGTCCGCCAGCCGGACCTGGCTTACGCGGTTATCGGTTACCACCAGCTCTTCGACCCGGGCGTTGAGCACCATCTCCCCGCCCAGATCGGTAAACAGCTTCACCATGCCGTTCACCAGCGCCCCGGTGCCGCCCTCGGGGAACCAGACCCCCCACTCCCGCTCAAGGGCGTGGATCAGGGTGTAGATGGACGAGGTGGTGAAAGGGTTACCGCCCACCAGCAGGGAGTGGAAGGAGAAGGCCTGACGCAAGTGCTCATCCTCGATAAAGCGCGAAACCGACTGGTAGACGCTCTGCCACGCCTGAAGCTTAAGCAGCTGCGGCCCAGCGCGCAGCATGTCGCGAAAAGAGAGAAACGGCACGCTGCCGAGGCGCAGATAGCCCTCCTGAAATACCGCCTGGGAGTAAGCCAGGAAGCGCCGGTAGCCCTCGACGTCACGGGGATTGAACTGGGTAATCTGCGCCTCAAGCTCGGCGGTGTCGTTCGCATAGTCCAGGATCTTCCCGGACTCCCAGCAGAGCCGGTAGAAGGGTTTTACCGGCAGCAGCCTGACGTAATCCTCCATGCGCCTGCCGGCCAGGGTAAACAGGGCCTCAAGCGCGGTGGGATCGGTGATCACCGTCGGCCCGGCGTCAAAGGTAAAGCCCTGGTCATGCCAGACGTAGGCGCGACCGCCGGGCTTGTCCCGCTGCTCCAGCAGTACGGTTGGGATCCCTGCCGCCTGCAGGCGAATCGCCAGCGCCAGGCCACCAAAGCCTGCGCCAATCACAACGGTTTTTTTCATCCTTTATCTCGTCTGTCAGGAAAATGGTTCAGCGCCGCGCGCCAGGCTTCGCCCAGCGGAACCGGCGGCTTGCCCGTCAAAATGCGGGCCTTATCGAAGAGAGAGAGCCGACCGGCGTAAAAGCGCTCTACGGTGGGCTCCGGCAGCCCATAGAAGCGCTGCATCACCCGCCAGCGGTTCTCCTCGCGTCCCGCCAGGAAAAGCATCCGATTCAGCAGGCGGAAAAACCCCTGCCTGCGCCAGTGGCGTTCGGCAAACTGCCGGGTGAGCTGATAGAGCGGAACGCTGCTCAGCCGCGGGCTATCTGCAATCGCGTCGGCGAGATCCACCGCCAGCGGCAGCGAGTAGCCGGTGGTGGGGTGAAACAGCCCCGCCCGCATCCCCGCGCGCGGCACGCCTGGCGCATCGGCCCACAGAGCATGGATATCGCCCGCCAGGGTAATCGGCAAGCAACCGGACTCCTCGCGTTCAAGCTGGGCCAGCTGCCACCCTTTGCTGTGAGCATAGTCGGTAATGGTTTGACGCAGAGCGTTATCATCAAGCTGCGGGGTGTTGGCGTAGCGCGTATCCTCGATCAGCAGCGTGTCGGCGGAGAGCGGCAGCGTGTAGACAAAGCGATAACCCTGCTGCTGCGCCACCGTGGCGTCCATCAGGATCGGCACGGTCAGACCGTGGGGCTGGCTCAGCCGCCACTGCTGACCAAGAAAGAGCTGATAGCCGGTCTGCATCGCCGGACTGGCGGTCACGCCGCGTCCGTCAATCACCGCTCCGGCCAGCAGCGCCTCGCCGTTGGCCAGCCGCACGCTATTAGGTAACACCTCGCTCACCGGACAGTTTAGCCAGATGTTCTCCCCCAGCACCTGCTGCAGCGCCTCGACAAAACGCTCTGACGTAATGGAGTAGTAGCCGCGCGCAAGCCGACGATGGAGATCGGGAAACTGCACCTCATAGCCCGGCCAGGCGTGGGCCACCAGCGGGGCCAGCCAGGCGTGCTGCTCGGGAGTAAGATCGTCTTCATGGAATGACCAGGTATGGTTCCCGCCAATCTGCTCCCCGGCCTCAATCAGCAGCACATTAAGCTGCGGGTAGCGTTGGCGCAGTCGCCAGGCGATCAGCCCGTTGGCCAGGCCACCGCCGACTAAAATCAGATCCCTCACGATACGCTTTCACTCCCTGCTATGGCCTGTTCAATCAGGGTCGCCGCGCGGGGCGTGCCCCCAGCGTCGTTAAGCTGCTGGCGGGCCGTCGCCAGACGTTGATGCAGCGTCTCATCCCCCAGCAGTTGGGCAATCTCATCCGCCAGGGTCTGCTGTCTGGCAAAGCGCGATACCCGGCGGCCCAGCCCGTTATAGACCAGCCGGGCAGCCACGGCGGGCTGGTCAAAAGAGAGCGGCACCGCCAGCACCGGCGTAGCGGCCGCCAGCGCATCCAGCACGGTATTGAGACCGCCGTGGGTGATCACCAGATTCGCCTCAGCAACGTAGCGCGGCTGGTCGACAAAGCTCGCCACCTCCGTCGCACCGCAGGCATAGAGCGAGTCGGCCTGAGCCTGGGTCAGGCCATCGCAGTGGGCAATGGTCACCTCCGCCCCCACGCTGGCACAGGCTCGGGCGATCTTCTGAAACAGGTGTAGACGGTGGCCCTGGAGGGTGCCCAATGAGGCAAAGATCCGCGGCGTGCTGCGCGGCGAGCGTTCTACCTGCGGTGGTGGCTGGTAGCGCAGCGCACCCACGTAGTGAAAACAGTCCGGTAGCGCCCGGCGTGGGAAATCGAGGGCCGGAACGGACTGGCTAATCTGTGCCAGCGGCGAGAGACACTCGTCGAGACGCCTGCGCTCTGGCAAACCAAAGCGCTGGGCGTGGCGCAGGATCGTCTGCCCGTGCGGGTACATCAGCGCATCGTAGATGCGTTCGCTGACCTGAAAACGCCGCAGGGCTCTCTTATCCTCAGCATAGTGAAACGGCATCACCGGCAGCGGCAAACCGGGTTCGCGGTTGACCGGCAGCGCGCAGGCAATAGAGATAAACGGCAGTCCCAGCGCCTCGGCGACCAGGCTCCCGGCGGGCTCCATCTCATCGACGATCAGCGCGTCTACCGCCAGCCGCTGCAAAATAGCGGGCAGCTGCTGACAGAGCGTATCGGTCAGGGATGACATGGCCGCAATCAGCCGCAGCAGGTTGCCATTGCTTTGCTGCTGGACGTTGCGCTGGGCCTGTTGCACGCTAGCGGGAAGCGGATAGAACGCCACCCGCTCCGTTTCCTGCTCTGCCAGCGAGGCGACGTTGCCGGTGAGAAAGGTCACCCGATGGCCACGTTGGGCAAGCTCTAGCGCCAGAGCATGCAGCGCCACCGCGTGGCTGTAGAGCGGCGGTGCCACGATAGCAAAATGGCTCATAGCGTATTCCGCAGATAGCGGATATCCGCCTGCCGTAGCTCGCTCAGGCTGCGGCTGCCGGTGCAGAAGCAGGCAACCCGCATCTGCTCAATAATCACGTTGAAGTGATCGATCACCTTCTCCGTGGAGACGCCTGCGCTGCCGAGCACGGCGGCGGCCTGCCCTACCATGCACGCGCCGAGCCGCAGCGCTTTCGCTGCGTCGACGCCGTTCTTAATACCGCCCGAGGCAATGAGGGGCATCTGCGGCCAGGCCTCGGCGATCTCAACCAGTGCCTCAGCGGTGGGGATCCCCCAGTCGGCAAAGACGTTGGCTACGCTGCGCTGCTGCTCGGTGGCCGCCCGCTCGCCTTCAACGGCGGCCCAGCTGGTACCGCCCGCACCCGCGACGTCAATCACGGTAACGCCAGCATCGATCAGCTGTCCGGCTACGGCATGGGAGATCCCTGCTCCAACCTCTTTCACCACCAGCGGAACGGGCAGCTCGCGGACCAGGGTTTCGATGGCCGCCAACCGTCCGCGCCAGTCGCGATCGCCGCCGGGCTGTAGCGCCTCCTGTAGCGGGTTGAGGTGCACAATCAGGGCATCCGCCTCGATCATCTCCACGGCCCGTCGGGCGTAGTCGATACCTTTCCTGCCGCTCAGCTGCGCCGCGCCGAGGTTCGCCAGCAGCGGTACGTCAGGGGCCAGCTGCCGCAGGGTTTTATCCAGCCCTAAGCCCGCGTCGCTCTCAATGGCGACGCGCTGGGAGCCCACCCCCATCGCAATTTTTAGCACCTGCGCCGCCTCGGCGAGGTGGCGGTTGATATGGCGCGAGCGCTCAACGCCGCCGGTCATGGAGCTGATCAGCAGCGGAGCCTGTAGCTGCCGATTAAGGAAGGTGGTTTCCAGCGTGATGTCGCTAAAATTCAGCTCCGGCAGGGCGCAGTGGGTAAAGCGCCAGCGCTCAAAGCCAGCGCTGGCCTGGGTTACGGCGCGACGGGGGTCGAGAACGATATCCAGATGATCGTTTTTACGCTGAACAAGGCGCTCGTCCTTCATTCATCACTACTCCTGTAATGTGGTTCCATCGTTATGTACGGCTTGAACCCGGAAGGGCAGTATCAGGCGATTTTCATCACCGGTGACCAGTCGGCAAGGTGATGACCAAACCACAGATGCATAAACTGTCGGATGGCGCCGCCCTGCGGACAGGCAAAAGTGAGGTGTTTGTCGGCGGAATCAATATGCTCGCGCAGCTTTTGCCGGGCCGCATCCGCGCCCAGCCGGTTGACCAGCGTCGATTTTCCCGCGTCCTTGTTGCGATCTTTACCGGTTTCCGGATGATCGTCACGCAGATCGTCCAGCAGCTGAAACGCCTGGCCGAAGTCGAGAGCGAAGGCGTGCAGCGTCTCTCGCGTGCTCGACGACGAGGCGGAAGCAATGGCGACGATCTGCAGCATCGCGCTGAACAGAATGCCGGTCTTGAGGTGGTTGGTGCTGAGGATAGCGTCAGGGGTACGGTCGAGAGCGGCGTCGTTGAGATCGCGAAACTGTCCCAGCACCAAGCCCTGCACGCCCACGGCGGTAGAGAGCTCGTTGACCGCCTGAGCACGCCTCTCCCCCGGCAGATCGCCGGTGGCGGCGATCAGGCCAAAGGCTTTAGAGAGCAGCCCAACGGAGGCAAGGATCGCCACGCTCTCACCAAATTTTTTGTGGGTCGTGGGCTGACCGCGGCGTTGCTCGGCGTTATCCATGCAGGGCATATCGTCGAGCATCAGCGACGCGGTATGGGTCAGTTCAACGGCACAGGCGAGATCGAGCAGCGTGGGCATACTGCCCTGGTAGCGGAGGTCACGGGCGGCCAGCAGCATCAGCAGCGGACGGATCCGTTTGCCCGGTGCCATGACGCCTTCACGCATCGCAAGGCTGACAATATCCTGGCTGTCAGTTTCAGGTAACAGGCCAGCCAGGTGATCGTCAATGGATTGTCTCATTACTTCAATTTCGCGATGAGGCGAAGTGCCCGCTTTACTGCCACTCACCATTGCAAGGTTACCCGCTATATTGTCTTTTAGTATCAGTTAACCGTAGACCGCGCGGATAGCTCTCGCCAGGTTCTGAAGTAGTTTTACATTGATCGAGGCATGAGAAGCTGTGCCTTTAGATCTGCGCCATACCGCCATCCACGAACAGCTCTGCGCCGTTGATAAAGCTGGCCGCGTCGGAGCCAAGAAATGCGACTACTTTACCAATCTCCTCCGGCTCACCGAGACGGCCTAGCGGCACCTGGGCAGCGAGGGCGTCAAACAGTCCCTGACGATGCTCATCCGGCACCAGCTCACCGAGGCCAGGGGTACGAACCGGGCCGGGGCTGACCACGTTGACGCGAATGCCGCGATCTTTCAGATCCAGCGCCCACGAGCGGGCAAAGTTGCGTACGGCGGCCTTGCTGGCGCTGTAGACGCTGAAGCTGGCAGTGCCCTTAACGGAGGTGGTCGATCCGGTTAAAATCACCGATGCGCCATCCACCAGCAGCGGCAGCGCCTTCTGCACCGTGAACACTACGCCGCGCACATTGGTGCCAAAAATGCGGTCAAAATGCTCTTCGCTGATGGCACCCAGCGGCTGCATGTCGCCGCCCCCGGCGTTGGCAAACAGAATGTCCAGCCGCCCGGCCTGTTTCGCAATCTGGGCATAGACCGCGTCCAGCTCCGCCAGCTTAGAGGCATCGGCACGAATGCCGGTTGCCGCCGCGCCGATGGCATCTACCGCTGCGTCCAGTTCGGCCTGGCGACGTCCGGTAATAAAGACCTGTGCACCCTGATCCGCCAGCACCTGCGCAGTTGCCAGACCAATGCCGCTTGTACCGCCGGTGACCAGCGCAATTTTACCGTCGAGTTGTTTGTTCATCTTCTTGTTCCTTACCTGTTTAATAGTGAGTATCGGGATTGCCCGTCACCGCATCGTCAGGGCATGGATGAACTCTACTGCGCATTGGATTGGTGAAAAATAGTGGAAAATAGAAAGGACTATTTACGGCTGTGGATAATCGCCAGTGAGGAGGGACGCGTAATCCTGGCGTGAAACCTCGCTAAAGCCGCTGATCAACAGCGCTGTACACAGGGTGCGATACGCCGGATCGCTCACCAGCTGGCGCAGCGCATCGCGCAGCAGCGCAATGCGTGACGGTGGCGTGTTTCTGGCGGTAATCAACGGCAGCCCCGGCGCGGCAGGGCTTTCGCCAATCACCGCCAGATCGGCGACGAGCATGGGTGCATGGCGCTGGAGCAAAGCAAAGGTCACGCAGTCGATGGCCGCAATATCCGCCCTGCCCTCGCCGATCTCAACCAGCGACTGGCGGTGGCTGCCGCTGAAGATAACCTCATTAAAGAAGATCCCCTGCTGCGCCAGCGGGGCAACCATCTGCATAAATACGTTGTAGCCCGACTGGGAGTCAGGTGCATTGCAGACCGCACGGCTGCCGCGAAAATCCGCCAGCGTTTTATGTCTGTCACGCTGGCGAACCACCAGCAGGCTGCGGTAGCGGATGCCTTCGCAGCCCGGAGCAGAGTAGTGAAAGCAACCTACCGTCTGCACCTCCTTTAGCTGCGTGACCAGCGGATAGCCACACGCCTGGCTGAGTAGCAGCTCGTCATCCTGCCAGTGGCTCAGCAGATCTTCCTGCGGCCAGACCGGCGTGACGGTAACGCCCCTTGCCGCCAGCAGATCCTGCATAGCCTGGATCAGCGCCTCGCTATCCGGGCGGTGCAGGTCATACATTGGAAACGCAATCTTATTGCTCATTACCGTTCGCCTTGCTAAAGCCGGGGTGGACATTGACGTTCACCGAGCGGCATAAAAAGTGCCGCAGCCACTGGCCGTAGCCGCGCACCAGAAAGCCGCCGTTGCGCTGCTGATAGCTTGCCCGATCGCGCAGATAGACGTTGCGAAGTCCGTACCAGGGCACGCCCGGCAGATCGTGATGCACAGAATGGTAGTTCAGATTCAGGAACAGCACCCGCCACGGCAGCGACGCCTCGTTGATCACCGAGCGCGCCAGCAGATCGTTATCCGCCCGATGCTCCAGAAACGATCGCACCTTCGTCAGCGCCAGCGCCGGATAGCTGACCGCCAGCACGAAGTAGAGGATCGAAAACTCACAGCGCACCAGCCAGGCAAAGGTTACCGCCAGCAGGACACCGTGCACGATCCACATTGCTATCGCCCGACGATCCAGCTGGCGAAATGAGGTCAGCATCCCGCCCACCAGCTGGATGATATCCAGCGCCGGGGCCAGCAGCAGGCGGCCGGGGAAGGTGTTGCGCAGCGCAATCAGCTTGCGCTGCCAGGGCGCATAGCGCCGCCAGCGCCACTCGGGAATGTAGTAGGACTCGGGATCGTCCTCCGGCTGGGTGAGCAGATGGGTACGGTGGTGCGCCAGGTGCGCATCGCGATAGAGACCATACGGATACCAGATCGCCAGCGGCATCAGCCCCAGCAGCTGGTTCACCCGTGGATAGCGCGTGGGGTGGCCGTGGATCAGTTCATGCTGGAGCGACATGTACCAGGTGGTGAACCAGATCAGCAGCAGCGTGGCGGGCAGCAGCCCCAGCGTCTGCCAGAACGCCAGCGTCGCAAACCAGCCGCCGTAGATCGCGACGATCAACATCCAAGTCGGCAGCTCGCTGCGCCACAGCCAGGAGCGGGCGCGCTGTCGAACCCAGTCGCGCTGCTGCTCGTGCAGCCAGCCAGCGGTGCTTTTCGCCATCGTTTTCCCCTACTCCGCTTGCTCGTCAGATAGCGCAAACGATGTGAGAAAAAGACGGTAATGACAAAGAATTTAAATGGCTTAGCTTTTGCGCGGCGCGGCAATATCCACCGCAGATAGAGTGCCCGGTGATAAACACCGGGCTGAGAGAACGCGTTATGCGCCAGCGTTATCCAGGGCGATAATATCGTCCGGCGTCAGCTGAAGATTGATGGCCTCAACGAAGCCGTCGATGTGCTCAATTTTGGTCGCGCTGGCGATAGGTGCAGTCACGCCGGGGCGGCTAATCAGCCAGGCAAGCGCCACCTGGGCAGGCTTGACGTTGTGCTTCTCTGCAACGCTGTCCAGCGCCTCCAGAATGGCGTAGCCCCGCGGGTTAAGGTATTTACCGACGCCCTCGCCGCGCTGGCTTTGGCCCAGATCCCTCTCGCTGCGATACTTCCCGGAGAGGAAGCCGGAGGCCAGGCTGAAGTAGGTCACCACGCCGATATTCTCCCGCACCACCAGCTCCTGCAATTCGCCTTCAAAGCCATCGCGATCGTAAAGATTATACTCCGGCTGTAGCACCTGATAGCGTGGCAGACCGTTGGCATCGGCCGCCTTAAGTGAGGCCTCTAGCTGCGATGCGTTGAGGTTGGATGCACCAACCGCGCGGATCTTGCCCGCCTTCAGCAGCTTCTCATAGGCGCCGAGGGTCTCCTCATACGGCGTGCTGTCGTCTGGCCAGTGGGAGAAGTAGAGATCGATATAGTCCGTTTGCAGGCGCTTCAGGGAGTCATCAACCGCCTGCTCGATCCAGCGGGCAGAGAGCCCTTTTTTCCCCGGCTCGCCAAGGTCGGATCCCACTTTGGTAAACAGGGTGATCTTTTCCCGTGCGCCAGGGTGGGCAGCGAACCACTTGCCAAGGATCGTTTCGGATTCGCCACCTTTGTTACCCGGTGCCCAGGCAGAGTAGACGTCAGCGGTGTCGATAGCGGTCAGGCCGCGCTCCAGCAGCGCATCCAGCAGAGTGAAGCTCTGCTTCTCATCAACGGTCCAGCCAAAGACGTTACCGCCAAAAACCAGCGGCGGAATGTGTAATCCCGTCGTGCCTAATGAACGTAAAGCCATGCGCAATACCCCCTTTTTTGAGTTACGGTATAGGCAATCGTAGACAAAACACGGCGAGGCATAAGCAATCTTTTGCGTATGATTATCAGAATCAGGCAAAACCGCATTAAAAGTGAAAATGAGGCTCTATATTTGTTAGATATACTTAACTTATAAATTAATTTCACTAAGCAACAATGCTTTCTTTTACTTATAGGTGAGAAAAGCTTAAGGTATCTTTGTCACCTTGTTCAGATAAAGACGTATCCAAATAATGAAGAAAGCAATACTTTTTTTACTATGGTCAGGTATAACTCTGTCAGCGCTACTTGGAGTCTTATCAGCAGCCTTGAATATTATGTTGCTGCTTTCGTTAGCTTTTGATACGCCCGTAGATAGCTATACTTATGGTTTCCTAATTGGCCGCTGGAGCTTTACGCTCATCATGTTTATTACATTCTATGTTTTAAAGCGGTTAATAAGGAAATATAGCTTATAGCTAATCACGTATACTAATAAGCCATATCAAATAATATAGAGTGCTAACAATCGCTGATTACCCAAGGAAAGGTAAGAAATTATCTTTCAAACAAAAAATCAGGCTTTATGTAATAGAGTTTTAAGTTTGATTCCCGGCACAGGGATCCATGAATGCATATAAAATGCTACGGGTCGGCTGACCCGTAGCAGAGAGGGTAAAGATTACTTCAGACGGTAGGCCACCACGGCGTCGCCGCCTTTGGTGCCCAGCGAGCCATGACCGCCCGCAGCAATAACTACGTACTGCTTGTTATCACTACCCAGGTAGGTCGCCGGAGTCGCCTGGCCGCCCGCTGGCAGCTCGGTCTGCCACAGCAGCTTGCCGGTGTTGATGTCGTAGGCGCGGAAGAAGTTATCTGCCGTTGCGCCGTGGAACACCACATCACCCGCCGTCACCAGTGGACCGCCGTGAGCGACCATCCCCATCGGGAAGCCGATTGGGAAACGCCCTGGCAGGAAGGTGGTGTTGAGGTTTTTGGTCGTCCCTACTCGACGCATCCACTCCGTTTTACCGGTGGTCAGATCGACACCCACCATGCGGCCCCACGGTGGAGCAATACACGGAATGCCCAGATCGGAAGAGAGCTGCTGAATGTGGATCGCGTAAGTCCCCTGGAAGTTCTCGTTCCAGTACGGCGAGTTCTCCTTGGTAAACAAACGCTCTTCTTCTGTCTGCGGGGTACGTTTGATCAGGTTGTATTTATAGGCCAGACGCACTGGCGACGCGATCAGGATCTGACGCTCCGGATCGATAGCCACCGACCCCCAGTTAAACACGCCGATGTTACCCGGGAAGACAATGGAACCGCCTTCGGTGGCTGGCGTCCACGGGTTACCGTCGTAGCGCAGCGATTTGAAATCGATACGGCAGGCCATCTGATCGAACGGCGTGATCCCCCACATCGCTTTTTCGCTCAGCGGATCGGGAATAAAGTTCAGCGCGGAGACCGGCTGGGTCGGCGAGAAGTTCTCCCCGGTGATGCCGCCTTCGGTCGATACTTTCTGCTGGTTGATCGGGTAGACAGGCTCCCCGGTCAGACGGTTAAGCACAAACAGGTTGCCGGTTTTGGTCGGCAGAATAACGACAGGCTGCTTTTTGCCCTGGTAGTCGATATCCAGCAGCGACGGCTGGGACGGGTTATCGCGGTCCCACAGGTCATGCTTCGAAGACTGGAAACGCCACTTGAACGCACCGGTATTGAGATCCAGCGCCACCAGCGTGTCGCGGAATTTCTCGGTGTTGCTCTGCGGATCGCGCTGGGTACCGACTTCATCCGGCGAGGCGTTGCCAAACGGCACGTAGACCAGGCCGTTTTTCAGGTCGGCGCTAAGGGTAGCCCAGGCCACAGGAGTATCCTGCGGGAAGTTCTGCCCGGCGGCAATCGGCTGGGTATTCTCAGGATTTGCCGGATCGAAGTTCCAGACCAGACGACCGGTTTCGGCGTCAAAGGCACGGATCACGCCAGACGGGTTACCGCTGTTATAGCCGTTATCCATTACGGAGCCGCCGAGGATCACCAGCTTACCGGCGACCAGCGGAGCAGCGGTTTGCATCAGCGCGTGCGGACGAACGGTGCCCATGTTGTCATGCAGATCGACAATGCCGTTAGTACCAAAATCGGCGCACGGTTTACCCGTATCGGCATCCAGTGCGATCAGTTTTGCATCGGTAGTGGCGTTGAAGATGCGGCGAGTACAGGCCGCTGGTGCAGCGTTCGTCGCTGCCGGCTGGGCCGAGCTGCTGTTCTGCGCGGCTGCGCTGCCGTCGTAGTAGCTTACGCCACGACAGGTCTGGTGCTGCTGGAGGTAAGAGCGATCCTTCTCAGGAACGTATTTCCACTTAAGCGCACCGGTCTGCGGATCGAGAGCGTGTACTTCATTGTGTGGCGTACAGAAGTAGAGCGCATTGTTAACCTTCAGCGGCGTCGCCTCGAAGGTGTATTCCGTCGCGTCTTTGCTGCCGTCGCGCAAGTCGCCGGTGTGGTAGGTCCAGGCTACTTCCAGATCGCTGGCGTTATCTTTATTGATCTGGTTGAGCTTAGAGAAACGCAGGCCGTTGGTGGTGCCACCGTAGGCGGTCCAGTTGTTTTCCGCGACGTCAGCGCTGGAGGCGTTACGTGCAGTCGTAATGGTGCCCTCCTGCGGGTACGGATCGTAGAAGCAGAGACCGATCACCAGGGCGATCATCACCGCTACGGTACCGCCGAGGAAAGGATGGAAGCGACGCTCCCCTTCGCCATTGGCACGGAATAGCGGACGAACCACCCACGGCATCGCCAGCCAGAGGCCGATGACGCCAATCAGATCGCCGCGCGGGATCCACTGCCACTTATCGAAGCCGACTTCGTAGATGATCCAGGCCAGAACAATCCACATCAGCACCGCGTAGAGGCTAAGCGCAATGCGTTTGTTCAGGTAGAGCGTCACGGCGGTGGCAATGAGCCCCACGGCCATCACCGCGTAGAATGGCGAGCCACCGACCAGCAGCAGCTTCGCCCCCATATAGAGCATCGCGAGCCCAATGAGCGCGATGACAATACTTGTTATTTTGTTAAGCATGATTCCCCTGACATAGACAAATGTACAATTGAAACGGTGTTTTACAACAATTTCGAAACAATGTTACAACGATCACAAAAAAAATATAGAGTTAGCGTCGTTGCAAATTTGTCGTTTTGTGCGGGGAAGGGGTTGGAGCAAGGGTAAAAGGCGGGAGGCGCTGCCCGCTCAGGCGTGACGCATCATCCCAAACAACCAGTCATTATGCAGTTGATCCCGTAGCCGGTAGCTTTCGTGCAGCTCCTGCTCCAGGGTGAAGCCCACCTTTTCCAGCAGGCTGCGGGAAGCGAGATTGCCTGCGGTCACGGTGGCAATAAGACGGTTGATTCCGCCCTCGCGAAAGGCGTAATCGCAGACGGCTTGCAGAGATTCTGTTCCGTAGCCTTGCCCTTGGGCATCGGGCGCAAATAAAAAGCCCACTTCGGCGCAGTCGCTATCGCGATGGATATAGCCCGTCACGCCCAGCTTTTTTCCGCTGGCTTTGTCAGAAACCACGAGGCACAGCCAGTGCGGGCTTTGGGGTGACCAGAGCGGCAACCGTGACGCAAAAGCGGCACGGATCTCTTCGTCTGACGGCATATCCGCCACGTAATACATTACCTGCGGATCTGTTTGTAGCGCGTGGAAAAAGTCCCAGTCGCGCTCTGTAATCTGCGTGCAGGTAAGTCTGGCGCTATTTATCGTTATCATTGAGAAACTCCAATACGTTAACACCCTGATTACCCGGAAAACTTTCGCGATCCGGCCACGCACAGAATAACACCCAGCGTGCTGGCGAGCATCAGCGGATCGACAGTTTCGTGCAGCAGCGCGGCGGATAAGCCAAGCCCAAAGAACGGCTGTAGCAGTTGTAGCTGTCCTACCGTCGCGATACCGCCAAGGGCCAGCCCCTTGTACCAGAAGATAAACCCAATAAGCATGCTAAACAGCGATACGTAGCCCAGCGCAACCCAGGTGGACGTAGAGAAGGCGCTAAACGATTCTGGCCGCGTGGTAAACGAGGCGATCAGCATGAAGGGCAGCGCAACGATCAGCGCCCAGCTAATGACCTGCCAGCCCCCCAGCTCCCGCGTCAGCTTTGCCCCTTCGGCATAGCCCAGTCCGCAGACAATAATGGCCGCAAACATCAGGAGATCTCCCGTCAACGACGCAGAGGCATGTTGCGACAGGGCAAAGCCGACCACCAGCAGGCTGCCCAGCACGGAGAAGATCCAGAAAGTAGGACGTGGACGCTCGCCGCCGCGCAGCACGCCAAAAATCGCCGTAGTCAGCGGCAGCAGGCCCAGAAAGACAATGGAGTGCGCGGAGGTAACGTGCTGCAACGCCAGCGCCGTCAGCAGCGGAAAGCCAACCACCACGCCCAGCGCAACGATAACCAACGGCATAAGCTGCGACCGAAGCGGACGCTTTTCACGAAAGGTAACGATCAGCGCAGTTGCCAGAATACCGGCAATCGACGCGCGCAGGAACGTCAGAAAAAAGGGATCCATATCAAGTACGGCAACGCGGGTAGCGGGCAGCGAGCCGCTGAAGATAATCACCCCAAGCAAACCGCTGAGCCAGCCCGATCCCGCTTTATGCGCAACTGCATTAACCATCTTAACGTCACCCTCTATCAGCTTGAGTCATGAATAGCGGGATGGTAGTTTGCTTAATCCAGTACAATCAAAAAATTGTCATAGATACATGTCATGAAGGCACGCTATAAATCGATCGTAGATAATTTTGCTGAGGCTATACGCTCCGGCAAACTTACAGCAGGTAGCCAATTACCCACGCACCGACAGCTTGCGTTAACCGAGCATATCTCGCTGGTGACGGCGACACGGGTATACCGCGAGCTGGAAGCAATGGGGCTGGTCAGCGGTGAAACCGGACGCGGGACCTTTGTCCGGGATATCGCGCTACCGCCCGGACACGGCGTGGATCAGCTCGCCGTGGCGACGGATACACTGGATCTGAACTTCAACTACCCCTCCCTGCCGGGTCAAGGGGAGCGACTGCGCGACGCGCTCAGACAGATGGCGGCGGGCGGGGATATCGAATCCCACCTTCGCTATCAACCCCATGCGGGACGGCTGGCGGAACGTGAAATTATCGCCCGTCACCTGACCCAACGCGGTTTTCGCCCTGACGCAGATAATGTGCTTATCGTTAACGGTGCCCAGCACGGGCTGACCATCACCGCGATGGCCCTGCTTAAGCCCGGCGATGTCGTCGCCGTAGATGCGCTAACCTATTCCGGTTTTAAAGCCTTAGCGGCACTCTGTCATCTTGAACTGGTTGCCATTCCCTGCACTGCCGAGGGACCGGATCTGCAGGCGCTGCGCCAGCTCTGTATCCGGCGGCAGGTGCGGGCTATTTACGCCATGCCGACGCTGCATAATCCTCTTGGCTGGGTACTGGATCGCCAGCAACGAAAAGCGATTGCCGACATTGCCCGGCAGCATGATCTGCTTATTATTGAAGATGCCGCCTACGCGTATTTGATCCGACGCCCACCTCCGCCCCTTGCTGTCTTTGCTCCAGAAAGAACGGTCTATATCACCGGCTTTTCCAAAAACGTTGCCACCGGGCTGCGCGTAGGCGTTGCCATCTGCCCTGCTCACTATCGACCTGCACTAGAGCGGGCAATAAGGGCCACGGCGTGGAATACGCCTTCGCTGATGACAACGCTGGTTTGCAACTGGATTGAGGACGGTACCGTTTCGCGGTTTGAGACGCTTAAGCGCCGCGATGCCAGGCTGCGCCAGTCCGTAGCAAGAGAGTGTCTGGGTCATCTCCCCTGTATTACGCATCCCGATTCCTATTTTATTTGGCTGCCGCTGGCGGAAGAGGCCAGAGCCGACCGGGTGGTAAAAGCGTTAATGGATAATAATATTTCGATATCCACCGCCGAGCCATTCTCGGTTTCAGCAAGCGTGCCGCAGGCCATTCGCATCGCGCTAGGCTCAGTGTCTATTGATAACCTGCGCAGCGCGCTGGTAAAGGTGCGGGAAGTCATTGAGTTTGAACAGTATGGGTTAAGGGGAAGCGATGGTATTTGATTGTCTTACCTTAGGTCATTTATACGTGAGGTTAGCGTAATTTAACTTCTCTTTTTTAATGAGCCTCACAATCAAGACATACGCAGCAGTAGTAATAGCGATGTTGATAATAATGATTGTGATATAAATGGCCGTGCTTTGCGAACTGTTAACCAGTGGCTCATAAGGCATAACCCGAAAAACGATCCAGAACAGCCAGGTATACAAGAACACCTTCAGAAATCGCCGGATTGTAGACGTCATCCACTCTTTCGCATGATGACCAACCGTGCTGCGTTTAACGGCAATATGGTATGCCGTTATTAGTGCACTCAGTAACGGGATGCTAATTAGCGTATTAATTAAAAGGCTGAAGTAATCGGATACTGCCTCCCATGCCTCGGGATTTGGCTCCCCCTCGATAGCAGCGGTAAATCGCTGTGCGCCTTCAAAATCAAACCGTTCCGTAATAGCACTCACTACCCCATCGTAGGGCACCCATTTAGCCACAAGAAACATAATTAAAATGAATAATGCGATTTTTATAATCAGGTTAAATAGATCTTTTACTGCCATTATTAATTGCCTTAATAGCGCCGGATCGATATCTCCCTTCGCTAAGGTGAGAGAAACTTTTTAAACGTTGTGACATTCTCTCCTGAATGGCGCTCTACCTTCAACTCATCCACGCAAAGTAAAATGAGTTTTAATCCCCTTCCACTTTCCGCGAGCGGCGACACGTCAGAGAGGGGTTCATTACGCGCCTCCGTCAGGCGCTGAAGGGGGAATTCATCGCCGGTATCGGTAAATCGCACCGTCACTTCCTGGCGAGAAGCGGTAAATTCTACGCTAAACAGGCGATGTTCATCCTCGTGAAGCGCATGGCGGATAATATTGGTTACCCCCTCACATGTGGCAAGATCGAGCGCGAAGCGCCACTCATCGCTAACATGCAGCGGGGCCATCTTTTCTGCAAGCCAGGTAGCCAGCGGCGAAAGCGACGTCAGGGCAGCAGGAAGAGTGATAGCGTTAGGCATGAGCGCGTCACACATCCAGCTGAGCCAGCGCCGAAGCGCGATCCGGGCAGATGCGGAAAATACGATCCATACGGGTTAGCGTGAACATATTACGGATGCCGGGATTGAGGGCGCACAGCGTCATGTCGCCTTTGCCGTTCATCATCTTCAGTAGAGAAACCAACATGCCCAAGCCGCTACTGTCGATAAACTCAATCTTACTGAAATCAACAATCAGCGCTTTTCGATCCTCGCCTATCTCACGCACAACCGCTTCCTTGAATGCTGCGGCTACCGAAGCGTCCAGCCTGCGCACCGAGGGCGTAAGAATATTCACGTTTGGCTCTCTTTCGGTATTAATATTCATTCTGTATCTCCTTTGCGCTCAATGAGTAAGAGTGAGACATCGTCAGCCATAGCGTGCTGATCTGCATCTTCACCGCTGTGCCAGTGGGTCAGATACTGGCCAAACTGCGGTAAAAGCGCCTCTAACGCCAGACCGTGGCTGTCTCGTAGCCAGTGTTGCAGCCGCAGCTGCCCAAACTGCTCTCCACCAGGGTTTTCACACTCCGTAATGCCGTCGCTAAACAGACATAGCCGCTCGCCGGACTTCAATACGAAGGGGACGTCGATCCAGGAGAGATCGGGCATCAATCCCACCGGCGCGCCTCCGTTACCCACCGCGTTAACCTCGCCACCAGGACTCACGATAAAGGGGGTCGGATGGCCTGCCTGGCATAGTTTCCCCTGTCCTGTATCCAGGTCGATGACACCATAGATCATGGTGAAGTAGCTGACGATCTCTACCTCGTCACTACAAAAACGGCTATTGAGAATGCGTACAACCTCTGCTGGAGACGCGACTCCACCCTCTTCGGAATAGAGAAAACGCTCGACGGCTCGACCATGTAAAAACTGCCGGGCGACGGCAAGCGACATCATCGCCGCTCCGACGCCATGACCTGATACATCGACGCAGTAAAACCCCAGATGGTTATCCAGGGGGAAAACGTTAAAAATATCTCCGGACACCCACGCCGAGGGTAAAAAAAGCCAGTCGGATAGGTAGTCCCGATAGTGAAGCTGGTGAGAAGGGAGTACCGATTGCTGAATGCGTGCGGCAACCTCCAGATCCTGCTCAATTTGCCGCAGCGCCTCGCTAAGACGCGTATTGCGAGCAGCAAGCGTGGCCTCCAGGGAGAGAATACGAGCCCCCGCATGCAGCCGTGCTCGCAGCTCCGTCTGCTCGACGGGCTTGCTGAGAAAATCATCCGCACCGGCATCAAACCCCAGCGTCAGATCGCCCGGATCTTCACGGGCAGTGAGGAGAATAAGATAGATGTAGTGACCAAACTGGCGACAACGGATCTCGCGGCATAGCGTTAGGCCGTCCATCTCCGGCATCTCCCAATCGCTGATCACCATGCTGAATGTCTGGCTGGCCAACATCTCAAGGGCAGCGACACCGTTTTCCGCCTCGCTCACGCGATATCCCCACTGGGCTAGCATGCGGGAAAGCAGTCGGCGGTAGACAGGTGAGTCTTCAACAATCAGTACGGGTAGTGCTGACATGTCGCCCCCTATAACGGTAAGAACCAGATAAGGCTAACGGTGCCTTCACGAAACTTCCCATTACCGCTCTGATGGCCAGGATAGCGGGTGCCAGAGAAGTTCGCATACTGGAGAGAGAATGAGCCTGGCGTATAGCCTGCGTAGCCAAAACTGTAGCTGTAATCCCCATTCCAGGGCTGCTGCTGGCTTCTGTCCGGGAACCAGAACGCCGTCGCGCGTACAAAAAAGTGCTGCTTAAACGTATAGCCGCATCCCCCCAGCATCACGTTCTTATCTTTCCGAATATCGTTGCTGTCTAAATCGTAATAGCGCGGGACCCAGCTGTAGCCCACCTGGCAAATGATAGAGTCACCTTTATTGATCAGTAGCGTCTTCTCTACAGGCTTCGGCAGTGAAAATTTATATGCCAGGGTCACAGCGCCCTGCTCAAAGTAGGTATGGCGGCCGCCGCCTGACGTCCAGAAGCGATTATCGCCGTAGTTGCTGTAAACCAGGCTGACCGTGTTGGCATGCCAGTCATCATAGCCAAAACTATACCGAAAATCGGCCGTGTAACGGCTGGTGTCGGTGACGGGCAAACGCGATGTCACGTTGGCAAACCAGTAACTGTAGGGTGAATACTGGAGGCTAAGATTTAACGTCTGGTTGTATTTTCTTTTCTGCTCTGCACTGTCCGAACTATTCGGGATGGTCATCCACTGCTCTTTCAATCCTGAGCTAAAGCTCAGCGCACCAGAAAAAACATCCTCATTACCAGAGAAAAGACGTCCCCAACGGCTGGTGAATACGCCTGCCTGCACCGGCTCGCCATTCTTGTCGCGTAACGATTCTGCCTCGTCCTTTTGTGCCGCCTCTGCTCCTGAGATCGCGCACAACAGCGCGCAGGCCAGCAAATAGTTATTGCGCATGTGCTCTTCCTTAGTTAGGTATCCAGCGTGCACCGACGTTATATTTCGCCATCAGCCACAGTGCGCCCAGCGCTGCCGCGTGAACAAAAGTGTTCATAATCCAGTCCTGTCGCCACAGATCGAAGGTCACAAACTGGCTAACCACGAGCACAACGTAAACATGCAAAATAAAGGTGTAGAGAGAGCGTTGACCTAGCGGGATGAGAAACCACCCTGCAAGGCGATAGATCGGCTGCCAACACCAGGTCAGCAGCAGGTAGACCGTCACCATCAGGCAGATATCGTTCAGCACTCTTATTGGTCCCAGCCCGTTTTTCGCTGCCCATGTGTGATAAAAAGCGTTGAAGTCTGCAGGTGAAATGGTATGCATCAGCAGAGCGGGCGGCATAAAGGGGTTAGTGTGATTTTGGGCGACAAAACCCAGGATCAGCGCCACCAGCACCATAGCAGTAACGGCTACTTTGCCCGGCGGCGTACGGGCAAAGGAGATCAGCTCCTCTTTGTACCAGCCGCAGCTCATGCCTAATACGAAAATAAATTGCCAGGCCAGCAGTGGGAAGGCGAACTCAAACTCGGCTGCCGTAACGCGCACAGGCCAACGCTGCCAGCAGCCATAGACCAGTAGAGAGAGGCTTAACAGCCACAGCACCTTACCCTTCTGCAGCATCCCCAAAAAAAGGGGGCTGAGCAGAAGCAGAAAGATATAGAGACCCAAAATCTGCGTCTGATGAGGCCCTATCTGCAGGTAGAGCACAATGTTAAACCATGTCTCTTTAATTTGCGGCGTAACAGGGTATAGCGACCAACTCGTCCCCGAAAAGCGATCGGTAAAATGGGTCACCTCAAAAACATTAATAAAAGGGATATATGCCAATCCTAAAAAAGAGAGGATGATGATGATATTAACGCGATATATTTTCCAGGCTCGCAGATAAAGCCCCCAGGAAACAGTGAGCAAAACGACTTTATGCAGCCGGGCACGATTTAGCATGCCTAACATAAAACCAGAGAGGATAACAAAGCCCTCAGCGCCAGTAGTCAATCCAAATCGCTCCCAGGTGAATATATTAAATATCGACATCACTTCCGTGTGGGCCACGACCATCATGACCAGCGCAATACCGCGCATTAAATCGATTCTCAAATCGCGACTACCCGCCACTGAATATCGCCAGGTCGTTGATTTTTTATCATTATCATGCGAGATCGCTGGCAAAATCTGGCTCATAGGCAGACCGTTCATCCATTCTGATACACAGCGGGTAAATTATTTAAATAGCTCAAAGGCGCGCATCTGGCAATTTATGAAGCGATGGCAAAAGCGTATTACCCTCGACCACCCCTGCAAAAAAATAGCTATTTTTTTGCCCTTTCCCCTGCTGGAAAGTTTGCCTCTGCGATCTACACTTAATTTACATTTTTGTTAGACGTTATTCCTTCTGGCGAGCCGATCCCTGCCGGCAAAACGTCTTTAATTCAGAATTATTGCGGAATCAGGATATCCCTCGCTATGGATTTTTACTTTTCCCGTTTTGAAAATCGGCGGCCACCAGAACCACTCAGCACACCGCGCTGGGTGATGGCAACCTGGCAGGTATTAGCGGTAGCGGCGCTCATACTCGGTGCGAATTATATTTACTGGCGCTGGACGGCATCGCTGAATACTGACGCGCTATGGTATGCCATTCCTCTGGTGCTGGCGGAAACGCTGGCCTGGATCGGGACGATTTTGTTTACGATTAACTTGTGGAAAGAGGAAGATCCGCCGCAGACCTCGCCGCCCACTGAGATCAACGACTGCTTGCTGCCGGACGAAAAGGTGGAGCAGAGGCCTGTCAAAGTGGATCTCTTCATCGCGACCTATTCGGAAGACGTGGAGCTTGTCAGACTCTCTATTCGCGATGCTATGAAAATGCATTATCCCTTTCCGCTGGACTATCGGGTACACGTTCTTGACGACGGGCGACGCCCGGAGATGAAAGCCGTCTGCGAAGAGGAAGGTGCCAACTACATCACCCGTCAGACCAATATCGGTTATAAGGCCGGCAACCTGCGCAACGGGCTTGAGCAAACCGACGGTGATTTTCTGGTGATTTGCGATGCCGATACCCGCGTTTTTCCTACCCTTCTCAGCCATACGCTGGGCTACTTCCGCGACCCGGACGTTGCCTGGGTTCAGACTCCCCAGTGGTTCTTCGACTTGCCAGAAGGGGAAAACCTCTCCCGCTGGCTGGCGCGTAAAGCAGGTAAGGCGGGGTACGGGCTCGGCTGGCTAACGCAAAAACTCATCGGCCCCGTCACTGTGGGACGCGATCCGTTTTTTAACGATCCGCGTATGTTCTATGACGTGATCTTACGCCGCCGCAACTGGGCCAATGCCGCATTTTGCTGCGGTGCTGCCTCGGTCCACCGTCGCGAAGCGGTGATGCAGGCGGCGCTTCGCAGCTATGTCTGGAGTATTGAGGAGGAGATAGGCCGGCATACGCGTGATATCCGCGATCCGGCTATCCGTGAAACCCTGGAAAATGCCATGCGTCCGCATGTGGCTTTCGATACAGAGCTGACGCCCTACAAATTTCACGTATCGGAAGATATCTACACCTCCATTTTGCTGCACGGCGACGCCGCACGGCGCTGGCGCTCGGTTATGCACCCGCGCATTGAGTCTAAAATGCTCTCCCCGCAGGATATGCTGACGTGGATGATCCAGCGTTTTAAATATGCCGCAGGATCGCTGGATATTCTGTTTCATGACAATATCTTTAGCCGCCGCCGCTTTAAGCTATCCTTGCCACAAACGCTGATGTACGCCACCACCTTCTGGTCCTATATGGCCTGCGTATGGAATACCATTTTCCTGATTTCACCCGTTATTTACCTGTTTACCGGTATTCCGCCGGTCTCAGCCTGGTCTGAGCCCTTCTATCTGCACTTTTTACCCTTTTTTATTGTCTCTGAGCTGGCCTTTATGTTCGGCACGTGGGGGATATCCGCCTGGGATGGCCGGGCCTCTTACCTCTCCTTCTTCTCCATGAACCTGCGCGCGCTCGACACCGTACTGCGTGGGGAGCAGATCAAATTTCATGTCACCCCGAAAGAGCGCCAGACGGGCCGTTTTCTCTACCTCGTAAAACCGCAAATCGCCATCGTCGTGCTTACGCTGGCGGGGCTTATTTGGGGTGGGATCCAGGTGGCGCGCGGGCAGGTTGACGATCCTTCCGGCTATGTCATCAACATCTTCTGGGGCGCGGTGAATATTGCCGCCATGCTGCCGCTGATCCTTGCCGCTATCTGGACGCCAGCGGAAGAAGAGGAGACGAGCCAATGAGAAAACGCGACGCGCTTTTGTCAGCCCGCAGCTATCTCACCATTCTGCTCGGCTTTCTGCTGGGGTTCGCCATTGTCGTCTGGGTAGAGAAACAGATGCCCACCCGCGTAGAAAGCAGTGCGGGAATGAGCCTGAGCAAAGATTTCCCTCCCCTGCCTGCCCCCCGCGAGCTGACCTTCGACGAAGCAATCTGGGCGCGAGTGGCCTGGCAGTATTATGTCAACAACACGCAGCCGAATGGCCTGGCCAACGCGCACGACGGCGAACCCTGGTTTAGCCTGTGGAGTACCGGCAGCTATCTTTTTGCCGTCGCGGCGGCAAAGCAGCTGCACATTCTCACTACCGAAGAATTTGATGAGCGCATCACGGCTGCACTGTTTACGCTAGGTCAGCTTCCATTAAATCCTCAGGGGTTGCCCGCTGCCTATTATCATGCTGACACGCTGCAAATGCTGGGTAAACCGGACTCCTCCGCCATCGGCATGGGCCGTCTGCTTAATGCCCTGCAAACCCTGCTCTGGCGCTATCCTCAGCACGCTGCCGCCGTGCGCGACCTCTTCAATCAATGGAAGGTAGGAGCTCTGATCGCCAGCAATACCGCCAGCCCGGCTGCGGTCCCCTTACACCACTGGGCGCTGGCGGCGGACGAACCGCGAAATAGCTTTGGCTATCGCCTGTATGCCAGCCATACGCTTCGGCTGATTGACAGTAGTGCTGGGCTAGCGGTCACCAATCCGCCTGAGGGACAGCAGATGATTGATATCGACGGCATTATGGTGCCTGACGAAGGGCTACGCACCCCGTGGGGGCGACAGCCTTCCCTTATCAGCCTTCCTTATCTGTTAACGGGTCTTGAGCTGGGCTTTGACGCCCAGAGCGCGGAGATCGCCTGGCGTATTATGCAGATCCAGCAGCGTCGCCACGGCCTGCGGGTAAGCAAGCCCCCCATCAGCACCGACTATGCCGAGCCCGCGCCGGACTACGTTAACGATCTGCCGGACCGGCAGCCTGTGCAAAATAGCGCCCTGCGCGACGCCGCTCCAGAGCAAACGGCCATCACCTCCACCCGCACCGCCTTTGCCTGGTATGCCCTGTTCCGCAACGGCTGGAGTGAAGCGTTGCGCCAGCAGGTCCAGAAGCTGCAGATCCCCGGAAAGGGCTGGCAGCGCGGCCTTAACCTTAATAGCAGCGTGAACGATATTGTTGACGCCGATACCAATGCGATCGTCCTTGAAAGCCTGGCCTATATCGCCCAGGGCCAGATGCTTTGTCTGGCCTGCCTTGGCCCTACTACTTCCCCTATTTCTTCCGCAGGAGCTAAGCCATGAAGCTGAAATTTTTACTCTTTTTTCCTCTTCTGGCCGGGCTCATGGCGTGCTGGCTTTCGCTCTCTGCGGCCCAGGCCGCAACCGGGCTGCCCGCCTCGGAGTATGAGCCACGCAGCGGCGAACTCACGCCCAGGGAGATGGCTATCGCCAAAAACGCCTGGCAATATTTCGTCTCCAACTATCAGCCCACCACCGGGCTGGTCAACGCGGTAAACAAATATCCCTCTACCACCATGTGGGACAGCGCCTCTTACATGGCGGCGATGACGGCAGCCCGTGAACTGGGGATTATCGATAAAGCCGAATTTGACCGCCGGATGCTGAAGCTCCTCGCCACCCTGAACAAGCTGGATCTGTTCCGCAACGAGCTGCCCAACAAGGCCTATAACACCGTCTCGGGCCAGAAGGTGAACTACCAGAACAAGCCCGGCGAGATCGGCTTTTCGGCGCTGGACATCGGTAGGATGCTGGTATGGCTGAAGGTGATAAAGGAGCGCTATCCGGAGTACAGCAACAGCATTGATAACGTGGTGCTGGGCTGGGACTTTAGCCATGCGGTCGATCCCTGCGGCACGCTGTACGGCGCTTATCTGGAAAACGGCCAGCCGAAGTACGTGCAGGAGGGACGGCTGGGTTATGAGGAGTACGGCGCGGCAGGCTTCTCACTCTGGGGCTTCAGCACCTGCCAGGCCAGCCGCCCCCAGCCCTATGAGCTGGCAGAAATCTACTGCGTGATGGTGCCTTATGATTCGCGCGATCCGCGTCAGACCAGCCAGCATAACTACGTGGTGAGCGAGTCTTACGTCCTGTACGGCATGGAATTTGGTTTTGATAATCCGACGGACAGGGATAACAGCCCGCGCGATTACTCCCATCCGTGGATGAAAAACTTCGCCGACCGGGTCTACCAGGCCCAGGAGAATCGCTACGCCATCACCGGGATTTTAACCGCCCGCTCCGAGCACCAGCTCGATAAATCCCCCTACTTCGTTTACGACACCGTCTTCAGCGACGGCTTTAACTGGAACACCATCACCGATAAAGGCCAGTTCGTACCGAATACCGCCGCCGTATCGCTGAAAGCGGCGCTGGGCATGTGGGTGTTATGGAATTCGCCCTACACCGACCGCCTGCTGGACACCATTGAAAACGCCAATGAAGAGGGGAAAGGCTATTACGAAGGGCTGTACGAAAACGGCGACGGCCCAATTAAGGAGTTCACCGCCAATAACAACGGCATCATGCTGGAAGCGTTGCTGTTCAAAAAAGAGGGCAAACTGCTGCGCTTCAACACTGACAACCCGAAAAACCGCGATTTCGCCCCCTCCCTGTGGGACAAAAAGCTGGTGGATCTCTTTGAGCCGAATAACACCCCGCGCAACCGTCCCTTCCTGAACAGCACGCCAGCCGTCAAAACCTGGTGTGAACAGACCGGGACCACGCAGCGTACCCGACCGGCCTGCCAGGCCTGCCAGTGCGCCTCCTGTAACGCGGATGAGCCCGTTAAACTGCCGCCGGTGACTGCGCAATGCTTAAAACCCTAGTGCGCTGGCTGGCCGTCGCCGCTATTCTTCTGCTTATCGCCTTTGCCCTGTTTAGCCGGGAAGGTGCCGGGTGGCGCTGGCTGACGCACGGCGGCTGGCATACTACCGCGCGTATCGACAGCCTGACGCCGCAGGAGCAGGAGTGGGCGCGTATCGCCTGGCGCTATTTCGAAAATAATACCCAGCCGCAGACGGGGCTGGTCAACGGCAGCGACAAGCAGCCGCGCGTGACGCTGTGGCAAATGGGCGACACGCTGATCGCCCTGCTCGCTGCCCGAGAGCTGGGGCTGGTGCAGGAGGCGGAGTTTGACGCAAGGCTAACGCGCCTGCTTGGTACGCTTAATCGCCTGACTCTCACCGATACGCGTACGCCCGGCAGGCTGTACTCCAGCCGGACGGCGACTCCAATCGATTTCAGCGGCAAACCGGCGCAAAGCGGCTGGTCGGCAAAAGATATGGCACGACTGATGCTGGCCTTGCGGCTTACTGCGGAACGTGCGCCGCAGTATCGTGAGTATCTGGATAAAATCATCCTGCGCTGGAACTTCTGTCCGGTCATGGATAAAGAGGGAGAGCTGTGGTCCTCCTCGTTGCAGAACGGTAAGCCACTGATCAGGGATGAGCTGCGTCTGGGTGAAAGCGAATATGCCGCCAGCGCGTTTCGCCTGTGGGGCTTTCAAACAGGAAAGGCATTTTCCCCTCCTTCTCAAAACGTCATTATTTATCAGCGCAGCCTCGCCGTAGATGCCCGCGATCCACGAACCACCTGGCAGCCTTCGTTACTCACCACGCTGCCCGCCATGCTGCCTGGGCTGGAGTTCGGTTGGCAACCGCCCGGCGTGCCGTCCGAGGTACAGAAAACGCTGCGCGCTCGGGCCGAAGGAGTCTGGCTTAGCCAAAAAACGCGCTGGGAGCGTGACAAGGTGCTTACCGCACGCGCCGATTTTTATCTCTCCCAGGCCCCATGGCATGTCGAAGATACCGTCTGGGGAAATGGCTATGCCTGGAACACCCTGGGGGATGATGGTAATAACTATCCTCGCCTGGCACAGGTCACCACCAAAGCGGTCTTTATGCTCTGGGCGCTGTGGAAAACCGACTATACCGACGACCTGATGGCGGTGATCCAACATCTTAACCATCCGCAGCAGGGCTGGTTCGAGGGCCGCGTTGAGGCCACCGGTGACATCAATCCAACCCTTACCCTCTCTACCAACGCCATGGTGTTGGAAGCCTTGCTGTACAAACACAACGCCGGACCGCTGTTTGAAAACGGCCTGGTAGAAGACGACGGCTATTTCTCCCACCGCACCGCGGATGTGTTTAACCCGCCTGGCCTGTGTCTGCCGGGTGAACGGGCCGCGAGGGCCGCACCATGAAATTTTATCGCGATCTCTTCGAGGCCAGCCTGAACCGGGTCATACCTGAGCACGACAAAAAGCGCTTTTTCGAGGCTTTCTGGGACACCTTTATCCATATGTCCCCCGAAACGGAGCAGCACTTCGCCCAGCGTCCGGGCACGGAAGGCCAGCAGATGATCTATAAAAGCTTTTTCGCCATGCTCGCCGTTGACGGTGCGCTCTTTGTGCCGGACTTTCTTGAGCGTCTGGCGCGGGAGCAGAGCGATGAAGGGCTGCGCCTGCCGCCGCGATTTTTTGCTCTCTGGCGGGAGGCGATGATCAAAACCGTACGTGCCTGCGATCCTCTCTGCGATGAGGAGATCCTTACCGCCTGGGCGATGGCGATTGCGCCCGGTCTGGAGTACCTGCGTCGCCAGGCAGAGCTGCATTACACGGCGGGAGGCGAATAACCATGCCATCGACATCCAGTTTTGATCTCAATGTGCTGCCCATGGGGGTGATGATCTACGATGAGGCCGAGCGCCTGCGGGCATGGAATGCTAAGGTGCCCCAGTTTTACCCGGTGATTGCCCCCTGGTTAACCGTCGGTGCAACCCTCGAAAGCCTGGCGGAGAAATTTATTGATGCGGGCTACAATATCGATCCCGCCCGCCGCCGGACGCTGCGCGAGGCCATTATCCGCAACTGCCGTCAGGCGAGTCACCGAGAGGTGCGGCAATCGGGAAAACGACGGCTTTATATCCTGCACCAACGGCTTGCGGATGGCGGCATTATCAGCCTGCATACCGATATCACCGAGCTTGACGAGGCGCAGCGCTCGCGCCATCAGCTGCACGACGATTTTTTATTGACCGCGGAGTCGATCCAGATTGGCATCTGGGACTGGCAGGTCTCTCACGACAGCCTGCAGGTCAACGATACGCTGCTGGCGATGGTGGGCCAGTCGCGCGTACAGCTGCACTATCCGCTGCGCTTTTTGCTTAACCTGGTGCATGAGGAAGATCGTTCTACCCTGCGCCGCGCGATAATCGACTCAAAGCAAGATCATATGCCGGTGTTTGAATGCGAAATTCGCGTACATCACGAGACGCAGGGCTGGCGCTGGATGCTGATCTCCGGGCAGGTAGTGACCCTCAATATGCAGCAGCAGGCGGAGCGGGTAATCGGCACCCTGCAGGATATCACCCGCCGTAAAGAGGCCGAGCTGCTTGCCATCGAGGCCGCCAAAGTGGCCAGGGAGGCCAACGAGGCAAAAAGCGCCTTTCTGGCCAACATGAGCCACGAAATTCGCACTCCGATGAACGGTATCTTAGGCATGACCCAGCTCTGCCTGGATACCCAGCTTAACCCGCAACAGCAGGAATACCTCTCGCTGGTGATGAGTTCTGCGCAGTCGCTGCTGCACATCATCAATGACATTCTCGACTTCTCGCGCATTGAGTCAGGCAAGATGACGGTGGACCAGGAGGCAGTGGAAATTCGCCCCTTTATCCAGTCGCTGATCCGCCCGCATATGCCCGCCGCCAGTGAAAAAGGTATTGAGCTGCTGGTGGATATCTCCCCAGCGGTACCGGATGTGCTGATGGTAGATGGGCCCCGGCTGCGTCAAATTCTCACTAACCTCCTGGGCAATGCCCTGAAGTTTACCCACCAGGGCGAGATACTGCTGGCAATAGAGCCCGGCGACGGCGACGAAAAATGGCGATTTCGTATTCGCGACAGCGGTATCGGCATCCCGGTGGAGAAGCAAAAGGCCATCTTCGAGGCCTTCAGCCAGGCCGATAGCTCCACCACCCGCCGTTACGGTGGCACGGGCCTGGGGCTGACCATCTCTGCCCGGCTGGTGAGCCTGATGGGTGGAGAGCTGACGGTGCAGAGCGAGCCCGGAGCAGGCAGCGAGTTCGCCTTCACCCTGCCGCTGGAGGGCCAGCGGACGCGCCCAGGGACGGATGTCCCCATGGCCCGCTTTAACGGTGAACAGGTGCTGGTGGTGGACGACAACAGCACCAACCTGCGCTTGCTGGACACCATGCTCCGCCAGATGGGGCTAACACCGACCTGCGTAAACAACGCTGACGGAGCGTTACGGCTGGCGGCCAAAGACGAGAGCGTACGCTGGCCGCTGATCCTGCTTGATGCACAGATGCCGGATATGGACGGCGTTTCGCTGGCGCTTGAGCTTTCGGTCCTGCCCCGGAGCGAGCAGAGCCATATCATCATGCTCAGCTCAATGAGCCGTCATTTTGACGCCAATATGCTTAAGCGTATTGGTATTGCGCATTACCTGCATAAGCCCGTTGCGCAGCGCGAACTGCATCAGGTGATTGCCAGCGTCCTTGAGCCTGCTCCCCTGCCCGCGTCGACACCTTCCCTCGTCGCCCCGCCCATCACCGTGCAGGAGGGGCTGCATATCTTACTGGCCGAGGATAACCTGGTGAATCAGAAAGTCGCCAGACGCCTGCTGGAGCGGCTCGGTCACCAGTGCGACGTCGTAGACAATGGTCGTGAAGCGCTGGCGCGCTGGCGCGAACAGCCGTGGGACGTTCTGCTGATTGACCTGCAAATGCCGGAAATGGACGGCGAAACCGCCATCCGCCTGCTTCGCGAAGAGACGCTGGTGCAGGGCCGCAGCCATCAGCCCGCCATTGCCATGACAGCCCACGCCATGCAGGGCGATAAAGAGCGCTGCCTGGCGATGGGCTTCGATGGCTATATCGCCAAGCCGGTGAATCAGGAGGCTCTTCAGGAGGAGATTATGCGCGTCGCCGCCGGTGGGAAGCAGGGGCTTCCGGACGAAGCCAGCCTGTTAAAACAGTGTGCGGACGATCCGCAGCTGGTTCAGGAGCTGCTGGCGCTGTTCAGCGAGGGACTTGACGAGGCGATAGTCACCATAGAGCAGGCTATCGACAACAACAATCGTGATGCCCTGCGCCGCGCCGCGCATAAGCTTCGCGGCGAAGCGGTCACCCTCTGTTTCACCGCGCTTGCAGAGCGGTTGCAGCAGCTTGAGAGCGAGGCGGCGTCGCTTGACCTGGCAGGGCTGAACGTCCTTCGACGCGAGCTTCTCGAGGAAGTCGGGCGCAGCGTAGCGTGGCTACGCCAGAGAGCGCAGGAGGTAAAGCATGATCCGTAAACTTGTTCTGCTTTTGCTAGTCAGCACGCCGATGGTACAGGCGAGCCAGCCCGTCACCTGGTCTCTCGCCGGGCAGTGGCGCGTACATGACGCTAATGATAGCAGTTTTAACGGCGCGGCCGCCCCCGTCTCCGACTGGCGTGCGCTTCGCGTACCTGCCAACTGGTACAGCGCCGGATATGACCATCAGGGGGCGCTCTGGTATCGACATGACTTCACCCTTCCTGAACGCACGCCGGGTACCATGGCCAGCCTGGTTTTTGACGGCGTAGATTATTTCGCCGACGTCACGCTCAACGGCCAGCCGTTAGCCCGCCATGAAGGCTATTTCCAGCGTTTTTCAGTGGACGTCAGCGACACGCTGCGGCGGCATAACCAGCTTGCCGTACGGGTTGATAGCCCGTATGAGGATCCTAAAAAAGTCTGGCCGCTGCATAAGACACTGATGAAGGGCGTGCTTAGCCAGCACGATTCACGTCCAGGGGGAGCCTGGTCTGAAGAGGGCCAGGATAATAACTCCGGTGGCATCTGGGCTCCGGTGCGATTGCATCTGAGTCGCGGGGTGACCATCGATGAAGTGGTTCTGCGTCCAGATTGGCATCAGGGGCTGGAGAACCCTGCGTTAGAGGCTGAGATCCACTATCGCGCACTGGCCAGCGGTCCCGCCACGCTGCGCCTGACGGCCACACCGAATAATTTTAACGGACAACGCTTTCAGCAAGAGTTTCCGGTAACGCTGGATAACTCAGACGGCGCCGTACACACCCTGCGCGTTACGCTGCCTATGAAAGAGGCAAAGCTCTGGTGGCCGGTGGGCGTTGGCAAGCCAAACCTGTACCAGGTACGCGCCACCTTGACGGACGGCCAGGGGGTGATGGATACCGCCGTCACCCGGACCGGCTTGCGCAAGCTTGAAGAGCAGCCGGATAACAAAGGCTGGCTTATCAATGATAAACGGTTATTTATCAAGGGCAGTAACTATATCGGTTCTCCCTGGCTCGGCACGATGACGCGAAAAAAATATCGCCGTGACTTTGAACTCGTCGAGGCAATGAACGCCAACGCGATTCGCGTTCATGGACACGTGGCAGGCCGCGCACTGTATGAGGTGGCCGACGAGATGGGGCTAATGATCTGGCAGGATGTTCCCTTACAGTGGGGCTATAATGATAGCCCTGCGTTTACTGAGAATGCGGTACGGCAGACCCGGGAGATGGTCAAACAGTTCGGCAACTCACCGGCCATTATCGTCTGGGGAGGCCATAACGAGCCGCCCTGGAACTCGCCGTGGATGGAAAAAAGATTCCCTGACTGGAACAAAACCTTAAACCAGACATTAACGCAAAAGGTCGCCGATGCGCTGGCTGAGGATACCTCGCGCATTGTGCATCGTTTCTCCGCAGTAGAAGAGCACTACTGGGCGGGGTGGTATTTCGGCACCATGCGCGATCTGCTTGCGCCTGCCAAAACGGGGATTATCACCGAGTTCGGCGCGCAGGCGTTGCCAAGACTCTCGACCCTGAAAACATTTATCCCCGCCCACCTGATATGGCCGAAGAGTACGGCTGCCGACGATCCCGGCTGGACGCTCTGGAAGTATCACAACTTCCAACCGTTCCAGACGTTTAAGTTCGCACATATACCGCGCGGTAATAACATTCAGGAGATGATTCATAATACTCAGCAGTATCAGGCGCAGCTGGTGTCGATGGCAGCCGAGAGCTACCGTCGGCAGCGATATCAGCCCGTCACGGCCCTTTTCCACTTTATGTTTGTAGAGACGTGGCCCTCAATTAACTGGGGCGTCGTGGATTATCTGCGCAAACCGAAGGCCGGATACTACGCGCTGCAAAAAGCCTATCAACCTATTCTGCCATCGATTGAGCCAGTTACGCCCGCGTGGCGCGTTGGTAGCCCGACGACAATTCGCCTGTGGGCTATTAATGATACCTGGTCAGCCTGCGACGACTGCCGCCTGAAATGGCAGGTCAAACAAAATGGCCGGGTGCTTGATAAAGGCGAAACGACGCTGACTCTTCCTGCCGATTCCGGTCAGCAGGTAAAAGTGCTTACGGTCACGCCTCCCAGCAAACACAACCTGCTGATTGAGTACCGCATTGAGAATAAGGCCGGTAAAACGGTAGGAAAGAACCAGCGCATAGAGCAGTGCGATAATTGCCAGCATTAACTGTAACGGGTGCAACGCTGCTGAGACTGCTCAGCTAGCGTTGCATTCGATGCCAGCAATCTTGTTACCGGTATCACGGAAAGCACTTTACGTAACCCAGATGTTAAATCCCGCAATTGTTAACCTTCCCGCTTCAACCACACTATTGTTCCTGATTACAGAACCCGTACCTTAACGACACCTGGTGACATCAATGACAACTAAAGTTACCCGTAAAGAAAAGATCAGTTATGGCCTTGGGGATATGGCTAGCCATGTTGGTTTGGATAACGTGATTATCTTTCTCACGTTTTACTATACCGATGTAGTGGGTCTACCGGCCGCATTCGTCGGAACCATGTTTCTGCTTGCCCGCACCGCCGATGCCATTATCGACCCCGCGATGGGCTATATGGCCGACCGTACCCGTTCCCGCTGGGGAAAATTTCGCCCATGGATGCTGTGGCTGGCCCTACCTTTTGGCCTGAGCTGCCTCCTGACCTATGCCGTACCGCAATCGCTGGATATGACCGGTAAAATGATTTTTGCCAGCGTTAGCTACACCTTTATGATGCTGATGTATACCGCCATCAATATCCCCTACTGCTCGATGGGCGCGGTGATTACCCCTGATAACGACGAGCGCATCTCCCTACAGTCCTGGCGCTTCTTCCTTGCCACGCTGGGCGGCGCCATGTCGACATTCTTCATGATGCCGCTGGCGGAGTACCTGGGCGGAGCGGATAAGCTGGCAGGCTATCGCTGGGCAATGGCGATTATGGCCAGTGCGGCGGTGGTTATGTTCTGGATCTGCTTTGCCAATACCCGCGAACGTATTAAAGCGCCCGCCACTCACAACAACTACCTTGCCGAACTACGGGATCTGCTGCGTAACGATCAATGGCGGGTCGTCGCAGTGCTCGTGATAACCAACATTGGCTTTGGCGTGATCCGCCTCGGGGCGATGATGTACTTCGTCACCTATTACCTCGGCAGCGCCAGCTATTTCATGTGGATGCTCGCCGCGCATATCCTTGGCAAAGCCGCCGGTAGCCTGCTGGCCAAGCGTCTGACCCGCAACTTCAATAAAGTTCAGATGTTCGGCTACTGTGCGGTACTGGCGGGTGTGCTCAGCATCGCCCTGTTCTTTGCACCGAAATCCGTTTTCGTCCTGGTTCCGCTAACGTTTATCGTCTCGACGCTCTATCAGGCGACCACCACGCTGATGTGGGTAATGATGGCCGACGTTGCCGACTACGGCGAATGGCGTCAGGGCAAACGTATGGATGGCATCATTTTCTCCACCTTCCTCGCCGTCCTCAAACTGGGAATGGCGCTCAGCGGTGCCATCGTCGGCTGGACCCTGGCCTTCAGCGGCTACGTCGCCAACGCGCCGGAACAGACGTCGCTGGCCATGCACAGCATCGTCGCCCTCTTCACCATCGTTCCCGGACTGCTCTCTCTGGCGGCCTTCGCCACGCTGCGCTGGTACAAGCTTGATGACCAGACCATGCAGGAAATCAATTTGGCTAAAATGCAATCTTTTGTGAAAGGATGACCTCTCCATGAGCGAATTAATTGAGCACGCTAACGCCATCGAATGGCGCTTCGAACGACAGATTTTACGTCTGGAGCCCTGGGGCAAGAATAGCCTGCGGGTACGCGCCACCTGCGCGCCGGCGTTTACTTCCGAGCCTCACGCTCTGCTGACGCCAGAAGCATGCCAGGCCGACATTTTGCGAGATGCTGAAACCCTGACTCTGCGCAACGGCAACATCAGCGCGGTATTGAACCTTAAGGGCCAGCTGGCATTTTACAATCAGCACGGCGATCTACTGCTGGAAGAGATGTGGCGACAGCGATCTACGGTTGGCATCGGTGCCAGTGAAAAAAGCCAGGACAAATACGTCAGCGCCCTGAAGCTGGATGGACGAGAATTTAAACCGCTGCCCGGCGGTAAATATCAGCTAACAGTACGTTTTGAAGCCCGCAATGGAGAACGGTTGTATGGCATGGGGCAGTATCAGCAGCCCTGGCTGGATCTGAAAGGCTGCTCTCTGGAGCTGGCGCAGCGTAACTCGCAGGCCAGCGTGCCGTTTGTCCAGTCCAGCCTCGGCTATGGCCTGCTGTGGAATAATCCGGCCATTGGCGAGGCTAGCTTTGCGAAAAACCACAGCCAGTGGACCGCCCGCGTTACCCAGGAGATGGACTATTGGATAACCGCTGGTGATACCGTGATGGAGATGACCCGCCAGTATGCTAAAGCCACCGGTACACCGCCCGCCGCGCCGGAATTTATCAGCGGCCTGTGGCAGTGTAAATTGCGCTACCGCACCCAGCAGGAGGTGTTGGACGTCGCTCGCGAATATCATCGCCGCAACCTGCCGCTGTCAGTGATGGTTATCGATTTCTTCCACTGGCCGAATCAGGGAACCTGGTGTTTCGATCCTACCGACTGGCCGGATCCGCGGGCGATGGTAGAAGAGCTGGAATCAATGGGCATCAGGCTAATGGTTTCGGTCTGGCCGACTGTGGAAGCGCGTAGCCCGCTATTTCCGCAGATGAAAGCCAAAGGCTGGCTGGTGACCAGCGATCGCGGCGTGCAGATCAACCTCGATTTTATGGGCAACACGACCTTCTTTGACGCCACCCACCCGCAGGCGCGGCAGTTTGTCTGGGATACGGTGAAGAAAAACTATTTTGACTACGGGATCAAGCTGTTCTGGCTGGATGAAGCCGAGCCGGAGTACCGTGCCTATGACTTCGATAACTATCGCTACCACGCTGGACCGGTACTGGAAGTGGGCAACCGCTATCCGCGCGATTTCGCTCAGGGCTTCTACGATGGCCTGTGCGCAGAGGGCGAAAAGGAGATCGTCAACCTGGTGCGCTGTAGCTGGGCAGGCAGCCAACGCTATGGCGTACTCGCGTGGTCCGGGGACGTTCACTCCTCTTTCCATTCGTTCCGCAATCAGCTGGCTGCCGGGCTTAACATGGGACTGGCGGGCATTCCATGGTGGACCACCGATATCGGCGGTTTCCAGGGCGGCAACATCCACGATCCCGCCTTTCACGAACTGCTGATCCGCTGGTTCCAGTGGGCGGTGTTCTGTCCGGTCCTGCGTATGCACGGCTATCGCGAGCCGCGGATCCAGCCGCCGGAAAGCTATCGTCACGGTATTCCGCAATGCGATAGCGGTTCGCCCAACGAGCTGTGGAGCTACGGTGAGGAGAACTTCGCCATCATGCAGCGCTGGCTGGGCGTCCGCGAGGCGCTACGCCCCTATATTGATGAACTTTACGCCAATGCGCATCACCACGGCGATCCGCTCATGCGTCCGCTCTTCTGGCACTATCCTGACGAGGCGGAAAGCTGGCAGGTGGAAGACCAATATCTGTTTGGCCGTGATCTGCTGGTCGCTCCGGTTATGCACGCCGGTCAACGTCAGCGCGATGTCTGGCTACCGGGCGATCACCAGTGGATCAATTTACAGGGAGAGTGCTATCAGGGCGGGCAGCGTATTTCAGTTCCTGCTGAACTGGAGACGATCCCGCTCTTTATTCGGGAAGGCAGCCCGCTGATTTCGCTGCTGGTGAAGTAAATCCCTAAATAAACCGGTTATGCCCTTGTGGCATGCCGGTATTTCGATAATGATTCGCCTGTGGAGCCAGCTTATGGGTTCATCTGCTGAAGACCATTTTTTGTAGAAAAAACCGCTGAGAGGTAACGCGCGCTATCAGTAGCGTTTTTTTCAATTGTATAAAACACGGTATATGTATGGCCCTTTTGGAAGTCATAACCAAATGTTGGCAGACACTGCCCGTTGGTGATATACACACGTTCATGTTCTAATGTCTTGAGAAGATTATTGTTTTGTCCATCAGAGAACTGGACTGAAGAAACGAACTCCCCAGCATAGACAGGCGCAGTAATACAAATCTGGTTATCTTTTAATGTTACGTTAGCGGGCTCTTTAGGCGGAATTCTATCGCCAGGTCCTGGGCAACCTGAAAGTAAAAAGGCCACGACTATAACTGAGTAATTTTTGTACATTGACACTCCTTGTCTGAGCTTTCATCCCATAAAATCTCGAGTGTTAGTCTCTTGCGCCATTAGCGGTTAGGTTAATAACAGGCATCACTGCTACATCATTTTCGTAAAAGAGATCTGAGTTAGTGAAGTTATAGATCTTGCCGGTCATTTTCACATTTACTGTGTTTCCGTAGGCAGTCGCTGTCACTGCATCAGTATTCGTTTCAAGAAAAGGCGATCTATCCTTCAGAGCATTGGTTACGTTACTGCTCCCCAGGTCTTTATCGAGGTAAAAACGATATATATTTGAAACAGTTGCGTTTCCCTCATCGTATTTCGTGACGTATAACCAGACACTGTCTGATAGTTTTTGTTTACTCACAAAGGTATCGTGAGGCGGGGAGTTAAAAAAATAGTAATAGCCCGCGTAACCCCCTACGAGCAGTAACAACACCACGGTAAGCATACCGTGTAGCTTTTTAGTAACCGAGCTTGCGAGCATAATCTATCCTTGGCTCAATCCCATACTGTAAGTAAAGTTATCAGAAAGGTATGTAATCGTCAGGCGAAGTCTTGTCGTGCCCTTCTGGGGCCACCAAGGCATGGTGGCCCGCACATTAACTGTAAAGCCATCGTCCTGCTTTTGCCGAATCAATAAACATTCTCAAGGTCAATGGCACTTTACCAGCATTATTATTTTTTTTTGTGAAAAAAGTTTTTGGCTTCCATGGAAAATGATTATCCATATGAAAGCTATCACAATTTACACTCAATTTCGTTGACAGTGCGTCTATTAAATCTGAGATATCTTCTCGCTCAAACGTTTCCTGAAGAGCCTCATCATCTGAAATATCAACGGTTTTGAAAAAAGTTGTAACCCTTGGCAGATTATCCAGAATGAAAGCCCTGTATTGATCATCGCTTTTTGAATTGCTCACCAGATTTTATCCTCCGGGCGCACAATAGTATTGAATCGATTTACGGTGTGATAGCCAATCATCGAAACATCAACCGCCAAAATAACCCATCCGAGAACGGGCACTGCCCGGCCAACAAAGGTTCCCAGATTATTTACCCAGAAAATTTTCAACCTTCTGAGCGAAAATGATTTTTTGGTCAGTGTGGGGAGGATCCGCTTCTGGAATTTATAGCTAAGATGTTTTCGGAAAAAAAGCGAAGCGTGGGAGGTACCTTTGGTTGCCGTATTGGGCTTACCCGGCACCTCGATAGAATTATCGCCAAGTATGATCGAGGCCACACCAATAATATCCTTCACACCGAGTTGTTTTTCTGTTTCATCGACCATGACCCAGAAAAGTAGTTCATAAGCACTCAGGTTGTTTAGTCCGTTAAAATAATATGTTCCGTTCAGCTCTTCGACAGTATCCATACTCATTCTCCTTACTAATCAGTAGCTCATATAGTAAACCAGAGAGCGCTCCCCGGGCAATCCTATACCACCCTACCATTATCAGCATGCCCGAGCGGTTCAACTACTGGCAGAAAAGGATTACGTCGAGTGTTTATCTTGCCTTCTCAATAAGCCTAAGCCTGCCGTTCCCGTCCTGCTCCAGAGAGAATCGAGCCGCGAACACCCGGCCCGTTTCAGAGCCGCTTTTTTCCAGCCGATAGAAAACCGCATAAGTATTGCCTGGCTTGAACTCAAAGCCAAAAGCGGGTAGACACTCCCCGCGAGCAACGGAAATATACTCATCCGCGCTACTAAACGTTTTGTATACTTCCTGCCCGGTGGCATCGCTACCAAATTGTACAGAGGATATCTTTTCTCCCTCACTGGCTGGGACAGTGATACAGACACGATTATTGCTCAGGGTAGCTTTTGCCGGATACTCAAGCGGTACAGGATCCATCGGGCCGGGGCAGCCAGTTAACAGAAATACCGCTCCCAACAACATATATCTATTCATTGTTCAGCCTCGCCCAATAATAATCTTTTTATAAAGCAATGGAATATCGTTGAAATTATCTATTAACTTTTTGAAAGAAAAGCGAATTTTATCGAAGCATTACCACAGGGGGGACATCTGGAGCGGGCGAAGGGAATCGAACCCTCGTATAGAGCTTGGGAAGCTCTCGTTCTACCATTGAACTACGCCCGCTTTGAGGTGCGTAAGGCATTATAAACCTTACGCACCGTCTGGCAAGGCGAAAGCACGCTAACCGATGGTTAATTAATCAGTTAGCACTTCGGCGGGGTGCCCTGCGGCGGCAGGTAGCGGATCGGATCGATGGCAGTGGCGCGGTAACGCAGCTGGAAGTGCAGCTTCACCGAGTCGGTATCAGAGCTGCCCATCGTGGCAATCTTCTGCCCTATTTTTACGCTCTGGCCGTTGTTTACCAGCAGCGTATCGTTATGAGCATAGGCGGTGATGTAATCCTCACTGTGCTTGATCATAATGAGGTTGCCGTAGCCGCGTAGCTGGTTGCCCACGTAGACCACCTTCCCTGACCCGGCGGCATAGATCGCCTGCCCGCGCGAGCCCGCAATGTCGATACCCTTGTTACCGCCATCGGCGGAGGAGTACGGCAGTACCACGGTGCCGCTTGTCGGCCAGCGCCAGCAGCGCTGCCCTACTGGTGGCCAGGAGGCTGGCGGCACGGTGACGACGCGTGAGGAAGAACCACCGCTACTCTTACCGGAGGCCTTTTTGCCGGAACCGTTGGTCCGCAGACGCTGGCCGATCTCAATGGTATAGGGCGGAGAGATACCGTTAAGGCGCGCCAGATCCCTGACGCTAGTGCCGGTCAGGCGTGAAATACGCGACAGCGTATCGCCACGTTTAACGACGTAAACATCTTCATCCGACAGCTTGTTTGATGAACAGGCAGCCAGCAGCATGCCCAGCATCAGACAGATAATAAGGCGAAACGGTTTTCTCATCGGGCGTCCTGCGCTCAAAACGGATCCTCAGGTAATTGTTATGGGGTTGTTTATGATAGCAGCCATCCGCCGGAGGCTAAATGTCTTCACGGTGATTTACATTTCAGGGGAATGGATGCCCGGTGGCGCTACGCCATAAAAAAAGCCCCGCAGTTCATTACCGTCGGGGCCCTATTAACGCGTTACGTCTTACTTAACCGGACGCATCGCCGGGAAGAGGATCACGTCGCGGATGGTGTGGCTGTTGGTGAACAGCATCACCATACGGTCGATACCAATGCCCAGGCCTGCGGTTGGCGGCAGGCCGTGCTCCAGCGCGGTCACGTAGTCCTCGTCAAAGAACATCGCTTCATCGTCACCAGCGGCTTTCGCGTCCACCTGGTCCTGGAAGCGCTGAGCCTGGTCTTCCGCGTCGTTCAGCTCGCTGAAGCCGTTGCCGATCTCACGTCCGCCGATAAAGAACTCAAAGCGGTCGGTGATCTCCGGGTTTTCATCATTACGACGCGCCAGCGGAGACACTTCTGCCGGGTACTCGGTGATGAAGGTCGGCTGGATCAGGTGCGCTTCAGCGGTCTCTTCGAAGATCTCGGTCACGATACGACCCAGACCCCAGCTCTTCTCAACCTTGAGGCCAAGACTTTCAGCGATGGCTTTCGCCGCATCGAAGTTGTCCAGATCCGCCATGTTGGTTTCCGGACGGTACTTCTTGATCGCCTCGCGCATGGTCAGCTTCTCGAACGGCTTGCCGAAGTCGAAGGTTTCCTCACCGTAAGGCACCTCGGTGGTGCCCAGAATGTCCTGCGCCAGGGTGCGGAACAGAGACTCGGTCAGCTCGATCAGATCTTTATAGTCCGCGTACGCCATGTAGAGTTCCATCATGGTGAACTCAGGATTATGACGAACGGAGATGCCTTCGTTACGGAAGTTACGGTTGATCTCGAACACGCGATCAAAACCACCGACCACCAGGCGCTTCAGGTACAGTTCCGGCGCGATACGCAGGTACATGTCCAGATCCAGCGCGTTGTGATGGGTGATGAACGGACGCGCGGAGGCACCGCCCGGGATCACCTGCATCATCGGGGTTTCCACTTCCATAAAGTCGCGGTTAACCATGAACTGGCGGATACCGGCCATGATCTGGGAGCGGATCTTGAAGGTCTTGCGGGACTCATCGTTGGAGATGAGATCCAGGTAGCGCTGACGGTAGCGGGCTTCCTGATCCTGCAGGCCGTGGAACTTGTCCGGCAGCGGGCGCAGGGCCTTGGTCAGCAGGCGCAGTTCGGTGCAGTGAATGGAGAGCTCGCCGGTCTTGGTTTTAAACAGCTTACCTTTCGCGCCGAGGATATCCCCGAGGTCCCACTTCTTGAACTGCTCGTTGTAGATACCTTCCGGCAGGTCGTCACGGGAGACGTAGAGCTGAATGCGGCCGCCGACGTCCTGCAGGGTGATGAAGGATGCCTTGCCCATGATACGGCGGGTCATCATACGACCGGCCACGCTTACTTCGACGTTCAGCGCTTCCAGCTCTTCGTTCTCTTTCGCATCAAACTCGGCGTGCAGCGCATCGGAGGTGCTGTCACGACGGAAGTCGTTCGGGAACGCAACGCCCTGCTCACGCAGCTGCGCCAGCTTCTCACGGCGGGTTTTTAATTCGTTATTAAGATCGACCGCCGCGTCAGCGCCCTGTGCTTGTTGTTCAGACATGTTGGTTCCTCATAGCCCTGCTTTCAAACTTGCTTCAATAAACTGGTCAAGACTGCCGTCCAGCACCGCCTGCGTATTGCGGGTTTCAACCCCGGTGCGCAGATCTTTGATACGGGAGTCGTCCAGTACGTAAGAACGGATCTGGCTGCCCCAGCCGATATCGGATTTGTTATCTTCCATCGCCTGCTTCTCAGCATTTTTCTTCTGCATCTCCAGCTCATAAAGCTTCGCTTTCATCTGCTTCATGGCCTGGTCTTTGTTCTTATGCTGGGAGCGGTCGTTCTGGCACTGAGTCACGGTGTTGGTCGGAATGTGGGTAATACGCACCGCCGATTCCGTACGGTTAACGTGCTGACCGCCCGCGCCGGAGGCACGGTAGACGTCGATACGCAGATCCGCCGGGTTGATTTCGATATCGATATCGTCTTCCACTTCCGGATAGACAAACGCCGAGCTAAAGGAGGTGTGACGACGGCCGCCGGAGTCAAACGGGCTCTTACGCACCAGGCGATGTACGCCGGTTTCGGTACGCAGCCAGCCGTAGGCGTAATCGCCGATGATTTTGATGGTCACCGATTTCAGGCCAGCGACTTCACCTTCGGACTCTTCGATAATCTCGGTTTTGAAGCCGCGCGCTTCGGCCCAGCGCAGATACATACGTGTCAGCATGCTGGCCCAGTCCTGCGCTTCCGTCCCGCCGGAGCCAGCCTGGATATCCAGGTAGCAGTCGGCGCTGTCGTATTCACCGGAGAACATGCGGCGGAACTCAAGCTGCGCCAGCTTCTCTTCCAGCACGTCAAGCTCGGCAACGGCCTCGTTAAAGGTCTCTTCGTCGTCGGCTTCCACGGCCAGCTCCAGCAGGCCGGAGACATCTTCCAGGCCCTGGCGCATCTGATCCAGCGTGTCGACGATGGCTTCCAGCGAGGAGCGCTCTTTACCCAGCGCCTGCGCGCGTTCGGGTTCGTTCCAGACGTCCGGCTGTTCCAGCTCGGCGTTTACTTCTTCAAGACGCTCTTTCTTGGCATCATAGTCAAAGATACCCCCTAAGAACGTCTGAGCGCTCTGTGAGGTCCTGAATGCGGTTTTTTACAGGATTGATTTCAAACATGGCTGTATTCTTTTCTGCGCTTGTCAAAATGCGGTTATAAGGGCGGGATCTTAGCGGATTCGCGCCCTTTTTTACAGTGAAAGTGATGCTAAATCGGCCAGATATCGTCGATGATCAGCTGCACGCTGCGATTACCTCGAAACTCGTTTACATCAAGTTTATAGGCAAGGCTCACTTCACGCACGCCGTTGTCCGGCCAGATAGTGGTATCCACGTTAAAGGCGATGCCGTCCAGCAGCGGGCCGCCACCGACCGGCTCAACCATGACCTTCAGATGGCGCTCGCCGACGATACGCTGCTGCAACAGGCGAAAACGCCCATCGAACAGCGGCTCCGGGAACATCTGTCCCCACGGCCCGGCGTCGCGCAGCATCTCTGCGACCTCCAGCGTCATTTCAGCAGGGGAAAGCGGGCCGTCTGAGACCACTTCACCCTGTAACAGGGCAGGATCCAGCCACTCGGTGACCAGATCGCCAAAGCGCTGCTGGAACTCCTCAAAGCGCGATGCCTCCAGCGACAGCCCCGCCGCCATGGCGTGACCACCGAACTTCAGCATCATGCCCGGATAGAGCGTGTCGAGACGCTCAAGGGCGTCGCGCATATGCAGGCCCTGAATCGAGCGGCCGGAGCCTTTCAGCAGGCCGTCCCCCGCCGGAGCAAAGGCTATGACCGGGCGGTGGAAACGCTCTTTAATGCGCGAGGCGAGAATACCCACTACGCCCTGGTGCCACTCAGGATGATACATCGCCAGCCCGCCGGGCAGTGTCTCGCTGCTGCGCTCCAGCTTCTCGCATAGCGCCAGCGCCTCGGCCTGCATCCCCTGCTCAATCTCTTTACGCGTCTGGTTGAGCGCGTCCAGCTCGCTGGCTAACACCCGAGCTTCACCGACGTTGTCGCAGAGCAGCAGCGCCACGCCTACCGACATATCGTCGAGCCGTCCTGCGGCGTTAAGCCGGGGACCGAGGGCAAAGCCGAGATCGCTGGCCGCCAGCTTCTGTGCATCACGATTAGCGATCTCCAGCAGCGCTTTAATACCCGGACGGCACTTGCCCGCACGAATGCGGCTCAGCCCCTGCCAGGTCAAAATACGGTTGTTGGCATCCAGCGGCACCACGTCGGCCACCGTGCCAAGGGCAACGAGATCCAGCAGCTCCGCCAGGTTAGGCTCGGCCAGACCACGTGCGGCAAACCAGCCCTGATCGCGCAGATGGGCGCGCAGGGCCAGCATCAAGTAGAACGCGACTCCTACTCCTGCCAGCGACTTCGACGGGAAGGTGCAGTCGCGCAGGTTCGGGTTAACAATCGCCTCGGCGTCTGGCAGCGTCTCTCCTGGCAGGTGGTGATCGGTCACCAGCACCGGGATCCCCAGCTCATGGGCGCGATCGACGCCGGTATGGGAAGAGATACCGTTATCCACGGTCAGGATCATCTGCGCACCGCGGGCATGCGCCTGATCGACCACCTCCGGGCTTAGCCCGTAGCCGTCGTCAAACCGGTTCGGCACCAGACAGGTGACGTTCCCGCAACCCAACGCACGCAGGGCCAACACGCTAAGGGCGGTACTGGTGGCACCGTCGGCGTCAAAATCGCCGACGACGACAATACGCAGCTCCTCTTGCAGGGCGCGATAGAGCAGCGCCACGGCTTTATCGATGCCGCTAAGCTGCTGCCATGGGAGCATCCCTCTGACGCTGCGCTCCAACTCCCCGGCTGAACTTACGCCGCGGCTGGCATATAAGCGCCGCAGCAGCGGGGGCAGGTTCGCTGGGAGATCCGCCGCCTCATCCACTGTTCGGCGGCGAAGTTGTCTCTGATGTTTCACGAAAATTATTTACCGCTCATAGATTTCTGCTGGTCGAGGAACGCCTTCAGCTCCTGCGGACCCTGGTAGCCCGGCACAACGTAGCCGTTGCTCAGGACAATAGCCGGGGTGCCGCTGACGCCGAACTGCACGCCCAGCGCATAGTGGTTAGCAATGTCGATATCGCAGCTGGCTGGCTGTACGCCTTTGCCGTTCATCGCATTGTCGAAGGCTTTATTACGATCTTTCGCGCACCAGACCGACTTCATATCTTTTGCCGCATCGCTCTGGATACCCTGACGCGGGAAGGCCAGGTAGCGCACGGTGATGCCCAGCGCGTTGTAGTCTGCCATCTCTTCATGCAGCTTATGGCAGTAGCCGCAGGTGATATCGGTAAACACGGTAATGACGTGTTTCTCCTGTGCGGCCTTGTAGACAATCATCTCTTTTTCCAGCGCGTTGAGATGGGTCATCAGCATCTGGTTAGTGACGTTAACCGGCTGCGCACCGCTGACGTCATACATCGGCCCCTGAATAATATGCTTACCGTCGTCGGTGACGTACAGCACGCCGCTGTTGGTCATAACGGTTTTCATGCCGCTCACCGGCGCGGGCTGGATTTCGGTGCTCTGTACGCCCAGCTTCGCCAGCGACTGTTTGATTGCCGCGTCATCAGCGTGGGCCATCCCGGAGAGCGTTGCCGCCAGCAGGGTAAACATCATTAAACTCTTTTTCATAACCGTCCTTAACTGTTCAGCATCATGCCCGGGGGTGATGCTGTTGATGAAGTTGTCGCAAGCGCTCTGTGGCCACATGGGTGTAGATCTGGGTCGTAGAGAGATCGCTGTGTCCAAGCAGCATCTGCACCACGCGCAGGTCAGCGCCGTGGTTTAACAGATGCGTGGCAAACGCGTGGCGCAATACGTGCGGCGAAAGCTTTTCACTGTCGATGCCTGCCAGCAGAGCATAGTGCTTAATCCGGTGCCAAAAGGTCTGGCGGGTCATCTGCTGGGCGCGCTGGCTAGGGAAGAGCGTATCGATTGAGGTGCCGTTCAGCAACCATGGCCGCCCATGCTCAAGATAGTTCTCCAGCCAGTAGACCGCCTCTTCCCCCAGCGGCACCAGACGCTCTTTGTTACCTTTACCGATAACCCGCACGACGCCCTGCCGCAGACTGATATCGCTCATGGTCAGCCCCACCAGCTCCGAGACGCGCAGGCCGGTGGCATAGAGCACTTCCAGCATGGCCTTATCGCGCAGCTCCAGCGGCTGATCCACCAGCGGAGCCTGCAGCAGGCGTTCAACCTGGGCCTCGCTGAGATCTTTTGGCAGCCGCTGCGGCAGCTTAGGCGACGCCAGCAGCGCGCTGGGATCGTCCGGGCGCAGCTTCTCCCGGTACAGATGCTGAAAGAGACGCCGTATAGCGCTCAGCAGGCGCGCAGAGCTGGTGGCTTTATATCCGCCTTCAATGCGCTCCGCCAGCAGCGCCTGCAGGTCGTCGCTTTGCGCGCTCTGTAACGACAAACCGCGATGATGCAGCCACTCCGCCACCATGCTGAGATCGCGGCGGTAGGCGCTTAGCGTATTCTCCGCCAGATTACGCTCCAGCCAGAGCGCATCAAGAAACTGTTCTATGCGTGCGAGATCCTGATCCATTTGAGCCTCTTGGGGTCTGCGGCTCTCCATTATGCCTGATTGCCCACCGATTCTGGTACACTGTGCGCAAAGCCCCATCAGAAATTGAGACGTTTACGCTATGAACATTGGTCTTTTCTATGGTTCCAGTACCTGCTACACCGAAATGGCGGCGGAGAAAATCCGCGACGTTATCGGCCCGGAACTGGTCACGCTGCATAACCTAAAAGACGACGCTGTCTCCTTAATGGAGCAGTACGATGTCCTGATCCTCGGCATTCCCACCTGGGATTTTGGCGAGCTTCAGGAGGACTGGGAGGCCGTTTGGGACCAGCTCGACGGCCTCAACCTCGACGGTAAAATCATTGCGCTGTACGGCATGGGCGATCAGCTCGGCTACGGCGAATGGTTCCTTGATGCGCTCGGCATGCTGCACGATAAGCTGGCCGCCAAAGCCGTGACCTTTGTTGGCTACTGGCCGACAGAGGGCTATGAGTTTACCAGCCCTAAGCCGGTGATTGCCGATGGTCAGCTCTTCGTTGGCCTGGCGCTGGATGAAACCAACCAGTACGATCAGAGCGAAGAGCGCATCCAGAGCTGGTGCGAACAGATCCTCAGCGAAATGGCCGAGCAGTTCGCCTGAGTTTTGTCAGTGCTCCCCTGTCGCTGGCTGCTGGAGCAGCATCCGGCGCAGGTCTCGCCACTCGCGTTCGTCCATACTGTCCGACGCCAACCACAGGTGATGCACGCGTCCGCCCTGCTTTTTACGCAGGCGCAGCATCATGCCGCTGGTTAGCATCCAGGGCGTGCCGAGAATATCCCACTCCATGCCCTGCCAGCGCAGCCGGGAATCCATCAGCAGCTTGATTTCACCATGGCAGGCGTTGATGCGCCGCTGGCTGCGTACGCAGTCAAACACCACCAGCGACAGCAGCATGAGCCACAGCGGCGTATAGCGCAGCGGCCAGGGAGCCAGCAGGATTAATGCCGCCACCAGGCCGTGAAGCAGAAGAGAGAGCCACTGAGCGCGCCACGAGACGCGTAGATCAGATTGCCACAGGACCACGTTCCCGATTCCGTGTCTGAATTAACTGCACCATTCTCTGCAACTCCGTGTCGGCAGGTTCACCGTGATTCATTAACCAGTTAAACAGATCCGGATCGTCACTTTCCAGCAGGCGAACGAAGAGCCGTTTGTCGTCATCGCTCAGCGTATCGTACTCGTGTTCAAAAAAAGGCATGATGGAGATATCCAGCTCGCGCATTCCCCGGCGGCAGGCCCAATGGATGCGGGCTTTATTATTTATGTCCATGTCTTCTCCCTGCATTACGATATAGAAGTATCGATAGTGCAGACAGTGTATCGTGTTTTTTGTTCATCCTTTACTGGAAAGTTGATAATTAGGAAGGGTGCTTCCAACATAAAACATCCCGGACGTACGTTTTGCATTTTATTGCGTAGCGCTACGCATCCTGGTGAAGTGAGCACAAATCGTATGCTTTTACCGCTTGCATTGGTCGGCGGCTCTTTTACCATTAAGCATCTAACAGCGTTAAGCAAACCAGGACACTATTATGGCCTTTACTCCTTTTCCTCCGCGCCAGCCTTCCGCCTCTGCGCGTCTGCCGCTGACGCTTATGACGCTCGACGATTGGGCGCTGGTAACCCTGACTGGTGCAGATAGCGAAAAGTATCTGCAGGGCCAGGTCACCGCTGACGTTGCCGCCCTGACTGAACATCAGCATCTGCTGGCAGCGCACTGCGATGCCAAAGGCAAAATGTGGAGCAACCTGCGGCTGTTTCGCCGCGACGGCGGCTTTGCCCTGATTGAGCGCCGCAGCATTCGTGATGCTCAGCTGACCGAGTTAAAAAAATACGCGGTCTTCTCTAAGGTCTCTATCGCGCCGGATGACGAGCACGTGCTGCTGGGCGTGGCCGGTTTTCAGGCCCGCGCCGCGCTGGCGAACGTATTTACCACCCTGCCCGACGCTGAAAAGCAGGTCGTACAGGAGGGGGCAACCTCTATTCTGTGGTTCGCGCACCCGGCAGAGCGTTTCCTGCTGGTCACCGACGTGGCCACGGCAGAGCTGATTAGCGAGAAGCTACGCGGTGAAGCACAGCTGAACAACAGTCAGCAGTGGCTGGCGCTGAACATTGAAGCGGGCCTGCCGGTGATCGACGCCGCTAACAGCGCCCAGTTCATCCCTCAGGCAACTAACCTGCAGGCGCTCGGTGGCATTAGCTTTAAGAAAGGGTGCTATACCGGCCAGGAGATGGTCGCCCGGGCGAAGTTCCGCGGTGCTAACAAGCGTGCCCTGTGGTATCTGGCGGGCAAAGCGAGCCGCCTGCCGGAGGCGGGAGAAGATCTTGAACTGAAGATGGGTGAAAACTGGCGGCGCACCGGGACTATCCTGGCTGCGGTACAGCTTGATGATGGCCGCCTGCTGGTACAGGCAGTGATGAACAACGATATGGAGCCGGACAGCGTCTTCCGCGTACGCGACGATGCCAATACGCTCAGCATCGAGCCGCTGCCCTACTCATTAGAAGAGTGAGTCGTTACGCCGGGTGGCGGCTTCGCCTTACCCGGCCTACGGTTTTGTAGGCCCGGCAAGCTTGCGCCGCCGGGCAAATACTCATGTTTATCCCACGTAGAAGTAGATGGCGAGGAAGTGGCACAGGCTGCCGCCCAGCACAAAGCCGTGCCAGATCGCGTGGTTGTAGGGAATGCGCCTGCACACGTAGAAGATCACCCCCAGCGAGTAGACGATGCCCCCCGCGGCTAGCAATATGAGCCCGCCCATAGAGAGCCTAACGGCCAGTTCATAGATGACCACTAGCGACAGCCAGCCCATCGCCAGATAGGTCACCAGCGAGAGCACCTTAAAACGGTGGGCAATGGTCAGTTTGAACAGGATCCCGAGCAGCGCCAGGCTCCAGATGACAATCATCAGGCCGCGTGCCAGCGGCGAATCCAGCCCTACCAGTAAAAAAGGCGTATAGGTACCGGCTATCAGCAGATAGATAGCACAGTGGTCGAATTTCTTCAGCCACGGCTTTGCGCGCGGATGGGGAATAGCGTGATAGAGCGTTGAGGCCAGAAACAGCAGGATCATACTGCCGCCGTAAAGGCTGTAGCTGGTAATGGCCAGTGGGCTGGCATGATTATCCATGGCCTGCATCAGTAGGAGCACCAGTCCCACCACACCGAATATCAGTCCAATACCGTGACTAATGCTGTTGGCTATCTCCTCAGCCAGTGAATATCCCTGCTTTTTTAATGGTTTATCAACCATAGCTTACTCCAGAAAACAGAGGCTTGCGCCGGGTCATTCAGTAGCCGATAGCTGTCTGAATGATAACCACCCTAGAGTAACTGAGAATGATTCCAGTGCACACCTGTTAGCTAAAATAAATAATCCCGTTCAGAAGTGTAGCTAATTCACGCTTCGTTCGGCCTACAGATGTTTCTCCTTTTTGGTAGCAACCCGCCGCGCCGCCGTTTCCCGTTTTGGGCAAAATGTGGCAGCATAGAGAGGTGCCGCACCGTGCAGATAACCGTCTGAAAAAGGAAGCCTCGTGACCCTGTTTAACCACTCCGCTGTTGCCAGCCTCAACAACCTTGAGATGATGGTCTACAACGTGGTCATTAAAAATCGCGATAAGGTGATGTACATGACCATTCGTGAGCTGGCCGATGCCGCAGGCGTCTCTACCACTACCGTGCTCCGCTTCTGCCGCAAGCTGGAGTGCGAAGGCTACTCTGAGTTTCGCGTGCGCTTTAAATTATATTTAGCGCAAAGCGAACCGCAGCCCGCTAATTTTGGTGCCAGCGAAATTATTAGCTTTTTTAAAAGCGTTAATAACGATGAATTCGATCGTCTGTTAGATCAGGCTACTGATATTATTTTAGCTTCCGAACGTATTATATTTGTCGGCGTCGGCACCTCCGGCTCGCTGGCAAAATATGGCGCACGCTTCTTTTCCAACGTGGGTAAATTCAGCAACCACGTTGACGATCCCTATTTTCCCGTCACCAACGATATGGCAAAAAACGCGCTGGCAATTGTCCTCTCCGTCTCCGGTGAGACAGAGGAGATCCTGCGCTTCGCCAGTCAGTTCAGCCTGCATCACTGCAAGGTGATGTCGATTACCAGCCACGAGCACTCGGCGCTGGCTAAGCTGGCAGATTTTAATCTCTCCTGGCATATTCCCCAGACGCGCATTTCAGGGGGCTACGATCTGACTACCCAAATTCCCGTGATCTATATTCTTGAAACCCTGGGCCGCAAGCTGGCGAAAAAATTAGCCTAAAAAAACAGGCTGTTTTTTCCCTGTAACATATTACCGAAGCGGCAAACTGTTATATCGTGACTTTCGATTGGGCTTTGCTAGACTCGGCGTAAACCTATTTTCTGTCGGTTACAGCGGGATAAATAAGCATGAAAAAGATCAACTTACCAAAAGACTTTTTATGGGGCGGCGCGGTTGCTGCGCATCAGGTTGAAGGCGGCTGGAACAAAGGCGGCAAAGGCCCGAGTATCTGCGACGTGCTGACCGGCGGCGCGCACGGCGTACCGCGTGAGATCACCCAGGAAGTTGTGCCCGGCAAATACTATCCGAACCACGAAGCCGTTGAGTTCTACAGCCACTACAAAGAAGACATCAAGCTGTTTGCCGAGATGGGCTTTAAGTGTTTCCGTACCTCTATCGCCTGGACCCGTATCTTCCCGAACGGCGATGAGCAGACGCCGAACGAAGAGGGTCTGAAGTTCTATGACGATATGTTCGATGAGCTGCTGAAATATAACATCGAGCCAGTGATCACCCTCTCCCACTTTGAGATGCCCCTGCATCTGGTGCAGGCCTACGGCGGCTGGACCAACCGTAAAGTGGTGGACTTCTTTGTGCGCTTCGCCGAAGTAGTGTTCGAGCGCTATAAGAGCAAAGTCAAATACTGGATGACCTTCAACGAGATCAACAACCAGCGTAACTGGCGTGCGCCGCTGTTTGGCTACTGCTGCTCCGGCGTGGTCTATACCGAGCATGAAAATCCGGAAGAGACCATGTACCAGGTGCTGCACCACCAGTTCGTTGCCAGCGCGCTGGCGGTGAAGGCCGCACGGGAGATCAATCCAGAGATGCAGGTTGGCTGCATGCTGGCCATGGTGCCGCTCTATCCGTTCTCCTGTAAGCCGGAAGACGTAATGTATGCCCAGGAGTCAATGCGCGAGCGCTGGGTCTTTACCGACGTGCAGCTGCGTGGCTACTACCCTTCCTACGTTCTGAACGAGTGGGAACGTCGCGGCTTTGATATCAAAATGGAAGCCAATGATGAGCAGATCCTGCGCGAGGGTACCTGCGCTTATCTCGGCTTCAGCTACTACATGACCAACGCGGTGAAAGCGGAAGGCGGCAGCGGTGACGCGATCTCTGGCTTCGAAGGCAGCGTGCCGAACCCGCACGTTAAAGCCTCTGACTGGGGCTGGCAGATCGACCCGGTCGGCCTGCGCTATGCCCTGTGTGAGCTGTACGAGCGCTACCAGAAGCCGCTGTTTATCGTAGAAAACGGCTTCGGCGCGTACGATAAAGTGGAAGAGGATGGCAGCATCAATGACGACTACCGCATTGATTACCTGCGCGCCCACGTGGAAGAGATGATCAAAGCCGTGACCTACGACGGCGTCGATCTGATGGGCTACACCCCGTGGGGCTGCATCGACTGCGTATCGTTCACTACCGGCCAGTACAGCAAACGCTATGGCTTTATCTATGTGAACAAGCACGATGACGGCACCGGCGACATGTCCCGCTCCCGTAAGAAGAGCTTTAACTGGTACAAAGAGGTGATCGCCAGCAACGGTGAGAATCTGTAATCGTTAAATGCCGGGTGGCGGCTCCGCCTTACCCGGCCTACTTGACGTGGTCGGCGGCTATTTGCCGCCCGCCATCTCAATAAAACTGCCTGTCACGTACGACGCTTTCTCGCTCAGCAGCCAAACTATCGCCTGCGCCACCTCTTCCGGCTGACCGCCACGCTGCATCGGCAGCACTGATTTAACCCTATCGACCCGTCCTGGCTCACCGCCGTCGGCATGCATTTCGGTATAGATAAACCCTGGCCGTACGCCGTTAACGCGAATGCCCTGCGCCGCAACCTCCAGCGACAGCCCGGTAGTCAGCGTATCGACCGCGCCTTTCGAGGCGGCATAGTCCACATACTCGCCGGGCGCGCCCAGCCGTGCCGCCGCTGAGGAGACATTAACGATGGCCCCACCCTTGCCGCCGTGTCGGTGCGACATCCGCTTTACCGCCTCGCGACAGCAGAGAAAGTAGCCCGTTACGTTGGTCGCCAGCACGCGGTTAATACGTTCGGCGGTGAGGTTTTCCAGCGTACTCTGCGTAAACAGAATGCCCGCGTTATTGACCAGCGCGGTCAGCGGTGCGTTCTCCTCGTCGATACGGGCAAACATCGCCAGCACCTGCGCTTCATCGCTGATGTCTGCCTGTACCGCAAACGCTCTGCCGCCCGCAGCGATAATTGTGTTCACCACCTCGGTTGCCGCATCCACGTTGTGATGATAGTTAACCGCCACGCCGTAGCCTTCACGCGCCAGCTCCAGCGCCGTGGCTCTGCCAATCCCCCGGCTTGCGCCGGTTACCAGTGCAATACCCATTCTGTTCTCCCAATAAAAAAGCCGGGTGGAGGCTTCGCCTCACCCGGCCTACGTTATCACGCCAACACTATTACTGATATTCGCTCATCGGCACGCAGGAGCAGAACAGGTTGCGGTCGCCGTAGACGTCATCAAGACGCTTCACGGTCGGCCAGTATTTGTTCGCAGACCCCGCCGGGAAGACTGCCAGCTCGCGGCTGTAGCCGTGGCTCCACTCCGCCACCAGCTCGTGCTGGGTATGCGGGGCGTTAACCAGCGGGTTATCCTCCAGCGTCCACTCACCGTCCTGCACGCGATCGATCTCCATGCGGATAGCCAGCATTGCATCAATAAAGCGGTCCAGCTCGGCTTTGCTCTCGGACTCCGTTGGCTCCACCATCAGCGTACCCGCAACCGGGAAGGACATGGTTGGCGCGTGGAAGCCGTAGTCAATTAGACGCTTGGCAATATCCAGCTCGCTAATACCGGTCTGCTCTTTCAGCGGACGAATATCCAGAATGCACTCGTGCGCCACGCGGCCATCGCGGCCGGTATAGAGCACCGGGAAGGCGGACTGCAGGCGGGTAGCAATATAGTTAGCATTGAGGATCGCCACCTGGCTGGCTTTCTTCAGCCCTTCCGCGCCCATCATGCGGATATACATCCAGCTGATTGGCAGAATAGAGGCGCTGCCGAAAGGGGCAGCAGAGACCGCGCCCTGACGGGTCAGCATCCCTTCAATCTGTACCACGCTGTGGCCCGGTACGAACGGTGCCAGGTGCGCTTTCACGCCGATAGGCCCCATGCCTGGACCGCCGCCACCGTGTGGAATACAGAAAGTTTTATGCAGGTTGAGATGCGACACGTCCGCGCCGATAAAGCCAGGGGAGGTGATCCCCACTTGGGCGTTCATGTTCGCGCCGTCGAGATAGACCTGACCGCCGTACTGATGGACGATTTCGCACACCTCGCGGATCGTCTCCTCATAAACTCCATGAGTCGACGGGTAGGTCACCATGATGCAGGAGAGGTTATCCCCCGCCTGCTCGGCTTTGGCGCGCAGATCGGCCAGGTCGATGTTGCCGTTTTTATCGCAGGCGACCACAACTACCTGCATGCCAGCCATCTGCGCCGACGCCGGGTTAGTGCCGTGGGCGGAGCTGGGGATCAGGCAGATATCGCGGTGGCCGTCGTTGCGGCTCTCATGGTAGTGGCGAATTGCCAGCAGGCCAGCGTACTCCCCCTGCGCGCCGGAGTTCGGCTGCATGCAGAGGGCGTCGTAGCCGGTCAGCTTCACCAGCCACTCAGAGAGCTGGTTGATCATCTGATGATACCCTTCCGCCTGGTCTGCCGGGCAGAACGGGTGCAGCTCGGCGAATTCCGGCCAGGTGATAGGGATCATCTCTGCGGCGGCGTTCAGCTTCATGGTGCAGGAGCCAAGCGGGATCATCGCCTGGTTCAGGGCCAGATCCTTACGCTCCAGCGAGTGCATGTAGCGCATCATCTCGGTTTCGCTGTGGTAGCAGTTGAATACCGGATGGCTCAGGATAGCGTCATCACGCAGCATACTCGGCTGAATTGAGCGGCTATCGTGAGCCACCTCTTTATCCAGCGCGTCGATATCCAGGCCATGGCCGTCGCCGACGATCGCATCAAACAGCGTCGCCACGTCTTCGCGGGTAGTGGTTTCGTCGAGGGTGATGCCCACGGCGTTATGGATGTCGCTGCGCAGGTTGATCTCTGCCGCTTCGGCACGCGCCAGCACGGCTGCTTTATCGGCAACCTCAACGCAGAGAGTGTCAAAGAAGTGCGCATGGCGCAGCTTCAATCCTTTCTGCTGTAGGCCAGTGGCGAGGATGTCGGCCAGGCGGTGGATACGGCCCGCAATGCGCTTCAGCCCAACCGGGCCGTGATAAACAGCGTAGAGGCTGGCGATATTCGCCAGCAGCACCTGCGAGGTACAGATGTTGGAGTTCGCTTTCTCACGGCGGATATGCTGCTCGCGAGTCTGCATCGCCATGCGCAGCGCGGTGTTACCGGCAGCATCTTTCGATACGCCGATAATACGGCCAGGCATGGAGCGTTTAAATTCATCTTTGGCGGCAAAGAAGGCCGCATGCGGACCGCCGTAGCCCATCGGCACGCCGAAGCGTTGTGCCGAGCCGAAGACGATATCCGCCCCCTGCTTCCCCGGCGCGCTGAGCAGCACCAGCGCCATAAAGTCGGCCGCGACGCTTACCACAACTTTGCGCGCTTTCAGCTCGCTAATCAGCGCGCTGTAGTCATGCACTTCGCCGGTGGTGCCTACCTGCTGAAGCAGCACGCCGAAAAGATCCTGATGATCCAGCGCCTTGTCGGCGTCGTCGACCACGATTTCAAAGCCAAAGGTTTCCGCGCGGGTGCGCACCACGTCCAGGGTCTGCGGATGCACGTCGGCGGCAACAAAGAAGCGGTTCGCCCCTTTCAGCTTGCTCACGCGTTTGGCCATCGCCATCGCTTCGGCCCCTGCGGTCGCTTCATCAAGCAGCGACGCGGAGGCGATATCGAGACCGGTCAGATCCAGCGTGACCTGCTGGAAGTTGAGCAGTGCCTCAAGGCGGCCCTGAGAGACTTCCGGCTGATAAGGGGTATAGGCGGTGTACCAGCCTGGGTTTTCCAACATATTGCGCAGGATCACCGGCGGCAGCTGCACGGCGGTATAGCCCATGCCGATGTAAGACTTAAAGCGCTTGTTACGCGCGGCGATGGCTTTCAGCTCGGCCAGCGCGGCAAACTCCGTGGTCGCTTCGCCAATCTGCGGCGGCGTTGCCAGCTGAATGTCCTGCGGGACAATCTGGCCAATCAGGGCGTTAAGTGAATCTGCGCCAACGGTTTTCAGCATCTCTTGCTGCTGAGCAGCGTCCGGCCCGATGTGGCGATCGATAAAAGCGTCGCGGTGTTCAAGCTGGCTTAAAGTCTGGGTCATGAGCGATGGTTCCTGAAACGTGCGGTGAATCGTGGTTGTTCGTGCTTAATTGCCCGGTGGCGCTGACGCTTACCGGGCCTGGAGGCTTTACTCGTCTTCTAACAGAGATTCATAGGCAGTTGCGTCTAATAACGCTTCAACCTCTGCTTCGTCGCTGGCCTTGATTTTAAAGATCCAGCCGCCAGCGTACGGCTCGCTGTTGACCAGCTCTGGGTTGTCGCTGAGGGCATCGTTGACTGCCACGATCTCGCCGCTCACCGGTGCATAGATGTCAGAGGCCGCCTTAACGGACTCTGCAACAGCACAGTCATCGCCCGCGCTGACGGTTGCGCCCACGTCCGGCAGGTCAACGAACACCATATCGCCCAGCAGCTCTTGCGCATGTTCGGTGATGCCAACGGTGTAGGAGCCGTCTGCTTCTTTGCGCAGCCATTCGTGTTCTTTACTGTATTTCAGGTCGCCTGGTACATTGCTCATTAACATTTCTCCACGATAGATTAGGTTACGCGACGGCTTTGCCAGCGCGTACAAAAACAGGTTTCGTTACCTTCACCGGCATTTCACGGTTGCGGATCTGCACGATAGCCGTGTCGCCAATCCCAGCCGGTACGCGGGCCAGCGCGATGCTGTAGCCCAGCGTCGGCGAGAAGGTGCCGCTGGTGATAATGCCTTCCTGCGAGTTGCCGCTGGCGTCGGTGAAACGCACCGGCAGTTCGTTACGCAGGACGCCTTTTTCAGTCATGATCAGGCCAACCAGCTGTTCGGTGCCTCTTTCACGCTGGACTTCCAGCGCTTCGCGGCCAATAAAATCGCGATCGGCAGGCTCCCAGGCGATGGTCCAGCCCATGTTTGCCGCCAGCGGCGAAACGCCTTCGTCCATCTCCTGGCCATAGAGGTTCATACCCGCTTCCAGACGCAGCGTGTCGCGCGCGCCGAGGCCGCAGGGTTTCACGCCTGCGCCAACCAGCGCCTGCCAGAAATCTGCCGCCTGCTCACTCGGCAGCGCAATCTCATAGCCTGCCTCGCCGGTGTAGCCGGTGGTGGCAATAAACCAGCCGTCCGACTCCACGCCAAAGAAGGGCTTCATGCCTGCCACGGCCTGACGCTGGGCATCGGTAAACAGACCCGCCGCTTTCGCCTGGGCATTCGGCCCCTGAACGGCGATCAGCGCCAGATCGTCACGCACGGTAATGTCGATATCAAAAGGCGCCGCGTGCTGGGTGATCCAGGCGAGGTCTTTTTCGCGGGTGGCAGAGTTCACCACGAGGCGGAAGTGATCTTCGGTAAAGAAGTAGACGATCAGGTCATCGATGACGCCACCGGAGGCGTTAAGCATACCGCTGTAAAGCGCCTTGCCCGGCTGGGTCAGTTTAGCCACGTCGTTGGCCAGCAGATGGCGGAGAAATGCCCGGCAGCTGCCGCCGCGCAGATCGACGATGGTCATATGCGAAACATCAAACATACCGGCATCGGTACGCACCGCGTGGTGCTCATCGATCTGTGAGCCGTAGTGCAGGGGCATCATCCAGCCGTGGAAATCCACCATGCGGGCACCGCACAGCGTGTGTTGTTCGTATAAAGGGGTTTGCTGAGCCATCTTTTCCTCATTGAATAAGCGGGGCCAGGATAAATAAGGCGAAGTCGTAAGCACGTAAGCCTCGGTTCCAGACGGCGACGCAAACGTTACCTTTCGCCTGAACTTATCATCGAACAGCGGGCATAACCATAAGCAAAAATGTTCCATCACATTAGCTTATGACCTAAAAGCCTGAAGCGGGCGGCAGGATATTACACTGGCACAGGCCTGTTAGTTTGCGATAAACATCATAAAACAGACGATGGATACCCGATAAGCCAGCGCATTACGCGGCAAAGCGCGCAGATTTCAAGAGGGAAAAAATTTGGTAGATGAGAAAAAGTAATCCGAAAACAGGGGTGAAATTAGAATATTTCAAATGAGCGAGCACGTCCCTCTCCAGGGTCGGAGAGGGAAAGTGTGATCGAGTTAACGTAACCACTCTGGCAGATCGTTCAGGCCCATCGCCTGGCGAATAAGCTGCGGCTTAACCCCCGGCAGCGTGTCGGCGAGTTTCAGGCCGAGATCGCGCAGCAGCTTTTTCGCCGGGTGCGTACCGGCAAATAGCTCACGGAAGCCCTGCATACTCGCCAGCATCACTCCGGCGCTGTGTTTACGGCTGCGTTCATAGCGACGCAGGTAGAGGTGCTGGCCGATATCTTTGCCCGCGCCGTGCAGGCGTTTCAGCTCGTTGACCAGCTCGGCGGCATCCATAAAGCCAAGGTTTACGCCCTGCCCCGCCAGCGGATGGATGGTATGCGCTGCATCACCCACCAGCGCCAGCCGATGTGCGGCAAACTGGCGTGCATAGCGCCCCGTCAGTGGAAACACCAGCCGCTCGCTCTCAACGTGGCAGAGACCGAGGCGGTTATCGAACGCCATGTCCAGCGCCTGGTTGAAGGTCTCTTCCGTCGCCTCCTGCATCCTTGCTGCTTCCAGCGGCGGCAGCGACCAGACAATGGAGCAGAGATGCGGATCGCTCAGCGGCAGGAAGGCCAGGATGCCGTCGCCGTGGAAGACCTGACGCGCCACCGCCTCGTGAGGCTCATCGGTGCGGATAGTGGCGACCAGCGCATGATGACGGTAGTCCCATGAGGTGAGCGCAATATCGGCTTTTTCGCGCAGCCACGAGTTAGCCCCGTCCGCGCCGATCACCAGCCGTGCCGTCAGCATGCCGCCATCCTTCAGGGTTAAAAAGGCTTCGTTTTCGCCCCACGCGACCTGCTGTACGCCAGCGGGTGCCATGAGCGTGACGTCCTGACACTGCTGCGCTTTCTGCCACAGGGCCTGATGGATCACATCGTTTTCAATAATGTGCCCAAGGTGGCTGTAGCCCATGCTGCGGTCGTCAAAGGCGATGCGTCCAAAGCTGTCTTTGTCCCACACTTCCATGCCGTGATAGCAGCTGGCGCGGTTCGCTACGATGGATGACCAGACGCCAAGACGCGTTAGCAGCTTTTCACTGGCGGCGTTGATGGCCGAGACGCGGAGCGCAGGCGGCGCACTCTCCGGCAGCGGCTGAGGCGGGTTTTGCTCCAGCACCGCTACGCGCAGGCCGCTCCCCTGCAATCCGCAGGCTACCGCCAGACCAACCATACCGCCGCCGACAATTGCTACATCTACATTCTGCAAAATTCACTCCCAAAACTACTGCCTGGTAAAGCAGGCCGGCCTATCGGGCGACCCAGCCTAGCGTCCGTTGCGCCAGCACGTCGCGTGCTGGAGTAAAAAGTTCCATTGCCATCAGTCCGGCGTTGCGACCCGCAACCAGCGGCGACCAGCGGTTAGCAAACAGCTGCACCAGCCCGTCGGTAACGCCGATTGTCGCCTCTTTGTCACTCTGGCGGCGCTGCTGATAGCCGTGCAGCACGGACCATGATCCGATGTCGGTATTCTCTGCCCGCGCATCAGCCAGCGTCTCGGCCAGGCTCATCACATCGCGCATGCCGAGGTTGAACCCCTGCCCGGCGATGGGGTGCAGCGTCTGGGCGGCGTTGCCCACCAGCGCCACGCGGTGCGATACCGGCGATGAGGCGGTGGTTAACGCCAGCGGATAGGCGTTGCGGGTGCCCGTGTGGACAATGCGCCCAAGCCGCCAGCCGAACGCGCTTTGCAGCTCGTGGCAGAAGCGTTCATCGGACCAGGCCATCACTTCATCGCGCTTCTCTAACGGATGACACCAGACCAGCGAGTAGCGCCCCTGCGACATAGGCAGCAGCGCCAGTGGGCCGTGCTCGGTGAAGCGCTCGAAGGCTCTCCCCTGACCAGCAACCGACGTCGTGACGTTGGCGATCACTGCCGCCTGGTGATATGGCGTCTGCTGCCAGCCAATACCGCACTGCGCTGCCAGCGCCGAGCGCGAGCCATCCGCCGCCACCAGTAAATTTCCTTGCAGCGTTTTGCCGCTCTCCAGGGTCACGCTGACGCCCTCCTCGCTGCGGGTAAAGTCGCTGACCCGATCGGGGCAGTGCAGCGTGACGCCGGGCGCGCGGCGTAGCAGCGAAAACAGCCGCTGCCCCACCTCGTGCAGCTCTACGACGTGCCCGAGCGCGTCGACACGGTAGTCCTGCGCCTCTAGCGTCACGAAGCCCGCATGACCGCGATCGCTCACGTGAACAGTGGTGATGGGCGTGGCGCACTGGGCAATATGCTGCCAGATGCCGATCCGCGCCAGATGCTGGCAGGTGCCCTCGGCCAGCGCAATGGCACGCGCATCAAAGCCAGGATGCGCCTGCGCTTCCGGGGCGGTAGCTTCGATAAGGTGCACCGGCAGCGTGCCGTGCGTCAGGCGCGAAATGGCCAGCGCAAGCGTAGCACCGGTCATCCCGCCGCCGACGATAATTACGCTCATGAATGTTTCGCCGCCGCCATCAGCGCCTCGATCTCATCGGCCTTCTTGACTACGCTGGCGGTCAGGTTCTCGTTGCCGTGTTCGGTGATAAGAATGTCATCTTCGATGCGGATACCAATGCCACGGTACTGTGGCGGCACGTCGGCATCCGGGGCGATATAGAGACCCGGTTCGACGGTCAGCACCATACCCGGCTCAAGCGTGCGTGAACGGTCAGGCCCGTAGACGCCGACGTCATGGACGTCGAGCCCCAGCCAGTGGCTCAGGCCGTGCATGAAGAAGGCGCGGTGGGCGTTGTCAGCCATTAGCTGCTCAACGTCCCCCTTCAGGATACCGAGCTTGACCAGCCCGGTGATCATGATCCGCACAACGTCGCTGGTAACGTCCTGAATGGAGGTACCCGGACGGAACAGGGTCAGGGCGGCGTCGAGCGAGGCCAGCACGATGTCATAGATCTCGCGCTGGGCCGGAGTAAACTTGCCGTTAATCGGGAAGGTACGGGTAATATCCCCCGCGTAGCCACGATACTCGCACCCGGCATCAATCAGCACCAGATCACCGTCGCGCAGCTCGCTTTCGTTCTCGGTGTAGTGCAGGATGCAGCCGTTTTCCCCGCCGCCAACGATGGTGTTATACGAGGCAAAGCGCGCCCCGTGGCGGTTGAACTCGTGCAGGATCTCGCCTTCGAGCTGGTATTCGAACATGCCCGGACGGCAGGCCTGCATCGCCCGCGTGTGGGCCAGCGCGCTGATCTCACCTGCGCGGCGCAGGACGGCAATCTCTTCCGGGGATTTAAACAGGCGCATCTCATGGACGATGGGACGCCAGTCGGTAATGGAAGCCGGCGCGGTGAGATTCTGCCGGGATCCTTTGCGCAGCTTATCCAGCGCGGTGAAGAGGATCGTATCCGCATAGGGATATTCGCCCTGGGCGTGGTAGACCACGTCAAGGCCGTTAAGCAGCTGGTAGAGCTGCTCGTCGATTTCACTGAATGCCAGTGCCCGATCCACGCCCAGCTTCTCCGGCGCGGCCTCCTGGCCCAGCCGCCGACCAAACCAGATCTCTGCGGTTTTATCCCGCAGGCGGTTAAACAGGACGCTGTGATTGTGGGTGTCATCACTCTTGATCAGCACCAGTACCGCCTCGGGCTCGTTAAAGCCGGTGAAGTACCAGAAGTCGCTGTTTTGACGGTAGGGATATTCACTGTCGGCGCTGCGGGTCGCCTCCGGCGCGGAGAAGATCAGCGCCGCGCTGGCCGGGGCCATCTGCGCAAGCAGCGCCTGGCGGCGGCGAAGAAACTCAGACTGGGTCATGACACCTCCTTTTTAGCATTCAGTACGACGCTTAATGTAGCGTTGGCTTACGCACTTCCGGTGCGGTCGGCTGTGGACGAGTAAACGTATCATGGCAGAGCAGCGCCGCCACGCGGACGTACTCCACAATCTCTTCGAGCGACATCTCCAGCTCTTCCTGGTCTTCGTCCTCCTCGTAGCCGAGCTGCGCGATGTTGCGCAGATCGTCGATAGCCTCGCCGGTATCGCCGGTGATCTTATCGAGCTTCGGCTGCGTGACGCCCAGTCCCAGCAGGAAGTGGTTTACCCAGCCCGCCATGGCGTCGGCCCGGTCAAACACGCTGACTTCGTCGCCGTCCGGCAGAAAGAGCTGGAACTGGAAGCCATCGTCTTCCAGCGCGTCGCTGGTGGCAGCGTGCATCTTACGCAGCGCCTCGGCCAGCTCATGGCCAAACGCCAGACCTTCGTTAGTGAGATCGTGTAACAGCGGCTGCCACGAGCTGTCGTTATTACCGCCGCAAAGCATCCCGCCGATCAGACCGTGCATCTCGGCTGGCGTTAAGCCAACACCCTGTTGGGTGAGTAACTGGTTCAATTCATTGTAACCAGGCATTTCGTTCTGTATTGACATGCGCATTCGTCGTCGTTGGGAGAAAGATTCATGGTATGCTACCACTTTGGACCCTGGTGATATAGCCGTCAGCTTTCGCCAAACATGCGTTTGCGACCTTTACGTATAGGTTTCTTTTTACGGCTATGTTAAGAGAATAGGCTAAGAGTTCAGGTTATGAGAATCTGCTTGAATCCTCTAACCAGGGTAGCTATAGTGTCGCCCCTTCGCAGCCAGGACTCGGTTGCCAAGGTAGAGCGCAGTCAAACAGCAGGAAGGTGTCATGTCTGCACAACCCGTCGATATCCAAATTTTTGGCCGTTCACTGCGCGTGAACTGTCCGCCTGAACAGCGGGACGCTCTCAATCAGGCTGCAGATGATCTGAATCAGCGGTTGCAAGATCTGAAAGTACGCACTAGAGTCACAAATACTGAGCAGCTAGTTTTCATCGCCGCGTTGAACATTAGCTACGAACTGGCTCAGGAAAAGGCGAAAACCCGCGACTACGCATCCAGCATGGAGCAGCGTATTCGACTGTTACAGCAGACCATCGAACAAGCATTGCTTGATCAGGGTCGCACAAACGAAAGACCGGGGCCTAAGTTTGAATAACACTTCAATGTCGACTATGGTAGAGTGACAGTGAAGAAAAAATTTCTCTGAGATGTTCGCAAGCGGGCCAGTCCCCTGAGCCGATATTTCATACCACAAGAATGTGGCGCTCCATGGTTGGTGAGCATGCTCGGTTCGTCCGAGAAGCCTTAAAACTATGACGACATATTCACCTTGAACCAAGGGTTCAAGGGTTACAGCCTGCGGCGGCATCTCGGAGATTCCCCTTCCTCTACCTGATACCATGACATCACTCGCGCTACCCGTCTCACCCCGACAGCTCATTCGCCAGCAAATCCGCCAGCGTCGCCGTGCGCTAAGCCACGACGAGCAGCGTCGCTACGCCCAACAGGCCGCTAACCGCATGATGGCGTTTCCGCCGATGGTATTGGCCCACACTGTGGCGCTGTTTCTCTCGTTTGACGGTGAGCTTGATACCCGTCCGCTGATCGAGCAGCTCTGGCGCAGCGGCAAACGCGTCTGCCTGCCGGTTTTGCACCCCTTCAGCCCCGGCAATCTGCTGTTTCTGCACTACCATCCCGAGAGCGAACTGGTGGTAAATCATCTGAAAATTTATGAACCCAGGCTCGATCTGCGCGACGTCACGCCACTCGACACGCTGGACGTGTTGATCACGCCACTGGTGGCTTTTGACAACCAGGGGCAACGGCTGGGGATGGGCGGCGGCTTTTACGATCGCACGCTACAGAAGTGGCAGCAGCACGGCTTTACGCCGGTAGGCTACGCCCATGACTGCCAGCAGGTCGATGCCCTGCCGGTAGAAGAGTGGGATATTCCCTTGCCTGCGGTGGTGACGCCAACGCAGACATGGCAGTGGTAGGCCCGGCAGGCGCGCCGGGCAACACGGATCAGTAGAGCAGGCGCGCGCGGATAGTTCCGGCAATACCCTTCATGCTCTGCAGCGCCTTCTGCGCCACCTCTTCTTCCGCTTCGATATCGATCACCACGTAGCCCATCTGCGGCGTTGTTTGCAGATACTGGGCGGCAATGTTCACTCCCTGCTCGGCAAAGATCTGGTTGATGGCGGTCAGCACGCCAGGGCGGTTCTCATGGATATGCAGCAGGCGACGACCGCCGTGCAGCGGCAGCGAGACTTCCGGGAAGTTCACGGCAGAGAGCGTCGAGCCGTTGTCTGAATATTTCGCCAGCTTGCCTGCCACTTCAAGACCGATGTTCTCCTGTGCTTCCTGCGTAGAGCCGCCGATGTGCGGGGTCAGAATGACGTTGTCGAACTCACACAGCGGGGAATCAAACGGATCGCTGTTGGTCGCCGGCTCGGTCGGGAAGACGTCGATGGCCGCCCCCGCCAGGTGCTTGTTACGCAGCGCGTCGCAGAGGGCCGGAATATCGACAACCGTACCGCGTGCGGCGTTGATCAGCAGCGAGCCAGGCTTCATCAGGGCCAGCTCTTCGACGCCAATCATGTTCTTGGTCGAGGCATTTTCCGGCACGTGCAGGCTCACCACGTCGCTCATGTTCAGCAGGTCAGAGAGGTGCTGAACCTGGGTAGCGTTGCCCAGCGGCAGCTTGTTTTCGATATCGTAGAAGAAGACGTTCATCCCCAACGACTCCGCCAGAATGCCCAGCTGGGTACCGATGTGGCCGTAGCCGATAATACCGAGCTTCTTGCCACGTGCTTCATAGGAGCCGGCGGCAAGCTTGTTCCATACGCCACGGTGCGCCTTGGCGTTGGCTTCCGGAATGCCGCGCAGCAGCAGCAGCAGCTCGCCGATCACCAGCTCCGCTACCGAGCGGGTATTGGAGAACGGTGCGTTGAATACCGGCACGCCGCGCTTAGCCGCCGCGTTGAGGTCAACCTGGTTGGTACCGATGCAGAAGCAGCCGACGGCAACCAGCTTCTCTGCGGCAGCGAAAATCTCTTCTGTCAGATGGGTACGGGAGCGCAGGCCGATGAAATGGGCATCACGGATCGACTCTTTCAACTGGGCGCTGTCCAGCGCGCCTTTGTGGTACTCAATGTTGGTGTAACCCGCTGCACGAAGGCTATCTATCGCTTTCTGATGAACGCCTTCAACCAGCAAAAACTTAATTTTGTCTTTTTCCAGTGATACTTTTGCCATTTCCCCGACCCTGTTATTTTCTAAATCAGTGTGTGTTCGCTTTAGCCAACATATCAAAAAAAACTATTGCGGCAATATGAACGTTTGCGTCGGCGGTATGAAGAAAAGTCACGCAGCGAAGTTTGGCAGAGGAAAATGCTAGCAAAGCGGCGAAACGGCGGCAGGATCAGCAGCCGCTGGCTGAAAACGTGACACAAGTCACCAAATTCAGCCAGGGGAAATTTTTTCTACGGCGAGCGCGTCTCGCCGTCAGATCATTTTACGATGGTTTTCACGCCGTCGGCGGTACCGATCAGCGCCACGTCCGCACCACGGTTAGCGAACAGGCCGACGGTAACCACCCCTGGAATGCCATTAATAGCATTTTCCAGCGCCACAGGATCGATAATCTCCAGACCGTGCACGTCGAGAATGACGTTACCGTTGTCGGTCAGCACACCCTGACGGTATTCAGGACGGCCGCCCAGCTTCACCAGCTGACGAGCAACGGCGCTGCGGGCCATGGGGATCACCTCTACCGGCAGCGGGAAGCTCCCCAGAATGGCGACCTCTTTTGACGCATCGGCAATACAGATAAACTTATCCGCCACGGAGGCGATGATCTTTTCGCGAGTCAGCGCCGCACCGCCGCCTTTGATCATCTGCATCTGGCCGTTGATCTCGTCAGCACCGTCAACGTAGACGCCCAGAAGATCGACCTCGTTAAGATCGAATACGGTGATACCAAGGGATTTGAGCTTGTCGGTGGAGGCGTCAGAGCTGGAAACGGCCCCTTCAATCTGCCCCTTCATCGTGCCCAGCGCATCGATAAAGTGTGCAGCCGTTGAACCGGTGCCAACCCCAACAATGGTGCCTGGCTCAACGTACTTTAGCGCCGCCCAGCCTACTGCTTTTTTGAGTTCATCCTGCGTCATGATCGTTTGCCTGTGGTGTGGAGACTGAGCGCGCATTATAAGGCATCGATCGTTAAAATGTCCCTGTGATCAATGTCACAACTCCTAGTGAAAAATGCAGGCGCGCATTTCGTCTGTATCGAACCAAAATTTATGTCATAGTGCTGTTAATCACACTTTGGAGCACCTCTTAGCAATGAAACGTCCGGACTACAGAACATTACAGGCGCTTGATGCGGTCATTCGTGAACGCGGGTTTGAGCGCGCCGCGCAAAAGCTGTGTATTACCCAGTCCGCCGTCTCACAACGTATTAAACAGTTGGAAAATATGTTCGGTCAGCCGCTGCTGGTTCGTACCGTGCCGCCGCGTCCTACCGAGCAGGGTCAGAAGCTGCTGGCGCTGCTGCGTCAGGTTGAGCTGTTAGAAGAGGAGTGGCTGGGGGATGAGCAGACCGGCTCCACGCCGCTGCTGCTCTCGCTGGCGGTCAACGCCGACAGCCTGGCGACCTGGCTGTTACCTGCCCTGGCGCCGGTATTGGTTGACTCACCAATCCGCCTTAATCTCCAGGTGGAAGATGAGACCCGTACCCAGGAGCGTCTGCGTCGGGGTGAAGTGGTCGGCGCGGTCAGTATCCAGTCCCAGGCCCTGCCGAGCTGCCTCGTGGATCGGCTCGGCGCACTCGACTATCTGTTTGTCGGTTCGAAAGCGTTTGCCGAACGCTACTTCCCCAACGGCGTTACCCGCTCGGCGCTGCTGAAGGCCCCGGCGGTAGCATTTGACCATCTCGACGACATGCACCAGGCCTTTTTGCAGCAGAATTTCGATCTGCCGCCGGGCAGCGTACCGTGCCACATCGTTAACTCGTCCGAAGCCTTTGTGCAGCTGGCGCGCCAGGGAACGACCTGCTGCATGATCCCGCACCTGCAAATTGAACGCGAACTGGACAGCGGCGAGCTGATCGATCTGACGCCGGGCCTGTTCCAGCGGCGGATGCTCTTCTGGCACCGTTTCGCGCCGGAGAGCCGCATGATGCGCAACGTTACCGAAGCGCTGCTGGCCCACGGTCGCCGGGTGCTGCGTCAGGATTAGAACGGGAAGGTATCCGGCCAGGTTTGACGCTGGCCGGATAAGAGAAGGTTACTGCTGGGCTGGCTGCGTTGACTGAGCGGGTGTCGACTGCGCTGGCGTAGACTGAGAAGTCTGACCCGCCTGCGGTTGCAGTTCAAATACCACGTCAACCTGATCGTCGAACTGGATCGTTGGCTGCTCGTAGGTCTCCTGGGCCGATGCCGTTGCCGCGTCTGCCTTCATCATGCGTACCATCGGGGTAGGCTGATAGTTAGAGACGTGGTAGCGCACGCTGTACACCGGCCCCAGGGTGGACTTAAAGCCCGCCGCCAGTTGCCCGGCCTGACGCACGGCGTCATCGATCGCCGCTTTACGCGCCTTGTCTTTATAGGCTTCCGGTTGCGCAACGCCCAGGGTAACCGCCCGGATCTCGTTCAGCCCGGCTTTCAGCGCGCCGTCCAGCAGCGAGTTAAGCTTATCCAGCTCGCGCAGCGTCACCTCTACCGTACGCACCGCCCGGTAGCCTTTCAAAATGCTTTTGCCATTCTGATAGTCATAGTCCGGCTGGGTACGCAGGTTAGCGGAGTTGATATCTTTCTTCGCTACGCCGTTCTGCTCAAGGAAGCTTAGGTATTGCGCAACGCGATCGTCGGCCTGCTTCTTCGCCGATGCGGCATCTTTTGCTGCAACGTTAACTTCAATCGCCAGGGTGGCGATATCCGGCACGGCATCAACGCTCGCCGTACCCGAGGTCACAATATGCGGGCCGTTTGGCAGCTCATTTGCCTGAACCGACAGCGCACCTAATCCAACTAATGCCGCAAGGGCCATCACTTTGAACTTCACCGTAGCTTCTCCTTGTCTGAATATTCGCCGCGGACGCGGACGTTTGGCTGCAAGCTTAACGTTTTCGGCGCGGTTGTCCATCGGACTTAGCCTGGTAACGCTGAGCTACAGCACCTGCAAATGATGAATACCTTCCTTCGCCAGCTGAAACGCGATAAACCACATGATCACGCCAACGACGACGTTGATAATACGCTGCGCCCTGGCGGTGCGTAGGCGAGGCGCAAGCCAGGCTGCCAGCAGCGCCAGGCCGAAAAACCAGATAAACGAGGCGCTAATCGTCCCGAGCGCAAACCACCGCTTCGGCTCTGCCGCCAGCTGCCCACCTAAACTGCCGAGCACCACAAAGGTGTCGAGATAGACGTGAGGGTTGAGCCAGGTCACTGCCAGCATCGTGGCGATTATCCGCCAGCGCCCCTGTTTTAACACTTCTGCATTAGCCAGCTCAAGCTGTTGGCTAAAGGCCGTTTTTAGCGCGCCAAAGCCATACCAGAGCAGGAACGCAACGCCGCCCCAGGTGACCAGCGCCATGAGCCACGGCGACTGCATCAGCACCGCGCTGCCGCCGAAGATCCCGGCGCAGATCAGAACCAGATCGCTAAGGGCGCACAGCCCAGCCACCATCAATGGATACTGACGGCGGATCCCCTGATTCATCACAAACGCATTTTGCGGGCCCAGCGGCAGGATCATCGCCGCACCTAACACAAGCCCTTGAAAATAATAACTTAACACCGTTATAGCCTCTACCTAATCGTTCATGGCGGAGACTATACCGTGCCCTTATTATAAGCGGAAATTTAAAATTCTAATCAGTAATCAGTAGTGCTAATAAGAAGCAGGGCCAGCTGTGCTGGCCCTGAAGAGGTTATTGCTGCTCGGCAGGCTCAGCGGCTTTCTCACGCTTGAAGTGCACGTCCATCTGCGGATACGGGAAGCCAATGCCGTGGGCATCGAACGTCTTCTTGATGCGCTCCAGCACGTCCCAGTAGACGTTTTGCAGATCGCCGCTGTTGCTCCAGGTGCGGATCACAAAGTTAACTGAGGATGCGCCCAGTTCGTTCATGCGCACGGTTCTTTCGCGATCTTTCAGAATACGATCGTCAGACTCGATAATCTCGGTGAGCAGCTGTTTCACCAGATCGATATCCGCATCGTAATCAACGCCGATAATAAACTCGTTACGGCGAACCGGCTCGCGGGAGAAGTTAATGATGTTCCCGGCAATGATCTTGCCGTTGGGGATCACAATGTAGCGACCATCTGCGGAGCGCATGGTGGTAGAGAAGATCTGCACATGCAGAACGGTTCCTGCCACGCCGCCTAAATCCACATACTCACCGGCGCGGAAAGGACGGAAGGTCACCAGCAGTACGCCTGCGGCGAGGTTAGACAGCGAGCCCTGAAGCGCAAGGCCAATGGCCAGACCCGCGGCACCCAGCACGGCAATCACCGATGCGGTCTGCACCCCTATCCGTCCCAGCGCGGCGATCAGGGTAAAGGCAATAATGCCGTAGCGCACCAGCGCAGAGAGAAAGTCAGCTACCGTTGGATCGATATGCCGGGCTACCATCACCCGATTGAGAGTCTTAGAAATGGCCTTGGCCACCACCATCCCGATAGTGAGGATGACAATCGCAGCAACGATATTGACGGCATAGCTCAGCAGCAGCGCCTGGTTGCGCACCAGCCAGCCGCCGGCGTTATTTATGCTACCCAGCACATTAAGATCGTCCATTCACTGTTCCTTATGCTTACCTAAATGGGTTAAAAATCACGTAAAACGTGAAGCAGGTTTGCAAAGCGTAAACAAAAAACGACACCTATGCCAAACCCTAAACGCACCGGTCGCACAAAACGCCCGCAATAAGGTTAACTTTTCAGACTCTGTTCACCCTATACAGGCAAAAAAATGGCCCCCCGTAGGGAGCCACTCACTTTTACACGCTTTAAATTACAGAACGTCGATCGCGTTCAGCTCTTTAAATGCCTGCTCCAGACGCGTCACCATGCTGGCCTGTGCGGCACGCAGCCATACGCGCGGATCGTAGTATTTCTTGTTCGGCTGGTCTTCGCCTTTCGGGTTGCCCAGCTGAGACTGCAGGTAAGCTTCGTTCTCTTTGTAGTACTTCAGGATACCTTCCCAGTTCGCCCACTGAGTATCGGTATCGATGTTCATTTTGATCACGCCGTAGCTTACGGAATCTTTGATCTCCTGAGCGGAAGAGCCGGAACCGCCATGGAACACGAAGTTCAGGCTGTTGTGCGGCAGGTTATGTTTCTTAGAAACATACTCCTGAGAGTCGCGCAGGATGGTCGGGGTCAGCTTAACGTTGCCCGGCTTGTACACGCCGTGCACGTTACCGAAGGACGCCGCAATGGTGAAGCGCGGGCTGATCGCGTTCAGCTTGGTGTACGCGTAGTCAACGTCTTCCGGCTGGGTGTACAGTGCAGAGGCGTCCATATGGCTGTTGTCCACGCCATCTTCTTCACCGCCGGTGCAGCCCAGTTCGATCTCCAGGGTCATGCCCATTTTGGACATGCGCTCCAGGTATTTAGAGCAGATCTCGATGTTCTCTTCCAGGGACTCTTCAGAGAGATCGATCATGTGGGAAGAGAACAGCGGTTTACCGGTCGCGGCAAAGTGTTTTTCACCCGCGTCCAGCAGACCGTCGATCCACGGCAGCAGTTTCTTCGCGCAGTGGTCAGTGTGCAGGATCACCGGCACGCCGTAGTGCTCAGCCATCTGGTGAACGTGGTGCGCACCAGAGATAGCACCCAGAATAGCCGCCTGCTGGCCTTCGCCTTTAAAGCCTTTACCGGCGATAAACGCAGCACCACCGTTGGAGAACTGAACGATAACCGGCGCTTTTACCTTCGCAGCAGTTTCCAGAACGGCGTTGATGGAGTCGGTACCCACGCAGTTAACGGCTGGCAGAGCAAAGTTGTTCTCTTTAGCTACCTGGAATACTTTCTGAACGTCATCACCGGTGATCACGCCTGGTTTTACGAAATCAAAAATTTTAGACATGTTGTAAATCCTGTATTTACAGAAAACGGGTCTGAAATCAGGCGGAGCGATCCGCCTGCTCAGGCATTACTTCTTAGCGCGCTCTTCGAGCATCGCTACGGCTGGCAGCACTTTGCCTTCCACGAATTCAAGGAACGCGCCGCCACCGGTGGAGATGTAGGAGATTTTGTCAGCGATGCCGAACAGGTCGATCGCTGCCAGGGTATCACCGCCACCTGCGATAGAGAACGCGTCGCTGTCAGCGATGGCGTTGGCTACGATCTCAGTCCCTTTACGGAAGTTCGGGAACTCAAAAACGCCAACCGGGCCGTTCCACAGAATAGTTTTGGCGTTTTTCAGGATTTCAGCCAGTTTCTCAGCGGACACATCGCCCAGATCCAGAATCTGCTCTTCATCTTTGATGTCGTTAACAGATTTCAGGGTCGCGGTCGCGGTTTCGGAGAACTCGGTAGCAACGCGTACGTCAGTCGGAACCGGAATGTCGCAGGTCTGCAGCAGGCGTTTCGCTTCGTCAACCAGGTCAGCTTCGTACAGGGATTTGCCCACGTTGTGGCCCTGAGCGGCGACGAAGGTGTTGGCGATACCGCCACCGACGATCAGCTGGTCAGCGATTTTAGACAGGGAGTCGAGCACGGTCAGCTTGGTGGAGACTTTAGAGCCGCCAACGATAGCCACCATCGGGCGAGCCGGCTCTTTCAGCGCTTTACCCAGCGCGTCCAGCTCTTCTGCCAGCAGCGGGCCTGCGCACGCCACGTCAGCAAACTTGCCGACGCCGTGGGTAGAGGCCTGTGCACGGTGTGCAGTACCAAATGCATCCATTACGAAGATGTCGCACAGGGCAGCATATTTTTTCGCCAGGGTTTCGTCGTCTTTCTTCTCGCCTTTGTTGAAGCGAACGTTTTCCAGAACGACCAGCTCACCGTCAGCCACTTCCACGCCGTCCAGGTAATCTTTCACCAGACGTACCGGGCTAGAGAGTTTGTCTTTCAGGTAGTTAACAACCGGCAGCAGAGAGAATTCTTCGTTGTACTCGCCTTCGGTCGGACGACCCAGGTGAGAGGTGACCATCACTTTTGCACCCTGTTTCAGGGCCAGTTCGATAGTCGGCAGGGAGGCACGAATACGCGCATCGCTGGTTACTTTACCATCTTTAACCGGTACGTTCAGATCCGCACGGATAAAAACGCGTTTACCAGCTAGATCCAGATCGGTCATCTTAATTACAGACATGGTGAATCCTCTCGTTGATTCTTAAAGTTTTGCAGACGCAAGACGCGTCCTACCTAAAACCTTTCGCGGCCATCGCTAACGTCGTGTCGAGCATTCGGTTAGCGAAACCCCATTCATTATCACACCAGACCAGCGTTTTGATCAGATGTGCACCGCTGACCCGCGTCTGTGTGCCATCGACAATGGCACTGTGCGGATCGTGGTTAAAATCAGTTGAGACCAACGGTAATTCCGTATAGTCAACTATACCATGAAATGCTTCCCGTGACGCCTTTTGCAGCAAGTGGTTGACTTCGTAGGCATTTACCGGACTGTTTACCGTTACGCTGAGGTCGATTGCGGTGACATTGATTGTCGGTACGCGTACGGCAATCGCTTCAAATTTATCGTTAAATTTTGGAAAGAAGCGCGTAATACCTGCCGCAAGCTTGGTATCCACCGGAATGATCGACTGGCTGGCAGCACGCGTACGCCGCAGATCCGGATGGTAAGCGTCAATGACCTGCTGATCGTGCATCGCCGAGTGGATGGTAGTGACCGTCCCGGACTCAATGCCAAAGGCATCATCAAGCAATTTGATGACGGGAATAATGCAGTTGGTGGTGCAGGAGGCGTTAGAGACGATGCAATCCTCCGCACGCAGATCGTCCTGATTGACGCCGAAGACCACGGTAGCGTCCAGATCGCTGCTGCCCGGATGGGAAAAGAGCACCTTTTTTGCCCCGGCGGCCAGGTGCGCCTCGCCGTGTTGACGGTTGCCGTAGACGCCGGTGCAGTCCAGCACGACGTCGACCTCAAGCTCGCGCCAGGGCAGCGCGTCAAGGGTTGGCTCGTGTAGGAGACGGATCGCGTCATGGCCGACAAATAGCTGTCCGCCCTCGTGATGAACACGCTGGCTAAAGCGGCCGTGGCTGGTGTCATACTTCAACAGATGCGCAATGCCTGCGTCATCCGCCAGCTCGTTAATGGCCACTACGGCAATCTCCGCCCGGCGTCCGGATTCATACAAAGCACGAACCACGTTACGCCCGATGCGACCAAAGCCATTTATCGCGATGCGTAGGGTCATAAGTCTCCTGCAAAGCTATCCCTGAGTCGATGGCTGACAGAGTAATGCAGCGGCATAGTCAGGGAAACCTCGCCTGTCACAAACTGTGACTAAGTGGTTAAATGTCGAACGGAATTTCGACTGAAACGCTTCAGCTAGGGTAAGCGAAACGCAGAATAAAGGGAATCTGTCGCCGTGGGGTTAAGCCAGTTATCTGATCTGCGTCACACTTTACCGCCAACCTACGGCAGAATTATTCCATTGCCGGGATCCGTATTCCTTTATACGGAAAACTGCCATCGGTCGCGGTCTTTTCCTGATATACATCATTAAAACGAATTGCTGTCGCTCTTATGATCGCTGCCACTTTGGCGTTTACGAGGCCTATGACCATGACCCCTGGCACCTCTCCATCCAGCGCGCGTTTCTATGCCCTACGTCTGCTTCCCGGCGATGAGCTGCTCACTGCCCTGCGTGCATTTACCCAGCGTCACGCAATCCAGGCGGCATGGATTGCTGGCTGCACCGGCAGCCTGACGGACGTGGCGCTGCGCTTCGCCGCCCGCGACGAGACCACTTATCTCCATGGCACCTTCGAAGCGATCTCCCTTGGCGGCACGCTGGAGCTGACCGGTGAGCATCTGCACCTCAGCGTGGCCGATGAGAATGGCGTGATGACCGGCGGGCACGTCATGCCTGGCTGTACGGTTCGCACCACGCTTGAACTGGTGATCGGCGAGCTGACCACGCTCGCTTTCAGCCGCCAGCCCTGTGCTGCTTCGGGCTATGACGAGCTGGTTATCAACGCGCGCTAATCTTCCTAACTCTACGAGGTCACTATGGCACGTCGCCAACTCACTAGCCAGACGCTGGCACTGATCGTTATCTCCATCGCCATCAATATGATCGGCGGCCAGCTGATTAGCCTGCTGAAGCTGCCGATCTTTCTCGACTCTATCGGCACGCTGATGAGCGCCGTGCTGCTGGGGCCCTTGATCGGTATGCTCACCGGCCTGCTGACCAATCTGCTCTGGGGGCTGCTCACCGATCCCATCGCCGCCGCCTTTGCCCCGGTGGCGATGGTGATTGGGCTGGTGGCCGGTTGGCTGGCCCGACTGGGCTGGTTCCGCACCCTGCCGAAGGTGATCGTCAGCGGCATCGTTATTACGCTCGCGGTCACGGTAGTGGCCGTACCGCTGCGTACCGCCCTGTTCGGCGGGGTGACCGGCAGCGGAGCCGATCTCTTTGTCGCCTGGATGCACTCCATGGGCCAGGATCTGCTTGAGTCCGTGGCGATCACCGTGCTCGGAGCTAACCTGGTGGATAAGATCCTCACGGCGATCGTGGTTTGGATCCTGCTGCGCCAGCTGCCCCTGCGCACCACGCGCCACTTCCCCACTATGGCCGCCGTGCGTTAAATGCACCCCTTTACGTCGCTCACGCTGTGGGGGCTCGCCGCATTCTCTACGCTGCTGATGCCTGCAGGCGTGGCGCTCACCGCCTGGAGCACAGCCGCCTTTGCCAGCCTGCTGCTTTTTCACGCTACCCGCAGGCGGGCGCGCTACGTCGGCTGGCTGATGTTTTCTCTGGGCGCAGGGCTCTGGCTGGTGCACGGCGGCTGGCTGACGGAATGGCTTAGCGGCCAGCCGCGCGATCCTCGGCGCTGGGCGCAGGCCGTTACGCTCTGGCTGCGTATTCTGGCGATCGTCTCGACCGCCCAACTCTGGATGCACTGTGTGCCGGTCCGGCAGTTTATTCGCGCGCTGTTTGCCAGCCGCCTGCCGCCAGGTCTCGCCTACCTGCTTTCAGGCCCCCTGCTGATCGTCGAGCAGCTTAAGCATCGGCTAGCCAGTATTCATGAAGCCCAGCGTGCCCGGGGCGTGCCGCTGGATGGGCGCTGGTATCAACGTCTGCGGGCGATCCCGACTCTGGTGCTGCCTCTGACCCAGGGCGCGCTTAACGATCTCGCCGTGCGCGGCGCGGCGTTGGATATGCGGGCCTTTCGCCTGCATCGTACCCGCACCACGCTGTGGGCACCGAAGGACAGCGTCCTTCAACGTGCCGTGCGCTACGGCATGGTGGCGCTGATCGTCGCGGAGGCTGGCGTATGGCTATGGTTACGTTAGAGGGATTTTGCTATCAGCCGTTGCACGCCAGCGCCGCCCCGCGAACGTACGATTTTCATTATGCGCGGCCCGGCATGGTGGCGATTATCGGCGACAACGGCAGCGGAAAAAGCACGCTGGCGCAGCTGATGGCGGGCTGGTATCCGGACTTTCTTCCCGGCACCATTAACGGCGCGGGCAGCCTGCTTGGACAGCCGATCGGCACGCTTTCACTTGCCGCGCAAGCGCAGACCATTCAGCTGGTGCAGCAGTCACCCTATCTTCAGCTCTCGGGCTGCACCTTCAGCGTGGAGGAGGAGATTGCCTTTGGGCCGGAGAACCTCTGCCTGAGCGAGGAGGCGATCCTTGCCCGCATTGACGTGGCGCTGACCCTGACCGACTGCCAACCGCTGCGCCACCGTCACCCGGCGACGCTCTCCGGCGGGGAGACGCAACGCGTGGTTATTGCCTGTGCGCTGGCAATGCAGCCCAAAATCCTGCTGCTGGATGAGGCCTTCAGCCGCCTGACGCCCCAGGCCACGCAGCAGATGCTTGAACGCCTCGCCGCCTGGGCTACGGCACAGCAGGCGCTGATCGTGCTGTTCGAGCGCAGGCTTGAGCCGGTGCGTCCTCTCTGCCAGCAGGCCTGGCAGCTCACAACCGAGGGATTAACGCCGCTATGCTGAAAGTAGAAAACGTTGATTTTCGCTGGCCAAAGGCGGAGCAGCGCTGTCTGCGCGGCGTGTCGCTCCACCTGGCGCCAGGCGAGTTCGTGGCCCTGATTGGCGATAACGGCGCGGGTAAATCCACGCTGCTGCGTATTATGGCCGGGCTGCTTGCCCCTGATGCGGGAAGCGTTTCGATCCAAAGCCATGCGCTATCGCGCCTTAAGGCACAGGAGCGGGCAAGGCTTACCGGCGTGCTGTTTCAGGAGGCGGAAAATCAGATCGTGCAGAGCGAAGTCTTTGCCGAGGTGGCGTATGGCCTGCGGTTGCAGAGGTTGCCCCAGAATGAGATCCAACGAAGAGTCGAAGAGGCGCTAACGCTGTGCCATCTTGCAGAGGTAGCCGAGGCGCATCCGCTCGATCTCCACGTTGCCCAGCGCCGAATGGTCGCCGTGGCAAGCCTGGAGGCGCTGTCGCCGCCGATGCTGCTGCTTGATGAACCCAGCCGCGATTTTGACGATCGCTGGCTGGGTATATTCGAAAACTGGCTGGCACTTTGCCGCCAGCGTGGCACCACGGTGCTCGCCATCAGCCATGATTACGATTTTATCCGCCGCAACTTCCCGCGGATCGTGCGCCTGGCTGACGGCGGCATTGCCGAAGACAATTGCAGTCTGTAACCGCTCGTAGGCCCGGCCAGCACAGCGCCGCCGGGCGTTAACGGATTACAGCAACTCTTTTGCCTTCGCCACCACGTTTTCCACGGTGAAGCCGAACTCTTCGAACAGCTGCTCTGCCGGAGCAGACTCACCGAAGGTGGTCATCCCGACGATAGCGCCGTTCAGGCCAGTGTACTTGAACCAGAAGTCCGCGATACCCGCTTCGATGGCCACGCGCGCCGTAACCGCTTTCGGCAGCACGGACTCGCGGTACGCCGCATCCTGCTTGTCGAATGCGTCGGTAGACGGCATGGAGACCACGCGCGCCTTCACGCCTTCCGCAGTCAGCTGCTCCCATGCGGCAACAGCCAGCTCAACTTCAGAACCGGTGGCGATGAAAATCAGCTGCGGCTGACCGTCGCTGTCCTTCAGCACGTAGCCGCCGCGGGCGATGTCGGCCAGCTGCTGCTCGGTACGCTCCTGCTGAGCCAGGTTCTGACGGGAGAGGATCAGTGCGGTCGGGCCGTCGTGACGCTCTACGCCATACTTCCACGCCACCGCAGATTCAACCTGGTCACACGGACGCCATGTGCTCATGTTCGGCGTCAGGCGCAGGGAAGCGACCTGCTCTACCGGCTGGTGGGTCGGGCCGTCTTCACCCAGACCGATGGAGTCATGGGTATAGACCAGCACCTGACGCTGCTTCATCAGCGCAGCCATACGCACTGCGTTACGGGCATACTCGACAAACATCAGGAAGGTGGAGGTGTATGGCACGAAACCACCGTGCAGGGCGATACCGTTGGCAATGGCGGTCATACCGAACTCGCGCACGCCGTAGTGAATGTAGTTTCCTGCTGCATCTTCGTTGATGGCTTTAGAGCCAGACCAGATGGTCAGGTTAGACGGTGCCAGGTCAGCGGAGCCGCCGAGGAATTCTGGCAGCAGCGGGCCAAAGGCTTCGATGGCGTTCTGAGACGCTTTACGGCTGGCAATTTTGGACGGGTTAGCCTGCAGCTTAGCGATGAACTCATTCGCTTTCGCGCTAAAGTCAGCTGGCATGTCGCCTTTCATGCGGCGAGTAAACTCGGCGGCTTCCTGCGGGAAGGCGTTGGCATAGGCAGCGAACTTCTCGTTCCACGCGTTCTCTTTCGCCGTGCCAACTTCTTTCGCATCCCACTGGGCATAGATGTCAGACGGGATAACAAACGGTTCGTGTTTCCAGCCCAGCTGCTCGCGGGTCAGAACGATTTCCGCGTCGCCCAGCGGTGCGCCGTGGGAGTCGTGGGTACCCGCCTTGTTCGGGGAGCCGAAGCCGATCACGGTTTTACACATCAGCAGGGACGGCTTGTCGGTAACGGACTGGGCTTCTTCAACGGCGCGTTTGATCGCGTCGGCATCGTGGCCGTCTACGCCACGTACGACGTGCCAGCCGTAAGCCTCAAAGCGTGCTGCGGTATCGTCGGTGAACCAGCCTTCAACGTGGCCGTCGATAGAGATGCCGTTGTCGTCATAGAACGCCACCAGCTTGCCGAGCTTGAGGGTACCGGCCAGGGAGCACACTTCGTGAGAAATGCCTTCCATCATGCAGCCGTCGCCCATGAACGCGTAGGTGAAGTGGTCAACGATGTCGTGGCCAGGACGATTGAACTGTGCCGCCAGGGTTTTCTCGGCAATCGCCATGCCTACGGCGTTGGCAATGCCCTGGCCCAGCGGGCCGGTGGTGGTTTCAACGCCAGCGGTGTAGCCCACTTCCGGGTGGCCCGGAGTTTTTGAGTGCAGCTGACGGAAGTTCTTCAGCTCCTCAATCGGCAGGTCATAGCCGGAGAGGTGCAGCAGGCTGTAAATCAGCATGGAGCCATGGCCGTTGGACAGCACAAAACGGTCGCGGTTGGCCCAAGCCGGGTTAGCCGGGTTGTGGTTCAGGAAATCACGCCACAGGACTTCGGCGATGTCTGCCATACCCATCGGGGCACCCGGGTGACCGGATTTGGCTTTCTGTACTGCGTCCATGCTCAGCGCACGAATAGCATTGGCAAGCTCTTTACGTGAGGACATTTTGACTCCAGATCGGACTGTTAAAGGCCATGCCCGTAGCGACTTGACTACAGCGCAATATGGGCTACGCCGGAAAAAAGTGTCAACAATGTAACCCAAGCGGCTAGCCATGTACATGGACCATCCTTTTGCCACTTCAGAAATCTCTGGAAGCCGCTCGCAGGTTGCGCAAACACTCGCCCACGGCTTGCGATTTTCTTTATACTCAGGGAAGGTTCCCGCCTCCCTGCGTCGGGAAGACCATTAAAATTATCAATATATTGATGCGGAAGATAACCAATGAAAATTCGGCAAGCATTGCTCGCTCTGGGTGTGGCAGCGGCATTAACCGGCTGTCAGAACATGGATTCAAACGGTTTATTAAGCTCAGGCGCTGAGGCATTCCAGGCCTACTCACTTTCGGATGCACAGGTAAAAGCGCTGAGCGACGAATCCTGTAAAGAGCTGGACAGCAAAGCAACGCTTGCGCCTGCCAACAGCCCCTATCGCCAGCGACTGGATAAGATCGCCTCTGCGCTGGGCGACAACATCAACGGCCAGGCGGTGAACTACAACGTCTATATCACCAAAGACGTTAACGCCTTTGCGATGGCCAACGGCTGCATCCGCGTCTACAGCGGACTGATGGATATGATGAATGACAACGAGGTCGAAGCGGTGATCGGCCACGAGATGGGCCACGTTGCGCTCGGCCACGTGAAGCGCGGTATGCAGGTTGCCTTGGGCACCAACGCCGTACGCGTTGCCGCCGCCTCGGCGGGTGGCGTAGTGGGTAGCCTCTCCCAGTCGCAGCTCGGCGATCTTGGCGAGAAGCTGGTGAACGCACAGTTCTCCCAGCGCCAGGAGGCAGAAGCGGATGACTACTCCTACGATCTGCTGCGCAAACGCGGCATCAATCCATCAGGGTTAGCCACCAGCTTCGAGAAGCTGGCCCAGCAGGAAGCGGGCCGTCAAAGCACAATGTTTGACGATCACCCGGCTTCCAAAGCCCGCGCCCAGCACATTCGTGAACGTATGGAAGCAGACGGGATTAAGTAAATCTCAGCAGGCCGGGTAGTAGCTTCGCCTTACCCGGCCTGAATCACTTACGCTTCTTTCTTAGCAGCCTGGATGTAGAGCATCTCTAATGCCAGGGTCGCTGCGGCCAGGGCAGTAATGTCCGACTGGTCGTACGCCGGGGCAACTTCCACCAGATCCATCCCTACGATATTCAGATCTTTCAGGCCGCGTACCAGCTTAATTGCGCGATCGGAGGTCAAGCCACCAATCACCGGCGTACCGGTACCCGGCGCAAAGGCCGGATCCAGGCAGTCGATATCAAACGTCAGATAGACCGGCATGTCGCCGACGATCTGCTTCACCTGAGCGATGATGTCGTCAACGGAACGATCGTTGACCTGGCAGGCGTCGAGCACGGTAAAACCGTTGTCCTTATCAAACTCGGTACGGATCCCGATCTGCACCGAGTGGTTCGGATCGATCAGGCCTTCTTTCGGCGCGGTATAGAACATGGTGCCGTGATCGAACTCGCAGCCGTTGGAGTAGGTGTCGGTGTGGGCATCGAAGTGCACCAGCGCCATCTTGCCGAAGTGTTTTGCGTGCGCGCGCAGCAGCGGCAGCGTGACAAAGTGGTCGCCGCCAAAAGAGAGCATACGCTTGCCAGCCGCCAGCAGACGCTCGGCGTGAGCCTGCAGCTTCTCGCTCATCTCGCGGGCATCGCCAAAGGCGTAGACCAGGTCACCGCAGTCCACCACGTTCAGGCGCTCGCGCATGTCGAAATCCCATGGGAAGCGGCAGTGCTCCCACGCCAGGTTGGTAGAAATCTGACGGATAGCGCCCGGGCCCTGACGGCTACCGGAGCGTCCGGACGTCGCCATATCAAACGGCACACCGGTAATAACCCAGTCAGCATCGCTGTCGTACGGCTGGAAATTCAGCGGCAGGCGTAAAAAACCAAATGCGTTAGATACCAGAGAGTTATCGTATTGATGACCTAAGGTGCTCATGGCTATGACCTCTTTTTCGTCGATAAAAAAACCCCTCCGCGTCGTTAGCCCGACGAGGAAGGGTTTGAATGGGGGGACTGCTTGTCTGGGCGGATTATCGCCGTTAATCTGTACCGGTTCAAGTAAGTCCAAAATAATCTGCCCACGCCCCCTGCGTTTACGTCTCTATCGACGATTATAGTTCACGCAGACGGGCAATGAGCGGCCCGGCCTCCTCAATCAACGTTTGCGTCGATGGGACGCAGAGGCACTCCAGCGAGACGGCGTGGTCATAGCCAGCACGCTTTAGCGCCCGGTAGATATCGTCTACGGGAAGATGGCCATACCCTGGAAACGCGCGGTTGGAGTCGGCAAAGTGGACATGCTTGAGACGCGATCCCAGGGTAGCAATCGCCTCCGTAAATTCGCGATCCTCAATGTTGGCGTGGAAAATATCCCACAGCACGCCGACGTTTTCTGGCGCATCGCTCAAAGTTAAAAACGTCATCATCTCCTCTGCGCTGTGCAGGTGCGCCATTTCGTACCGGTTAAGCGCTTCAACGATCAGCGTCACCCCACACCGCCTGGCCTGATCAACGCAGGGCTGCATCGCCTCGGCCAGCTCATGCATATACTGCGTTTTGCTCATGTTGCGGTCCGTTGCCCGCAACGAGCCAATCGTAACATGGCTCCCCAGCTGGGCGGCGACATCAATATGCTCAGAGAGGCGCTGCCGGGTGCGCTCGATAATCGCCCTACCGCTGGCGAGCAGCGACAAACCGTCACGCTTGCGGGCCTGACCGGTCGCGATGGTGGTACAGCCCAGCCCGTAATGATCCAGCCGCTGTTTCAGCCTGGGGATGTTCATACCTTCGTAATCATTAATACAGAGTTCGGCGGCGTCGAAACCGCTCTGCGCCAGCCATGCCAGGCCCTGCTCTAGCTCATTCACGGTAAAAGGCGAAAAGAGTGTGTCGTACCGGCACGTTAGCGTCGCGCTAAATTTAATCATTTATCCACCCTGATAGCGTGACCGGAACGTGGGGGTTCCGGCCCGGCATATTACTTAGCGGCTTTACTTAAGATACGTCCGGCATTGCGCGGGAACTGCTCCGCCGCCTCTTTCACCGTCAGCTTGCCATGATCGATGTTCTCGATGGTGTTGCGCCACAGCTCAACGAATTTTGGGTTATCAAAATAGGGCGAGGTGGGAATGGCATGGGGCAGCGCCAAAGAGGATTTAATCCCGGCCACGGTGATATTGTCCTCCTGAATAACGCCCTCCTCGCTCAGCTGCTGGTAGGCCTTTTTACTCAGCGGCGTGCCGCGCTCCAGCCCCATAGCCTTGACGCCCTGCGGATCGTTCATCAGGAAGTCGATCAGCTTCGCGGCCTCCGCCGGATGCTTGGTCGATTTGCCGATGCTGAACATCATCGTTGGTTTAAAGAACAGCCCGGCATCTTTGGCTCCCGGCAGCATAAAGAACGGCCCCAGCTCCAGCTTGTCGTAAGGCGCGGTCAGGTTGTTCTCATACATCACGGCGTTGGTGTTCCACATATAGACGCCGCCCCACTTGCTCTGGATCCAGGGCCTCATTTCCCAGGTGTTGGTTTTACCGTACGAGGTCAGCACCCGCATGGAGGGGAAGACGTGGCTATCCACCAGATCCTTATAGATCTGGAAAAAAGCCTCCCACTGCTGCGGGGTGTAGGTGAATTTACCCGTGCTCTCGTCGATGGCCGGGATGTTGTACTTCTGTACCATCCAGGACTGCACCAGCGTCAGCGACTCCATGTAGTCGAGAACCAGCGGGTATTTCTCTTTATCTTTTGCCTCGAACGCTTTTCCGGCCGCCATCAGCTCCGTCCAGCTCTGCGGATAGCTAACGCCCATCTCTTCCCACAGCTTTTTGTTGTAGTAGAAGCTGCGGGCGGTAACCGCCACCGGCAGGCCGTTCAGCTTGCCGTTGACCGTGGTGCTGCTTAACGACTGCGGATCGTACTGCTGGAGATCGATCACCGCCTTTTGGCTATAGAGATCGTAGAAACCGTTGCCGTCCTTTGAGAAGAGCGGTAGCCAGTTCCAGTTGGTCTGGATCACATCCGGCTCGTTTCCTCCGGCTATCTGCACCGTCAGGCGCGACAGGTAGCCTTCCCAACCCGCATATTCCGCCTTCACCTTGATATCCGGATACTTCTCTTCAAACAGTTTGATGGCCTCCAGCGTGGCCTGGTGGCGGCTGTTACCGCCCCACCATGAGATACGGATCTCCGCGGCCTGAGCAGCCGTGAGACAGGAGCACGCCAGCAAAAACGATGCGGCAACGGGGGCGATAAGCTTATGCATGGGAAGCTCCTTGTCTAACCGTGGATCTGGCGTAAGACGTCTTCTGGAATTTCGGCCAGGTAGAGCGCTGGCTTGCCGTCTTTATCGGTACTGAACAGAACCGCTTTCTCATCGGGAGTAAACGACGGATGCGGGTGGGTCACCTGCCGATCGCCGTCCAACACCTGCCATGACGAGCCGTGGCGGGCAATTTTGTGGGCCTGCTTGTTCTTTAAATCAAACAGCCAAAGCCAGGGGTCGCTGGTGTCGCCGTAGCCCGCGTTATCAGCGATATCAATGGGCACGCCAGAACCGTCCCCTACCGCCAGCGAACCGTTGTCGTTGCTCATGACGTGCGAGCAGGGCGGCATGGCCATCAGGCGCTCATCTTCACCGGTCTCACCGTCAATGCGGCAGAGATAGCGTACGGGGCTGTTTTTGACATAGGTGACATACATCAGGGCCGAACCATCCGGCACCCAGAACTCATGGGTGTAGCTCTCCCCCGGCGCGGGCTCCCGGGCCTTGCGGATGTTGCTGCCATCTTCATTCATCAGCCACATGCGGGCGTCGACGCGATCGAGTGGCCCCTCGTGGCAGAAGGCCACGGTGTTATCATCGAACGGCCGGTAGATGGGGTGCCCCAGCCACTGGTTCTCCTCCAGCAACGTCTCCCGCTCCCCGGTGCGCAGATCGATGCGGATCACCCGGCAGCGTGGCTCTTCAGCATAGAACTCCTGAAAGACGGTCCAGTCGCTGATGGGCCGCCAGCTGTCGCGATGGATCTCTACTCCAACCAGCTTGTCGCAAGCGGAGTTCGCCACCCAGGTACCGTACCCTACCCACTCATCGGGAACGCGGTATACCGCTTCTTCCTGGAGCGTCTCCAGGGTGACGCGCATTAGATTGCGCTCGCCTTTAACGTAATAGAGATAGTTTTCATCGGGAGATAAAAAGCCGCCAAAGGTATTATCCCCTGCCCCTTCGGTTATTTGCGTGGCAATGCCGGTAGCCAAGTCGAGTAGATAATAATTTCGATGGGTATCAAACTCGCCGGCAAAAATAAGTTTCTTTCCGCCGTCAATAAAGCACTTCTGATAAAAGTAGTTGCGGTGGCAAATAACATCCGTTGGCGTAAAACGAGTTACCTTTGCACCGGTGTCTTCATCAATATAGCGCTCATAGTTCAGTTGCAGCGTTGTACCTTTAGCCATACCTTCCTCTCATTGATACGCAATCAGCCTGGCCGCCTTCGAGCAGGCTCACACTTTCTGGTCTACCCACGCAGCGATGTTTGACCTTTCACCGCGCCGCCTCTAGCATTCCCGCTCAACGTTGCTAGCGGGATGGGCGTAATGACAACCACGAAGCCTTATCTGTTAATGGAAATTAACTCCCCTGAAATATGGCGCTGGTCCTGTTTAGAAAAAACCGTAGAGATGGCGCTACGTTACGGCTTTCAGGGCCTCATTATTCATCAGCAGTCGTTATTAGCCCGCCTGGCCGCGCCGTCACCGCGCTGTAATAGCACCGAGTTAATTAACCTGAAACTGGCTCAGGAAAATGCGCTTATTTATCTGCAACGGGCCGGAGAATATTTGCAGCGCCGCGGCTTACAGTTTTGGTTACAGGGCGAAGCGACGCCCGATAGCCATGAATTAAAAGCAAAGTTCCCGGAGTTCTTTCTCTCTGAAAATAGCGCGAGCGAGTTTATTGACTATTTCTTTCAGCACAGCATTCCGCAGATCCTGGCCGCGCTGCCTGCCGTACGCGGTCTGCGCCTCTCGCTATCGACTCCTGACGTCAGCAGTGAGCGCTGGAAAACGTCATTAAAAACCTTGTACCAGGGCATCCGCCAGCTGGGACGTCAGCTGATCCTGCGTGATTACCAGGACAAAAGCTGGCCCCGGCAAATGCTGCGCGTCGCCCTGGAGGCGCTTCCTGATGATGTCCGCGCCTCGGTTAAGGCTACCGAGCTTGATTACCGCCCGGGCTTTGCCAATAACCCTAACCTGCTTAATATCCTCGACAACCGAAAATGGCTGGAGCTGGATCTCTGGGGCCTGGAGTATGGCTGGACCCTGCTGCCCTGCTATCTGCTGGAGGAGATCCAGCAGCGGCTCGCCTGGCTTAGCCAGCACGCTGGCAGCGTTCCCGAGGCCATTACCGTACGCGTCGACTGGGAGTGGCTGCCCGATCTGCCGCTATCCGATTCGCTCAATGAGCTTAATCTGTCCGGCCTGTCCCGCCTGGTTAATGAGCCGGACGTGCCTCCGCGCCAGATTGTGAACCACTGGCTGCAGCAGCGTGCCTCGGCGGCTGTCTCTTCTCACGATCTCAGCGCGATCGGCGATATTATCGTTGCCAGCCACGAGTGGAGCTGTAAGACACCGACTCTGCTGGGTCGCGTCTTACAGAGCCATAGCCGCCTTCCAACGGATTTTGCCCATGCCCTGCACCTGCTTCATCTCGATACCCGCAGCGCCAACTGGACGCAGTCCTTTCAGCCTCTGATGCCCAGCGACGATCCTGACCTGGGGTATCAGCAGCGCCAGCTGATCGAGCTGGAGATCCAGCGCAGCCGCTTTCTTGCCGACTACATGTACAGCCGCTCGCTTAAGCTTCTGCCCGACTGCCCGCTGGCGGATGAAACCCGGCAGGTCATCAGCGGCAGCGTTGTCCGGGCGCTGAAGTACACTCACCTCTACAGCGCGTTTATCCAGGCGCTCACGCTCAAGCTCTGGCTGCGTAAATATGGTGAGCAGGCGGAGATCCGCTCCCAGCTCAGTGCCGCCCTGCACGAATTCAGTCGTCACAACCGGGAGCTTGCGGCGTGGTTTGAGCAGCACGGCGCACAGCATCCGCTTGCTTTCGAAACGCTGCTCAATCCGCAGCGCATCGCTACCTTGATTACCAGCCTGCAACACGATTAAGCGATGGTGTAAGCATGGCGGTACCATTGCGTGAAGTAAATTGCCGGAGCGAGTAGAAAAAGGCACGGAAGCTGGATAACGGGAGAAAAAGCGAAGGCCATCACGACCCGGAAAGATTTCGGGTGATGCTGCTCACACTCTGATATCAGGGTTTTGTGATCTTAAAGAGAAAAACAGGCAGGAGACGCCCGGCAGCGCATTGGCCGCCGGGCAAACGAGATTACTCGTCTTCGAGATAGGTGTAGCCGTAAAGGCCAGCTTCGAACTCTTCGAGGAACTGCTGTTGCAGTGCATCGTCCAGCCCGGTCTGCTTCACCTGGTCACGGAAGTGAGTCAGCAGCGTGTTAGGATCGAGCTGCACGTACTCCAGCATATCCGCCACCGTATCCCCTTCATCGGAGAGCTCCACCTCGACGCTGCCGTCCGGGAAGACAAATACGTCAACCGCTTCGGTATCGCCAAACAGGTTATGCATGTTGCCGAGGATCTCCTGGTACGCGCCCACCATAAAGAAGCCCAGCAGCGGCGGGTTGTCAGCATCGTACTCCGGCATCGGCATGGTGGTGGCGATCCCGTCACCGTCCACGTAGTGATCGATCGCGCCGTCGGAGTCGCAGGTGATGTCCAGCAGCACCGCGCGACGTTCCGGGATCTTATCCAGTCCTTCCAGCGGCATTACCGGGAAGAGCTGGTCGATACCCCATGCATCCGGCATCGACTGGAACAGGGAGAAGTTGACGTACATTTTGTCCGCCATCCGCTCCTGCAGCTCATCGATAATCGGACGGTGGGCGCGGTTGCTTGGATCCAGCTGCTTCTGTACTTCGTGGCACATGTTCAGGTAGAGCTGCTCTGCCCAGGCACGCTCCTGCAGGCTGAATGCGCCGGAGGAGTAGCCGATATGGATATCGTGCAGATCCATCTGGCTGTCATGCAGCCACTCGCGCAGCGAACGACGGGTACCGGGCTCGTGCATCTCCTGCCAGGTCTCCCACATGCTTTGCAGAGCGCGTGGCGCATTCTCAGCAGGCGGCGTCGCTTCGGTATATTCGTTGCGCTCCACGCCGATGATGTTCGACACCAGCACGGTATGGTGCGCGGTCACGGCGCGGCCCGACTCGGTGATCACCGTCGGGTGCGGCAGGCCGTTCTCTTCACAGGCGTCGCCAATGGCCCAGATGATATTATTCGCATACTCGTTCAGGCCGTAGTTGACCGAGCAGTCAGACTGGGAGCGGGTGCCCTCATAGTCCACGCCCAGGCCGCCGCCCACGTCAAAGCACTCAATATTCACGCCCAGCTTGTGCAGCTCAACGTAGAAACGGGCCGATTCACGCACGCCGGTGGCGATATCGCGAATGTTCGCCATCTGCGAACCGAGGTGGAAGTGCAGAAGCTGGATGCTGTCGAGGCGTCCGCGCTCACGAAGGATCTCTACCAGCTGCAGCACCTGCGTAGCCGCGAGGCCGAACTTGGATTTTTCGCCGCCGGAGGATTGCCACTTGCCGGAGCCCTGCGATGCCAGACGCGCACGCACGCCGAGGCGCGGCACCACGTTCAGGCGCTCGGCCTCTTCCAGCACGATGGCGACTTCAGACATCTTCTCGATAACCAGATAGACCTTATGGCCCATCTTCTCGCCGATCAGCGCCAGGCGAATGTATTCCCGGTCTTTATAGCCGTTACAGACGATAACGCTGCGGGTCATGCCTGCATGCGCCAGAACCGCCATCAGCTCCGCTTTCGAACCGGCCTCAAGGCCCAGCGGCTCGCCGGAGTGGATCAGGGATTCAATAACGCGGCGGTGCTGGTTAACCTTGATCGGGTAGACCAGAAAGTAGTCGCCCTTATAGCCGTAGGACTCACGGGCACGCTTGAACGCGGCGTTAATTGAGCGCAGACGGTGCTGTAGGATCTGCGGAAAGCAGAACAGCGCAGGCAGGCGTTGCCCCTGGGCCTCGCGGGCTTTTACCAGCTGAGCGAGGTCAACGCGCGCATCCGGTACGTCAGGATCGGGGCAGACGGTGATGTGGCCCAGTTCGTTGACGTCGTAGTAGTTATTGCCCCACCAGGCAATATTGTATGTGCGCAGCATTTTACTGGCTTCCTGGGAGCTCATCGCTACCTCCTGCATGGAACGTAGTACACCCTGTTCGCCCGCTGACGAAGGCGAAACCGAAGAAATGTCGTCAGACATAGCGAACCTCAAATTGTATTAGTAAGTGTAAAATAGTTGACTACTATCGCGATTAGGAACGGCGATAACAACCCATAAACAGCCCGGTTATCCAGCGTATTATGCTGAAGCGTGGGCCGTGCGACCGGTTTCTGGTTCATATCATTGTAAAACACGTATCCGAACTCTGTATGACAAGGTTCGGCGAAACCACGAGAAAACTCCTGAATTAACAAGAGCGCCCTTGTTCGGTGTCACCAGGCGTAACCGGCCCTGGAGTCCTGAGAAGCGCCGAAATGGGTATAACATCGGCAGGTTTGCAGAGTAGATTTGCGGGTAGCGGGAAATGCATGCAGGCCAGAACGGCGCGGCAGATTTAGCAGTAAACAACGGTTCATTATTGGGTATCACCTCCACGCCAACCAGCTGGTTAGCGGCTGGTCAAGGCATACAAGCCGCGTGCGGCGTTTTATACCGATAACCGGGTGAAAATGCAAAATAAAAAAGCCCGTTTTGCCGCGTGCGTAGAGAAAGTGACAGCATCAATTTCACCCATAGTGCGATGAATATCAAAAAATGCTGGAAACGGGGTCAAGAAGTAACCTAAAATAGCCGTCCAGATGTTAATCCATCCATACTGATTAACTCTCAGACTTCCTGTGCCACTAACCTGCACGCCTCATAAAGGCCCATACAGGCACAGCGTTTGAGCTAACAAAATTTCCCCCAGGGTGAAGAGAACATGGCAAAACACCTTTTTACGTCCGAGTCAGTTTCCGAAGGGCATCCTGACAAAATTGCTGACCAGATTTCCGACGCGGTTCTGGATGCAATTCTTGAGCAGGATCCGAAAGCACGCGTGGCGTGTGAAACCTACGTTAAAACCGGCATGGTTTTAGTCGGCGGTGAGATCACCACCAGCGCATGGGTTGATATCGAAGAGATCACCCGTAACACCGTGCGTGAAATTGGCTATGTCCATTCGGATATGGGCTTTGACGCGAACTCCTGTGCAGTACTGAGCGCTATCGGTAAGCAGTCTCCGGATATCAACCAGGGCGTTGACCGTGCCGATCCGCTGGAGCAGGGTGCAGGCGACCAGGGCCTGATGTTTGGCTATGCCACTAATGAAACCGACGTGCTGATGCCAGCGCCGATCACCTACGCCCACCGTCTGGTGCAGCGTCAGGCTGAAGTGCGTAAAAACGGTACTCTGCCGTGGCTGCGCCCGGATGCAAAGAGCCAGGTGACCTTCCAGTACGATGACGGCAAAATTGTCGGCATCGACGCGGTAGTGCTCTCTACCCAGCATGCAGAAGATATCGACCAGAAATCGCTGCAGGAAGGCGTGATGGAAGAGATCATCAAGCCTATTCTGCCGGCAGAGTGGCTGAACACCTCTACCAAATTCTTTATCAACCCGACCGGCCGCTTTGTTATCGGTGGCCCGATGGGCGACTGTGGCCTGACCGGCCGTAAAATCATCGTGGATACCTACGGCGGCATGGCCCGTCACGGCGGCGGCGCGTTCTCCGGTAAAGATCCTTCCAAGGTTGACCGCTCTGCGGCCTACGCGGCGCGCTACGTAGCGAAAAACATCGTTGCTGCTGGCCTGGCGGACCGCTGTGAAATTCAGGTCTCCTACGCCATCGGCGTGGCCGAGCCGACCTCTATCATGGTGGAAACCTTCGGCACCGAGAAGATCGCCTCTGAGCAGCTGACTCTGCTGGTGCGCGAGTTCTTCGACCTGCGTCCGTATGGTCTGATCCAGATGCTGGATCTGCTGCACCCGATCTACAAAGAGACTGCCGCTTACGGTCACTTTGGTCGCGAACATTTCCCGTGGGAAAAAACCGACAAAGCTGCCGTACTGCGTGACGCCGCTGGTCTGAAATAAACCAGACGTCCCTCCTCTCCCCCAGGCCAGCCTCGTGCTGGCCTTTTTTATACCCCTCTATTGATAACGATTACACGCACTCATTGCGGGTCCATTTGGCCAAATTAGGCAAAATGCTGTTCGAGGTGGGTTTGTTACATAATATTTCGGTATAGTCTGACTCCCTTTACACAAGATTACGCTACTATTCATTAACTCTATGATTTGTCTTGTTACTTTCTAGTGACAATCTTTGAGCCTAGTGTAACCGATTACACTGATGTGATTAGGTTCACATCTTTTTACGCAGCTCTAACTTAACCTTTATACCGTTAAAATTGATAACCCAACTGGAGGGCAGAATGCCTGACAATAAAAAATCGGGGCGCTCGAACAAGGCAATGACGTTCTTTGTCTGTTTTCTCGCCGCGCTGGCCGGACTGCTTTTCGGCCTTGATATCGGCGTTATTGCGGGCGCGCTGCCCTTTATCGCTGACGAGTTCCAGATTAGTTCACATATGCAAGAGTGGGTAGTGAGCTCCATGATGTTTGGTGCCGCTGTCGGTGCCGTCGGCAGCGGCTGGCTCTCCTTCAAGCTGGGCCGTAAAAAGAGCCTGATGATTGGCGCGATCCTGTTTGTTCTCGGCTCGCTCTTCTCCGCGGCTGCGCCCAACGTTGAAGTGCTGATCCTCTCCCGCGTGCTGCTGGGGCTGGCGGTCGGCGTGGCCTCTTACACTGCTCCGCTCTACCTCTCTGAGATCGCCCCCGAGAAGATCCGCGGCAGTATGATTTCGATGTACCAGCTGATGATCACCATCGGTATTCTGGGTGCCTACCTCTCCGATACCGCCTTTAGCTACAGCGGCGCATGGCGCTGGATGCTTGGCGTGATCATCATTCCGGCCATCCTGCTGCTGATTGGCGTCTTCTTCCTGCCGGATAGCCCGCGCTGGTTTGCCGCCAAACGCCGCTTCCACGATGCCGAGCGCGTGCTGCTGCGCCTGCGTGATACCAGCGCCGAAGCCAAGCACGAGCTGGATGAGATCCGTGAAAGCTTAAAGGTAAAACAGAGTGGCTGGGCGCTGTTTAAAGAGAACAGCAACTTCCGCCGCGCGGTATTCCTTGGCGTGCTGTTGCAGGTGATGCAGCAGTTCACCGGGATGAACGTCATCATGTACTACGCGCCGAAAATCTTTGAGCTGGCGGGTTACACTAATACCACTGAGCAGATGTGGGGTACGGTTATCGTTGGCCTGACCAACGTGCTGGCGACCTTTATCGCTATCGGACTGGTGGATCGCTGGGGCCGTAAGCCAACGCTGGTGCTGGGCTTCCTGGTGATGGCTGCCGGTATGGGTATTCTGGGTACCATGATGCACATCGGTATTCACTCGCCAACGGCGCAGTACTTTGCTGTCGCGATGCTGCTGATGTTTATCATTGGTTTCGCTATGAGCGCCGGTCCGCTGATCTGGGTACTGTGCTCTGAGATCCAGCCGCTGAAAGGGCGTGATTTCGGTATCACCTGCTCTACCGCGACCAACTGGATTGCCAATATGATTGTCGGCGCGACCTTCCTGACCATGCTCAACTCGCTGGGCAACGCCAACACCTTCTGGGTATACGGTGGACTGAACGTGCTGTTCATTGTCCTGACCCTGTGGCTGGTACCGGAAACCAAGCATGTCTCGCTGGAACACATCGAGCGTAACTTGATGAAAGGCCGTAAGCTGCGCGAGATTGGCGCAAGCAACTAACCTAATGAGCTTCCTCTCGCCTGAGAGGAAGCTTTTTTACCTCACCCGCCGAGATTAACTTCCCCGATACGTTGAGTAGCCATACGGGCTTAACAGCAACGGAACGTGATAGTGCTCATCTGTTTTGCTGATGTGGAATTCAACCGGGATCTCCGGGAAAAAACTCTCCTGCTTTTTGCTGTCAAACCAGGGCTTGGTTTTAAACGTCACGCGGTAATCACCCGGTTTCGCTTCCTGCTCCGGCCATAGCGCTTTAATTCGACCATCTTTGTCGGTATAGCCGCTATTAAGCTTTTGCCACCCATCGTTGTTTTTCTGCTCCAGCACCACCTCAACGTTGGAAGCAGGTTTACCGCTTTGCTGATCGAGAATATGCACGCTCAGAATATTATTGGCCGCCGCCATCGCAAGAGGAGATGCGGAAATAACAGCGAGCATCGCTGCGCTCAGGATGTACTTTTTCATGTGTTGCTCCAGTTCAAGTTGGTACCTGAAATGTATATGACCCGCGCGCTGTTAACCTGACAGTAGGATTACAATTTCGTCATCTTTGATGATATTTTTACCCCTCGCCTGCTGCTTATGACATAGTGAATCCATGAAGATTCTACTGATTGAAGATAATCAAAAAACCAGCGACTGGGTCAGTCAGGGACTGACCGAGGCGGGCTACGTCGTGGATACGGTAAGCGACGGCAGAGACGGGCTACGCCTCGCGTTGCATGAGCCCTATTCACTGATTATTTTAGATATTATGCTGCCGGGCCTGGATGGCTGGCAGGTTCTGAAGGCGATAAGAACGGCGCATCAAACACCGGTTATTTGCCTTACCGCGCGGGATGCGGTCGAGGACAGAGTCAAAGGGCTGGAATTAGGGGCCAATGATTATCTGGTTAAACCCTTCTCCTTTGCTGAGCTATTAGCCAGGGTACGCACCCAGCTGCGAAATAATCCCGTTGCCCATACGCATTTGAAATCTCACGGACTGGAGATGGACTCCGTTAAGCAAAGCGTCTCCCGTGATGGGAAAACAATTGTGCTAACCCGCAAGGAGTTTCTCCTGCTGTGGCTGCTGGTTTCCAGGGTCGGCGAAATTATTCCCCGCGCGGTGATTGCCAGCGAGGTCTGGGGAATTAATTTTGACAGTGAAACCAACACGGTTGATGTTGCCATTCGCCGCCTACGGGCAAAAGTTGACGATCCTTTTACGACTAAATTGATCGGCACCGTCAGAGGCATGGGTTACAGATTCGGGGCAGATGAAGACAGTGAAACCTGAGTTATCAATGACGTTACGCCTGACGCTATCCTTTGTGCTGGTGATGGCGTTGGCCTGCACCGGCGTAAGCTGGACGTTATACCGGGCGCTAAGCCACGAATTAACGTGGCGGGATGATATCACCCTGATTAACCGCGCTGAGCAGATCAGGCAGCTGTTACTGGATGGTGCCAAAGCAGAAAATCTTCCGCTCTATTTTAACCGGATGATGGATACCCGTCAGGATATTCTGCTCATCCACTCCCCCGACGCGCGGAATATTTCCGTCAATCATACGGGCGTGGATCCCTCCCTGCTGGATGCCCTGCCCTCGCTGAAAAAGCCTGATTTAGAGACGATCGCTAAACGCGATATCGCCGGCACACAGCTTTCAGCGGTGCGGATCGCCGCGCTCAGCTATGACCATCCTGTGACTATTACCGTCGCCAGGCTGGCGTCAGAGCGACAATATATGCTTGAACAGTATCGCGATAACAGCATCATGATTTGCATTATCGCTATTCTGCTCTGCTCTGCGCTAAGCCCGCTATTGATCAGAAACGGCCTGAAAGCTATTCATGCTCTGAGCCGGTTGACGGCGAATATAGACAGTCGCGGACTTAGCCAGCCTCTGGATGAAAAGACCCTGCCTATTGAACTGAAGCCCTTGGGTAGCGCGTTGAATATTATGCGTCAGAAACTGGATAACGATTTTACCCGGCTCAATCAGTTTGCTGACGATCTGGCCCATGAATTACGTACGCCAGTCAATATCCTGCTTGGCCATAACCAGGTTGTGCTCAATAAAGAGCGCACCATTGATGAATATCAGCAGGCGCTGGCGAATAATATTGAAGAGCTTGAGGGGCTTTCCCGCTTAACTGAAAATATTCTTTTCCTCGCCCGCGCCGAGCATAATAATATTCTGCTTAAAAAAGAGCCTGTTTCTTCTGCTGAGGCGATAGGTGATCTTATCGATTTCCTGGAGTATGAGGCCGACGAAAAAAATATCACCTTCGTCACCGCATGCGAGGGCACGCTTCAGGCCGATCGGATACTGCTCCAGCGAGTACTGTTAAATCTGCTCAGCAATGCGGTGCGCTATTCGCCGGAAAATGCGGCGATCCGCATAAATACGTGGGCAAAAGAGAGTGAAACAGTTGTTGAAGTGAGCAATCCCGGCCCCGAACTGGCTGCGCCGGACAAGCTATTTAACCGTTTCTGGCGAGGTGATAACGCCCGCCACTCCTCGGGCTATGGGTTGGGGTTATCCATGGTGAAAGCGATTATGGAGTTACACGGGGGCTCGGCAGAGTACCGCTTTGCCGAGGGGGAGCATATCTTCTCCCTGCGTTTTCCTACCTGAGCAACGGGTTCTGTTGCAGCCGCTTTTTTTAGCGATTATTCTCTGGCGTTATGAAAACACCCCGTATCCCCATCGCCCTCCAGCAGGCCGTTATGCGCAGCCTGCGGGACAAGCTTGCCCAGGCCAACCGCCACCTTGAACGTCACTATCCGGAACCCACGCTGGTCTATCAGCAGCGCGGCGCGGCGGCGGGTACGGCCTGGCTGGCCAGCTATGAGATCCGTTTGAATCCGGTGCTGCTGCTGGAGAACCAGCAGGCGTTTATTGACGAAGTTGTCCCGCACGAGCTGGCGCACCTGCTGGTGTGGAAGCATTTTGGCCGCGTTGCGCCGCACGGCAAAGAGTGGAAGTGGATGATGGAGAGCGTGCTCGGCGTCCCTGCCCGCCGCACCCACCAGTTTGAGCTGGCCTCGGTCCAGCGCAATACGTGGCCCTACCGCTGCGCCTGCCAGCAGCATCAGCTGACCGTGCGCCGCCATAACCGCATCCTGCGCGGCGAAGCGGTCTACCGCTGCGTCCACTGCGGCGAGCCGCTGGTTGCCGAACCGGCATCGGCCTGAACAAGCAAACGCTTTTTTGAACTGACTGATTGCATCTGAGAACCGCATTCGCTAGGGTGCGACGATCTTATGCAATGGAGTTTGTCATGTCCCGCCCCTACCTTCTTACCCTTACCCTATTGGCCGCGAGCCTCTCCCACTCTGCGCTGGCCGAGGGTATTCACAGTTTCGCCCAGGCCAAGGCGGCAGGCGTAAAGATCAACGCCGACGCGCCGGGGGATTTCTACTGCGGCTGCACCATTATCTGGCAGGGCAAGAAAGGCGTCGTCGATCTCGCCTCCTGCGGCTATAAGGTGCGTAAAAATGCTAACCGCGCCAGCCGTATCGAGTGGGAGCACGTTGTGCCCGCCTGGCAGTTCGGCCACCAGCGCCAGTGCTGGCAGGACGGCGGACGTAAAAACTGTGCGAAGGATCCGGTCTATCGCCAGATGGAGAGCGACATGCACAACCTGCAGCCCGCCGTCGGCGAGGTCAACGGCGATCGCGGCAACTTTATGTACAGCCAGTGGAACGGCGGCGAGGGTCAGTACGGCCAGTGCGACATGAAGGTCGACTTCAAAGAGAAGCTGGCCGAGCCACCTGCCCGCGCCCGCGGAGCCATCGCCCGCATCTACTTCTATATGCGCGATCGCTATTCGCTGTCGCTCTCCCGCCAGCAGACGCAGCTGTTTGAGGCCTGGAACAAGATCTATCCCGTCACGCCCTGGGAGTGCGAGCGCGACAGGCGTATCAATAAGGTTCAAGGCAACCCCAATCCCTACGTGCAGCGCGCTTGTCAGGAGTGAAAGAGCTAACCTACACTAGCGCCATCTTGTTAACCGTGCGGCAGCCTTGCCGCACGCTCTATCCCGGACGATGTTTTCATGCGTAAACCCCGCATTTATCACCCTGAACTCCTCACCGTTGGCCAGCAGGTTGCGCTAAGCGACGATGCGGCCAACCACGTCGGTCGCGTGCTGCGTATGGGCGCAGGCCAACCCCTGCAGCTCTTTGATGGCAGCAACCAGCTTTTTGAGGCTGAGATCGTGCGCGCCGATAAGAAAAGCGTGGTGGTGAACCTGATCGCCGGTGAGACCGACGATCGGGAATCGCCGCTGCATATTCATCTCGGCCAGGTGATGTCCCGGGGCGAAAAAATGGAATTCACCATCCAGAAATCGATCGAACTGGGCGTAAGCCTCATTACGCCACTTTTTTCTGAGCGCTGCGGGGTTAAACTGGATCCTGAACGCCTGAACAAGAAGATCCAGCAGTGGCAGAAAATTGCGATTGCTGCCTGCGAGCAGTGTGGCCGCAACCGGATCCCGGAGATACGTCCGGCCATGGATCTGGAGGCCTGGTGCGCCGAGCCTGATGAGGGGCTGAAGCTGAACCTGCATCCGCGCGCCAGCGCCAGCATCAATACGCTGCCGCTGCCGGTTGAGCGCGTGCGGCTGCTGATTGGCCCGGAAGGCGGCCTGACGGCGAACGAGATCGCCATGACCGCAGACTATCAGTTTACTGATATCCTGTTAGGACCACGCGTTTTGCGCACTGAAACCACCGCGCTCACCGCCATTACCGCACTCCAGGTGCGTTTCGGTGATTTGGGGTAAGACTGGCTACAGGTTTAAACGGAGAAAGCGAATGATTAAGCTCGGCATTGTGATGGATCCCATCGCAAGCATTAACATCAAAAAAGACTCCAGCTTTGCCATGCTGCTGGAAGCCCAGCGTCGTGGCTATGAGCTGCACTATATGGAGATGGCGGATCTCTATCTGATCAACGGCCAGGCCCGCGCCCGCACGCGTACCCTGAGCGTCGAGCAGAACTATGACCAGTGGTATACGTTCAACGGCGAGCAGGATATCGAGCTGGCCGATCTTGACGTCGTGCTGATGCGTAAGGATCCGCCGTTTGATACTGAATTCGTCTACGCCACCTATATTCTGGAGCGCGCAGAAGAGAAAGGCACGCTGATCGTCAACAAGCCGCAGAGCCTGCGCGACTGCAACGAGAAGCTGTTCACCGCCTGGTTCCCGGAGCTGACCCCGGAAACGCTGGTGACCCGCAACAAAGCGCAGCTTAAGGCATTCTGGCAGAAGCACAGCGACATCATCCTGAAACCGCTGGACGGCATGGGCGGCGCGTCGATCTTCCGCGTGAAAGAGGGCGATCCGAACCTCGGGGTGATTACGGAAACGCTGACCGAGCACGGCACCCGTTACTGCATGGCGCAGAACTATCTGCCGGCAATCAAAGACGGCGACAAGCGCGTGCTGGTTGTCGATGGTGAACCCGTTCCCTACTGCCTGGCGCGTATTCCGCAGGGCGGCGAAACCCGTGGCAACCTGGCCGCCGGGGGACGTGGTGAACCGCGTCCGCTCAGCGACAGCGACTGGGATATCGCCCGCCGCGTCGCGCCTACCCTGAAAGCCAAAGGGCTGATCTTTGTGGGTCTGGATATCATCGGCGATCGCCTGACGGAGATTAACGTCACCAGCCCGACCTGCATTCGTGAAATCGAAGCGGAGTTCCCGGTCTCCATTACCGGTATGCTGATGGACGCGATTGAAAAGCGTCTCGGCAACTAAATTCAGCACGCCCGTAACGGCCTGTTTGCAGGTGAAGGACCCGGATTTGCGATCCGCAGGGATAGCAAAGCGGGTGCTTTCACCGCATACTGGGTACTTGTCGCTTTTTGACCAGGAACAGAACCTCTGACAATGAATTTACAGCATCACTTTCTGATTGCCATGCCTGCTCTCCAGGATCCTTTCTTCCGCCGTGCCGTGGTCTATATCTGCGAATATAACGAAGATGGCGCGATGGGGATCATCATCAATAAGCCGCTGGAGAACCTGAAGGTCGAAGGGGTACTGGACAAGCTCAAGATCAAGCCCGAAGGGCGTAATCCTGCGATCCGTCTGGATAAGCCGGTACTGCTTGGCGGCCCGCTGGCAGAAGATCGCGGCTTTATCCTGCATACGCCGCCAGCAAAATTCTCCTCAAGCATTCGCATCTCGGATAACACGGTGATCACCACCTCCCGGGACGTACTGGAGACGCTTGGCACCGACGAGCAGCCTGCCGATGTGTTAGTGGCGCTTGGCTACGCCTCGTGGGAAAAAGGCCAGCTTGAGCAGGAGATCCTCGACAACGCCTGGCTCACCGCCCCGGCAGACCAGAATATCCTGTTCAAAACGCCTATCGCCGACCGCTGGCGCGATGCGGCAAAGCTGATCGGCATTGATATCTCCACTATGCCCGGTGTGGCAGGACACGCCTGATGAGCGGCACTCTGTTAGCCTTTGATTTCGGCACCAAAAGCATCGGCGTGGCGATTGGTCAGCGCATCACCGGCACCGCCCGCCCGCTGACGGCGCTGAAGGCGCAAAACGGCACTCCGGACTGGAACCTGATTGAGCGTCTGCTTAAAGAGTGGCAGCCGGACGAGGTGGTGGTCGGTCTGCCGCTGAACATGGACGGCAGCGAACAGCTGCTGACCGCCCGGGCGCGCAACTTTGCCAATAAGATCCACGGCCGCTTCGGGGTCCGCATTGCCCTGCACGACGAGCGCCTGAGCACCGTTGAGGCGCGCTCAGGACTCTTCGCCCACGGCGGCTACCGGGCGCTGAACAAGGGCAGCGTTGACTCCGCCTCGGCGGTGATCATTCTCGAAAGCTATTTCGAACAGCACGTCTGATCTTAGCCCCTCTCTGCCAGCCGCCCGGCGGCGACCCGCTGCTGACGGCTCTGGCTGAAGGTCTGCATCCCCGCATGCTGCCCGGTCTGCATCAGGCCGGGAAGCTGGTGGGTTTTGCCCTCGCGGATCAGGTTCGCCACCGCCGGGGTATTCACCAGCAGTTCAAACAGCGCCACGCGTCCGCCCTGCTTATCGGCTTCCAGCGTTTGTGCCAGCACCGCCTGCAGGCTGCCCGCCAGCTGGCTGCGCACCCAGGCTTTCTCCTCGGCCGGAAAGGTATCAATTAGCCGCTCTACCGCCTGGGCCGCGCCCCGGGTGTGCAGCGTGGCCAGCACCAGATGCCCAGTCTCGGCGGCGGTGAGCGCCAGACGAATGGTCTCACTGTCCCGCAGCTCGCCGATTAAAATGACGTCCGGATCCTCTCGCAGCGCGGCGCGCAGGCCGTCGGCAAACGACGGGCAGTGCTGGCCTATCTCCCGCTGCTCGATCAGGCACTGTGCGCCCTGATGAACAAACTCCACCGGATCCTCCAGGGTGAGAATGTGCCCTGCCAGGCGGTGGTTGAGATAGTCGACCATTGCCGCCAGGGTCGTGGATTTACCGCTGCCGGTTGCGCCGGTGACCAGCACCAGCCCGCTATCGCAGGCCAGGATCTGCTCCAGTGCAGGCGGCGTATCCAGGGCGTAGAGCTTTGGACACGTAGCGGGCAGCAGGCGCAGCGCCAGCGAAATACCGTGATGGTGCATAAAGGCGCTGGCCCGCAGCCGCTGCTGGCTCGCCAGCGCAACGGCAAAGTCTACCTGCCGGTTGGCCCACCACTCTCCCTGCTGCTCGTCCGTCAGCGTGTCGCGGAGGATCGCCTCGATATCCGGCGGCGGAAACGGAGCGTCTTCGAGCTTACCCTGCCTGCGCCAGCGCGGCGGCCAGGCGCTGCACAGGTGTAGATCCGAAACGTTATGCTTTACACTAAGGGCCACTATGTCTTCCATATCCATGATTAAGCCTCCGGAAAAGATGAACGATATCGCGCATAACCTGGCACAGGTCCGGGACAAAATCTCAGCCGCTGCGCTGCGCTGCGGCCGTGCTTCAGAAGATGTTGCTCTGCTTGCAGTCAGCAAAACCAAACCTGCGAGCGCCGTCGCAGAGGCTATCGACGCCGGACAGCGCGCTTTTGGCGAAAACTATGTTCAGGAGGGGGTGGATAAAATTCGCCACTTCCAGGAGCAGGGCGTAACCGGGCTGCAATGGCACTTTATTGGCCCCTTGCAGTCCAACAAAAGCCGCCTGGTGGCAGAGCATTTTGACTGGTGCCATACCGTCGATCGCCTGCGCATCGCCAGCCGTCTAAGCGACCAGCGTCCAGCGGGCATGCCTCCGCTTAACATCCTGATTCAAATAAATATTAGCGATGAGGAGAGCAAGTCCGGCATTCCCCTTGCCGAGCTGGATGCCCTCGCCGATCAGGTTGCCGAGCTGCCGGGCGTCTGCCTGCGCGGGCTGATGGCGATCCCCGCTCCCGTGTCAAATTATGAAAGGCAGTTTGCGGTGGCACAGCAAATGGCTGTAGCATTTGACGCGCTTAAATTGCGCTACCCAACGGTAGATACGCTCTCTCTGGGGATGAGCGACGATATGGAAGCCGCCATCGCGGCGGGCAGCACCCTGGTACGCATCGGCACCGCCATATTTGGTGCCCGTGACTATACAAAAAATTAAGGAAAACTGAGGAACGCCATGAAGACGTTGTCTTTCCTGCTCTCAACGGTAATTGAGCTTTACACGATGGTGCTGCTGTTACGGGTCTGGATGCAGTGGGCCCGCGTAGATTTTTATAACCCGTTCTCACAGTTTATTGTGAAGATCACCCAGCCGGTGGTGGGGCCGCTGCGCCGCATTATCCCGGCGATGGGCCCCCTCGACAGCGCCTCGTTGCTGCTGGCGTTTGTGCTGTGCGTGCTTAAGGCTATCGTGCTGTTTATGGTGGTGACCTTCCAGCCGATTATCTGGATTGCCGCCGTGCTGATCCTGCTGAAGACCATCGGCCAGCTGATCTTCTGGGTGCTGCTGCTGATGGCCATCATGAGCTGGGTCAGCCAGGGCCGCAGCCCAGTTGAGTTTGTGCTGATGCAGCTCGCCGAGCCGCTGCTGCGCCCTATCCGCCGACTGCTGCCGTCGATGGGCGGGATCGACTTCTCGCCGATGATCCTGGTGCTGCTGCTCTATGTGATTAACATGGGCATTGCCGAGCTGCTGCAGGGCACGGGGAATATGCTGCTACCGGGGCTGTGGATGGCGCTGTAAGCGCCATCGGTCGCGGTTTATATGAATCAGGATTTAACTATGCAAAAAGTTGTTCTTGCCACCGGCAACGCCGGTAAAGTGCGCGAGCTGGCCTCGCTGCTTAACGATTTTGGTCTCGACGTGGTGGCGCAAACCGAGCTGGGCGTGGAGTCCGCCGAGGAAACCGGCCTGACCTTTATCGAGAACGCGATCATCAAAGCGCGTCACGCTGCGCAGGTTACCGGCCTGCCGGCGATTGCCGACGACTCCGGGCTGGCGGTTGACGCCCTCGGCGGCGCGCCGGGGATCTACTCCGCACGCTTTGCCGGGGCAGACGCCAGTGACCAGCAGAATCTGGAGAAGCTGCTGGTGGAGCTGCAGGACGTGCCGGACAGCGAGCGCCAGGCCCAGTTCCACTGCGTGCTGGTCTATATGCGCCACGCTGACGATCCAACTCCGCTGGTGTGCCACGGCAGCTGGCAGGGTACCATCGCCCGTGCGCCTGCGGGTAACGGCGGTTTTGGCTACGATCCTATCTTCGTTGTGCCGGAGGCAGGCAAAACCGCTGCCGAACTGAGCGCTGACGAGAAACGCGCCGTTTCCCATCGGGGACAGGCGGTGAAACTGTTACTGGAAGCCCTGCGTAATGGCTGATTTGCCACCTCTGAGCCTTTACATCCATATCCCCTGGTGCGTGCAGAAGTGCCCCTACTGCGACTTCAACTCGCACGCGCTAAAGGGCGAAGTTCCCCATGACGACTACGTTCAGCATCTGCTGAGCGATCTCGACGCTGATGCACCCTGGGCACAGGGGCGAGAGGTGCAGACGATCTTTATCGGCGGCGGGACGCCGAGCCTGCTCTCAGGCCCAGCGATGCAGACCCTGCTCGACGGCGTACGGGCGCGTCTTAATCTGGCCGCTGACGCGGAAATCACCATGGAGGCTAACCCCGGCACGGTGGAGGCCGACCGCTTTGTCGACTACCAGCGGGCGGGTGTTAACCGTATCTCCATTGGCGTGCAGAGCTTTAACGAAGCCAAGCTGACGCGGTTGGGGCGTATCCACGGTCCGGAGGAGGCGAAGCGCGCTGCCCGGCTGGCAACGGGTCTGGGGCTGCGCAGTTTTAACCTCGATCTGATGCACGGCCTGCCGGATCAGACGCTGGAAGAGGCGTTGGACGATCTGCGTCAGGCCATCGAGCTCAACCCACCGCATCTCTCCTGGTATCAGCTAACCATTGAGCCGGGCACGCTGTTCGGCTCACGTCCCCCGGTGCTACCGGATGACGATTCGCTGTGGGAGATCTTCGAGCAAGGGCACCAGCTGCTGACGGCGGCAGGCTATCAGCAGTATGAGACCTCGGCCTATGCGAAGCCGGGCTACCAGTGCCAGCATAACCTGAACTACTGGCGCTTCGGTGACTATCTCGGTATTGGCTGCGGCGCGCATGGCAAGGTGACCTTCCCGGATGGGCGCATTCTGCGTACCGCCAAAACGCGCCATCCGCGGGGCTATATGCAGGGAACCTACCGCGACCGGCAGCATGATGTGGACACCGCCGACAAGCCGTTTGAGTTCTTTATGAACCGCTTCCGCCTGCTGGAGCCTGCGCCACGTGGGGAGTTTACCCGCTACACCGGGCTGGATGAGTCGGCGATCCGTCCGCAGATCGCGCGCGCCCTGGCGCTGAACTATGTCACCGAGTCCGCTGAGGCATGGCAGATAACGGAGCACGGCAAGCTGTTTTTGAACTCGCTGCTGGAGCTGTTTCTCGCTGAATAGCCTGTGTGAGCTCGTACTGACATCAGCACGAGCTCACCGGCGAGCCCGATTACTTAAATCCCTTCTGCTCTTTAATCAGCTCGTACGCTTTTTGAATATCCTGCGCTTTCTGCTTCGCCATTTCCATCATCTCCGGCGGCAGCCCTTTTGCCACCAGCTTATCCGGATGGTGCTCACTCATCAGCTTGCGGTAGGCGCGCTTGATGGTGGTGGCGTCATCGGTGGGCTTCACGCCCAGCACGTTGCAGGCATCCTCCAGGGTTGGCCCGCGCTGGGCCTGCTGCCAGCCGCCGTTTGACTGCTGCTGCCCGTTAAAGCCGCCGCCAAACTGTGCCCCACCCTGCATCATGCGCAGGAACTGGTCGAACTGGACGCGGGAGATCCCCAGCTCCTCGGCAATGACATACAGCACCGTACGTTCGTTCGGATGCAGTGAACCGTCGGCAAACGCCGCCTGGATCTGAATTTCCAGAAACATCCTAATCAGATCGAAGCGGCCAAAACAGACGCTGCGGAACTGACGCATCTTTTCCCGCAGCGGATAGTTATCGGTTTTGCCGACGCGAAACGCCTGCTGGGCTAACGCACGTGAATCGCCGTGCAGGTTGAGCCGGTCCATAAACAGGCTCGCCACCTGAATATCCGCCTCGGTAACGCGCCCCTTGGATTTGGTTAGATGCCCCATCACCTCAAAGGTGGTGGCGAAAAAGAGCGTCTGACGCTCGCGCTGGTTGGCAAAAAACGCCATTTTGCGGCCGCGCGCCTTGTCAAACATGTGCCCAATGAGTAAGCCGAGGACCACGCCCCAGAAACCGCCGCCCATCATTAATGCGATGGCGACGCCAATCACTTTTCCCCAATACTGCATATACTCCCCAAATGGTCATGCCGTCGGCTAAGATTTGCATTATCATACCCGTCATTCTATGCCGTGCACAGGCACAGCCTTCTCTACCAGGCTCGAAAGCGGGCAGGATTAACACTAGCGCTGTGCAGGTGAGTAAGTTAGTCTCTGAGCGCTTGCAAGCTGAAAAGCCACTGATGACGGAACAACAAATACAACGTATGAAAAAACGTATTCCCACCCTTCTGGCCACAATGATTGGCTCAGCCCTGTACAGTCAGCAGGGGCTGGCAGCCGATCTCGCCTCGCAATGTCTGCTGGGCGTCCCGAGCTATAACCGTCCTCTGGTAGAGGGCGAACCTAACCAGCTGCCCGTCACCATTAACGCCGATAACGCGAAGGGTGACTATCCTGAAGATGCCGTATTTACCGGCAACGTGGACGTTCAACAGGGTAACAGCCGGCTGAAAGCGGACGAGATGCAGCTTCACCAGCAGCAGCCGGAGGGCCAGCCCGAGCCGGTCCGTACCGTCGATGCGCTGGGCAACGTGCACTATGATGATAACCAGGTGATCCTGAAAGGGCCAAAAGCCTGGGCTAACCTGAACACCAAAGACACCAACGTCTGGAACGGTGACTACCAGCTGGTAGGACGCCAGGGGCGCGGCACCGCTGACCTGATGAAGCAGCGCGGTGAGAACCGCTATACCATTCTCGACAACGGGACCTTTACCTCCTGTCTGCCGGGGTCGAACACCTGGAGCGTGGTGGGTAGCGAAGTGATCCAGGATCGCGAGGAGCAGGTCGCCGAGATCTGGAACGCGCGCTTTAAGCTGGGTCCGGTTCCGGTGTTCTACAGCCCCTATTTGCAGCTGCCGATTGGCGACAAGCGCCGCTCCGGCTTCCTGATCCCGAACGCCAGATACAGCTCCAAGAACTACTTTGAATTTACGCTGCCGTACTACTGGAACATTGCGCCGAACTTTGACGCCACCATTACGCCGCACTATATGGACAAGCGGGGCAGCATTCAGTGGCAGAACGAATTTCGCTACCTGACTCAGGCGGGTGCGGGCCTGATGGAGTTCGACTACCTGCCGTCGGATGACGTCTTCAAAGAGGACTATCCTACCGAGTCTGATAAGCATCGCTGGCTCTTCTACTGGCAGCACGCGGGCGTAATGGATCAGGTATGGCGCTTCAACGTCGACTATACCAAGGTCAGCGATCCGTACTACTTCAACGATTTTACGTCCACCTACGGCTCCAGTACCGACGGCTACGCCACGCAAAAATTCAGCGTGGGCTACGCGCTGGATAACTTTGACGCCACGGTGACGACCAAACAGTTCCAGGTCTTTGACGCCGAGCACAGCAACTCCTACGCCGCTCAGCCGCAGCTGGATGTTAACTACTACCAGAACGACGTCGGGCCGTTTGATACCCGTATCTACGGTCAGGCCGTGCACTTCTCGAATACCAACTCAGATCTGCCGGAAGCCACCCGTCTGCACCTGGAGCCAACGGTTAACCTGCCGCTCTCTAACCAGTGGGGCAGCCTCAATACCGAAGCGAAACTGCTGGCGACCCACTACCAGCAGAGTAACCTCGACTACTATAACCAGACGAACAATGCCGATTTAAAAGATTCCGTCAACCGCGTGATGCCGCAGTTTAAGGTAGACGGTAAGCTGATCTTTGAGCGTGATATGAACTGGCTGGCGGGTTATAGCCAGACGCTGGAGCCGCGCGCCCAGTATCTCTACGTGCCTTACCGCGACCAGAGCCATATCAACAACTATGACTCTGCTCTGCTGCAGTTTGACTACGGCGGCCTGTTCCGCGACAGAACCTACGGCGGCCTCGACCGTATCGCGTCAGCGAACCAGGTGACCACCGGGATCACATCACGTGTTTATGATCAGGAATCCGTTGAACGTTTTAACATTTCCGTGGGTCAAATCTACTACTTCACCGAATCCCGTACCGGTGATGACAAAATTAAATGGGAAGAAGACGACCAGACCGGATCGGTGGTTTGGGCGGGTGACACCTACTGGCGAATGAGCGAACGCTGGGGTCTGCGCGGCGGCGTACAGTACGATACGCGCCTCGATAACGTGGCCAACGGCAACGCAACGCTGGAGTACCGTCGCGATGAGGATCGGCTCCTGCAGCTGAACTACCGCTACGCCAGCGAGGAGTATATTCAGGCGACGCTGCCAAACTACGCTTATGCCCCCCAGAGCAAAGACGGTATTTCTCAGGTGGGTGCGGTGGCAAGCTGGCCGATCGTCGATCGCTGGTCCGTTGTGGGAGCTTACTACTTCGACACCAAACAGAACAAAGCCGCCGATCAGATGCTGGGTTTGCAGTATAACTCCTGCTGCTACGCTATCCGCTTCGGCTATGAGCGTAAACTCAACGGTTGGGGACCTGCGCCGACCGAGAGCGTCTACGACAACGTCGTCGGCTTTAACATCGAGCTGCGTGGTCTGAGCTCGAACTACGGGCTGGGCACGCAGCAGATGCTGCGTTCGAACATTCTGCCTTACAGTAGCTCTTTGTAATCTAGTCGTTTAATTATGAAGTTGATTTGCCACGTAATCCGCATTGCGGTTAATTGAAATGGAAAAAGTATGAAGAACTGGAAAACGCTGCTTCTCGGTATCGCCATGGTTGCGAATACCAGTTTCGCCGCGCCGCAGGTTGTCGATAAAGTCGCTGCCGTCGTGAATAACGGCGTTGTGCTGGAAAGCGACGTTGATGGTTTGATGCAATCCGTAAAGCTTAACGCCGGACAGGCGGGCCAGCAGCTTCCTGATGACGCCACGCTGCGTCATCAGATCCTGGAGCGGCTGATCATGGATCAAATCATTCTACAGATGGGCACCAAGATGGGTGTCAAAGTCACCGATGAGCAGCTCGATCAGGCTATCGCCAATATCGCCAAGCAGAACAACATGTCGCTGGATCAGATGCGTAGCCGTCTGGCCTATGACGGTATGGACTACAACACCTATCGCAGCCAGATCCGCAAGGAGATGCTGATTTCCGAGGTGCGTAACAACGAGGTGCGCCGCCGCATCACCATTCTGCCGCAGGAAGTTGACTCTCTTGCCCAGCAGGTGGGTAACCAGAACGACGCCAGCACCGAGCTGAATCTGAGCCACATTCTGATTCCGCTGCCGGAAAACCCTACCTCCGATCAGGTTAACGAGGCGGAGAGCCAGGCACGCTCGATCATTGAGCAGGCGCGCGGCGGGGATGACTTTGGCAAGCTGGCGATCACCTACTCTGCCGATCCGCAGGCGCTGAAGGGCGGTGAGATGGGCTGGGGCCGCATTCAGGAGCTGCCGTCTATCTTTGCCCAAGCGTTGAGCACGGCGAAAAAAGGCGACATCGTTGGTCCGATCCGCTCCGGCGTTGGTTTCCATATTCTGAAGGTCAACGATCTGCGCGGCCAGAGCAAAAGCGTCTCCGTGACCGAAGTGCACGCTCGCCATATCCTGCTGAAGCCGTCGCCGATCATGACCGACGACCAGGCGCGCCTGAAGCTGGAGCAGATCGCAGCGGATATTAAGAGCGGCAAAACCAGCTTTGCAGCGGCAGCGAAGTCCTTCTCTCAGGATCCCGGCTCGGCTAACCAGGGCGGCGATCTCGGCTGGGCGGCAGCAGATATCTTCGATCCGGCTTTCCGCGATGCGCTGATGAAGCTGAACAAAGGCCAGATGAGCGCGCCGGTTCACTCCTCGTTTGGCTGGCACCTGATCGAACTGCTGGACACGCGTAACGTCGATAAAACCGACGCCGCGCAGAAGGATCGTGCTTACCGCATGCTGATGAACCGCAAATTCTCTGAAGAAGCGGCCAGCTGGATGCAGGAGCAGCGCGCCAGCGCCTACGTCAAGATCCTGAGCAACTAATGAACGTTCAGCGCATCGTTATCACTCCCGGCGAACCCGCCGGGATTGGTCCAGAGCTGGTCGTTCAGCTGGCCCAGCGCGACTGGCCCATGGAGCTGGTGATCTGCGCCGACCCGCAGCTTTTAACCGACCGGGCGTCAACGCTCGGTCTGCCGCTGACGCTTCTCCCCTACGATGCCAACCAGCCCGCGCAGCCGCAGCAGGCACGCACCCTAACGGTGCTGCCCGTTGCCCTGCGCGCGCCAGTGGTTGCTGGCCAGCTTAGCGTGGCCAACGGTGGCTACGTCGTTGATACCCTGGCCCGTGCCTGCGACGGCTGCCTGAGCGGCGAATTTGCTGCGCTGGTGACCGGCCCGGTGCATAAAGGGGTGATTAACGATGCTGGCGTGCCCTTTACCGGGCACACCGAATTTTTTGAAGCGCGTTCCGGCACCGCCAAAGTGGTGATGATGCTGGCGACCGAGGCGCTGCGCGTGGCGCTGGCGACTACGCACCTGCCGCTGCGCGACGTAGCCGACGCCATTACTCCGGCGCTGTTGCGCGATGTCATCACCATTCTGTATCGCGATCTGCAAAACAAATTTGGTATTGCCCATCCACACGTGCTGGTCTGCGGCTTAAACCCGCACGCGGGCGAAGACGGCCATATGGGCAGCGAAGAGATCGACATCATCATTCCGCTGCTTGATGAACTGCGCGCCGAGGGAATGAATCTCAGCGGTCCGCTGCCCGCCGATACCCTGTTCCAACCCAAATATCTCGATCGCGCCGATGCGGTGCTGGCGATGTATCACGATCAGGGCCTGCCCGTGCTAAAATACCAGGGCTTTGGCCGCGGTGTGAACATTACGCTCGGTTTACCCTTTATTCGCACATCCGTAGACCACGGCACCGCATTAGAACTCGCGGGCCAGGGGAAAGCCGATGTCGGCAGTTTTATTACGGCGCTTAATCTCGCCATCAAAATGATTACTAATACTCAATGAATAGCAGAGTCCATCAGGGGCACCTGGCCCGTAAACGTTTCGGGCAAAACTTCCTTAACGATAAATTTGTCATCGACAGCATTGTTTCAGCCATTAACCCACAGAAAGGCCAGGCCATGGTCGAAATCGGTCCCGGCCTCGCCGCGCTGACCGAGCCGGTGGGTGAACGCCTGGACGAGCTGACCGTCATCGAGCTGGATCGCGATCTGGCCGCCCGCCTGCAAACGCATCCGTTCCTCGGGCCAAAACTGACCATCTATCAGCAGGATGCCATGACCATGAACTTTGGCGAGCTCTCCCAGACCCTGGGTCAGCCGCTGCGCGTCTTTGGTAACCTGCCCTATAACATCTCCACGCCGCTGATGTTCCACCTGTTTAGCTATACTGATGCCATCGCCGATATGCACTTCATGCTGCAAAAAGAGGTGGTGAATCGTCTGGTTGCAGGCCCGAACAGCAAAGCGTATGGTCGTTTAAGCGTGATGGCACAATACTATTGTCAGGTGATCCCGGTGCTGGAAGTGCCGCCGACGGCCTTTACCCCACCGCCTAAAGTCGACTCTGCGGTGGTGCGCCTGGTACCGCATACCACTATGCCGTACCCGGTTAAAGAGGTTCGCGTGCTGAGCCGCATCACTACCGAAGCGTTTAACCAGCGCCGTAAAACCATCCGCAACAGCCTCGGCAATCTGTTTACGCCAGAGGTTCTCACGTCGTTAGGTATTGACCCGGCGGTGCGGGCAGAGAACGTCTCTGTCGCCCAGTACTGCCAGTTGGCAAACTACCTGACGGATAATGCGCCGCCGAAGGAGAGTTAAGCCATGATCAATTCGCCCCGGGTATGTGTTCACGTACAGAGTGTCTATATCGAATCGCAGTCGGCACCTGATGAGCAGCGCTATGTTTTCGCCTATACGGTGACCATCCGCAATCTGGGACGCGCGTCCGTGCAGCTGCTAGGGCGCTATTGGCTTATCACCAACGGCAACGGCCGTGAAACCGAGGTACAGGGCGAAGGTGTGGTTGGCGTCCAGCCGCACATTGCGCCCGGCGAAGAGTACCAATACACCAGCGGGGCGGTTATTGAAACGCCGCTGGGTACCATGCAGGGCCATTATGAGATGATCGATGCCGAGGGCAATCCGTTCCGCATCGACATACCGGTCTTCCGACTTGCCGTTTCAACACTCATCCATTAATCCATGTCGACATATCTTATTGGCGACGTTCACGGTTGCTACGATGAACTGATCGCATTGTTAAAACAGGTCGCGTTTGATCCTAAAACCGACACCCTCTGGCTAACGGGCGATCTGGTTGCACGCGGCCCGGCATCCCTGCAGGTGCTGCGTTTCGTGAAATCATTGGGCGACAGCGTACGCGTTGTGCTGGGCAACCATGATCTGCACCTGCTGGCCGTATTTGCCGGTATCAGTAAAAACAAGCCGAAGGATCGTATTACGCCGCTGCTGGAAGCGCCGGATGCCGATGAGCTGCTGAACTGGCTGCGTCGCCAGCCACTGCTGCAGGTCGACGAAGAGAAAAAGCTGGTGATGGCCCATGCGGGGATCACCCCCCAGTGGGATCTGCCGACGGCGCAGGCCTGCGCCCGGGATGCCGAAGCGGTGCTGGCCAGCGACTCCTATCCCCTGTTTTTAGATGCGATGTATGGCGATTTACCCAATAACTGGAGCCAGGAGCTGAGCGGTCTCGCGCGCCTGCGCTTCATCACCAACGCCTTTACGCGGATGCGCTACTGCTTCCCGAACGGCCAGCTCGACATGTACTGCAAAGACATGCCGGATAACGCCCCTGCCCCGCTGAAGCCGTGGTTTGTGATCCCCGGTCCGGTGACGCAGGAGTACAGCGTGGTGTTTGGTCACTGGGCATCGCTGGAGGGGAAAGGCACACCGGAAGGCGTTTACGCCCTTGATACCGGCTGCTGCTGGGGTGGCGTGCTGACCTGTCTGCGTTGGGAAGATAAAGCCTACTTTACCCAGGCGTCGAGCCGCCATCTGGATCTGGGCGAAGGCGAAGTTGTCGCCTCTTAATGTTTTCCCCGGCGGCGCTGTGCTTGCCGGGGCTACACCTTCCACAGGCCTGATAAGCGAAGCGCCATCAGGCGCTTCTCTCTGCTAAACGTTAGCGGCGTTCCAGGATCTCAAAGCAGTAGCTGTGGGAGTTCTGCGCGTCAGCATCGTGAAACTCGCTAAAGGTCGACTCCCAGTCGTCCGGTTCATAGTCCGGGAAATGGGTATCGCCTTCCACTTCCGCATCGATATGCGTCAGGTAGAGACGCTGGGCCTTAGGCAAAAACTGCTCGTAGATGCGCCCACCGCCGATCACCATAATCTCTTCTGCATCGCCGCAGGCGGCAATGGCGTCCTCAATGGAGCTAACCCACTGGACACGATCGTCACTGCCCGGCTGGCTGCTAATGACGATGTTTTTACGCCCCGGCAGCGGACGCCCGATGGATTCCCAGGTCAGGCGGCCCATCACCACCGGCTTGTTTAAGGTATTGCGTTTAAACCAGGCGAGATCGGCAGGCAAATTCCACGGCATGGCGTTTTCCATACCAATTACGCGATCGACCGCTAACGCTGCAATCAGACTGATCATTGTATCTATCCCGGAGCTAAAAATTGTCGCCACTATACGGAAAGCACTGACGCTCGTCGACTGGCGGAAAGGTAAAGAGAACGAAAATTTTTCATTCTGCTGGCGGGCCCGCAGTTGCCTGTGGGCCGCCAGCGTAGATGATTAAACCGTCGGCTTAACCTGCGGCTCGTCGCTGGCATCGCCGGAGTGTTTACCCTCCTCCGTGCCCTGCCAGCCGTGCCGCTGGGTGTGCGAGAGATGCGCCCGATCCTCGGTGATGATCTCCGTCAGCATGGCGCTGGTGCGTTTGAACACCGCCGCCCGCGCCTGGGTATCATCTTCGCCCTGCGCCATCTCCTCTATCATGTCTGAATTATAGCGGCGAAACAGATCGGCGCGCTCCCGGGCCTCATACTCTCCCAGTCCCAGACTCTCCAGCGCCAGACGGCCGGTACGCAGCGCACCTTCAAAGGTTTCACGCTCGGGCCGCTCGACGCCCGCCTGGCGCAGGCGGATAAAGTGATCGACGTCGCGGGCGCGGGCAACGATCTGCAGGTGCGGGAAGTGCTCTTTAGCCAGCTCGGTCAATTGCAGGTTGGCTTTGGGATCGTCAATGGCGTTGATCAACACCTCGGCCTTGCCTGCCCCGGCGGACTCCAGCAGATCCACGCGGGTCGCATCGCCATAAAAGACCTTCATGCCAAACTTGCGCAGGGTTTCAATATGGTCGGGATCGTGATCGAGAACGACCATTTTCACTCCGCTGGAGAGCAGCAGACGACCGGCAATCTGACCAAAACGGCCGAAGCCCGCAATAATGACCCGCGGTTGCTCCTCATCAATCTCATCTGCTTCCTGCTGCTGACCGGTGGTTTTGTTATCAAGCCGGGTCAGAAGCACCAGCAGCAGCGGCGTTGCGGCCATTGAGAGTGCCACCGCCAGAGTCAGCGCTTTGGCCCACTCGGGATCCAGCACGCTAGCGCTTTGTGCCGTGCCAAACACCACGAAGGCAAATTCACTCCCCTGCCCCAGCAGAACCGCGAACCAGCGCCGCTGCCTGCTCGGCACTTTTAACGGGCGGGCAATCAGCCACAGCATCAGGGTTTTAATCACCAGGAAGCCCACCAGCAGGATGATAATGCGCAGCGGATGGGTTACGAGGGTACCGAAGTCGATAGACATGCCGACGCCGATAAAGAACAGCCCCAGCAGCAGGCCTTTAAACGGCTCGATATCGCTCTCCAGCGCGTGGCGGTACTCAGAGCTCGCCAGCAGCACCCCGGCCAGGAACGCCCCCATCGCCATCGATAGCCCCGCCTCCTCCAGCAGCAGCCCGAAGCCAAACACCAGGAACAGTGCCACGGCGCTGAAGACTTCCCGCAGGCCGGAGCGAGCAACAAAGCGCAGCGCCGGACGCGCAACGTAGCGGCCAATCAGCACCACGATAGCCAGCGCGGCGACCACCTTCAGCGCCGAAAGAGCAAAGGCCCCCAGGGTGGTGGCCCCGCCGCTGGCCGCCAGTAGAGGGATCATCGCCACCAGCGGAATGGCGGCGATGTCCTGGAACAGCAGAACGGCAAAGGCGCTGCGTCCCATCTGGGAGACCATCAGGTTACGCTCGTTCATTGCCTGCATCGCGATCGCCGTTGAGGAGAGCCCCAGCGTCAGGCCGATCAGCACCGCTACCTGCCAGCGTAGACCGAGTGCCATACAGAACGCGCCCAGCAGCAGGCCGCAGACCAGCATCTGCAATGCGCCGCCACCAAATACCGAGGCACGCAGCTTCCACAGCCGCTGAGGATCCAGCTCAAGGCCGATGACGAACAGCATCAGCACCACGCCGATTTCAGCAAAGTGCAGAATCGACTCGGCGTCGGTGACCAGGCGCAGCCCCCATGGTCCAATAATGCAGCCCGCAATCAGATAGCCGAGCACCGAGCCGAGGCCCAGCCGCACTGCAATCGGCACGATCAGCGCCGCCGATCCCAGATAGATCAGCGCTTGTATTAGGGTATGGCTATCCATGATTGACCTCCAGCCACTCCATCAGCCGCTGCTTGTAGTGACGCGCCTTGGCATTCAGGGTTTCATCATCGTTTACGAAGGTGTTATGCATCGAGAAAGGGGTCAACCATTTCATGCCGCAATAGATCGCCGTGGCCTGCAGGGGCTGCGCCAGCGACTCAAAGCCGGGATGGGATCCAATATCGAAGTGGTGCTCGCCGCCGCCGGTGGTCACCGCCCACAGCAGATGTTTGCCATGCAGTGCGGTACCGCCCTCGCCGTAGGCCCAGCCGTGCGTAAGCACCTTATCCATCCACAGCTTGAGCAGTGGCGGGACGCTATACCACTGAAGAGGATGCTGCCAGACCACCAGATCCGCACGCGATATTGCCTCCTGTTCGGCGGCGATATCAATATTGAAGTCGGGATAGAGTTGGTAAAGCGAACGGACTTCTACGCCGTCGAGGGTGCCTGCCTGCTCAAGCATCCGCTTATTCGCGTGCGAATGCCGCGGATAGGGATGAGCATAAATAATCAGAATCATTCATTAACCTGTCTAAACTACACCATTGTAATTGCAGTGAGTTTAGACAGTTAATCGGTGGGCTTACAGAAGAAAGATCCGCTTTGCTTAGTCTTTTTCGATCAGCTGGGAGACATCGGCGGTTTTAATTTGTCGGCTGTAGCCCTGCTGGTCAACATAGCGGGTCATGCCGGTATCTTTATCAATTTCAGGCTTGCCCTGGGTGACGATCATCTCGCCGTTTTTGGTGGACATAATATAGTCGCTGGAGCAACCTACCAGCGAAAGTGATACTGCACCCAGCAACAGAACAGCAACAATCCTCTTCATACGGACTCCGTTTTATAGTGAAGAGGAGAGTGTAACGAAGCAATATATTATTTAGTATCGAGAAACTATATTAAAATGCTAACGCCGAAGTGATTAGAAATATATTCATCGGGAAGATTATTTTTGAACGATATATTTAGAAAACTTATTTGATCAAGCCCGGCAATGTTATTTGCCGGGCTTCGTGCGGTATAGCTAAAGAAGCAGAGTTAGTTATCCAGTTCGCTCATATTTTTAAGCTGGTCGCGATTGATCTGCTCTGTTTGACCCGTTGCGGCATTTTTGTACGACACCATGCCGGTGTCACTGTCTACTTTCGGCTTGCCGTCAGTCACAATGGTTTTCCCGTCGGTGGTTTTCACAGCCTGATTAGAGGAACAACCCGCTACGGTAAATAATGTTGCTGCGGCCAAAATAGACGTAATGAGAATGCGCTTTTGCATGGTGTTCTCCCTGCTTTTCGGTGAATTTCAATTGTCTTCCTGACTAACTGTAGACTATTTATCTGATGTATCAGGCAAATACAGAACACTCTTAGGCAGCGAACGATAACCCGTTGCCGCACAGCCACCCGCCCCGCAGAAATGAAAAAACCCGCCGGAGCGGGTTTGGGTAACGTTTGCAGGCGCTTATTTAACGATCTGCGCGTGCATCTCCTGCACGGAGGTCACTTTCTCGGTAGCGTCCGCATTCAGCGCCATCGCCGTGGCGAAGCCGCCGTTCAGCGTGGTGTCATAGTGCACCTTGTACTGCAGGGCGCTGCGACGGATCAGCTTGGAGTCCTCAATCGCCTGACGGCCTGCGGTGGTGTTGATGATGTAGGTGTACTCGCCATTCTTGATACGATCCTGAATGTGCGGACGACCCTCATGCACCTTGTTCACCAGACGCGGGTTAATACCGGCTTCACCCAGCACAATCGCCGTGCCGTGAGTAGCGTCCAGCTCAAAGCCGAACTTCAGCAGCTTGGCGGCCAGGTCAACGACGCGCTCTTTGTCGCCTTCGCGTACGGAGAGCAGCGCGCGGCCCTGTTTTTTCATGGTCGAGTTACTGCCCAGCTGCGCCTTGGCAAAGGCCTCGGCAAAGGTGCGGCCTACGCCCATCACTTCACCGGTAGAGCGCATCTCTGGCCCTAACAGCGGATCCACGCCTGGGAACTTGTTGAACGGCAGCACCACCTCTTTCACCGAGTAGTACGGCGGGATAATCTCTTTGGTGACGCCCTGCTCGGTCAGGGATTTCCCTGCCATCACTCGCGCAGCCACCTTCGCCAGCGGCACGCCGGTGGCCTTGGAGACGAACGGCACGGTACGCGCCGCGCGTGGGTTAACCTCGATCAGGTAAACTTCGTTGTCCTTCACCGCGAACTGCACGTTCATCAGGCCACGTACCTGCAGCTCGAAGGCCAGCTTCTGCACCTGCTGGCGCATTACGTCCTGGATCTCCTGGCTCAGGGTATAGGCCGGAAGCGAACAGGCCGAGTCACCGGAGTGCACGCCCGCCTGCTCGATATGCTCCATGATGCCGCCAATCAGCACCATCTCGCCGTCGCAGATGGCATCTACGTCAACCTCTACCGCGTCGTCGAGGAAGCGGTCCAGCAGCACCGGTGCGTCGTTAGAGACGCTCACCGCCGTCATAAAGTAGCGACGCAGGTCGATCTCGTCGTAGACAATCTCCATCGCCCGGCCGCCCAGCACGTAGGAAGGACGCACCACCAGCGGGTAGCCAATCTCTTTCGCCTTCTCAACTGCCTGCTCAATGGCGGTCACGGTGGCGTTTGCTGGCTGCTTCAGCTTCAGACGGTCTACCGCCTGCTGGAAGCGCTCGCGGTCTTCGGCACGGTCGATAGCATCCGGGCTGGTCCCAATAACCGGCACGCCAGCGGCTTCCAGCGCACGGGCCAGCTTCAGCGGGGTTTGCCCGCCGTACTGCACGATAACGCCTTTCGGCTTCTCGATGCGCACGATCTCCAGCACGTCTTCCAGCGTGACTGGCTCAAAGTAGAGGCGATCCGAGGTGTCGTAGTCGGTGGAGACGGTTTCCGGGTTACAGTTGACCATGATGGTCTCGTAACCATCTTCGCGCAGCGCCAGCGAGGCGTGTACGCAGCAGTAATCAAACTCAATGCCCTGGCCGATACGGTTTGGCCCGCCGCCCAGCACCATGATTTTTTCACGATCCTGAGACGGGTTCGCCTCGCACTCCTCTTCATAGGTGGAGTACATGTAGGCGGTATCGGTAGAGAACTCTGCGGCACAGGTATCTACCCGCTTGTAGACCGGGTGCAGGTTGTACTGTTCGCGCAGCTTGCGGACTTCCGTTTCGCGCACGCCCGCCAGCTTGGCCAGACGTGCATCGGCAAAGCCTTTGCGCTTCAGCTGGCGCAGGAAGTCAGCGTCGAGGCCGTTGATGCCCACTTCCGCCACCTTCTCTTCCAGGCGCACCAGCTCTTCAATTTGTACCAGGAACCAGCGGTCAACGTTGGTCAGGTTAAAGACGCCGTCAACTGACAGGCCCGCACGGAACGCGTCCGCGATGTACCAGATACGCTCTGCGCCCGCGTCTTTCAGCTCGCGGCGGATTTTGGTCAGCGCTTCCGGATCGTCAAGGCTCACCTTCGGGTCAAAACCGGTTGCGCCCACTTCCAGGCCGCGCAGCGCTTTCTGCAGCGACTCCTGCTGGGTGCGGCCAATCGCCATCACTTCGCCCACGGACTTCATCTGGGTGGTCAGGCGGTCGTTGGCACCGACGAATTTCTCGAAGTTGAAGCGTGGAATTTTAGTGACGACGTAGTCGATAGAGGGCTCAAACGACGCTGGCGTACGGCCGCCGGTGATGTCGTTCATCAGCTCGTCGAGGGTGTAGCCCACCGCCAGCTTGGCCGCAACTTTGGCAATCGGGAAGCCGGTGGCTTTTGACGCCAGCGCCGAGGAGCGGGAGACGCGCGGGTTCATCTCGATAACGATCAAGCGACCGTTTTTCGGGTTCACCGAGAACTGGACGTTAGAGCCGCCGGTTTCCACGCCGATTTCACGCAGCACCGCCATCGAGGCGTTACGCATGATCTGATACTCTTTGTCGGTCAGGGTCTGGGCCGGGGCCACGGTGATGGAGTCACCGGTGTGGATACCCATGGCATCAAAGTTTTCGATAGAGCAGACGATGATGCAGTTATCGTTCTTATCGCGCACCACCTCCATCTCGTACTCTTTCCAGCCGATCAATGATTCATCAATCAGCAGCTCGTTGGTCGGGGAGAGATCCAGACCGCGGGCGCAGATCTCTTCGAACTCTTCGCGGTTATAGGCGATGCCGCCGCCGGTGCCGCCCATGGTGAATGACGGACGAATGATGCATGGGTAGCCGACGTCAGCAGCAACCGCCAGCGCCTCTTCCATGTTATGCGCAATGCCGGAACGGGCGGTATCGAGGCCGATTTTCTTCATCGCGACATCGAAACGGCGGCGATCTTCGGCTTTATCAATCGCGTCGGCAGTTGCGCCAATCATGGTCACGCCGAACTCTTCCAGCACGCCCTGACGCTCCAGCTCTAGCGCGCAGTTCAACGCCGTCTGGCCGCCCATGGTAGGCAGCACCGCATCCGGGCGCTCTTTTTCGATGATTTTGCGCACCACTTCCCAGTGGATGGGCTCAATGTAGGTTGCGTCCGCCATCTCCGGGTCGGTCATGATGGTCGCCGGGTTGGAGTTAACCAGGATGACGCGGTAACCCTCTTCACGCAGGGCTTTACAGGCCTGAGCACCGGAGTAGTCAAATTCGCAGGCCTGGCCGATAACGATCGGGCCAGCGCCAAGGATCAGGATGCTTTTAATGTCTGTACGTTTTGGCATGGTCTTCTCGGCTCCTGATTATTTGGCGGTAGAACGGTAGTGCTTAATCAATTCGATAAAGTGATCGAACAGCGGCGCAGCATCGTGCGGGCCTGGGCTGGCTTCAGGGTGCCCCTGGAAGCTGAACGCTGGCTTATCGGTACGATGAATACCCTGCAGGGTACCGTCGAACAGCGAGGTATGCGTTACGCGCAGGTTAGCTGGCATGGTCGCCTCATCCACCGCAAAGCCGTGGTTTTGCGCCGTGATCATCACCGTGTTGTTATCAATATCTTTAACCGGATGGTTACCGCCGTGGTGACCAAACTTCATCTTCACGGTTTTGGCACCGCTCGCCAGGGCCAGCAGCTGATGGCCGAGGCAGATCCCAAATACCGGAATATCGGTGGCCAGGAAGGCCTGGATGGCGTCGATAGCGTAGTCGCACGGGGCCGGGTCACCGGGGCCGTTGGAGAGGAAAATGCCGTCCGGGTTCATCTTCAGGACCTCTTCCGCCGGGGTCTTCGCCGGAACGACCGTCAGGCGGCAGCCTCTGTCCACCAGCATACGCAGGATGTTGCGCTTCGCGCCGTAGTCGTAAGCCACCACGTGGAACGGCAGCTCCTCTTCTTTTTTGGCTTCCGGCAGCTCACCGGCCAGCGTCCAGCTTCCCTGAGTCCAGCTATAGGATTCAGCGGTAGAGACCTCTTTCGCCAGGTCCATGCCGTTCAGACCGGGGAACGCTTTCGCTTTCTCCAGGGCCAGCGCCGCATCCGAGCTATCGCCAGCGATGATGCAGCCGTTCTGAGCACCCTTCTCACGCAGCAGGCGAGTCAGCTTACGGGTATCGATATCGGCAATGGCCACGATGTTATGGCGCTTGAGGTAAGAAGAGAGGTCTTCGGTATTGCGGTAGTTGCTGGCAATCAGCGGCAGGTCACGAATAATCAGGCCTTGAGCGTGAACCTGGGACGCTTCTTCATCGGCTTCGTTAGTGCCGACATTACCAATATGGGGATAAGTAAGAGTGACGATTTGGCGGGAATAGGAGGGATCAGTAAGGATTTCTTGATAACCGGTCATTGAAGTATTGAAAACGACTTCCCCAACCGCCGAACCTGTTGCCCCTATGGCCCGACCGTGAAACTGGGTTCCGTCTTCCAGAACCAATAGCGCTGACTTAATCAAAACACCCTCCAGAGAATATTCACTCACTTTATTTGCATATTAATTCATATTGAAGCCACAAATCAATGCAAATCTGCTTACCGGTGTATTTTTGGCAAACGGCGGCATTCTAGAGACAACCCTGATGAAAGTCTACCACCTAAGCCACTTTTTCTTATCTTTTTGCAACCCTGAGCGATAAGCTGCACATTAACATGCAAAAAACCGAGCTAAATTGCAGAGGAAAACGCTTGCGCGCATCTATGAATTTCACTTTTTTATACGCAGCGGTAAAAACAGGAGTAAAGGAGGAGAATCTGGCGATTTTCACCAAAAACAGAGATAAGAGACCGTATTACAGCTATTTAAAGCCATAAAAGACATTAAATGGATAAAATAAAGGGGCAATAAAATATTGCCCCATGCAATCAAAGCATTGCGATCACAATAACCACATCACGATGGGTAATAAATGCTACAGATTGTTGAGATCGAGCACGTCACGCATATCAAAAAGTCCATTATTCTGTGTTTTAAGCCACAAAGCAGCCCGAACGGCACCGTTAGCGAACGTCATTCGGCTGGAGGCCTTATGGGTAATCTCAATCCGCTCGCCCACGTCGGCAAACATGGCGGTGTGCTCGCCAATGATGTCGCCTGCGCGAACGGTGGCAAAACCGATGGTGCCCGGCTGACGCTCACCGGTGTAGCCTTCGCGACTGTAAACGGCGCACTCCTTCAAATCTTTATCCAGCGCGTGGGCGATCGCTTCCCCCATGGCCAGCGCGGTACCTGACGGCGCATCAACCTTATGCCGATGATGCGCCTCAATAATTTCAATATCGGTGTAGTCCCCCATCACCTTCGCCGCTTTCTCCAGCAGCTTAAGCATGACGTTGACGCCAACGCTAAAGTTAGCGGCAAAAACAATGCCGATGGTCTCTGCCGCGTCGCTGATAGCCTGCTTACCTGCCTCGTCGAAGCCGGTAGTGCCAATGACCATGCCTTTGCCATGCTGGCGGCAGAAGGCCAGATGGGTCAGCGTGCCTTCCGGGCGGGTAAAGTCGATAAACACATCGAAGTCGTCTTTCACCGCTTCAAGGCTGCTCTGCACCGTCACGCCTGATTTGCCCGCGCCCGCCAGCTCTCCGGCGTCGCTGCCCAGCAGGGACGATCCCTCCCGCTCCAGCGCCGCACCCAGCGTTACGCCATCCATGTTAAGCGCCGCCTGGATCAGCTGGCGGCCCATGCGCCCACCTGCGCCCGCAATGGCAACGCGAATTTGTGCTTCGTGCATAGTTGTGCTCTTTTGTTAATGAAATGCTATAAATCGCCTTCAGATTAACCAGCCCGCTAACGGGCTGCCAGCCGAAAACGCCGATAATTAGAATTTAATGATAAACGTCGGAAAGTATCAGCAAAAGACATGATTGCTGCCTGAGCGACAGCAACAGGCTATGGCAGGAGATAACTGATGGTAAGCTGGCCTTTCTTCTGTTTTATGCTGCTAATCACCAGCTTATCAATATTTCGCAGGTTAGTAACATGCGTACCGCCGCATAGATAGGCAGGCAAATCGCCAAAGCGTACCTTACGGCGATCGTTTTCGAACGCCACGTGGCGTAGTAGCCCGGCGCTGATCCATGCCTCAATGCTTGCCAGCAGCATCTCGCTGTCCGGCACGACAGCTCCCTCACCAGCAATAAACGTGACCTTCCCCTCGCCCGGCCAGTGATGCGCCTTGATCGGCTGCCAGCCGTGCCGCTCTGCCGCGTAGCCGATCAGATGGCCTGCGCTGTGCCAGCGCGAGTGCAGAGTACGGGTCTCTGCATCAACCAGAATCGTCGCTTCGCCTATGGCAAGCGGTTCCGGCAGGATATGTGTCACGCTCTCTCCACGCTGGACGACGCTCTCAACGCGGATGCCAGCGATCTCTCCTCTGTCGGCTGGCTGCCCTCCCCCCTGGGGATGAAACAGGGTCTTATCCAGCACGATGGCATAGCGGCCATCAGGCTCGTCGGTACAGCTGAGTACCTGGGCAGTGCCCTGAGTCGCATCGCTGGTGTAATAAAGTCGTTCAGTCATGGTTGTTCTCCTCTCTCTGAGAACAGTATATTCATAATCTCCGGGACGATAATTCCCTTTTCAATCACTGCACTTTTGCGTACCAGGCACAAATGAACCCACTTCTGCTTCCCGATCTTGCGACCTTTGTTACCATCATTGAACAGGGTAGCTTCTCCGCTGCGGCGCGTGCGAGCGGAGCAACGCCTTCGGCCATTAGCCGCTGCGTCTCGCGTCTTGAACAGGAGATGGGCTGTAAGCTGCTGCACCGCACTACCCGCAAGCTGGCCCTGACGGAGACAGGCAGAACCGTTTATGAGTATGCCCAGGAGATGCTGGAGGCCGCCAGGCAGGCGCTAGACTCTGGTGGCAGCCTGCAAACCGTCGCTCAGGGCAAGCTTACCCTGAGCGTACCGAAAGCCGTTGGGCGCTTCGTTATCCATCCCCTGATGCCTGAGTTTCTTGTCCGCTATCCGCAGATAGACGTCACCCTGCGGCTAGAGGATCGCTATGTCGATTTAATTAACGATGGGGTGGATCTGGCGCTGCGCATCACCGACTCCCCGTCGCCGGGCCTGTACGGTAAAGCCCTGATGCCGGTGACCCACGCGATCTGCGCCACGCCCGAGTATTTACGCCAGCACGGAACGCCCGCGCATCCGCAGGATCTGCGTCGCCACAGCTGCATCTCTCTCGGCGAAACGCCTGCTGACGCACGCTGGAAATTTCGTCTGCGGGAAAAGATGGAGACCGTCCAGACGCGGGGACGCTATGCGGCAAACCATACCGGCGTGCGTCTGGACGCGGTTAAGCAGCATATCGGTATTGGCAGCCTGCCGCTGTTTACCGCCCGCGAGGCGCTGGAGAGGGGTGAGATTGTGCAGGTACTGCCCGAGTGGGAATTTATCAGCACCTATTCTGGGGAGTTATGGCTACTGTGGACGCGAAATAAACATATGCCCGCAAAGATGCGGGCACTGATTAGCTATCTGACCGAAAAGATGCCCACCGGCATCGTTTAAGGGTTACTGCACTTCGCGCACGTCAACGCGCAGCTCTTTCGGCACCTCGAAGACGATATTCTCTTCGCGGCCCTCAAGGGGAATGGCATCCCCACCGCCCAGCGCTTGCAGGCGGGCGATGACGTTCTGTACCAGAATATCCGGCGCGGAGGCCCCGGCGGTAACCCCGACGCAGGCGACATTTGCCACCCACGCTTCCTGGATATCAGACGCGTCGTCGATCAGAAACGCCGCTTTCCCCATCCGCTGGGCAAGCTCCGCCAGCCGGTTAGAGTTAGATGAGTTTTTCGATCCTACTACCAGCACCACGTCGGCCTGTTCGGCCAGCGCGCGCACGGCTTCCTGGCGATTGGTGGTGGCGTAGCAGATATCATCTTTACGCGGCCCGACAATTTTCGGGAAGCGGCTACGCAGGGCATCGATGACGTCAGAGGTATCATCCACCGACAGGGTGGTCTGGGTCATAAACGACAGACGGGTTTCGTCTTTGACGTTAAGCGTCAGCACATCCTCCGGCGACTCCACCAGGTACATGCCCCCTTTCGGGTTGCTGTACTGGCCCATCGTGCCTTCCACTTCCGGATGCCCAGCGTGGCCGATGAGGATCGACTCTTCACCGCGGCGGCTGGCGCGCGCTACTTCCATATGCACCTTGGTCACCAGCGGACAGGTGGCGTCAAACACCGTCAGATCGCGGCTTTTGGCTTCGTTACGCACTGCCTGAGAGACGCCGTGGGCGGAGAAGATCAGGATCGCACCGTCCGGCACTTCGCTGATCTGCTCGATGAAGATAGCCCCGCGTTCGCGCAGGCTGTCGACAACGTAGCGGTTATGCACCACTTCGTGACGCACGTAGATCGGCGCGCCGTAGATTGCCAGCGCGTTCTCAACAATGCTGATAGCGCGGTCTACCCCGGCGCAGAAACCGCGCGGGTTGGCCAACAGGATCTGCATCTTATGCCTCCAGTGCCGGATCGACTTCCAGCACTTCAATATCAAAATGAACGGTACGATCGGCCAGCGGATGGTTGAAGTCAACGGTGATCGAATCGCCGTTAATCTCGCGGATCACGCCAGGCATTTCGCTGCCATCCATTGCGGTAAACAGCATGATTGCGCCCATTTCCGGTTCGCCCGCCTCCATAAACTCACGGCGTGAGAAGTACTGGATCAGATCCGGGCTGCTGATACCAAAGGCGGCATCCGGCTCCAGCGAAAAGGCACGCTTTTCACCGGCTTTCAGTCCCAGCAGATGCTGCTCCAGCCCTTCCGACAGCGAGCCGTCGCCGAGGCGAAACAGCGCCGGTTTGCCGTTGTTACGGGTAGATTCGGCAACGGAGCCATCATCAAGCTTCAGCGTGAAATGCACCAGCACCGCGCTATTGCTCTGTACAGAGTTAGACATGCAGATATAGCCTTTCAATGTGTTTGCCCGGTGGCGCTACGCTTACCGGGCCTACAGGTTTTACGCTACGGTTATGCCGCTTTTCTCTTCGCTGCCGAAGGCAAAAAGCCCTCCAGCACGATCAACGCCGCCCCAATACAGATAGCCGTATCGGCGAGGTTAAAGGTCGCAAAGTGCCAGTCGCCGACGTAGAAGTCGATCATATCGACCACGAAGCCGTGCCACAGGCGGTCAAACAGATTGCCCAGCGCGCCGCCAATAATCAGCGCGTAGGCAATATTGTTCAGCTTCTGCGAGGCCCTGGCGCGATACATCATCACTGCCAGCACCACGCAGATGCCGATGGCGATCCCTGCGAAGAACCAGCGCTGCCAGCCGCCTTTATCGGCGAGGAAGCTAAACGCCGCGCCGTAGTTGCGCGCATAGTGCAGATTAAGCGACGGGAACAGCGAGACCGTCTCCCCCAGATTGAAATTCTGGAGGATCAGGAACTTGCTGCCCAGATCGATAATCAGCACGACTACCACCAGCCACAGCCAGCGTAGCCCTGTTGAAAAGATCGGTTTACTCATCAGGCAAACTTACGTTTTTCGCCGTCACCGGCGACGTTAACCACACAGCGTCCGCAAATTTCTGCGTGTTCCGCCACCTTACCGACGTCGGTCGTGTAGTGCCAGCAGCGCTGACACTTCTCACCTTCGGCCTTGCTCAGCGTCACCTTCAGCCCTTTGAGCAGTTCGCTCTGCAGGGCGTCGGCTGGCGCGTTAGTATAGTCTTCAACCTTGGCACCGGAGGTCAACAGGATGAATCGCAATTCATCGCCCAGCGCCGTCAGCTTCGCTGCCAGCTCAGGCTCTGCATAGAGCGTCACCGCCGCTTCCAGCGAGCCACCTACTTTTTTGTCGGCACGCGCCTGCTCGATCACTTTGTTCACCTCGCCGCGTACCTTCAGCAGCTCGCTCCAGTAAGCATCGTTCATGGCTTCCGTTTCGGCCAGGCCGAACAGGCCTTCATACCACTCACCGGTAAAGACATACTGCTCGCGCTCGCCCGGCAGGTAGCCCCAGATCTCATCGGCGGTAAAGGACATGATCGGTGCCATCCAGCGCACCAGTGCCTCGGCAATGTGGTACAACGCAGTCTGGCAGCTGCGACGAGCAACGCTGTCGGCTTTCGCGGTGTACTGGCGATCCTTGATGATGTCGAGATAGAACGAGCCCATTTCGATAGAGCAGAAGCGCATCAGGCGCTGCACCACTTCATGGAAGTCGTAAGACTCGTACGCCTTGAGGATATCCTCCTGCGCGGCCTGGGCACAGCCTACCGCCCAACGATCCAGCACCACCATCTCTTCCGGTTTCACCATGTCTTTTGCCGGATCGAAACCGTTGAGGTTCGCCAGCAGGAAGCGCGCGGTGTTACGGATACGACGATAGCTGTCGGCGGCACGCTTGAGGATCTCATCCGATACCGCCATCTCGCCGGTGTAGTCCGTCGAGGCTACCCACAGACGCAGAATATCCGCGCCCAGCTTGTTCATGACGTCCTGCGGCGAGACGGTGTTGCCGATGGATTTCGACATCTTGCGTCCCTGACCGTCCACGGTGAACCCGTGGGTCAGCACCTGACGATACGGCGCTTTGCCTTTCATGGCGGTGGAGATCATTAGGGAGGACATGAACCAGCCGCGATGCTGGTCAGAACCTTCCAGATACATATCTGCTGCGTGACCGGCAAACTCAGGGCGCACGTCCACGACCGAGGAGTGGGTAGAGCCGGAGTCGAACCAAACGTCCAGGGTATCCGGCACCTTCACGTAGTTATCAGCATCGTCACCCATGATGTCGCGCGGGTCGAGATCCCACCACGCCTGGATGCCATCCTCTTCTACGCGTTTCGCGACCGCTTCGATCAGCTCCTGCGTGCGCGGATGCAGTTCTTCGGTATCCTTATGTACGAACAGCGACATCGGGACGCCCCAGGTACGCTGACGAGAGATACACCAGTCAGGACGGTTGGCAACCATCGACTCGATACGTGCCTGGCCCCAATCCGGGATCCACTGTACGCCTTTGATCTCTTTCAGAGACTGCTCGCGCAGACCCTTTTGATCCATGCTGATAAACCACTGCGGCGTGGCGCGGAAGATGATCGGCGTTTTGTGACGCCAGCAGCACGGGTAGCTGTGGACCAGCTTCTCCAGATGCAGTAGCGCGCCCTTCTCCGTCAGCAGTTCGGTGATGATGTTGTTCGCCTTGAAGACGTTAACGCCATCCAGCGTCGGGTAGGTTCCCGGCAGATAGCAGCCGTCTGGACCCACCGGATTCGCGGTTTCAAGGCCATATTTCTGACCGATCACGTAGTCGTCCGGGCCGTGGCCAGGGGCGGTATGCACCGCACCGGTACCGGCATCGAGGGTCACGTGGTCGCCAAGGATCGCCGGCACGTCGAAGCCCATAAACGGATGGGTAAAGCGCATCAGCTCCAGCTCGCTGCCTTTTACCGTACCGAGGATGCTGTACTCTGCCACGCCGATGCGTTTCATCACGCTCTCGACCAGATCTTTGGCAAGGATCAGCGCCTGGCCATCGATCTGCACCAGCGCATACTCAAACTCAGGCGACAGGGAGATAGCGCGGTTCGCTGGCAGCGTCCACGGGGTGGTGGTCCAGATCACCAGCGAGATCGGACCGCTGACGCCCGGCAGGCCAAACTTGGCTTTTACTGCATCCTGATCGGCGGCCTGGAAAGCCACGTCGATGGACGGAGAGGTTTTGTCATAGTACTCCACCTCTGCCTCTGCCAGCGCAGAGCGGCAGTCAACGCACCAGTGCACCGGCTTCGCGCCTTTGTGCAGGTGGCCGTTGCCGATGATCTTGCCCAGCGCACGGATGATGTTGGCTTCGGTTTTGAAATCCATGGTCAGGTACGGATGCGCCCAGTCACCCAGCACGCCCAGACGGATAAAGTCTTCGCGCTGGCCGTTAACCTGTGCGGCAGCGTACTCACGGCACTTGGCGCGGAACTCGGCTGCGGTGAACTTCTCACCCGGCTTGCCGTACTCCTGCTCAACCTTCAGCTCAATTGGCAGACCGTGACAGTCCCAGCCCGGCACGTAAGGCGAATCGAAGCCCGTCAGCCCTTTGGACTTAACGATAATGTCTTTCAGAATCTTGTTAACCGAGTGACCGATATGAATGCTGCCATTCGCATAAGGAGGGCCATCATGCAGAATGAAGGTTTTTTTGCCTTTTTTCGCGGCACGGATGATGCCGTACAGGTCATCATCGTTCCAACGCGCCAGCATTCCCGGTTCGCGTTTGGCGAGATCGCCACGCATCGGGAACCCTGTTTCCGGCAAATTCAGGGTTGATTTAAAGTCACTCATCAGATTCTCGGTTCCGTAATTAAAAACGTGTTTAGCCATTACGCCAGGTTTGATAACCCAAATAACTCGCGGGCGGTTAACTCATCGTTGGCGATTTGCGCCTTTAGCTCATCCAGCGAGGCAAATCGCTTTTCGCTGCGGATCTTTTTTCGCAGCACTACTTCTATATGGCGGCCATAAAGGTCCATTACAACGTCCAGCAGGTGCACTTCCAACTGCTGGCGCACGCCTTTGACCGTGGGGCGGGTACCAATATTGGCCACGCCGGGCAGCGGTTTATCGCCCAGACCCATCACTTCTACCGCATAGACCCCTTTAACCGGGGAGACCTGACGGCGCAGAGGAACGTTCGCCGTCGGGAAGCCAATGGTGCGTCCCAGCGCGTCGCCGTGCACGACGCGGCCGGAGATAGAAAACGGATGGCCTAGCAGGCTTTCGGCCAGCGGCAGGTCGTCATCCGCCAGCGCCTGGCGCACCGCCGTACTGCTGATACGCACGCCGTCTTCGCAGAAGGTTTGGGTGCTGGTGACGTCAAAGCCGTACTCCAGGCCAGCCTTCTGTAATAACAAGAAATCACCCTGCCGACCAGCACCAAAGCGGAAATCATCGCCGACGGCAAGAAAGCGCACGCCCAGGCGATCCACCAGCAGGTCGCTGACAAAGTTTTGCGCCGTCAGGGCAGCAAAGCGGCGGTCGAAGCGCACGCAGAGCACGTAGTCGACGCCGCACTCGGCCAGATAGCGCAGCTTTTCACGCAGGCGCGTCAGACGGGCCGGGGCTTTATCGCCCGCGAACAGCTCCAGCGGCTGCGGTTCAAAAATCATCACCACCACCGGCAGGCCGCGTTTGCGCCCTTCGGCGATCAGGCCGCGCAGCAACGACTGATGCCCCCGGTGCACGCCGTCGAAATTACCAATAGTCAGCACACACCCTTGCGGGGCCTGGCTGAGATTATGTGTGCCGCGTATCAGCTTCATGTCTGGCTCAAAACAGTGAAAATCGTCCGAGTATACCTTGTACAGCGTTTAAGGTTAACCGGCGATTGGCCTTGTAAAACAGAAAGCGCCAAGGATTTCATTGCGCTGTCTGCCTACCTAAAGAAAAAGTCGTGTTTCACAGTGATTTTTGTCATAGAAAGGCTGTATTCATGACCAGCAAGCTGGTAGAATCTTGCCCCATCACACGTAACGAGCGTCGCAACGTAGCGCCGCTTATTTGCACAAATCCATTGACAAAAGAAGGCTGAAAGGGCATATTCCTCGGCCTTTGAATTGTCCACATAGATCATATTTGGGAGTTGGACCTTGGCTAATATCAAATCAGCTAAGAAGCGCGCCGTTCAGTCTGAAAAGGCACGCAAGCACAACGCAAGCCGTCGCTCTATGATGCGTACTTTCATCAAGAAAGTATACGCAGCGATTGAAGCTGGCGACAAAGCAGCTGCACAGAAAGCATTTAACGAAATGCAACCGATCGTGGATCGTCAGGCCGCTAAAGGTCTGGTCCACAAAAACAAAGCAGCGCGCCATAAGGCTAACCTGACCGCGCAGATCAACAAACTGGCTTAATCGCCCGTCTGCTGAGCTTTGTTAAAAAAACCCGCCAAGGCGGGTTTTTTTACGTCTGGACTATGCCGCTGGCGTACTAAAACGTACTCTTAGCAGCAGATAGCCAATCACCGCCGACAGCAGCGAGCCGGTCAGAATGCCCAGCTTCGCCCAGTCCACCAGCTCAGGATCGATGCCGTCAAACGCCAGGTTAGTGATGAAGATGGACATCGTAAAGCCAATGCCGCACAGCACACCAATAGCCATGATCTGATTGAAGGCCGTTCCATGAGGCAGTTTCGCCAGCTTCATCCGCAGCGCCAGCCAGGTAAAGAGCGTAATGCCCAGCGGCTTGCCGATAAGCAGACCGGCAATAATCCCCAGCGGCAGCATCGAGGCCAGCCCGCTCAGCGTCACACCCTGTAACGGCACGCCCGCGTTAGCAAAGGCGAACAGCGGCAGGATAAGCCAACCTACCCACGGATGAAGCACATGCTCCAGCTGGCGGGAGGGTGATACGCCCTCTTCTTTCGTTAATGGGATAAAGAACCCGAGGATCACCCCGGCGATAGTGGCATGCACGCCCGACTTCAATACCGCCGTCCAGAGAACCAGGCCAACCAGAATGTAGAGGCCGGTGCGCCGAACGTTAAGGGCATTCATTATCGCCAGCACCACGACTGCAAGCGCGGCGACGCCCAGCGACACCATCGACAGATCGCTGGTGTAGAACAGGGCAATAATCACGATGGCACCCAGGTCATCGATAATCGCCAGCGCCATCAGGAAGATCTTCAGCGCAGGGGGAATACGACTGCCCAGCAGCGCCAGCACGCCCAGTGCAAAGGCGATATCGGTCGCGGTAGGGATCGCCCAGCCGTGACTCACCACGGGGTCGTGCGCGTTAAACGCCAGGAAAATCAGCGCCGGGACCACCATCCCCCCTACTGCGGCGATGACCGGGAATATCGCCTGATGAAAACTGGCTAACGCCCCCTGGATTAGCTCGCGCTTTACCTCCAGCCCAATCAGCAGGAAGAAGACGGCCATCAGCGCATCGTTGATGAACAGCAGCATGTTTTTATTGATATCGAGGGCACCGGCCCTGAACTGCACCGGCAGGTCTAGAAAGGCACGGTAGGCCTCTTGAGTCGCACCCAGATTGGCGCAAAGCATAGCCAGCAGGGCGGCAACGATCAGCGTCACGCCCCCGGACGCATCGCTGTTAATAAAGCGGCGCAAATGTTTCACAACGGCTCCTTCTGTTTAATTTACTCATCGTCTGAAACAGTTTAACCGTCTGGATCGCCAGGGGACAGAAATAATGAAAAAGCCTGGGCGCAAACCCAGGCTTTTTAAAACAAGACGGACGCGTGCGGTTAGCGCGTCAGGTCGTCAAAGAACTTCTTTACGCCGTCGAAGAAGCTTTTGGAGCGCGGGCTGTTATGTTCACCCGTCGGGCCACCGAAGCTCTCCTGAAGATCCTTCAGCAGCTGCTTCTGCTTCTCGTTGAGGCCCACCGGCGTCTCAACCACCACGCGGCACAGCAGGTCGCCCTGCGCACCACCGCGCACCGACTTCACGCCTTTACCGCGCATGCGGAACAGCTTGCCGGTCTGGGTTTCGCTCGGGACCTTCAGGTTAACGCGGCCGTCCAGCGTCGGGACCTCAATCTCACCGCCCAACGCCGCCATGGCAAAGTTGATCGGCACTTCACAGTAGAGGTTGTTGCCTTCACGCTCGAAAATCGGGTGCTGCTTCACCTGTACCTGAACGTACAGATCGCCTGCCGGTGCACCGTGCTCCCCTGCTTCGCCCTCGCCGGTGAGACGAATACGGTCGCCGGTATCGACGCCTGCCGGGATCTTCACGGACAGGGTTTTGCTCTTCTCAACGCGGCCGTGGCCGTGGCACTTGTTGCACGGATCTTTGATCAGCGTACCGCGTCCCTGACAGTGCGGACAGGTCTGCTGTACCGCAAAGAAGCCCTGGCGCATCTGCACCTGGCCGGAGCCGTGACAGGTCGGACAGGTCTGTGGCTGAGTACCGGCTTTCGCGCCGCTGCCGTGACAGATATCGCACTCTTCCAGCGTCGGGATACGGATCTCTTTAGTGACGCCGCGTACGGCCTCTTCCAGCGTCAGCTCCATGTTGTAGCGGAGGTCCGCCCCGCGCGACGCGCGCTGACGACCGCGACCGCCGCCAAAGATATCGCCAAATACATCGCCAAAGATATCGCTAAAGTCAGCGCCGCCGCCGCCAAAACCGCCGCCGCCGCCCATGCCGCCCTGCTCAAACGCCGCGTGACCATACTGATCGTAGGCCGCACGTTTTTGCGCATCGGTCAGGACTTCATACGCTTCTTTAATCTCTTTAAATTTGGCTTCGGCCTCTTTATCGCCCTGGTTGCGGTCCGGGTGGAACTTCATCGCCAGACGCTTATAGGCTTTTTTGATTTCACGCTCTTCCGCACTTTTCGGAACGCCTAAAATCTCGTAATAGTCTTGCTTTGCCATTTGTTTATCTGCCCCTAACATGCGAGCACGGGCGGAGAGGAAACCTCTACGCCCGTGCTGGTTTTCTACCCTACATCAGGGCGATTATTTTTTGTCTTTAACTTCTTCGAACTCGGCGTCGACCACGTCGTCGTCTTTCGCGTTGTTCGCAGAAGCGTCAGCGCCACCTGCCTGCTGCTGGGCATGCTGCTGCTGAGCAATTTCCATCAGCTTCTGGGAAACCTGGGCCAGCGCCTGCATTTTCGCTTCGATATCGGCTTTGTCTTCACCTTTCAGTGAGGTTTCCAGCGCGCTCAGCGCAGACTCGATAGCAGTTTTGTCGTCAGCTGGCAGCTGATCGCCTGCTTCCGTAACCTGCTTACGGGTGCTGTGCAGCAGGTGGTCACCCTGGTTGCGGGTCTGTACCAGCTCTTCGAACTTACGGTCGGACTCGGCGTTAGCTTCCGCATCCTGAACCATTTTCTGGATCTCATCTTCGTTGAGGCCAGAAGAGGCTTTAATGGTGATCTTCTGCTCTTTACCGCTGTTTTTGTCTTTCGCGGAAACGTGCAGAATACCGTCGGCGTCGATGTCGAAGGTCACTTCGATCTGCGGCATGCCGCGCGGTGCCGGGTTAATACCGTCGAGGTTGAACTGGCCCAGCGATTTGTTATCGCCTGCACGTTTACGCTCACCCTGCAGCACATGGATGGTTACCGCAGACTGGTTGTCTTCCGCAGTAGAGAACACCTGGCTGTGCTTGGTCGGAATAGTGGTATTCTTGTTAATCAACGCGGTCATCACGCCGCCCATGGTTTCGATACCCAGGGAGAGCGGAGTCACGTCGAGCAGCAGAACGTCTTTCACATCACCGGTCAGCACGCCGCCCTGAACAGCAGCACCGATAGCCACGGCTTCGTCCGGGTTAACGTCTTTACGCGGCTCTTTGCCAAAGAACTCAGCAACTTTCTTCTGCACCATCGGCATACGGGTCTGGCCACCGACCAGGATCACGTCCTGCACGTCGGAGACGGAGAGGCCCGCATCCTGCAGCGCAACTTTCAGCGGCTCGATAGAACGGTTTACCAGGTCTTCTACCAGGCTTTCCAGTTTCGCACGGGTCACTTTGATGTTCATGTGTTTCGGACCGGTCGCGTCTGCGGTGATGTACGGCAGGTTCACGTCGGTCTGCTGGGCAGAGGAGAGCTCAATTTTCGCCTTCTCTGCGGCTTCTTTCAGGCGCTGCATCGCCAGCGGGTCGTTACGCAGGTCGATGCCCTGATCTTTCTTAAACTCTTCAACGAGGTAGTTGATCATACGGCTGTCGAAGTCTTCACCACCCAGGTGGGTATCACCGTTGGTTGCCAGCACTTCGAAGGTTTTCTCACCGTCAACTTCATCGATTTCGATAATAGAGATATCGAAGGTACCGCCACCGAGGTCGTATACGGCGATAGTGCGGTTGCCAACTTCTTTATCCAGACCGTAGGCCAGTGCCGCTGCGGTCGGTTCGTTGATGATACGTTTCACTTCCAGACCGGCGATACGGCCAGCGTCTTTGGTTGCCTGACGCTGAGCATCGTTGAAGTAAGCCGGTACGGTAATAACCGCTTCAGTCACTGGCTCACCCAGGTAATCTTCAGCCGTTTTCTTCATTTTTTTCAGCACTTCAGCAGAGATCTGCGGCGGTGCCATTTTTTGGCCTTTTACATCAATCCATGCGTCGCCGTTGTCGGCTGCAATGATTTTGTACGGCATGATGGCTTCATCACGCTGGACTTCTTCGTCCTGGAAGCGGCGACCGATCAGGCGTTTAATCGCAAACAGGGTGTTTTGCGGGTTTGTCACTGCCTGACGTTTAGCCGGCTGGCCTACCAGAGTTTCACCATCCTGGGTATAGGCAATGATCGACGGCGTGGTGCGATCGCCTTCGGCGTTCTCCAGCACACGTGCAGTGGTGCCATCCATAATCGCTACACAAGAGTTGGTAGTACCCAGGTCGATACCAATAATTTTACCCATCTAAACGTCTCCACTAAAAATTTGTTCATCATGTGGTTGTGAATCTGTAATAAGGGCAAATGATGCGGTTTCAACTGCCCCGAACTGTTTTTTTTCAGACTCACCACTTCGGTTGACTACAAGATGGGGACGTAACGCAACGCATCAAGGGGCGCGAGAGAAAATTTTTTTGCCCGCCAGCCTGGATCACCGCAATGCATTCACCCCCGTGATTAAAATCAACGAATCATTCACTGAAAAACTGTAATAAAAAGAAAAGATTAGTTGCATGAACCTTTCTCTTTGCAGGGGTATTATAGGGACTGACTAAAGATGGTTTAACCGAGTAAGAGAACATGATGAAAACCTTATTATCCCTTGCGACCTCCCTGGCGCTGGGCATGCTGCTGACCAGTACGGCGCAGGCCAACGATCATAAAGTGATGGGCGTGATTGCTATGCCAAGAAACGAGACCAGCGATTTGGCGCTAAAAATGCCGGTTTGCCGCGTCGTAAAGCGCATCCAGCTTACCGCCGATCACGGTGATATCGATCTGAGTGGCGCATCCGTCTACTTCAAAACCGCAAAAAGCGCCAGCCAGAGTCTGAGTGTGCCCTCCTCACTGAAAGAGGGGCAGACCACCGACTGGATCAATATCAATAGCGATAACGACAATAAGCGCTGCGTGGCAAAAATCACCTTCTCTGGTCATACGGTGAACTCCTCTGATATGGCAACGCTAAAAATCATCGGCGATGACTGATCCTCGCCGCTTCTTTTATGGGATATAACGCACCATGAACGTCAGATACCTAAACGACGAAGATTTGGATTTTCTTCAGCATTGCCGCGAGGATCAGCTGGCCGAGCTGACGCGTCTGCTTACCCATAACGATAAGGGAAAGGCGCGGCTGTCAGGCACCCTACAGCATAACGAGTTGTTCAGAGCGATGGAGGGCCACCCCGAGCAGCACCGCTGCAACTGGCAGCTGATCGCCGGTGAGCTACAGCATTACGGTGGTGACAGCATTGCCAATAAGCTACGTGGGCACGGCAAGCTGTATCGCACCATTTTGCTGGACGTGGCGAAACGGTTAAAGCTCAAGGCAAACAAAGAGAGCTCTACCTTTGAGATTGAACAGGATCTGCTGGCGCACTTCCTGCGTAACGCCTGGCAGAAGATGGATGCCGATCAGCAGCAGGCGTTTTTGCAGGCGGTTGAGGCTAAAGTCACTGAGCTTGAGGAGCTGCTGCCGTTGCTGCTTAAGGATCCGGCGCTGGCGAAAGGGGTTTCCCATCTACTTGCTAGCCAGCTTACCCGTATTCTGCGTACCCATGCCGCCGTTAGCGTCATCGGTCACGGACTGGTGCGCGGCGCTGGCCTTGGCGGCCCGTTGGGGGCGGCCTTAAACGGTGTGAAAGCGGTAAGCGGCAGTGCCTATCGAGTCACCATTCCCGCCGTACTGCACATTGCCTGTCTGCGACGGATAACCGCCGCGGCACAGGCGTGATCCCCCTGCCGAAAATATATTTCATTTCACCCTGTTCAGATCATAGACAGGGTGATTGCCGCTCATTATGATGCCGCGCCCCGCCACCACTCTCTGCTGGCGGGGCCTTTACTTTCACCATTTTTATGATGATTTTTTGGGGATTTATGGGCGACACTAAGTTGGCTAATCCGGCTCCGCTGGGCTTAATGGGCTTCGGCATGACCACTATTCTGCTTAACCTGCACAATATTGGCATGTTTCCGCTGGATGGCGTTATCCTGGCAATGGGCATCTTCTACGGCGGCATCGCGCAAATTTTTGCCGGGCTGCTGGAATATAAAAAAGGCAATACCTTTGGCTTAACCGCCTTTACCTCTTACGGCTCCTTCTGGCTCACGCTGGTGGCGATCCTGATTATGCCCAAAATGGGTCTGGCGGATGCCGCCAACGCGCATTTCCTCGGCGTCTATCTGGGGATCTGGGGCGTGTTCACCCTGTTTATGTTCTTCGGCACGCTGAAAGGCGCGCGTATGCTGCAGTTCGTGTTCCTGAGCCTGACGGTGCTGTTTGCGCTGCTGTGCGTTGGACACCTGGCGGATAACGAAAGCATCGTGCATGTGGCAGGCTGGATTGGCCTGGTCTGCGGCGCAAGCGCGATCTATCTGGCAATGGGTGAAGTGCTAAACGAGCAGTACGGCCGCACCGTGCTGCCGATTGGCGAAAGGATCTAATCTCTCTGATGCTCCAGCAGCTTACGCAGGAGCATCGTTCATTTTTTCAGGAGAGTACCAGCGCGTCGAGTGCCTCTTCGGATAAGCCGGTCAGCTGTATGATTTGTGCTCGCTCCATCCCTTGGTTCAGCATAGCCAGAGCAATGCGAATCGTGGCCTCCTGACGTCCTTCGCTGCGTCCTTGAAGTACTCCTTTTCCATGGCCTTCCTGCCTCAGTTGTTCTGCAATAGTCATTAGAATACCTTTATGTTGCGGGGCTTTGTTCGCCAGCAAACGAATCAGCGCACCATGATCTACCGTATTTCCAGCCTGAACAAGATAGTTAATGGCAGTCCTGAGCTGCTGTCCGGTAGTGTATCCCTCCAAAAGCAGGGAGACCAAATGCTCATGAAATGCCATGAGATCTCGCGCACGAATATGCTTCTGCAAAAACTCAAGCAGCGCCACTCTGCGATGAGTCAGGATGCTATCGTCGGGAATGACCGTAACATCAACTAAGAGAAATTCTTGGGCGTAGAGCTGTTGTGCCAACGTGGGGTTTTCGAATGCATCCAGCCAGCACATCGAGAAAGGATACGGGCTTACGGCACCGTGGTAGAAAAGAATCGGGATCACCAGCGGTAATTTTTCATTCCCGGCATCCAGATGGCGTTGCATTGCGGCCAGTGCGTAACGCATAAGTCGAAAGGTCATTTGTTTGTCAGGGGTACTTTGGTGCTCCAGCAAAGCATAGACATAGCCTGCGCCATAACGGGTTTGCACTGACCAAAGCACATCGGAATGACGAGCCTGTAAGTTTTCCTCAATAAAACTGCCTGATTCAAGACGTAACGTTTTGAGATCGCAAAGCTTTAATAGGTGCTCGGGAAGATGAATTTCAAGGAAGTCACGCGCAGTTTCAGGATGGGTCAAAAATTGTTTGAACACAGCGTCGTGAGGGGCGGACGGCGAGATCCTTGCCATGTTTTTTCCTTTTACGTTGAGCCTGCCCGGAGTATTCACCTCATTCTGGCGCTTGTCAGAATGAGGTGAGCACCTTGCGAAGAGGCTCGGAAAAAACGCAGCTAGCGGAAAACTATAAGGATGTTTGCTTGAGTTCACCGCGCGGCAAGCTTTCTTGCGAGTTCATATCCTGCCGCAGCCAGATCCCTAATCCTAAGCCCACCAGCGCCAGCGCCAGCACGTACCAGGCGGGGGCCAGCGGTGAGACGCCCATCAGCAGGGTAACCGCAATCGGCGTCAGTCCGCCAAAGATGGCGTAAGAGACGTTGTAGGAGAAGGAGATCCCGGTAAAGCGCACCTCGGCCGGAAACGCCCGCACCATCACGTAGGGCACCGCACCGACGACTCCCACACCCAGCCCCGCCAGGCCATAGAGCAGAGAGAGATGCTCCGGGTGCGTACCGGCAAAGTGATAGAAGATGCCGCTGGTGCAGGCCAGCAGAATGCTGCCCACGATAAAGGTTCTGCTCGCCCCAAAGCGATCCGCTGCCAGCCCGGCCAGCAGGCAGCCAATACAGAGCATTATGGTCGCCACGCTGTTGGCCTGCAGGGTCAGGGCCGGAGCAAGTCCATACTGCTTTTGCAGCCACACCGGCGACATCAGGATCACCACCACGATGCAGGCGGAGAGCAGCCAGGTGAGCAGCATTGAGATCGCCACCGCCTTTTTATGCTTCACCACCACCGCCTTCACCGGCAGCTCCTGGGCCAGGGCCTTACGCTGCTGCATCTCAAGGAAGATCGGCGTCTCCTGCAGCCAGCGGCGCAGGTACATCGCCACCAGGCCAAACGCACCGCCGAGCAGGAACGGAATACGCCAGCCAAATTCGTGCAGCATCTCCGGCGTCATGGTGCGGTTCACCACCGTGGCGACCACCGATCCCAGTAGGATGCCCACGGTCAGTCCCGCCGTCAGGGTACCGCAGGCGATACCGATCCGGCGGGCAGGCACGTGCTCAGCAACAAAGACCCATGCGCCCGGCACCTCGCCGCCAATCGCTGCGCCCTGTAAAAGACGCATCAGCAGCAGAAGCAGCGGCGCGGCAATGCCGATAGAGGCGTAGGTGGGCAGCAGGCCAATCGCCAGGGTGGGCACCGCCATCAGCAGAATGCTCAGGGTAAACATCTTCTTACGCCCGACCAGATCGCCAAAGTGCGCCATGATTATGCCGCCCAGCGGCCGCGCCAGATAGCCTGCGGCAAAGATACCGAAGGTCTGAACCTGACGCAGCCACTCGGGAATATCCGCCGGGAAGAATAGCGCGCCGACGACGGCAGCAAAGAAGACGAAAATGATGAAATCGTAAAACTCCAGCGCGCCGCCAAGGGCAGCGAGCGAGAGCGTTTTATAATCCTGGCGATTCAGTGGGCGGGCGTTTTCAGACATAGCGAACCCTGTGCAAAGAGGGGTGGATGATTTTATTATTTACGGCATATGTAAACTTAAAATTACTATACCGTAAAAAAATCAGCACGCCACTCTTTCCCTCTCCTATTGCAGAGCTTATGCCAGAAAAGCCGCTTATTTAGGAGATTGTTTCGCGTCGAGCACTCTTAGGCCGAAAAGCTGCTACCACCTCGGGATGGGTTTCCACATAGGGCCCCTCCAGAAGCTGTAAACAATAAGGTACACTGGCAAAGATACCTGGCACAACGACTTTCCCGTCAGGCTCTTTAACGCCTTCCAGCGTCTCCTGGATCGATTTCGGCTGGCCGGGAAGATTGAGGATCAGCGCCTGCTTGCGGATCACGCCCACCTGACGCGACAGGATCGCGGTAGGGACAAAGTGGAGACTGATCTGCCGCATCTGTTCGCCAAAGCCGGGCATCTGGCGATCGGCAACGGCCAGCGTCGCATCGGGCGTTACGTCGCGGCGCGCGGGGCCCGTGCCGCCGGTGGTCAGGACCAGGTGGCAGCTCATCTCATCCACCAGCTCGCACAGCGTCTGCTCGATGATCGCCTGCTCGTCCGGAATAAGACGGGTTTCAATCGTAAAGGGGGTGGCGAGGGCGGAGGCCAGCCAGGCTTCGAGGGCAGGAATACCCTTATCCTGATAGACCCCGTTAGAAGCGCGGTCAGAGACAGAGACTAAGCCGATGCGTAACGTATTCATAGTATTTCCGTTCAAACAATATCGATACGGGAATGATACACGCAGAGGGGAACAACAGACAGGATCGAAAAGCAGGAGCGTGACCGGAGACCCGGCCACGCAGCAGGATTACAGCAGATCGCCGATCATGGTTTCCAGTTTACCCTGGTCCACGGCAAACTTGCGGATACCGTCCGCCAGTTTGTCTACCGCCATCGGATCCTGGTTGTGTTCCCACAGGAACTCGGCTTCGGTGATGCGTTCCGGACGCGCTTTCACTTCACCGCTGAAGGAGAGCTTACGCTCAATCGTACCTTCGCTCTCTGCCAGCTCTTTCAGCAGCGCAGGGGCGATGGTCAGACGGTCACAGCCTGCCAGCTCAATGATTTCGCCAACGTTACGGAAGCTTGCGCCCATGACCACGGTCTCATAGCCGTGCTGCTTGTAGTATTCGTAGATTTCGGTAACGGAGACCACGCCCGGATCTTCTGCCGGAGCGTACTCTTTCTTGTCGGTATTGGATTTGTACCAGTCAAGAATACGGCCTACGAACGGCGAAATCAGGAACACGCCCGCTTCAGCACAGGCACGCGCCTGAGCGAAGGAGAACAGCAGGGTCAGGTTACAGTTGATGCCCTCTTTCTCCAGCTGCTCAGCGGCACGAATGCCCTGCCAGGTGGAGGCCAGCTTGATCAGGATGCGATCGTTGCTGATGCCCGCGTCGTTGTAGAGCTTGATCAGACGCTTGGCTTTGGCAATGGAGCCTTCGGTGTCATAGGAGAGACGCGCGTCTACTTCAGTAGAGATACGGCCCGGCACCAGTTTCAGGATCTCCAGACCGATGTTCACGGCCAGCTTGTCAGAGGCGTCAACGATCTGCTGCGCGCGGTCGCTGCTCTGGTTTTTCGCCCAGCTTACGGCATCGTCAATCAGCTTGCGGTATTCAGGGATCTGGGCTGCGTTAAGGATCAGAGAAGGGTTGGTTGTAGCATCCTGCGGCTGATACAGCTTCATTGCCGCGATATCTCCGGTGTCGGCCACCACGGTGGTGAACTGACGCAGGGAGGTCAATTTATCCGTCATAATCGTGTTTCTCTTTAAACAGCTTGTTAGGGGGATGTAACCGGTCTTCCCTGATGATATCACGCCGCACTGTCAGCGCAACCGCAGACAGTGCCCTATCCTGGAGTATGGTAGACTCAATCAACGACGCGTTGCGCCGCCGCAAATTGGCAGCGTTTACACTGGCCGATCGGCATGAACAAGAGGAATGTGAATGCCAGACTTTTTCCTGTTTATCAACGAAATACTCTGGGACTCGGTGATGATCTATCTGCTTATCGGAGCAGGGATCTGGTTTACCGTGCGCAGTGGATTTATTCAGTTCCGCTACCTGCGCCACGTCGGCAAGAGTCTGAAAAATAGCGTGACGCCCCAGCCGGGCGGACTGACCTCATTTCAGGCGCTCTGCACCAGCCTCGCGGCGCGCGCTGGCAACGGCAACCTGATGGGCGTGGCGCTGGCTATTTCCGCCGGTGGACCGGGCGCGGTGTTCTGGATGTGGGTCTCTGCGCTGATCGGGATGGCAACTACCTTTGCCGAATGTGCGCTGGCGCAACTCTATAAAGATCGTGACGAACATAACCAGTTTCGCGGCGGCCCCGCCTGGTACATTACCCGTGGCCTGGGCATGCGCTGGTTGGGCATTATATTCGCCCTCTTTCTGCTGGTTTATGGGCTGATTTTCAATACCGTCCAGTCCAACACGGTGGCCCACGCCCTGCGCTACGCCTGGGAGATACCCGAGCTGCTCAGCGGTGTGCTTTTAGCTGCCGCCGCGCTGCTGGCGATACGGCTCGGCATTCGCGGTGTCGCCCGCATCATGCAGTGGCTGGTCCCGGCTATGATTCTCGTGTGGGTGCTTGCCAGCCTGATGATCGGTGCCTGGCATGTTGATCAGTTGCCCGGCATCATCAACGCTATCTTCCGCGGCGCCTTCGGCTGGCACGAAGCTGCGGCAGGCGCGCTCGGCTATACCGTCAGCCAGGCCCTGACCAGCGGCTTTCAGCGTGGCATCCTGTCGAACGAAGCGGGAATGGGCACTACGCCTAACGCTGCGGCCGCAGCGGCATCCTGGCCTCCCCATCCGGCCGCGCAGGGGATCGTGCAGATGATCGGCGTCTTTACCGATACCCTTATCGTCTGTACCGCCAGCGCGCTCATTGTCCTGCTGGCTAACGAGTCAGCAGCGGACACGCCCCTTAATGGCATTGAGCTGGTGCAGCAGGCGATGGTCTCTCTGACCGGCAGCTGGGCCGCCGGGTTCGTCGCGGTCATTACCGCCCTGTTTGCCTTTACCACCATCGTGGTGAACTACATCTATGCCGAAAATAACCTGATATTTTTGCGCCTGCACAGCAAGCGCAACCTCTGGCTGATGCGCGGCGGCACGCTGCTGATGGTGATAACTGGATCGCTGCTGAGCCTGCCGATGGTCTGGCAGATGGCGGACGTGATGATGGCGCTAATAGCGATTGTTAACCTCAGCGCCATCCTGCTGCTGTCGCCGGTGGTACGGATTATTGCCAATGACTACCTGCGCCAGCGCAGGCTGGGCATACGGCCTGTGTTTAATCCCCAGCGCTACCCGGAGATCCAGCGCCAGCTGGCTCCCGGCGCGTGGGACAATCTGCCGGACCGCTAGGCGAGCAATCGCAACTATCGATCAACGCAGGCGCTTTTTTTGCTAAAGTCCGTTTTTTGCGCCAGTCTGCGCATATTTCCCTGAGGAGTGGACATGCTGATTCTGATCTCGCCGGCCAAGACGCTGGATTACCAAAGCCCGCTGGCCACCCAGCGCTATACGCAGCCGGTGCTGCTGGATCACGCCCAACAGCTGATTGACGTTGCCCGCCAGCTCTCCGCACCGCAAATCAAGGCTCTAATGGGCATCAGCGATAAGCTGGCCGATCTCAACGCCACCCGTTTTCACGACTGGCAGCCGGACTTCACTCCCGACAACGCCCGTCAGGCTATCCTCGCCTTTAAGGGCGATGTCTATGCCGGTATGCAGGCCGAGACCTTCAGCGACGACGATTTTACCTTTGCCCAGCAGCATCTGCGGATGCTTTCAGGCCTCTACGGCGTGCTGCGCCCGCTCGATCTGATGCAGCCCTACCGTCTGGAGATGGGCATTCGCCTGCAGAACCCGAAAGGGAGCGACCTGTATCAGTTCTGGGGAGAGACCATCACCCACACGCTCAACGAGGCGCTGGCGGCGCAGGGTGATAACATTATCGTTAATCTGGCGTCGGATGAGTACTTCCGGGCGGTGAAGCCGAAACAGCTTGCTGGCGAGATCGTAAAACCGGTCTTCCTCGATGAGAAAAACGGTGTCTTTAAGGTAATTAGCTTCTATGCCAAGAAAGCGCGCGGGCTGATGAGCCGCTACATCATTGAAAACCGCCTGACGATGCCGGAGCAGCTCAAGGCGTTTGACGTGGATGGCTACGTCTTTGATGAAGAGATGTCGAAAAAGAACGAGCTGGTCTTTAAGCGTAGCGAACGTTAAAAGCCGCGCCGCGAGCGCCAGGTGGCCCGCGACGCGGCCGTGATTAGTGGTGATGACGGTCCGGGCCGTGGCCGCGATGATGGCCGTTGTCGTGATGATCAAAGTCACGACGGTCCGGCCCATGCGGCTGCCAGCGGTTTTCGCGCCACTCGTAATGTTTTTTCCAGTAGCCGTGGTCACGCCAGTGACCGCCGTCCCAGTAGTTGCCGCTGTTATCGCGATCGCCAATCTGCAGTTTCACCGACGGCAGCAGGGTGAGTTCGGCCGCCTGGGCCGCCATTGGGGCAACCACCAGCATAGAGAGGGCGAGGATCAGAGGTTTTAAAATAGGCTTCAACATGGGTAACTCCTTACTTCTTTTTTGGCCCGTTACGGGCTGATGTAAAGAGATTACGCAATCTGTTACCGCGTTGTTATTCTCTGCAATCCTAATCTGCAAGTGACCGCATTTATTGGGAATTTCTACTTTTTCTCTGCCATATTCCTGCACATTTTCTTCATATTTGGGCGTAAAAAAAGCCCGGTGGCGACGATGCCTTACCGGGCCTACAGAGACAACAACAATCTTTACGCTTTTTGCATTATCAGCGCGCGCAGGGCGACAAAATCAGCAGGCAGGCTGTGGGAGAGCAGCGGCAGCTCGGCGCGCTCAGCCAGCGCGGCAGGCAGATCCAGCGTATCGCCAAGGATCGCCTCGACGCTCTCTTTGAATTTCGCCGGATGCGCGGTGCCGAGGAACAGGCCGTACTCGCCCGGGTGCAGCTGGTCGCGCAGGGCGCGGTAGGCCACCGCCGCATGCGGCTCGGAGAGATACCCCTTCTCTTTCAGCTCCAGCATGGTGGCTTTGGTCACCTCGTCGTCGATGGCAGCATAACCCAGCTCGTTCAGACGCCAGATCTTACGACGGAACAGCTCCTCCACGCGCGGCCAGTTGTTCGGCTGGCTGACGTCCATGGCGTTGGAGAGCGTCGCCTGGGTCACATTCGGGCTCCACTCCCCTGCTTTCAGGAAGCGCGGCACGGTGTCGTTGGCGTTAGTGGCAGCAATAAAGCGCTTCACCGGCAGCCCCAGCGATTTCGCCAGCAGGCCAGCGGTGAGATCGCCGAAGTTTCCGCTCGGTACAGAGATCACCAGCTGGTTGCGCGCTTCCTGCGGCAGCTGCGCCACCGCTTCGAAGTAGTAGCAGATTTGCGCCAGCAGGCGGCTGATGTTGATGGAGTTTGCCGAGTTCAGCCCCAGGGCCTGCTTCAGCTCTTCATCGTCAAAGGCCTGCTTGACCAGCGCCTGGCAGGCGTCAAAGTCGCCGTCGATCGCTACCGTCTCGATATTGCCCCCCAGCGTACAGAAGAGTTTCTCCTGCAGCGGGCTGATTTTGCCCTGCGGGTAGAGGATCACCACGCGGACGTTTTTCAGGCCATAGAAGGCGTGCGCCACGGCCGCGCCGGTATCGCCGGAGGTCGCGGTCAGGATGGTGACTGGCTTGTCGCCGCTGATGTGGGTCAACATCTGCGCCATAAAGCGGCCGCCAAAATCTTTAAACGCCAGCGTCGGACCGTGGAACAGCTCCAGGCAGCCGATATCTTCTTCCACCTTGCTTACCGGGGCGGGGAAGGTAAAGGCCGCACGCACGCGCTCCTCCAGCAGCTCCTGCGGGATCTCATCGCCAATAAAGGCGGCAAGGATCTTTGCGCTACGGCTAACGAAATCCTGCTCCAGCATCTCGTCGATTTCGGTCAGGTTGAACTCGGGCAGATCGTGAGGGAAGAACAGCCCCTGCTGTTTACCCAGCCCCTGCGTTACCGCCTGGGCAAAGGAGACCTGCTCGTTATGATCTTTAAGGTTGTAGAGTTTCATTAATTATCCCAGTACGCGTGCGCCCGCTGTATCCAGCCGGCAAATATGAACGAAGCCTTCCTGATTCTGCAGATAGTATTTACTCAACCAGTCTGCGACGCGCTGCGCGGTGTCCGGCCTGTCGCAGAGCGCGAACAGCGTCGGCCCCGATCCGGAGATACCGCTCGCCAGCGCGCCAATCTCTGCCACCGCCTGACGTGCCTCTTTAAAGCCCGGCAGCAGGCGGGCACGGTATGGCTCGGCAATCACATCTTTCATCAGCTTCGCGGCCAGCTGCGGCTGGCGAGAGTAGCAGGCGTGAATAAACCCGGCCAGATGCCGCCCGTGGGCAATGCAGTCCTGACGGCGATACTGTGCGGGTAAAATCGCCCGTGCCTCTGCCGTGGAGACCTTGATCCCCGGATAGGCCAGCACCCATAGCCACTCATCAAAGCCTGGCACCTGCTGGCTGATAATGCCGTTCTCTTCGATCATCAGCTGCATGCCGCCGAGGAAACAGGGGGCTACGTTATCGTAATGAATGCTGCCGGAGATGCGGCCCTCCAGCTCGCCCATTAGCGCCAACAGGCGCGTATCGTTCAGCGGCTTGCCGCAGTGCTCGTTCATCGCCATCAGCGCGGCAACCACGGAGCAGGCGCTGGAGCCGAGACCCGAGCCAATCGGCATATTTTTTTCCAGCGTCATGGTCACCGGAATGGTTTTATTCAGCTCCTGGCAAAAACGCTCCCAGCACTGATAGACAATATTTTCCCGCGGCTCCGGGGGCAGCTTATCCGCAAAGCGCCCCAAATTAATCAGGCTAAAACGGTCGGCCGCCTCCACCGTGACGACGTCGCCCAACAGAGAGCCATCCACCGGCGTTACCGCCGCCCCAAGCACGTCGAAGCCAACGCTCATATTGGCGCTGGAGGCCGGGGCATACACTTTCACCATGTTAAACTCCTAACTTCCATGAGAGGGTGCGCAGCAGATCGGCAAAAACGCCTGCCGCCGTCACATCGTTGCCCGCACCGTAACCGCGCAGCACCAGCGGCAGCGGTTGATAGTAGTGGCTGTAGAACGCCAGCGCGTTCTCACCGTTTTTCACTTTATAGAGCGGATCGTTGCCGTCTACCTCGGCGATCTTCACCCGGCAGACGCCATCCTCTTCGATATTCCCCACGTAGCGCAACACTTTGCCCTCATCGCGCGCTTTCGCTACCCGAGCGGCAAAGGCATCGTCAAGCTGCGGCAGGCGGGCCATAAAGCTGTTTACGTCGCCGCTGTCGTCAAAGCCTGCCGGCAGCACCGGCTCGATAACGATATCCGTCAGCTCCAGCTCACGCCCCGTCTCGCGGGCGAGGATCAGCAGCTTGCGCGCTACGTCCATGCCGGAGAGATCGTCCCGCGGATCCGGCTCGGTATAGCCCAGATCCCGTGCGATCCCGGTCGCTTCCGAAAGGCTCATGCCTTCGTCCAGCTTACCGAAAATAAAGGATAACGATCCGGAAAGGATCCCGGAAAAACGCTGCAGTTCATCGCCCGCGTTAAGCAGGTTCTGCAGGTTTTCAATCACCGGCAGCCCTGCCCCAACGTTGGTGTCGTAGAGGAACTTGCGGCGCGATCCGGCGGCGGCGTGGCGCAGCTGGTGGTAGTAGGCCATCGATGAGGTGTTGGCTTTCTTGTTCGGCGTGACCACGTGGAAGCCTTCGCGCAGGAAGTCGGCGTACTGATCGGCCACCGCCTGGTTGGAGGTACAGTCCACGATCACCGGGTTGAGCAGATGATACTCTTTGACCAGGCGGATCAGCCTGCCCAGGTTGAACGGCTCTTTCGCCTCCGCCAGCTCCGCCTGCCAGTTATCCAGGTTGAGGCCGTGCACGTTAGTCAGCAGCGCCTTTGAATTGGCTACGCCGCAGACCCGCAGATCGATATGCTTGCCCTTCAGCCAGCTCTGCTGACGCTTGAGCTGCTCCAGCAGCGCGCCGCCGACGCCGCCGACGCCAATCACGAACACCTCAATCACCTGGTCGGTATTGAACAGCATCTGATGGGTGACGCGCACGCCGGTGGTGGCGTCGTCGTTGCTAACCACCACCGAGATGGAGCGTTCGGACGAGCCCTGAGCAATGGCCACGATGTTGATATTGGCGCGGGCCAGCGCGGCGAAGAATTTAGCCGAGATGCCGCGCAGAGTACGCATGCCGTCGCCGACCACCGAGATAATCGCCAGTCGCTCCATGACCGCCAGCGGCTCCAGCAGACCCTCTTTCAGCTCAAGGTAGAACTCATCCCCCAGCGTCCGGCGCGCACGGGCGCAGTCGGCCTGCGGCACGCAGAAGCTGATACTGTACTCGGACGAGGACTGGGTGATCAGCACCACCGAGATCCCGGCCCGTGACATAGTGGCAAACACCCGCGCCGCCATTCCGACCATGCCTTTCATACCGGGGCCGGAGACGCTGAACATCGCCATGTTATTGAGATTAGAAATCCCCTTCACCGGCAGGCCGTCGTCGTCAGAGGTCGGCCCGATCAACGTACCGGGTGCCTGCGGATTACCGGTATTTTTAATCAGGCAAGGGATCTGGAACTGGGCGATAGGGGTAATGGTGCGTGGGTGCAGCACCTTCGCGCCGAAGTAGGAGAGTTCCATCGCCTCCTGGTAAGACATAGACTTCAGCAGTCGGGCATCGGGCACCTGACGCGGGTCGCAGGTGTAGACCCCGTCAACGTCGGTCCAGATTTCACAGCAGTCGGCACGCAGGCAGGCGGCCAGCACAGCAGCAGAGTAGTCGGAGCCGTTGCGCCCCAGCACCACCAGCTCGCCCTTCTCATTGCCCGCGGTGAAGCCAGCCATCAGGATCATATGGTCTGCGGGGATCTGGCTGGCGGCGATGCGGCGGGTGGATTCGGCGATATCCACGGTAGATTCGAGGTAGTGGCCCACGGCGAGCAGTTTCTCTACCGGATCGATCACCGAGACCTTATGTCCCCTGGCTTCCAGCAGCCCAGCCATAATCGCGATGGAGAGCTTCTCCCCCCGGCAGATAATGGCGGCGTTGATGCTGTCCGGGCACTGGCCCAGCAGGGCGATGCCATGGAGAACATGTTTGATTTGCGCGAACTCATGCTCAACCTGCTGTTTCAGCCGGGCAAGGGGGAAACCGGGCTGAACCTCGGCCAGGCCTGCAAGCAGGTCGGCAAAAATGTGCTCTGCGTCGCTGATGTTGGGTACGGCATCCTGGCCCCCGATGGTTTTCTCAATCATCGCCACCAGGTGATTGGTAATTTTGGCCGGGGCAGACAGCACGGTTGCAACCTGCCCCTGCCTGGCATTGCTCTCCAGAATCTCGGCAACACGCAGAAAACGTTCTGCATTTGCCACTGACGTACCGCCGAACTTCAACACTCGCATGGTATTACCCCTTGATTTTTGCTCGAAAAAAAAGCCCGCACTGTTCAGGTGCGGGCTTTTTTCTGTGTTTCCTGTACGCGTCAGCCCGCACCGTTACCTGTGGTAATGGTGGTGGTAATAATTGTCAGCGTGCTGATGCGATTCATGGATGTTGTGTGCTCTGTCATTTTTATCTGTCTGTCTTGTATAGCTATACGGTTAAAGGATATCCCTGCCTGAGTCAATGAATTTCTGCTTTTTACCCTTTTCATCCTCTGCGCAGGTCGCGCTGCGCTGACCGCACTTTCCTCCGCACTCTCACCGGAGGAAAAAGCGATATCAGCATCTTTTACCATAACAAAAAGCGATGACAGCGTTTTACTCTGCGAGTTTTTTTTCGATATCGTGCAACAAACGGTGCAGCATAGCAGTGTCGCGCTGCGCAAACAGACCCAGCCGCTGCTCCAGCCAGTCGGCTAGTTTGACGTCATCCGCCACGCCCAGCGTCCCCAGCAGCGATCGCGCCCGCAGACGCAGCGCCTTAAGCTGCTCTTCACTCTGGACCACAACCGGTTCGTTGCGCTGTTGCATTAACGATGCTAACTGGTAACAGTAGACCATCACGGCCTGTCCAAGATTCAGCGACGGGTAATCGGCAACCATGGGTACGCCGGTGAGAACATCAGCCAGGGCTAACTCCTCATTGGTTAAACCTGAATCTTCCCGGCCAAATACCAGCGCGGCGCGCTCCATCCACTGGCTCTTCTCCTGCATTAGCGGCAGCAGTTCAGCAGGCGTGGCGTAGTAGTTGAACTTTGCCCGGCTGCGGGCGGTGGTAGCCACCGTAAAATCGATATCGGCCAGGGCATCGGCGAGCGTGGGGAAAAACCTTGCGTTATCAATAATATCGCCGGATCCGTGAGCTACCCAGCGCGCCCCCTCCTGCCGGTGGGCTTCGCTGTCAACAATGCGCAGATCGCTAAAGCCCATGGTCTTCATGGCCCGGGCCGCCGCGCCAACGTTTTCAGGCCTGGCGGGTGAAACGAGTACTATTGATACATGCATGGGTTACTCTCTGGTGTGCCCGATGGCGGGCTAAAAAGGCAATCAACATCAAGTTATTACGCATCACAAATTTACAAAAACGTAACATGAATCACTGAATTTGCATCAGGAAATGCTTAAAAATTACTACACTGTTTACTGGGGTAATTAGCAGCCAGTATGTTAACAGAACAGGATTATCCCTATGTTACGCATGATAATCTGCCTGAAGAGCGCTATTCAGCGGTGGATTCAGCAAATTCATTAATTAACGCCTGTAACTATCTGTTTATTGAAAAGATGTTATAAACGCTAGTAATAAGATGCGATGATTTCATCAAACTGTTAACGTGCTACAATTGAACTTGATATATGTCAACCAACCGTAGTTTTATTGGGTGTCCGGTGCGTCTTAACCTGTTATGTTGCTGTTAAAATGGGTAGGATGACAACCGTTTTTGACACTGTCGGGTCCAAAGGGAGTGTGTGCCCACGACCAAGCTAATGATGTTGTTGACGTTGATGGAAAGTGCATCAAGAACGCCATTACGTACTTTAGTCATGTTACGCCGTTCATGTTAATTTGCGACATGCATCAGGCAGGTCAGGGACTTTTGTACTTCCTGTTTCGATTTAGTTGGCAATTTAGGTAGCAAACATGCAGACCCCGCACATTCTTATTGTTGAAGACGAGTTGGTAACACGCAACACGTTGAAGAGCATTTTCGAAGCAGAAGGATACGATGTCTTTGAAGCGACTGATGGCGCTGAAATGCATCAGATTCTTTCTGATAACGATATCAACCTGGTGATCATGGATATCAACCTGCCGGGCAAAAATGGCCTGCTGCTGGCGCGTGAACTGCGCGAACAGGCAGACGTCGCCCTGATGTTCCTGACAGGCCGTGATAACGAAGTCGATAAGATCCTCGGCCTCGAGATTGGCGCGGATGATTACATCACCAAACCGTTTAACCCACGCGAGCTGACCATCCGCGCGCGCAACCTCCTCTCCCGTACCATGAACCTGGGCACGGTGAGCGAAGAGCGCCGCAACGTCGACAGCTATAAATTCAACGGCTGGGAGTTGGATATCAACAGCCGCTCGTTGATTAGCCCGAACGGTGAGCAGTACAAGCTGCCGCGCAGCGAGTTTCGCGCCATGCTGCACTTCTGCGAAAACCCGGGCAAGATCCAGACCCGTGCCGATCTGCTGAAGAAGATGACCGGTCGCGAGCTGAAGCCGCACGATCGTACCGTTGACGTGACTATCCGCCGCATTCGTAAACACTTCGAATCAACGCCGGATACGCCGGAGATCATCGCCACCATTCACGGCGAAGGCTACCGCTTCTGCGGCGATCTGCAGGAGTAAGGCTTAGTCACTGTAATGCCGGGCGGCACTGCGTTTGCCCGGCCTACGGTCACACATTAATGCCACGGCATAATCGGCACGGCGCTTAATGCGTTCTTCGGCGACCCTTCTACGACCTTATCGGAGTAGGCAAGGTAGGCCAGCGTATTGCGCTTCGCGTCATAGAAACGTACCACCTGGAGCTTCTTGAAGACCAGCGAGGTACGTTTCTGGAATACCACGTCTCCCTGCGCTTTACCGCTCTTCACCTTCTCACTCAGCTCAATCGGCCCTACCTGCTGACAGGAGATCGCTGCGTCGGAGGTGTCCTCTGCCAGCCCTAACCCACCCTTGATACCGCCGGTTTTCGCCCGGCTGATATAGCATGTCACGTTTTTAACATCGGGATCGTCAAAGGCTTCAACCACAATTTTATGATCCGGTCCGAAGACTTTAAAGACCGTATCCACTGACCCAATCTCTTCAGCCTGCGCGGCCTGGCCTACGAGGCCCAGCGCCAAAAGTATTGCTAAGCACTTGTATTTCATATTGTTACCATATCTGAATATTACGTTATGTTACTATTTTGCCAGCTAAAATAAATACTTATAATTCAATCAATTAAATTTTCTTTCAGCAATACCCACGAAAACCGCACGCTTACTCAAAAAAAACACTGAATGCTAAAATAGCAGGGAATGATATTATTCGCATAACCCTGCTATCGGGTACGACTGTTTTAAGGATGAGGACACTGTATGGATCAGGCTGGGATTATTCGCGATCTACTTGACTGGCTGGAAGATCACCTGCATCAACCGCTGGCCCTGAGTGATGTGGCGATCAAAGCAGGGTACTCCAAGTGGCATCTGCAAAGAATGTTTAAGGATGTCACCGGTCTGGCCATTGGGGCCTATATTCGCGCACGTCGACTCTCAAAGTCTGCCGTAGCACTGCGCCTGACCGCCCGTCCGATCCTCGATATTGCGCTCCAGTATCGTTTTGACTCTCAACAGACCTTTACCCGCGCATTCAAGAAACAGTTTGGCGTGACGCCTGCATTTTATCGCCGCTCTCCTGACTGGAACGCGTCGGGCATTCGCCCGCCGCTGCATTTGGGTGAATTCACCCTGCCAAAACATGAATTTGTTACCCTGCCGGAAACGCCGCTGATGGGGATCACCCAGAGCTACAGCTGCTCGCTGGAAGAGATCTCCGTCTTCCGGCATGAGATGCGGATCCAGTTCTGGCGTGCGTTTTTAGGCAGCTCGCCTACCCTTCCCGCTGAGCTATACGGTTTACATGAACCGCGTCCTAGCCTGGAGAAGGATGACGAGCAGGAGGTGCTCTACACCACAGCCGTTACCCCCGAGATGGCCAACGGCCATCTGCAAGGTGCTTTTCCTCTGGTGTTGCAGAGCGGAGAGTACGTGATGTTTACCTATGAAGGACCAGGCACCGGACTCCAGCAGTTTATCTTAACGGTCTACGGCACCTGTATGCCGATGCTCAACCTCACCCGCCGCAAAGGGCTGGATATCGAACGTTTCTTCCCACGTGACGAGGCCAGGAACCAGACGCCGCCGCTGTATATTCGCTGCGAATATCTGATCCCTGTCCGGCGTTAACGTTGTAGTTCGTCCAGCGCGGGCGCATCAAGGTGCGAAACGTCACCCGCTGTCTCTACCACCCAGCCTGAGGCTAACCACGGGCTCTGCTGGTAATCAATACGTGAGATAGAGCAGTTGCGCAAACGCAGACGACGCTCTGCCCAGGCTGGCAGGCCAAGGATAGTGCTGACCAGACAGCCCAGCGCCATACCGTGACTAACCAGCAGCGGGCGGCTGCCTTCCGGCAGTTCCAGGCAGGTGGCCAGCACCGCATGCATACGCTCGCTCAGCTCCTGCATCGACTCCCCGTCGGGAATGCGGCCATCGGACGTGCCGTTGACCAGCTGGCGACGCCACTGCTCCTCTTCCTCGGTCAGCGAATCGATAGGGCGCTGTTCCAGCACGCCCATATCCAGCTCGCGCAGGCGGGCATCCAGCGAAATCTCACACCCGCAGTAGTCGGCAATGATCTCCGCCGTGCGCTGCGTGCGCCCCAGATCGCTGGCGATAACGTGGGTGATCCCCAGCGCTTTCGCGCGCTCGGCCACCTGCTGTGCCTGCTGCTCCCCTTTGGCCGTCAGCGGACTGTCTGACTGGCCCTGAATACGACGCTCGGCGTTCCACTGCGTTTCACCGTGGCGAACAAGGTATACCTGTAACATGCTTTTTATCCGTTATACTGCGATGAAAAATTTTTATATGAGTTGGTTAGATTATGCACCATGTTGTCTCAGCTACCACTAATCCCGCCAAAATTAAGGCTATTCTGCACGCATTCAACGAGATTTTCGGCGAAGGATCCTGCCATATCGAGTCCGTGGCCGTCGAGAGCGGCGTACCGGAGCAGCCGCTTGGCAGCACAGAAACGCGGGCTGGCGCACGTAATCGCGTGGAGAATGCCCGTCAGGCGCGTCCCGACGCCGACTTCTGGGTGGCTATTGAAGCAGGGATAGATGAGGACAGTACCTTTAGCTGGGTGGTGATTGAGAGCCGGGCGCAGCGCGGCGAAGCGCGTTCCGCTACCCTGCCGCTGCCAGCGGCAATACTGAGCCGCGTGCGTGCCGGAGAGGCGCTCGGGCCGGTGATGTCAGAGGTCACCGGCATCGATGAGATTGGACGTAAAGAGGGGGCGATCGGCGTCTTTACCCACGGCGTGCTGACGCGGAGCAGCGTCTACCATCAGGCGGTGATCCTGGCCCTCAGCCCGTTTCACCATGCGGCGTACCGCTAGCCTTTCAGCAGCGCCTTCTCCAGCCACAGACGCAGTTCTGGCGGGGCGGCTTTCAGGCTGTTAGAGCCGCGGGTAATGGTGGCGATGCCGGTGCCCAGCTCGTTTTTAAGCTCCCGCTGGCTCATTTCACCGCGCAGAAGCTCCTCAATAATACGTACCCGCGTGCCCAGCGCTTCGCGCTCGTCGGGGGTCAGCATCAGATTAAGCAGCGGCAGGTGCAGATCCTGGTCGTAGGCGTGCTGGAGCAGTTCGACGAAGCGCAACCACTCCTGATGACGCTGTTCGGCTACTTCTGCTGAATAAGGGGATTGCTGGGTCATGTTAGGCTGCCATACTCGTTGACGAGTACAACAGCATAACACAAACCGCCGGATCAGTAACGGCGGCCCCACTCCGTGGCGGTCAGCAGAGTCGGTTTCCCACCCAGGAAGTAGCGGTAATAGGCATCATAGGCCAGCACGTTTTTCACGTAGCCCCGCGTCTCCGAGAAGGGAATGCTCTCCACAAACGCCACCGCGTCAATGCGTCCGGCGCTGTTGCCAAGCCAGGTCCGCACTCGCCCAGGCCCGGCGTTATAGGCTGCCGACGCAAAGATGCGGTTATTGCCGAACTGGTTATAGACGTATTGCAGATAGCTGGTGCCGATATCGATATTGGTTTGCGGATCCAGCAGCTGGGCAGGATCGCTGTAGCCTGGAATATTGAACATCTGCACCGTATGCGTTGCCGTACCCGGCATCACCTGCATCAGACCGCTTGCCCCAACCGGTGAGCGCGCCTTTGGATTCCAGGCGCTCTCCTGGCGGGCAATCGCCATCGCATAGCTCTGGGGAATATCCTTGCCGCTGGTATAGCGTTCAAAGAGATCGCGCCAGGCCAGCGGGAAACGCTCCTGCAGCTGATCCCACAGCTTGCCGGCGATGGTCGCCTGCACGCCCAGATCCCACCACTGACGATCGTAGGCGTAGCGCGCCAGCTGAGCCTGCTGTTGCGGCGTGCGGCTGCTGACCAGGTTGGCCCACTCGCTGCGTGCGGTGTTGTCGAGGCCCCAGAACATAAGCTCCCGCACCCGCGCCATCTCTGGACTCTGCACCAGCTGCGGATCCGGCTCGCCCGACGCCTTGTCGATCTTCAGTTGATACTCTTCGCCAAGGCGCTGCGCGGCAACCATAGGATAGAAGCCGCGCTTCTGCATCAGATCGTGCAGGATGGTATTGCCTTCCTCTTCACGGCCACGCTCCAGCAGCAGATCCGCCTGCCAGTAACGCCACTCCTCTTTCTCTTTCACTTCCATCGGCAGGCGGGCCAGCCAGGTATTGAGTCCCTGACGATCGCCTGTGCCTAACGCCAGGCGTACCCGGCGCTCTACCAGCGACGTTGACTGGGAGCGCATAATGGCGTCATCGCGCCAGCGCGCCTGCTCCTCGGTGACGTCGTTGCCCATCAGCCGCCAGACGACAATCTCCCGCAGCGCCTGGGTCTGCTCCTCGTTAAGCTGCTGCGCCGAAGCCAGCGATGGGATCATCAGGCGCGCGTTTTCCACGTCCTGACGGGTGACGCTCTCAAACGCCTCCTGGGCCATCTGCCGGGTAAAGTCAGTCGCGCCGGTGGTGCGAGCGAAGGTCAGCACGCTGTTGGGATCGTTTGCCAGATCGACAATGGCGCTGGAGATGGTCTGGTATTCGCTGGGCATCTGGTTCGCCAGCAGGAGAACGAGGCGGGTATTGCCCGCCTTCATCGCCAGCCGAATGCGTTCCAGGAAGGCCAGCGGATCCTGCTTGCCAGAGGCGCGCCACGCCCCAAACAGCCTGTCGCAGGCATTGGGCTGGCTCTTTCCGGTCAGCCACAGCGTTTTTGCCCCCTCCCACGCCGCGTCAGGCTGGGCGGTGTTCCATTTGGCATAGTAGTAGTTGCACTGCGCTTCGGTCGTTGCCGGTTTGTCCGGGCTAAACGCCAGCAGGCCGCGCCAGTCCTCACGGCGTGCCAGCTCGTTCACAAAGCGCGACTTCAGGTTGCGGGCGGGGGGCAGCGTCGGATTGGCCTGCACAAAGTTGGTCACCGCCATGGCTGGCTGGTTCATCAGATCGTCACTGATCTGGCGGTACTCCAGATAGGGATAGAGAGGATAGTCCTTGAGTTCCGGCATCAGCTGCGCCACGACGTCCATCTGCTTGTTGTCCCACGCCTGCTTGATTTGTGCATAGCGGTTTCGCTGCTCATCCAGTGAGTCAGCGCGTGCCAGGCCGCTTACCGACAGCATGCAGCAGCCGACGGCCAGCAGTCGCCAGGCGACAGGTTTTGCATTCACAGGCACTTTCTCCTTAGAAATAAATTTGTTGGCGCATAACCCCTTCATGCTAACCAGGCATAAGGTAATTCGCCACGCGCTGAACACTTTTTTACTTTTGGTCTGATTTAACACTCGTGACGCAGCTGGCTGGGATTGGACCACAAAAACCGCTACACTCCGCACTTGAGTACCATTCACATTACGATAAAAGAGGCGAAGTCCAACGTGGCTCAATTCGTTTATACCATGCATCGTGTCGGCAAAGTGGTTCCGCCGAAACGTCATATTCTGAAAAATATCTCGCTGAGCTTCTTCCCGGGCGCAAAAATTGGCGTCCTCGGTCTCAACGGTGCGGGTAAGTCCACCCTGCTGCGCATTATGGCCGGCATCGATACCGACATCGAAGGTGAAGCCCGCCCGCAGCCCGGTCTGAAAATCGGCTACCTGCCGCAGGAGCCGAAGCTGAACCCAGAGCACACCGTGCGTGAGTCCATCGAAGAAGCCGTGGCCGAGGTGGTTAACGCCCTGAAAGGCCTCGACGAGGTGTACGCCAAGTACGCAGAGCCGGACGCTGACTTCGATAAGCTCGCGGCCCAGCAGGGCAAGTATGAAGAGATCATCCAGGCCCACGACGGTCACAACCTGAACGTGCAGCTGGAGCGCGCCGCTGACGCCCTGCGCCTGCCGGACTGGGATGCCAAAGTCGACAAGCTCTCCGGGGGTGAACGTCGCCGCGTGGCGCTGTGCCGCCTGCTGCTGGAAAAACCAGACATGCTGCTGCTCGACGAACCAACCAACCACCTGGACGCCGAGTCCGTGGCCTGGCTGGAGCGCTTCCTGCACGACTTCGAAGGCACCGTCGTGGCCATTACCCACGACCGTTACTTCCTCGATAACGTTGCCGGTTGGATCCTTGAGCTTGACCGTGGTGAAGGCATTCCGTGGGAGGGTAACTACTCCTCCTGGCTGGAGCAGAAAGATCAGCGCCTGGCCCAGGAGGCCTCTCAGGAAGCAGCCCGCCGTAAATCCATTGAGAAAGAGCTGGAGTGGGTGCGTCAGGGTGCCAAAGGCCGTCAGTCTAAGGGCAAAGCCCGTCTGGCCCGCTTTGAAGAGCTGAACAACACCGAATACCAGAAACGTAACGAAACCAACGAACTGTTTATTCCGCCTGGCGCACGTCTGGGGGATAAAGTCGTTGAGGTGAGCAACCTGCGTAAATCCTACGGCGACCGCGTGCTGATCGACGATCTGAGCTTCTCGGTACCGAAAGGGGCTATCGTCGGCATCATCGGCCCGAACGGCGCGGGTAAATCTACCCTGTTCCGCATGATGTCCGGTCAGGAACAGCCTGACAGCGGTACCATCACCCTGGGTGAAACCGTCAAGCTGGCCTCTGTGGATCAGTTCCGTGACGCCATGGATAACAGCAAAACCGTGTGGGAAGAGGTGTCCGGCGGGCTGGATATCATGAAGATCGGCAACACTGAGATGCCAAGCCGTGCCTACGTGGGCCGCTTTAACTTCAAAGGCGTCGATCAGGGCAAACGCGTGGGCGAACTGTCCGGCGGTGAGCGTGGCCGTCTGCACCTGGCCAAGCTGCTGCAGGTTGGCGGTAACGTGCTGCTGCTCGATGAACCAACCAACGACCTGGATATCGAAACCCTGCGCGCGCTGGAAAACGCCATGCTGGAGTTCCCGGGCTGCGCGATGGTGATCTCGCACGACCGTTGGTTCCTCGACCGTATCGCTACCCACATTCTGGACTACCAGGACGAGGGTAAAGTGGAGTTCTTCGAAGGTAACTTCACCGAGTACGAAGAGTATAAGAAACGTACCCTCGGCGCGGATGCGCTGGAGCCGAAGCGTATCAAGTACAAACGTATCTCTAAGTAAGCACCTGGATGCCGGGTGGCGCTTGCGCTTACCCGGCCTACGGTTTTGCACGGTTTGTAGACCGGGTAAGGCGAAGCCGCCTCCCGGCAATGCGAGCGTCAACTGCGAGCAGCTTTATCCCTGCTCGCCCATCATCTCTTTCACCAGCTCCACGCAGCGCAGGAAACGCTCGTCGTAGTTTGACTCTTCGACGTGGATAAAGTCGATCCCATTGTCGTTAAGCATTGAGACCAGCATGCTCTGGAAGGTTTTGCGATCCACCGAGCTGCCGAGACTGCGCAGGCCGTCGGCGACCCACGGCGTGTTGTTCTCCAGCAGGATCACCAGGTCGAAGCGGTACTCGTCGATCAGCGCCTGCACAAAGGGGTGCTCGCGCCCCTCATACTTTTTGCAGAACGCCTGAGTGGTCACGAAATCGGTATCGATAAAGGCCACCTTGTTGGCGTACTTCACCGCAAAGTCGATGTACTGGGCCTGGCCGAGGGCGATCTTGTCGTAGTCGGAGTACTGGAGGGCCATCTCATCGCCGCCAAGATGGGAGAAGACATAGTCACGCCCGTACTCCCATGCGCTGGTGGTATTAAAGATGTTGGCGAGCTTATTCACCAGCGTCGACTTACCGCTCGACTCGCCGCCGAGGATGGCCACCGTGCGTACAAAGAACGGCTTCACCTCGGTGGGAATGTACTCCCAGTAGCGGAACGGGTTGGCGCGGATCTGCCCGCCGCTGATATTCATAAAGGTACGTTTGGGATCGATCAGCACCGTCTCGATATCGAGATGCTTCTCGTACTGCTCGGCATCGGCCTCTTCGGAGGTGTAGATCCAGTTGGGCTGGATCCCCTTCTCATCCATAAAGGCTTTGATCCCTTTACTCCACACGTCCCAGCCGTGCGGGTAAGGCTCCATCCCCTCCTCGTTAAAGGCGTGGATACGAATATTTTTCTGGTACTTGAAGGTCTGTAGCAGCCAGCGCAGGCGGTCGGGCACCGTGGGCTGCTGGGACATGGCGCTCTCTTCGAACAGTGCCCGGTCGCGCGTCTCGTCGTAGCCCATGATGACATGCAGCTCGTCTACCTGGCTGCAGGCACGCTGCAGCAGGTAGATATGGCCGGTGTGCAGCGGGTAAAACTTGCCAAACACCACGCCGATATTTTTCTGCTGCCGGGGAAACGCCAGCCCGAGGAAGCGGTGCAGCGCCTCCAGCTTCTGCGCGCTGGGGCTTTTGATCTTGGCGTTGAGCAGCTGGCTTAGGTAGCCTTTGGTCATGCCGCTCGCCTCCGCCACCTGCTGTAACGTGCAGCCCTTCTGGCGGATGGCGGTTTTCAGATAGTCAAATGACGACATAAATTACGGTGCCTCCTGCAAAATCGTAGTGGTAATTATAAGTCGTCAAATACGCTTAGCGCATCGGCAAGCTTTTTCACGCCAAACACCTGCATCCCGGCCGGTGGTTTTTTCGGTACGTTGGCAGCAGGGACAATAGCCCGGCGGAAACCGTGCTTCGCCGCCTCGGAGATACGCTCCTGTCCGCTCGGCACAGGACGGATCTCGCCCGCCAGCCCTACCTCACCAAACACCACCAGATCGTCCGGCAGCGGCCGGTCGCGCAGGCTGGAGACCATCGCCAGCAGCAGCGCCAGGTCGGCGCTGGTCTCGGTGACTTTTACCCCGCCGACGACGTTCACAAAGACATCCTGATCCGCCATCTGTAATCCGCCGTGGCGATGCAGCACCGCCAGCAGGATCGCCAGTCGGTTCTGCTCCAGACCCACCGCCACACGGCGTGGGTTAGCCATCATCGACTGATCCACCAAGGCCTGGATCTCAACCAGCAGCGGACGCGTGCCCTCCCAGACGACCATCACCGAGCTGCCGGAGGTGACTTCGTCGCCCCGGCTGAGGAAGATGGCGGACGGGTTGCTGACCTCGCGAAGACCCTGCTCGGTCATCGCAAAGACGCCCAGCTCGTTTACCGCACCGAAGCGGTTTTTGTGGCTGCGCAGGGTACGGAAGCGCGAGTCGGCGTCGCCGTCCAGCAGCACGGAACAGTCGATACAGTGCTCCAGCACCTTCGGCCCGGCCAGCGAGCCATCTTTGGTAACGTGACCGACCATCACGATGGCGACGCCGCGCGTCTTGGCGAAGCGCGTCAGGTAGGCCGCCGTCTCACGCACCTGGGCCACGCTGCCCGGCGACGACTGGATATCCGCCATGTGCATCACCTGGATCGAGTCGATCACCATCAGCTTCGGCAGCTCTTCGTCCGCAATCATGCAGATCTGCTCGATGCTGGTTTCGGAGAGCATGTTCAGGTTAGTGGTCGGCAGCCCCAGTCGATGGGCGCGCATCGCCACCTGCTGGAGTGACTCCTCCCCGGTGACATACAGCGTCTTCATGTTTTCGGAGAGCTTGCACAGGGTTTGCAGCAGCAGCGTCGATTTACCTGCGCCTGGGTTACCTCCGATCAGGATCGCGCTGCCCGGCACGACGCCACCGCCCAGCACGCGGTCAAACTCTTTGAAGCCGGTGGAGAAGCGCGGCAGCTCTTCCAGGCTGATCTCCGACAGCTTCTGCACCTTCGACACGCCTGCGTTACCGGCATAGCCGCTCAGCCGCTCGTTGCGCGCAACCGTCGGGGACGCCGCAACGCGCACCTCGGTGATGGTGTTCCAGGCTTGACAGGCGCTGCACTGCCCCTGCCAGCGCGGATAATCCGCACCGCATTCATTACAGACAAATGCGCGTTTTGGAGCTTTCGCCACGTTTACCTCGTTAGTTCTGGTTCAGGCTGCCCGACAGGATACAGAAAACGCCCATCAGGTCAGCGTGACGGATAGTGACTTCCGTCTTCTCATTCACTTTGGGTTTCGCGTGATAGGCGATCCCCAGCCCTGCCGCTTTGATCATCGGCAGATCGTTCGCACCGTCGCCGATCGCGACGGTTTGCGCCAGCGGGATATCGTACTCCTGCGCCAGGCGCAGCAGCGTGGCCGCCTTGTACTGCGCATCGACAATGTCACCCACCACGTGGCCGGTCAGCTTGCCGTCGACAATCTCCAGCTCGTTCGCCACGGCGGCGGTCAGGTGCAGCCTGTCGCGCAGGTAGTCGGCAAAGAAGGTAAAGCCGCCAGAGGCGATAGCCACCTTCCAGCCTAAGGCCTCTAACTTCAGCACCAGCTGGGTCAGGCCCGGCATCAGCGGCAGGCCGTCACGCACCTGGTGCAGGATGCTGGCGTCCGCCCCCTGGAGGGTCCCGACGCGGCTGCGCAGGCTGGCGGTAAAGTCCAGCTCGCCGCGCATCGCCCGCTCGGTCACCTCGGCGACCATCTCACCGGTGCCCGCCAGCTTGGCGATCTCATCGATGCACTCGATCTGGATCGCGGTAGAGTCCATGTCCATCACCAGCAGGCCCGGCGTGCGCAGGTGCGGGATCTTACCCAGCGGCGCAACGTCCAGACCGGCATCGTGCGCCAGGCGCGTCGCCCGCGGCGTCAGCGATCCGGCCAGGCGGATCACCTGGTAATCCTCGACGCACCAGGCCGCGACAATCACCATCGCCGCGCCAAGTGAGCGCTGATACGCCGTCAGGCGCTGTTTATCCAGGCTGCGGCCATAGAGCAGCCAGCCGCTGCGACCCGCGTGATAATCGAGCGGCATCACCTCGTCGCCGCTTAAAGAGAGCGGCAGCCCAGGCCACTGAGAGACGGCTTCGGGCAGGTCGCGCCAGGTTAAACTGTTAGACATTAAAGCTCCTGTAAAAACACGTGCGGCCAAACGCATCCGGGTAAAAATAACGCATGAGGCTACCCTGTAATCATCGCTTCTGGCAACATGCTAACCTCAAATTTTCATCAGGTAAGAATATGGCTCGCGCAAAACTGAGATTCCGGCTGCATCGCGCTGTGATTGTGCTCATCTGTCTCGCCCTGCTGGTGGCGCTGATGCAGGGGGCATCGTGGTTTAGCCAGAGCCACCAGCGGGCGCGTAACCCGCAGTTTGAAGAGCTGGCCCGCACCCTGGCGCACCAGGTGACCCTGAACCTCACGCCGCTGATGCGCAGCGAAACGCCGGACGAGAAGCGGATTAGCGCACTGCTGCGCCAGCTCACCGAAGGGAGCCGCATTCTTGACGCAGGCGTTTACGATGAGCAGGGCGATCTGATTGCGCGTTCAGGGGAGAGCGTCGACGTCCGCGACCGTCTGGCGTTGGACGGAAAAAAAGCCGGCGGCTACTTTAACCAGCAGATTGTTGAACCCATACAGGGGAAAAATGGCCCGCTCGGCTACCTGCGTCTGACGCTCGACACCCATACCCTACCGACCGAAGCAAAACAGGTCGATAATACCACAAATATCCTCCGCCTGATGCTGCTCCTGTCACTGGCGATTGGCGTAGTGCTGACCCGCACGCTGCTGCAGGGTAAGCGTACCCGCTGGCAGCAGTCGCCTTTCCTGCTCACCGCCAGCCGGTCGGTGCCGGAAGAGGAGGAGAGCGAGAAGCAAGAGCCGTAGTGCGTGTGCATGCCCGCCGCTTTGTCGTTACTATGGGGGCAAATACAGAAAAGGAAAGCTGCCATGTCCACATTACGTCTGCTTATCTCTGATTCATACGATCCCTGGTTTAACCTGGCGGTAGAGGAGTCAATCTTTCGCCAGATGCCCGCTACCCAGCGCGTGCTGTTTCTGTGGCGCAACGCCGATACGGTGGTGATTGGCCGGGCGCAAAACCCGTGGAAAGAGTGCAATACCCGGCGCATGGAGGAGGATAACGTCCGCCTCGCCCGGCGCAGCAGCGGCGGCGGCGCGGTGTTTCACGATCTCGGCAATACCTGCTTTACCTTTATGGCGGGCAAGCCGGAGTATGACAAAACCATCTCCACCCACATTGTGCTTAACGCCCTCAACGCGCTGGGCGTAGCGGCGGAAGCCTCGGGACGTAACGATCTGGTGGTCAAAACGCCGGAGGGCGATCGCAAGGTCTCCGGCTCGGCCTATCGCGAGACGCCGGATCGTGGCTTCCACCACGGAACGCTGCTGCTTAATGCCGATCTGAGCAGGCTGGCGAACTACCTCAACCCCGATAAGAAGAAGCTCCAGGCCAAGGGCATTACTTCGGTGCGTGGTCGGGTGGCAAACCTGGTCGATCTGCTGCCGGGCATCACCCATGAGGCGATCTGCGCCGCAGTCACCGAGGCCTTTTTTGCCCACTACGGCGAGCGCGTTGCGGCAGAGATCATCTCGCCGGACAAGACGCCGGATCTGCCGAACTTTGCCGACACCTTTGCCCGCCAGAGCAGCTGGGAGTGGAACTTTGGTCAGGCCCCCTCGTTCAGCCATCTGCTGGATGAGCGCTTCACCTGGGGCGGCGTCGAGCTGCATTTCGACGTCGAGCGAGGACACATCACGCGCGCGCAGATCTTTACCGATAGCCTGAACCCGGCCCCGCTGGAGGCGCTGGCAGCGCGTCTACAGGGCTGCCCTTATCGTGCGGATAGTCTGCAGCAGGCGTGCGATGCACTGTTAGGGGATTTTCCAGAGCAGGAGAGAGAGTTACGCGAACTTTCCGCGTGGGTAGCACAGGCGGTGAGATAATATAAACGCCCGGTGGCGCTAGCGCTTACCGGGCCTACAGGTTTTGTAGGTCTGTGCAAGCGCCGCCGGGCAAGAGCAAACTTACTCTTTGTCGCCCAGCAGTACGGACTCCAGCGCGATCTTAATCATATCGTTGAAGGTCGTCTGACGTTCAGCAGCGGTGGTCTGCTCGTGGGTACGGATATGGTCGGAGACGGTGCAGATAGTCAGCGCTTTTGCACCGAACTCTGCCGCTACGCCGTAGATCCCTGCCGCTTCCATCTCCACGCCGAGAATGCCATATTTTTCCATCACGTCGAACATGCTCGGGTCCGGCGTATAGAAGAGATCGGCAGAGAAGATGTTGCCGACGCGCGCGTCAACGCCCAGCGCTTTAGCCGCGTCTACCGCGTTGCGCACCATGTCGAAGTCGGCAATCGCCGCGAAGTCATGATCCTTAAAGCGCAGACGGTTTACCTTGGAGTCGGTGCAGGCACCCATACCGATCACCACATCACGCAGCTTAACGTCAGCGCGTACCGCGCCGCAGGAGCCTACGCGGATGATCTTCTTCACGCCAAAATCGGTGATCAGCTCTTTGGTGTAGATAGAGCAGGACGGAATACCCATCCCGTGGCCCATCACGGAGATCTTACGGCCTTTGTAGGTGCCGGTGTAGCCCAGCATCCCGCGCACGTTGTTCACTTCGCGCACGTCTTCAAAGAAGGTTTCCGCGATATGTTTAGCACGCAGCGGATCGCCCGGCATCAGCACAACGTCAGCGAAATCGCCCATTTCGGCATTAATGTGAGGAGTTGCCATTTTCATTCCTTTTTATACATTTTTGCGCCGGATGGCGGCTACGCCTTATCCGGCCTACAGGATCCGTAGGCCCGGCAAGCGCAGCGCCGCCGGGCAAAAGCATTACAGCATGTTTTTGCCATATTCCATTGGCGACGTACCAAAGTACGATGCCAGCGTCTGGCCGATATCCGCGAAGGTGTCACGGTGGCCCAGCGAGCCAGGCTTGACGTTCGGGCCGTAGATCAGCACCGGGATATGCTCACGGGTGTGGTCTGTACCGGTCCAGGTCGGGTCGCAGCCGTGGTCGGCGGTAAGGATGATGATGTCACCCTCCTCCACCAGCGCTAACAGCTCCGGCAGACGACGGTCGAACAGCTCAAGGCCGCCCGCGTAGCCTGCTACATCACGGCGATGTCCCCAGGAGGAGTCGAAGTCAACGAAGTTGGTAAACACGATGGTGTTATCCCCCGCTTCCTTCATCTCTTTAACGGTGGCGTCAAACAGCGCGTCCAGGCCGGTGGCTTTCACTTTTTTAGTGATACCGACGTGGGCATAGATATCGGCGATTTTGCCTACCGATACCACCTGGCCATCTTTCTCTTCCACCAGCTTCTGCAGAACGGTCGGTGCCGGCGGCTCTACCGCCAGATCGTGACGGTTACCGGTACGCTGGAAGTTACCTGCCTTGTCGCCAACAAACGGACGCGCAATCACGCGGCCAATGTTGTAGCCGCCTTCGGTCAGCTCTTCACGGGCGATTTCGCACAGCTCGTAGAGCTTATCCAGGCCATAGGTCTCTTCATGGCAGGCGATCTGGAACACCGAGTCGGCAGAGGTATAGAAAATCGGCTTGCCGGTTTTCATATGCTCTTCACCGAGCTGATCCAGAATTACCGTCCCCGAGGAGTGGCAGTTGCCCAGATAGCCCGGCAGCCCAGCACGCGCTACCAGCTTGTCGAGCAGCTCCTGTGGGAAGCTGTTCTCGGTGTCGGAAAAGTAGCCCCAGTCAAAGAGAACCGGCACGCCAGCGATCTCCCAGTGGCCCGACGGCGTATCTTTCCCGGAAGAGAGCTCATGCGCCCAGGCGTATGCGCCTGCGATCTCCGCATTACCGTCCATCCCCGCAGGAATGGTGCCGGTTGAGCCTTCATGCGCTTTCGCCAGGCCCAGACGGGTTAAATTAGGCAGGTTCAGCGGGCCCTGACGGCCGGTGTTAGCTTCGCCTTTGGCACAGGCTTCGGCAATATGGCCGAGCGTATCAGAGCCTGCATCGCCAAAACGGTCCGCATCTTCGGTAGCGCCGATGCCGAAAGAGTCCAGCACCATAATAAATGCACGTTTCATATTTTCTCCGTACTTAGTGCTTCAGAAAATGAGTGCTTCAAATAAAATCGATCAGATCAGTATACAGCTATTCAGTAATGCGACGATAGACGGTTGGCGTGGTTTCGGGAGCTTGATCGTCTAACGTGACGGCAGACTTCACGGCTTTTGCCGCTTCCTGCCAGCTGGCTTCGTCTTTGGCATGGATCACCGCCAGCGGTCGCTGACCGTCAATACTGTCACCCAGACGGGCCATATCGGTAAAGCCGACGCTGTAGTCGATGTTGTCGGAAGCCTGACGACGACCGCCGCCCATCGATACCACCGCCATGCCCAGCGCACGGGTATCCATTGCCGAGACAAAACCTTCGGTATCGGCGTAGACCGCCTTGCTGAGGGTCGCCGTCGGCAGGTATTTTGCGTAGTTTTCTACAAAGTCAGCGGGGCCTTTTTGCGCAGCTACCATGCGGCCAAAGACCTCTGCCGCTTTGCCGTTGTCCAGCACCGTCTGCAGCTGCTGGCGGGCATCGGCGTCGTCGCGGGCAAGCTTGCCGGAGATCAGCATCTCCACGCACAGCGCCATGGTGACGTCGAGCAGGCGCGGGTTGCGGTATTCACCGGTCAGGAACTGCACCGCCTCGCGCACTTCCACCGCGTTACCGGCGCTGGAGGCGAGGACCTGATTCATATCGGTCAGCAGGGCCGTGGTGCGCACGCCTGCGCCGTTGGCGACGCCAACGATGGCTTCGGCCAGCGCTTCAGACAGTTCATAGGTAGGCATAAACGCCCCGCTGCCCACTTTCACATCCATGACCAGCGCATCCAGCCCTTCCGCCAGCTTTTTCGCCAGAATAGAGGCGGTGATCAGCGGGATAGAGTCCACCGTGGCGGTAATGTCGCGGGTGGCGTAAAAGCGCTTGTCCGCCGGGGCGAGGGAGCTGGTCTGGCCGATAATCGCGACGCCAACGTCCTTAATGATATCCCGGAAGCGGCTATCGCTCGGGAAGATATCAAAGCCGGGAATGGCTTCCAGTTTGTCGAGGGTGCCGCCGGTGTGGCCCAGACCGCGTCCGGAGATCATCGGCACGTAGCCGCCACAGGCTGCCACCATCGGGCCAAGCATCAGTGAGGTTACGTCGCCCACGCCGCCGGTAGAGTGCTTATCGACAATCGGGCCGTTCAGGCTGAGGCTTTTCCAGTCCAGCACCGTACCCGAGTCGCGCATCGCCATGGTCAGGGAGACGCGCTCCGGCATCGCCATGTCATGGAAGAAGATGGTCATCGCCAGCGCGGCGATCTGACCTTCTGAAATGGTGTTATCACGAATGCCGTTGATAAAAAAGCGGATCTCTTCGTCGCTGAGGGCATGGCCATCGCGTTTTTTTCGAATGATTTCTTGAGCGAGAAACAAGGTAACCCCCTTGATGAGCTGGCGCAGAGGCCATCGGCATAAGCCCGATGGCGCTCCGCTTATCGGGCCTACGAGGAGGCCCAACGGTGTTGATTAATAGCTGCTTGCGCTTTTGCCGTCGCCGTGGCCGAGGGCCTTCAGCAGGCTCGCCAGCAGGCTGGACGCGCCAAAGCGGTAGTGGCGTGAGTCAGCCCACTCGGCGCCGAACAGCTGGTCGGCAATGGCCAGGAACTGCGCGGCATCTTCTGCCGTACGCACGCCGCCCGCCGGTTTGAAGCCTACGGTTTTCTCCACGCCCAGGTCGCGGATAGTTTCCAGCATAATGCGCGCGCTCTCCGGGGTGGCGTTTACCGGCACCTTGCCGGTGGAGGTTTTAATAAAGTCTGCGCCTGCTTTGATAGCGATTTCGGAAGCCTTACGGATCAGGGCCTCCTCTTTCAGCTCACCGGTTTCGATAATGACCTTCAGCAGCACGTTGGCTTCTGCACAGGCGGCTTTACAGGCCTGAACCAGATCGAAACCGATCTGCTCATTGCCAGCGATCAGCGCCCGGTACGGGAACACCACGTCCACTTCGTCCGCGCCGTAGGCGATGGCCGCGCGCGTCTCTGCCAGGGCGATCTCGACGTCGTCATTACCGTGCGGGAAGTTCGTCACCGTGGCGATGCGGATCTCCGGCGTGCCCTGCTCTTTCAGCGTCTTACGCGCAATCGGAATAAAACGCGGGTAGATGCAGATGGCGGCGGTGTTACCTACCGGGGTTTTCGCCTGGTGACACAGAGCGATCACTTTCGCATCGGTGTCATCATCGTTCAGGGTGGTCAAATCCATCAGTTGCAATGCGCGCAGGCTGCTTGCAGTTAAATCAGTCATAACACTCTCCAGAAGCTGAAGACGGCGTTTGCCGGTTCATTGTTTAACCGGGCGGGTCTGTTACTATTCTAACATCCTTCCGCCACGACACTTCGACGCACATCACAGTTAATGAAAACGTCATGCAAAGTTGCACCATATCAATGTGAGATACGTCACTATTTAAGCCGTTCGTTGCGGCACTGCCCGGAACGGCTGACATGTTAGAATTCTAACATAACAGCGCCGTAAAACGCGACATATCGGCGGAATATCGCGCCAGGCGGGAGAGAAATGATAAAATTTTCACATAAACGTTTGATAGGTATTATCAAGAAGCGTAGCAGCTATCTCATCCGGGGACTCCGGACGCAGCTCACAGAGTGTGGTAAAGACGCGGGCGGCCTGCTCGGGGCGGTTAGGCTGCCCCTGGAAACCGTTGAGCGGCATATCCGGCGCATCGGTCTCCAGCAGTAAAGAGGAGAGCGGCAGGCGGGCGATAACGTCGCGGGTCTTACTCGCCCGCGGATAGGTGATAGTGCCCCCGACGCCAATCCGGTAGCCCATCTCAACAAAGCGCTGAGCCTGTTGCAGGCTACCCGCAAAACCATGTACAACGCCGGTGCGCGGCAGGCTATGACGCTTGAGGTGCATCGCCAGCTTGTCATGGGTGCGTCGGGAGTGGAGGATCACTGGCAGATCGTGCTGCTTTGCCAGCCGCAGCTGCGCATCAAGCAGCTGCTCCTGCTTATCAAACTGCGGATCTTGCCGATAGAGATCAAGCCCAATCTCCCCTATCGCCACCAGTCGGGTAGGCCGTGCGGCGAGCTGCTCGGCCAATCTGTCAATACACTCTGGCGTATGGTTTTCTATCACGATCGGGTGAAGGCCCAGCGCGGCATAGACGGCGTCAAACCGCTCCGCCAGGGCCAGCACGCGGGAAAAATTGGCCGCTTCGGTAGCGGGCACGACAATCGCCTCAACGCCCGCTGCGCTGGCCTGAGCCAGACTCTGCGCCTCCTCGCCGGTAAAGGGCGGAAAGTCAAAGTGGCAGTGGGTATCGATAAAGCGTTGCGTCATGCCGAGTTCTCGTTAGTGAAGGTCGTATCGTTAGCCTGCGGCGCATCGACCAGCGGGGTGGTCAGCACATCGTTTGCCACCACCGCAGGCGGCACGACCACCGTCGCTGGGGTGATAATTCTCGGCGCATGGCGCAGCAGCGGCGGCTCGTCCACCAGCAGCTTACCCACGGTAGCGAGGAAGTAGCGACCACACAGCCGCCCCATCTTGTAGTCATCGCGCAGCGCGGGCAGGCGACTGCCGAGGGCCATGCTCTTCAGCAGGCGCGGCGGGTAGATCTCAAAGATCCGCAGCTTGCCGGGAGGCTTCTCAATAAACTGCTGGATCGCATGATAGCTGTTCTCGTGGTGGTGAACGAGGTTAACGAAAGGCTGAAGGCTACCCTCGCCTAGCCAGCGCTCCATGCGCTTAAACCACTGCGGCGTGTAGTACATCTGCGACGGCACGGTGCGGATCACCACGATGGTTTTCGCCCCCCGCTTTGCCGCCTCCTGCACCGGAATGGCGTCGCTGATGCCGCCGTCAAGATAGTTGATTCCGTCGAGCATCACGCCGCTGCGGTAAAAACCGGGGATAGCGCTGGTAGCGCGGATCAGATCCATCCAGGTCTGGCTGGTTGGCGAAAAGTAGCCAGGGGTGTAGTCATCGCCCCGACAGGCGCACATGTAGAACAGCTTGCCAACGTCAAACAGGCGGGCGGCGGTATCCATCGCCAGCGGCATATCCCTGGCCGTAGACTCCACCAGCCAGTCGAGATCGATCAGGTTGCCGCCGCGCACAAAGCGCACCGGATTGAAAAATTCACGGGAGGTGGTGTAGCGCATGATGACTTTGCGCGCGTAGCCGGGCTGATTACAGAGGTAGGCCGAGATATTTTGTGCACCGGCGGAGGTGCCGAAGAAGAGCTCAAAGGGATTGAATTGCGCGCGCATAAATTCGTCCAGCACGCCGGCAGTGAAAATGCCTCGTTGACCGCCGCCTTCACAAACTAAGGCAAGCCGCCCTGGGCGAAAGGAGCTCAACGCCAACGGCGCTATATTGCCGAGCGTAACGGGAATTCGCTGCCCCACCCTGCTTTCCTTCCATTATTTTAGTTATGAGAAGCCTAACGCATTTTGGGACTGTCATAAACCGTGAAAGCCAGTCACAAGGACTGGCTTTACGATTAGCGGGAATTCACGGCTCGCTACGGACGCCGACGTCCCATGAACAGGCTGACCAGGAACAGAATGATCCCGACAACAAAAACAATTTTTGCTGCACCTGCTGCCGTACCGGCCAGGCCACCAAAGCCCAGAGCAGCGGCGATTAACGCGATAACCAGAAATATAATGCCCCAACGAAACATAAGATTCTCCTTTCCTTTACCATAGTTAACGTTACCGCTGTTAGTGAGCGCTCAGGCTACTCACCGGCGATACTTACTCGGTGTGATGCTCACGTCCCCCGTTACACTGCGGGGGATCGCATTATGAGATTACTTGTTAACTTTAAGATCGTTTTTCACACTTTTCACACCATCGACCGCTTTGGAGATGCTCTCCGCACGTTCGATTTGTGCCTGGGAGTCCACCGTACCGGACAGCTGGACCACACCATCGGTGGTTTCAACTTTCACTTTACGTGCCGGAACGATGTCATCAGCTAACAGCTTAGCTTTAATTTCGCTGGTGGTAGCAGTATCACCTGCATAGCCCTTCACAGAAGAGTCTTTGCCGTCGCGCACGTGCAGCTTATCGCTCACGGACTTAACGCCCTCAACCTGTTTAGTGACTTTCACCGCTTCTTCAGCCTGCGCCTGGCTCTCAACGAAACCGCTCAGGGTGACAACAGCTTTGTCAGTCTTGACGGAGATGTCGGTGCTCTTAATGCTGTCGTGATCGACCAGCGCTGCTTTAACTTTGGCGGTGATCGCGCTGTCGTCCATGAAGTTACCGACTTTATTCATAGAGCTATCGATTTTTTCACCTGCGCTGTGCGCCGAAGATTGCGCTTTGTCAGTTGCGCTGGTCTCTGCCATGGCAGAACCGCTTGCAACAACAGAACCTAATACAACAGCCAGCAGGGTTTTAGAAATCTTCAGTCTTGTCATAGTCATCGATCTATTCCTTTCAGTTTGCCCACGTTTTGGGCTTTGAGCAGCCATCAAGGCCACTTTGCTGCTAAGGTGAATAACACCCTGTCGTACAGCGATTAATCATGTGACTAAAAAAGAGTGTGGGATGAAACGCTTTTATTCACGCATTGAACAGTGCATTCATCCACACGTCTGGTAATCACTTTGTTAAATATAGCCAACAATTTGAAAAGCGCTTGGGAGAGAAGATAAAAAACAGGCGATAAAAGCAAAAAGCGGGCTAATTAAGAACATTCCGCAAGGGACTAATAAGACAGGGAAAGTGACAGAGCACGGCGGCTGCCGTGCTCTGGAGAGCAGAGGTGATTAGTGTTCGCGCGTTTTACGGAACTGAACGTCAGGGTAACGCTCCTGGGTCAGGTTCAGGTTGACCATGGTCGGCGCGATGTAGGTCAGGTTGTCCCCACCGTCCAGCCCCAGCTGGATCTCGTTTTTACGTTTGAACTCTTCGAATTTCTTCACGTCGCTGCACTCTACCCAGCGGGCGGTCGCCACGTTAACCGATTCGTAGATCGCTTCCACGTTGTATTCGCTCTTCAGGCGCGCAACCACCACGTCGAACTGCAGCACCCCGACCGCACCGACGATCAGATCGTTGTTGGCAATCGGACGGAACACCTGTACCGCACCCTCTTCCGAGAGCTGAACCAGCCCTTTGAGCAGCTGCTTCTGCTTCAGCGGATCGCGCAGGCGGATGCGACGGAACAGCTCAGGGGCAAAGTTCGGGATACCGGTGAACTTCATCATTTCGCCCTGGGTGAAGGTATCGCCGATCTGGATCGTGCCGTGGTTGTGCAGGCCGATGATATCCCCCGGATACGCCTCTTCAACGTGCGAACGGTCGCCCGCCATAAAGGTCAGCGCGTCGGAGATCACCACATCCTTGCCGATGCGCACCTGGCGTAGCTTCATGCCTTTTTCATATTTCCCGGAAACGACGCGCAGGAACGCCACGCGGTCACGGTGTTTCGGATCCATGTTGGCCTGAATTTTAAAGACGAAACCGGAGAACTTCTCCTCTTTAGCTTCCACTTCACGGGTATCGGTTTTACGCGGCATTGGCGTCGGTGCCCACTCAACCAGACCGTCCAGCATATGGTCAACACCGAAGTTACCCAGCGCGGTACCAAAGAACACCGGGGTAATTTCACCGGCCAGGAAGAGATCTTTATCGAACTCGTGCGACGCGCCCTTCACCAGCTCCAGCTCGTCACGCAGCTGCGCGGCCAGCTCTTCACCTACCGCCACGTCGAGATCCGGATTATCCAGGCCCTTAACAATACGGACTTCCTGGATGGTGTGCCCTTTACCGGTCTGGTACAGATAGGTTTCATCTTTATAAAGATGGTAAACGCCTTTAAACAGCTTCCCGCAGCCAATCGGCCAGGTAATGGGTGCGCAGGCAATCTTCAGCTCGCTCTCAACCTCGTCCATCACTTCCATCGGGTCACGGATGTCACGGTCGAGCTTGTTCATAAAGGTCAGGATCGGCGTATCGCGCAGACGGGTAACTTCCATCAGCTTGCGGGTACGATCCTCAACCCCTTTCGCGGCATCGATCACCATCAGGCAGCAGTCCACCGCCGTCAGGGTACGGTAGGTATCTTCAGAGAAGTCTTCGTGCCCCGGGGTATCCAGCAGGTTTACCAGGCAGTCGTGATAGGGGAACTGCATCACGGAGGTAGTGATCGAGATCCCACGCTGCTTTTCCATCTCCATCCAGTCGGATTTTGCGTGCTGGCTCGATCCACGGCCTTTTACCGTACCGGCGGTCTGGATCGCCTGTCCGAACAGCAGCACTTTCTCAGTGATGGTGGTTTTACCGGCGTCCGGGTGAGAGATAATGGCAAAAGTACGGCGCTTGGCCACCTCTTGCAGATAAGGAGACAACGTCATAATTGAATCTTCTTAGTAAACGTGGCGCATCGCCACGCATGTTGAATACGAAAAATTGCGGCTATTTTACCCATCAATAGGGGGGAGGCAATCAGTGTTTACACAGGCGTTGCTCCAGTTCGCTCAACGAGGTCACGGTCCAGGTCGGGGTGATCCCCTCCGGCAGCGTGCGGTTGTGTGCATTGAGCCAGCAGGTGGCTAATCCGGCATTCATGCCACCCAGAATATCGGACTCGGCGGTATCGCCCACCATCAGCACACGTGAACGCGCGGGATTGCCCGCCTGCTCCAGCGCGTAATCAAAGATATGCGGATGCGGCTTCGCCACGCCAACCTGCTCGGAGATCACAATCAGGTCAAAATGGTCACGCAGGCCGGTGCGCTCCAGGCGAATTTGCTGTAGCGCGGTAAAGCCGTTGGTAATAATGCCCATCTTGCACTTGCCCTGCAGGGCGTTCAGCAGCGAGACCGCGCCCGGCAGCGGGGCGCAAATTTCGGCCATCGCGTTAACAAAGGCGCTGTTAAGATCGCCCGGCTGCACGCTGAGGCGGTCAGCCCAGCTCTGGAAACGCTGATGCTGAAGCTGCAAAGAGGTGATAGCGCCGTTCTGGTAATCCACCCACAGCGGCTTATTGATCGCCTGGTAGTCCTGAAAATCTTCAGCGGTAAAGGTCACGCTGTAGTCGAGAAACATCCGCTGTAGTCCGCTGAATGAGTCGAAGGTAAACAGCGTTTCGTCGGCATCAAAGAAGATCCAGTCCCAGTTCATTACATTACCTTTTCTATTAAAGCGGCAAAGCCATTATTACGGCGTCTTCGCGCCCGTCAGCGGTTGGATAGTAGTTGCGGCGAATTGTCGCCTCGTTAAAGCCCAGGCTCTCATAGAGGGCGATAGCCGCCGCGTTTGAGGCCCGCACCTCCAGCCACAGCGTCAGTACGTCACGTTTTTCCAGCTCGCTAATGAGATGCTCAAGCAGCGCACGCCCCAGTCCCCGGCGCTGAAACGCGGGATCGACCGCGATATTAAACAGCGTCGCTTCGTCAAGAACGACCTGGGTAATGGCAAACGCCGCCAGCGTCTCGTCAACCGTCAGGCCCAGGTTCAGGTAGCGTTCACCCTGATTACTGGCGAAGGTTTTTTCGCTCCAGGGAAAAGCATGGGCGCGTTGCTCAATGGCAAAAGCGTGGGTGAGGTCAGCCGTGCTGAGGGAAGAAATCGTGTTCATACTCGCAGATTTGTCGCCATAGGTCGGCTCGTGCCGCCGGGTTTGCCCGCAGTTCATCGAGCGCGGGAGAGTGGACGCGTGCGCCTTCCAGCGTCAGCGCCTCGTGAGTGCCCAGCAGCCAGCTGTTACAGCGGCTCTCCGGGGGCAGCATCGCCACGCGGTCGGGGGTCAGCTGCAGCACCTGATCCGGGGTTATCGTCATCGCCCGCAGGATATCGCCCACCAGCGGCTCGCTGAGCGCCGGGGGCGTGTTTGACACCATCACCAGACGGATATGCGCGGGCAGTGACACAGCGACTTCGCCCTGCAACGCCGCAGGCAGGCGCAAAGACCACTGGGTAATGCCCAGCTGCTGTAGCTGCCAGTCGCGTCGGGAAATCATAGCGGGTCACTCCTGTATGTCAGGCGCGCAAATATAGCAAATTCGTCGTATCTGCGCCAACAAACAACTATAATCCAGCGCTGAGTTTATTAAGGAGCTGTTTCATGTCTGCTTTAACCCCGGCAAGTGAAGTCTTGCTGCGTCACAGTGATGATTTCGAAGAGAGCCGCGTTCTGTTTGCCGGAGATATGCAGGACGACCTGCCCGCGCGTCTGGATACCGCTGAGAGCCGCGCCCATACCCAACAGTTTCACCACTGGCAGGTGCTGAGCCGCCAGCTGGGCGACAACGCCCGCTTTAGCCTCGTGGCTGAACAGGCCGACGTGGGCGACAGCGATACGCTGATCTACTACTGGCCGAAGAACAAGCCGGAAGCCCAGTTCCAGCTGATGAACATCCTCTCCCTGCTGCCGCTGGGCACCGATATTTTTGTCGTCGGCGAGAACCGCAGCGGCGTGCGCAGCGCCGAGCAGATGCTGGCGGAGTACTGCCCGCTGAACAAAGTGGACAGCGCGCGCCGCTGCGGCCTGTACCATGGTCGTCTGGAGAAGCAGCCTGCGTTTGATGCCGCCGCATTTGGTGGGAGCTATACGCTGGACGACCTGACTATCCATACTCTGCCGGGCGTGTTCAGCCGTGATGGCCTCGACAGCGGCAGCCAGCTGCTGCTCTCTACCCTGACGCCGCACACCAAAGGCAAGGTGCTGGATATCGGCTGCGGCGCGGGCGTGCTCTCTGCGGTGCTGGCCAGCCACTCACCGAAGGTTCGCCTGACGCTCTGTGACGTCAGCGCCCCGGCGGTGGAAGCCAGCCGCGCGACCCTCGCCGCAAACGGCTTTGAGGGCGAGGTCTTTGCCAGCAACGTCTTCTCTGAGGTGACCGGACGTTACGATATGATCATCTCTAACCCGCCGTTCCACGATGGTTTGCAGACCAGCCTGGAGGCAGCGCAGACGCTGATCCGCGGCGCGGTACGCCATCTGAACAGCGGCGGCGAGCTGCGTATTGTGGCTAACGCCTTCCTGCCTTATCCGCAGGTGCTGGACGAAACCTTTGGCTTCCACGAAGTACTGGCCCAGACCGGGCGGTTTAAGGTTTACCGTACGGTAATGACCCGCCAGGCGAAGCGTTAATCGGATTCGGCCAGCCCAGAGGCCCGGTAAGCGCAGCGCCACCGGGCGCTGCTGGCCGTTCGCGATGAATTTTGCAGCAGTTATTCTATCCCACACAATTAACTGTTGACGAACGGTATAAAACATCTAGAATGCGCCTCCGTGGTTACGATACTTTAAAAGTATCGATGGTCTGCGAAGGTGGCGGAATTGGTAGACGCGCTAGCTTCAGGTGTTAGTGTCCTTACGGATGTGGGGGTTCGAGTCCCCCCCCTCGCACCATAAATCACGATTGATATTGCTCGCACTGGGCGAAGGTGGCGGAATTGGTAGACGCGCTAGCTTCAGGTGTTAGTGTCCTTTGGATGTGGGGGTTCGAGTCCCCCCCCTCGCACCAACGAGGCGATATCAAAAGCAAAAAGTAAGATAGCTGTGCGAAGGTGGCGGAATTGGTAGACGCGCTAGCTTCAGGTGTTAGTGTCCTTTGGATGTGGGGGTTCGAGTCCCCCCCCTCGCACCACTTATCTTGCTCTCCCCGGTACGACCTCTCCTGTTTCACTTCATATTCATTATTACCAGCATCATCCCGCCAATCAGGGCAATACCCGACGGCAGCAGCACAAAGTGGCGCAGGCGCTTGTGATAGAGCATAGCTGGCGTGAGCAGCAGGCCCGGCACGATGACGGCACGCCATGCGTCAACAGAGAGATCGGCATACGCCAGTCCGAGCGCAATCAGCCCCGATAAAACCACTCCCCACCCACTTTCCAGCACGCGCTGCACCATGCTCTTACCCCACACTGATAATGATAACCAATATCATATGATATGTTTTCTCATTTGTCAGCCAGCGGTCGCATCATTGCATGAACTTTCTACATCTGTTAATGACAGACATTCATGAAGGTGATAAATTGTGCGCCTCGGAAAATACATAACAATTTCTTAATCTTTTTTCGCGAATTTTTACTCACGCGTTATTTCTCATTTTGCCAACCATAACTTTTTATATATTGCAGATTAATAACGACATTACACATGACAGCACAATCCTGGCATAACCTCTGTAACAAGAAATATCAATTATCGCTGCGGTTATTCTTGTTTCTCAATGCCGTTTCGGCCCTCTTCTCATACCTGCTGCCGCTGAGCAGCGCCAGGGGCGTGACGCTGCCGCTCGGGCTGCTCTTCACAGCCAGCGTTGCGCTGCTGCTGTGGCATGGATGGCAAGCAGAGAAGAAAATAAATATACCGCTCATTTCGCTCGTATTTGGCAGCCTGTGGGCGTGGCATGTTAGCGTGAAATATTCCGTTATCGGCCACCAGGATCCGGTTTATCTTTTAATTGCGCTATTAAGCGTATTATTCATTGGAACTATCGCTTTCTCTAACAATATCAGCGCGTTTATCTTGCATTCCCTGCCGGTCAGCGTGGCCTGCCTCTGGCTTAGCGACGGTAATGCCTGGTTAAGAGTGCTCTACTGCTTCGCCCTGCCGGTCGTCGGCATCGCCATCCAGCATGTTATTCAGCGCCGTAATGAAAGCTTTGCCCAGGATCTCATGTACAGGCTGCTGGATGAGCGTAAAACCCTGAACGATTTAAGCATGCTCGATCCGCTGACCGGCCTCTATAACCGCCGCGGCCTGCAAAATAAGCTCGATAACCTGCTCGCCCATGATGACGGCAGGCAGTTCGTGCTGCTGCTGGATATCGACCACTTTAAGGCCTACAACGATCACTACGGCCATATGATGGGTGACCAGGCGCTGATCCGTGTTTCTGCCGCCATCCGTGATGCCGTGCGCTCCCGGGATATCGTGGCCCGCTTCGGCGGCGAGGAGTTTATGATCCTGCTGAGCAACGTCGATCTGGAGCACGCCCGCACCACTGCCGAGCGCATTCGCCAGCAGGTTTTCGATCTCAAGATCCCGCATATGTTTAATGAGAGCGTGGCAACCAACGTCACGGTGAGCATCGGTATCGCCCCGCTGCTCAACGAAGATATTGAGGATGCGCTGGGCAAAGCGGATAAGGCGCTGTATGAAGCGAAGCATTTAGGCCGCAACTCTATTCTGGTCAGCGGTGAGCTACAGATGGCGTAAACGCAAACAGACGGGCATTTAGCGACAAAAATGTTGCGCTTGCGTCTGCCTGTGGTTAGGATTGGCAATCATTATCATTTAGATTCCGGTCTAACCTCCTATGGCGCAACGTTCCGAACTGCTGGCAAACGATCTGATTTGGCGAACCCCGCTGTATAGCGCTGTGCCAACGCTTGCCAATGCTTTACGCGAAACCCTGTCCAGCCAGCGTCCGCACATGCTGGAGGTTATCCGTCTCGATGAGCCACCGCCGCACCAGGCGATGACCCTGGCGCAGTGGCAGCGCCCCGCCGCGCTGCGCACGCTGCTGGCCGACTACGCCGATCATATCTACCGTAACCAGCCGCATCTGCCTCGTGAAGGGAAACCGCTTCTCTCGCTGTGGGCGCAGTGGTATCTGGGCCTGCTGGTTCCGCCGCTGATGCTGGCCCTGCTGGCGCACGACACCGCGCTGGATGTCTCCCCGGAACATTTTCACGTTGAATTCCATGAAACCGGCCGCGCGGCCTGCTTCTGGGCCGACGTGCATGCCGATCGCTACACCACGCTGTTAGACGATCGTGGCCGTATTGAGAAGCTCATCGTCTCGGCAATGCTGCCGGTCGTTCAGGCCCTGGAAGCGACCGGCGAGATCAACGGCAAGCTTATCTGGAGCAATACAGGTTATCTCATCAACTGGTATCTGAATGAGATGAAGCCGCTGCTCGGCGATGCCAGAGTTAGCGCTCTGCGCCAGCTCTGCTTTTTCGACAAAACGCTGGCGAACGGCATGGATAACCCACTCTGGCGCACCGTGGTACTGCGTGAAGGCGTGCTGACGCGCCGTACCTGCTGTCAGCGCTACCGCCTGCCGGATGTCCAGCAGTGCGGCGACTGTACGCTTAAATAACCCCTACGCGACCTGCTGGCTTTCACCCTCTGCGCGCTGTGTCTCCTGCGCTTCCTGCTCCAGAAGCTGTTTCTCGTACACTTTGAAGAACGGGAAGTAGATCACGGCGGAGACCACGGCCAGCAGAACGACAAGGATGGCCGCCCGGTAGTCCCAGCCCAGCGCCCAGGCCGCGCCAATCGGTGCCGGTGCAGTCCAGGGAACCACGGCAATTACCCGACCAATCAGATCCATTTTCATTGCGCCCCAGGCAATCACCGAGTTAACCAGCGGTGCGAGCAGGAAGGGGATAAAAAAGACCGGGTTCATGACGATAGGCGTGCCGAAGATAACCGGCTCGTTGATGTTAAAGAAGCTGGGGACAATGCTAAGCCGCCCGATCGAGCGCAGGTGCACGGAGCGGCTACGCAGATAGCAGATCACCAGCCCCATAGTCGCCCCGGAGCCCCCTACCACAATAAAGAACGTCCAGAACGCTTCCATAAAGATGTGTGGCAGCGGCGCGCCCTGCGCCAGTGCAGTCTGGTTCATCCCCAGGTTGGTTAACCAGAACATCTGCAGCATGCCGGAGACGATAGCCGCCCCGTGAATGCCTGCGAACCACAGCAGGTGGCCAATCAGCACCGCCAGCAGAATGGCAGGCAGCGAGTCCGCGGCGGCCACCAGCGGCTTGAATAGCGCCATAATCGCCTGTGGGATCAGCACCGAGAACTCTGACTGAATAAACAGGCTCAGCGGGTAGAGCGTCAGCACCACGACCAATACCGGGATCAGCAGATCGAACGAGTTTTTGATCATCGGCGGAACCTGGTCCGGCAGGCGGATCCCGATGTTATGCGCTTTTAAAAAGCGCATCAGCTCCACGCAGTAGATGGCGACCAGGATAGCAGTAAAGATCCCGGTGCCGCCGAGGCTATGCACCGGCAAGGCGCTATCGGTTTTTGGCGCGGCTACCAGCAGAAAGGCCATCAGCGAGAGCATGGCGCACATGAAGGGGTCGAGCTGGTGCGATTTTACATAGTGCTTGCCGAGGTTATAGGCGATGGCGGCACAGATGTAGATCGACATGATCCCCATAGTCATATCGAACGGGGTGAGGATCCGCCCCTCATACTGCTTGGCTAGATCGAGCCAGCCGCGGGCGAAGCCCCAGGTGGTATCCGGTGAAAATGGGGGATAGGCAAAAATAAGCAGGAAGGAGCCGACAATCATAAAGGGCATTGCCGAGATAAAACCATCACGAATTGCCATCACATGACGCTGAGCGGAGATGCGTCCGGCGATGGGGCTGACATAGTTTTCAACAAAACGGAAGATCAGGTTAAACGCAGCGTGGTTGGCAGACATTTGGCTCTCCGGTCAGGCGAAAAATGGAATGGCAAAATGAGTATTAGCCTCCGATCTGCACTGTGCAACCGGTTACTGTAACCGGTTTCCGTGATTGTGAAGAGGATCGATAATCGGCCTGGCACCCTGTGTATAACCAGGATTTACCTCACAGTTAGGCCGATATCCGCCGTCGGGATGAAGTAGGTTTATTCAGCATTTTTTGCATCTGTATAAGAATGTCCGCAGCGTAGAGTAGCTCTGCATCGTTACGTACGCCCAATTTCGTCATAAGACTAAGCTTATAGGCACGAATGACCTTGATATTGCGCTTGAAGTAGTAAGCAATATCCACAATCGAGTACCCCTTTGTGGTACAAAAAATAATGTCACGCTCGGTCTGGCTCAGCATCCCCTCATCGCTGAAATACCAGACATTGAGTACGTTATCGTTTCGCTGCCGGTTCTCGTTGAGCCACTTCCACAGCTGCTGACGCATCACCTCTAACGGCGCTGTTTTACTAAGAATGCCGTGCAGTGACGTAGGTGAAAAACGGCTTACCAGCCGCTCTTCCATTTCATTCCCGGCCAGCACAATACGCTGCCGATCGGGGTAGTTTTTTTCCATATGGTATAACGCCCTAAGACACTCCAGCCTTTCCGTTCTGATACCCGATAGCGAGTAAATAAGTGAAACGAAAGGTGTCCACACTATGGCTCTGAGGAAAGTCGCGTAATCCTTAAAAAAGTGAAACTGAAAATGTGCCGTCGCTGCCTGTGGAAATAGCTGACTTAGTCCAGTTTCGCTTATGGCACATCGCTCAATAATGGCAACGTGTTTGCTTTTTCCACTTGTTTCCATTGCCCGTCATCTCCGTAGGTTATATTTAAATTCAATATACTTGCACCCTGACTACTATTAATCCACGCAAATAGCTCGGCATTACTGCGTAAACAGAGACGACGCATGGCGCTATTTTTTTGTGCGCTCACCGTTTTATTACTCTTTTTCAGCATAGCTGCAATTTGATTAATACCCCATCCTTTACCAAGAAGTCGTAATACCTGTCGTTCTGAATAGGTTAGAGAGACGGGAGGTATGTTTTCATCATTGATGTCACCATCAGGGGGGGATAACAGTACCTCGCTGATTTCCCCTGCGCGCCGGCTACCGCTACGGATGGCATTAATTATCCCTTCGAGAGGTTCCATGCTGGAAAGGAGCGTACTCTCCGAACGTAATAGCTGCTCTACCGCCATGGGATAAATTTGCAGCGGAACCATAAAAATCCAATGATTTTCAGTAAGATGCGTCATCATTGCGGCGTACTCCCTGCAGGCGCTGCGCGCCTTGTGCAGATCGTTGGTGAGATCGACAAATACAACGCTTGCACGCTGTAACAGAGAGAACGTGACCTCCTGCCGGGTAGAGCAGCAGACAACTTCATACTCATGAAAAGCATCGTCCATAATAGCAACAAAACCGCGCTGTATTAGCGGCGCTTTGCTTATTATCACTGCGCACCTATATTTTTCTGGTAACATATCACCTCCGCTTCTATTCAAAAAACCAGGGTTTATTTATTCGCTCATTGAAATAAGTCCCGTGAATAAAAAATGATCGAATAAACTTTCTGTACAGATTTAGCACTGTAGACAAAGCACAGGATTAAGATTACGTGTGACCGTTTTATCGTGTCGACTGATGTCAGTCATCAGAGGGAGCGTTTTTATCCCTACCCTAATATTGCACATCTTTACTGAAAAAAATAATGACTGACACGTTAAAAAAGTAAAATATAGAGTAAGCAAATTTAAATATATAGATAACGTGAATGTTAAATTAGGTTTGTGCTTGCCAATAGCGCGCCGTAACCGGATCAAATTGCCAGCATCAAGATAAAATGATTTATTAGCTAAATATTGATCTATCGCAGCGTCAGGCAGGTAGCACGTTGTGTTAAAAATAGGTTTTCTATTTCACCACATTGGTATTTCGCTACGTTACCAGGGCAAATCATGCAAGCAGATCGGGATAAACAGCGGGCCGTAACGCGACTGTGCATTCAGTGCGGCCTTCTTCTATTACAGCATGGCGCGGAGAGCGCGCTGGTGGAGGAGCTCTCTAACCGTCTTGGCCTCGCGCTGGGAATGGATGGTGTGGAGAGCGCCATCGCCGCGAACGCCATTGTGCTCACCACCATTCAGAACGGCCAGTGTCTGACCTCGACACGTAAAAACAGCGATCGGGGCATCAACATGCACGTGGTCACTGAGGTGCAGCACATCGTCATTATGGCCGAGCATAAGCTGCTGGATGAGAGAGGGGTAGAGCGGCGCTTTAACCAGATTAAGCCGCTGCGCTATTCGCGCTGGCTGGTGACGCTGGTGGTTGGCCTCTCCTGCGCCTGCTTCTGCAAACTGAATAACGGCGGCTGGGATGGAGCAGTCATCACCTTCTGTGCCAGCAGCGTCGCTATGTACGTGCGCCTGACGCTAGCCCAGCGGCATCTGCATCCGCAGATCAACTTCTGCCTGACGGCCTTTGTGGCTACCACCGTCTCGGGGCTGCTGCTTACCCTGCCCGCCTTCGCCCACACCTCAACGGTCGCGATGGCAGCCAGCGTCCTGCTGCTGGTTCCCGGCTTTCCGCTGATTAACGCCGTGGCCGACATGTTTAAAGGCCATATCAATACCGGACTGGCACGCTGGGCCATTGCCAGCCTGTTGACGCTGGCAACCTGTATCGGGGTGGTGATGGCCATGACGCTGTGGGGGCTACGCGGATGGGTGTAACTGATTTTCTGCTGGCGCTGGCGCAGGACATGATCCTCTCCGCTATTCCTGCCGTTGGCTTTGCCATGGTGTTCAACGTGCCGCAGCGTGCCCTGCCCTGGTGTGCGCTGCTGGGTGCCATTGGCCACGGTGCGCGAATGGTGATGATGACCAGCGGCGTTAACGTTGAATGGTCCACTTTTGTTGCTGCCATGCTGGTTGGCTGCATCGGCATCCGCTGGTCACGCTGGTATCTTGCCCATCCCAAGGTCTTTACCGTTGCGGCGGTGATCCCGATGTTTCCGGGCATCTCGGCCTATACGGCGATGATCTCCGCGGTGAAGATAGGCCATCTGGGCTACAGCGAAACGCTGATGATCCTGCTGCTGACCAACTTTCTCAAGGCCACCTCTATCGTGGCAGCGCTCTCTGTCGGTCTGTCAGTACCTGGATTGTGGCTCTACCGGAAGCGCCCCCGCGTTTGAGGTTTGTGTTCTGCCTGCGCCGTGGTAATAATCCCTGTTCCTGTTGCGGCCAAAAAGAGGCGGATGTGAAGCACGACGGCGTTTATTTACCGGAGAAACTGGACGAGTCTAGCCTGAAGGACAAAATCTTCACCAGTGCCATTGAGCTATTTGCCGAGTATGGTCTGAACGGTGCTCGCATGGAGCAGATCGCCGAGAAGGCGGGCACCACCAAACGGATGGTGGTTTACCATTTTAAGACCAAAGAGACCCTCTATTTGCAGGTGCTTGAGTATGTTTATACCCAGATCCGCGCCAGCGAAACGCGGCTTAATCTGACGCGCCTGCCACCGGTGGAGGCGATGGTTGAGCTGGTAGAAAGCACCTTTGATTATCATGCTGCGCATCCCGATTTTATTCGCATTATCTGTATGGAGAACATGCAGCGCGGACGCTACATGCAGCAGTCAGAGTATCTGCGCAAGGTAAACCGCAGCGCGCTGGTCCTGCTGGAGGATATTTTACAGCGCGGCCAGCAAAAGCAGCTTTTCAGCCGCAGCGTGAATGCCCGCGACGTGCACCGTCTGATGAGCAGCTTCAGCTTTCACTACGTGGCGAACAGCTATACCTTTACGCTGCTGTTTGAAGAGGGTGCAGATAGCCAGGCCCAGCAGGCGCACTATCGCGCAATGGCGGTGCAGGTGGTGCTGCGCTATGTCTGTCCGTGATGGGGTGACTTGTCACAAAAATATAACTTGCAATTAAATCGTGCGCTATCTATATTTATTGCATGAAGACGAAATCGACGGCTCCGGCAGATGCGCCGCTGGCCCTGAATAATCAGCTCTGTTTTGCGCTCTACTCCGCAAACCTGGCGCTGAATAAACTTTATCGGCAGCTGCTGGCGCCGTTAGGCCTCACCTACCCGCAGTATTTGGTCATGCTGGTACTGTGGGAGCGGGACGACATTACCGTGTCAGAGATTGGCGAGCAGCTGTTTCTCGACTCTGCCACCCTGACGCCGCTGCTGAAACGCCTGGAGAGCGCCGGGCTGATTGTTCGCCAGCGCTCGCGTCAGGATGAACGCCAGGTCGCCGTCACTCTGACCGAATCGGGACGGGCGCTGCATGAGAAGGCGCTTGCTATTCCAGAGTCGGTACGCTGCGCCGCCGCCTGCGATACAGATTCACTGGCTGCCCTTCAGCACGAGCTGGAGACGCTGCGCCACCAGCTTCACAAGGCATAGACTTAACACAGTATAGCGCCGTCGTTGACGGCCTTATACGCAACATATAAATAGCGCGCTATTTTATAGCGCATATAGCGATAACAGTGAAAATAAGGAACCTGCCATGTCTTTAGAAAAAGTAGTTTACACCGCAAAAGCCAAAGCAACCGGTGGCCGTGACGGCCGTGCGACCTCCTCTGACGGCGTACTGGACGTGCAGCTGGGCGTACCGAAAGAGATGGGCGGCATGGGTGGCAACGTCACTAACCCAGAGCAGCTGTTTGCTGCGGGCTACTCCGCCTGCTTCCTCGGCGCGATGAAATTTGTTGCTGGCCGCGACAAAATCGCCATGCCGAAAGAGGCCTTTGTTGAAGGCGAAGTCGGCATCGGGCCGCTGCCAACCGGTTTTGGCATCGAAGCGAAGCTGAATATTCACCTGCCGGGTATGGATGCGGCCGAAGCGCAGAAGCTGGTCGACGCAGCGCATATCGTCTGCCCTTACTCTAACGCCACCCGCAACAACATTGATGTCACGCTGAACATTATCGCCTAATACGTTCGCGAGGCCGGGCGGCGCGACGCTTGCCTGGCCTATAAAAGCGCCCCCTCTCTGTGCTACTATGAGCACATATCACCCGCGGATCTTTCCGCTCTGTTTTTAGCTTGAGATAGCGCTATGTCTTCCAGAATCCTCTCCACCAATGTCATCGGTATCGACGCGTTTATGCACGATCACGCCCGCGTCCTGAGCCAGTCCCGTGACGGGACGGTGGCCGTTTTTGCTGATAACGCCCCGGCGTTTTATGCCCTGACGCCTGCGCGTCTGGCGCAGCTGCTGGAACTGGAAGCCCGATTGCAGCGCCCGGCCAGCGATATCGCGCTCGATCAGCAGTTTTTTAGCGAGCCGACCGACGCGCCCCCCAGCGTGCCGATGGGAAAATTCGCCATGTACGCAGGCTGGCAGCCGGATCCCGATTTTCAGCGCCTGGCTGCGCTGTGGGGCATCGCCCTGAACCAGCCCGTGACCCACGAAGAGCTGGCCTCGTTTGTCACCTACTGGCAGGCCGAGGGCAAGGTGTTTCACCATATGCAGTGGCAGCAGAAGCTGGCCCGCAGCGTGCAGATTGGCCGCGGTAGCCTGACAGGCACCGTTAAACGCGATATCAACGCGGTTTCCGAGCCGGATAACCAGGTTCCCCCAGGTTTCAGAGGTTAATCATGAAAGACGTCGGCGAAATGATGAAGCGTTTGCAAAAGATGATGCCTGCCCACGTGAAGCCGGCGTTTACCACCGGTGAAGAGCTGCTGGCCTGGCAAAAAGAGCAGGGCGAGATCCGCTCGGCGGCGCTCGCCCGGGAAAATCGGGCGATGAAGATGCAGCGTACCTTCAACCGCTCCGGCATCCGTCCTCTGCATCAGAACTGCTCTTTTGATAACTATAAGGTTGAAAATGAGGGGCAGATGAACGCCCTGAGCAAGGCGCGCCAGTATGTCGAGGAGTTCGACGGCAACATTGCCAGCTTTGTCTTCTCCGGCAAGCCCGGCACTGGCAAAAACCACCTTGCGGCGGCGATCTGCAACGAGCTGCTGCTGCGCGGCAAGTCGGTGCTGATCATTACCGTGGCCGACATCATGTCTGCCATGAAAGAGACCTTCAGCAGTCGGGAAACCAGCGAAGAGCAGCTGATCAACGATCTCAGCATGGTCGATCTGCTGGTGATCGACGAGATCGGCGTCCAGTCGGAGTCACGCTACGAGAAGGTGATCATCAACCAGATTGTCGATCGTCGCTCCTCCTCCAAGCGCCCGACCGGCATGCTGACCAACAACAACGTGGCGGACATGACCCGGCTGCTTGGCGAACGGGTGATGGATCGCATGCGTCTTGGCAACAGCCTGTGGGTTAACTTTAACTGGGATAGCTACCGCAGCCGCGTCACCGGCAAAGAGTATTAAGAGCTTTCCTGGCGCGGCCTGGCGGGTCTCCCGGTATATACTGCCCAGGTCCATCCTAACGGGTTATGCCACATGAAATCAGCCAAACGTTTACTGTGCAGCGTCGCGATCGCCAGCGCCCTGCTCTCTTCCCTCTCTCACGCTGCCACCTGGCAGGAGCAGCTGAACAGCGCGGCTAGCCAGCTGAGCCAGAATTCCGGGTCAACCACGTCGACGCAGCAGAGCGGGACCTCGCTCTCCGCCCTTGGCGGCCTGCTGAACAGCGGTAACCAGGCGCTGAGCGCTGACACCATGAATAACGCCGCGGGCATCATGGGATACTGCGCCAAAAACAAGCTGGCCTCGGTGACCAGCGCGGAGAATATCAAAAGCCAGGTGCTTGAGAAGCTGGGCCTGAGTGCGCCGGAGCAGAAGGAAGATACTAACTTCCTGGAGGGCCTGCAGGGGATGCTCAACACCAAAGACGGTGAGCAGCTGAATCTGAATAATATCGGCAGCACGCCGCTGGCAGAGAAGGTGAAAACCAAGGCCTGCGACCTGGTGCTGAAGCAGGGCATGAACTTCCTCTCCTGATTATCACGCCTTAACGCGTCTGCCCATCCTGTAAGGCAGGCGCGCCTCCGTTACGAAATGAGACATCGCTCATAAAACCCCTCTCTCTAAACCTTTTCTTAATAGAATGTAGTGAGTGTGACGCTAGAATTGCAGCTATGTGAATTCGCCATTAAAGTGTTTTTCCTGCAACATTTCGGCTGCTGCTATTGAGGATCGACCGTTGTCTGAATTTCTCTCTCTTGTGCTGTTTATTGCCTCGATAGCTATCTACTCTCTGAAGGCAGGCCGCAATACCTGGTGGTTTACCGCGATCCTTGCCGTACTGGGCTGCTTTGTGGTGCTTAATATCGCGCTCTACGCCAGCGACTACTTCACCGGCGACGGCATTAACGACGCGGTGCTTTACACCATCACTAACAGCCTGACCGGTGCGGGCGTGAGCAAGTATATTCTGCCGGGCGCAGCACTGGTCATCGGCCTGCTGGCACTCTTTTTTGCCCTTGGCTGGATCCTGCGACGTCGCCGCCATCACCCGCTGCACGTTGGCTATAGCCTGCTGGCGCTGCTGCTGGCCCTGGGTTCGGTCGATGCCAGCCCGGCTTTTCGACAGATCACCGAGCTGGTCAAGTCCCAGTCCCGGGCGGGCGATCCCGACTTCGCGGTCTGGTATAAAGAGCCCGCGAAAAGCATTCCGCAGCCCGCCCTTAACCTGGTCTATATCTACGGCGAGAGCCTGGAGCGCACCTACTTTGATAGCGCGGCCTTTCCTGGCCTGACGCCAGAGCTGGGCGCACTAAAAGATGAGGGACTGGATTTCACCCATACCGCGCAGCTGCCGGGCACCGACTACACCATTGCCGGGATGGTCGCCTCCCAGTGCGGCATTCCGCTATTTGCGCCCTTCGAGGGTAACGCCTCGGCCTCGATGTCGAGCTTCTTCCCGCACAACCTCTGTCTCGGCGATATCCTGAAGAACTCCGGCTACGAGAACCACTTTGTGCAGGGAGCCAACCTGCGCTTTGCCGGGAAAGATGTGTTTTTAAAATCCCACGGCTTTGATCACCTTATTGGAGCGGAAGAGCTGAAAGGCCGTGTGGCCGATCCCACCTACCGCAACGACTGGGGCTTCTACGATGACACCGTGCTGGACGAGGTGTGGCAGCAGTATCAGCAGCTCTCCCAGAGCGGGAAACGCTTCTCGCTGTTTGCCCTGACCGTTGATACCCATCACCCGGACGGCTTTGTCTCCCGCAGCTGCGAGCGGAAAAGCTACGCCATCGACGGCAAAGCAAACCAGTCCTTTAGCGCAGTGACCTGTAGCCAGCAGCATATCGCCGCGCTGATCAACAAGATCAAAGCCTCGCCGTGGTTTAAAGATACGGTGATTGTGGTCTCCTCCGATCATCTGGCGATGAACAACACCGCGTGGAAGTACCTCAGCAAGCAGGATCGTAACAACCTCTTCTTTGTGCTGCGCGGCGACCAGCCTACCCAGGACGTTATCGGCCTGAAGCGTAACACCATGGATAACGGTGCCACGGTGCTGGATATTCTCGGCGGGGATAACTTCCTTGGGTTGGGACGCAGCAGCCTCTCGGGCCAGTCGCTCTCCCAGTCGTTCCTGAACATGAAAGAGAAGGTGCTGGCGTGGAAGCCGGATATCATCCGCCTGTGGAACTTCCCGAAAGAGATGAAGGAGTTCACCGTCGAGCGCGACAAGGAGATGATTGCGTTTTCCGGTAGCCGTTTCCGCCTGCCGCTGCTGATCCGCGTCTCGGACCAGCGCGTAGAGCCGCTGCCAGAGAGCGAGTACTCTGCGCCGCTGCGCTTCCAGCTCGCCGACTTCGCGCCACGGGATAACTTTGTCTGGATCGACCGCTGCTACAAGATGGCGCAGATGTGGGCCCAGCAGCTGGCGCTCTCCACCGACTGGTGCGTCTCGCAGGGTCAGTTGGGCGGTCAGCAAAGGGTACAGCACGTCGACAGCGCCCAGTGGCAAGGCAAAACCGCGTTTAAGGATACGGTCATCGACACCGCCCGCTATCAGCGCAACGTGGATATGCTCAAGGTGGTAGATAATGACGTTCGCTATAAGGCAGACAGCTTTATCTTCAACGTGGCGGGCGCGCCGGAAGAGGTGAAGCAGTTTAGCGGCATCTCTCGTCCGGAGAGCTGGGGGCGCTGGTCCAACGCGCAGCTGGGTGAAGAGGTGAAGATTGAGTACAACGCGCCGCTGCCGGAGAATTTCGATCTGGTTATCACGGCTAAAGCCTATGGCCCGAACGCCAACAAACCAATCCCGGTGCGGATAGGTGATAGTGAGCAGACACTAACTTTAGGCAATGAGGTCTCTACCACCACGCTGCGGTTCCATAACCCGTCGCATAGCAATACGTTGACGATTGTGCCGCCGGATCCGCAGTCCACTAACGAAGGGAATATTCTCGGCCACTCGCCGCGCAGATTAGGGATTGGGATGGTGGAGATTAAGGTGGTAAAAACCGAGGGCTAGCTGTTTTGTGTGAGTAGTATGAGTAGGCCGGGTAAGCGCAGCGCCACCCGGCGTTATTACAACTTAGAAGGTTTCCCAGTTATCGCCCGCGTCGGCAACGGCCGGTTTGCGGGTCGCCAGCGGCGCTGAGGCTTTGGCGATGATAGCCTGGTCACGGGCCTCTTTACGCTGATCCTGCATAATACGGAACACCGCTACGGCCTGGGTCAGACGGCTCGCCTGCTCTTCCAGCGCCGCCGCGGCTGCGGCAGATTCCTGTACCAGCGAGGCGTTCTGCTGGGTAACGCGATCCATCTCGGCAACCGCCAGGCCCACCTGGTCGATACCGCGGCTCTGCTCGTCGGACGCAGAGGCGATTTCGCCCATGATGTCTGTTACGCGGGTCACCGCATTGACGATCTCGTCCATGGTCTCACCAGCGCTCTCAACCAGGGTTGAACCCAGCTCGACGCGGCCTACGGAGTCTTCGATCAGGCTCTTAATTTCGCGAGCGGCCTGGGCGCTGCGCTGGGCCAGGTTACGTACTTCACCTGCCACCACCGCAAAACCACGGCCCTGCTCACCGGCACGTGCCGCTTCTACCGCCGCGTTCAGCGCCAGGATGTTGGTCTGGAAAGCGATGCCGTCGATCACGCTGATGATGTCAGCGATTTTCTGCGAGCTGCCAGCGATGTCACGCATGGTCTGTACCACGTTATCCACCACTTTACCGCCCTTCTGCGCGGTCTCAGAGGCGCTAAGTGCCAGATGGCTCGCCTGACGGGCGTTTTCGGCGTTCTGCTTCACGGTCGCGGTCAGCTCTTCCATGCTGGCAGCGGTCTCTTCCAGAGAAGCAGCCTGCTGTTCGGTACGGGAAGAGAGATCGTTGTTGCCCATCGCGATTTCGCTTGCGCCGCTGTAGATCTCGTTCGCACCGGTACGCACCGTACCCACGGTACGCATCAGCTCGCCCTGCATGTGACGCAGGCTTTCTGCCAGCTGGCCCATCTCGTTAGCACCGTGCACGTCGATCTTCTGCACCAGATCGCCGCCAGCGATATGGCGGATGCTCTCCACCAGACGGTTGAGCGGGGAGATCAGCACGTTTTTAATACCGAACCAGACGGCAACAATCACCGCCAGCACGGCCAGCAGCACGCCGATAATGATCCAGATCGCCAGGCTGTAGGAGCTGTTGTTGTCCGCAACGGCGAGGTCATACAGCTGATCATTCTGCTTCAGGAACTCAACGTACTCTTTCTCGAATCCATCCTGGTAACCCTGGGTTGGCTGGTCAAAGAACTCGTTGATTTTGCCTGCGCCCAGCAGCTGGATAAGCTCAGCCAGCGCACCGTGATAGATATCGTACTGGCGCTTGATCTCCTGGGTTACGGCATCGTTCTGACGCGGATCGTGCGGCAGAGCCTGATACTCGTTCCAGCGCTGCTCCGCCTGTTTCAGGGAGGCGCTGGCAATCTGCATCAGCTCGGCAACGGTGGTGCCGCTGCCGATGTTGTTCTGATCCATCATGTAGCGGATCCCGGCACGGTTAAGCGTGTTACGGGTCTGCAACAGGGCAACCCAGCTGCCGTTGAGCGTAGACTGCTGCTCACGGATGGTTTGCAGAACGGTGAAGTTATCTTTGTCGTGTTTCAGCGCGCTGAAGAACAGTCCGCCGGAGGTGATTTGTAACAGGCCAAATAGTGCAAGGACCAGAAGTAAACTGGTCACAATTTTGATACGGTTTAACATGTTTTCTCATTCCTTTAGAGGGATAACAGTTTTTCGGCCTGGAACAGGAAAACTTTACCGAATAGTTGTGTGTCGTGACGTGGTCCGGCCTGCTGACTTAGCCTTGAGCCAGTGATCCACATCACACTCTTTTTCCCGTTCACGCCCCGTTAAAACCGCTTATCGCTTTCCTGCGACCGCTTACCCCTCACATTCAACCGCTCGACCACATATTGCCCGTTTTCTGCTCGCCGTTTGCCATGATCCTCAGGGAAAATTTATCAATTTAACGCCTCCTACTCCTGTAATCTTTTTCATATAGCCAGGTCTGATATGGATAATAAAAAGCTACTCAAGCACATACCCTGGATGATCCTCGGGATCATCGGTGCTTTCTGTCTGGCGGTTGTCGCCTTACGGCGGGGTGAAAACGTAAGCGCCCTGTGGATCGTCGTCGCGTCGGTCTCCGTTTACCTCGTGGCTTATCGCTACTACAGCCTCTACATCGCGCAGAAGGTCATGAAGCTCGACCCGACCCGCGCCACCCCGGCGGTCATTAACAATGACGGCCTGAACTACGTGCCGACCAACCGTAACGTGCTGTTTGGTCACCACTTTGCCGCTATCGCCGGGGCAGGCCCGCTGGTCGGCCCGGTGCTGGCCGCGCAGATGGGCTACCTGCCCGGTACGCTCTGGCTCTTGGCAGGCGTCGTGCTGGCCGGTGCGGTGCAGGACTTTATGGTGCTGTTTATCTCCTCCCGCCGTAACGGCGCTTCTCTCGGGGAGATGATCAAAGAGGAGATGGGTCCGGTGCCGGGCACTATCGCCCTCTTCGGCTGCTTCCTGATCATGATTATCATCCTCGCCGTACTGGCGCTGATCGTCGTTAAGGCGCTGGCGGAAAGCCCGTGGGGTGTCTTCACCGTCTGCTCCACCGTGCCGATTGCGCTGTTTATGGGGATCTACATGCGATTCCTGCGCCCGGGCCGCGTGGGCGAAGTGTCGGTGATTGGTATTGTGCTGCTGGTGGCCTCTATCTACTTCGGCGGCGTGATTGCGGCCGACCCGTACTGGGGCCCGGCACTGACCTTTAAAGACACCACCATCACCTTCACCCTGATTGGCTATGCGTTTGTCTCCGCCCTGCTGCCGGTGTGGCTGATCCTCGCCCCGCGTGACTATCTGGCGACCTTCCTGAAGATCGGCGTTATCGTCGGCCTGGCAATTGGTATCGTGATCCTCAATCCAGAGCTGAAGATGCCCGCCATGACCCAGTACATTGATGGTACCGGTCCGCTGTGGAAAGGCGCGCTGTTCCCGTTCCTGTTTATCACCATTGCCTGTGGCGCCGTATCCGGCTTCCACGCGCTGATCGCCTCCGGCACGACGCCGAAGCTGCTGGCCTGTGAAACCGACGCCCGCTTTATTGGCTACGGGGCGATGCTGATGGAATCCTTCGTCGCGATTATGGCGCTGGTGGCGGCCTCAATTATCGAGCCGGGCCTCTACTTTGCCATGAACACCCCGCCTGCCGGTCTGGGTATCGTGATGCCGAACCTGCACGAGCTGGGCGGTGCGAACGCCCCGGCGATCATGGCGCAGCTGCATGACGTTACTGCCCATGCCGCCGCTACGGTCAGCTCCTGGGGCTTTGTTATCACCCCTGAGCAGATCCTGCAAACCGCGAAGGATATCGGTGAGCCGTCCGTGCTGAACCGCGCCGGCGGGGCGCCAACGCTGGCAGTGGGTATTGCCCACGTGTTCCACAAAATTCTGCCGTGGGCGGACATGGGCTTCTGGTATCACTTCGGCATTCTGTTCGAAGCGCTGTTTATCCTGACCGCGCTGGATGCCGGGACCCGCTCCGGCCGCTTTATGCTGCAAGATCTGCTGGGTAACTTCGTGCCGTTCCTGAAGAAAACTGACTCTCTGGTGGCGGGTATTATCGGTACCGCAGGCTGCGTTGGCCTCTGGGGCTACCTGCTCTATCAGGGCGTGGTGGATCCGCTGGGCGGCGTGAAGAGCCTGTGGCCGCTGTTCGGCATCTCCAACCAGATGCTGGCCGCCGTAGCGCTGGTGCTGGGTACCGTGGTGCTGGTGAAGATGCAGCGTACCAAGTACATTTGGGTGACCGTAGTACCGGCCGTCTGGCTGCTGATCTGCACCACTTGGGCGCTGGGGCTGAAGCTGTTCAGCGACAACCCGCAGATGGAAGGCTTCTTCTACATGGCGAACCAGTACAAAGCGCGTATTGCCGCCGGTAGTGAGCTGACCGCCCAGGAAGTGGCGAACATGAACCACATCGTGGTGAATAACTACACCAACGCTGGTTTAAGCATCCTCTTCCTGGTAGTGGTGTACAGCATCATCTTCTACGGCTTCAAAACCTGGATGAAGGCCCGCAACAGCACGATCCGTACGGATAAAGAGACGCCGTACGTGCCGGTGCCGGAAGGCGGCGTGAAGACCTCTTCACACCACTAATTAACGAAACGCCGGATGGCGCTGCGCTTATCCGGCCTACGTTTTTCGGCCCGGCAATCTTGCCGGGCTTTTGTAATATCAGGAACGCCACATGTTTGGTAACTTAGGTGAAGCAAAAAAGTATCTCGGCCAGGCCGCGAAAATGCTGATTGGAATTCCTGACTATGACAACTACGTTGAGCATATGAAGACCAATCACCCGGATAAGCCCTACATGACCTATAACGAGTTCTTCCGCGAGCGACAGGAAGCACGCTACGGCAGCGGCGGAAGCAGCTGCTGTTAGGAGACACTATGACACCCATTGCAGTAACGCTTCTTACCGGTTTTCTTGGCGCAGGCAAAACCACCCTGCTGCGCCACATCCTCAACGAACAGCACGGCTACAAAATTGCGGTCATTGAGAACGAGTTTGGCGAAGTCTCCGTTGACGATCAGCTCATTGGCGATCGTGCCACGCAGATCAAAACCCTGACCAACGGCTGCATCTGCTGCTCCCGCTCCAACGAACTGGAGAGCGCGTTGCTGGATCTGCTCGACGGCCTCGACCGAGGCGATATCGCCTTTGACCGACTGGTGATCGAGTGCACCGGCATGGCCGATCCCGGTCCGATTATTCAGACCTTTTTCTCCCATGAGATCCTCTGCCAGCGCTACCTGCTGGACGGCGTTATTGCCCTGGTGGATGCGGTGCACGCCGACGGGCAGATGAACCAGTTCACCCTTGCCCAGTCCCAGGTAGGCTACGCCGACCGCATTCTGCTGACCAAAACCGACGTGGCGGGCAGCGCCGAGGCCCTGCGCGAGCGGCTACAGCGCATCAACGCCCGGGCACCGATCTATACCGTCATCCACGGCGACATCGACCTGGCGCTGCTGTTTAATACCAATGGTTTTATGCTGGAGGAGAACGTCGTGCCCGCGACGCCGCGCTTCCACTTTATGGCGGACAAGCAGAACGCTATTTCGTCTATTGTGGTGGAGCTGGACTACCCGGTAGAGATTGGCGCGGTCTCCCGGGTGATGGAGAACCTGCTGCTCAGCTTTGCCGAGAGGCTGCTGCGCTACAAGGGAATGCTGTGGATCGACGGCGAACCCAACCGCCTGCTGTTTCAGGGCGTACAACGTCTCTACAGTGCCGACTGGGACCGTCCCTGGGACGACGAGCCACCGCACAGCACGCTGGTGTTTATCGGCGTCCAGTTGCCGGAGGAGGAGATCCGAGCGGCCTTTGCTGAGTTAAAAACGCAGTGACTCGCGATATCTCGCAAACCTTCTGGCGCTCGCCGCTGCTGCCATGGGTGGAGTTACGCTCCACCTGGCAGAGCCGCCAGGCATATAAGACGCACAGCCACGCCCAACTGTCGATTGGTGCCATCGTCGAGGGGCAAACCCGCTGCGTCTGTAATGGCAAAACGTATCTGCTCTCGCCGGGAGATCTGATCATCATTCCCGCGCATGCCCCGCACAGCTGCAATCCGGTGGACGGGCAGCCTCGCAGTTACCATATGCTCTACATTGAAACGGATTTTCAGCCCGCGCCCCAGATTGTGCGGAGCGAATCCCTGTTCCGTCACTATCTGCAAGCCATTGAGAACCTCTCTTCTCAAGCAGTCGAGACGCTGCTCGCCGCACTTCCCGCTGAGCCCGCCCAACCTGCCACGCTGCGCCCTATCAGCCTGCAACTGCAGGAAACGCTGCTTGAGAACATGGTGGCTCCGCCCTCGTTGGATGCGCTGGCTCATCAGTTTTCCCTACGCAAAGAGACGCTGATCCGCACCTTTAAGCAGGATATTGGCCTGACGCCCATCACCTTTCTCAATAGCGCCCGGATTGAGTTTGCCAAGACGCGCCTGCGCGCCGGGGCGGATATTGCCGACGTTGGCTACCAAAGCGGCTTTGCCGATCAGAGCCACTTCCATAATACCTTTGTCAGCTATACCGCAGCCACGCCGCGTCAGTACGCCACGGGCCGATCAATATCTGACAATAATTAATGCCCTGCACGCCGTAGGATGGCCTCAGTTTTACTCTTTGAGGCCGCTATGGATCTGTTACATACCCTGTTTCCCGCCGCGTTTGCCATGCTGGCGCTGTCGCACTTTGTCGCCCTGCTCAGCCCCGGCCCGGACTTCTTTCTGCTGACGGGCTACGCTATCCGCTACCGCCTGCGCGGCAGCATCGGGCTGTGCGTTGGCATCGCCGCAGGCAACGCCGTCTATATCGCGCTGGCGATTATTGGCTGGAGCGAGCTACGGCGCTCACCCCTGCTGTTTTCCCTGATCGAAGTGGCCGGGGCGGCGTACCTGCTGTGGATTGGTAGCCAGCTTATTCGCAGCAGGCCGGGCAATCTCGCCCTACAAGGGGTCGATGCTGGCCGCCCGTCGCTGGTGAAGCAGGTGCTAATGGGACTGGCTTCGGCGCTGCTCAACCCGAAAAACGCCCTGTTCTACCTGGCGCTGATGGCCTCGCTGCTGGGGCCTAACGTAACGCTGCTCCAGCAGTCGGTAAGCGGCATCTGGATGGTCATCGTGGTGCTGGTGTGGGATCTGCTGGTGGTGATGCTGATTGGTTTGCCGCCAGTGCAAAAACGCCTCTCGGCGGCGGTGGTCGTTATCGAGCGGATCGCCGGTGCGGTGCTAATGGGGTTTGGGGTATGGATTTTAGCAACGTGGTTTTTTGCCGGACCCTAGGCCCGGCAAGTGTAAATCCTGCTGGCTACACTATTTTTTATTTTGATCGCGCAGCATGGCTTCACGCAGAATTGCGTTCAGCCGCGTTTGGTAACCTTTCCCAGGCCGTTTCAGCCACTCCATGACATCTGCGTCAATGCGCACGGATGCCTGCGTTTTCAATGGCCGATAAAATTTACCCCTTGTCGCATCGCACCATTGCGTATCATCCGTTGCGGGAATATCACTATAGTCGATATCCGCATCGGGTTTGGCTGCCAGAGCGTTAAGCTCTGTTTCTCGCTGAGTACTCAGCATGGATGTACTACCGCGTTTATGCTTAACAATGCTCATAACGGCTCCTCTCTTTACGATCCGCTTTTCGCGCACTGATAATCCGGATAATTTCTTCCCCACTCTCAAAGCGAATCGTGTGTGCAACCAGAATGACAACAATCCCATGCACTAACCCTATCGTCTGCCAGCGATATTCACCATTTTCATATCGTTCCTGCATGGATAGATGATGCGGATCGTCGAATACAAGAACAGCATCTTCAAACCTAATTCCATGCTTACGCAGATTACTTTTGGCCTTGTTGACATCCCACTCAAACTCCGTTGGCATAGTCTACCCTTCCTTGATTGTATATACAAAAAAGCATATACAAAACGAGATTTAGCCGCATTTTATTTGTGGTTTAATCATTCGTAATTGGAAGCAAGGCTCAGTATTTTCGAAAAAAGATATGCCGGTGGCTGCGGCGCATGCTGCTACTCCACTTCACCCCGCCGCAGCCCTATATCTTTTAGCTGCTCATTGCTCATTTTTCGCAGGGTGCGCTGCGCCTGGCTCCGCAGATGCCATTTTTTGATTGCTCGCCAGAGGATTACAAAGCCGATAAAGGGTCTTTTACCTCTGTTTTCATGAAATTCCATTCTCTGCCTCCTCGCGTTGACTGAAGCTCTATTTTCAGCGAGAGAGGCATAAACAATACAGACTCACAAAACCATTTTGTTTTCCATACAGATGCGCTAAAACGGTATCTGAACAGCGTCATTAGCATAGATCTGTACTGATTTTTTAATCTGTATGGCAATAAATAAGGATACAGCATGGCACGGTATCAACGTCTGGCAGAGCTCTTAGCCGAGCGTATTGAGCAAGGCCTATATCGCCATGGAGAAAAACTCCCGTCGGTGCGCAGCCTGAGCCAGGAGCATGGCGTGAGCATCAGTACAGTTCAGCAGGCATATCAGACCCTTGAAACGCGGCAGCTTATTACCCCGCAGCCGCGATCCGGCTACTTTGTTGCGCCGCGCAAGGTGCAGCCGCCTGTGCCACCCATGTCGCGGCCGGTACAGCGTCCGGTAGAGATCACCCAGTGGGATCAGGTGATCGATATTCTCAAAGGCCACAAGGACAAAGAGATTATTCCCTTCAGCAGCGGCGCGCCGGATATCCAGCAGCCTAGCCTGCAACCGCTTTGGCGCGAGCTAAAACGCTTAGTGCAGCATAATCTTAGTGAGATCCTCGGCTATGACGCCCTGACCGGCCGCGTGGAGCTGCGGGAGCAGCTTGCCCGCCTGATGTTAGACGGCGGCTCGGTGGTGAGTGCGGAGGATATCATTATCACCAGCGGCAGCCAGAGCGGGCTCTCGCTCGCCCTGCTGGCGGTGTGCCGCCCTGGCGATATCATCGCTATTGAGTCCCCCACCTATTACGGCACCATGCAGCTTCTGCGCAGCCTGGGTTTCAAGGTCATTGAAATACCGACCGATCCAGAAACGGGTATGAGCGTGGAGGCGCTGGAGCTGGCGCTGGCCCAGTGGCCAATCAAGGGAATTATTACCGTGCCGAACTGTAATAACCCGCTTGGGTTTATTATGCCGGACGCGCGTAAGCGGGCGCTTCTTGCTCTTGCCCAGAGCCATGACATCGTCATTTTTGAAGATGACGTCTATGGCGAACTGGCGACTGACTACCCGCGCCCACGGACGATCCACTCCTGGGACATTGATGGCCGGGTCATGCTGTGCAGCTCCTTTACCAAAACCGTCGCGCCTGGCCTGCGCGTGGGCTGGATTGTGCCTGGGCGCTACCACGACCGGTTTTTGCAAATGAAGTACGCCGTGGTGGGCAGCAACGTCCCGGTAACCCAGCTGGCGGCGGCCAGCTTTATCAAAGACGGACATTACCATCGTCATATCAGGCGGATGCGCCAGATCTATCAGCGTAATATGGAAATCTATACCTGCTGGGTGCGCGAGTATTTTCCGGAAGGGATCTGCATCACGCGTCCGAAGGGTGGGTTTATGCTGTGGGTGGAACTCCCCGAGCAGGTCGACATGGTCTGCGTGGCGCAACAGCTGTGCCGGCTGAAAATCCAGGTGGCACCGGGATCGCTGTTTTCAGCATCAGGGAAGTATCGCAACTGCGTGCGAATCAACTGCGCGTTACCGCCAAACGAGAAGCATCAGGCAGTGATGGAGAAACTGGGCAATGCGGTAAAAGTCGCCATGGAATAACCCCCTCCCTCGCGGGAGAGGGCGTAAAAGTTACTTACTCACCACTACTAGCTTCTGGTTCACGAACTCTTTGATCCCCAGATCCGACAGCTCGCGACCAAAGCCGGAGCGCTTAACGCCGCCGAACGGCAGTTCCGGTGCGGTATCGGTCAGGGAGTTAATGTAAACCATCCCGGTCTCGATACGTGACGCCAGGGCTTTTGCCCGGTCAATATCCTGGCTAAAGATAGAGCCGCCCAGACCGTAGTTTGAGTCGTTCGCCAGCTGCACCACCTCATCGTCGTCTTTGACCACGTAAATCTGCGCCACCGGACCGAAGAACTCTTCAAAATAGGCCGGATTGTCGCGGGTGATGTGGGTCAGGATCGTTGGCTCGAAGAAGTTACCTTCGCGCTCAACGGGCTTACCGCCAAGATGCAGCTTCGCGCCGTTTTTCACCGCCTCGTTAACCTGTTTGGTCAGCGTTTCCAGCGCGTCTTTAGACGACAGCGGGCCCAGGGTCGTGGACTCATCCATCGGGTCACCGATCTTCACCTGACGGAAGGCGTCGGTATATTTCTCCAGGAACTTATCGGCGATGGATTCCTGCACAATAAAGCGCTTCGCGGCGGTACAGACCTGACCGGCGTTTTGCAGACGCGCGGTGACGCCCACCTTAACGGCTTTATCCAGATCGCTGTCGTCCAGTACGACAAAGACGTCATTACCGCCCAGTTCAAGGGTCGCTTTCTTCAGCTTCTTGGCCGCCTGCGCTGCTACCGCGCTACCTGCCGTTTCAGAGCCAGTCAGCGCCACGCCCTGAACGCGATCGTCGGCAATGATGTTGGACACCTGATCCGAAGAGATAAACAGGTTGGTATACGCCCCCTCTGGCGCCCCCGCCTCTCGCACCAGCTGCTCGAAGATTTCCGCACAGTGCGGTACGATGCTGGCATGTTTAACGATAATCGGGTTACCGGCGGCCAAGTTCGGGGCCAGAACGCGCATCAGCTGATAGTAAGGGAAGTTCCACGGTTCTACCGCCATCAGCACGCCGATGGGGTGATGCTCAACCCAGGCGTCGCCCAGATCGGAGTTATATTTTACCGGCGCAAGGAAAGTATCGGCATTATCGGCGTAGTAGCGCGCAATGCTCGCACACAATTTCACTTCGCCGCGGCTCTGCTCGATCAGTTTGCCCATCTCCTGGGTGGCAATTTTCGCCAGCTCCTCTGAACGTTCCTCCAGCAGATTGGCAAGCTTAAGCAGTACAGGTAGACGCTTCTCAATATCGCCCTTTGACCATGAGGAGTGGTATAGCGCATCCGCTTTTTTCAGCGTCGCCTCGATATCCGCATCAGTATGGGACGGATACTCTTTAACAAGCTGATTTGTGAATGGATTCACTGTCTGATAGGCCATCTCAAATACCTCCTGGTTAGCAGTAAAAGATGCTGATAAGGTTAATAAGGGTAGTTGGAAAACATGATGTTGCATGGATTATCTGGCATAAACAGACGGTTCCGAGTCCTCTGCGAAGTAGAGAATAGCCCAGCATTTGCGCGATAGTCCGTTCAGCTTCTACGCTTAAACGCATGGATAAAATCACTGACTGTTCATCGGGAGAGATCATGAGTGAAGCGACTATTCGCGGTATGGACCATATCGGCATTACCGTACCGGACATCAAGCAGGCAACCACCTTCTTCTGTGCCGCCCTGGGCGCAGAGCTGCTCTATGAATCCGTCTCGCCTGGCCAGGAGATTGACCAGGATGCCCAGCAGCACACGCTGCGTCTTGCCCCTGGCACCCAGGTGAAAGCGGTCAGGATGCTGAAGCTGCACAACGGTCCGGGCATCGAGCTGTTTGAGATGCAGGGGCCAGATCAGGACCAACCCCAGCGGGCCAGCGACTATGGTCTGCAACACTTTGCGGTCTATACCGATAATATCGATCAGGCAACGCAGCGCTTCGAAGAGGCCGGCGGCAAGATGTTCACCGAGCCCAAGCCGCTTACCTTCCCTACCGAGTATGGCGACGGCAACCAGTTCTGCTACGGCAGCACGCCATGGGGCGGCATCATTGAATTCATCTCCCGTCCCTCGCCGATGCCCTACGAGAAAGAGACCCCTTCGCGGCGCTGGAAACCCTGATCGGGATTTCTATTTAGTCGTCAGGGATCTATGAGGAGTAGATGGATAAATTAGCCGAACTTAAACGCGCCAAGCGCCTGGCCCTGTCGCTGCTGCTGATCGCCGCGGCGACCTTTGCTACCACCCTGTTTCTGCCGCCTACTCGTCTGGTAGGCGCAGTAAAGGCCGTCGCCGAAGCGGCAATGGTAGGCGCGCTGGCCGACTGGTTTGCGGTGGTGGCGCTGTTCCGCCGCGTGCCGCTGCCCTTTATTTCTCGCCATACGGCGATCATCCCCCGTAATCAGGAGCGGATCGGTGACAATCTCGGCATTTTCGTGCAGGAGAAGTTTCTTGATACCCAGTCGCTGATCGCGCTGATTCGTCGTCACGAGCCTGCGCTGATGATCGGCACCTGGTTCAGCCAGCCGGATAACGCCCGGCGGGTGGGTCAACACCTGTTGCAGGTGATGAGCGGCTTTCTCGATCTCACCGATGATGCCCGCATCCAGAACTTGCTCAAGCGCGCCGTGCACAAGGCGATCGACAAGGTCGATCTCTCTGGCACCACCGCGCTGGTGCTGGAGAGCCTGACCAAAAACAACCGCCATCAGGTGCTGCTGGACTCGCTCATCGCCCAGCTTCTGATGCTTATCCAACGCCAGAGCACCCGCGACTTTATTGCCCACCACATCGTGCGCTGGCTGAAGACCGAGCATCCGCGTAAAGCGAAGCTGCTGCCCACCGAGTGGCTGGGGGAGCAGAGCGCGGAGATGGTCTCCAGCGCGGTGAACTCCCTGCTGGATGACATCAGCCATGACCAGGGCCACCAGATCCGCCAGGCCTTTGACAAAGCCACCCTGAAGCTTATCGATCGGCTGAAGAACGATCCGGAGATGGCTGCCCGGGCGGAGAGCACCAAGACCTACCTGAAAGAGGACGAAGCGTTTAACCGCTATCTGGGCGAGCTGTGGGGAGATCTGCGCAACTGGCTGAAGGCCGATATGGAGAGTGAAAACTCAAAAGTGCAGCTGCGCATCGCCGAGGCCGGACAGTGGTTTGGCGAAACGCTGGTGGCGGATAGCGCCCTGCGCGCCTCGTTTAATCAGCATCTTGAGCAGGCCGCCCGCAGCGTGGCCCCGGAGTTTGCCCAGTTCCTGACCCGCCACATCAGCGATACGGTCAAGAGCTGGGATGCAAAAGAGATGTCGCAGCAGATCGAGCTCAACATCGGCAAAGATCTGCAGTTTATCCGCGTCAACGGCACGCTGGTTGGCGGCACCATCGGCTTGATCCTGTGGCTCCTGTCACAGCTGCCGGGGCTGTTTGCCGGCTGATCAGGCCGGCGGCGGTATCACGTAGCGCGTTGCCGCGAAGCGGTTGAGCAGCAGGTGAACCAGGAACACCAGCGTCAGGGTAATGAACAGCGACACGGTAACCGAGACGATACGGTAGAGATCGCTGAACACCAGATCCTGATTAGGGTGCATATTCTGACCAAACATGATCCCAAGGGTGGTGATGCTGGCAAAGCCCACGCCCGCCCCCACCTTCTCCATGGTATGCAGCCGCGCACCCACCCCCAGCCCGAGACAGATCAGCGGCATCATCAGCAGCATATGGCTGCTGTGATCGTAGAGCACCAGCTGGATCAGCAGAATATAGACGCAGCCCAGCACCACGCCCGCGATTCGCCATATTGAGCTGAGCACCGCGCCACGGTAGCTCATCGGGAAGAGGCTGAGCACACCCGCCATCAGCGCCGACAGCGAGTCGCTGAGGTTACACACCTGGAAGACGATAAAGATCACCGTTGCCACGGTGCCGGAGAGCAGCGACTCATGGCGGATGCGGGCAGCGTCTTTCTCAATAACCGGCGGGCGCATACGCGGTTCGACGTCCGGGATCAGGTAGTGCAGCAGCGCGCTCAGGCAGACCGCCATTACGCAGGCCTCAATATTCGAGAAGAACAGCACGTGCCAGTCGTTAGTGGGATAGCTCATAAAGTTGAGCATCGTGCTCTGGCACACCACTCCCATCGAACCGAAGAGAAACAGCGGCCCCTGACTCATAAAGCGAAAGCGCACCACGTACAGGGCAAAGACTACCAGCGTCATGATCACCGGCCATTGCGACAGAAAGCCGATGATCAGCACCATCTCAATGCAGTTGATGACCGAGCTGAAGATAAACTGCCTCGCCACGTGGCCATTGAAGACCGGCACCAGCGACATCAGCATCAGCGGGTAGACCACAAAGAAGACGCCGTACTGGACGTTGTAGAAGCTCGAAATGCTTAGCGCCAGCGTCCCCGCCAGCGCAATACGCAGCGTCTGGCGAAAATCGTTCGCCGAGTAGACGACCTTGTCGTGAGGCGAAAAAACGCGGGCCAGCGTACTAATAGACATAATGCAGCAAACTAACCAGGTGGATTTGCAGGCCGGAGAAGAAATGGGCAAACGGCCCTTCGCTGTTATAGAGCTGAACGGTGGCGCGTGCCCCGGTCGGCAGCGGCTGCGCCAGCGGCTCATCCAGCACGACGTGGATGCGCATTCGCTGGGCATCGCGCACCCAACGGTTAGAGGTTTCCGGCTGGGATAGATCGCCGTTCACCGCCTCCTGGCCCGCCAGGATCCCAGCGTCGCGGGAGGTCACCCGGGCATGGAACACCTGGCCCGGCAGCGCGTCAAAGACCACCGCGGCATCCGTTCCCGGTTTCGTATGGCGCAGGCTCTTCTCACGGAAGTCGGCCACGATATCGGTGTTATTGCTCACCAATGCCAGCGCTGCCGATCCGGCAGAGGCGTACCAGCCGGGGCTGAGCTGCAGGTTGCTGATGGTGCCATCCGCCTCGGCGCGGATCTGCGTCCAGCCAAGGTTAAGCTGCGCCTCTTCCAGCGCGTTCTGGTACTTCTGCAGGGTAACGTTATGCGCATCGTCCCGATCGCCGCGCTGAATGTGCAGCGCGCGGATGTTTGCCTGTAGGTTACTGACCGATTGCTCGCTGGACTGCCACGCGGTGCGAACCTTATCGAGATCCTGCTGGGAGACGTTCTGGGTGGTGCTCAGGCGCTGATAGCGATCGAAGGTGGCCTTGTCGTTGCGGGCAGTAAGCTGGGCGCTGGTCAGGCTCGCCTGCGAGGCGGCGATCTGCGCATCAAGCTGCTGGTTGGTCAGATGCGCCTGCCGCAGTGCAATCTGCGCCGCCTCCACGCGGTTGATAAACGGCGTACGATCCAGCTCAAACAGCAGATCGCCCTTCTTTACCTGGCTGTTGTTGTGCACATAGACCTGGGCGACATAGCCCGAGACGCGGGCGGAAACGGGCGACACCACGCGCATCACGGTGGAGTCCGGCGTCAGCGGGATCCAGATATCCGCAACGATAAAATAGACAAACATCAACAGGAAAGAGGCAATACTGACCCTTACCCAGCGGGCGAATTTTTGTTCAGGCGTCATCATAATTATTATGTCTTACGGTGTTAGTGCAGGTGATGCAGTGGCGCACCAGGTATGCCAGCGGCGTCGGTTGACAAAAGCGGGGTAAGCTAATGCTTATCAGGGAAACTATCAAGAAATGAACAGGTAAAGAGCATGGAATGCGAAAGGCCTGCCCCTGCTAATTCTTATAGGTAATCTTGACACAACCTGTCACTACGCTAGCGTAATCTTCTTTTGCCCTTTGGCCACAGCAATTTAGTTAACTTGAACAGGGACTACCATGCACGAGAATAATATCGCTTTACTGTGTAATGAAGCGGAGCGACTGCTGGATCTGAATATCGATCTGCTGCAAAAGATGCTTAATGAGCCGAACGTGCTTGAAGAGCATCAGGGTAATGATAACGCGGAGCTTTTCGATCGCAGCAGAGCAGAAAAACGGATTGAAGAACTAGAGGGCGAGCGGAGTAAAATCAGCCGCAAAGAGGTAGTGCTGGCGATTGTCGGTACGATGAAAGCGGGTAAATCGACGACCATTAACGCCATCGTCGGTAAAGAGATCCTGCCGAACCGCAATCGGCCCATGACATCACTTCCTACCCTTATCCGTCATGTTTCAGGCAAAACCATACCTGAGCTGCACCTCGCTAATCTTGAGCCTCTTATGCAGTTGTTGGCTCAGCTGAATAAAAAAATTAAGACTCCCGAAGGTCAAAGGATTTGCGAAGAGCTGAGTAAAGATAGCAAAAAACGAAGCATGCTGGAGATCCCCAAAAGCTCCGACTGGCTCAAGGAAGACCATCATGGCGAACAAGAGATCTATAAATTCTTAGCCAATCTTAACGATGTAGTACGCCTCGCTAACGCACTTAACGTTGAATTTCCGTATGGCGCTTATGATGAAGTCGATGAGCTGCCGGTAATCGAAGTGGAATTTTCCCACCTCAGCAATGTGGATACTAGCCAAGGTACTTTAACCCTGTTAGATACCCCCGGCCCAAACGAAGCGGGTCAGACACATTTACACGCTATGATGCGCGATCAGTTAAAAAAAGCCTCTGCGGTACTGGCAGTGCTTAATTATGAGCAGTTGGAATCGTTGGCTGATGAAGACGTTCGTAATGAGATCAATGCGATTGCCGACGTCGCAGCGGGCCGCTTGTTTGTTCTGGTCAATAAATTCGATCAGTGCGACCGTAATAGTGATGATGCAGAAGCGGTCAAAAACAATGTACCGCCCATGCTGCGCAGCGGAGCTGTTACACCGGATCGCGTTTACCCTGGCTCTGCTAACCATGCATTTCTTGCTAACCGTGCTCGCTCATCGCTTAGCCATGCAGCAAGCCTTCCCGAAAATACCGGCTGGGTTGAAGACTTTCTTAAGCTCGCATTTGGACGCGCGTGGAAAAAAATCGACCTGAACGATAAAGAGTTGATTCTCGAAAGCGCCACTGAAGTTTGGCAAGAGTCGATGTTTGAGCAGTTAATTAGCGAAGTGGTGCATTCTGCTCATGCCAAAGCAGCCGCGCTGGCGGTAGACTCTGCAGCTTCCAAGCTGGTACAAAATGCCGAAGCTACGCATGAATATCTCTCTCTACGCCATCAGGGGATCGTTGCTGACATCCAAACCCTGCAAGATCAGATCAACGGACTGCTGAGCGATGTGGAGAAGATTACGACCTGCCAGAAAACGGTTAATCATGAAGTAGAAGACGCAAAGATAAATATCAGCAGAGAAACCACTGCATTACTGCTCAACGTCAGCAACAAACTCACCAGCGAGTTAGATAGCCTCTTTGAGCAGGGCAAAAATATGGAAGAGGAACAGGAGCTAAATAGCCTCGCTAGCCTGCATAAAGGCTTTCTCAGCAACATTTTTGGCGCACTGAGTGGAAAAACAGCAGTAAAAAAATTCGCCTTTGATAAAAACAATCCGGAAATCAAGTTTGATAGCCGCAGCGAGGCACAAAATTTTGCTAATGAAATTGAACATACGGTCATGGGCATACTGCAGCAGGCCGAGCAGGAGATAAAAACGCCGCTTACCGACATCGTCAGCAAGATTGAAAAAAGCTTTAATGGTAATGCCATGAAGGCAGTGGATGAGATCGCCCGCCAGATTAACGAACGCCTGCAAGACGGCGGCTTCAGCGTTAAGATTACTTTCCCCAAAGTAGAGAATCTTCGCACCTCTCTCTCTATCAACAGCCGGATGGGTGAGTTCCTGGAAGAGAAGAGCTTCAGCAAAACCCAACATCGTCGCAAAGACAATTTGTGGGGCAAAGTCTGCGGCTGGTTTGGCACCGATGACTGGGGCTGGGAAGAGTACACCGAAACTGTCCAACGCACCGTCATTGATATGAGTAAAATTCGCAAAGCTGTCTCTCAACAGACCGAAGAGCATTTTACGTCCCTCAACGGTGAAATTGAGCACAGTATCACTACACCACTCGTCGAGAAGATCGGTGAATTTTTCAAAGAGTTTAAGGCGAAAGTTGAACAACTGCGCAATACCCTGATCAAAAGCAAACAAGATCATGAGAGTAACAAGATCGTTAAAGAGCAGCTCACCGTTCAGCTCCAGCAGCTTCAGCAGCGTACCCCGGAACTGCTGCACGACAGCAGAGCCCTCAAAGAAGATCTGGAGCCGATGCTGAAATGAACTCGCTAAAAGAGGCTTTTGCAGACAACGACGCGTTTAACCTACTTGAGTGCGTTCCAGAGAAATTTGTCGTCGATTTTGCCAACGGCATTGACGTGCTGGACGACCATCTGCGCAGCCAGCAGAACCGCTCCGCTTTTCAGCGCTTTAAAGAAGGGATCAGCGGTAAAAGCGCCGCACGCCAGCAGCAGGTCAACGCCACGCTGCGGGACGGCGTAGAAGCCTCCCTGACGTGGCTGACCGAGCTGACTCAATCGCTGGCAAAGAGCAACCTGGCGCTGGCGCAGGTCAATACCCGTGTCAATAAGCTCCAGCAGGATATGGCTAAGCTAGCGCATTTCTCTGCCGATACTCGCGAGCAACTGGAGATGCTCTCCCAGCAGGTTCATCAGCGACTTAGCGATCTGGAGGAGCAGGTGCACCATATCAGCCTCCATCAGCGAGCGGATGCGCATATGGATAACATTCTCTCTCGCTGGAGCGTGGGTCGCTACAACGACCTGCCGCTGCTGGGACGCTGTTATGCGGTGCTGGAAGAGCTACGCTGGGGCGCGTTCGGCGATATGATTCGCCAGGGGGATCGTCGCCAGAGCCTACAGCTTTTAGATACGCTGAAAAACCGCGCACAGGAGCAACTCGCACGTGACGGTAACGTTCACCAGACCACACGCCTGGATACACAGTCCTGGCTGGCCTGGCAGACGAATCGTGCCGTAGAGAATAGCTGGCCAGAGACGATGAGCTGGATTGCCGACTGGTGTACGGTGGATGCCCAGCCAATAACCTGGTCTGTCACCCAGCGCTATGATGCTATGCCGAAACGGATGCCGCTTATCCTCTCCGCCGAGCGCATCACCGGGCCGCTGGTGAATGAAGTCTTTAGCAGGGAGCAGATATGAGCAATCAAATGAAAGTCGGCCTTGCCCTCTCCGGCGGCGGCGCGATTGGGGCTTATCAGGTCGGTGTTGTTAAGGCACTGGCAGAGTCCGGCACTCAGGTTCATGCCGTGGCGGGTGCCAGCATCGGGGCACTCAACGGCGCGATTGTCGCCTCCTCCCCTTCGCTGACACAGGCGGCCGCCCGGCTAGCTGAGGTGTGGGAGCATCTCGGTACAAACAGCCCGCTGATGGCTAACAAGTCTGTTTATATCAAGCTACTGGCGCAGGCCGCCTTTGCTTTCGGGCAGACCAACGTCCTGGGCCGGGCGGCACAGCTATTTGCTACCCTGGCGAGCAAGTCCAACATGCTGCCAGAGGGCTTGAGCGAGCTGGCCGATGACGCGCTGCTGTCGGATCAGCCGCTGGTTCAGCTAATGGAGCGCTATCTCGATACCGCCGCGTTAGCCAACGGTCTGCCGCTATATGTCTCGCTCTACCCTACCCAGGGCGGACTGGTGGATATCCTTAGCTGCCTGCGCGCAGAGTTTGGATTGGGCGAGACGGCGAAGTCGGTATTCCGCCATATTCAGAGCATGCCGAAAGATACGCAAAAGGAGGCGCTGCTGGCCTCTGCCGCGCTGCCGCTGCTGTTCAAGGCACGCAGCATTGATGGCGTACGCTACAGCGATGGCGGCATGGGCGGCTGGTCGACCATGCAGGGCAATACACCGGTAACGCCGCTGGTTGAGGCGGGCTGCAACCTGATCGTTGTTACCCACCTCAGCGACGGATCGATGTGGGATCGTCATGCCTTCCCGGATACCACGATCATGGAGATCCGCCCGCGCAGCACTTTACGCCGCCACGACGGAACGCTGGGTGGAGCAAAAGATCTGCTGGGCTTTACCGCCAGCCACGTAAACTCCTGGATCGCGCAGGGGTACGAGGACACGCTCGCCACGGTGGCCCGCATCCAGGCGCCTTTGCAGGCGCGCCAGGCATTACGGGACTCTTACGATACGCTGGCCCTAAGCCAGGCGCAGGACCAGGCGGCGGATGACGCCCTGGCGAGCGCGATGGCAAGGATCAAGTAAACAACGTTCAACGCAGTTAAGAGGCAAAACGCATACCCGCGTAGGGCCTCTGCCTGCAGGCAGCCAGACGCTGGGCTAAATCGCCCACGTGGATCTCCAGTTGATGCCCGTCTGGATCGAGAAAATAGCAGGAGTCGCCTTCGCTCCTGTTCTCTTTCCAGAATACCGTTTCGGCCTGCTCCAGCCTGGCAACAAAGGCAGGAAAATCCTGTGCGGCAATGCTGAAGGCGTAGTGGGTGTAGTCTTTTTCAGCGAATGCAACCTGCTGACGAGCCGCATCGACCGACAGGCACAGCCACAGATCGCCGCAGCTAAAGTACGCTCCGTTATCCCACTGCGCGTGGAGTTCGAGTCCCAGCAGACGCTGGTAAAAGTCGACGCTGCGTCTTAAATCAACGACGGCTAGCGTGAGGTGGTTCAAACCTTTCAGCATACGCTTCCCCTTCTGTTTTACATCGAATCAGCAATGTAGTTCCGCAGCCATTGATGCCCCGGATCGCGGTGCACGCGCTCGTGCCACAGCATTAAAATTTCAAAGCCCGGTACCTCGACAGGGAGTTCAACAACGGTTAATCCTGCCACCGATTTAACCAGCCGCTCCGGCACCACGGCCACCAGATCGGTACTCGCCAATACCTTGAGCATAAACAGAAAATGCGGTACGGAAAGCACCACCCGGCGTGAAAGGCCATGCGTTGCCAGTACAGCGTCGGTTGCGCCACTAAAGCCACCGCCGTCTGGAGACACCATGACATGCTCAAGCTGGCAAAACTGCGCCAGCGTGGGTCGGCGCTTAAGCCTGGGGTGATCCTGGCGTCCGACCAGCACATAGCGCTCGGTAAACAGCGATCGCTGATGCAGCTCCGGCGGCGCGCTGTCACGGGTATGAAAAATGATGTCTCGCTCGCCCTGCTCTGCCTGCCGCACGCTCTGCCCTGGGCTGAGTTCATATATAGCTAGCCGAGTACCCGGTGCAGCGGTGCGCAGGCCGTTTAGCAGCGGCAGCACAATGGCGGTTTCGGTGTAATCGGTAGCGGCTACCCGCCAGGTGAGATTCGCCTTGGTGGGATCGAAAGCCTCCTCCGGCGCAATGGCACTTTGGAGCACCTCAAGCGCCTGCCGCAGCGGCTCACGCAGCGTATCCGCTCTGGCGGTAGGTATCATGCCGCGCGGCCCGGGAAGCAGAAGCGGATCGTTAAAGATCTCTCTGAGTCGGGCAAGCTGCACGCTGACGGAGGGTTGGGAAAGATTCAGGCGCTGCGCCGCCCGCGTTACGTTGTGTTCCGCCAGCAGTACATCAAGGGTCAGTAACAGATTGAGATCCAGCTGGCCGATATTAATCATCGCTATACCAAAGATATTAACAATTAATTTCTACTATATCTGCTGCCCCTCTATTCTGCATTTCTTTCTTATTACTGGAATAGATCATGAACGTACTGATTGTTTACGCCCACCCGGAAGCCCGCTCGCTCAACGGATCGCTAAGAGATTTCGCCGTAACGCATCTACAGCGTACCGGCCATGAGGTGCAGGTTTCAGACCTGTATGCCATGCAGTGGAAAGCGCACCTTGATGCAGGCGACACCACTGCCGAGCTGACGGGCGAACGTTTTGATGCGTCGGTAAACTCGAAATATGCCTATGAGAACGGTGTGCAAAGCGCAGACATTGCCCGAGAGCAGGAGAAGCTGCGTTGGGCAGATACGGTGATATTCCAGTTCCCGCTATGGTGGTTCTCTATGCCCGCCATTATGAAGGGCTGGGTCGATCGCGTTTACGCCTGTGGATTTGCCTATGGTGTGGGCGAGCACAGCGACAGCCACTGGGGCGACCGCTACGGCGAAGGTAGCTTCGTAGGCAAACGGGCCATGCTGTTAGTGACCACCGGCGGCTGGGACTCACACTACAGCCCGCGCGGTATTAACGGCCCCATCGACGACATTCTGTTTCCGATCCAACACGGCATCCTTTACTACCCCGGCTTTACCGTCCTGCCACCGATGGTGATCTACCGCGCCGGACGCATCAACGAAGAGAGCTTCGCTAACCACGCCGACGCGCTAGCCCAGCGGCTGGACAGCCTGTGGGACAGTGCGCCGATAGCGTTTCGCCAGCAAAACGCCGGAGAGTATACCATTCCGGCGCTTACGCTAAGAGACGATATACTCCCTGGTGAAGCGGGATTCGGGATCCACACTCGCAGGCGCTAAAACGCCCACGCTACTCGGCAAAGTACCAGTAGCCCTGGTTAATCAGCGCGGTCAGCTCCGCCACGCATACCGGGTTACCCAGCGCTGCGCCCAGCTCGTTTTTACCGAGGGTGGTGTAGCGACAGAGCGCATCCGCCGCTGCGGGATCGGACATCTCCAGCGGCTCGCTGTTGATAAAGACACTGCCGCCGACGTTCAGCACCCGCAGGCCGCTCAGGCGGGTCAGGCTCTCTCCCCCCAGCAGCGCGTCCAACACCTCATCCTGTTCATAAGGCGGTTCGGCGGGCGCGATATCCAGCTCGTGGCGCGGCGTGGTTACAAAACTGCCAAACCACTGTTTAAACGTCTCGGGCTGCCGGATCATATCGATCATCATCGTGCGCAGACGATCGAGTTCGTAGGTCTCCACCCGGCCCGGATGATCGCGGCAGGTGAGATCGGGATCGCTATAATGTTCGCTGCCAAGATCGTTTTCCAGCGCGTAATCGGCAAAGCTGCTGAGCAGATCCCTGCCGTTGGGTCCCCGGAAGCCGACGGAGTAGTTCAGCGCGGTGGTATGGGTGATGCCGTCATGTGGGAAGCCAGGCGGGATGTAGAGAATATCGCCCGGCGCAAGATCTTCATCGATAATCGGCGTGAAGGGATCAACGTGCAGCAGTGCCGGATGCGGACAGAACTGACGCATCGGCAGCTTGTCGCCCACTCGCCAGCGGCGGCTGCCCATCCCCTGAATGATAAAGACATCGTACTGATCGATATGCGGGCCCACGCCGCCGCCAGGGACCGAGAAGGAGATCATCAGATCGTCTAAGCGCCAGTCCGGCAGCACGCGAAACGGACGAACAAGCTCGGCGGAGGGCATATGCCAGTGGTTGACGGCCTGCGCCAGCAGCGACCAGCCGGTTTCGCCCAGGTGATCAAAGTGCTCAAACGGGCCGTTGCTGGCCTGCCACTGGCCGTTGTGATAGCTGACCAGACGACTGTCGACTTCTGGCTCCATTGCCAGCCCTGCCAGCTCGTCGGGGCTGATAGGATCAACGAAGTTGCGCAGCGCGTTTTTTAAAACAACCGGTTTTTTTTGCCAGTATTTTTCAAGAAATTCCGGCCAGTTGAGATCGAGTTGGTAAGCCATGGGTTCACACCAGAGAGAGGAAACGTCCCTGATTATAAAGAGGCTGCTACCGACGCTGCCTTGTCATGGGTCAAGAGAGTGGCGAACCCACAATTTCTAAACATTGATTTGAGTTTTTCTAAATAGCCAGCCGCAATATACTGTATATAATTACAGTTATTCTCTTTTCGGCGCACTGCCTCTTTCTCGCTAAGGAGCCGTTACCATGGCAGATGAAAACTGTCTTGTAGAACCCGTTACCCAACGCCGTTTAACCGTCAGCTATGCAACACGCTTTCATGACCATGCTCATGTGCCCGCCATCGCCATAAAAGGCCAGTGGCTGAAAGAGGCCGGTTTTCCCACCGGTACGGAGATGGATGTCCGGGTGTTGAACGGGTGCATCGTGCTGATCGCCAAACCCGTTGAAGAGGAGCTGATGCAATCAGTGCGGAAAATCAGCAAGCTCTCTCCACGAAAGCAGCGCCAGGTGCAGGACTACATTGACCTGGTCGCGGCAAAGAGACGGGTGAATTAAGCGTCCTGCAGCTGTTCGCGTATAGCGGGTTCACAGCGTGCCTGTAGATCCTGCGTGAAAGCCGCGCTCAACGTGGCTGGGCCAAGAATACGAATGTCAGGCAGCCAGTAGCGTAACCAGCGAAACAGCGTGTCCTGGTCGCTGATCGCCGTCGCAATAGTAATGCTGCCGTCCTTGTGCTCCTTCAGCAGGCGCTGGGCGGGGAAAAGCGGGCGGCGCGTGACGAAAGTGGCCGCATGAGCAGAGACGTGCAGCGTCACTTCGGTTCTTTTCCCGAAGCGGATGCCGGGGGTCGTCTCAAGCTCTTCAACGACGTCAGCCTCCAGCTCGAATGTCCTCTGAGTAGTGGCAAACTCTGCAATGCGCGCCAGCTCAAATGACTTCAGGCACCCCTGCTCTACTGCGGCCAGATACCACAGCCCATAGTGGTTAATGAGCCGATACGGTTGTAGACGACGGCTTTTTTCGCGGTAAAAGCAGGTGACTTCCGTGCGGGAGGTGATCGAATTATCGAGGCTATTCATGAGATCGCCATACTGCTGATTCTCCCGGCTGCTGGCACCGTGAATAGCAATATTGTCGGCGTTGTTCATGCGCTTACGCAGAGACTGGCCGTCATGATGCGGGAACAAATGTGCAACGCCGGCAAAGCTGGCGAACTCTGCCAGGTGGCCAGCATGGAGCGATGGCAGCAGATTCGCCGTTAGCTTAAAGCGTCCGTTCGATACTTCGTCCAGTACATGGGCCAGCCTGGCGAGATCCCGATAGGCGGTTCGCTCTGCAATGCCAAACCGTTCGCACAGCCAGTTTTTATCGATGGTGACACCCTGGTAGAGCGCACCAAACGTTTCACACAGGCGCTCAATAAGCAGGTCGTATTTTGTACTGCCGTTATCCTTCATTGATTTACGTCCCGGAAGAAAAGTGCCTCGAAAGAGGCTAGGGTCATAATAATTAACGGCAGCCGCCTTGAAAACTATAATGATTTTTTTAAATGAGTATTTACTCGCTATAAAAATCGCACTTTTTATTGATGGCGCATTGCATATATAACTAACTCTAATAATTTCTTATCACTCTTTAACGATACTCAACTGGTAAAAAGGATTGCCAGCACTATACTTAACCAAAATTAACAAAAATATATTCACCACGTTATTGTCATTAAAAATTGCCCATGCAAAAGCATGAGGGAAAATACAACCTGGTGGATATACGCTTAAATTTCTTAAAGTTTATCGATTACCGCTTCGGTAAACAGCGCTGCCCATTATAAAAACGTCATTCGGTTACGGATCACAAAAAATAAAAATGCAGGAGAGAGCGGGATGCCAATATTTGACAGCTTCTGGCAAGCGGGTTACGAGGGTGCCGATCACCGAAACGGTCAAGGTATGCCGCTCTCAATGAACGACGTTACCGGGCACAATGCCAGAGTGCTAAGCGATTATATTTTATTAAAGAAGTTAAATATTTCAACGGTACGAGAGAGCGTAGGCTGGCGTCTTGTTGAGACCGCTCACGGATATGATTTTTCATCCGTTGCCGAAAAGATGCAGGCTGCCAACGAGGCCGGAATACAAATTTGCTGGACGATCTGCCACTACGGCTGGCCAGACGACACCGATATTTTTTCACCCGATTTTGTGCCCCGCTTTGCACGTTTCTGTGGTGCGCTGGCGCAATTTTTAGCGCCATGGTACGTCTCTTCGCCCGTTTACTCGCCGGTCAATGAGATCTCGTTTACCAGCTGGGCCCTCTCGGTAGGGTTTTTCCGCTGCTCAGCGCCGCCGGGCATCGTCACTGGCGAAGAGAGCAAGCGTCAGCTGGTACGCGCAACCATAGCAGCCTGCGAGGCGATTTGGGCTGCCGATCCGCGTGCGCGCATTTTGCACTGCGATCCCATTATCCACCTGGTCGCGCCAGACCAGAGTTCGGAGTCGCTGGCCGCGACAGCAGGCCACTACAACTCACAGTATCAAACCTGGGACATGCTCTCAGGCAGAACAGAACCGGAGCTGGGCGGCGCGCCCCGTTACCTCGATCTCATTGGGGCGAACTACTACCACGATAACCAATGGGAGAGCGGCAGCAATGCACGCCTGTGGTGGCACCTGGGCGATCCCAGGCGTGTCCGCCTCAGCCAGATGTTAGAAACGCTTTATCGTCGCTATGAGCGCCCGATCCTGCTGGCTGAAACCAGCCACGTTGGCAGCGGACGCGGTGCATGGATAAGCCAGATAGCGGCAGAGGTAGCCCAGGCGCAGTTGGCAGGCGTCGAGCTACATGGGGTGTGTCTTTATCCCGCCATCGACCGGCCCGACTGGGAGGATTTGAGCCGTTGGCATCGCAGCGGACTATGGGAACTTGACCATCAGGGCACGGACCCACTGGCACGCATACTTGATCCTGTTTATGCCGCAGCCTTGCAAAAGGCGCAGCACACACTGGGTCTGTTCCAATCCCGACTATGCGATCTGAATGACGCTAAGAATAGTAGCGACCCTATGAAAAAACTGTATATCTTTAGCCATCTGCGCTGGGACTTTGTCTTTCAGCGCCCGCAGCATCTCCTGACCCGGCTGGCGAAACATTACCAGATCTACTTTATTGAAGAGCCAACGTTCGCGCCTCCGCCTGCCAGCCTGAGCATGACGCATCCTGCGCCCAATGTGACCGTAATAAAACCACATACGCCGCTCCAGGTGCATGGCTTCCACGACAGTCAGATTGCGTATCTCCAGCCGCTGCTGGCGGATATCGTCGATGAAAATGAAGCGCCGCTGGTCTGGTTCTATACGCCGATGGCGCTGCCGCTGCTGGCGGTCTTTAATCCCTCTCTGGTGATCTACGACTGTATGGATGAGCTGGCCGCGTTTGAGAATGCACCCAGGCAGCTTTTACAGCGCGAGTCCGCCCTGCTTAATCGGGCCGATATCGTCTTTACCGGCGGCCCCAGCCTCTATGCAGCAAAGTCGGGGCGGCATGAAAATATTCACTGCTTTACCAGCAGCGTAGACGCCATTCACTTTGAGCAGGCGCTCGATCGCAACAACTACCATCCGCTGATCCAGGATCTGCCGCACCCTCGCTTAGGGTACTGTGGCGTCATTGATGAGCGCATGGATCTCGATCTGGTGGCTGCGATTGCCGATGCCCATCCGGAGTGGCAGGTGATCATGGTCGGGCCGGTCGTCAAAATCGATCCGGCTACCCTGCCCCAGCGTTCCAATATCCACTATCTCGGCATGCAGCCTTACCAGGCCCTGCCTCAGTTTTTGGCCGGGTGGGATGTCTGCCTGATGCCGTTCGCCCTCAACGCCTCAACGCGCTACATCAGCCCGACCAAGGTGCTTGAGTATATGGCCGCCCTGCTGCCGGTGGTAAGTACGGCGATTACCGACGTGGTCGAGCCCTATAAGCATGTCGTCGCCATCGGCTACGATCGTGCCGGCTTTGTACGTGCCTGCGAAAAAATGCTCGCACTAACGCCCGAAGCCAGGCAGACGATGCAGCGTGAGATGAAGCGGATCGTTGACAGCACCTCCTGGGACGTCACGGCGCAGGCAATGCATGGCCTGATGGAGAAAGAGCTGGCAAAATCCGCCCCACAGCGCGTCGCCACGCCTGCCACTCAGGCGGCAAATGACGCGGCGCGGAAGAACATGGCGCTTAAGCCGAAACCCTCGCGCAGCGAAAACGTTATCCCTGCCCGCTGCCTGATCCTCGGCGGCGGCCCAACGGGTCTGAGCGCGGCATATCACTATGGCTCCCAGTCGGTGCTGCTGGAGCGCAACGAGAGCGTCGGCGGATGGTGCCGCTCGATTGAAGACGGCGGTTTTACCTTCGACTACGCCGGGCATATCATGTTCTCGAACGATCCCTACGTGCTGGAGCTGTATGACATGCTGCTGGGTGACAACCTGCACTGGCAGATGCGCGAGGCTTGGATCTACACCGACGGCGTCTACACTCGCTATCCCTTCCAGGGCGCACTGTATGGCCTGCCGACCGATACCATCAAAGAGTGTATTCTCGGTGCCATTGAAGCCAAGTACAGCAACACAGCTGATATACCGCCAGAGAACTTCGAACGCTTTATCTACCAGGTCTGGGGCGCGGGTATCGCCCGGCATTTTGCTATCCCCTATAACCAGAAGCTGTGGACCGTACCGCTCTCTGAGATGGAGACCTCCTGGCTTGGCGGGCGCGTGCCGCTACCGGATCTCGCCCAGATCGTTGAAGGCGCGGTAGAGCCGGTCGGCAAACCGATGGGTCCCAACGCCCGCTTCGGCTATCCGCTGAAAGGTGGCTTCCAGGCGCTGATGTCGGCGTTTCTGCCGCACATCAAAGGCGTGGTAGAGACCAACAGCGAGATCATTCATATTTTGGCTAATCAGCATATTGCCGTTCTCGCCGATGGCAGGCAGTTCCACTATGAGCAACTGATTAGCACCATGCCGCTTCCCGAGCTTATTCGCATCATTGGCGATGAGGCCCCGGATGAAGTGATCGCGGCGGCGAACGGGCTACACCATGTCTCGGTACGCTGTGTGAACCTTGGCATTGGTCGGGCCGATCTCACCGATAAACACTGGATCTACTATGCCGGCGACACCATTTTCCACCGCATCTTTGTGCAGGGTAATACCAGCCCAGAGTGTAATCCGCCGGGCGGCTGCGGCCTGACCTGCGAGATCACCTACTCCGAGCATAAACCGCTGCCGGTTGATGGTCAGGCGCTGATAGACCGCTGCATTGCTGAGTGTATTGAGGTCGGCATCTTTACGGCGGAGGATGAGGTGCTGGTGGCCAATCAGCTGGATATTCCCTATGCCTACGTGGTGTACGATCACGAGCGGTCGAAAAATGTTGAGACGGTGCGCCAGTGGCTGCTGACTCAGGATATCGTACTGGCGGGTCGCTACAGCGAGTGGGAGTACTACAACTCCGACCATGCGTTTATTGCCGGGAAGAATGCCGCTGAGAAGGTGAAAAACAGCGCCAGCCGACGCGGGGCGGGCGCATAACACGATAAAAAACCCGGAACAGTAGCTTCCGGGTTTTCTATTTATGTTTGTAGCCTCGTGGTTTCCACTCTTAAAACGTAAATACGAATACGTATAATTTACGGATACGTAACGCCTCGTATTAAATTAACTTATTGATATTAAACAAAAAGAATCCACATTCAACTTCCCCGAATTCATTACCGGAGATACATTATTAGCAGGCTATTTTTATAAATAGACTGAGGGAATATTACGAGGGACGAAGGTCAGATGACCAAATAGTTTAGAAGGCTCTAACACCATGAATTCCGAAAAACTTGCTCTTCTTCGCCAGCGCGGTATTACTTCGCCTGGTGCTAATTCTGCTACATCCGATGACTACACGTTAAAAGACTCTCCTCATCCGCGAGCCAAAGCGCTACGGGATATCTACTTCCATACTCTCTCCTCTGTTGATACCGAATTTCCCTACTGGTATACCCGTAAGTGGGATGAACTCAGGGGCGACGTGACCTTTATCCGCCGGGCGGAGGCCCTAAAATGTGCATTTTCACATTTGACGCCAAACATTTTTCCCGGCGAAAAGTTGGTGATGCAGAAAACGGCTTATTACCGTGGCTCTTTTCCCATGCCCTGGCTATCAGAAAGCTTTTTTCTTGCTAATGCCGATGAGCTAACCACCCGTAACGATTCCGGCAGCGACAGCGCAGGCAAGCTGTCGCATTTTGGCGGCGGCGGCGGTAACGTAACCCAAAGCGCCGGTAATATCATATCCATCGCCGGCAAGTTTGGTATTCGTGCTGAGCAGACACCTATGCTCATCGCCCTTGCCAAAGCATGGGAAGGTCGCTCCGTTGAAGCACTTGGCCATAAATATGAGATGCAGCTTCCGGACTATCAAATAAAAGAAAACGTAATGAAGTCCGTTATCTGTATGTTTGACTCCGGCTATACCATTCCTCAAGGACGCGAAGTTGTTAACTACTATTATCCGCTACAGTTTGGGTTAGACGGTATCCGTGATATCGCTTTAGAACAGCGTGATAAAGTTGCAGGGGAAGCGGGCGGAGATGGCATTACCGGCATGGATCGTCTCTACTATTATGATGCGGTGCGCATTATCATTGAGGGGCTGCAAAACTGGATCCATAACTATGAACACCATGCACGCGACCTCGCGTCACGTACGAACGATGCGCAACAGCGTGAAGAGTATAATCAAATTGCTGATTGTCTGGCCTGGATTGCCCATCATCAGCCGCGCACGTTCCGGGAAGCAATGCAGCTCACCTATACTATGCATCTTGCGATGCTTAATGAAGATGCCGCTTCAGGCATGTCGCCAGGGCGGCTTGGGCAGATCCTCTGGCCGTGGTTTGAGCAGGATATGGCGGCAGGCCGCCTCAGCGAAGAAGAAGCGCTGGAGCTGTTAGAGCTGTATCGCGTCAAGCTCACCTGTGTAGACTGCTTTGCTTCAACAGGCGTAGTGGGCGGCGTACTTTCCGGTAATACCTTCAACAACGTGGTGTTGGGAGGACAAAAAAAAGATGGTTCTCCTGCTGCCAACCGGCTTGAGGAGCTATTCCTCGAAGCTGGCGTGCGTTGCCAGTCTACCCAGCCGACCCTCACCGTACTGTATGATGAAAAACTGTCGGAATCCTTCCTGCTTAAGGCCGTTGAATGCACTAAAACTGGTGCAGGCTACCCAGCCTGGGTGAACAATCAAGTCGGTATGCAGTTTCTGTTAAACCAGTATGCTGCTGAAGGAATGGATATAGCAGAGGCGCGCGCTATCGCTATTGGCGGCTGTCTTGAAACCTCACCCGGAGCATTTTTACCGTTAACGCTGAACGGCAAGCACTATGATATTCCCGGTGGAGCAGGTCAGACTGCCGCTACGGGAGTTCACTTCCTTGCTAATCCCAAAATCCTTGAGCTGGTGTTAACCAATGGTCTGGACAGGCGCACTGGCATGCAGGTTTATCCACCGCACAATTTGCCGCTTGATAGCTTTACTCAGGTATGGGAGCAGTTCACCCGCTATTATGCGCTAACCTGTGACGTAGTCGCTAAAGCCAATAATATTCAAATGGATATCTGGCGGAAAAACAATATGTCAGTGATGAACTCATTCCTGAAACCAGACTGCCTGCGTGACGGTAAACATATTGGCCAGATGGGGTATCGCTATAACGCAACGTATAATATCGAGAGCTGCGGAACGATTACTGCTATTAACTCGCTGGTTGCCATCAATAAACTCGTATTTGATGAGAAACGTTTTACCCTGGACGAACTAACGGACGCACTCCTTAATAATTTCGGCTACGAGACGGCGGAAGCTAGCGGTAACTATTCCATGGCTGAACAGCGACCAACGGCGGCCTGCGAACGTTATAAAGATATTCATACCGCCTGCCTCAATGCACCGAAATTTGGTAATAACGACCCCTACGCCGATGAGATGCTTAAAACCTATGAAACCTGGTTTTGCTCAATGGCGCGCCAGTATGAGTCGCTCTATGGCAAGAAAATGTATGCTTGCCAGATATCTGTCTCTACCCACGGTCCACAGGGTGCCTGCACGCTGGCAAGCGCGGATGGCCGCCTGGCGGGAACAACGTATGCAGATGGTTCCATGTCTGCTTATCCCGGTAGCGATCTTAACGGCCCCTACGCGCTTTTCAGCTCAGCCACCGTGTGGGATCACAGTCAGTCACAAAACTCGCAAATGAACCTGAAATTACATCCGACCTCAGTTCGAGGGGCGGCGGGATCCCACAAGCTGTTGGATCTGACCCGTAGCTACCTGCGCAAAGGCGGTTTCCATATTCAGTACAACATTGTTGATTCAGGCACGCTTCGGGATGCGCAAAAACATCCGGAAAATTACCGTGAACTGATGGTTCGCGTTGCAGGTTTCACCCAGTACTGGTGCGAAATTGGTAAGCCTATTCAGGATGAAGTGATCGCCAGAACCGAATATGAGGAGATGTAATAATGAGTGAACTTAATCATAGCCATTGCCATCACTTTTGCCCTATCGACGTGGCAAAAGGCATATGCCGTTTAAGCGGTCATACCATCATGACGGACTCTCCGCTGTGCGATGAATTTTGTGAAAAACCACGCTGTGGTCTTTGCTGTCACTTTTGTGACCAAACCTCCCCAGCACAGTGCCACGGGCTGGAAAAACCTTACTGGGTGGATGAAGGAATGAACGCAGGGCTCTGTCCCGCATTCTCTCAACGTTAAGCCATGTCAGAAACAGCATGAACCCGCTCCGGCGGGTTCATTTTATATTTGGGAGGCGAAGAGATGGATGCTAACCAGGTTTTAATTTTTGATATTCAAAGCCACTCTATACATGACGGTCCCGGCAGCCGCACGACTATTTTTATGAGCGGTTGTAGCCTGAGTTGCCAATGGTGCGCTAATCCTGAGAGCTGGCAGCCACGGCAAAAAATGCTCTTCAGCGAAATGCGCTGTATGGCGTATCAGGGCTGTACCCGCTGCACAGAGGCTTGCTACCAGCACGCTATTTCGATCGCCAGTGGTGCTTTAACCATTAATAGAACTGCTTGCCACAGCTGTCAGTCGTTAACCTGTATTGAGGCTTGCCCATCACGTGCATTAAAAAAATGTGGTGAATATTATACGACGGATGCCCTTTTTCAACGTTTGCAACACGATCGGGATTTTTGGGGCAGCACGGGAGGGGTCACGTTTAGCGGGGGTGAACCTCTTGTTCAGCATGCGTTTTTAAAAAATATACTTTCTCGTTGCCGCAGCGCAGGGATCCATACCGCCATTGAAACGACGGCACATGCCCGGCAAGAGATATTTCTGGAAGTGATGCAACACATTGATTTTGCCTTTATCGATATCAAGCATATGGACTGTCAAATACATCATCGCTATACCGGCGTTGATAATACTTTAATCCTGCACAATATCGATGCGCTGATAAAAAGCGGCTGGCCTGGCCGCCTGGTGTTACGGGTACCCATAATCGCGGGCGTGAACGATGGGGAGGAGAATATGCAGGCACTGGCAAAGTTCATGGAGCACGTAGGTGTGTATGAAGTTAACCTGCTGCCGTTTCACCGATTGGGTGAATCGAAGTGGCAACAGCTGGGAGAGATCTATCCCGCCCGTGAATGGCAAGCGCCGAGCGCTGAGAAACTGCTGAAGCTGGAAAAATGCTTTACCCAGCAGCAACTGCTTTGCTATGTGGGAAGCGATACCCCTTTCTGATGCTCGGCTATGTCACAGGAGCAAAACAGCATGCAATAAAAAACCCGGAGCAGTAGCTTCCGGGTTTTTTCTCACTTACCGATGATTACGGTGCTTTTTTAGCGGTTTCGTTCTCAATCGGCGGAACCGAGCCCAGATCGGTACCGGTAACCGGGTTAACCGATGGGTCAGATGCGGTACGCAGCTTCATCGCGTCCAGGTTCGCCTGCTGCGGCCCCGGCAGGACGACGCTAGCTAAACCATCGCCACCGTCAACGGCTGGCGGTGGGTTAGTCACGTACTCAAAGTTCTCATCTGAGTTCCAGCTCCCGCGCACTTCACCCCCCTCGGACATATCGAAATAGGTGGTAGCGTACTTCTCGATCGGCGGCAGTTTGCCTGGCGGGAAGTTGTTGCGGATTGAGTAGAGTGCTTTTTCAAAGGAGATCTGGTGCGCTACTTCACGGGTCATCAAGAAGCCCAGCGCATCTTTCACGCCCGGATCGTCAGTCATGTTGATCAGACGCTCATAGATGATTTTTGCACGCGCTTCAGCGGCAATGTTAGAGCGCAGGTCAGCAGTCACTTCACCGATGGTATCGATATAGGCTGCGGTCCACGGGAAGCCCGCGGAGTTGGTCAGCGACGGGCCACCGCCATACAGCAGTGCGGTCAGATGGCTGTCATTGCCGTTACCGGTGATTTTACGATAAAGCTCGGCTTCTTGATCTGTACCTTCGGCCAGGTCGCCTTTTGCGCCCTTGTTGAGCATCCCAACCAGAGAGCCGATAATTTCGAGGTGGCTTAGCTCTTCAGTTGCGATGTCCATCAGCATATCTTTGCGGCCCGGATCGTCATCGCCCAGCCCCTGAGTAAAGTAGCGGCAGGCTGCTGCCAGTTCACCCTGTGGTCCACCAAACTGCTCAAGCAGAAGGTTAGCTAAACCGGGATTCGGCTCAGCAACGCGTACTGTATACTGTAATTGCTTCACATGTCTGAACATAGGCTCACTCCAGTGATTATTTATTTTCCAGCATCGTTAACAACTGCTGAATGAAGAATAAATAACTGCTTAAATATGAAAATGTTAAATCCTCATATAAAGTCGTCGTACCGCTTATAAGGATAGCCCATGAGCATAAATTGGCGGGAATATTAACGCGCACCTTGTTTTTTAAGATTTATCTTAAGCAAAAGTGAATGAGAAGCATTATCCGAGCAAGAAATACCTGCTTACAAAAATAAGAGAAATTCACATTTACTATATTATTCATAGGGCATGAAAAAGCAAACGCGAATAGCAAAGCAGAAAAGAGAGAAAGTCTCTTTTCTGCATTTAAGTGAGTTAACTACTCTTTTTTCTTCGTATCGAGAGCCTACTCACTAATCGACTAAATTTCGTTGTAGATGCCTGCGACGTAGAGGGCTGGCTGATATCATGAGTAACATTTTGTTTTTCAGAAGGTTTATATGTCCAGGTATTTGGATCGCTCCAGGGGGCCGCGACCTCCATATTATTACGGTAAAAATGAACGCGCTCGCCTATCTCTTCCCGATGGCGATAGAGATAACGCAGTTCGGAGGCCGTTATTGATTTTCCGCCTTTATTCCCTCCCTCTTTTCGAGCTACTGCGGCAATGTCTATACCATCCAGGACAAAATGCAGATGAGCGTTTCCCTCGTTAATTATAGACTGAATACCCAATTTGCTGCCTCTTTTCCATAATAACCTTGGCTGAATGGGCGCTGGCATTCCGATGTGCCAATCATAATAATCATCTTTATTAAGATTTTCACTTACTTCTTTATAAATAGATTTAACATTAAACTTTCCGGGAGCTTTAGCCAGCTTAAGATAAGCGTCCCAAAGAACATCACCTCCCCTCGTTTTACTCTGCCTCACCTGATCCAGTATCTCATCGGTCACAGTAATCTTATGCGCATATTTAACCCGGTTCTTTTCCCTGGCGTATTTTTTATTACCAACATACTTAAGAGCAATTTCCATTGCGATTGCATTATTATATGTATCAATAACCATTGTTGGATTGCCGGGTATGTCCAAAACATATCTTGGATTTATACTTGCAATAGCTTTACCTCTTGCACCGGCTAATCCATAAATCAGATCGCCTCGGGTAAAGTCAACATTACCTTTAAAGGTTGCCTCACCTATATTATCAAAAAAGGTTATTGGATTATTTTTAACCATACGGAATAGGTTCAGACCGTCCACCTCGCCTGCTGGGTCAGCGCTCACCCAGCGACATAACCACGGTGCGTAGTAGCGATGACCATAGTAGTACAGCCCGGTGCCGTCCCGCTCCTTGCCGGAGTAGCGTACGGTCTTATAGCTGGCCTCTATCTTATTGCGCCCCGCCCACACCGCCGTGCCGCCGAACGGGTAATACTCCTCCCGGCTGATAAGCTGGCCCTCTGCATCCAGCTCCAGCGACAGCGAGCCGATGTTATCGTCCACGCTCCAGCGTACCTGGTTATTATCGATACCGTCCGGTTTACCCGTTTCCCAGTGCAGCACCCGGATCCCTGCCCGGCCCGCCTGGCTGGTCACTACATGCAGCTCCTCTGCCCGGACGGGGGTAGGAATACCGGCCTTCAAGGAAACCGGCCAGCCCGAAGGCTGCCCCGCCCGGACCACCATTGTCTGACAGGGACTAAGGTGTAAACACCACAGCCCGCAAAATGGGTGTGCCTGAGCAACGACGAAAAAAAAGACGCGAGGCGCGTCTGGTGTCGCCTTGAAGTAACTCGGGTTCCTACGCCCGGCTGCCGATTTTGCGACAGCAGGAAAACTGTACCAGGAAACACACAACAGATGCAAGCCAGAAAAAGGGGCTGTTTGCTGAACGGCCATCATCATGCGTCACAACCCCGGTTACGGTCGGCAATACGGTCAGCCATCCAGGCGGTGATTTCGCTGTGCAGCCAGGCGACATTTTTGCCCCCGAGTGAGACCTGCTGCGGAAAAGCATTCCGGCTGATGAGGTCGTAAACGGTGGAGCGAGACAGACCGCACAGGTGCATCACTTCAGGCAGGCGTAAAAAACGTTCCTGAACCGAATCCGGGACAGGCATTAACGGGGCGGCAGAAGAAGAAGACGGGGGAGAACAATTCGTGTGCATCAGGCTACCTCTTAAAGTCCATACAGTGCCGGTCATGTCCGTCCGGCTTCGGGTAGCTTTCTATTTTGTGAATATTTTTCCTCAGGGCAACAAGTCATTTTGTATTCACCCAACACACAACAGGCTAATTCTTATACAAAAAATCGTGCTGGCTTATATTGGCCATTATTGACCATTATTGGCCATTGTTGGTAAATCGCCTTATAACGCAATGAGTTTTAGATGAGATTATTTATTCCAAACCAATCTAGGCACCTTCCAGTCGATAAGTGATGAATAAACATTCAGGTGAACAGTGGTGAACAGACGGTGAACAGTTAAACCTCGATTGTTAACCCTATAATTCATTGTATTTATTATATTTTTTCTAAAGGTGAACAGAGTGAATAGTTAACAGAAAAAAAATAAACGGCGAGTAAAGGTTTCCTGCGACCTTTCTCTGGCTGGCCGGGTTTTTGGTGGTGTTTGTGCCATGTCTGCCACAACCGCAATGGTTCGTGTTGTTGTCTGGTACGCGGCAGAATCTGCTCATATTGAAAAAGCAGAGGAATGCAATTGTGACCGAAAAAACTATTTTGCCCCTTTATCTGGAACCAGCGCTCGGGCGTCTGGACACCGCGAAAGCCGCCCATCTGGAAAACGCCGGTAAGCTTGATGAAACCGAAACGGCCATAAGCCGCGCCCGCGAACAGAAAGCAGAGCTGGAGCAGGAAAACGACAGCAGCGCCGGCGCATGGCGTGATGCCTTCCGCGCCGGTGGTGCTGTACTTACCGATGAGCTGAAGAACAGCCATATTGAGCGCGTGGCGCGCCGCGAACTGGCGCAGGAGTGTGACAACCTGGCGGAAGTGCTGGAGTATGAGCGCGACCGTCTGAGAGGCTCCTGCGACGGCACAGCGCGTGAATACCGGCAGGCTCATCTTGATGTACTGATGCAGTATGCCGGGCATGAGCTTGAGGAGGCGCTGAAAAAGACCTGCGGCGCACTTGTCCGGGCCATGAAACTGAAAATTCTGGCGCTTGATAACCCGCTTGCCAACACTACCGGTCATCAGGGCTACGTCGCACCGGAAACGGCCGTCATGCAGGAGGTTAAAGCGTGGCTTGAACAGCAGGTCAGCGCGCATCATATTCGCCTTGCTGATGAGCCGGTGCTGTACAAAACGGGGCTGTCATCTGCTTCCCTGCCTCATATGGAGTATGGCCTGGCCGACTCGCCGGGCAAAAGAAAAGCGTATCAGGAAAAACTGCGCAAGCGCGGGGCTGACCTGAAAGCGCGGGGGCTGCTGTCATGATGCGCTGCCCGTTCTGTAAAAAGTCAGCGCACGTGCGCACCAGTCGCTATCTGTCCGAAAACGTGAAGCAGAGCTATCTGCAATGCGTCAATGTGTTCTGCTCGGCCACATTCCGCACCACTGAATCGATTGATGAGGTGATACGGCCACCGGCGGAAGCACAAGCGCCCACACCGGCACCTGCAGCCACGCCTGCCCCGCGTAAGGTGCGTGGCTGTTACAGCTCGCCGTTCAGTCACTGACAGGAGAAAACCGGTATGACCACCATCACTACAGAGCAGGCTTTCACCGCCTGCGAGGCAAATAAAATCGCCTGGCTGAAGCGTAAAACTGAACTGGCGCAGGCGGAGCAGGAGCTGCGCAGTCAGATACTGAACCCGGATGAACAAATCCCGGCCCGCATGAAGTGGCTGCGTGAAGTTATTGAGGTCAGGAAGTGGGAAGTTAATCAGGCCGCCGGGCGATATATCCGTTCGCATGAAGAGGTGCAGCGCCTCAGCATTCAGCACCGGCTGAATGACTTTATGCAGGCGCATGGTGCGGAGCTGGCCGCCGCCCTTGCACCGGAGCTGATGAACCTCAACGGCCAGGCTGCACTGATAAAAAACCGTGCTCTTGATCGTTCCACAGCGTATCTACGTGATGCGCTGGCCGCCTGGCTGGAAGAAGGCGCAGAAATTAATTATGCCGCACAGGATAATGACATTTTAATCGCCACCGGATTCAGGCCTGACGCGGCCTCGCGGGTTGATTATCAGGAAAAATATACACCCGCACAGAACCTGATTTATGCGCGTCGTAAGGCCGGACTGGCAGCCCGCAAGTCAGTGTGAAAAAACGCTAAATTCCTGCCATTTTTCCTGAAAAAGCCATGCATGCATTAGCTGCATGGCTTTGCATGCAATTTTTCGCCTCCTGCTGACCCTCCCGCACCAGTACTGGCGCGGCCTGACGCCATCCATGCACCTGCATTAAAACCCACCCATAAAGCAGGCAGGCGTGGCGGGGAGAGCATTGCGCGCATAAATAAATGAAATAAATATCAATACTAAAAAACCCCTCAGAGATTTCCGAACTCTGAGGGATTTTGATGCAAGTCATGCCCTCTTAAAAAGATCTAAACCTTGTCTTTCTGGAAGAGCTTTACTAAGAAGTAAATCAACTATTCTTTCGACAACCTTTTCAAAGGTCACATTCCCTTTAAACTCACTACCAGGGCTCACCATAGCTATATTCAAGGCTGGAAGTACTGGTACAGGCGCCAATATATTGAACCCCTCACCATGATAATGATTCACTTGAGGCTGCTCATTTGGCGCAATTAGAGTTAGCCCTAGAAGGGTACTTTCACCATGCTTTGAATGCAGCCCATGAAGATATTTCAATGTCAACTCAGGTAAGTAATGTGTGAATGCTTTTTTAGGGGTCGTATATTTAGCATCTAAAATATAATGATAAATATTACTTTCATTTTTGACTTTTATAACGAAGTCAGGAGAACGATGAGAGAAAAGTTTATGATGACTTCTAACACTAAGGGTGTCGTTATGAAATGTCCAAGCTTCAGTATTTACTAAATCAGCTGAGTCAGCATTTTTATTAAGTGACATCCAATACTTTGGCTCATATTGCAGAGTGATATAATGCCCATGTAAATGGTAAGTAAAATCAAGAGAACTTACCCCACTATCAAGCGAAGGTTGCATTCTTAATTTTTTATCAAGTTGCTCTTTAAGATAAAACAGACAATAATATTCAAAAAGTTTAGGTATGCTTTTAATTGATAGCAACTCATCCTGTTTGCTCCAGTCAGGACTTCCAAAGCGATACCAACTTATTATCTTGTTAAAGATAGCCAAATAAGCTCGATTGTATTTCGCTTTCATTGTTAGGGAGGGGATGCCAACCACTTTCCTTTTTACGGGCATGAACTTATTAATTTTGTTTTGAATTAAATTTAAGAGCAACAGGATGTCATTGCATTTAACGATTTTCCTTTCATTAATTTTGCGCTGAAACCTATTTATCTGGTTATAAAAACTCACATAACCATCACTTACGGGCTTAATTTCCTTTGGAGATACATCGGTATCATAACCTGCGAGCAAACCTGAAACTGAAATTTTCAAAGTATGAATAAAGCCATGTATCACCTGATTTTCATATAGGTCAGTATCACTTACCAGAACATTTTCTCTTATTTTAGTACTGCCATAAAAATTGCCATCTAATTTGATGATTGCACTAGCATCATCCTCGGTCTCAAATAACTCTTCTGCGTTATCACAAAGCCAACTCAACGTGCGATCGTCAATATTTGAACTTAAAGCAGGGGTAACTAACTTATAAGAAGATACCAACTTAGTTACCGGTTCAGCAATAACGTCACCAATAAGTTTAACTAATGAATTAGTATTATGCTCTATCCATTCCAAAAATATATCCGCAGGCGTATCACCATCTTTATATCCCGCATTACGCCGCGTTACACGAAAAAAAGCACATAGGGCGTCATTATTATGTTTTGAAAGAAATGACAACATGTTTTCGACACGATCGGCATTTAACTTTTTAGCCAAAACATCAAGCCGTGCTAAATGAAAGTATTTCTCTTCTTTACTACAGCACGTATAAAGATATAACTCGGCTATACCAAAGAAATTATGGAAGAAGCTTTCATAATACTTACCTCCGACTTTTCTTGGTATCCATGAGTAAATCCACTCATCATTAACTGAGTCATGCTCACATTGGCTAAATTCAACTTCATTTTCATGTAAGTAAAGCGTAACAGTATCATACTCAACAGTGCTTCTAAACTTCAATATAACAGATTCATCTTCAAGAAGGAAAGGAGTTGGACTTTGAGCATAATCACGTAAGGGGAGCACAAACGAGCTCCCTTTGCGATTGCCATTCAAGACAACAAACTCAAGCATAACAGCCTCCTAGAAAAATGAATAGGAATCACCAAAAACGTCGCCTTGGTTTATTATGCTATTCAGAGCAGCCTTCGATATTGTGAAATCATACTCATTTAGTTTTTGCTCCAAATCGACGAGGCGTTCTTTAAAAGCACTACCATAACCATCTATCAACGGTAGAATATGTTGACTTACAGCATAATCTAACGGTGGCGTGTGCATACCCTCAATCTCATTTGCAACATGACAATATCGTTTCATAGCATTTATTTTACGCTGACTAACTCTGATAGATGTTGTTCTTTTTATAGGCGCAGCAAGGGCTTCAACTATATTATTCAAAATATTTTGCTCTTCTTGTGTAAAAGAAGCATCAATGGAGTTTATGTTGAAGCTATCTTCCAACATATTAAAGTCAATCGCTCCATCATAGTTATTATGCTGCTGCGATACAGCATTTAAATTAAAGCTATGATCCATCGTGATTACAGGAACCCTATCTATCAAGCGAGGGGATAGCCTTTCTGTGGTAGAATCATTATTTATAGTTGCAATGAATCTGATATTCTTCCCAACATTTAAATAACGTTCCTTTTGGTTGGGTATACCGGTGTCAAGCACTCTGTTTACTCCCTCAGGATCACACATCCCCAGGAAATCTGACCAATAATGTTCAATACTTGATAAGTTTGCTTCATCTAAAAGTATAAGTTTTAAGAAATCATTATTTTTATCATTTGTCAGGAACTCATACAGCCCTGTTCGCGCCGGTTGATAAGAATCTTTAAGAGAGTTATAAAATCCCAGTATATCTCTTCCAGAAACCCATGCCCTGCCTACTGCGATGTTTAAGAAATTTGTGCCGTTAAATTTGAAATCATCGTCGGTTAAATTCAAATGTCTAGCCAAGCGAATCGCTGTCGAAGTCTTGCCGGTACCGGGAGGACCCGCTAAAACAGTCATAAGAGATTGAGATGTACATATTACCAAATTAGCCATTTCATCAAAGGAAAACGTTCTTCCTCCATCCGCATCAAACCGCTGGATCAAATAGTTTATATAATCAGCTCGGTTCTCTTTTTCATAGGAAACATTCGACTTTTTAATCTTATTTATAATAACAGTTGTTGTATCATTCTTTTTCTTATCGCCGCGCAAAATTGTAGTTAAGGTACTAATTTCAGCGAGTTTATCAGGCAACTGGGGTGATTCTAGCATTGCTTTCTGAGTTATAAATGCATTTTCTATAACACGATTTTCTGTTTCCATTTCGTGTTTACGACGCTTCAAATAATCCAGTTCCTTATGCAGGGAACCAAACTCCTTAATGTTTTCATGCATCGATAAGAATGAATCAATTGTTTTCTTATGCTCGACAATGCTTTTCTCTAACTTCAGATTATCTTCAGTCAGTTCTCTTTGTTTAACTAAGAGCGCTTGATGAGCATCTTCATCTGATTGTTTCTTTATTTCTTCAATACGCTCTTTAGCTCTTTTCTTTTCGACTTCTATCTTTAGGTTTTCATTAGAAAGCTCTTCTTTTTTAAGATGTAGCTGTCTTTCTATTTCCTTTATTTCAGCATTTATTTCATTTTTCTTATTAGCAAAGTTTTTTTCTAACTCCTCATTTTTCTCTTTAAGCAAAAAGTCTCTATTCTTTTCAAAGTAACTGTTAAGGTAAAGACTTCCTTCTCTGTTATCAGTGAGGTATTCGTTGATAATGTCCTTACCATAGTCGCTTTTATCCAAAAAATCAGACAACAGATGCTTAAGGCGTTCAAGCCTTTCATTATTACTTATTGCTTTGTTTTTCTTAACATAATCTTCAATTCCTTGTGATAAACGCTGTGCCTCACTTTTACCCAGCAAAGAATTCTTACCCTTCCCAAAATTATTTTTGGTAAAATAAGAAATAAGCCTCACATCAGAAATGTAATCTATCTGTTCAAAGTTTATAGTCGAAATATCCTTCAGATTACGAATGAATGTTTTTTGAGAGCCCTTTATCTTAAGATCAACAACTAGCCCTTTTTCATTTAATTCAGAAAGAGGTATTTTAGCAATGTAATCAGTATTAAGTTGTAGAGGAGACGGGGTAGTTAGAGGCGATAATAGCCAGTTATCATCTTGTTTAGTGGCCTTAAATGGCCCGTACAGGCTGTCCTTATCGCTTATAAAAAAATAATTACTAGGTAAGTCGAATGCATAATCTACAAAGCCAGTGGCAATATCAGGAAGGTTGATATTAAGAACCGGAATAAATAAATGCCTCTCCAGTCGCTCGCTTTTATTTCCTAATGTATAATGCTTTTGCAGTCTTGAGTTTCTTTTCCAGTCATCTTCATCACTCTCGAAGTATTCATTAAGGATGAATATTTCATCGTTCTTAAACGACTGATTCATAGTAAGAAAATTCTTTGAAACAAATATTGCGCCATTCGGAAATTCACCTGGCTGGATGTCAGTGAGGCTTCCATCAAGGCTATAGTGTGACAAAGGTATAACCAATCCCATATCAGGGTTTGCTGAATGATTTTCATCTTTAACAACGAGTAAACGATCGTCCATAACTTTCCCCATCAGTCCCTCCAGAAGAGGAGGATTATTAAATGAGATTAATCTAACAGGAATTTGTAAGAAAACATTATTTTTTTATAAAAATTAACTTCATGGGATTACCTTTATTATCAATGATTTATATCAATTGTTGATTTTTGCGAATTCAAAAGCTGTAATCACTTTAAAACGGTTATAGTCTATAAAATCCGCCCACCACTGAACCATTAACTTACGCTCTTCCAAATGCTCAGAAGTATGAGTATACGCCGCACGAACATTGTTGCGCTCTGAGTGGCTTAGTTGACGCTCAATTGCATCGTCGCTCCATAAACCTGACTCACCCAGCGCACCTCGTGCCATGGTCCTAAATCCATGCCCACAAACTTCTGTTTTTGTATCATACCCCATCGCACGCAATGCGCTGTTTACCGTGTTTTCACTCATAACCTTAGTTGCGTCATGATCCCCCGGGAAAAGCAGATCTTTATCGCCACTAATCTGCTTAAGCTGCTCAAGCAAAACTACTACCTGACGACTAAGCGGAACGATATGTTCCTCTTTCATCTTCATGCCACGGTGAGAGTAACGCACGCCTTTAATTTCTTCCCGCTTTGCCGGTATACGCCATACAGCTTTCTCAAAGTCGAACTCATCCCAACGTGCAAAACGTAGCTCGCTTGAACGAACAAATGTGAGTAAAGAAAGTTCTACAGCAATCCGGGTCATCATTCGGCCACGGTATGCAGCAAGACGAGCAAGAAATTCTGGGAAGCGGCTGGAAGGTAACGCCGGGTAATGCCGCGCTTTGGTAGTTGATAACGCGCCAGCCATGTCACTGGCCGGGTTTGAGTCGATGTAATCATTCTGTACGGCATAGCGCATAATGGCCGTGACACGTTGTTGCAGGCGCTGCGCGACATCATGTTTACCGCTGGCATCAACTTTCTTGATCGGGGCAAGCAGGTGGCTGGTTTTAAGCTGCCGGATATCAGACGAGCCAATATAAGGAAAGATATACAGTTCAAGGTAACGAAGAACGCGCGATCGATGGTCTTCGCTCCAGCGCTTATTGCTCGCATGCCATTCGAGGGCGATGGTTTGAAAAGTATATGCCCCAGCGTTTTCGGCCTGGGCTTCCTTCTGTTCAGCTTTTGGGTCGATGCCCTGTACTAATAGCTTTTTAGCTTCATCGCGCTTTGTTCTAGCCTGAGCAAGCGTAACAGTAGGCCAGACACCAAAAGCAAGGCGATCCTCTTTTTTATCAGAGGGTCGTCGATATTTCATGCGCCAGTATTTAGAGCCCTTGGCCGAAACCTCAAGATACAAACCGCCGCCATCGGCCATTTTGTAGGTTTTGTCTTTAGGCTTTGCGGTCTCTACCTGTCTGGCGTTGAGCTTCATTTTGGGGGCACATTTCTAATCGAAGTTAAGATGCCCCCAATTATGCCCCCAGTGCCCCCTGGATTTCAACGGACGGACTCGGACAACACCGGATACAATAACCGCTGCACGCCTTGATTTTAAAGGGTTTGGTGGACTTTCTCGGATGGTCTTGGAAAAGGTCTTGGTGCCGAAGGCCGGACTCGAACCGGCACGTATTTCTACGGTTGATTTTGAATCAACTGCGTCTACCGATTTCGCCACTCCGGCACTGAAGAGGTATGCGGAAAACTTGGAGAATTATACCCTTCGCACGCCACCATGCAAGCGCCAGCGTACTCGGGCTTCGCTAAGTGTTGAAAAAAACAGCATTAATCACAGTTCCTTGCTATATCCCTACTTTCTTCAATTCCCTTCCTACCATCCCGCACCTTCCGCCCATGCGTCCCCCTACCCCATGCTCTACACTTCCTAATCAACGCTGAACCTGAGGAAACCACAATGAGCACAATAAAAAGCTATGCCGCAAAAGAAGCTGGGAGCGAACTGGAGCTGTACGAATACGATCCCGGCGAATTGCAGGCGGGAGACGTTGAGGTCCAGGTAGACTACTGCGGGATCTGCCACTCTGACCTGTCGATGATCGACAACGAGTGGGGCATGTCCCAGTATCCGCTGATCGCCGGGCACGAGGTGATTGGTCGCGTGGTAGCCCTGGGCAGCGCGGCACAGGACAAAGGTCTGAAGGTGGGCCAGCGTGTGGGTATCGGCTGGACGGCGCGCAGCTGTGGCCACTGCGATGCCTGTATCAGCGGCAACCAGATCAACTGCCTGGAAGGCGCGACGCCGACCATCCTTAACCACGGCGGCTTTGCTGATAAGATCCGTGCCGACTGGCAGTGGGTGATCCCGCTTCCGGACAGCATCGATATTGAATCCGCTGGGCCAATGCTCTGCGGCGGCATCACGGTGTTTAAACCGCTGCTGATGCACAACATCACCGCCACCAGCCGCGTCGGGGTGATCGGTATCGGCGGTCTGGGTCATATCGCCATTAAGCTTCTGCACGCTATGGGCTGCGAGGTGACGGCGTTCAGCTCTAACCCGGCGAAGGAGCAGGAAGTATTAGGGTTCGGGGCGGATAAGGTGGTGAACAGCCGCGATCCAGAGGCGTTGAAAGCCCTGGCGGGTCAGTTCGATCTGATCATCAACACCGTTAACGTCGACCTGAACTGGCAGCCCTACTTCGAGGCGCTGGCTCACGGCGGTAACTTCCACACCGTCGGTGCGGTGCTGAAGCCGCTTCCGGTTCCGGCCTTTACCCTGATTGGTGGCGACCGCAGCATCTCCGGTTCCGCAACCGGGACGCCGTACGAGCTGCGCAAGCTGCTGCGCTTTGCCGGTCGTAGCAAGGTCGCACCGCAGACTGAGCTGTTCCCGATGTCACAGATCAACGAGGCCCTGCAGCACGTTCGTGACGGCAAGGCCCGCTATCGTGTGGTGTTGAAGGCAGATTTTTAAATAGTAAACGCCCGGCGGCGTGAGCCTGCCGGGCCTACTTTTATACCTTCACTAAAGCAGCAAAAACCTCGGCGACGGCCACCGCGCCTGGATCGGTAACGCCGGTCAGGCTGTCGCTGTTAACGTACGACGAGCGCCCCGCCCCTGCTTTCTGCATCTTAGCCGTACTCTCTGCCCCCTCTTGAGCAGCCGCAACCGCAGCGCTGAGATCCTGGCTCTGCAACGCCTCCAGCGCAGGCTGTAGCGCGTCGATCAGCGTCCGGTCCCCCAGATCCGCTCCACCGTAGTGCTTCATCTGCTTAAGGCCTTTTAACAGCGCATCGGCGATGTTGGCTCCGTCGTGGATCGCCTGCCCCGCAGCGGTGAAGAATATGGACATCAGCACCCCGCTGGAGCCGCCCATCACCGTCGCCAGCCGCTCGCCGATGAGCTGGAAGAGCTGAGCGCTGTTGTCCAGCGGGAGCTTACCCTGCTCAAGCTGCTGGGCGATATCCCGCGCGCCTTCGGCAAAGGTCGAGCCGGTATCGCCGTCGCCTACTTTGGCATCCAGGGCGTTGAGTCGGTTCTCAAGGCTAATCAGCGTCTCGGTGGCGGCGTTAACGATGGCGCGAACCTTCGGGTTGTCAGAGGGCTGGGTCTCAATGCCGGTGTTAATCGCGTTGTGCTTAACCGTACGCACCGGGGCGAAGGCCACCGGTTTTTGCCAGCCGACGGTCTCGACGTCCGCATTGAGGGCGCGCTCGAAGTCATCGTTGAGGCGCAGCAGCGAGAGCGAGAAGCCTTTCATATCCAGGGAGCTGACCAGCGGCGCGGGGCCGATGAGGTAGGCAATCTGATCCTTGAGCGCCGAGTGCGCCAGCTCTTTGGTGAGGAGAGCCATCTCAAGCGCCGAGACGCCGCCAAGGTTGTTGATCAGCACCGCCACGCGATCGTTACCCGCTTTTGCCTTCAGGGGCTCAATGAGGGTGTCGATGAGGGTTTTGCTGTTGTGGGTGTCGACAATGCTGGCCCCTGGCTCGCCGTGGATGCCGAGGCCCAGCTCGACCTTGCCGCGCTGGATGCGGTTCTCCTCCTCTGCGCCGCTGCCCGGCAGGTTACAGCTCTCCATCGCCAGCCCGAGGCTCCAGACGCTGTCGCTGGCCTGCTGGGCTATCGCCCGCACCTCACCGAGGGATTTACCCTGCTCGGCGGCATAGCCCGCAATCTTATGCACCAGCGCCGTGCCGGCGATGCCGCGCGGCTGCTTGTTATCCGGCAGGGCGATGTCGTCGGCGACGATCACCATCTCCACCTTCAGGCCGTGGCGTTTGGCTTTCTCCGCCGCAAGGCCGAAGTTGAGGCGGTCCCCGGTGTAGTTTTTGACGATCAGCAGGCAGCCGCGATCGCCGGTGACGGCAACGATGGCGTTAAGCACCGCGTCGACGCTGGGGGAGGCGAATACGTCCCCGCAGACGGCAGCGGTGAGCATGCCTTTGCCAACGAAGCCCGCGTGGGCTGGCTCGTGGCCGGAACCGCCGCCGGAGATGACCGCCACGCGGCCCTTGTCCCAGTCGCCGCGCGCAACGATGCGGATAGCGGGATCGATATCGAGACGCACCAGGTTAGCGTGCGGCGCGGAGATAATTAAGCCTTCGATGGCATCATTGACCAGCTGCTTGCGGTCGTTGAAGAAAAATTTGGACATAGCTTCCCGAGCGGTTAATTAATCGTAAGGAAAGCATAGACGGTGTGACGAAGCGCAAAGTATGAAAGCGGAGTTTTCCCCGCCCAAAAAAGAGCGGGGAGGAGGCAGAGTTACGCCCGGCGCATCATCAGCCAGACGCTGATGGCAAGGAACAAGGCGCTCGGCAGCAGCGCGCCGATAATCGGCGGGATGCCGTACACCAGCGTCAACGGGCCGAAGATCTGGTCCAGCACGTAGAAGACGAAGCCGAAGCTGATCCCGGTGACCACGCGCACGCCCATCGGCACGCTGCGCAGCGGACCAAAGATGAACGACAGGGCCATCAGCATCATCACCGCCACCGACATCGGCTGGAAGATCTTACTCCACATGTTGAGCTGGTAGCGGCCGGAGTCCTGCCCGGTTGACTTCAAGTACTTCACATAGTCACGCAGGCCGCTGATAGAGAGCGCATCCGGCTCCAGAGCCACCACGCCAAGCTTGTCCGGCGTCAGGTTGGTCTTCCAGGTGCCGCTCACGGTCTGGGAGCCAGTGATCTGCTTCGGATCTTGCAGGTTGGACTCGTCTACCTGCGACAGTTTCCAGAGCTTCTGCTGCTCGTCAAAGGCCGCGTGTGCCGCGTAGCGCACCGACTGCAAACGACGCTGATCGTTGAAGCTGTAGATGCTTACGCCGTTCAGCTCGTTAGTGCCGGAGACCTGCTGGATGTAGACGAAGCTGTTACCGTCTTTGGCCCACAGCCCCTGCTGGGTAGAAAGCATCGCGCCGCCGTAAATGGCCTGAGCCCGATAGGTACGCGCCATCTGCTCGCCCTGCGGCGCCACCCACTCACCGATGGCCATAGTCAGCAGCACCAGCGGGATCGCCGTCTTCATGACCGACAGCGCTACCTGGAAGCGAGTAAAGCCGGAGGCCTGCATCACCACCAGCTCGCTGCGCTGGGCCAGCATCCCCAGGCCCAGCAGCGCGCCCAGCAGGGCCGCCATCGGGAAGAAGACCTGAATATCTTTCGGCACGCTGAGCAGGGTGTACATCCCCGCGCCCATCGCGTCATAGCTCCCCTGCCCGGCACGCTTGAGCTGATCGACAAACTTGATGATGCCAGAGAGCGACACCAGCATGAACAGCGTCATCATGATGGTGGTGAAGATGGTTTTACCGATATAGCGATCGAGTACGCCAAAAGCCTGCATTATAACGCTCCTTTACGCACAAAACGGGCGCGTATGCGGCGCATCGGCACCGTGTCCCACAGGTTCAGCACCACCGCCAGCGCCAGATAGAGCAGGTTCACTGCCCACATCCAGATCATCGGATCGAGCTTGCCCTTGCCGCCGTTGGACTTCAGCGAGGTCTGCACCAGGAAGAAGACCAGGTAGAGCAGCATCGCGGGCAGCATCGACAGCACCCGGCCCTGGCGCGGGTTCACCACGCTGAGCGGCACTACCATCAGCGCCATCACGAACACGGCGAAGATGAGGGTTAAGCGCCAGTGCAGCTCTGCGCTTGCCCGCGGCGTGTCGGTGCGCATCAGGGTACGCATGTCCATCTGCTCGGTATCGTCCGGATCCAGCGCCACCGCCTGATGGCCAACAATCGCCTGGTAGTCCTGGAAGTCGGTAATGCGGAAGTCGCGCAGCAGCGCGGTGCCTTCAAAGCGCGTTCCCTTGGTGAGCGTGACCACCTGCGAACCGTCTTTGCGCTGCGAGAGCTGGCCGGAGTCAGCCACCACCACCGATGGGCGCGCGTTGCCTTTAGGACGCAGCTGCGCGAGGAAGACGTCGTGGAAGCTGCTGCCGCTGACGCTCTCGATAAACAGCACCGAGTTGCCGTCGGTGGCCTGCTGGAACTGACCCTGCGCCAGCGCCGCCATGCCAGGGTTGGCTTTAGCTTCCGCCAGCACCTCATCCTGATGGCGCGAGGACCACGGCCCGGCCCACATCACGTTAACGGCAGCCAGAATGCCGGTAAAGATCACCAGCACCATCGCGGCCTTCACCAGCACGGCCTTGCTCAGGCCGCAGGCGTGCATCACCGTGATCTCACTGTCGGTGTAGAGCTTGCCAAAGGTCATCAGCAGCCCGAGGAACAGGCTAAGCGGCAGGATTAACTGCGCCATTTCAGGTACGCCCAGCCCCAATAAGGAGAGCACCAGATTTGTCGGGATATCACCGTCAACGGCTGCACCGAGGATCCGCACCAGCTTCTGACAGAAGAAGATCAGCAGCAGGATGAATAGGATCGCAAGTTGACTTTTTAGCGTCTCCCGAACCAGATATCTTATGATTATCACTATAAATACGCCCGTAAAAACCCGTCTTTTTGCAGGAAAATCGCTTGTTTCATGGCTTAAACGTCATTTATTCTCTTGAGTCGTCGAAAGCATCGCTAAGATGTATGAAACTTAGCGGATGCACGTTTCAGGATATGTTCTGACGTGTCGAACTAAGATTAACACGAAGTCACCGCAACAGCGGACATGAGTTACGAAAGCTTGCAATTCTATCCGTAGCCCCGGCTGTTGTCTTTAAGATTCAGGAGCGTAGTGCATGGAGTTCAGTGTAAAAAGCGGTAGCCCGGAGAAACAGCGGAGTGCCTGCATCGTGGTTGGCGTGTTTGAACCGCGCCGGCTCTCCCCTATCGCCGAGCAGCTCGATAAGATCAGCGACGGCTACATCAGCGCGCTGCTGCGCCGTGGAGAGTTAGAAGGCAAGCCGGGGCAGACGTTGTTGCTGCACCATGTTCCTAACGTCCTGTCAGAGCGCATTTTACTGATTGGCTGCGGCAAAGAGCGTGAGCTGGACGAGCGCCAGTACAAGCAGGTTATTCAGAAAACGATAAATACGCTGAATGATACTGGCTCGATGGAGGCGGTCTGCTTCCTGACCGAACTGCACGTTAAGGGGCGTAATACCTACTGGAAAGTGCGCCAGGCCGTCGAGACGGCAAAAGAGACGCTCTACAGCTTCGATCAGCTAAAAACCAACAAATCCGAGCCGCGTCGTCCGCTGCGCAAAATGGTCTTCAACGTGCCGACCCGCCGGGAGCTGACCAGCGGCGAACGCGCCATTCAGCACGGTCTGGCGATCGCCTGCGGCATCAAAGCGGCAAAAGATCTCAGCAACATGCCGCCGAATATCTGTAACGCAGGCTACCTCGCCTCGCAGGCGCGTCAGCTGGCGGACTCCAACAGCGAGAACATCACCACCCGGGTGATTGGCGAGCAGCAGATGCGTGAACTGGGGATGCACTCCTACCTGGCGGTAGGCCAGGGCTCGCAGAACGAATCCCTGATGTCGGTCATCGAGTACAAGGGCAGCAGCGATGCCGAGGCGCGTCCAATTGTGCTGGTAGGCAAAGGGCTGACCTTTGACTCCGGTGGCATCTCCATCAAGCCTGCCGAAGGCATGGATGAGATGAAGTATGACATGTGCGGCGCGGCGGCGGTGTACGGCGTGATGCGCATGGTGGCCGAGCTGAAGCTGCCGCTGAACGTGGTGGGCGTGCTGGCGGGCTGTGAAAACATGCCCGGCGGTCGCGCCTTCCGTCCCGGCGACGTCCTGACCACCATGTCCGGCCAGACCGTGGAAGTGCTGAACACCGATGCCGAAGGGCGTCTGGTGCTGTGCGACGTCTTAACCTACGTAGAGCGCTTCGATCCCGAGCTGGTGATCGACATTGCCACCCTGACCGGCGCGTGCGTCATTGCCCTCGGCCATCACATCACCGGCCTGATGTCGAACCACAATCCGCTGGCCCACGAGCTGATCGGCGCGTCCGAGCAGGCTGGGGATCGCGCGTGGCGTCTGCCGATGAGCGATGAGTACTACGAGCAGCTGGAGTCGAACTTTGCTGATATGGCAAACATCGGCGGGCGTCCCGGTGGGGCGATCACCGCGGGCTGCTTCCTGTCGCGCTTTACCCGGAAATACAACTGGGCGCACCTCGACATCGCCGGTACCGCATGGCGCTCCGGCAAAGCCAAAGGCGCAACCGGTCGTCCTGTCGCCCTGCTGTCGCAGTTCCTGCTGAACCGCGCCGGTTTTAACGGCGAAGAGTAAGCGTAATACAGCAGTAAATCGTAGGCCGGGTAAGCGTAGCGCCACCCGGCTTCGCATTTAAAGTGACCACAAGAAGCCCCATATATGAAGAATGCAACGTTCTACCTTCTGGACAATGACACGCAACAGGATGGCTTAAGCGCCGTTGAACTACTGGTGTGTGAGATTGCCGCAGAACGTTGGCGCGCAGGCAAGCGTATTCTTATCGCCTGCGAAGATGAAAAGCAGGCGGTACGCCTCGACGAAGCCCTGTGGGCGCGTCCGGCCGAGAGCTTTGTGCCGCATAATCTGGCGGGCGAAGGTCCGCGCGGCGGCGCGCCGGTGGAAATTGCCTGGCCGCAAAAGCGCAACAGCAGCCCGCGCGATCTGCTGATCAGCCTGCGGGTGAACTTTGCAGATTTTGCCACCGCTTTCACAGAAGTGGTAGACTTCGTTCCTCACGAAGAAACTCTGAAACAACTGGCTCGCGAACGCTATAAGGCCTATCGCCTGGCTGGTTTCAACCTGAACACGGCAACCTGGAAATAATGGAAAAGACATATAACCCCCAAGATATCGAACAGCCGCTTTACGAGCACTGGGAGCAGCAGGGCTACTTCAAACCGAATGGCGATGAGAGCCAGGAGAGCTTCTGCATCATGATCCCGCCGCCGAACGTGACCGGCAGTTTGCATATGGGCCACGCCTTCCAGCAGACCATCATGGATACCATGATCCGCTACCAGCGCATGCAGGGCAAAAACACCCTGTGGCAGGCCGGGACCGACCATGCGGGCATTGCGACCCAGATGGTGGTTGAGCGTAAGATTGCCGCTGAAGAGGGGAAAACCCGCCACGACTACGGTCGCGACGCCTTCATCGACAAAATTTGGCAGTGGAAGGCCGAGTCCGGCGGCACCATCACCCGTCAGATGCGCCGTCTCGGCAACTCCGTGGACTGGGAGCGCGAGCGCTTCACCATGGACGAGGGCCTCTCCAACGCCGTGAAAGAGGTGTTTGTTCGCCTCTATAAAGAAGATCTGATCTATCGTGGCAAACGCCTGGTGAACTGGGATCCGAAGCTGCGCACCGCGATTTCCGACCTCGAAGTTGAGAACCGCGAATCGAAAGGTTCCATGTGGCACATTCGCTACCCGCTGGCCGACGGCGCAAAAACCGCCGACGGTAAAGATTATCTGGTGGTCGCCACTACCCGTCCGGAGACCCTGCTGGGGGATACCGGCGTCGCGGTAAACTCGGAAGATCCGCGTTATAAAGATCTGATCGGTAAATTCGTGGTGCTGCCGCTGGTTAACCGTCGCATTCCAATTGTGGGCGACGAGCACGCCGACATGGAGAAAGGCACCGGCTGCGTGAAGATCACCCCGGCGCACGACTTTAACGACTACGAAGTAGGCCGTCGTCACGCCCTGCCGATGATCAACATCCTGACCTTTGACGGCGATATCCGTGAAAGCGCAGAGGTATACGACACCAAAGGCAACGAAACCGACGTCTACTCCAGCGAGATCCCGGCTGAGTTCCAGAAGCTGGAGCGCTTTGCCGCCCGTAAAGCGGTAGTGGCTGCCGTTGACGCCCTTGGCCTGCTGGAAGAGATCAAGCCTCACGACCTGACCGTACCGTACGGCGACCGTGGCGGCGTAGTGATCGAACCGATGCTGACCGATCAGTGGTACGTCCGTGCCGACGTGCTGGCAAAACCGGCGGTGGAAGCGGTTGAGAACGGTGACATCCAGTTCGTACCGAAGCAGTACGAAAACATGTACTTCTCCTGGATGCGCGATATTCAGGACTGGTGTATCTCCCGTCAGCTGTGGTGGGGCCACCGTATCCCGGCCTGGTACGACAACGAAGGCAACGTCTTTGTTGGCCGTACGGAAGAGGAAGTGCGCCAGGAGAACAACCTGAGTGCCGATGTGGCTCTGCGCCAGGACGAAGACGTGCTGGACACCTGGTTCTCCTCCGCGCTGTGGACCTTCTCTACCCTTGGCTGGCCGGAGAACACCGACGCCCTGCGTCAGTTCCACCCGACCAGCGTGATGGTCTCCGGCTTCGACATCATCTTCTTCTGGATCGCCCGCATGATCATGATGACCATGCACTTCATCAAAGATGAAGACGGCAAGCCGCAGATCCCGTTCAAGACCATCTATATGACCGGTCTGATCCGCGACGACGAAGGCCAGAAGATGTCCAAATCCAAGGGCAACGTTATCGATCCGCTGGATATGGTAGACGGTATCTCGCTGGCGGATCTGCTGGAGAAGCGTACCGGCAACATGATGCAGCCGCAGCTGGCCGAGAAAATTGCCAAGCGCACCGAGAAGCAGTTCCCGAACGGCATCGAGCCGCACGGCACTGACGCCCTGCGCTTTACCCTGGCGGCGCTGGCCTCTACCGGCCGAGACATCAACTGGGATATGAAGCGCCTGGAAGGCTACCGCAACTTCTGTAACAAGCTGTGGAACGCTAGCCGCTTTGTGCTGATGAACACCGAAGAGCAGGATTGCGGCTTCAACGGCGGCGAGATGACCCTCTCCCTGGCGGATCGCTGGATCCGTGCCGAATTCAACCAGACGGTGAAAGCCTTCCGTGAAGCGCTGGACAGCTACCGCTTCGATATTGCCGCGGGCATCCTGTATGAGTTCACCTGGAACCAGTTCTGTGACTGGTATCTGGAGCTGACCAAGCCGGTGATGAACGGTGGCTCTGAAGCGGAGCTGCGCGGCACGCGCAACACGCTGGTGACGGTGCTGGAAGGTCTGCTGCGCCTGGCGCACCCGATCATCCCGTTCATTACCGAAACCATCTGGCAGCGCGTGAAGGTGCTTACCGGTAACAACGCCGACACCATCATGCTGCAACCGTTCCCGGCCTTCGATGTCGCCCAGGTTGATGAAGCGGCGGTAGCGGATACCGAGTGGCTGAAGCAGGCAATTGTCGCGGTGCGTAACATCCGCGCCGAGATGAACCTCTCTCCGGCTAAGCCGCTGGAACTGCTGCTGCGCGGCTGCAGCAGCGATGCGGTACGTCGTGTGAACGACAACCGCAGCTTCCTGCAGACCCTGGCGCGTCTGGAGAGCATCACCCTGCTGCCTGCCGATGATAAAGGCCCGGTCTCCGTGACCAAGATCATCGACGGCGCAGAGCTGCTGATCCCGATGGCTGGCCTGATCGACAAGGCTGCCGAGCTGGAGCGTCTGGCAAAAGAGATCGCCAAAGTGGACGTTGAAATTGGTCGTATCGAGAGCAAACTGGGTAACGAAGGCTTTGTGGCGCGCGCGCCGGAAGCGGTCGTTGCCAAAGAGCGTGAGCGTCTGACCGCCCTGGCCGAAGCGAAAGTTAAACTCGCCGAACAGCAGAACGTCATCAGCGCGCTGTAATCGCGTTCGCCCCTTACCTCTCCGGTAAGGGGCACTTATCAACGAAGAGCCTCACCATGAATGTTGCAACCGCCACTCAACTGCACATGCGCCGTATCACGCCTGAAGACAACGCGGCTATTGCCGCCGTTATTCGCCAGGTGTCAGCGGAGTATGGCCTGACCGCCGACAAGGGCTACACCGTTGCCGATCCCAACCTTGACGAGCTGTATGCGCTCTACAGCCAGCCGGGCCACGCCTACTGGGTGATTGAGCAGGACGGCCAGGTGGTGGGCGGCGGCGGCATTGCGCCGCTCCAGTGCAGCGAACCCGATATCTGTGAATTGCAGAAGATGTACTTCCTGCCCGTGGTACGCGGCAAAGGGATGGCGAAAAAGCTGGCGCTCGCCGCGCTGGATCACGCCCGTACGCAGGGGTTTACCCGCTGCTATCTGGAGACCACCGCGTTTCTGAAAGAGGCGATTGGCCTCTATGAGCATCTGGGCTTTGAACACATCGACGGGCCGCTGGGCTGTACTGGACACGTCGACTGTGAAGTGCGGATGTTAAAATCGCTGGCCTGAAATCAGACCGGTACACCGCTGTGAAAACGAAACTCGCTGTCGGGGGTGGCAATCAGCGCCGCCTCCACCTCGCCAAAAAAGCGCACCCTGGGCGTGATATCCTGCGGTGAGATCTGCTGGGCCAGCGTCAGGTAGTCCTCGTAGTGCCGCGCCTCGGATCGCAGCAGCGACAGATAGAACTTTTGCAAATCCTCTTCAAGATAGGGTGCCAGGGCGGCAAAGCGCTCGCAGGAGCGGGCCTCGATATACGCCCCGCAGATCAGCTTATCAATCAGCGTTAGCGGCTCGTGGGTCCGCACCTCCTTCAGCATCCCTTTGGCGTAGCGGCTGGCGGTGATCTTAACGTAGGGAATGTTCCGCACCGTCATCGCCTCGCGCACCTGCCAGAAGTGGTGCAGCTCCTCTTTAATCAGCAGCACCATGCTGTCGATCAGCAGGCGGCCCCAGGGATCGTTGGTCTGCGGCATCACACCTTTGCCAATCTGCCGGTGCAGGGCGACAAAATCCGGCTCTGGCCCCTCGCGGAAGGTAAAGGCCTCATAAGGTTTAAGCCACTCAAGCAGCGTATCGCCGCCGGTCTTGTCCGCCACGTACTTGCGGACCAGCAGCATCGCCGTCTGCGCGGCCTTCAGCTCGCACACCATATGGTCGGTCAGCAGCAGGGGCAGGTTTGCCGGATCGCGGGCTTTGTCGATCCACGCCTGAGGCGTTGGGCAGTGCAGGAAGGTGTGTATCGGAGAGAGTATCTGGGCGTAGTCCATGGAGTTCCTTGCAGTGCGGCAGCGGGCGCTACCGCACGAACAATCAAAGCCAATTCTGTTCTTAGCGACCTAAAGACTTAGTGACGAGTACCGTTATCGTCTTCGTCGACGTAATCTTCACCGTCTTCGTCATCACCCTCTTCGCCGTTAGGATCTTCGTAGTAGGTGCCCCAGCCGTCGTACTCAACCTCAAACTTCTCTGCCAGGGTCATCAGCTGCTCAACCTGAGCGTCGATCAGATCGGCATTCAGCGCGCACTCGCTCAGAATGTCGCAGCAGATCACGGTGTCACCCTCTTCTACTTCTAGCTCTTCCGGCTCGGTCACTTCATAACCCATTTTGAACGCCTCTACCGCCACTTTCTCCAGCGTTTCAAAATCATCGGCGGAGAGGTGATGCTCGATAGTGTAGAGCGCATCAGGATCGCTACCGTCCTCCAGCAGCTCTTCAATAATCAGACGGGTCTCTTCACGCTGCTCTTCCAGATGTTCCTGGTTTGCCATAGGTTGTTCCTCATAATGTGCGGCAGATACTCTTATTTTCACATACCGTTGCCAATGCCTCCACTCCTGACGGAAAAGATTTGTTGAACAGGGTTGCAAATGAATATTTAGACATATAAAGTGAATTTTAATTCAATGATTGGCTTGAGCCATGTGAGGGAAACATGTCTGCGTTCTACCAGAAACACTTTTTAAAACTGCTCGACTTTACCCCTGCTGAAATTCACGCCCTGCTCCAGCTCGCCGCCCAGCTCAAAAAAGATAAAAAACAAGGCACTGAAGTACAGAAGCTGACTGGAAAAAACATCGCGCTCATCTTCGAAAAAGACTCTACTCGTACCCGATGCTCTTTCGAAGTTGCCACCTATGACCAGGGCGCCCGCGTCACCTATTTGGGGCCAAGCGGAAGCCAGATCGGGCATAAAGAGTCAATTAAGGATACCGCCCGCGTTTTGGGTCGCATGTATGATGGCATTCAGTATCGCGGCCACGGCCAGGAAATTGTCGAGGCGCTGGCCGAATTTGCCGGCGTGCCGGTGTGGAACGGCCTGACCAACGAGTTTCATCCGACCCAGCTGCTGGCGGATCTGCTGACCATGCAGGAGCACCTGCCGGGCAAAGCCTTTAACGAGATGACGCTGGTTTACGCGGGCGACGCGCGCAACAACATGGGCAACTCCATGCTGGAAGCCGCCGCGCTGGTGGGGCTGGATCTGCGTCTGGTGGCCCCCGAAGCGTGCTGGCCAGAAGCGAGCCTGGTGGCCGAGTGTAGCGCCCTGGCACAGCAGAACGGCGGCAGCATTACCCTGACGGAGAGCATTGCCGAGGGGGTAAAAGGCGCGGACTTTATCTATACCGACGTGTGGGTATCGATGGGCGAAGCCAAAGAGAAGTGGGCCGAGCGTATCGCGCTGCTGCGCGACTATCAGGTTAACAGCCAGATGCTGGCCCTGACCGGCAATCCGCAGGTGAAGTTCCTGCACTGCCTGCCCGCCTTCCACGACGACCAGACCGTCCTCGGCAAACAGATGGCGGAGACCTATGGTCTGCACGGTGGCATGGAGGTGACCGACGAGGTGTTTGAGTCGCCGAACAGTATCGTGTTCGACCAGGCGGAAAACCGGATGCACACCATCAAAGCGGTCATGGTCGCCACCCTCGCCAAGTAAAACTTTCGTTGCCGTAGGCCGGGCAAGCGCCGCCCGGCGTTTACGTGGCTTATTACGCCACCAGCAGCTTCACCACCACCTTACGCACCTGGGCCGGATTGCCCACCGCGCACAGCGGCTTATGCACCTCGCCCGGATAGAAGACCACGAAATCCCCTTCGCTCAGCACCACGGTCTTCTCCTGCTCGCCTTCCGGCAGAAACGCGATGTCCTTATCCGCCAGCCAGTCGGTGTCCGGCGTGCCGGCTGGCAGGGTGCTGTAGGTCATTCCTTCCTGACCTTTCAGTACGATCTGGATATCCAGATAGCGGGCGTGATACTCCGCACGGCGTTTGGCAAACGGCTCGGTCATATCTTCCGAGAGCAGGAAGAAGAGCCGCGAGCCGTCGATATCGTGCTTGCCCGTTGGCGTCGCGTCGTTAACGTGCTGTTTGACGTACTCAATGGCCTCGGCCAGCTCCTGCGGCAGCCAGGACTGAAGGTTGTGAATGTTGCCTGTGATCATGGATAACCTCTCGATATAAAACGTCGTTTCATTTTTAACTTTTATACGAGAATTTTGCCTACCCTACCACCCCTTTTTAGCGAACCCTTGCGATAGCGCATATTTATTGGCAAAGAAGTTAACCTTTTGTTAAAAGCCAGGGCAATATTATGCACTCTCGTCGCATAAGTGCCGCTTTATATTTAACCAGCTGTAAATTATGCTGCTGAAAAAACAGTGTTAATAAAAAAAACCGCCACAGGATCACACATTACTTTACAACGTATTTTCAATTATTCTCGCATATTTATTTTATCATTCTTTTATCGCAGAAATAAAAAAACAGAAAAATGAATAATCATGCACACGCTTAAATTAAGTTATTTAATTTCAAATAGATAGAATCATTGGCGTGGTGCGCATCCGTACATGCCATTAACAAAATAAAATATTGCCACGTATTAATGCGTAGCGATGCATCGCGTTAATTCAATAAAAAGCGGATTCTCTGAACCATCTCAAATAAACCAAATTGGGTTATCCCATCCCTATTCCCACGTGAGCGGCATCACATAATTAATGCAACAGGTATCTATTATAGCCACGAAATCCAGCGAAGCTCGTGCGCTATGAAATAACGCATTTTATAGCGTTCCCCCTCTTATTGCCGGAAAACGTAAGGAACCGTTATGGAAAAACACTACGTCGGATCGGAAGTGGGTCAGTTGCGCAGCGTAATGCTGCACCGTCCTAATCTGAGCCTGAAAAGACTGACGCCCTCAAATTGTCAGGAGCTGTTATTTGATGATGTATTATCCGTCGAGCGCGCAGGTGAAGAGCACGATATTTTCGCCACTACCCTGCGTGAGCAGGGCGTTGAGGTGCTACTACTGACCGATCTCTTAACCCAGACGCTGGATACGCCGGACGCCAAGAAGTGGTTGCTGCAAACCCAGGTCTCTGACTACCGCCTGGGGCCCGCTTTTGCCAGCGATGTACGCGGCTGGCTGGCGGATATGCCCCACCGCGAACTGGCCCGACGGTTAAGCGGCGGGCTGACCTACGGTGAAATACCGGCTTCGATTAACAATATGGTTGTCGATATTCATACCGCGAATGACTTTATTATGAAGCCGCTGCCTAACCATCTCTTTACCCGCGACACCTCCTGCTGGATATATAACGGCGTCTCCATTAATCCTATGGCAAAACCGGCCCGCCAGCGTGAGACCAATAATCTGCGGGCCATCTATCGCTGGCATCCGCTGTTTATTAACGGCGACTTTATTAAATATTTCGGTGACGCAGACATTAATTACGACCACGCCACCCTGGAGGGGGGCGATGTATTAGTCATTGGCCGGGGCACGGTATTAATCGGCCTGTCTGAACGCACTACGCCGCAGGGGGTCGAGTTCCTTGCCTCCGCCCTGTTCACCCACCGTCAGGCTGAACGCGTTATCGCCGTCGAGCTGCCGAAACACCGCTCCTGTATGCACCTCGACACGGTGATGACTCACGTCGATATCGACACCTTCTCCGTCTACCCGGAAGTGGTTCGCCCGGACGTGCAGTGCTGGACACTCACGCCCAATGGCCACGGTGGGATTGCCCGTCGCCAGGAGACGACCCTGCTGCACGCACTGGAGAAAGCGCTCGGCGTTACGCAGATCCAGCTGATCACCACCGGCGGCGACGCCTTTGAGGCCGAGCGCGAGCAGTGGAACGACGCCAATAACGTACTGACCCTGCGCCCCGGCGTGGTGATCGGCTACGAGCGCAACGTCTGGACCAATGAGAAGTATGACAAGGCGGGGATCACCGTTCTGCCTATTCCAGGCGATGAGCTGGGACGCGGACGCGGCGGCGCACGCTGCATGAGCTGCCCGCTGGAACGCGACGCAATTTAAGGCAAGGAGCAGAGAATGAAAACGGAGATGAAACCGACCCTCGTGGTCGCCCTTGGCGGCAACGCCCTGCTAAAACGCGGCGAGCCGTTGGAGGCCGCAATCCAGCGTAAAAATATCGATCTGGCCGCCGAGACGATTGCTCAGCTTACCCAGCGCTGGCGGGTGGTGCTGGTGCACGGCAACGGCCCGCAGGTGGGTCTGCTGGCGCTACAGAACAGCGCCTATACCGGCGTTACGCCCTATCCGCTGGATGTGCTGGGGGCCGAGAGTCAGGGCATGATTGGCTACATGCTGCAACAGTCACTGAAAAACCGGCTGCCGAAATGCGAGGTCAGCGTCCTGCTGACTCAGGTGGCGGTAGATCCTGCCGATCCTGCCCTCGCCAATCCCACGAAATACATTGGGCCGGTGTATGACCAGCCGCAGGCCGACGCGCTGGCCGCCGAAAAAGGTTGGTGCTTTAAAGCCGACGGCACCTATTTCCGCCGCGTGGTTCCCTCCCCGCAGCCGATGCGCATCGTCGAGCGCGATGCAATCGAGGCGCTTCTCCAGCGCGGCCATCTGGTGATCTGCAACGGCGGTGGCGGCGTGCCGGTGGTTGAGCAGGCTGACGGCTTCCACGGTATTGAAGCGGTGATTGATAAAGACCTCTCTGCGGCGCTGCTGGCCCGCCAGCTGGAGGCCGACGCGCTGCTGATCCTCACCGATGCCGACGCGGTCTATCTCAACTGGGGTACGCCAGAACAGCGCCCGCTCGCCGAGGCCACACCACAGCAGCTGAGCGGGCTTACCTTCGACGCCGGTTCGATGGGGCCAAAAATCGCCGCCTGCTGCCGCTTTGTGAAGACCTGCAATGGCATGGCCGGGATAGGCTCCCTGGCGGATGGCCCGGCCATTCTGGCTGGCGAGCGAGGAACCCTGATCCGCAACGATCCCCTTCAATAAATAGATTAAGGATGACGTATGAAAATCGCTTTGAAAAACCGCAACTTCCTCAAGCTGCTGGATTTTACTCCCGATGAGATCCACTTCCTGATCGATATGGCGATGGAGCTGAAAGCCGCGAAAAAAGCGGGCTGTGAAAAGCAGACCCTGAGCGGCAAAAACATTGCGCTGATCTTTGAGAAAAGCTCGACCCGTACCCGCTGCGCCTTTGAGGTGGCCGCCTTTGATCAGGGTGCGCAGGTGACCTACATCGGACCGAGCGGATCGCAGATCGGCCATAAGGAGTCCATGAAGGACACTGCGCGCGTGCTCGGTCGCATGTACGATGGCATTGAGTATCGCGGCTATGGCCAGGCGATCGTTGAAGAGCTGGGAGAGTTCGCGGGCGTCCCGGTATGGAACGGGCTGACCAACGAGTTTCACCCCACGCAGATCCTGGCCGATCTGATGACCATGCTGGAGCACGCGCCGGGTAAACGCCTCTCCGAGCTGCGCTTTGCCTACCTGGGCGATGCACGTAACAACATGGGCAACAGCCTGATGGTTGGCGCAGCCAAAATGGGCATGGATATCCGGCTGGTGGCGCCAAAAGCGTTCTGGCCGGAAGAGGCGCTGGTGGCGCAGTGCCAGGAGATTGCGTGGGAGACCGGGGCAAAAATCACCCTGACCGAGAACGTTGCCGAGGGTGTCGCCGACGTTGATTTCCTCTACACCGACGTCTGGGTCTCGATGGGTGAGCCAAAAGAGGCGTGGGGCGAGCGCGTCAGCCTGATGAAGCCTTATCAGGTCAACCTGCAGGTCATAGAGGCCACCGGCAATCCGCAGGTAAAGTTTATGCACTGCCTGCCCGCGTTCCATAACGAGCACACCACCGTGGGACGCGAAATCGAGCTGGCCTATGGTCTGAAGGGGCTGGAGGTCACCGAAGAGGTGTTCGAATCCACCCACTCTATCGTGTTCGATGAAGCAGAGAACCGGATGCACACCATCAAAGCCGTGATGGTGGCGACCCTCGGCGAGTAACCACTCCGGGCGTCGCGGCATCTGCGACGCCCAAACAGGGAGAACACCCTATGCGCAGATTTAAATTCCCCTCTGCTTACACCATTCTCTTTATCCTGATCGCGCTGGTGGCCGCGCTGAGCTGGATTGTCCCGGCCGGGCACTATCAGATGGTCATGAACGAGACGCTGGGCAAAGAGGTCCCCGTCGCAGGCACCTATGCGCACGTTGCGGCCCAACCGCAGGGGATCGTGTCCGTTATTATGGCCCCCATCAGCGGCCTGTACGATCCCGATACCGGCCAGGCGGGCGCAATTGACGTCGCGCTGTTTGTGCTGATCATCGGCGGCTTTCTGGGGATCGTCAATAAAACCGGGGCCATCGACGCCGGGATCGAACGCGTCACGCAGAAGCTCAGCGGCCGCGAAGAGTGGATGATCCCGATCCTGATGGGGCTGTTTGCCGCAGGCGGTACGATCTACGGCATGGCAGAAGAGTCGCTGCCGTTCTACACCCTGCTGGTGCCGGTCATGATGGCGGCACGCTTCGATCCACTGGTCGCCGCCTCTACGGTGCTGCTGGGGGCGGGCATCGGCACGCTCGGCTCCACGATAAACCCCTTCGCCACGGTGATTGCCGCCAACGCGGCGGGCATTCCGTTTACCACTGGCATCTGGCTGCGCGTGGCGCTGCTGGTGGCGGGCTGGCTTATCTGCGTCGCGTGGGTCATGCGCTATGCGCGCCAGGTACGGCAGGATCCCAGCAAATCCGTCGTGGCGGATAAGCAGGACGAGAACATCGCCCACTTCCTGGGGGGCAAGCGCCAGCAGGATCTGGCCTTCACCGGCACGCGTAAGCTGATCCTGGTTATCTTCGCCCTCGCGTTTGCGGTGATGATCTACGGCGTGGCGGTGCTGGGCTGGTGGATGGGGCAGATCTCCGGCGTCTTTCTGGCGGCGGCCATTATTACCGGGCTGCTGGCCCGCATGAGCGAGGAGGAGCTGACCTCCACCTTTATTGACGGCGCGCGGGATCTGCTTGGCGTGGCGTTAATCATCGGCATCGCTCGCGGCATCGTGGTGGTGATGGATAAGGGCATGATTACCCATACCATCCTGCACAGCGCCGAGGGGCTGGTGGGCGGCCTCTCCAGCATGGTGTTTATTAACGTGATGTACTGGCTGGAGGTGGTGCTCTCGTTTCTGGTGCCCTCCTCCTCGGGGCTGGCGGTGCTGACTATGCCGATCATGGCGCCGCTGGCGGATTTTGCCCGCGTCGATCGCGATCTGGTGGTCACTACCTACCAGGCCGCGTCCGGCATTGTCAATCTGGTTACCCCCACCTCGGCGGTGGTGATGGGCGGGCTGGCGATTGCTCGCGTGCCTTACGTGCGCTATCTGAAGTGGGTTGCGCCGCTGCTGCTGATGCTGACCGTACTGATCTGCCTGATATTGAGCCTCGGCGCGCTGCTTTAACCACAACAGGGAGGAAAGAGTATGAAGGACTATCGCGACTGCTCCACCAGAGAACAGCAACAGCTGGCCGCCTGTCGACGACTGGTGACCGAGAAGAGTTATCTGTCGCAGGAGGCGATCCGCCGGGACCTCCAGCGGCACGGCTTTGACGGCATCAGCCAGTCCACGGTATCGCGCCTGCTGAAGCTGCTGGGGATTATCAAGATCCGCAATGCCAAGGGGCAGCGGATCTATGCTCTCAATCCGCAGCTGCGCCCGGCACCGGATGCCACCCGCTGCCTCTCCGATATGGTGCTTAACGTCGAGCATAATCGCGAGTTTATTCTTATTCATACCGCTGCGGGATACGGGCGAGCGGTAGCCCGTATCCTTGACTACCACGCGCTGCCGGAGATCCTTGGCGTGGTGGCAGGCAGCAGCATCGTCTGGGTCGCCCCGCGCGACGTGCAGCGTACCGCCCAAGTGCGCAACCGCGTTAACCATCTACTAAAAATGCATATATATGCAAAATAACCGTTTGCTTCTGATAAATAGCGCATCGATCCCTTGATTCGCATTATGAGCTGAGTATAATCGCCGACAATTTGCCGGGAGGAAGCATGGTCAAGTCCGTTCGACACACTGTCTCACCGCGCCTGAAAGAGGGCGCTGGCCTGCCGTTTTTCTTCCCAATGCTCACCTATTTCTATAGCCCCTCTTTTGAGGGGCTTTTTTTTGCGCAGACGTCAGGAGATAACCATGGCTAATCCGCTCTATCAGAAACATATCATTTCCATAAACGATCTCAGCCGCGAAGAACTGGAACAGGTACTGGAGACCGCTGCCAGCCTGAAGGCTAACCCGCAGCCGGAGCTGCTGAAGCACAAGGTGATCGCCAGCTGCTTCTTTGAAGCCTCGACTCGCACCCGCCTGTCGTTTGAGACCGCGATGCACCGCCTGGGCGCAAGCGTGGTCGGCTTCTCCGACAGCAGCAATACCTCGCTGGGTAAAAAAGGCGAGACCCTGGCGGACACCATCTCCGTGATCGGTACCTACGTTGACGCCATCGTAATGCGTCACCCGCAGGAGGGCGCAGCGCGGCTGGCCACCGAGTTCTCCGGCGGTATTCCGGTATTGAACGCGGGCGACGGCGCAAACCAGCACCCGACCCAGACCCTGCTCGATCTCTTTACCATTCAGGAGACCCAGGGCCGACTGGAGAACCTCAACATCGCGATGGTGGGCGACCTCAAGTATGGCCGCACCGTCCACTCGCTGGCCCAGGCGCTGGCGAAGTTTAACGGCAACCGCTTCCTGTTTATCGCCCCCGATGCGCTGGCGATGCCGCAGTACATCCTCGATATGCTGGATGAGCGCGGGATCGCCTGGAGCCAGCACGCCACCATCGAAGAGGTGATCCCAGAGGTGGATATCCTTTACATGACCCGCGTGCAGAAAGAGCGTCTGGATCCGTCCGAGTATGCCAACGTGAAGGCGCAGTTTGTCCTGCGCGCCAGCGACCTGCACAGCGCCCGCAGCAATATGAAGGTGCTGCACCCGCTGCCGCGCGTCGATGAAATTGCTACCGACGTGGATAAGACGCCGCACGCCTGGTACTTCCAGCAGGCGGGCAACGGCATCTATGCTCGTCAGGCGCTGCTGGCGCTGGTGCTTAACCGCGATTTGGCCTAACAGAGGGGGAAACAAGATGACACACGACAACAAACTGCAGGTCGAAGCGATTAAACGCGGCACGGTGATCGACCATATCCCGGCGCAGGTGGGCTTTAAGCTGCTGACCCTGTTTAAGCTGACCGAAACCGATCAGCGGATCACCATCGGCCTGAACCTGCCCTCAGGTGAGATGGGCCGCAAGGATCTGATTAAGATCGAAAACACCTTCCTCACCGACGAACAGGTTAACCAGCTGGCGCTCTATGCCCCACAGGCGACGGTAAACCGCATCGACGACTATGAGGTGGTAGGCAAGTCGCGGCCTAACCTGCCGTCGCGCATCGAGGCGGTGCTGATCTGCCCCAACAGCAACTGCATCAGCCACGCCGAGCCGGTGTTCTCCAGCTTTGCAGTGAAGCAACGCGCCAACGACATTGCCCTGAAGTGCAAATACTGCGAGAAAGAGTTTTCTCACACGGTGGTGCTGTCACACACCCGTTAATTCAGATTGGTCATCGCCTCCGCGCTGCCTATAATGGCGCGGAACCTCAATACCATTCGCTTTCAGGAGAAATCATGACAAAAATCATCGCGACGGAAAATGCACCGGCAGCCATTGGTCCTTACGTTCAGGCGGTCGATCTCGGCAATATGATCCTTACGTCCGGCCAGATCCCAGTCGATCCCAAAACCGGCAGCGTGCCGGAAGATATCGCCGCGCAGGCACGCCAGTCGCTGGATAACGTTAAGGCTATCGTGGAAGCCGCTGGCCTGAAGGTAGGCGATATTGTTAAAACCACGGTGTTCGTGAAAGATCTCAACGATTTCGCCACCGTTAACGCAACCTACGAAGCGTTCTTTAACGAGCACCAGGCTGCCTTCCCGGCGCGCTCCTGCGTAGAAGTCGCCCGCCTGCCGAAAGACGTGAAGATCGAGATCGAAGCGATCGCCGTACGTCGTTAATCGACCGTGCAACGCCGGGTAGCACCGTGATGCCCGGCGGTAAGCGGCCTGCTTCGTCAGGGAGGATGTTAATGGCAAAACCACGTTTTACCGATGAGCAAATCGCCGGTTTTCTCGAACAGGCTAAACGCGGCACACCCGACCACGAACTGTGCGAAAAATATGGCTTTAGCCTCAGCATGCTGCGGCGCTGGCAGGCGTTACATGCTGAAGGCATCCGAGGCGAGTTAAAGCAGGCAGAATCCTCCGCAGGGCTCGTCTTTCTGGCTGCTATCGCTGCCGCGCTGTTACTCACCCTTGCCTTCTCGAAAGCGGTTGGCGCGCTGGTGATGCCCCTCTTTATCCTCTACTGCCTCTACTATATCCGCCGCTTTCGCAGCATCTCGGCAAAGCACATCAAAGCGGAAAATACCTCTCTCGCTCGCACTGGATTAGGGTCAAATAACGCGTTTTACCAGTTTTGCTGGCTCGCCCTGATTCTTCTTGGCTGCGCTTGTGGATACGGCCTCGTACAGCTGCTCTGAAGACGATCGCTTACTGCCGCTCATACCGACGGCTGTAGAACCCTTTGACCAGCTGGGTTAACGCCATATACCCCGCCAGAATCGCAATCAGCCATGGGAAGTAACTCAGCGGCAGAGCCTGAAGCTGCAAATAGCTCGCCAGCGGTGAGAAGGGCAGCGCAATACCCATCGTCATTACCAGCAGCGTCATAAGCATCAGCGGCCAGGCGGCACGGCTCTGGATAAACGGGATCCGCCGGGTACGGATCATATGCACAATCAGGGTTTGCGACAGCAGCCCGACGACAAACCAACCAGACTGAAACAGCCCCTGCTCTGCTGGCGTATTGGCGTGAAAGACAAACCACATCAGGCAGAAGGTCAGAATATCGAAAATAGAGCTGATCGGGCCAAAGAACAGCATAAAGCGTCCAAGATCGGCGGGGTTCCACCGCTGCGGCTTGCGGATCTGCTCCTCGTCCACGTTATCAAACGGGATCGCCACCTGGGAGAGATCGTACATCAGGTTCTGCACCAGCAGATGCAGGGGCAGCATCGGCAAAAAGGGCAGAAATGCGCTGGCGACCAGAACGCTAAAGACGTTGCCGAAGTTAGAGCTGGCGGTAATTTTGATGTACTTCAGCATGTTGGCAAAGGTACGGCGGCCTTCAATCACTCCCGCTTCCAGCACCATCAGGCTCTTCTCCAGCAGGATGATGTCTGCGGCTTCACGCGCGATATCTACCGCGCCATCCACGGAGATGCCAATATCCGCCGCCCGCAGCGCCGGAGCATCATTAATGCCGTCGCCCATAAAGCCCACCACGTGCCCCTCGCGGCGCAGAAGCGAGACAATGCGCTCCTTGTGCAGCGGCGTCAGGCGAGCAAACAGCGTGGTACGCTGCGCCAGCTGGGCTAGCTCGTCATCGGAGAGCGCTTCAATGTCGCTGCCCGTGACCGCCTCGCCCGCCTCCAGCCCTACTTCGTGGCATACCTTCGCCGCCACCAGCTCGCTGTCGCCGGTGAGGATTTTTACGCTAATGCCGCTGGCCTTCAGCGCTTTTAGCGCCGGGGCGGTGGTCTCCTTCGGTGGATCGAGGAAGGCAATGTAGCCTTCGAGGATCAGATCGGACTCGTCGATGCGCTGGTAGTCCCCTTCCCGTGCCGGCAGGATCTTACCGGCAACGGCGACCACGCGTAGCCCCTGGCGGTTGAGGTTATCGGTCACGCGTCTGATGCGGCGCAGCATGGTCTCATCTAGCGGAACGATATCGTCGTGGTAGCGCACCTGAGTACAGACGCTGAGGATCTCCTGCAAGGCGCCTTTACAGATCAGCTGGTGCACGTCGGCCTGCTCGCTGACTACGACCGACATCCGGCGGCGCTCGAAATCAAACGGGATCTCATCCACCTTTTGCCAGCGGTTTGAGAGCGTGCGGGCAGACGCTTCATCAGTGCCTTCCAGCACCGCGACATCGAGCAGATTTTTTAAACCGGTCTGGTAGTGGCTGTTTAGCCAGGCATTGTGCAGTACGCGCGTGCTCGTGTTGCCGGAGATATCGGTGTGGTGCTCCAGCACAATTTTATCCTGGGTTAGCGTGCCGGTTTTGTCGGTACAGAGGATGTCCATTGCGCCAAAGTTCTGGATGGCATCAAGATGCTTCACGATCACTTTCTGCTTTGACAGCTTCACCGCGCCCCTCGCCAGGGTTGAGGTCACGATCATCGGCAGCATCTCAGGGGTTAACCCCACGGCAACCGAGAGTGCAAACAGCGCCGCCTCCCACCAGTCGCCTTTGGTGTAGCCGTTGATCAGCAGCACAATTGGCGTCATCACCATCATAAAGCGGATCAGCAGCAGGCTGACGCGGCTGATGCCTTTTTGAAAGGCGTTTGGCTCGCTCTCCTGCTCGCTCACGCGCCCGGCGAGCTGCCCAAACCAGGTATCGCCCCCGGTAGCAATAACCATCGCCTGCGCGCTCCCACTGACTACCGTGGTGCCCATAAAGCACAGCGTATCGCACTCCAGCGGATTACCTTGCTGCGGGTGACGGCTGGACGCCACTTTCTCCACCGGCAGCGACTCACCGGTAAGCGACGACTGGGCGACAAAGAGATCCCGCGCCTGAAAAATGCGTAAGTCTGCCGGGATCATGTCCCCGGCTGAGAGTTTAATGATATCGCCAACCACCAGCCGATCGAGTGGCAGCTCAAGCCACGCGCTCTCGCCCTTCTCGTTAATAACGCGCAGAACCGTGGCGGTGTTGCTGACCATCGCCTTGAGCGCATCGGCCGCTCTGGTGGAGCGCGCCTCCTGAACAAAATTCAGCAGGGTAGCGATCCCGACCATCAGCGCGATAACGCCTGCGGCAAAGAGATCTTCCGTAGCATAGGAGACAATGCCAAGCGCGGTAAGCAGCAGGTTAAAGGGGTTGCGGTAGCATAGCCACAGGTGCACCCACCATGGCGCAGGCGTCTCCGAAGGAAGCGCGTTGTCACCATGAGCGGCGCGGCTCTTTTCTACCTCCCCCGCATTCAGCCCCTCAGGATGGGAGTGAAATTCCTGCCACAGCGCGTGCTTCTCCAGCGCCGCCGCGCGCAGGCACTGCGCCGTCAGGGTTGGCGGAATGGCTGCGCCAGCCACATTTTTCGCATTTGGCAACGGATCGCGCTGCACCAGACGGCGCGGCAGATGACGGTTCAGCCGCAGACGCAGCCAGCGAGTAATATTGATAAGCATGATATGTCCCCCACGCTCGCCGCAGCGAGCGCAGTTCAGCCATCAGGCGTGGCAAAGCCGTACCTGACAGGCACTGAAAAATTTATGCAGGAACGTTCAGGACGCTACTGCCCTACGCATCCGGTAAGGCAATAACGTGAGGCTTACCGGAAAAAAGGGGTTCTCCATCGCGGGAGAGGGGTGGGATCGGGATCCATGTCGCCTCCGGTAAGGTAAAGAGTAAAGTTGGTATAGGGTAGATTGATATCGCCACACTTTTTATGGCTATTCGGGCGGTACGATACGCTCTGATAATTAAACGTTCGTTAAACCAGCGTGCCCTGGCGGCGCACCGCCTGCCAGCTCAGCAGGGGCTTTTTTCTCTGAAATATTTACATTTCCTCGCAGCGCCCGTCCTCTGTACGCTCCCCTTTTTACCTTGTTCTGCGTCAATAAAATCGCAAACTTGTTTGATGCAAATCACTATATGTAGCACTTAAAATGCCGTCCCGGCGCTACATATTGTATTAATCGCCTATTATTCCAACAACGCCGTGGATAACCGTTTAACTATGGAGAGAACATGACCCCGCATGTGATGAAGCGAGATGGCTGTAAGGTACAGTTCAAATCAGAGCGTATTCAGGAAGCTATTCTGCGCGCCGCCGCTGCGGCGGGCGTTGATGATGCCGACTATTGCGCTACCGTCGCAGAGGTGGTCAGACAGCAGATGCAGGCGCGATCGCAGGTAGACATCAGCGAGATCCAGACCGCAGTGGAAAACCAGCTGATGGCTGGCCCCTACAAGCAGCTGGCGCGAGCCTATATTGAGTATCGCCACGACCGCGATATCTCCCGCGAGAAGCGCGGCCGCCTGAATCAGGAGATCCGCGGCCTGGTAGAACAGACCAACTCCGCCCTGCTCAATGAGAACGCCAACAAAGACAGCAAGGTGATCCCGACCCAGCGCGATCTGCTGGCGGGCATCGTTGCCAAGCACTACGCCCGTCAGCACCTGCTGCCGCGCGACGTGGTGCTGGCTCACGAGCGCGGGGATATCCACTACCACGATCTCGACTACTCCCCCTTCTTCCCGATGTTTAACTGCATGCTCATCGACCTCAAGGGGATGCTGACCCAGGGCTTCAAGATGGGCAACGCCGAGATCGAACCGCCAAAGTCTATCTCTACCGCCACGGCGGTCACCGCGCAGATCATCGCCCAGGTGGCGAGCCACATCTACGGCGGCACCACCATCAACCGTATTGATGAGGTACTGGCTCCCTTCGTGACCGCCAGCTTCGACAAGCACCGTAAAACGGCGGAGGAGTGGCAGATCCCTGACGCCGACGGCTACGCCCGCTCGCGCACCGAGAAAGAGTGCTACGACGCCTTCCAGTCGCTGGAGTACGAGGTCAATACCCTGCACACCGCCAACGGCCAGACGCCGTTCGTGACCTTTGGTTTTGGGCTGGGCACCCGCTGGGAATCACGCCTGATCCAGCAGTCAATTCTGCGCAACCGCATTGCCGGTCTCGGTAAAAACCGCAAAACGGCGGTGTTCCCGAAGCTGGTATTCGCTATCCGCGACGGGCTGAACCATAAGCCTGGCGACGCTAACTACGATATCAAGCAGCTGGCGCTGGAGTGCGCGAGCAAGCGTATGTACCCGGATATCCTCAACTACGATCAGGTGGTGAAGGTGACCGGCTCCTTTAAAACCCCGATGGGCTGCCGCAGCTTCCTTGGCGTGTATGAAGATGAGAACGGGGAGCAGATCCACGACGGGCGCAACAACCTCGGCGTCATCAGCCTGAACCTGCCGCGCATCGCGCTAGAGGCGAAAGGCAACGAGGCGGCGTTCTGGACGCTGCTCGACGAGCGCCTGATGCTGGCCCGCAAGGCATTGATGACCCGCATTGCCCGCCTGGAAGGGGTGAAGGCCCGCGTTGCACCGATCCTCTATATGGAAGGCGCGTGCGGCGTGCGGCTGAAGGCCGATGATGAGGTGTCATCGATCTTCAAAAACGGCCGCGCCTCGATTTCGCTGGGCTATATCGGCATTCATGAAACCATTAACGCCCTGTTTGGCGACACGCACATGTACGACAGCGAGGCGCTGCGTGCCAAAGGCATTGCCATCGTCGAGCGGATGCGCCAGGCGGTAGACCAGTGGAAAGAGGAAACCGGGTACGGCTTCAGCCTCTACAGCACGCCGAGCGAAAACCTCTGCGACCGCTTCTGTCGTCTCGATACCGCCGAGTTCGGCGTGGTACCGGGCGTTACTGACAAAGGCTACTACACCAACAGCTTCCACCTCGACGTGGAGAAGAAGGTTAACCCTTACGACAAGATTGATTTCGAAGCGCCCTACCCACCGTTAGCCAGCGGCGGCTTCATCTGTTACGGCGAGTACCCGAATATCCAGCACAACCTGAAGGCGCTGGAGGATGTCTGGGATTACAGCTATCAGCACGTGCCCTACTACGGCACCAATACGCCGATCGATGAGTGCTACGAGTGCGGCTTTACCGGCGAGTTCGAGTGCACCAGCAAAGGCTTTACCTGCCCGAAATGCGGCAACCACGACGCCGCCCGCGTCTCGGTCACCCGCCGCGTCTGCGGCTATTTAGGCAGCCCGGATGCCCGGCCGTTTAACGCCGGCAAGCAGGAAGAGGTGAAGCGTCGCGTTAAGCATTTGGGCAACGGGCAGATTGGGTAATGCAGTATCATCAATATTACCCTGTCGACATCGTCAACGGTCCCGGCACGCGCTGTACGTTATTCGTTTCGGGGTGCGTGCACGAGTGTCCCGGCTGCTATAACAAAAGCACCTGGCGGCTCAACTCGGGCAAGCCCTTTACCGCCGAGATGGAAGACCGGATTATTAACGATCTCAACGATACGCGGATCAAACGCCAGGGCATTTCGCTCTCCGGCGGCGATCCGCTCCATCCGCAAAACGTGCCGGATATTCTCCGGCTGGTGCAGCGCATCCGTGCCGAATGCCCCGGAAAGGATATCTGGGTCTGGACCGGCTACAAGCTGGACGAGCTAAGCCGTGACCAACTGGCCGTCGTCGATCTGATTAACGTGCTTATTGACGGTAAGTTTGTTCAGGATCTGAAAGATCCCATGCTGATCTGGCGCGGCAGCAGCAATCAGGTTGTTCACTACCTGCGCTAGTCTGGCGCAGGCTTTTATTAAATCATTTCCCCTCATTGCCGATAACTTTTCTGTCTCGTTTATCCAACGCAGATGTAGTCACCTCCCTTGGGGGCACTGTTCTCCTGCCTTCTACACAGCATATTTTTTTCGGAGATGATGATGAATAGCATAGAAAAAATAAGCGCCGTCAGTGCGCAGGGTGATTCGCATTTATCTAACGGCGATAATCCCTCCACTCTGCTAAATAACAGCAAATTAGCAGAGATTAATAGCGATAATAATACGACAAATTCTGACGACAGCAGCACGAAGATTACGCTCACGTCTAAAACGCAGGATGAGATCGATAAACAGCAGCAGATAAAAAAAGAGGAGATAAAGAAGACCGACTATACGATGGAATTAACCGGTATTCCGCTGTATGGCGGCCGTCTCATCTCAGTCACTCAATACCCAAACGGTAGCGAAGAGATTATTGATACTCTGTCCGGGCAGCGAATAACGCGACAGGATCTTCAGCAGACTATTTCCCCGGCGGAGGTGAAGGTGATAGAAGCCGATAATAATCCTGATAGCGGGGGAGAATAAAACAGGTCAGGCGGGAGGTGACTCCCGCCGTTAAGCGATGAGAAAACGATTAGCGGAACTTCTGGTGGTAGGTATTGCGGGTGGTTTTGAACCCTTCTGCCGCCGCCTGCGCCTCTTTGACCTTACCGGCATTGGCCAGCTGCAACGCCCCGTCGATCTGGCCGACCAGAATATCAAACCCGTGACGGTAGTCTTTCATCTCCGGGCTGTCCGGCGCTTTGTCTTCCATTTTCGGCGGCGTCGCCTTCTGCGCGTCCAGCGCGGCGGTGCGCATCTTGGTTAATGCGTCCTTCATTTCCGCCGCATCATCCGTTTTCTGTACCACTTTCAAATTATCGTTGAGGGTCTCCATATCCTCTTCCAAATCTGCCGCAAACGCGGCAGAAGAGGCCAGAACGAGAGAGGAGACTGCCAACATCGCTAACAACGTTTTCCGCATTGCTCATGTCCTTTTATTATTGTCAAAATGGCTTACTGACCGGCGATCTTCATCTCCGGCAGCAGCACAGAACCACACTGTATATTGCTGCGTGTTTCAATATCGTCACCAATGGTCACCATATTGCGCCACATCTCTTTGAGGTTACCGGCGATAGTAATTTCGCTCACCGGATACTGAATTTCACCGTTCTCTATCCAAAAGCCCGCCGCGCCGCGAGAGTAGTCGCCGGTAATTCCGCTCACGCCCTGACCCATTAGCTCGGTGACCACCAGCCCGGTGCCCATCTCTTTCAGCATCTGCTCAAAGCTAAGGCCCTGGCCCTTAATACGCCAGTTATGGATGCCGCCCGCGTGACCGGTGCTTTTCAGCCCCAGCTTGCGTGCGGAGTAGCTGGTCAGCAGCCACTGGGTCAGGATGCCGTCCTTGATGATGTCCCGACGTTCGGTACGCACGCCTTCGCTGTCGAACGGCGTTGAGGCCAGCCCTTTCAGCAGGTGCGGGTGCTCCTCGATGGTCAGCCACTCCGGAAGGATCTGCTTGCCGAGGGAGTCCAGCAGGAAGGTAGATTTACGGTAAACCGCGCCGCCGGCAATCGCCCCGACGAGGTGACCAAACAGTCCGGTAGCGACTTCGTTAGCGAAGATCACCGGGGCTTTCATGGTGGAGAGCTTGCGCGGCGCGAGGCGTGCCAGGGTGCGTCTGGCGCACTCGTCTCCCACCCACTCCGGCGACTTAAGATCGCCCAGCGCACGGCCCATGGTGTAGGCGTAGTCGCGCTCCATGTCGCCGTTCTCTTCGGCAATCACGCAGCTGGAGAGCGAGTGGCGGCTGGAGCAGTAGCTTTGCAGCATGCCGTGGCTGTTGCCGAAGACTTTAATTCCGTAGTGGCTGTTGAAGCTGCCGCCTTCGGTGTTGGTGATGCGCTTGTCCGCCTTCAGCGATGCCTGCTCGGCACGGGCGGCCAGCTCAATGGCCTGATCCGGCGTGATCTCCGCCGGGTGGAAGAGATCCAGATCCAGAGCCTCAAACGCCAGCAGCTCGCGGTCCGCCACGCCGGCAAACGGATCCGGCGAGGTGTAGCGGGCGATATCCAGCGCCGCCTGTACGGTGCGGGCGATAGCGTCCGGACTCAGGTCAGTGGACGAGGCGCTGCCCTTGCGGTTTTGATGATAAACGGTGATGCCCAGTGCGCCATCGCTATTGAATTCAACGTTCTCCACCTCACCGTAGCGGGTGCTGACGCTAATACCGGTAGTCTTCGATACCGCCACTTCTGCGCCGTCTGATTTACCTGCGGCTAAGCCCAGGGCGGTGGAGACGGCTTCTTCCAGTGCTTTGCGTTGCTCTGCAACTTGTGTGATTACTTTCATCGCCAATGCCATAATGTAAGGGGAGTTTTAAAGAAGTCTAACAGAGAACCCATTCTCAGTGTGCTCCCAGGGTGTTAGTATTAGCCTCTTTTTTAAGGAGCCTGAGATGACCAAGCAGCCCGATGACTGGCTCGACGACGTACCCGGTGATGATATCAACGATGAAGATGATGAGATCATCTGGGTCAGTAAAAGTGAAATTAAGCGCGATGCGGAAGAGTTAAAACGCCTCGGCGCAGAGATGGTAGACCTGGGCAAGAACGCCCTCGATAAGATCCCACTGGATGACGATCTGCGCGCGGCCATTGAGCTGGCGCAGCGCATCAAGAAAGAGGGCCGCCGCCGCCAGATGCAGCTGATTGGCAAACTGCTGCGCCAGCGCGATGTCGAGCCGATTCGCCAGTCGTTGGATAAGCTGAAAAACCGCCATAACCAGCAGGTGGCGTTCTTCCACAAGCTGGAGCACATTCGCGATCGCCTGATCGCCGAGGGTGACGACGCGGTGCCAGAGGTGTTAAACCTGTGGCCCAACGCTGACCGTCAGCAGCTGCGCTCGCTGATCCGTAACGCGCAGAAAGAGCGCGACGGCAACAAGCCGCCGAAGTCCGCGCGTCTGATCTTCCAGTATCTGCGCGAGCTGTCGGAAGCCGAAGAGTAGTTTGTAAACGCCGGGTGGCGCTTCGCTTACCCGGCCTACGGTTTACACGCGAACGAGATGTCCTTCGTAGGCCCGGTAAGCGTTAGCGCCACCGGGCAATTCCCTCTATTTCTTCTCTAACCTGTCCAGCAGCTTCTGGTGGATACCACCGAAGCCGCCGTTGCTCATTACCAGAATGTGATCTCCCGGCTGGGCGGTTTTCACGATCATATCCGTCAGGGCATCGACATCCACATGCCAATGGGCAGGCTGCACGCAGGCCTCCGCCACTTCCGATACCTGCCAGGGAATATGCTGCGGCTGCAACAGGAAGACCTCATCGGCCCGGCCCAGCGACGGGGCCAGATCGTCCTTGCACAGCCCCATCTTCATGGTGTTCGAGCGCGGCTCCAGCACCGCAATAATACGCGCCGTGCCGCCGACCTTGCCGCGCAGCGCGGCGAGGGTAGCCAGAATCGCGGTTGGATGGTGGGCGAAGTCGTCGTAGACGCTGACGCCGTTGGCGGTGCCGCGCAGCTCCAGACGGCGACGGGCGTTGACGAACGTGCCGAGGGCGTTAGCCGCATCCGCAGGCGTGACGCCGACGTGGCGGGCGGCAGCAATCGCCATCAGGCCGTTATGCATGTTGTGCTCGCCAACCAGATCCCACTTCACCTGGCCGACGCGCTCGCCGTCCAGCAGCACTTCCCACTCTGACGCGTCGGTAGTGAGCTTTTTCGCCTGCCAGTGGCCCTGCTCGCCCACCAGCTCCTGCTCGCTCCAGCAGCCCATCGCCATCACCTGCTTCAGGTTGATGTCGTTCTCCGGCAGGATGATCTTGCCCTGCCCCGGCACGATACGCACCAGGTGGTGGAACTGCTTCTGGATCGCCTTCAGATCGTCAAAGATGTCGGCGTGATCGAACTCAAGGTTGTTGAGGATCAGCGTGCGCGGCGCGTAGTGCACGAACTTGGAGCGCTTATCAAAGAAGGCGCAGTCATACTCGTCGGCCTCAATCACGAAGAACGGGCTGTCGCCCAAGCGCGCGGAGACGTCGAAGTTGCCCGGCACGCCGCCGATCACAAAGCCCGGCTTGTAGCCGCAGGCTTCGAGGATCCAGGTCGCCATGCCCGCCGTGGTGGTTTTACCGTGGGTACCGGCCACCGCCAGCACCCAGCGGTCGCGCAGCACAAAGTCGTGCAGCCACTGCGGGCCGGACATATAAGGGATGCTTTTCTCCAGCACCGCCTCAACGCACGGATTACCTCGCGTCATGGCGTTACCAATAATCACCAGATCCGGAGCCGGATCGAGCTGGCTGGCGTCGTAACCCTGAATTAAAGAGATGCCCTGCTTCTCCAGCAGGGTGCTCATCGGCGGATACACATTGGCGTCCGATCCCGTTACTTCATGACCTAAAGCACGTGCCAGCAGTGCCAGCCCGCCCATGAAGGTTCCACAAATTCCTAAAATATGAATGCGCATACGTCGGTCCTTATTTTAACTGGCGCCTATTTTACTCACATGTCTGGCCCAGAGAAACGCATTTAAGCGGAATCTCACTCTGGCTGGCGCGATTCACCTGTGCGCATTAATTCGGATCTTTGTTAGTATTGTTACAGTCGCTTTACTCCACATTAATTGCAGGGAAAGTGTTATGAAAACGTTAGGTGAATTTATCGTTGAGAAGCAGCATGATTTCTCCCATGCCACCGGGGAACTGACCTCGCTGCTGTCGGCGATAAAGCTGGGCGCCAAAATCATCCACCGCGATATTAATAAAGCGGGGCTGGTCGATATTCTGGGGGCCAGCGGGGCCGAAAACGTGCAGGGCGAGGTGCAGCAAAAACTTGATCTGTTCGCGAATGAAAAACTGAAGGCGGCGCTGCGTGCGCGCAATATCGTGGCCGGTATCGCCTCAGAAGAAGAAGATGAGATCGTTGTTTTTGATGGCTACGAGCACGCGAAATACGTGGTTCTGATGGATCCGCTGGATGGCTCCTCCAACATTGACGTTAACGTCTCCGTTGGCACCATTTTCTCTATCTATCACCGCGTCACGCCGGTAGGCACCCCGGTCACCGTGGAAGATTTCCTGCAGCCGGGTAACAAGCAGGTCGCTGCGGGCTACGTGCTCTACGGCTCCTCAACCATTATGGTTTACACCACCGGCTGCGGCGTGCACGCCTTCACCTACGATCCTTCCCTTGGCGTCTTTGCCCTCTGCCAGGAGCGCATGCAGTTCCCTGAGCTGGGTAACACCTACTCCATTAACGAAGGCAACTACATGAAGTTCCCGCAGGGCGTGAAGAAGTACCTCAAGTTCTGCCAGGAAGAGGATAAGCTTAGCCACCGTCCCTACACCTCACGCTATATCGGCTCGCTGGTGGCGGACTTCCACCGCAACCTGGTGAAAGGCGGGATCTACCTCTACCCAAGCACCGCGACTCACCCGGAAGGCAAGCTGCGCCTGCTGTACGAGTGCAACCCGATGGCCTTCCTCGCCGAGCAGGCGGGCGGCAAGGCAAGCGACGGTAAAGAGCGTATTCTGGATATTATTCCGGAGTCGCTGCACCAGCGCCGTCCGTTCTTCGTCGGCACCAACACGATGGTTGAGGACGTAGAGCGCTTTATGCGCGAGTACCCGGACGCCTAACCCGCAGTCACGTTACCCTCTCCGCCTGGAGAGGGTAAATTGTTTTAGCCTGCGGCCTGCAGGCGGAATGAGGCCATAGCGGCCACCAGCTCGCGGGACTGCTGCTCCAGGGAGTGGGTTGCGGCAGAGGACTGCTGCACCAGCGCGGCATTCTGCTGGGCGGTTTCATCCATCTGGTTCACCGCGATATTCACCTGCTCAATACCCCGACTCTGCTCATGGGACGCATTCGCAATCTCCCGCATCAGCTTCGTCATGCGCGTCACTTCGCTGGCGATCTCATCCATCGTCTCACCGGCCTGCATTGCCAGATTACTGCCCTCACCAACGTGGGTCTGCGAATCGGTGATCAGGGTGCGGATCTCTTTCGCCGCGTCGGCGCTGCGGCTCGCGAGATTACGGACTTCGCCCGCTACCACGGCAAAGCCACGGCCCTGTTCCCCTGCCCGCGCCGCTTCTACCGAGGCGTTAAGGGCCAGAATGTTGGTCTGGAAGGCAATGCCGTCGATAACGCTAAGAATATCGGCGATGCGTGCCGAGCTGCCGGAGATATCCTGCATCTTCTCGATCACGTAGCAGACCATTTCGCTGCCGCGATCGGCAGTATCAGAAACCGTCTTCGCCAGCTGGTGCGCCTGCTCGGCGTTGGCAGCGTTCTGCTTCACCGTGGCGGTGATCTGCTCCATGCTGGCGGCAGTCTGTTCAAGGGAGGAGGCGGTAGATTCGGTGCGCTGGGCCAGATCGACGTTGCCTGCGGTTAACTCCCGGCTGCCGGTATCAATCTGCGCGCTGGCATCGCGAACGCGGGTCACCGAGCTCACCAACGAGTGACGCATGTTCTCAATGGCGGCGTTGAGGCGAGAGAACTCTTTGCTGGTCATCTCAGCCTGCGCGGGCGTCAGGTTGCCCGCCGCCACCTGCTCCAGCTGCTGGATAGAGACGCTAAGCGGCTTAAGCAGCATATGGCGCAGCGCCAGCCACGCCAGGGCAATGATGCCGGCGGTCACCAGCGCGGCGATGACGATCAGCGCCATCACCCGTTTTTTGCTCGCCTGCACCGCGTTTACTTCCGCTTTACCGCGCGCTTCGCCCCAGTTCAGAAACGCCTGCATATCGTTATCAAACTGGCGCGATACCGGCACCAGCTGGTTCTCCAGCAGTGAATAGTAGTCGTCCGCACTCTGCTGGTTGAGCGCCGTCAGCATCGGGACGATGCCCTGGGTGTTGTATGCCTGATAGCTTTTGGCAACGGCCGCCAGCAGGGCCTGGCCGCTCGCGTCCTCTACGCCCGCATCGATGGTCTCCTGCAACTCTTTCTGGGCCTGCGCGACTTCGCTATTGATGTTTTTTACCGACTTGCCTGCGTCGTCTAACAGCCCGACCTCCATCATGCGCACTGCCTGTCCGGCTTCGTTGCGCGCGCGCAGGATCAGGGTGTAGCCCTCGTTCAGGCGTGCCATCTGCTCACCCTGAAGATGATTAATGCGCTGTAGCGAGGAGGAGCTTTGGGTCAGGGCATAAATACCGATGCCGCTGACCAGAAGGAGAAGTAACGTCATTACGGCCAGCAGAGAGAGCAGGCCTGTGCGAATCGAAAGCGTTCTAAGCATGATGGCGATCCCGGTAGCAGAGAGACTTCGTAGCGTGAATAGTGCTGATTCGAACAGTTATCGACCGCTACCGGGAAAGCTTTAGCTATTTTTTAAACATATCAAAAAGTTATGACTTCGTTGCCGGGATGCTCACCCGCGTTACCGGAGAGTTCTGCCGGTTCTCCCACAGCACCGTCAGGCCGCGTTGCAGGGCGATAAAGATAAACAGCAGAATGCCGATGGCGATCTTTGTCCACCACGAGCTGAGCGTGCCGTCGAAGTTAATGTAGGTCTGGATCAGCCCCTGGATCGCCACGCCAAACAGCGTGCCTAACACCGTCCCCACGCCGCCGCTGAGCAGCGTGCCGCCAATCACCACCGAGGCGATGGCGTCCAGCTCTACCCCCACCCCCGCCAGGGCATAGCCCGCCTGGGTGTAGACAGAGAAGACAATGCCCGCCAGCGTCGCCAGCCCGGTTGAGAGCATATAAATACGGATCGTGGTGCTGCGAGTTGAGATGCCCATCAGGTTGGCCGAGGTAGCGCTCCCGCCGATGGCATAGACCTGATTGCCAAAGCGCGTGCGGTGGGCGAGGAAGATGCCTATCACCACCACGCCCAGCATCAGCAGCCCCATCGCGCTCAGGCGACCGCCGCCGGGAATTTTCCACGCCAGGCTGGAGAGGGTGTCGTAGATCGGGTGGTTAATGGGAATCGACTCTTCAGAGACCAGGTAGCTGACGCCGCGCAGGAAGAACATCCCGGCGAGGGTGATGATAAATGCCGGGATCTTCAGGGCGTCGATCAGCAGGCCCATAAAGGCACCGAAGGCGCAGCCCATCGCCAGCACCAGCGGGAAGGCTAGCAGAGGTGAGATCCCCCAGAAGCCTATCGCCTTCGCCAGAAAGACGCCGGTAAAGGCGATCACTGACCCCACCGAGAGGTCAATGCCGCCGGAGAGGATCACGAAGGTCATGCCAACGGCGATAATCCCCAGAAAGGCGTTATCGGTCAAAATGTTGCAGATAACCCGCGTCGAGGCGAAGCCCGGAAACTGGGTCAGGCAGTAGAGATAGCCGAGCACGAACACGCCGAGCGTGATCATCAGCGGCAGGTTACGTTTTATCATGACCACGGCTCCTCTTAATCAGATCGATAAAGCGCGGCGACTGCACAATCAGCACGCACATCACGACGATGGCCTTCACGACCTGGTTCAGCTCCGGCGGGAAGCCCGAGAGTAAAATGCCGGTGTTCATTCCCTGGATAATCAGCGCCCCGACAATCGACAGCAGCAGGTTAAAGCGCCCACCCATCAGCGAGCCACCGCCAATCACCACCGCAAGAATGGCATCCAGCTCCAGCCACAGCCCGGCGTTGTTGGCATCCGCCCCGCGAATGTCCGCCGTGACGATGATGCCAGCAATGGCGGCGCAGACGCCGCTCAGGACGTAGGTCAGCATTACCATTAGGCGGGTATTCACCCCGGCGTTCTTCGCCGCGCGGATGTTGATCCCCACCGCTTCAATAAACATGCCCAGCGCCGTCTTGCGGGTAAAGAGCCAAAACACCACCAGCGTTACCAGAGCGATAATCACCGGGGTCGGGAAAAGCAGCAGCGAGCCGCTGCCGAGCCAGGAGAGGCTGGGGGCGTTAAAGGTGACGATCTGCCCGGAGGTGATCAGCTGCGCCACGCCGCGCCCGGCGACCATCAAGATCAGGGTGGCAACAAAGGGCTGGATCTTGAGGATAGCCACCAGCACGCCGTTCCACAGCCCGGCCAGCACGCCGCTGCCGATTGCCGCCAGCAGCACAATCGGCAGGCTGTGCCCGGCCACGGTCATCGACACCGCCGTTGCCCCGGCAATCGCCATAATGGCCCCTACGGAGAGGTCGATCCCGCCGGTGGCGATCACCAGCGTCATGCCGATTGCCAGCAGCGCCACGGGTGCAGCGCGGTTAAGAATATCGATGGGGCTGCCGAACAGCCGCCCATCCTGCAGAACGATCTGAAAAAAATGCGGCGCAACCAGGCTGTCGACCAGCAGCACCAGGATCAGCGCCACCAGCTGCGGCATACCCGTCGGCCAGCTTATTCGCCGCTTCGGCTGGCCGGTTTGCGGAAGGGAACGGGGCATCACACTCTACTCCTTATGCCGCGATGGCATTCATGATCGCTGGAACTGAAAGTTCCGCGAGCGGGATCTCTGCCACCTGCTTGCGGTCGCGCATGATGATCACCCGATCGGCATAGCCAACCAGCTCCTCCAGCTCGGAGGAGATCACCAGCAGCGCTAAGCCATCGGCGCACAGTGTTTCAATAAGCCGGATGATTTCGGCATGCGCCCCTACGTCGATGCCGCGCGTCGGCTCGTCGAGGATCAGGAACTGGGGTTTGGTCAGCAGCCAGCGGGAGAGCAGCACCTTCTGCTGGTTGCCGCCGGAGAGAAACTCAATCGGCTGCTCGGCACTGGGGGTGCGGATACCCAGCTGGCGAATAAAGCGCTCGGCGATCTCGTTCTGCTCCCGGCGGGGAATGGGCCGCAGCCAACCGCGCTGAGCCTGCAGGGCGAGAATGATATTCTCCCGCACCGAGGCCGCGGCAATAATCCCGTCGGTTTTACGATCTTCCGGACAGAAGCCGATCCCCAAACTCGACGCCTGATGCGGCGAGCGCAGGGTCTGCGGTTTGCCTTTGATGAGCGCCCTGCCACTGTCGGCGGGCTTGATGCCGAAGATCACCTCGGCGGTTTCGGTCCGCCCGGAGCCTAACAGCCCGGCGAGGCCGACGATCTCACCGGGACGCACTTCAAAACTAAAGGGGGCGATGGTTCCCTTCTTGCCAAAATCAGTGAAGGCGGCCACCGGCTTGTCGCTGAGCAGCGTCCGGCCCGCCCGTTGCAGGGCGTTGCTCTCCAGCTCGCGCCCCAGCATCATTTTCACCAGCTCGATCTGCGGCAGCTCGCGGGTTTCGCGGCAGCCGACAAAGCCGCCGTTGCGCAGAACGGTGATGCGGTCGCTGACCTCATACACCTGATCGAGGAAATGGGTGACGAAGATCAGGCTTACCCCCTGGGCGCGCAGCTGGCGCATCAGGGTGAAGAGCATCTCCACTTCCTGGGTATCGAGGCTGGCGGTAGGCTCATCAAGGATCAACACCTTCGCCGAGAGGTCGATGGCGCGACAGATAGCCACAATCTGCTGCATCGCTACCGAAAAGCGGTTCAGCGGCTCGCGCACGTCAAGCGAGAAGCCGTAGGAAGCCATCAGCGCCGTGGCGCGGCGCTCCATCTCTTTGCGCTGCAGGAAACCAAAGCGCCGCGGCTCGCGGCCGATAAACAGGTTATCTGCCACCGACATATTCGGCAGCAGGTTAACCTCCTGATAGACCGTCCCAATGCCCAACTGCTGAGCATGGGCGGTGTTTTTAGGCGAGATCGCTTGCCCTTCGAGGCGGATAACGCCGCGATCGGCATGGTAGACGCCGGTCAACGCCTTGATGAGCGTTGATTTACCGGCCCCGTTCTCACCGAGGAGGGCCATAATTTCGCCCCGGCGCAGGCTAAAGTTGACGTTATCAAGCGCCTTTACGCCGGGGAAAAATTTACTTAACCCTTCGGTACTCAGAATTTCCTGGTGTTGGTCGGTGGTCATGATGGCCTCCCCGAAACGAACCTGATACGACTTGATGCCACAGCACCCTGTAGGCCGGATAAGACGCCTGCGTCGCCATCCGGCGCGGCATTGCCTGATGGCGCTACGCTTATCAGGCCTACAAAACCATGTTTACCATGGCCCATGAAGCTCAGGCTCAGTAACCCATATTTTTCTTCTTCTCGAGCTCTTCTTTCGCCGTATCCGGCAGGTAGAGCGTCGATTTGGTCATGGTCATCTTCTCAGGCTGGGTGCCATCTTTTTTGAATTTCTCCAGCGCGTCGAAGGCCGGGCCAGCCATGTTTGGCGTCAGCTCAACGCTGGCGTTGGCTTCGCCTTCAATCATCGCTTTAAAGATATCCGGCACGCCGTCGATGGAGCCAGTCAGAATATCTTTGCCCGGCTTCAGGCCTGCCTCTTTGATGGCCTGAATAGCACCGATGGCCATATCGTCGTTATGGGCATAGACCATGCAGATGTTCTTGCCGTTGTTCTCGGCTTTGATAAAGCTCTCCATGACCTCTTTCCCTTTACTGCGGGTAAAGTCGCCGGACTGGGAGCGGATAATTTTGATGTTTGGTGCTTTAGCAATGGCGTCAGCGAACCCTTTTTTACGGTCAATCGCTACGCTCGCCCCTACCGTGCCCTGGAGTTCGACAACGTTACACTTCTTATCGCCGACGGTTTTGATCAGCCACTCGCCGATCAGCTGGCCTTCCAGCACGTTATTGGCGGTCACCGTGGTCATGTAGAGCGACTTATCTTTCACATCAATAGAGCGGTCGAGGAGGATCACCGGGATCTCGGCATCTTTAGCCTCTTTCAGCACCGGCTCCCAGCCGGTCGCTACTACGGGAGCAATAAAGATGGCATCCACCCCCTGGGCGATGAAGGAGCGCACCGCCTTGATCTGGTTCTCCTGTTTTTGCTGACCGTCGGCGACTTTCAGCGTAATACCGCGTTTTTCAGCTTCGCTTTTCGCAACGTTGGTTTCAGCGGCTCGCCAGCCGGACTCGGAGCCGACCTGTGAAAAACCGACGGTTAACGGGGCTGCCATCGCCATAGACGACATGGCTGCTGAGACTGCTGTGACCAGAAGTAAGCGCTTCCACATAATAACGTCCTCGTAGGGGTGATTATTGTTTGGCTAAAAGATGTTCGCGAAGAGACTATAGCGAATGAAAGATGTTACGAATTGCGTTACATCACACTTCAAAAAAGTAAATAAAACGTTAATCACAAGTTTGTAATCGCTTTCATTTTGCTATGAAAAATGCGGCTGAGGTTATGTACTTTTCAGTCATGTGAATGGTCTGAGAAACGCGCGATTGGTACGGGGAAAGCGAAAACAGGCGAAGACTTTCGGCGTGAGTTGGCTATAATACCCGGCACTTGTTTGCCACACATTTTAAAGGAAACAAACATGAGCTTACTGAACGTACCGGCGGGTAAAGATCTGCCAGAAGACATCTACGTAGTTATCGAGATCCCGGCAAACGCCGATCCGATCAAATACGAAATCGACAAAGACACTGGCGCGCTGTTCGTTGACCGCTTCATGTCTACCGCGATGTTCTATCCGTGCAACTACGGCTACATCAACCACACCCTCTCCCTGGACGGTGATCCGGTTGACGTGCTGGTCCCGACCCCGTACCCGCTGCAGCCGGGTTCAGTGGTTCGCTGCCGTCCGGTTGGCGTGCTGAAGATGACCGACGAAGCGGGCGAAGATGCCAAGCTGGTTGCGGTTCCGCACACCAAGCTGAGCAAAGAGTACGATCACATCAAAGACGTGAACGACCTGCCGGAACTGCTGAAAGCGCAGATCACCCACTTCTTCGAGCACTACAAAGATCTCGAGAAAGGCAAATGGGTTAAGGTTGACGGCTGGGATAACGCCGAAGCGGCGAAAGCTGAAATCGTGGCCTCTTTCGAGCGCGCTGCGAAGAAGTAACCGTTATTATGGTTATCAAGCCCCACACGTTGGGGCTTTTTTGTGCCTTGTATAATAAGACATATTAGCAAACTGACTTGACGGGCTTTATTATCGCTTCAGGAGTGGTTATTTTCGTCACGATGAGCGTTTTACATGCTACATTTCTTTCTTCAAAACATAAAAATGGGATACATAAAGGCGTTTGACTGTTACGGCAAAGACAGCAAGTGGCAGTATCTCTGCATCATGGCATTTCAGCTTGCCTGGTTTTTGCTCTACTTATGGCTCCCCTACCAAAGCGATTATGCCATTCTTCTTTTTTTACTGTTTTTTCTGCCCGTCATCTCAAGCAAAACGCGCTGCATCAACTATCACGGTTACTCGCGAGCGCTGTGTCTCCTATGGCTGATTGCACCGTACATCATGTTATTCGTCCCGCTGTTTTTAAAAAAGCGTCGAACCGATAGAGAAAACCAAAACCCGGGCCGTTAGAAAAAACAGCGCCACCCGAAGGTGGCGCTGCTGTTAGTCCCGATCCCTGTCTAACCAGTTCCCGGTCTCTATCCGCGTGTGATCATCCACCGATAGCTGGTACACGTACATCCATGCACTGCCGTACGGTGTCTGAATCAATTGACGCTTGTACTCCCCGCCAGCGGTACGGAGCTGATCCAGCTCGGCCAGGGTCTCGGCGTCAATACGGTAAACTTCACCCAGCACATGGCCCGGACCGGGCACCGCACCAGGGTAGTGCCCCAGACTGTATAGTTGATAATTCTCAACGCTGTGATCGCCCAGCCATTGAGCGTTAGTCATCCAATGACTGTTACCTTGCTTGCGTCGTAAACTGCCGTAAACAAATATTCGCATTGCTAAAACTCAAACTGATAGAGCAGATCTAGTGCCTGGTCTACGCCAGACACCGCTTCCAGATATAGCTTAGGCATTAGGCGATAGCGTAACGTAAGCGTCGCCAGAGAGTCAAAAATACCCACGCCATACTTCACCTGCAATCCCGGCAGAACATAGCCACTGACCACCACCTGGGAGGAGTCGCCTACGCCCTGCGTGTCCAATGCCAGATTGCTAACGCCAAAGGTCTCGCCGATTCGACCCACAACCTGTCCGCTCTGGGCAACGCCCAGGCCCACCAGCGCCGACGTCATCGCTGCGCTGTCGCTCTGTGTGCTCTCCAGCCCTTGGCCGCGAAGCAGATAGGAGAGTGCTTCCTGCTGCGACATCGCCGGGTCAGAGAAGATCTCCGCCTTCGGTTCGTCGGCAGTTCCGGTCACACGTACGCCAGCAATCACGTCGTTTTCAGTGGATTCCGGGTTACGGATCGCTTCAATGTTAAGCAAAGGTTGATCCGGCGGACCCGAGAACAATAACTCACCTTTGCGCACAATCAAATCCTGACCGTACGCGTGGAAGCGACCTTCGGGAATATTAATCTGCCCGTTTAAGCCAAGTCCTTGTTTATCCTGAGCAACTTTAAGATCGCCCGTTAAGCGTGCTTTTAAGCCAAACGCGTCCAGACGCACGTTATTGCCCACGTGAACGGTTAAATTACTGTTGATCGGGATGCCTGCGGTCTGTGGCTCCTCCGGCTGCAGCTGGTTGTTAAGCATCACTTCGTCGCTGGAGACCCCTACCGCGCTCTCCGGTACGTCGTGAACCACGATGCGCGCCCATGGCACGTCAATGCTGCCGTCGAGAGTGAAGAGCTGCGGCGTGGCCTCAAATACTACGTCCGGGGAGGCATCAAGACGGACCATCGGCGGGACGGTGATCCGTACCCGGCTGCCCTTCGCCGCAATCCGTGCGCGCCAGTTGTCGATCTGGCTCCAGTCGGCGTTACCGCTCAGGTTAATCTCGCCCTGCCGGGTGCGGACTACCCCTTGCAGCGTCGAGCTTTGACCGTTGAAGTTCATCGCCACCTGGCTAGGCTGCATCTCAAACGGCATAAAGTTGGCGTCGATATCCACGCCGTTCAGCCCCATCTGGCCAAACAGCTGCGGGCTCTGCACGTTGCCCGCCAGCCGCAGGTTCGCGTTGAGCGTACCCGCTGCCTTCTCGCCTCGGGAGAAGATGGCGTTGATCATCGCGATAGAGAAGTTGCGGATATTGACCGTGCCGCCGAGGTTACGCTGCCCCTGAGGATCGGTGACCTGCACCTGGCCGTCAAACTGGCCGTTATTGGTCAGGCGCATCATCCAGCCGAGATCGGCGCGGTTATCACGCAGCCTGGCATTGAGGTTAAGCGTATCGAACGCGACCCGCAGCGGCGCATCGTTGACGGTCTGCGTCACCCGCACGTTGCGTCCGGCCAGGGTCACTTCGCCCTGCGGCAGTCCCGGTTTGGTGGTATCCCAGCTGACGTCCGCGCGGCCGCTGAACGATCCGCTGGCCTGGGTGGTATCTGGCATAAAGGGTTTCAGCATCGCCAGGTCGAAGCGGTTCAGGTTAACCACCGCCCGCCCCTCTGCGCCTGCGTCCACGGTCTGAGGTACGCACAGCTCCGCATTAGGGTTCGTCCAGCAGTGCGGCCCAATGCTTACCTTCTGCTCCTCACCACGGTAGTCGAGGGCGATGGTGCGATTCAGCGACCACGGCCCGACCGGGGTAGCAAAACGCGTATCGCTCAGCGTCCCTTTCCAGCGCTGGTTAGCGCGATCAAAGCTGCCCGCCAGGCGGAGCTGGCCGGACACCGGCTCACCCTGCGCCCGCAGGTTCAGCTCGTGCTGCTTCTCGCTACCTTTGGCATCCAGGGTGACCAGGCTCAGGTTAACGCCCGGCTGCACGATGCGCTCCACGCGGGCGGTGAGGTTACCGGCGATCTGATCGGTGGACTTTATGTCGCCCTCAACGCGCACGCGGGCGATAGAGAGCTCCTGCCAGCGCAGGTTGTTGGCGGTGATATCCGCCTGCACCTGCGGCGCATCCACCGTGCCCCGTACTTTGACTAACCCCTTCGCCGTGCCGCCCAGGCCCGGCAGCGCGTTATCCAGCCCCGGTGCGTCGATGTTGGCGTCGAGATTCAGCGCCTTCACGCCCAGCTCGCCTTTGACGTCGGCGCTGTTGCGACCCAGCTCAAGGTGCAGTCCTGGTACGGTCCACTGCATATAGCTGTTGCCCTTGAGCGAACCGTTGACGTTAACTTTGTTGTTCTTGACGTTGCCGGTGATTTTCATCTCTGGCACTTCCATCTGCCAGCTGCCGCCGTAGAGGCTGCCGCGCGTTTTGATCAGGCCGTTGAGCTTCGACGGCCAGTCGGGCACCTCTTTGGCCGTATTGATGCCGTTAAGCGTCAGCTCCCCACGCCAGCTGATGGCCTGCTGCCAGTCGAGCAGCGCCTTCAGCTCGGTTTTACCCTCCAGCGCGGCGATGGTCAGCTTGTCGAGATTGATCTGCTGCTCGTTGCCTTTCGCGTCCAGCGTGATGGTCGCAGGCGGAACCTGCTGCCCTTTTACCGCCGTGCGGAACGAGAGGGTATAGTCGGTCATCTTACCGCTCAGCTTCAGCCGCAGGTCGTCCGCCTGGTACTGCCGCTCGCCGGTAAAGGGCCAGTAGAGCTGCTCACTAATGATGTCCAGATTGAGAGGCAGTCCCGCCTCCGCCAGCTGCGTCTTCGCCCGCAGCACCATGTCCACCGGGCCAGAGAGGTTAACCCCCACGTCAAGCGTCTCGCGCAGCGCGCCGCCGATCTTGAGCTTCACCTTCTCGCCCTTCAGGGGATCGACGTTCAGCGTGCTGTTGAGGGTGATATCGACCGGCCAGGTGTTGCTCAGCTGCGCCGTGCCGGTGGCGTTAACCGTGCCCTGATTTGAGTCGATATCAAGGGTGTCGAGCCGGGTGTTGCCGTCGATGCTGCTTACCTTCAGCAGCAGGTTGCGCACCACAATGTCGGTATCACCGGTAAGACGCAGCTGCTCACCGCGGAACTCTTCAATATTGAGGTTGAGCGGTAGATGAACGTCGGTAATCTCCGGCAGCACCGGCTTAGAGAAGAGATCCTTCAGCGTTTCACCCAGAGGCTTCTCCTCGGGCTTCGGCTGTTCGATCTTTGGCTCGACGATCTGCTCCTGAGCCACGTCGGCCACCTTCGGCAGGGCAATCAGCAGCCCCTGTAAGGAGGTGGGCTTAACGGTCAGGTTTTTCTCCTGCCAGTTCAGGCCGGTGGAGAAATCCATCACCGAAACGGTGGTGTTATCGATCTTGATATTGACGTTGTTCAGCGCCACTCGGCTGAGAGTAATCGGATAGGGGGTAGAGAGATCGAGCGGCCCGCTATCCTCCTCCTCTACCTGAGCGGCAGGCGGCATCTTGGTGCTATCTACCGTCACGTTAATGTCTTTTAGCGACAGATCGTTAACGCACAGGCTGCTGTCACGCAGGCAGGCAAGCTTGACCGCAAGGTGGATCTCGCCGGCGTTAACCGCCACGCCGGGCTGGTCATAGCGAATATTACGCAGGGTCAGGTCGCGCCAGCCGCCGGTAACCTGGCCAATCTCCAGCCCCGGCACCCAGCGGTTCGCGGCCTTAAACAGAATATGCAGCCCGCTGGTGGTGCCCACCAGGAACGCCACCACCCCCAGCAGCAGCACAATAAACACTACCACTCCGAGGCTTATCTTCTTCCATAAACTCATAATTCAGGCCCCAGACCGATGTAGAACTGTAGATCGTGTTTATCGTCGTCGGCGATGGGCACGGCAAAATCAAGCTTTATCGGCCCGACCGGCGACTGCCAGCGCACGCCCACGCCTGCGCCGGTTTTAAAGTCGCTGCGACGGATGTCGCTCACCGCCTCGCCGCTGTCGATGAAGGTCGCGCCCCACCACTTGCCGGTAACGTTGTACTGATACTCCAGCGAGCCGGTTGCCAGCTTCGAGGCCCCCTTCAGCTTGCCTTCGCTATCCTCTGGTGAAATCGATTTGTATTTATAGCCACGGATGCTGCGATCGCCCCCGGCGAAGAAGCGCAGATCCGGCGGCACGCGGTCGAAGTCGCCGGTTTCGATCCAGCCCAGGTTGCCGCGTACGACAAAGCGGTGGCGATCATAGAGGGTACGGATCCAGACGTTCTGCGCCTGCAGTACCGAGAAGTCGACGTCAGAACCCCAGGCGGTGTTGGAGTAGTCGATAGAGTAGCGCTGGGAGTCGCCCCAGGTCGGCATCAGGCCGCCGCGGGAGCGGGTCCGGCTAATCATCACGCCAGGGTAGAGCAGCATGGTAGTGTTGGTCACGCTGCCCTGGGTAAAGTGATCCAGACTCCAGCGCAGGTTAATGGCGCGCTGCCAGCCGCTAGAGAGATCCCAGTAGCGGGAGAGCGCCAGAGTAGTCGAATCCGCCTCGGTATCGTTAAGATCGGTACGCTTAAAGCCGCCCTGCACCAGGTAGTACTGCTCCAGCGGGTTTTTCAGCAACGGCATCTTGTAGCTAAAGTCGAGCTGCTGCTCAGGAGCGGAGATGCTGGTAGAGGTGGTGAAGCTGTGGCCGTAGGAGTTGATCCACGGCTTGCGCCAGGTGGCCTTCACGCGCGGACCCACGTCGGTGGAGTAGCCCACCCCGGTCTCTATCGTATTCTGCGTCCGCGGCGAGACCACGCCATGCAGCGGCAGCACCTTGGTTTTACGGGATTTTTCAAACTCTGGGGCAACAATCACCGAGTTAAACCAGCCGGTGGCGGAGAGACGGCGGTTCAGCTCCGCCAGATCTTTGGTTTGATACTCATCGCCCTCTTTAAAGGGCACCAGGTTTTGCAGATACTCGTCGCGGATCTGCGAGCCTTCAAACGTCACCTTGCCGAAGCGGTAGCGCTGCCCGCTGTCGTAATCGATATCCCAGAATGCCTGATGGCGGTCGAGGGCAATGCCGAGCTGGCTTTTGTTGAAAGCGCTGTCGAAGTAGCCTTTGCGCAGCGCCACGCTGGTAAGACCCTTCTTAAAGCTGTCGTAGTCGTTGTGGTTCAGCACCGTGCCAATCGCCGGACGGGTTTTTAGCAGATCGAGGTAATCGCGGTCAGTGCGCGCGCCGCCGCGCAGGATCACATCCGTCCCCCCTACGCGCACAGGCGTGCCGGGCGAGACGCGGGCGATCAGCACCTGACGGCCCTTCGCCGGCGGCGGACGCAGTTCAAAATCGATGGTCGGCTCATAATAGCCCAGCGCTTTTAATCCATCGCGGATAGCATCATCAACGCGGGCGCGGAAACGCTGGTCCGCCGTTACTTCATCACTCTCAATGGTCGAAAGCTGGGCGCGGACGTTTTTTTGCAGCGCACCCGTTAGCCCCTCCACCTGTAAACGGACGTTTGCCGCTAGGGCTGTCCCGCTTACCAGCAGTAGGGTAGTGAAACCTATCAGTCGGATGTGTGGCACGTTCTCTCCTGAATATCAGGCTCCCTGAAGGTAAGGAAACCGAAATGCCGCTCCCCGGCTAAACAAATACCCAACATAGTGGGTTGAAAAATGGCTGGCTAGCCCAATATTTCTTAATGTTTAAATCTAGCCGTATTTGCAGCATTTATTGTGTTCAATTCGACGCTGCGTTACAACCTCGATCACATATCTGTTCCTGGGAGGCCACACCGTGAGTCTATTTGATAAGAAGCACCTTGTTACTCAAGCGGATGCATTGCCAGGACGCAATACACCTATGCCGGTTGCCAGTCTGCATGCCGTTAACGAGCACTCAATGACCAACGTCCCCGAAGGAATGGAGACCGCGCTGTTCGCGATGGGCTGCTTCTGGGGCGTAGAGCGCCTGTTCTGGGTGCTGCCCGGCGTCTACAGCACCGCCGCAGGCTACGCGGGCGGCTTTACGCCGAACCCAACCTACCGTGAAGTGTGTTCCGGCGAGACCGGTCACGCTGAAGCCGTGCGCGTGGTCTATGACCCGAGCGTAATTAGCTACGAGCAGCTGTTGCAGGTCTTCTGGGAGAACCACGATCCGGCCCAGGGCATGCGCCAGGGTAACGACCTTGGCACCCAGTACCGCTCAGCGATTTATCCGCTGACGCCGGAGCAGGACACGGCCGCGAAAGCGAGCCTGGCCCGTTTCCAGGCGGCGATGCGCGCTGCCGGGGACGATCGCACCGTGACCACCGAGATCAAAACCGCTGGCCCGTTCTACTATGCCGAAGACGATCATCAGCAGTATCTGCACAAGAACCCGTACGGGTACTGCGGGATCGGGGGAATTGGCGTGTGTCTGCCGCCGGAGAGGGTGTAGCCGTTGTAAATGCGCCACGCAGAGGCGTGGCGCATTTTATCGACTAACGTTACGTAATGATATGAGCCATACGAAATAGAATGTTAGCTTTATATGTAATTATTAAATCACAATCTTCTTTTAAGTATGGCAGTTACTGCCCCATGTAAAATACTTTTAACTTTCATCGCGTCATTTTTAACCTGATGAATATGCGCCGCTAAATCCATAACATCAGAACCTGCACCAACATAATCTGATATTTTAAGCAATTGTTCGGAAGAGGATATATCAATTTTTTCCGTTACTTCACCCTCGATTGCAAACCCGGTAGACCCCAAAGCTAATGTATTAGAAATAATACTATAAATTACCATTGGGCGAGTTCGGAGGGAGTCATCATGCAGCAAAAAATCCTCTTGCGTTTTGACATCAGTGTCAACAATCGCTTCAAACAAATCTTTTCCGCCATGTGTCACCCTGTGTACTACATTCTCTTCAATATCACCTAGCTCTAATTGACCATTCAGAAGAACAAGATCATCAGTAGACATAGTTGTCGTCGCACCTTTTAAAGCTAGCTTTGGTACAGGTTTTGAGCTGTCCATTTTTCTTAATGCTTTCATTGTATCACTTGTCATTATGAGTGATTCATTTACGGCCTCTGTTGGTGTAAAAGAACCGTCCCGGTTATGAAGATGTTTAAAATCATCGACTAGATTTAGTGGAGCGTTAATTATTGTCACTATTGCATTTATTGAACCTATTGCTTTACCCACCTTTTCTAATTTCATGGCCATTTCAGGATCATCACTGGCCTTTTCATAAGCAGCTATATCTGTTGCAGCTGTTGTTATCTGCGTACCATAGGTGATTGCAATATATGAAAGTTTCGCGACACCCTTCCCTAAACTTTTCGCTACTTTCTCATCAAGAAAATGCTCTAAAAGTGCTATAAAGCCTCTTTTGATCACCCTATATATAACACCATGTCCACTTGGATCAGTACTGTTTACGGGATCGTTTTGGCAGTAGGCATAGGGATTGATACCTCCGACTCCAAATGGGCTTTCATTATCAGGGCTGGTAAAACGCATCAGAATTGGATTATAGGCACGATAACCATTGCCCAGATGCGAAACGCCGGTAAGAGGGTCAAGACGCTCTCCGTTAAAACCGGGGAGTAAACCGTTTTGCACATTGTCCACAGAGCCAAAAGCAGAATAGAGATTAACCTGCCGGGTGCTGCCATCATACGCGAGTAACGTGCTGTTCGCTTTGTTTGTGCCAATAAGTTGTAAAGACATAGTGTATGCTCCAATTATTGAACGTGTCGCTAATAATATTCTCTATAGTTGTTCCTGGCTTACCGCAGCAGTACCTGACAGACCAGAAATAATTCGGTCCTGCTGCTGCTCGCTTTGGCGAACCTGGTTAACGAGCTGAGCTCCACGATAATAGAGATATTGTTGTTCACCATTTACTGACTGAAAGACAAGATTATGCAGACCATCATACCCGTAGCTTGATTGCTCGCCATCGGTAGACTCTATACTAAAGAGGCGGCCAGAAGCATCGTACGTTAAAGTACGACCAGCTTCATCACATTTCAATTGCCCATCATCGTAATAAGAGAGATTAATAACTGGCGGATAAGCAGAATTGCCTTGATGCTCAATCGCGGTAAGCTGAGTAGGATCGTTGCTATTTTCATATTTAAAGGTTGCAATATCTGTTGCACCGCTGCTACTCACGGTGGTGCAGGTGGTAATATTATTCAGACAATCATATTCAAATACTTGAGAGGTAAACGCTTGTCCATAGCCATCTTTCGGTAGCAAACTACCGCTACAGTCGTGGCGATGAAGCCTGTTACGTGGGTCATAGTAGTATTGATTATCGCTGAGCGTTTCGGTGCCCTGCTCAATCTTAACGCCAGAAACCTGATTATTTTCATAATATTCTGTAGTGATGATAATAGGCTCACCGTGGTCAGGTTTGATTGTACGTACATGCTCACGACTATAATCATCATAGATAATTTCTGTTACAAGAGTCGTGGTCTTACTTACTGATTCAGCCGTCTGCGTATAGAGGCGTCCAAATTCATCATACTCAAAGGTTACCGTTACAGCAGGGTCGCTAATTGTACAGGGTTTACCCGCATCTTTTCCCGAAAGATTATAGTCAATCCACAGAGCGTTCCCGGAAATATCGGTATAGCTTACCGGCTTATTCATTACACTCCAGGTGTATACAGGTGTTTTACTCCCGAGGCTGTTAGCTATTTTTTGAGTCGATATTGAGCCGGAGCTATGCCAGGTGTAAGAATTTGTTTGCTGCCCTGTCTCGGTTACAGTATCGAGGAACCCACTGTTTTTAAAATAGGTATAGCCCTGCTGTGTTTCTGTTTCATTACCTTGCGCCGTAATTGAATTTAATGCATTCTCCAGCATAGGATCATATTCATAGGTAAACACTCGGTTCAGGCTATCAGTGAAAACATGTGGATCAAGAGCGCTACCATTATAAGTATAGGATTCATATCGGCCTCCAACGGTCGAATTTTTTACCCTCCCTAAACCATCGACCTCTCGGCTACCCATCAGATAACTATTACCATCCACGTCAGTTACAGTAATGGTAGTCACCATTTCATGACTAAACTGCGGGGCAAATATTCTGGTAACAACAGTACCATCAGCATAGGTTGATTTATATACACGGTCAAAGTCATCATATTCATAAAGGGTAACGTGATCCAATTGGTCTACGGATTTACGCAGACGCTTAAGTCCATCATAATATGACTGGGTAGTGGAATAGACATTACCAGCTGGGTCAAACTGAGTAACCGACTCAGGGATAGCCTGCTTATTTAAGGTGACCAAAACATTAGATGCTATCTTGCCATTAGCCGACTGGAATTTTTTAGAAATAGTGTTTCCAACTGATGAAAATTGCAATACTCTCGTCAGGTAAACGCTGGCATCAGGATTATCGCTGTCTGAGAAAAATTCATGCGCACACGGGCGTCCCCAATCGTCATATCGGGTTTTAATATTCACTGCCGCCGATAGCACCGTGCCAACATCATTAATGTAGCTGTCCGTTAATGCCTCGTAAAGGATCCTACCCACTGAATCGTATTTGCGCGTCAAGATTGTACTAAAGCCATCATCCGTCAGGTCAGCGGCACTTTTTTCAAGTGAAATTACCCTACCATAGGAATCGTAGTTAAGTCGGGAGGCGTTACCATTATAATTAGTAATTGTTGTACTAAGGGTAGTAACATTACCGGAATCATCAGTTTCCATCGTATAATCTGCACGTGCAGTTCTTTCATATTCAGAATCGCCTTCATGCGCATACATATGATCAAAGTGGCCAGATGGCGTATAATAGTACGTGTGAGGTGTTCCATTAAAGTTTGTTAACGAAATAAGTTTACCAGAATAGCATGAACGTGCCATGACGCCAGTTAATGAGAAATTATCGAAGCTGGTTATCACTACCGTACTCTCCAGGACCATATCCGTTAACGTATAGTCATGTGCCTGAGTCGTTGTATAGGGAGTAGAGCCCGTCGAGTCTGTACTGTAAACAGCTATATTCTTAGCTGATATATTCCCATATTTAAACGATTTTTTATCATCTGAATAGTATTGCGTATCCAGCGTAGTCAGCGGCTGCTTGTCGTCGCTAGCTAATTTCACCAGTGATTCTTTTACCTTAACGATGCTGGTTGTCATAGGCCTATTGTCCAGCGCCGCAAGTGTGTCATAACGTGTATAGGTAGCCCGAACAGGCACATCATCATAATCCGATGGTGCGGGCGTGACAGTTTTACTCTTCACTAAGTTAGCAAAGCCATTGGGATCGGCGGGACAGCCGGTATAACCATCGGTGCTATCTGCCTCGCCGTCCGCATTATAAAATTCATAGTCGGTCTGCGTGCCGTCGGGATCGATCTGCTGCTTTAAATTGCCAAAATCATCATACTGATATTGCGTCAGTTCACTACGCGAACCACTGCTATCCTTCCATGTTAACGTTTGAGTTAGCGGATATTGGTATTGCGCAGGCAAATCGTCATAGCTGGTATTAGGATGATCTTTCTGCCATGCATCAGCATAATAATAAGTTTCCGCGGAGTAGTATGTATCCCCCTGCTCCACCTCCAGTTTGCTCAAGAGATGGTAATTGTTGTAGGTATAGGTCGTAACAATCTCCTGCCCATCACTATCGATTTGCGTCAGGACCGTAGAGTAAAAATAGTCTTGCCCTGCCAGACTGTAAACGTAGTCGGTTGAAGCGTCCCACTGGCCGCCCTGAGGCGCATCGTAGCCCAAATAGTTAAGGAAGCCTTGAGGCGTATCTGGCGTATAGGTGGTGATCATCGCGGGTTGATTAAAGCCGGGATCGACAGTCAGTTCCGTTACCGCTGGCAATGCCCCCTCCCCAGACTGGATGGGAAACAGCATGAGTCCATCTTGCGACCCGTTATTATAGATAACGCGTTTAATTAAGCCGGTAATGGATTGCGTTTTAGTTAACGTCAACAGACCATGGCCCATACCAACGTCATCATAAAAATATTGCCATTTCCCCTCAGGTAGGGCGGAGTGGGAAATAGTAGAAAGATACCCATTCGACTTAGATATAATAATAGAATACTCCTCTGATGATCCAGGATAGAAGGTTAGCGTCGGACCAGTATCATGATCGAATGTCATAAGCGTCACGCCGCTATCATCAGTAATCGAGTCGATCCCCCATCCCCATGAAGTAAACTTCCAATCGATAATCAACGAGTACCCCAGTGAGGTATATATCCGGGTAGGAACATAAATACCGGCATCATACTCGGTTAAATCTGTCACGCTGCCGTCATGTTCGATGACCCGGAAGCCATAGCTACCGTCCGGGTTACTGACACGAATAAAGTCAAAAGTTCGCATCTTATTTTGTTGAACAATAGGTGGATTCACAGTCGCATCTACTCTATAGCTTTCACCAGATGATAATGAAAGCTGTCCAGTTGTATCGTCATAAATAGTTAGCGCTGGCGATATCCCAATACCTAAATCAAAATAGTCAGTGTCAGAAGTAGCAGAGTAGCTTATAGAAAAAGTAAACTCCGGCCCCATGGCATTATTACCAATAAGTTGCCCCAGAGAATGCTGAAAGCTAAACAGACGGGTACGTGGATCCACGTCCTCAGACGAGGCGCTAACAAAATTAGGCGTTTGGGAATAGTAGTTCGCACTCATAGTGATACCTCAGCAATAATTCGATTATTAATAAGGAGAGTCAGCCTGGCTTTTATAAATTTAGTTACTTTGCCTTTTTAATAAAGCCCCTTTTTTGGCGTGCGATGACTGATATTTGGGCTAATTAAATCACTAACCGTACGGCGTCTTTACTGTTTAAACCTTGTACTGACGATGCTGGCAGGTATCCCCCTGCTTACGCTATACTAGGCTTTGGATCGCAGGTCCACTCGCTGTGGATCGGCGTTTAACCTGATGTATTACATGGATTTTCAACCTTCCCTTCTTGAGGATCTGGCCGATGGCTGGATAAGATATGTTAAACAGTATTCTACTGATACTTTGTCTGATTGCCGTAAGTGCGTTCTTCTCGCTGTCGGAGATTTCGCTTGCGGCCTCCCGTAAAATCAAACTTAAGCTGCTGGCCGACGATGGCAATATCAATGCCCAGCGCATCCTGAAAATGCAGGAGAGCCCCGGCACCTTCTTTACCGTCGTGCAGATTGGCCTTAACGCCGTCGCCATTCTCGGTGGTATCGTCGGCGACGCGGCCTTTTCTCCGGCCTTTTACAGTGTGCTGGTCAACGTGGTGTCGCCCGAGCTGGCGGATCGACTCAGCTTTATTATCTCCTTCACGCTTGTCACCGGATTGTTCATTCTCTTTGCCGACCTGACCCCGAAACGCATCGGTATGATTGCGCCCGAAGCCGTGGCTTTGCGCATCATCAACCCGATGCGCTTCTGTCTGTTCATCTTCCGTCCGCTGGTGTGGTTCTTTAACGGGCTGGCTAACGTCATCTTCCGCATCTTTAAGCTGCCGATGGAGCGTAAGGACGACCTCACCTCCGATGATATCTACGCGGTGTTTGAGGCCGGAGCGCTGGCGGGCGTGCTGCGTAAGCAGGAGCACGAGCTGATTGAAAACGTGTTTGAGCTGGAGTCACGTACCGTGCCGTCTTCTATGACCTCGCGCGAAAACGTGATCTGGTTCGATCTGCACGAAGATGAGCAGAGCCTGAAGAGCAAGGTGGCGGAGCATCCGCACTCTAAGTTCCTCGTCTGTAATCAGGATATCGATCACATCGTGGGCTACGTCGACTCAAAAGATCTGCTTAACCGCGTGCTGGCCAACCAGAGCCTGGCGCTGAACAGCGGCGTGCAGATCCGTAATACGCTGATCGTGCCGGATACCCTGACCCTCTCCGAGGCGCTGGAGAGCTTCAAGGCCGCCGGGGAAGACTTTGCGGTGATCATGAACGAGTATGCGCTGGTGGTCGGTATCATCACTTTGAACGACGTGATGACGACCCTGATGGGTGATTTGGTTGGTCAGGGACAGGAGGACCAGATCGTTGCTCGTGATGAGAACTCCTGGCTTATCGATGGCGGTACGCCTATCGATGACGTGATGCGCGTGCTGGATATCGACGAGTTCCCGCAGTCCGGCAACTACGAAACCATCGGCGGTTTTATGATGTTTATGCTGCGAAAAATCCCGAAACGCACCGATTCGGTGAAATACTCGGGCTATAAATTTGAGGTGGTGGATATCGATAACTACCGCATCGACCAGCTGCTGGTGACCCGCCTTGACAGCAAGCCCACTACGCTGACGCCGAAACTGCCGGACGCTGAAAACCAAAGCGCGGCGTAAAACCCCTTCCTCAGAAACATCAACGGCCCCTTTAGGGGCCGTCTTATTATGTTACGGAACTACTGCATAGCACGTTGCTTACGCCATGTCGGTTTGCAGTCGCATAACCTGGCGATTGACTTCAGACATCACAGAATAGTGCTGCTTGTCTTTCACTTTTGGGACCAGGATTTTACCCTTGTCGAACTCAAAAGCGCCTACGTCCTTGATATACAACCGTCCACGGAACAGGATCTTCACGTACTTCGCTACCTGGAGCGGATTGTAACGTTGGAAAATTTTCATTCTTCTTTCTCTCCTGCTGAATCTTACGCCCAAGCGACGCCACAATTGGCTCGACTTTAATGAACGCAAATTTTGTTGCCCAGTGACTATAGACCACAAACTCATTGATACCCAGTATGCATAAGTTTATTTACCGTTTGATTACAATTAATCAGAATTTTCTACCCCAGCCACCGAGCACGACAGTATAAGGCATGGTTTTTGCGCAAATGTGTGCGTCCGCCCGCAAACTGGCACCCCATTTGCGAGAAAAGAAGATTAATTGCACTTATCATTAAAGGCAGAGACCAAGTGGTCGGATCACCTGCACTGAATAAGGGAAACATGATGACGTTACGCAACACTCTGGCTGTAACCTGCCTGCTGCTGCCGCTGGTGGCCTCGGCTCACCGTTTTGAAGAGAATCAGCGCGTGCCCCCGGTTGGCGTGGCCGATCGGGGAGAGCTGGTCTTCGATAACAATAAGTTTAGCTATAAAAAATGGAATAGCGCGCAGCTGACCGGAAAAGTTCGTGTGGTGATGCACATTGCTGGCCGCACCTCGGCGAAAGAGAAAAATGCGGCGCTGATCGAAGCGATCAAATCGGCGAATCTGCCGCACGACAGGTATCAAACCACCACTATTATCAATACTGATGATGCTATCCCCGGTTCGGCGATGTTTGTGCGCAGTAGCATTGAGAGCAACAAGCAGCTCTACCCTTGGTCGCAGTTTATCGTCGACAGTGATGGCGTGACGCGCAAGGCGTGGCAGCTGGAGGAAGAAGGCTCCGCCGTCGTGGTGCTGGATAGAGAGGGTCGGGTACATTACGCCAAAGATGGCGCACTGACCCAGCAGGAGTCGCAGCAGGTGATCGCCCTGCTGCGTAAGCTGCTGGAGAGCTAAAAACTAAAAGATAGAGACGCGGAAACCGGGGTTGAGGAAGGATTCACGCGGCGTGTAGTCCAGCGTTTTTCCCTGCCAGTCATGGACGTGCGCCCCGGCAGCCACCGCTACCGCATGACCTGCGGCGGTATCCCAGATGCTGGTTGGCCCAAAGCGCGGATAGAGCTGCGCCTCGCCCTCTGCCACCAGGCAGAACTTGAGCGATGAGCCGATCGCGGTGGTCTGGTGTTCTCCCATCTGCTCCAGATACTCTTTCAGCTCGGTATCATTTGCGGCATGCGAGCGGCTGATCACCACACGTGGCGGGCGTGCCTCTCGCACCTGGATCGGATTACGAATGTTGTTCTCCTCTTTCCACGCCTTACCTTCTGCCGCGCTGTACATCACTTTCAGTACCGGCGCATAGACCACGCCCAGCACCGGCTTCCCCTCTTCGATCAGCGCGATGTTAACGGTAAACTCACCGTTGCGCTTGATGAACTCTTTGGTGCCGTCCAGCGGATCCACCAGCCAATAACGCTGCCAGTGCTGGCGAACCTCCCAGGCAGGAGGATCCTCTTCTGAGAGCACCGGGATATCCGGAGTAAGCGCTTGCAAACCTTTGACTATCACCTTGTGAGCGGCAATATCCGCCGCGGTGACCGGTGAATCGTCGGTTTTACGGTTCACATCTATCGGGCTGTTCCCGTCGTAAACCTGCATGATAGCTTCGCCCGCTTCCCGGGCGAGCTGACAAATTGCGTCTAACATTCTCCACCTCTCTGTGTCAGTGGTTTTAACTCGTTGTTTTACTTATACCCTATCACGACCAGAACTGCCATCTGTGACCACACCTGCGGTTTTATTGCTCACTTTTATGGCAAGATTCACAAATCTGTAAGCAACCAGATGTAAATACATTCTCTTTTGTGGATTAGATCTAAAAGGACGCTCTGATGATTAAGTTTAGTGCAACGTTCCTGGCCATGCTGACGGCGGTCGGGGCCCAGGCCGCCACCGTGGATCTCCGCCTGCTGGAAACCACCGATCTGCATAGCAACATGATGGACTTTGATTACTACAAGGATACGCCAACGGAGAAGTTCGGCCTTGTACGCACCGCTACGCTGATTAATGCCGCCCGTCAGGAAGTTGCCAACAGCGTGCTGGTGGATAACGGCGACGTGATTCAGGGCAGCCCGCTGGGAGACTATATGGCGGCAAAAGGGTTAAGCCCGAACGAGGTGCATCCCGTTTATCAAGCGATGAACAGCCTTGATTATGCGGTAGGTAACCTCGGCAACCATGAGTTTAACTACGGGCTGGATTACCTGCACCGTGCGCTGGCGGGTGCGAAATTCCCCTACGTGAACGCCAATGTTATTGACGTGAAAACCCAGCAGCCGCTGTTTACCCCCTACCTGATCAAAGAGACCACGGTTAAGGATAAAGAGGGCAAACCTCAGACCCTACGTATTGGCTATATCGGCTTTGTGCCGCCGCAGATCATGACCTGGGATAAAGCGAACCTCAGCGGCAAGGTAACGGTGAACGATATTACCGAGACCGCGCGCAAGTATGTTCCAGAGATGCGCAGCAAAGGCGCGGACGTAGTGGTAGTAATCGCTCACTCCGGGCTGTCGGCTGAGCCTTATAAGGCGCTGGCAGAGAACTCGGTTTACTACCTTAGCGAAGTACCCGGCGTTGATACGATCCTCTTCGGTCACGCCCATGCGGTATTTCCTGGCAAAGATTTTACCGCGATTAAAGGCGCAGATATCGCCAACGGCACCCTTAACGGCGTGCCAGCGGTGATGCCAGGCATGTGGGGCGATCATCTTGGCGTAGTCGATTTAGTATTGAATAACGATAGCGGCACGTGGAAGGTCACGCACTCGCGCGCCGAGGCCCGCCCTATTTACGACGCGGCGGCGAAGAAATCGCTGGCAGTAGAGGACAGCAAGCTCGTATCAGTTCTTAAAGCATCCCATGACGCCACCCGCGAGTTCGTTAGCAAACCTATCGGCCAGTCTGCCGATAACATGTATAGCTATCTCTCTCTGGTGCAGGACGATCCCACCGTACAGGTGGTCAATATGGCGCAGAAGGCCTACGTTGAGCACTATATTCAGGGCGATCCGGATCTGGCCTCGCTGCCGGTGCTCTCCGCTGCCGCGCCCTTTAAAGCAGGCGGGCGCAAGAACGATCCGGCCAGCTTTGTTGAGGTCGAGAAGGGCCAGCTGACCTTCCGTAACGCCGCCGATCTCTATCTTTATCCGAATACGCTGGTGGTGGTGAAGGCCAGCGGCAAAGAGGTGAAGGAGTGGCTGGAGTGCTCCGCCGGACAGTTTAACCAGATCGATCCCCACAGCAGCAAGCCGCAGTCGCTGATTAACTGGGACACCTTCCGCACCTATAACTTCGACGTGATTGACGGCGTTAACTACCAGGTCGATGTGACCCAGCCCGCGCGCTATGACGGTGAGTGCCAGAGCCTGAATCCGCAGGCGGAGCGCATCAAAAAGCTGACCTTCAACGGCAAACCCATTGATCCCAACGCCACCTTCCTGGTAGCGACCAATAACTATCGCGCCTACGGTGGCAAATTTGCCGGGACCGGCGACAGCCACATTGCTTTTGCTTCGCCGGATGAGAACCGCGCCGTGCTGGCAGCCTGGATCAGCGCTGAGTCAGCCCGCACGAAAGCGATTCACCCGGCGGCAGACAACAACTGGCGACTTGCACCGATCCACAGCGATACGGCGCTGGATATTCGCTTTGAGACCTCCCCCTCCGCTAAGGCAGCGGCGTTTATCAAAGAGAAGGCCCAGTACCCAATGACCCAGGTTGGCAGCGACGATATTGGGTTCGCTATCTATAAAGTTAATCTAAACGCAAAGTAACCCGTAGGCCCGGCAAGCGTGAGCGCCGCCGGGCGTTTTCCTCCCCCTACGCCGCCCGCTCGTCACGCCTCGCCAGCACCGCCGGCAGGTTCAGCTCGATCCAGTCGGCGAGCGCGGCCACCTTCTCGCTGACCTCTTCACCCAGCGGCGTCAGGCTGTACTCAACGTGTGGCGGCACTACCGGATATGCCACCCGGTTGATAAAGCCGTCCTGCTCCAGCCATTGCAGGGTTTGCGCCAGCATCTTTTCGCTAACGCCGCCCATCTTACGGCGCAAATCGCTAAAGCGATGCGTGCCGTCGCGCAGGGCCACCATCACCAGCACACCCCAGCGGCTGGTCAGGTGTTTAAGCACGTCCCGGGAGGGACACTGCTCGGCGAACAGGTTTCCTTCGCGCAGCCGTTCACTCAGCGTCTGAGGCGTATTTGCCATTTTCATACTTACCTTTTTGTACGTACTTACTAAAAGTTAGTTAGAGTGCTAGTGTGCCATAACTCACTACCGACAAGAAGGAAAATCACATGATCGCAATTACCGGCGCAACAGGCCACCTGGGCCGGCTAACCCTTACCGAACTGCTGAAAACCGTTCCCGCCAGCCAGCTGGTGGCCATTGTGCGTAACCCGGCAAAAGCCGAAGCCCTGGCTCAGCAGGGCGTCATCGTGCGTCAGGCCGAGTATGGCGACCGGGCAGCGCTCACCGCCGCCCTTGAAGGCGTTGATAAGCTGCTGCTGATCTCCTCCAGCGAAGTGGGCCAGCGCGCGGTTCAGCACCGCAACGTTATCGATGCGGCGAAGGCGGCAGGCGTAAAATTTATTGCCTATACCAGCCTGCTGCATGCCGATCGCTCTCCGCTGGGCCTGCACGTTGAGCACGTAGAAACCGAGCAGTATCTGGCGGCCTCCGGCATCCCTTACGCCCTGCTGCGTAACGGCTGGTATAGCGAAAACTATCTGGCCAGCGCCCCGGCGGCGTTAGAGCACGGCGTCTTTATTGGCTCCGCCGGCGAGGGCAAAATCGCCTCCGCCACCCGGGGTGACTATGCAGCAGCGGCGGCCAAGGTAATGAGCAGTGAAGGCCATGCGGGCAAGGTGTACGAGCTGGCGGGGGACGAGGCCTGGACCCTCAGCGAACTGGCGGCAGCGCTCAGCAAGCAGAGCGGCAAACCGGTGGTTTATCAGAACCTGAGTGAAGCCGATTTTGCTGCCGCGCTGAAAGGTGCAGGCCTGCCGGAGGCGTTTGCTAACCTGCTGGCGGACTCCGACGCGGGTGCCGCAAAAGGCGGCCTGTTTGACGACAGCCGCACGCTAAGCACGCTGATTGGCCGCCCGACCACGCCGATCCATGACAGCATCCGCGACATCGTCTGACCTAATAGAACCGTTAATTTTTGTGGCATCCCACCGGGTCATTCTTGATAATGAAGTGATGACCCGCGTGGAGAGAGCCAGTGCAAGGCGTACCGGAACAGTTTAGCGATGAAAAAGATAGCGCCCGCTTTCGCCATCTGGCGCAGTTTCCGGGCGTGGAGCTTTATCACGCCCATATCTCCCGCTATGTTTTTGAGCCGCATACGCATGAAGCTTTCGGCATCGGTACGATAGAGAGCGGCGCAGAGCGCTTTCGCTATCGCGGCGCGCAGCACGTTGCCCCAGCACGTTCGGTGGTCACCATGAATCCCGAGGAGCTGCACACCGGCGAGGCAGCCACCGCTGACGGCTGGCGCTACCGCATGATCTATATTGAGCCGGATCGGCTTGAGCAGATCACCGGGATCCGCCACTGGTGGTTTGCTGAGGCCACCCGCTACGATCCGATCCGCTCCCGGCAGATTTTTACGCTTATCCACCATCTCTGGCAGAGCGACGATCCTCTTGCTCAGCAAGGCCTGATGCTGGATCTCATCGACGCCTTCAGGCCGCTGGCGCACCATGCGCCAGTGCCAGCAGAGGGAGCGCACCGCTTTGAGCGCGTACGCGACTACCTGCACGACAACTATATGCATTCCCTGACCCTCGACGAGCTGGCACAGGTGGTCTCTCTGAGCCCCTATCACTTCCAGCGTCAGTTCAAAGCCCATTTTCACGTCACGCCGCACCAGATGCTGATGGCAATCCGCCTCTGGCGGGCTAAAATTTTCCTCACCCAAGGGATGCCCGCCGCTGACGTTGCTGCTACCACCGGGCTGACCGATCAGTCACACCTCACCCGCGCGTTCACCCGCCGCTACGGCATCACGCCGGTGCGCTACCAGAAACAGGTGGTCCGGCGCTAATGCGCAATCTCATACAATACGCCCGCCTGCTGTCTTCCTACACTGCCTGCGGTTTCAAATGAGGTAGATGAGAAGATGATTAGCGGCGTACTGTATGCCCTGCTTGCAGGTTTAATGTGGGGACTGATTTTTGTTGGGCCATTGATTGTGCCGGAGTACCCGGCGCTGTTGCTGTCGATGGGGCGCTATCTGGCGCTAGGGCTTATCGCCCTGCCGCTGGCATGGCTGGGCCGTCAGCGTTTGAAAAAGCTGGCCCGCCGGGACTGGCTCAAAGCGCTAGAGCTGACCATGATGGGCAATCTGATCTATTACGCCTGCCTGGTGAGTGCCATTCAGCGTACCGGTGCGCCTGTCTCAACCATGATTATCGGCACGCTGCCTGTAGTGATCCCGGTCTTCGCTAACCTGCTCTACAGCCATCGCGATGGCAAGCTAGCCTGGTCGAAGATGGTTCCCTCCCTGGTATGTATCGCTATCGGCCTGGCGTGCGTGAACATCGCCGAACTGCGTCACGGTATGGCAAATGTGGACGGATGGCGCTACGTCTCCGGTATTCTGCTGGCCGTCCTCGCCGTGGTGTGCTGGGCCTGGTATGCCCTGCGTAATGCCTGCTGGCTGCGGGAAAATCCGGACAAAAACCCGATGATGTGGGCCACCGCGCAGGCGTTGGTTACGCTGCCCGTCTCGCTGATTGGCTACGTCGCGGTATGCGGCTGGTTAAGACTGGATCAACCTGAATTTACCCTGCCGTTTGGACCCCGGCCCTGGATTTTTGTCGGATTAATCGTGGCGATCGCCGTGCTCTGTTCGTGGGTGGGCGCACTGTGCTGGAACGTGGCCAGCCAGAAGCTGCCGACGGTCATCTTAGGGCCGCTGATCGTCTTTGAAAGCCTGGCAGGAATGCTCTATACCTTCCTGCTGCGCCAGAGCCTGCCGCCCGTGCTGACCGCATCCGGTATTCTGCTGCTGGTGGTGGGGGTGACGCTGGCCGTGAGGGGAAAACCGGTTCACTAGGCCGGGCAAACGCAGTGCCGCCCGGCATATTATTAGAACGTTAGCGACTGCCTTCACGAGCAATTTTAAACACGGCGACCGCCTCACTCAGGCGGGCGGACTGCTCTTCCAGCGCCGCAGCAGCGGCGGCAGACTCTTGCACCAGCGAGGCGTTCTGCTGGGTCACGCGGTCCATTTCCGCTACCGCCTGGCCGACCTGATCGATACCACGGCTCTGCTCATCAGAGGCAGAGGCAATTTCGCCCATGATGTCGGTCACGCGGGTGACGGCGCTAACAATCTCTGCCATGGTCTCCCCGGCCTGATTCACCAGCGCAGAGCCTGCGTCGACGCGGTCGCCAGAATCATCAATCAGGCCTTTAATCTCCTTCGCTGCCTGGGCGCTGCGCTGGGCCAGGGTACGTACCTCCCCGGCGACGACGGCAAAGCCTCGGCCCTGCTCGCCAGCACGGGCCGCTTCTACCGCCGCGTTCAGTGCCAGAATGTTGGTCTGGAAGGCGATACCGTCAATCACGTTGGTGATCTGGGCAATCTTGTGGGAGCTGGTGGCGATCTCATCCATCGTCCGCACCACGCTCTCCACGACGCTGCCGCCTTTCTTCGCGGTAGAGGAGGCATCCAGCGCCAGACGGGAGGCCTGACGGGCGTTGTCGGCATTCTGCTTCACGGTCGCCGTCAGCTGCTCCATGCTGGCCGCCGTCTCTTCCAAAGAGGCCGCCTGCTGTTCGGTACGGGAAGAGAGATCGTTGCTGCCGGTGGAGATCTCGCTCGCCCCGGTATAGATCACGTCAGCCCCGCCACGCACCACGCCAACCGTGTTCGCCAGCGCCGTCTGCATCTCCTTCACGTTATGCGCCAGCAGCGCCATTTCGTTTTTGCCTTCGGCGGCAATTGGCCGGGTCAGATCGCCTGCGGCGATAGCGCGGATATGACCAAGCACTTCATCCAGCGGCTGGAGCAGCACACGGCGCATCGCAATCCAGCTGGTAATAATTACGGCGATCACCACCAGCATAATCGTAGAGAGGATCCACAGAATACGTTTGTAGTCGCTCTCGTTATCTTTAACGCCTTTACTGGCCAGATCCGCCTGCGCCTGACGCCATTCACGGTAGACCGCCTGCATGGCTTTCTGCTTCTGCTCGGCGTTCTGTTTGAACATTCCGGCCAGATCGCCCTGTGCCAGCAGAGTGTTCATCTTGGCCAGGGTTGTAGAGTAGTTGCGATACTGCTCTTCCAGACGGTCAGCCATGTGCTCGTCCATTCCCGGCGTTTCCGGCAGCGCATAGTATTTGTCGTAATGGTCCTTCGCCTCGGCCAGCAGGTTTTTCGCTATGGTGACCAACTCGCTGAGCTGCCCGCCGTTAATCTGGCTTGCCTCGCTGCTTTGCAGACGCAGCATGCCCCGGTTGAGGGTTACACGCGCCTGGTTGAGGCCAATCCATGCGTCGGTAAATTCGGCGACGTTCTGGCTGGAGAGCTGGGAAACATTGAAATTATCTTTATCGTTATTGAGCGCGGTAATGAACACGCTGGCTGAGATCAGCTGCATGACGCCTAGCGCCAGCAGGACTGAAATCAACAGGGTAATGACTTTCATACGTTTAAACATGTATTGCCTTTTAGGGTGCAGGATATTGTCTGGCCTGTATCTATCGGCAGGCGTGGCCGTTTCTTGAACATAATTGTGAAGTACGTCTCATTTTTGCCCCTGCCGCTAAAGGGTTATAGCGCTGCTTTAAAGATGCATTTAAAATGCATCTTATTATTTACACATCGAGGTAACTGCTATGGCCTTTCGCGACCAATCTTTAGGTGAGCTGGCGCTCTCTATCCCTCGGGCCTCGGCCCTGTTCCGGCAGTACGATATGGATTACTGCTGCGGCGGTAAGCAGACGCTGGGCCGCGCAGCCCAGCGCAAAGAGCTGAACGTTGAAGAAATCGAGGCGGCGCTGGCGAAGCTGGCCGAGCAGCCGGTGGACAAAGACTGGCGCGTGGCCCCGCTGGCCGAGATTATCGATTATATCATTGTCCGCTATCACGACCGGCACCGTGAGCAGCTGCCGGAGCTGATCCTACAGGCTACCAAGGTTGAGCGCGTGCACGCCGATAAACCGAACGTGCCGCGCGGGCTGACCAAATACCTGACCATGCTGCATGAGGAGCTCTCTAACCACATGATGAAAGAGGAGCGGATCCTCTTCCCGATGATCAAACAGGGTCAGGGCAGCCATGCGGCGGGGCCGGTAAGCGTAATGGAGAGCGAGCACGATGAGGCGGGTGAGCTGCTGGAGGTGATCAAGCACACCACCCATAACGTGACGCCGCCGCCGGAGGCATGCACAACGTGGAAGGCGATGTATAACGGGATTAACGAGCTGATTGACGATCTGATGGAGCACATCAGCCTGGAGAATAACGTGCTCTTCCCGCGTGCGTTAAACGGCGAGTAAAAAAAAGCCCGGCAGCGCTACGCTTGCCGGGCCTACAGACTGTCTTACTTGCGGAAACTCTCTACGCGCTTTTTGCCAACCAGCAGCCAGAACGCGCCCAGCACTACAAACCACAGCGGCGTAACCATCAGCGCCTGACGGGTATCCTGTTCCAGAGTCAGCAGCACCAGCACAAAGGCGAAGAACGCCATGCACACCCAGCACATGACCTTGCCCAGCGGCATCTTGTAGATGGACTTCGCGTGCAGCTCCGGACGGCGCTTACGGTAGACCAGGTACGAGCAGAGAATAATGGTCCACACAAACATGAACAGGATCGCTGACACGGTGGTGATCATGGTGAAGGCTTCAATCACGCTCGGGTTAACGTAGAGGATCACCACGCCGCCCAGCAGGCAGATGCAGGAGAAGGTCAGCCCGGTTGCCGGTACAGAACGCTTCGACAGCTTGCCGAAGCTCTTCGGTGCCACGCCATCCTGAGCCAGGCCAAACAGCATCCGGCTGGTGGAGAAGACGCCGCTGTTTGCCGAAGAGGCCGCCGAGGTCAGCACCACAAAGTTGATGATGCTCGCCGCCGCGGGCAGACCCACCAGCACAAACAGCTCCACGAACGGGCTTTTGTTCGGTACTACAGAGCTCCACGGCGTCACGGACATGATCACAATCAGCGCGAAGACGTAGAACATAATGATGCGGATAGGGATAGAGTTAATCGCGCGCGGCAGCGATTTCTCTGGATCTTTGGTCTCGGCCGCCGTAGTGCCTACCAGCTCGATACCGACAAAGGCAAAGACCGCAATCTGGAAGCCAGCAAAGAAGCCGCTCAGCCCTTTCGGGAACCAGCCGCCGTCATCCCACAGGTGAGTAAAGGAGGCCTCAACCCCGGTTGGCGACTGGAAGTTCATCATTACCATTACCACGCCAACGATAATCAGCGACACGATGGCAACGATTTTGATCATTGCAAACCAGAACTCCATCTCGCCGAACAGCTTCACCGTCGCCAGGTTAAGGCTCAGCAGCAGCACGATCACCGCCAGCGAAGCCACCCAGTCCGACAGGCCGGGGAACCAGAACTGGGCGTAGGCGGTGATTGCCACCACGTCCGCCATACCGGTCACTACCCAGCAGAACCAGTAGGTCCAGCCGGTAAAGTAGCCCGCCCACGGGCCAAGCAGATCGGCGGCAAAGTCGCTGAACGACTTGTACTCAAGGTTCGACAGCAGCAGCTCGCCCATGGCGCGCATCACGAAAAAGAGCATAAAGCCGATGATCATATAAACAAATATGATCGACGGGCCGGCAAGACTGATTGTTTTACCCGATCCCATAAACAGCCCGGTACCGATGGCACCTCCAATGGCAATAAGCTGAATATGACGGTTAGTGAGATGACGCTGGAGCGACTGCTCGGTCGGTGCCTGTTCATCGGCGGCGACCTTGATCTGATCTACCATGTGTTTATTTCCTGTACCTGTCTGTGTTGTTGAGGCTCTTCTGGCCTTTCATTGCTGACGCGCGGGGCGCCTGAATGTGGACTCATCGATATTAGGTAAGAATCGGAGGGATGAATACTGCGATTTAAAAGCAATGTTACACTTATGTTAAAAATGAGTGTGATATCACACCCCTACCTTGATTTGGCTCACAAAAATACACGCAAAAAAAGCATTTGCAAGATTAAGTATCGACATTTGTGTAAAGGGTGGAGGATATGCGGGTGTGTCGCTTCCTCCCCCCGCCTGGGGAGAGGAATCGTTTAGCAGCGTTACAGGATTTCCAGCAGCTCGACTTCAAACACCAGGGTGCTAAACGGTGGGATCGACGCGCCTGCGCCACGCTCGCCGTAGGCCAGGTTCTGTGGAATGGTCAGTTCCCACTTAGAGCCTACCGGCATCAGGGTAAGCGCTTCGATCCAGCCGGGGATCACGCCGTTAACCGGGAACTCGGCCGGCTCGCCACGGGCTACGGAGCTGTCAAAGACTGAACCGTCCGTCAGCTTACCGGTGTAGTGCACGCGCACGCGGTCGGTACGCGCCGGGATAGCGCCCTCGCCCTGCTTGATCACGCGGAACTGCAGGCCAGACTCGGTGCTGTTCACGCCTTCACGCTCGCGGTTCTCGTCCAGATACTTCACGCCCTCTTCAGCCATCGCGGCAAAGCGCTCGCGACGCACCGCATCGGCACGCTCGTGAATTTCACGCAGCGCACGATGAACAACATCCACCGGCACAGCAGGCTGTTTACCTGCCAGCGCGTCGGCAATACCGGCAACCAGCGCTTCCGGCAGCAGGCCCTGGAGGCCAGACTCGCTCAGCTGCTGGCCTACCTGCAGGCCGATACCGTAACTTGCCTGTGCTTCGATAGTGTCAAACGTCGGGGTTGTCATGGGTTTTCCTTTCATCGTATTAAAAGTAGCGGGCAGCATAGCAGCCACGCCGCACCGGGTAAAACTTTGTCGCAGGGAGGGTGACAAATCGCAGCGAAAAAGAAACAATAGAGAGGGGTAAGATTATTCCCGATCCCAGGTCACGAAAGAGCGCTTTACTACGCGAGTCAGGCAGTTAGCAATCTATACTCAGTGATACAGGAAAATAACGACGCGGAGCAGGAGGAAAGCCATGCCCGGGCGATTTGCACTGAAACCCACTCTGGCGAAAATCTGGTACGCGCCGGATAACTTTCGCATTATGGATCCGCTGCCCCCTGCGCACCGTCGCGGCATCATTATTGCGGCTCTGCTTGTCGTCATCGGCCTTTTGCTGCCTTCAGGGGACAATGGCGATGATGCGCCCGTCAGGCGCGACGCGCAGCTGGATATCGCCCCTTCCCAGCCGTCTACCAACGTCCAGCCGCAGCTCGCGCCCACGGTGAGCGATCCCCAGCTGGTTGCACCGGTGGCCCCGGAGCCGATCCAGGAGCAGGAGCAGCCGGAAGAGACGCAGCCGACGACAACACAGAATAATGTCGTGCAGCCCTTCCAGGAGTCAGGGGGAATCGATCAGCAGTGGCGGACCTATCGCATCGCGTCTGGTCAAACCCTGGCGCAGCTGTTCCGCGATCATAACCTGCCGGCAACGGATGTTTACGCGATGGCGCAGGTCGAGGGTAACGGCAAGCCGCTCAGCACGCTGCAAACCGGTCAGGTGGTGAAGATCCGCCAGAACGCCAGCGGGGTGGTTACCGGCCTGACGATTGAAACCGGCGATGGCGACGTGCTGTTTACCCGCCAGGCGAACGGCAGCTTTATACGCGCGCGATAATGCCCCTCTCGCTCCCCGGTGGCGCTAACGCTTACCGGGGCTACCTCTCTTGTAGGCCGGATAAGCGAAGCGCCATCCGGCGTTTTCCCGATTCATGCTTTGGGTTTATTAACCCACCAGATACCCGAGCAGACCAGCACCAGCGCAATGGCGTATTTCATCTCCAGGATGTTCTCCCCGAGGAAGATGGCCGACAGCACCGTGCCCGCCACCGGAACGACAAAGTTAAACGGCGCAATCATGCTGACGCGGTTGTACTTCAGCAGCACGCTCCACAGGGCGAAGGCGATGGACGAGAGCAGCGTCAGATAGCCGAGCAGCGCCGCCGCCTTCACGTCAGGCACTGCCAGCGTGCCGCCGGTAAGATAGCCCCCCAGCACCAATACCCCACCGCCAAACGCCAGCTGCCAGCCGGTCATCACCGTTGGATCGACGGTTTGTGAGATGCGTTTGCCATACAGCATCGAGGCCGACAGTATAAACGCCGCCAGCACCACAAAGCCGTCCCCCATCGCGCTAAAGCTGAAATCCATCAGCGAATGGTTAACGTTCACCAGCATCACCCCGGCAAAGCCCAGCACGCAGCCGATGCTCTTGTTGTAGCTGAGCCTGTCGTTTTTATAGATAAGGTGGGCCAGCAGCACGCTGAAGAAGGTACCCGTGGCATTCATGATCGAGCCTTTCACGCCGGTGGTAAACGCGAGGCCGATATAGAAGAAGATGTATTGAATCGAGGTTTGCGTCAGGCCGAGAAAAGCGATCTGACCATACTGACGCTGGCTGAGTCGGGCGATAGGTTTGCGCTGCGCCATTGCAAACAGCAGCAGCAGAAGACCAGCAAACAGAAAGCGATAGCCAGCAAAGACGATCTTCGAGGGGATATCGTCGGTGGCGATAGCAAAAAGCTCATAGCCGCTCTTGATGGCGGGGTAGGAGCTCCCCCAGAGCAGGCAGCAGAGCGTAGCCCCGGCGTAAGCGACGTTTCGACGGGCAAAAACCGGTACCGAAGAGACTGTTTCCATTTCCTCACCAAAATTAAAATCGTGTTTTGATTTATTATCAGGGAAGGGGTGAGGAATTGATACCCAGCACCGTTGGGAGTGTCGGCGGGGTCGCAAAAAGCAAAACGCCTGCACGAGGCAGGCGTTTCGGTGTTATCTCAAACGAGAGTCGCAGATTACTCAGCAACCACGTTGATGATAACTTTAGCAAACACTTCGCTGTGAACCTGGAAGTCCACTTCGTGCTCACCGGTGGTACGCAGAACGCCGTTCGGCAGACGAACTTCGCTCTTAGCCACGTCAACGCCAGCTGCAGTTACAGCGTCAGCGATGTCGCGAGTACCGATGGAACCGAACAGTTTACCTTCGTCGCCTGCTTTAGACGCGATGGTAACGGTGCCCAGTGCGTTGATTTTCTCAGCGCGAGCTTCAGCAGCGGTCAGAACGTCAGCCAGTTTAGCTTCCAGTTCAGCACGGCGTGCTTCGAAGAATTCAACGTTTTTCTTGGTAGCAGGAACAGCTTTGCCCTGCGGTACCAGGAAGTTACGAGCGTAGCCCGCTTTAACGTTAACCTGGTCGCCCAGGCTACCGAGGTTTGCTACTTTATCAAGCAGAATAACTTGCATTACCTTATCCTCTCAAAGTCGTATTAATGGACCGTGCCCGATTACTGATGACGATCAGTGTACGGCAGCAGGGACAGGTAGCGAGCGCGTTTGATAGCGCGAGCCAGCTGACGCTGGTATTTTGCACGGGTACCGGTGATACGGCTTGGGACAATCTTACCGCTTTCGGTGATGTAGTTTTTCAGCGTTGCGATATCTTTATAGTCGATCTCTTGAACGCCTTCCGCGGTGAAACGGCAGAACTTGCGACGACGGAAATAACGTGCCATTTGGCTAGTCTCCAGAATCTATCAATTCAATCTGCTCGGCATGCAGAACCAGTTTGCTCAGGCCATTCTTTGCCTTGTGGCAGCTAATGAACCCCTGCACGGTAACTGCGCTACCGACCGTTATACTGTGAGTAATGGCTTGGTTCTCTTGCCCGCTGATTATTACAGGCATTTGACACCACGCCTGCCGGTGAAAACCGGCTTCCTCCTGCACAGAGCGGTGCTCAAGCACGAACTGGCAGTGAGGTATTCCTGATGGGCTGACCTTGCGAAGGGGCATCCTGCACACGGTGCCGGACAACACCAGACGGTTGGTCATCAGAAATTACTCTTCAGAATCCCCAGCATCTTCAGCATCTGCGGTTTCGTTAGCGAAATCATCGCGACGCTCACGGCGCTCGTCTTTCGCTTTAACCATCGGAGATGCTTCAGTAACAGCGTTTTTGGTACGCATAACCATGCTGCGGATAACGGCATCGTTGAAGCGGAAGTTAGTTTCCAGCTCATCGATCGCTTCCTGCGGCGCTTCAACGTTCAGCAGAACGTAGTGTGCTTTGTGCAGTTTGTTGATCGGATAAGCCAGCTGACGGCGGCCCCAGTCTTCCAGACGGTGGATCGTGCCTTCTGCTGCAGTAATAGCACCAGTGTAACGCTCGATCATGCCCGGAACCTGTTCGCTCTGGTCAGGATGGACCATAAAAACGATTTCGTAATGACGCATCGAATTGCTCCTTACGGATTATTCAGCCTCCTGTCAGGGTCAGCCGCGGCCCATGGAAGCAAGGAACGTGTTTGAAAGGCGGCTGAAAAATTGACGCGTAATCATACTTGCGAAGCCTGACGAACTCAAGGTGATTGCACAAATAATTCGCACAAAGCGTGAAGTGCCCTTTTTCGGCGGGGCTAAGCTTGGTCAATCAGCATTGCGGTAAATTTTTGCACAACTGCAGCAGAAACGATCGCGGTGAGTATGCCCGCCGGGACGTACACTTTATATAAGCCCGAACGCGAGTGAGGAGCGGCTCCTCTACGATCGCGCATCAGTGAGCCGTTGATGAGTGAGTTGGGGTGCAGCATGATGAAAAATATTGCTTTTCTACTTCTTACGACACTATTGCTGAGCGCGAGCGCAACGGCAGCTATTTATGTCGACCCCCATCCTGAACGGAATATGGATGACGTGATGAGCTTAGGCGTAGTATATATAAACCACAATCACGCCACCGACAGTGAAGCTGGCCAGCCCCCCACGCAAGAGAGTGAGGCACACGCTGCAAAGGACTAACACCGAACACCGCTCCACGACGCTGAGTCGTATTCCGCGAGGCGTCTGGGTTCTGGGCGGCGTCAGCCTGCTTATGGATGTCTCATCGGAGATGATTCACAGCCTGCTGCCCCTGTTTATGGCGACCACGCTGGGTGCCAGCGTCATTATCATTGGCATCATCGAAGGCCTCGCCGAAGCCACTGCGCTGATGATCAAAGTCTTTTCCGGCGTGCTCAGCGACTACCTTGGCAAGCGCAAAGGGCTGGCTATGCTCGGCTATGGCCTCGGCGCACTGAGCAAACCGCTCTTCGCCCTTGCTGGCTCCTCGGGCATGGTACTTACCGCACGCATGATCGACCGCGTCGGGAAAGGCATTCGCGGCGCGCCACGGGATGCGCTGGTGGCGGACGTCACGCCGCCTGAGATCCGCGGCGCGGCCTACGGGCTACGCCAGTCGCTGGATACCGTTGGCGCATTTCTCGGGCCGCTGCTGGCGGTGGCGCTGATGTTTCTCTGGCACAACGATTTTCACGCCATCTTCTGGGTGGCCGTCATTCCAGGCGTCATGTCCATCGCCCTACTCTGGTTTGGCCTGAGCGAGCCCAAAAATCCCATTGCCCATAAGCGCACCAACCCGCTGCGCCGGGAGAACTTAAAGAAGCTCAGCGCTGCCTACTGGTGGGTCGTCGGCTTAGGGGCCATCTTTACCCTTGCCCGCTTTAGCGAGGCGTTTCTTGTTCTGCGCGCCAATGAGATGGGGATCCCGCTGTTTGCTATTCCGCTGGTGATGGTGGCCATGAACCTCGTCTACAGCGTGACGGCCTATCCGTTTGGCAAGCTGTCCGATCGCATGAGCCATAGCGGCCTGTTGCAGGCTGGGCTGCTTGTGCTGATTGCCGCAGACATTGCCCTGGCGCTTAGCCAGCACTGGGGGACGCTGCTGCTCGGCGTCGGCCTCTGGGGGATCCATATGGGCATGACCCAGGGCCTGCTGGCCGCGATGATCGCCCATACCGCTCCGCAGGCGCTGCGCGGAACCGCCTTCGGCATGTTCAATCTGATTAGCGGCATCGCGATGCTGCTCGCCAGCACGGGCGCGGGTATCCTGTGGGAGACCCTGGGCTCCGCCTCGACCTTTTACGCCGGGGCAATTATCTGCGTGATTACACTGCTGGGTATGCGGCTAACGCCCGCAGCATACCAGCAGCGTTAAGCGTTACTTCTCACCGATTTTACTGCTGACCATAGTAGGCGTGTGCGCCGTGCTTGCGCATGAAGTGTTTATCCATCAGATAGCTATCGATGGGCTTCAGACCCGGATTGATGCCGCGCGCGATCCACGCCATCCGCGCCACCTCTTCCATCACGACCGCGTTGTGCACCGCATCGTGCGCATCTTTGCCCCAGGCAAAGGGGCCGTGCTGATAAACCACCACGCCCGGAGTATGCAGCGGCTCGGCCTCCTTCAGCGTTTCGATGATCACCCTGCCGGTGTTCAGCTCATACTCGCCCCGCACCTCCTCCTCGGTTAACGCCCGCGTGCAGGGAATATCCCCCAGGAAGTAGTCTGCATGGGTGGTGCCCAGCGCCGGGATCGCCATCCCGGCCTGCGCCCAGGCGGTGGCGTGCGTGGAGTGGGTATGAACTACTCCGCCGAGGGAGGGATAGCGACGATAGAGCGCCAGATGGGTCGCGGTATCGGAAGAGGGTCGCAGTCTGCCCTCCACCACCTCACCTTGCAGATCTACTATCACGATGTCGTCCGCCTTCAGCGCGTCGTAAGCCACACCGCTGGGCTTGATCGCCACCAGCCCGCGCGCCCGGTCAATGGCGCTGACGTTGCCCCAGGTAAAGGTCACCAGGCCGTAGCGCGGCAGATCCAAATTGGCTTCTAAAACCTGCTGTTTAAGCTGCTGCATGGTCATCCTCCAGCAGTCCGGCCCGTGCCATGCGCTCGCAAACCCACGCCCGCGCCTTCGCCACCTCCTGAAGCGGATCGGCCGCCGTCTCGCTCCACATCTCGATCAGATAAGGCCCGCAGTAGCCGCTCTCTTTCAGCGTGCGGAAGCAGCGTTCAAAATCCACCACGCCGGTGCCGAAGGGAACGTTTTTAAAGACGCCGGGTTGCGTATCCTTCACGTGCACCGCCACGATATGCCCACTGCCCGCCCGCAGCTCCATCTGCACGTCGTTGTCCCATGCCGAGAGGTTGCCGATATCCGGATAGAGCTGGAACCAGGGGTTGTTCAGGTAGTGGGTATAGCCAAGCGCTTTGCTGATAGAGTTCATCAGCGGGTAGTCCATGATCTCCATTGCCAGCGTGACCTGTGCACGGCTGGCCATCTCGACGCTCTCCTTGAGACCGTCGCGGAAACGGCGGCGCGTCTCGTCGTTGGCCTGCTGATAGTAAACGTCATACCCGGCCAGCTGGATCACGCGGATACCGACGTCCTGCGCCAGCTGAATGGCGCGACGCATGATCTCCAGCCCCTGGGCGCGCACCGCATCATCTTCACTGCCCAGCGGAAAGCGGCGATGGGCGCTCAGGCACATGGAAGGAACCCGCACCCCGGTGTCGGCAACCGCCTTCACCAGCGCCAGCCGCTCATCACGGCTCCACGCCAGCCGAGCCAGCCGGGCATCGGTTTCATCGATCGACATCTCAACAAAGTCGAAGCCCAGCGTTTTCGCCAGGGTAAGGCGCTCGTGCCAGCACTCCCCGGCAGGGAGCGCTTTTTCATAGATGCCAAGCGGCACGGTTTTCGACAGCATAGCCGCTCCTTAGCTCCACAGCTGGGCGATAGAACGTTTAAACTGCCGCGCGGCCTGCACCGGATCGGCGGCATCGCGGATGCTGCGCCCGGCGATAAACACGTGGATAGGGATCCCTTTAAACAGCGGCAGATCCTCCAGCGCCAGCCCGCCGGTGACGGTGACCTTAAAGCCCATGTCCGCCAGACGCTTGATCGCGCTGATATCCGCCTCGCCCCAGGCAACGCCCGCCGCCTGAGCATCGCGGCTGCGGTGGTAGACCACCTGCTGAATGCCCGCGTCCCGCCAGGCCTGTGCCTGTTCCCACGTCCAGAAGCCGGTCAGCTCGATCTGCACATCGCCGTTAAACTCGTGGGCGACGTCGAGCGCGCCTTTGGCGGTGTTGATATCCGCACAGCAGATCACCGTGACCCAGTCGGCATTGGCCTCAAAGCACATGCGCGAGAGGATCTTCCCGGCGTCGGCTATTTTAGCGTCGGCCAGCACAATTTTATGCGGATAGAGCGCCTTAAGATCGCGTACCGCGCGTACCCCTTCCCCTACGCAGAGGATGGTACCCACTTCAATAATGTCTACCTCTTCGGCAATCAGCCGCGTGGTGGCGTAAGCATCGGCGAGGGTCTGGTTATCCAGCGCGACCTGTAACATTGGTAATGGCATCGTCGTCTTCCTTTTAAGCTGCCGCCGCAGTGGCGTTATCAATTAAATCAAGAACCTCCTGCTCGGTACGGCAGGCGCGTAAGCGGTCAAAATTGGCCTCATCGTCAAACAGATTAACAATCTGCATGATGCCGACCTCCTGATGGGTATTGGCATCGACGGCAGCCATGGTGATCAGGATATCGACCGGGTCGTTATCTTCGTGGTTAAACGCCAGCGGCTTCTTCAGCGTCACCAGTGCAAAACCGGTTTTTTTGACGCCCTCCTCCGGGCGGCCGTGGGGCATTGCCAGCCCCGGGGCGATCACAAAGTACGGGCCAAACTGCTCGACGCCGTCGAGAATGGCCTGGTAGTAGCGCGGCTCCACCACGTCGGCAGCCACCAGCAGGTCAACGCCAATTTTTACGGCGTCTTGCCAGGTTTCAGCCTCTGCCTGCAAGCAAATAGAGTGGTTCTGTGCCAGCGAATCACGTAGTTTCATCGGGTGTCCTTACTTCACATCCTGCGGGAAATGTTTTTTGATCACCTCCAGCAGCTTCGGGCCAAAATCAGCAGGTGAGAGCATGTTGCGTACGCCAACCACATACTTGTTGCCGGAGACGGAAATTTCACCGGCGATATGGGTGGAGGCAATGATGATGTCCGCGCCGTTGAGTTCACTTTTATATTCCCCGACTGCGCAGCTGTTCACCGTGTGATCGATATTTGACTGGGTTAAAAACTGATCTACCTTCATTTTCATGATCATGGAGCTGCCTTGCCCATTACCACATACAGCCAGAATACGTACGGTCATAATCAAAACTCCTTATAAAGCAGACTGTTCTGCCAGTTGTTTTTCTGCATCTTCTTCAGCACGCAGCGAGCGTCCTGCGAAGAACATATAGGCCAGCGCGATAAGCAAAATGACGGCCATAAAGGCGATCCCGATTGAGAAGAAGCCCTGCATCATTGGCGGCGCCAGAATTGACCAATCCGCCATGCCCATCCAGGCGCTCATACCGGTAAGCTTCACCGCCCAGACGCAGCCGAAGATTTCAATCATCCCCATCACAAGGCAGATTTTCAGCGCCGCGCGCCAGCCGCCAAAGTGGTTAGCAAAGACGCCAATCGTGGCGTTAGAAAAGAACATCGGAATGAAGCCTGGGATGATCAGGATGGACGAGCCGCAGCCCACCAGGATGCCAACCGCGATCAGCTGGCCGATAGTGCCCCACATAAAGCCCCACACCACCGCGTTCGGCGCGAAGCTATAGATTGCCGCACAGTCAATCGCCAGCACTGCGCCAGGGATCAGCCGCTGGGAGATGCCGTTAAATGCCTCAGAAAGCTCGGCGACAAACATGCGCACGCCCTGAGTGATGATGAAGATGGCAACCGCGAACGAGAAACCGGTTTGCAGGATATAGATAGTCCAGTGGGTTTTACCCGCCATCGCCTGAACCACGTCGATGCCGAAGGAGAGCAGGATCGCGCCAAAGAAAATCGTCATCACAATGGCCGTCGAGACGATGTTGTCATGGAAAATATTCAGCCAGCCCGGCAGCTTAAGATCCTCGACGCTCTCCTCTTTTTTGCCCAAATACGGGGCAACTTTGTAGGCAATCCAGGAGGCAAACTGCTGCTGATGACCGATGGAGAAACCACAGCCGTCGGTGACCTCCTGGGTCGGCTTGTACATCATGTTCGAGGTGATCCCCCAGTAGAGAGAGACCAGCACGGCGGTAGAGATAATGGTGGTCCACATCGGATAGCCGAAGATATACAAGGAGACCGCGATCAGCCCCGCCTGCTGAAACATGATGTGGCCGGTAAGCATAATGGTGCGGATGCCGGTGATGCGTCGGAACAGGACGTAAATAATGTTTAGCGCCAGCGCCAGCAGCACCGCATAGCCCACCCAGCTGTAGGCATCGCCCATGCGGTCGATGGTGGCCATCATAGAGGCGTAGGTATCAGAGATAGCGCCGTTGATGCCGTAGACCTCTGACATTTTGGCTACGACCGGTTTAAACGTGCTGGTAAGGATCCCGGATCCGGCCTGTAGCAGCATAAAACCGATGATCGTTTTGATCGTGCCCTTAATAATAACGCTCACGCTTTTACGCAGCAGGATATAACCCAGACAGGTGACAATACCCAGCAGCAGCGGGGCGTTGGTCATGACCTGGTTAAAGAACACGGTAAAGAGGGTGTAAAGGGTCTCCATAACGCTCTCCAGAGAGTAAATGCAGCGAATCTTGCGACCCGCCACAGGATGTGCCCACTACTCTACCCATCAAAAATAATCACAAAAAGATTGAATATGATTATTTGTGATGCGTGGCGCAATTTATTTCCCTACGTTACATACGGTAATATATGTATGTAATTAATAGACATTAATATCAAATATTTAACTAAGTATCACTGCGTTTAAAACAAGTTGATGGCCATAACAGCATTCCCTAATGCATTTTTAAAGCCGCATTTTCTCGTTGCATTGCTGATAAAACGGTGACAGCATAAATCATAAGTAATCACAAAATGATTTATATTGACTACCTGTAAGGAGCAGTGCGATGAGTAAAGTGGAGACCATTACCCGTGAATCCTGGATCCTGAGCACCTTTCCAGAGTGGGGAAGCTGGCTGAATGAAGAGATTGAACAGGAGCGCGTCGCTCCCGGCACCTTCGCTATGTGGTGGCTGGGCTGTACCGGGATCTGGCTTAAATCAGAGGGCAGCACCAACGTCTGCGTCGATCTCTGGTGCGGTACGGGTAAGCAGAGCCACGGCAATCCGCTAATGAAAAACGGCCATCAGATGCAGCGCATGGCGGGCGTGAAGAAGCTTCAGCCTAACCTGCGCACCACGCCGTTTGTGCTCGATCCTTTTGCCATCCGTGAGATCGACGCCGTGCTGGCCACCCACGATCACAACGATCATATCGACGTTAACGTCGCCGCCGCCGTGATGCAGAACTGCGCCAGCGACGTGCCCTTTATCGGACCGCAAACCTGCGTCGACCTGTGGGTCGGCTGGGGCGTGCCGCGGGAGCGCTGCATCGTGGTGAAGCCCGGTGACGTAGTGAAGGTGAAGGATATCGAGATCCACGCTCTGGATGCCTTCGACCGCACGGCGCTGATCACCCTGCCGGCGGATCAGAAAGCCGCAGGCGTGCTGCCTGACGGGATGGATCTGCGCGCCGTAAACTACCTGTTCAGAACGCCCGGCGGCTCCCTGTACCACAGCGGGGACTCCCACTACTCCAACTACTATGCGAAGCACGGCAACGAGCATCAGATAGACGTCGCGCTAGGCTCCTACGGCGAGAACCCGCGCGGTATTACCGATAAAATGACCAGCGCCGATATCCTGCGCATGGCGGAGGCGCTGAACACTAAAGTGGTCATTCCGTTCCATCACGATATCTGGTCAAACTTCCAGGCCGATCCACAGGAGATCCGCGTCCTGTGGGAAATGAAGAAAGATCGCCTGAAGTACGGCTTTAAGCCGTTTATCTGGCAGCCGGGCGGCAAGTTCACCTGGCCGCTGGACAAGGACAATCTGGAATTCCACTTCCCACGCGGGTTTGATGACTGCTTTACCTGCGAGCCTGACCTGCCGTTTAAATCCTTCCTGTAAAACGCATAACGTGCCGGCCAGGTCCGGCACTTTTTACCTGTAGGCTTAGTAATTCACGACTATTTCAAATAATATCGTAAAAAATCATGTTTAATCGGCATAGCTCATGACGGAAGCGCAACGACACCAAATTTTACTTGAACAGCTGGCGCAGACCGGGTTTGTGACCGTAGAGCAGGTCATTGACCGGCTTGGCGTCTCCCCCGCCACGGCGCGTCGCGACATTAATAAGCTTGATGAGAGCGGCAGGCTGAAAAAGGTCCGCAACGGCGCAGAGGCCATCGTTAACCAGCAGCGACCGCGCTGGTCGCCAATGAACATCCATCAGGCGCAGCATCTTGATGAGAAGATGCATATCGCTAAAGCAGCCGCGCTGCTGGTGAACGCGGGCGAAAGCGTGGTGATCAACTGCGGCTCAACGGCCTTTTTGCTGGGCCGTGAAATGTGCGGCAGGCCGGTGCAGATCATCACTAACTATCTGCCGCTGGCTAACTACCTGATCGATCAGGAGCACGAGAGCGTGGTGATCATGGGCGGGCAGTACAACAAGAGCCAGTCCATCACCCTGAGCCCACAGGGCAGCGAAAACAGCCTCTATGCCGGGCACTGGATGTTTACCAGCGGCATCGGCCTGACCGCCGACGGCCTCTATAAAACCGACATGCTGACGGCAATGGCCGAGCAGAAGATGCTTAACGTGGTGGGCAAGCTGGTGGTGCTGGTAGACAGCAGCAAGGTTGGCGAGCGCGCCGGGATGCTCTTTAGCCGCGCTGACCAGATCGATATTGTGATCACCGGGAAGCAGGCCAGCCCGGAGATTGTTAAGCAGCTTGAGGCGCAGGGCGTTAAGGTGATGCGCGTCTAAAGATGCGCCTTAAAGAAGCCTACCGCCGCTTCCAGCGCCGCTGGGGTGATCCGATGGCGAACGCCCGCCTCCCAGCGGCAGGTAAGATGCCGATCCAGGCCGGCATCCTGTAGCGCCCTGTGTAAGCGGTGCGATTCAGCCGCCGGGACGACGTCATCGTCTTCACCGTGCCACAGCAGCAGCGGGCGGGAAGCAAGCTGTGCCAGCCGATCCGCCACGTCCCACGCAGCCAGCGGGGCGATAATGTCGTGAAGCTCGGCAGCCGTCTCTGCCTGCGGCGGGAACAGCGTTCGGGCAAGCGAGGTAAAGTAGCCGGAGCCCATCAGGCTGGCGACGCACACCAGCTCCGGGTGCTGTGACATCAGGCCAAGCGCCGTCATGCCACCCATTGACGCCCCGCCCACCGCCAGACGCCCCTCGGCAACCCAGCCTTCATGCGCCAGCGCATCCCGCAGCGCCGGAAACTCATGAAAATTGCTCTGCAGGATCTGCCAGAACTGCCCCAGTCGCGCCTGCTCGTCACCGTTAAAGCGTGCCCCGTGATCGCGCGCATCGGGCATCACAACCCGAAAACCCGCCTGCGCCAGCGCAACGGCGAAGTAGCTGTAGACCAGCTTCGATGAACAAAAGCCGTGATAAAAGACCACGGTGGACAGCGGTACGGCGCGTTTTCCGGCGGGAGCCGCGTGCAGGATCTCAATGCCTGCCAGCTGGCGCGTTTCAAGTTCAATCATGGCGATCTCCTGATAAAGCCCTTGGTATGCCACGTCCCCCTGCGCTACGCAAGCGGCTGCCGCTGCGCGTACAAGAAAACAGTGAGAAGTACATTACGCTTTCGCATTATTTACAGCGGAAAATAGCGTGAGAGCTAACAAAATGGGAACATTCTCCATAAGGTTATTAAAGGAAGCACTACACTATCGCTAACGGCACAGGGCTAACGGGAAACGAGAAAACGCTATGCATCGACTCACACCACTTTTTTTAGCACTGAGCCTCAGCGGCTGTAGCATGCTGCAAAATACGCCGCATCCTGCCCCGCCGGTGAGCGACCAGCCGCAGGAGATCAGCCGCAACCAGACGGCAGGTCTGCAAAAGATGGAAACCATTAGCGTGATGGTGCGTGGATCGCCGATGGACGTCGAGTCGGAAATCAAAGCCAAAGCAGCGGCCATGAAGGCGGACTACTATGTCATTCTTTTAGATGATGAAACGGTCGTCCCCGGCCAACGATACGGACAGGCCATTTTGTATCGTCAGTAATGGCGCATTGTTTTTTAAAGGATATTTACACTGCTTTGCGTCCGTAGACTTTTTCGCATTTACAATCATTCAGGGTCGGTCAGGAATAGGTAAAAGGAGCGGATTTATGAAACGATCTCTTGCTTTAACGTCGCTGCTGCTTTCCGTCGGTTTGGTGAGCACCACCGCGCAGTCTGCAGAGTTTGCCAGCGCCGATTGTGTGACTGGCCTGAATGAGATTGGCCTTATTTCCGTGAGCAACGTCTCCGGCAGCGTACAGGATGTAGAGCGTGCCATTGCCCTGAAAGCCGACGAACAGGGCGCCTCCTGGTACCGCATCATCAAAATGGATGAGGTACAGAGCGCCAATAGCTGGCAGGCGCAGGCGATCCTCTACGCCTAAGCCCGTTCGGCTTGATCACGTTCTGAACTAAGCCCCCTAAAAACAGTGGCTACTCATTTTGTTGCTTTTTAATTACCATATTGTGAGTGTGCCAATACATTTTAGTAACATTTTGTTACATAGATCCGCTAAATATTAGCGCGTAACTGCCGTTGAACGAGCCACACTTCTCGGGCAACGGACACTCTATGAACGCTCTTATTCGACGTGCTGGTTTAGGCACAAAGCTTTCGTTGCTGACGGGCATCAGCGTCGCGGCACTTTTTCTGCTGTTTACCTCCCTGATGAGCCACAAGGCAAGCCAGCAGCTTGAAGCGCTGGCGACTGAAGATCTGCATAACCAGGCTACCGGCGTAGCCGATATGGTTGAAATGTTTAGCAGCAGCCTCAGTGACGAAGTCGAGCGCTATACCCGTCAGTTCAGCACCTTTATTCCCCAGCCGGTCTCTCTCGATGCAACGCAAACCCGCACCATCAACGGCCTCACCGTTCCCCTGCTGAAGGGCGGCGAGACGGAGCTGCACGAAAATAACGCCATACCGGACGACTTCTTCCAGCGCACCGGCTCGATTGCGACCCTGTTCGTGCGCAACGGCGATAGCTTTGTGCGCGTCGCAACCTCCCTGCGCAAAGAAGACGGAGAACGCGCTATCGGCACTCAGTTGGACAGCGCCAGCCCGGCGCTGGCTCCCGTCCTGCGCGGTGATATCTATCGCGGCCTCGCCCTGCTGTTTGGCAAGCGCTACATCACCCAGTATCAACCGATGAAGGATGCCAGCGGTAAAACCATTGCCATCCTGTTCGTTGGCGTAGATATCACCCGCTCCTGGGACATCATGCGTGACAAGATCCTCCAGCGCCGACTGGGCGAGAGCGGGCATTTCTTCGTTCTGAACCGCAGCGCCGGTAAAAACTACGGCACCTGGCTGTTCCACGCCAGCGAAGAGGGACAACGTCCGCAGTGGGGCGAGGATGCTGAACAGCAGCTGTTGACCCTGGCCTCCGGCACGCTGGAACGTAAAACTCAGAATGGCCGCACCCTGCTGGTCTCCTGGACCGCCCTACCGGGCTGGAACTGGACGATCGTCGGCGAAGTCGATAAGGCCGTGCTGCTGCAGGATGTGACCCGTCTGCGCAACCAGTTTCTGATTGCCGGCGTGCTGGTCTCCCTGCTCTTTGCCGCGCTGTTTGTGATCATTACCCGCCGCTGGCTGACCCGCCCGCTGCGCGAGGTCACGGCTCTTGCCCAGACCTACGCCTCCGGGGATCTGCGCGCCTCCCTCACCTCTACGCGCCAGGATGAGGTAGGTCAGCTGATCCACGCTATCAACGGCATCGGCAATGGCCTGCAGAACATGGTGCATCAGGTTCGCGAGGCGGCAGGCGATATTCACTTCGCTACCAACGCCCTGGCGGCGGACAGCAGCGAAATCAGCGATCAGATCAACAAGCAGGCGAGCAGCGTGGAGGAGACCTCTGCCAGCATGGAGCAGCTTGCCGCCACCGTGCAGCAAAACGCGGCCAGCATGGAGCAGACGCAGCATCTGGTAAACGAAACCTCACAGGCGGTGCAGAGCGGCGGGCAGACGGTAGGCCGTGCGGTAGCGACCATGAGCGATATCCGCAGCGCCTCACAGCGTATTGCGGATATTACTCAGGTGATTGAATCCATTGCCTTCCAGACCAATATTCTCGCCCTTAACGCTGCGGTTGAGGCCGCCCGCGCCGGTGAGCATGGGAAAGGTTTTGCCGTGGTGGCCCAGGAGGTTCGCGCCCTTGCGGCCCGCAGCGCCAACGCCGTAAAAGAGATTGAGACGTTGATTGCCGATACGCTGCAAAAGGTCACCGAAGGGCACACGCTCTCTGAGCAGACGCGTCAGGCCATGACGTCGATCATCGACCACATGGACAATATCAACCAGCTGGTGACGGAGATTAACCACGCCTCCCGCGAGCAGTCGGCAGGGATTAACCAAGTGAACCTGGCGATGACCCACATTGGCGATGCGACGCACGTCAACGCCGAACGCGTTTCCCGCAGCGAAGAGACAGCCCAGACTCTGCGCGAAAAAGGCGCGCACCTGAAGCAGCTGGTTAGCCTGTTCCGCCTCTAACCTACCCCACCCGTGGCGCGCAGCAGCAGATCGTTTTGCACCTGAGCGCTAAGCAGCGCGCCGCCACGGGTATCCAGCATAGCTTGACACCACGCCTGGGCGACAGGTGGTGAGGCGTAACGCAGCATCTGCGCCCCGGCGGCCAGCAGGTAGAGCTGCTGGGTAATCTCCCGGGCCAGTGCCTCCTGCGGTCGATGCAGCCGCTGCTGCAGCCGTCGCCAGGCACGATCGAAGTGGCGATCCTGACCTTTCACCTCACCAAAGGTGTCGCTCAGGAGCTCCATCACGCCGGGCTGCTTGCCGAGCACCCGCATCACGTCCAGACACATGATATTGCCCGATCCCTCCCAGATGCTGTTAACCGGCATCTCCCGGTAGAGGCGCGGCAGCTCGTTATCCTCACAGTAGCCCGTGCCGCCGAGCACCTCCATCGCCTCGGCGACAAAGGGGATCCCCGCCTTGCACACCGCGTACTTCGCCACCGGCGTAAACAGGCGCGCCCACAGCGTCTCCTGCACGCTCTCCCGGCTCTCCCACGCTCGCGTCAGGCGGAAAAGAAACGCCGTCTGCCCCTCCAGCTGCAGCGCCATACGGGAAAGAACGTCACGCATCAGAGGCTGATCGACCAGGTGCTTACCAAACGCCTGCCGCTGATGGGCATGATAGAGCGCAACGGAGAAGGCCCGGCGCATCAGGCCGTGGCTACCCAGGGCGCAGTCGAGACGCGTCAGGCCGCCCATCTTGAGGATCTGCCGGACGCCATCCCCCTCCTCGCCCAGCAGCCAAGCGGTGGCGTCTAAAAACTCTACCTCGCTGCTGGCGTTGGAGCGGTTACCGAGCTTATCTTTCAGGCGCTCAAGGCGCAGGGCGTTGCGCGTACCGTCGGGCAGAAAGCGCGGCACAAAGAAGCAGGAGAGTCCGCCTTTTGCCTGAGCCAGTACCAGATGGGCATCGCTCTGCGGTACGGAGAAAAACCACTTGTGACCCACCAGCCGATAGGCCTCGCCGCTGCCTTTGCGTTCCAGCGGCTCTGCCCGGGTGGTGTTGCTGAGCACGTCCGAGCCGCCCTGCTTCTCCGTCATTCCCATGCCGATCAGCACCCCGCGCTTCTGCCCGCCGGGGGCCAGATGGGCGTCATAGCGATCGCTCAGCAGCGGTTTGTGCCAGGCCTGAAACATCGCGGGCAGCGCCTGCTGGAGCAGCGGCGTGGCGGCAAAGGTCATGGTGACCGGGCAGAGGGTGCCCGCTTCCACCTGGGCGTGGAGGACAAAGCGCGCCGCGCGGGCGACAAACGCCCCGGCGCGGGCCTCCTCTTCCCAGGCGAGGTTGTGAACGCGGTTGGCGCACAGCCCCTGCATCAGCAGATGCCACGCGGGATGAAAGCGCACGTCGTCGAGGCGCTCACCGGTGGGATCGTAGCGCAGCAGCTCCGGCGGATTGGCGTTCGCCAGCCGGCCCAGCTCCAGCGACTCCGCTGTGCCGAGCTGCTGCCCGATGCTGGCCAGCAGCTCGGCATCCCAGCCAGCGCCCTCACGGGCTACGGCGTCGCGTAGCGAGGCATCAGAAAGAAAAAGGTTGCTGTTGTTGAGCGGAATGGGTTGATTGAAAACGGTGTGGGTTTGCCAGCGCATACTCTCTCCCCTGTTCAATGGCGTTGCCATTCAGTATGCACAGGGAGAATTTTTCGGCCGCAGCAGGGGTCACAAAAAACCACCCCGCAGGGTGGTTAGGTCAACGGTGAAGCTTAGCCGCGCTGGCGAACCGCTTCAAACAGGCAGATGCCCGTCGCGACGGAGACGTTCAGGGAGGAGACGCTGCCCGCCATCGGGATGCTGATCAGCTCGTCGCAGTGCTCGCGGGTCAGGCGACGCATGCCTTCGCCCTCTGCGCCCATCACCAGCGCCATCGGGCCGGTCATTTTGCTCTGGAACAGGGTGTGATCCGCTTCGCCCGCGGTGCCGACGATCCAGATGTTCTCTTCCTGCAGCAGACGCATGGTGCGCGCCAGGTTGGTCACGCGGATCAGCGGCACGTTCTCTGCTGCGCCGCTAGCCACTTTTTTCGCGGTAGCGTTCAGCTGGGCCGAGCGATCTTTCGGGACGATCACCGCATGGACGCCAGCGGCGTCGGCGCTACGCAGGCAGGCCCCGAGGTTATGCGGATCGGTTACGCCGTCAAGGATCAGGAAAAAGGGCCGATCGAGGCTGGCGATCAGATCCGGCAGATCGTTCTCCTGATACTGACGTCCCGGTTTCACCCGTGCAATGATCCCCTGGTGCACCGCGCCTTCGCTTTTTTCATCCATAAACTGGCGGCTCGCCACCTGGATAGTCACACCCTGGGCTTCCAGGGCATGGATCAGCGACATCAGACGTTTATCTTCACGTCCTTTCAGAATATAAACGTCCTGAAAGCGCTCCGGGGCGCGTTCCAGCAGTGCCTGCACCGCGTGGATGCCATAAATCATTTCACTCATGAAGGGTACTCGATCGAGGTTAAAAGGGTCTTTCCGCCCCATTATAACCCACGACGCCCCTCAACGTCCCTTCCCGTTACGCCCTGACCTTCACCAGCGCATGCTTTTCCGGCGGATGGGCGGGCAGAATGGCGTCCAGCAGATAGCGCGTGTACTCGTGCTGCGGACGGGCGAAGAGATCCAGACACGGCCCCTCCTCCACGATGCGTCCCTGATACATGACCCCCACCCGATCGGCAATATGGCGCACAACGTTAAGATCGTGGGAGATAAACAGGTAGGCCAGGCCATACTCCCGTTGCAGATCCATCAGCAGGTTGAGGATTTGCGACTGGATAGAGACGTCCAGGGCCGATACCGGCTCGTCGCAGATAATCAGCTTTGGCCGCAGGATCAGCGCCCGGGCAATGCCGATGCGCTGGCGCTGGCCGCCGGAAAACTCATGGGGATAGCGCCCGGCGTCGTGCGTCCCTAGCCCTACCTGCGTCAGCATAGCGGCAACCGCCTTTTTGCGCAGCGCCGCATCCTTTTCGCCGTGAATGATCAGCGGCTCCTCAATGGAGTAACCCACCGTGCGTTTAGGATCCAGCGTCGAGAGCGGATCCTGAAAAATCATCTGGATCGATCGCCGCATCTCCCGCCACTGGTGGGGGTTAAGATCGCGCAGCGAATGCCCGGCAAACTCTACCCGCCCGCCGGAGGCCGGGGTCAAGCCCAGAATCGCGCGGCCGGTAGTGCTCTTACCGCTGCCGGACTCGCCCACGAGGGCGTAGGTCTCGCCGGCGTTGAGGGTAAAGCTCACGTCCTGCACCGCGTGGACGGTATGCCCGCGGCGGGAAAAGGTTTTCGACAGATGCTCTACGGTTAACAGGGGCTGGCTCATACATTGACTCCCGTCTCTTCGGCCCGCCAGCAGCGCACCTGGTGCGTGCGGCTGTCGATAGCGCGCAGCGCTGGCGGCTGGCTGCGGCAGGTTTCCGTCGCCAGCGGGCAGCGATCGGCAAAGGTGCAGCCCACCGGCAGGGCGTTAAGGGGCGGCACGCTGCCGCGGATCTCTGCCAGCCGGGTTTTCGGGGCGCGATCCTGCGATGGCCGCGCGGCCAGCAGCGCCTGGGTATAGGGGTGACGCGGGCGATGGAACAGCGTGCTGACGTCGCACTCCTCTACCACCTGCCCAGCGTAGAGCACCACCACCCGCTGGCACAGCTGCGCCACCACGCTGAGATCGTGGGTGATAATCACGATCCCCATCGCCGACTGCTGCTTGATCTCCTCCAGCACGCGCAGAATTTGCGCCTGGATCGTGGCATCGAGGGCGGTGGTCGGCTCATCGGCAATCAGCAGCGAGGGAGCGCTGGCGATAGCAATGGCGATCATCACCCGCTGACGCATGCCGCCGGAGAGCTCGTGAGGATAGGCATTCGCGCAGCGCGCCGGATCGGCGATCCCCACCTGTGCCAGCAGGCTAAGGATCTTCTCCCGCCGTGCGGAACGATCCAGCGACGTATGCAGCTTCAGGCTCTCGTCGATCTGAAAACCAATGGTAAAGACCGGGTTCAGGCTAGAGAGCGGATCCTGAAAGATCATCGCCATATCGCGCCCGCAGCCCTGGCGCTTCGCTCTTGTGGAGAGCGTATCCAGCCGCGCGCCGTTGAGGGTCACCTCGCCGTCGGTGCGGCTGGTGCGCGGAGAGAGCAGGCCCATCAGCGCCTGAGCAGTTACGCTTTTACCGCAGCCGGACTCGCCGATAATGCCGAGCGTCTCCTGCTGATGAAGCGTAAAGGAGACCCCGCGCACCGGGGAGACGACGCCCTGCGGCGTGGCAAAGTTGACCCGCAAATTATTCACGCTAAGCAGTGGCGGTGGATTAACCATGCTGTTCTCCCTTTTTCAGCAGACGCAGCACGCGCCTGGGCAGCGGCCTGAGGCCCGGTTCGGCGCTGTCGCGTAGATCGTCACCGACAATATTCAGGGCCAGAATCAGCAGCACGATGGCGATGCCGGGGAAGAAGGTCATCCACCAGGCCGTGAAGATCACCGCTTTGCCCTCCAGCAGCAGGTTGCCGAGGCTCGGCGTCGGGGCAGGCACGCCAGAGCCGAGAAAGCTCAGCGCCGCCTCGGTCAGAATGGCTACCGAAAAGACCCACGTCACCTGCACAATCAGCGGGGAGATGACGTTGGGCAGCAGATGCAGCCAGACGATCCGTCCTGAGGTGGCACCCTGGGCGCGCAGCGCTTCGATAAAGTTTTTCTCTTTCACCACCATTGCCGCGCCGCGGATCACCCGAGCAATGGATGGGACGTAGACCAGCGACAGGGCCAGCACCACGTTCGCTACGTTGGGGCCGAGCACGCCGACGATGGCAATCGCCAGCAGCAGCGACGGAAAGGCAAACAGCCCGTCGCAGACGCGCATCAGGATGCGGTCCAGCGACCGATACCAGGCGCACAGCAGGCCAATGACCATGCCAACCGCCCCGGCAATCAGCGCCACCGCCGCGCCGACGCTCAGCGAGACGCGCACCGCCAGCGCCACGCGCACGAAGAGATCCCGACCAAAGTTATCCGTACCGAACCAGTGGACGGTGCTGGGCGCTTTCAGGCGGCTCAGCGGATCGATGCTGTAGGCATCCCACGGGCTAAACAGGCTGCCGCAGAACGAGAGCAGCACAATGGCGGCCAGCACGCCGCACCACAGTAGCAGCTTGTGATCCTTCATGAGCGCTCCCCTCCCTCAACGGACAGGCGCGGATCGACCACGTAGCTCAGCACGTCCACCGCCAGGTTAATCAGCACGTAGCAGACGGTGATCAGCAGCACGACGCCCTGGATCACGGTGAAGTCACGCCGCTCGATGGAGTCGACGATCAGCGAGCCAACGCCGGGAATACCAAACACGCTCTCAATAACGATGGTCCCGGTAACCAGCGAGGCGAAGGACTCTCCGCAGATGGTCAGGACCGGGATCAGGGCGTTCTTCAGGGTATGGCGCAGCAGCACCGTGCGCTCCGGCACCCCTTTCGCCCGGGCGGTGTTGATGAAGTTCTCCTGCAACACGTCGAGCATCACGGCGCGGGTCATGCGGGAGATCAGCGCCGCGATGCGAAACCCCAGCGCGATGGCGGGCAACGTCAGATACCAGACGTTTTGCAGCCAGTCGTCGTTAGTGGAGCGGTAACCCACGACCGGGAACCAGCGCAGCTGCACGGCGAAAAAGAAGATCAGAAACAGGCCGAGCAGAAAGCCCGGCACCGACATACCAAAGGTCGCCAGGGCGCGGATCGCCCGATCGGCAAAGCGCCCGTGCTGCCAGGCGCTGATGACTCCGCTCGCCAGCCCAAGCACCAGCGCAATCGCCTGAGCATAGAGCGCCAGGGCCAGCGTCGGAGCCAGATGCTGCAAAAACAGCTCGCTGACGCTGGCGTTAAGAAACAGCGAGTGGCCCAGATCGCCAGAGAGCACCGCGCCGAACCAGCGAACAAACTGCATCAGCAGCGGCCTGTCGAGTCCCATCTGCTGGCGCAGAGTGGCGATATCCTGCGGGCTGGCGTCGTTGCCGAGGATCACCATCACCGGATCGCCCGGCGCGAGATGCACCAGGCAGAAGACCACCAGCGAGACGACGAACAGCACCGGCAGCAGCGCCATGATTCGGTGAAACAGAAACCACTTCATAGGCTGTCACTCCGCTCAGGGCTGGCTGACGGTCACGTTCCACAGCACCGGACCAATCAGGTCGTGGTACCCCTTCACGTTTTTCTTGATGGCAACCGGCTCCGGTGTGGTGTGGCCCAGCACAATCACCGGCAGATACTGCCAGCTCAGCACGTTGAGCTTGTCCACCAGCGGCCTGGCCTCTTTCAGCGATGGAGCCTGCTTGATCGCATCCAGCACGCCGTCAATCTCCGGGCTGTTGCTCAGCCCCGGGAACTTGGCCCGCGAGTCGAGGAACGGATACTGGTGCAGCACCTGGCGCATCGAGAACTCCAGCGCGCAGAGATCGAAGTTTTTCGGATCCTGGCGGCGCTGCAGCACAGTGGGCCAGTCGTAGACGTCGAGGCGCGACTTAACGCCGATCTGCTTCAGCACCTGCTGGGCGACAATCGCCAGGTTATAGAGCTCGGCATACTCTTTGGTGGCGATGATCACCACCTCTTCGCCGTTATAGCCGGACGCCTTCACCAGCTGGCGGGCCTCATCGAGCTTATGCTGGTTCCAGAACGGCTTGCCCGCCTCGCTGTACCAGTCGACCTGATTAGGGAAGCCCAGAGAGGGATCCTCTTTGAAGAAGCGCGGATCGCTGTAGCCTGCCAGCAGCGTCTGGTGAACGTCGAGGGCAAGGTTAAACGCCTGGCGCAGCTTGACGTTGGCAAAGGGCCCCTGCTGCTTGTTGAAGAGGTAGGTGATGAGCGACCCACCGCTCTCCGGCTGGGCCAGAGAGAGATCCGGTGCGCTGGTTAGGGCATCGATATTGTCTTTCGGCAGGTTGAAGACGATGTCGTACTCGCCGGTCATCGCCCCCGCCAGCCGGGTTGACTCATCGGTAATGTAGCGGAACCAGATATCCTTCACGTTGGCCTGCTTCTGGCCGGAGAGACCGCTGGCTGGCTCGCTGCGGGCGGCGTAGCCGTCGTAGCGGGTCAGGTGCAGGTACTCGCCCTGCTTAAACTCCGCCAGCTTATACGGCCCGGTGCCAATCAGCTCGCTAACCGGTTTTTTGCTGCTGTTCGCTGCGTCAATCAGGCGTTTAGGCATGATTGCTGCAATGTTCTTCACGTCGGCCAGCACGTTGAGCGTAATCAGCGACGGCTCGGGAAGGACCAGGCGCACGGTCTTATCATCAACCTTGCTGAAGACCGCGCCGGGGAGGTTAGCTTTCCCCTGAGTGGAAACCGCCAGCCAGCGACTCATCGAGGCGACCACGTCGTCCGCCGTCAGCGGCTGCCCGTCGTGGAAACGTACGCCGTCCCGCAGCACAAAGGTGTAGGTTTTGCGATCGTCGCTCAGGGTATAGGACGCCACCAGATCCGGCACCGGCTCAAACTTATCGTTGATGGTAAACAGCTCTTCAAAGATGTGGCGATCCACATCTGAGGTGGCGTTGTTAGTGGTTAAGTAAGGATCCAGCGTACCGGGCCGGTTGCCATAGGCGATATTCAGCGTGGCGTTGCGGTTCACGGCTTCAGCCAGCGCGCTTCCCCAAGGTAAAGAGGCCGCCAGCAACAGTGCGGCGGCAGAGAACACGTTTTTCATTCAGCAGCGGCTCCGGTCAGGGTTCTGTCGGCGTGTGGGCTGGTTTTGCGCCCGGCAAATTCGTCTTTCGCCTCCTGCAACAGCGCTGGCTCGGTCAGCAGGCGCAGGCCCGCGTTAGCCAGCACCACCGCGCCAGTCACCAGCGCGTCGTAGCCTTGCTCGGAGTTAGCGGCTTCGCGGAAGGCGACGGTGTGGCCAATCAGATCGTCCGGACCAATCTTGATCGACGGATGCGCGGTGGGCACGGCGTGGCTAATATCCCCCACGTCGGTGGAGCCTTTGCCCTCTTTCTGACGCAGATCGACCTGTTCACCCACGGCAGTAAACTCCTCAAGGAAGAGGTTGTTCAGCGTCTGGTTGATATTGAAGTCACGCGGGCCAACCTGATGCTCAATTTTTACCGTGGTGCCGGTGGCGATGGCGACGCCCTCGGCAATGGCGCGGATGCGCGGCTCCAGAGCTTCCACCGCCTCACGGGTTTCCGCCCGAATGTAGTAGTGCGCAGAGGCATACTCTGGGATCACGTTCGGGGCCTGGCCGCCGTTGGTGATGATGCCGTGCACGCGGACGCCGTCCGGCAGCTGCTGGCGCAGCACGCTGATGCCGTTATAGAGCAGCACCAGCGCGTCGAGGGCGTTGACGCCTTTATGCGGTGAGCTGCCCGCGTGGGAGGGCTTGCCATAGAAGTGGAAATAGAGATGGTTGTTCGCTAAGAATGGCCCGGTCAGCTGGGTTTTGCCGCCGGGGTGCACCATCATCGCCACGTCCACGTCCTTTAGGAAACCGTGCTCAACGAAGCGCGCCTTGACGTTGCCGTTTGGCCCGCCCTTGCCGCGCAGGCCGCCCTCTTCGGCAGGGGTGCCGAGCACTACCACCCTGCCGCCGGTCTGGGCCAGGGTCTCACTCAGGGCGATCGCCGCCGCGATGCTGGTTACGCCAATGATGTTATGCCCGCAGGCGTGGCCGATGTCGATCAGGGCATCGTACTCTGCCAGATAGGCGATGGTCGGCCCCGGTTTGCCGCTCTCTTTCACCGCATAGAATGCCGTTTCGTGTCCGGCCACGTTCGAGGTTACCTCGAAGCCGTTTTTCGCCAGCAGCGCCGTCAGCAGGCCGTTGGCGTAGTACTCGTTATTCCCGGTCTCCGGATGGGCATGAATATCTTTCGAGATCGCAATATATTCGTCGCGGTGTTGGTGAATACTCTGTTCCAGCCGGGCTTTTAATTCGCTAATGCTCATTGCTTCCACCTTATGTTGATGACAGTCGAATCATTCCCGACACCGGGAACCACGGATCCACTAAAAATGGCGCTTTGCCTCCTGGCGGACGCGGTGCAGAACGTGCTGCTTGATCTCGCTATACAGCGGGTGCGCCGCCAGGTTTTCGATATCGCGCTCGCGGCCAAACGGCAGGGTCAGCTCTTCGACGATTTTTCCCGGTTTGGCCGACATGATCAGAATGCGGTCGGCGAGGAACAGCGCCTCCTCCACGTCGTGGGTAACGAAGAGCAGCGTGGTCTCAGTTGCCAGCCAGGCGTTGCGCAGCAGCTCCTGCATCATTAGGCGCGTCTGGGCGTCAAGCGCACCAAACGGCTCATCGAGCAGCAGCACCTCTGGGCCGGGCAGCCAGGCGCGAGCCAGCGCCACGCGCTGCTTCATACCGCCGGAGAGCTGCCAGGGGGCGTGGTTCTCGAAACCCCTCAGCCCAACGCGCGTTAGCCACTCTCGCGCCTGGTCGTTAACCTTGTCGCGGTTATGCTTGCCCAGGCGTGGGCCAAAGGTGACGTTGTCCAGCACCGACAGCCACGGAAACAGGTTCGGCTGCTGGAAGATCATTCCCCGCGATGGGCCGGGCTGGCGCACCGGTTCTCCGCCGCACAGCACGCGCCCGCTGTCGGGCTGGTTAAAGCCCGCCACCAGGTTGAGGATGGTGGATTTACCGCAGCCCGACGGCCCCAGCAGCACCACAAACTCACCCTTCTGTAGGGAGAGGGAGATATCCTCAAGCACGGTAAAAGGGTGCGGTTTCGCCGCAAATTGGAGAGAGACGTTCTCCAGCGCAATCTGTACAGTCATTATTCTTTCCCCGCCCACGGCACAAACAGGCGTTGCAGGCCCAAAAGAAGAAGATCCAGCAGATAGCCAATTCCGCCGAGCAGCAGAATGCCCAGCATCACAATGTCGGTACGCAGGTAGGAGCTGGCGTTGATCACCATCCAGCCGAGGCCCGAGCTGGCAGCCACCATCTCCGCTGCGATAAGCGAGGTCCAGCCGATGCCAATGGAGAGCCTGACGGTAGTGAACAGATCGGGCAGCGCGTCCGGCAGTACCACCCGCAGAAAGATCTGCCCCCTGGTGGCGCCCAGCGTCTGGGCGACGCGAATGCGTGACCGGCCGATGCGCTCAACCGCTGCGCTGGCCCCCACCACCACGCTCAGGAAGGTGGCGATGAAGATCAGAAAGAACTTCGACGCTTCGCCGATGCCCAGCCACACCACCGCCAGCGGGATCAGAGCAATCTTCGGCAACGGGCGCAGAAACTGAACGAAGGGGTTCAGCACTGCCGACAGGCCGTTGGAGAGGCCCATCAGCAGCCCGAGCGGGATACCCACCACAATCGCCACGGTAAAGGCGCTCAGCGCCCTCGCCAGGCTCACCATGACGTGCTCCCAGAGCGGCACCTGACGGTAGCCGTCCGCCAGCAGCTCTTCCGTGGTTAACCCGATATCGGTTAACGACGGCAGCAGAAGCGGATCCACCCACTGCCGAGTAGCCGCCACCTGCCAAATCACAAAAAAGATCGCCACCGATGCAACGCTGATGGCGATGTGCTGACTCAATCTCATTGCGTAGCTACCGCCGCTTTACGAATATATTCGGAGTTGATGGCCTGATCCCAGCTGGCGGGAATATCACGCTTGCGGATCTCACCGATGCCAGCGAGGAAGCTGGAGGTTTTGCTCAGCGCCTTGCCGATACCGCTGTCGGTAGTCTGAGTGCCATTGCCCAACCAGGCGGCGGTGCCCTGCTCGGCCAGGGTCGGATACTCCAGGCCGCCGAGGGTGTTAGCCGCGGTCGTTACCGGGGCACCGACCTCTTTTGCCACAATGGCGGCAGCCCGCTCCGGATCCTTCTTGAACTCGTCGACCTTCTCCTGATGTACGCGCAGGAAGGCGCTAACGGTTTCCGGATACTGCTCGGCGAAGGCCTTACGCACCACGTAGTTGTTGTAGATCAGGTAACCATCTTTCTGCAGATCCTTGGTGGCAAAAACCTGATGACCGCCGGAAGACTCCAGCTCCTGGGCAAAGGGGGCCCAAACGTAGCCTGCATCAATATCACCCCGCTTCCACGCGGCGACCATCTCGGCCGGACGCAGCGGCAGCAGGGTAATTTTGCTGCGGTCGAGCTTATTGACGCTGATCGCCGCCTCCAGCGCGTACTGTGCGGTGGAGTTAGGCGGGTAGGCCACGCGTTTGCCTTCGATATCCTTAATGTTATTAATGCCGTCTTTGCCAATTAGGCGCTCGTAGCTGGCAATCACCCCGGAGACGCCAATAATCTCTACCGGTAATTTACGCACGACGCCGGCGGTGGCCGGGCTGGATCCAAAATTAGCAATATCGATGGCGTTGCTGGCGAAATAGCTCAGCGCATCCGCGCCGGAGGCAAACTGCACCCATTTCACTTTGCTGTTTAACGCTTTATCCAGCGAGCCGTCGGCTTTCGCCAGCATTAATACCTGTGAACCGCCGCTGTAGGCGACACGCACTTCTTGCGGTGAGGCGGCCCAGGTCATATTTGTCCACAAGCTACCCGCTGCCAGTAATAAGCAGAGACTTTTTTTCATTTTATTTATCCTGTTAGAGAGTGAAGAGATTAACGATATTTCTGCCAGAGGGCCGAACATCGCTCCGCCAGCGCCTGGGCAGGATCGATGGCGTGGGCAAGAAAGGGGGAGTTGATAGCGTCCAGCGCCACCGGCACTTCGGTGCAGGCAAGAATGAGCGTTTCCGCGCCCCGCTCAACCAGCGCCTGGGCCTGAAGAGAGAGCAGTTCGCCGCCCTCGCGCAGCGCACCGCGCTTTACCGCGTAGCAGCCGGGAACAAACCAGCCCTCCAGCTCCTGCTCAGTAGGCAGAACCGGGGTAACGTTAAGGCGTTCCAGCCCCTGCTGAAACCAGCCCGCCGCCAGCGTGCCGTGGGTCGCGATGACCCCGACGCGCGTCGGCGCATGCTCGGCAACACGCTCAAGGGTCGCCGCAACGATATGCAGGATCGGCGCGTCGCTGGTACGGCTCAGGGCGTCATACCAGTGGTGGGCCGTATTGCAGGGAATGGCAATATGGCTCGCCCCGGCGGCGTTGAGCTTTTCAATGCCGTTCAGCAACTGCGGCAGCGGCGACGGGCCAAGCCCGGCCAGCGCCTTCTGCCGATCGGCAATCTGGGGAACGTTCCAGGCGACGACCGGGATCTGCTGCTGATCGCGGGTCGCAGGCGTGGCAGCCAGCAGCTTCGCCATAAAATCGACTGTCGCCAGCGGCCCCATGCCGCCGAGAACGCCTAACAAAAACGGTTTCATCCTTCCAGCACCTGCCGATAGCCAAACAGCCCGGCGGAGCCGCCGGTGTGGATGAATACTACGTTCTCATCCTTGCGGAAATGGCCCTTGCGGATCAGATCCACTAGCCCGGCAAAGCCTTTGCCAGAGTAGACCGGATCCAGCAGAATACCCTCGTGACGCGCCAGCAGGCGCAGCGCCTCTAGCATGCCTTCGGTCGGCAGCCCGTAGCCTTCGCCAACGTAATCGCTGTTAGCCACGACGGCATTGCGCGGCAGCTCGCCCGGCACATTCAGCAGCTCAAGCGTGCGGGAGGCCAGATTCCAGACGTTCTCCTCCTGCTTCACCTTTGGCGCACGCACGCTAATGCCGAGCACCGGAACGTGGCTATGGGTAGCGTGGAACCCCGCTACCAGCCCGGCCTGGGTGCCGGTGCTGCCGGTGGCGTGGACCACGTGGTCGATACGCAGGCGCAACTGGGAGGATTGATAGAGAAGCTCTTCAGCGCAGGCAACGTAGCCCAGCGCCCCGATGGGGTTAGAGCCGCCGCCGGGGATCACGTAGGGGCGATGGCCTTTATCGCGCAGTTCGCTGGCATAGCTCTCCATGGCCTGCTGCATGTCGGTGCCACCCGGCAGATGAGCGACGATCTCGCCGCCGAGCAGCTCATCCAGCAGCACGTTGCCGGAGCGCTGATAATCCTCACCGAAGTCGGTGACCCGCTTCTCCAGCAGCACTTTCGCTGGCAGACCCAGCTTCGCCGCGCCAGCGATGGTCTGGCGTACATGGTTAGACTGGGTAGCACCCTGAGTAATAATCACGTCAGCGTTCTGCTGCTGTGCATCCGCCAGCAAAAACTCAAGCTTACGGGTCTTATTTCCGCCGGTCGCAAGGCCGGTTGCATCGTCGCGTTTAATCCATATTTTCGGCCCGCCCAGCAGCGCGGAGATATTCTCTAAAGGCTCAAGCGGCGTTGGAAAATGGCCCAGGGAGAGGCGGGGGAAACGTGCCAGATGCATAATAGCTCCTTGCGAATTAACGCATCAGATATTTAACAATTATGCAGCTACTATACACAGGTGGGCTTTTAGCCTAAGAACAAATAAAAAATATCGATTGCCAGAAATTAGCTAACGGCAGAAATAAAAAATCCCCTTTACGCATAAAGGGGATTAATAAGATTACTCAGCGGTTTTCTTTTTTGCCGCGCGCTTTGCTTTGGTGGCGGCGGCAATTTTTTGCGTTTTCGCAGAGGGCGCTTTTGCCGACGGCGCTTTCTCTTTCTTCACCTTCGGCTGTGCGCCGTCGGTAGCTTTTCCTTTACCTTTGCCCTTCTCGCGGCGGAACTCGCTGTCCGGCTCAAAGTTACCTTTTTTACCGACCTGGCGACGACGGCCACTGGGTTTACCCGGCGCGCCTTTTTTAGCACGCTCACGTTCGGTCTTGCCGACGTTGCGCGGAGCACGCTCGCTGGAGATCAGCGCAAAGTCGATCTTGCGATCGTCCATGTTTACCGCTTCGACGCGTACTTCAACGCGATCGCCCAGCCGGTAGGTCTGGCCGCTGGATTCGCCAATCAGGCGCTGACCAACCTGGTCGAAACGGTAGTAGTCGTTATCCAGCGAGGAGACGTGAACCAGACCGTCGATAAACAGCTCGTTAAGGCGCACGAAGAAGCCGAAGCCGGTGACGCTGGCGATCACGCCCTGGAAGTTGCTGCCCACGTGATCCTGCATGAAGTCGCACTTCAGCCAGTCGGCAACGTCGCGAGTTGCTTCGTCGGCACGGCGTTCGGCCATTGAGCAGTGCTGACCCAGCTGTAATACCGCTTCCATCGGGTAGTGCCAGCCGCCCGACGGGGTGCTGTTACCCTCAAGCCCCTGCTCTTTGGCGACCAGGTACTTAATGGCGCGGTGCAGAGAGAGGTCCGGGTAGCGGCGGATCGGCGAGGTAAAGTGGGCATACGATTGCAGCGCAAGACCAAAGTGGCCCCGGTTTTCCGGATCGTAGATCGCCTGCTTCATGGAGCGCAGCAGCATGGTCTGCAGCATCTCATGGTCAGGACGATCGGCGATGGACTCCAGCAGCGCGGCATAGTCTCGCGGCTCCGGCTTGTTACCGCCAGGCAGCTCCAGACCCAGTTCGGCCAATACCGAGCGGAACGAGGTGATGGCTTCGGTGGTCGGACGGTCGTGAATACGGAACAGCGCTGGCTCATTCGCCTTCTCAACAAAGCGGGCGGCAGAGATGTTAGCGAGGATCATGCACTCTTCAATCAGCTTGTGGGCGTCGTTGCGCTCGGTCAGCTCAATACGCTCGATACGGCGCTCGGCGTTGAAGATAAACTTCGCCTCTTCGCTCTCAAACGAGATACCGCCGCGCTCTTCCCGCGCCTGGCTCAACGTTTTGTAGAGGGTATGCAGCTCTTCAATGTGTTTCACCAGCGGCGCGTACTGCTCACGCAGCTCCTGGTCCCCCTCCAGCATATGCCATACCTTGTTATAGGTCAGACGTGCATGGGAGCTCATCACCGCTTCGTAGAATTTGTAGCCGGTCAGACGTCCCTTGGTGGAGATGGTCATCTCGCAAACCATACAGAGACGGTCAACCTGCGGGTTGAGGGAGCAGAGGCCGTTGGAGAGCACTTCCGGCAGCATCGGTACGACCTGCGACGGGAAGTAAACCGAGGTGCCCCGGCTGCGTGCTTCGTCATCCAGGGCGGTGCCCGGACGAACGTAGTAGCTTACGTCGGCAATGGCTACCCACAGACGCCAGCCGCCGCCGCGTTTTTTCTCGCAGTAGACCGCATCGTCAAAGTCACGGGCGTCTTCACCGTCGATAGTGACCAGCGGCAGGTTACGCAGATCGACCCGCCCGGCTTTCGCTGACTCCGGAACCTCTTCTTTCAGGCCGCTGACTTCCTGCTCAACGGCAGGTGGCCAGATGTAGGGGATCTCATGGGTACGCAGGGCCATATCAACCGCCATGCTGGTGCCCATGTTATCGCCAAGGACCTCAACAATTTTACCAATGGCTTTGGTGCGTCGCGTTGGGCGCTGGGTGAGTTCAACCACCACCACGAAGCCCATCCGCGCGCCCATAATCTCTTCCGGCGGGATAAGGATGTCGAAGCTCATGCGGCTGTCATCCGGCACCACAAAGCCTACGCCCGCGTCGGTAAAGTAGCGACCCACGATCTGGCCGGTTTTCGGGACCAGCACGCGTACGATACGCGCTTCACGACGGCCTTTACGATCTGCACCAAGCGGCTGAGCCAGCACCTGGTCGCCGTGAATGCAGGTTTTCATCTGCTCGCTGGAGAGATAAAGATCGTCTTTGCGGCCTTCGACGCGCAGGAAGCCGTAGCCGTCGCGGTGGCCAATAACTATCCCCTTGAGCAGGTCAAGGCGTTCCGGCAGGGCGTAACACTGGCGGCGGGTAAAGACCAGCTGCCCGTCACGCTCCATGGCGCGCAGGCGGCGGCGCAGCCCTTCAAGCTGCTCTTCGCCTTCAATATTGAGTTCCTGCGCCAGTTCTTCACGGTTAGCGGGTTTTTCGCGTTTTGATAAGTGATCGAGAATGAACTCGCGGCTAGGAATAGGGTTCGCGTACTTCTCAGCTTCGCGCTCCTGGAAAGGATCATGTGACATAGCGGTTCCTCCGTTGTCAGCTCTGGCAGAGCGTTCTCTTACTCCACCATTAATAATTTATACAGCGGTTGATTATCTTCAACCAAATCGGCCAGCGTGTAGTGATCAAGTTCCATCAGAAAACTGTTCACGGCCTTAGAGAGTGCCTGCTTCAAACGGCAGGCAGGGGTAATATGGCAAAATGCGCTGCTGCAGTTCACCAGCGTGAGCGGTTCCAGCTCACGCACGACGTCACCAATGCGGATGGTATTAGCAGGCCTGCCCAGGCGAATGCCGCCGTTTTTCCCTCGAACAGCCGCGACGTAGCCCGCCCGGCTTAGCTGGTTGATTATTTTGACCATGTGGTTGCGGGAAACCCCGTACACTGCCGTCACTTCAGAAATATTGGTCATTCGCCCTTCCGGTAGCGACGCCATATAGATCAGGGCACGCAATCCGTAATCGGTGAAACTCGTTAACTGCACATCAACCTCAGGATAAAGGGAAAAACGCGGGATACCAGTTGGTATTAACACTATTGATGATAAACCAGCCACATAGTTAGCGACTAATTTATTTAAGCTGAAGGGGTAAAAAACAGGCAAGTAGGCCCGGCAAGCAGAGTGCCGCCGGGCAGTATTACGGTATTACACTGATATTACGCGTCAAACGGATCGCGCAGGATCATGGTTTCGCTGCGGTCAGGGCCGGTAGAGATAATATCAATCGGCACTTCGGTCAGCTCTTCGATGCGCTTGATGTAGTCCAGCGCCGCCTGCGGCAGGCCGCTGCGCTCTTTCACACCGAAGGTGGTTTCAGACCAGCCCGGCATGGTTTCGTAGATCGGCTCGATACCTTCCCAGTCGTCAGCGGCCAGCGGCGTGGTGGTCACTTCGCGGCCGTCCGGCAGACGGTAAGCCACGCAGATTTTCACCTCTTTCAGGCCATCCAGCACGTCCAGCTTGGTCAGGCAGAAGCCGGACAGGGAGTTGATCTGCACTGCACGACGGATCGCAACGATATCCAGCCAGCCGGTACGACGACGACGACCGGTGGTCGCGCCAAACTCGTTACCCTGCTTGCAGAGGAACTCGCCGATGTCGTCAAACAGCTCGGTTGGGAACGGACCCGCGCCTACACGGGTAGAGTAGGCTTTGATGATCCCCAGCACGTAGTCCACGTAGCGCGGACCCAGGCCGGAGCCGGTCGCCACGCCACCGGCGGTGGTGTTGGAGGAGGTCACGTACGGATAGGTACCGTGGTCAATATCCAGCAGCGTACCCTGCGCACCTTCGAACATGACGAAATCGCCACGCTTGCGCGCCTGGTCCAGCAGATCGGAAACGTCCACCACCATGCCGGTCAGGATGTCGGCAATCGCCATCACATCGTCCAGCACTTTCTGGTAGTCAACGGCGTCGGCTTTGTAGAAGTTCACCAGCTGGAAGTTGTGATACTCCATCACTTCCTTCAGCTTGGTTGCAAAGGTCTCTTTGTCGAACAGATCGCCAACACGCAGGCCGCGACGGGCCACTTTATCTTCGTAAGCCGGGCCGATACCACGACCGGTGGTGCCGATCGCTTTCGCGCCGCGCGCTTTTTCACGCGCCACGTCCAGCGCCACGTGATAGTCGAGGATCAGCGGGCAAGCTTCGGAGAGCAGCAGACGTTCGCGTACCGGAATACCACGCTCTTCCAGGCCTTTCATCTCTTTCATCAGCGCAGCAGGAGAGAGCACCACACCGTTACCGATGATGCTGGTCACATTGTCACGCAGAATGCCTGATGGAATAAGATGGAGGACGGTTTTTTCACCGTTGATTACGAGAGTGTGGCCTGCATTGTGACCGCCCTGATAGCGAACCACATATTTAGCACGTTCAGTAAGGAGATCGACGATCTTACCTTTGCCTTCGTCACCCCATTGGGTGCCCAGTACGACGACGTTGTTACCCATTTTTCAAAATCACCGTTTGCTTAAAAAAGGATTCTACCATCGCTTTTTCTGATAATCAGCACTTTTTGTCGGCAAATTTCGGCCAATCTGCGTGCTATTTCTCTAGCCAATCGTTTTCCTCAACATATAGTAGATCACGACCCCGGCAACCACTAATCCTCCGCCGAAACGGCGTAACATGTTATCCGGCAGCAGAGCCAGCGAGGCGATCATGCGTCGCCACAGGCGCGGATAGAGCATCGGTCCCAGCCCTTCCAGCACCAAAACGAGTGCCAGCGCCAGCCAAATGGTGGAGTTCATTATGCGTCCTTCAAAAGAAAACCACCGTCTCCGGAGGATGACGGTGGTTTAGTTAGCGTAATTACAGCTGTAGGCTTAGCGCGTAACCGTTCCTGGCGTTTTCATATAGCGGAAGAAGTCGCTATCCGGGCTGAGAACCATCACATCCTGATTGCTCTGGAAGCTGCTCTCATAGGCACGCAGGCTACGGATAAAGGCGTAGAAGTCCGGATCCTGGCTGAATGCATCGGCAAACAGCTTAGCCGCTTCCGCATCGCCTTCACCGCGCAAGATGCGCCCCTGACGCTCGGCTTCTGCCAGCGTTTTAGTCACTTCGTAATCAGACGTCGCGCGCAGTTTTTCTGCCGCTTCCTGGCCCTGTGAACGGTGACGACGGGCAACCGCTTCACGCTCGGCGCGCATACGGTTGTAGATCGCCTCAGAGACTTCGCTCGGCAGGTTGATCTGCTTGATCCGCACATCCACCACTTCGATACCCAGCGCAGCCATACTGTTCGGGTTCACGACCGGCACCTTGCCGTTCGTCTCCGCCGTGATGCGCTTAGCCGCTTTGGCAATTTCATCGTCAGCGGCTGGTGTAGCCACTTCATCTTCCGTGCCAGCAGAGCCGGAGTTCAGCGCGTCACGCACTTCCAGGGTCAGACGACCGCGGGAGTCGGTGACGATGTCTTTCACGTCGAGACGGCCGATTTCAGAACGCAGACGGTCAGAGAACTTACGTTTCAGCAGTACTTCGGCCTGGGAGACGTCACCGCCGCCGGTTGCCAGATAGTAGCGGCTGAAGTCGCTGATGCGCCATTTGATATAGGAGTCAACGATCAGGTCTTTCTTCTCTTTGGTCACAAAGCGATCGGCCTGGTTGTCCATGGTCTGGATACGCGCGTCCAGCGTTTTAACCGCCTCAATAAACGGCAGCTTAAAGTGCAGGCCTGGCGTAAAGACCAGGGGTTTGTTCTCATCGTCACGCAGCACTTTACCGAAGCGTAGCGTGATGCCGCGTTCGCCCTCTTTCACAACAAAGATTGAGGTGTAGAGCACTACCAGCACGATGATAATTATCGCAATTACAGACTTACGCATCGTTATTCCCCCTGACGCTGGTAGTCGTTACGCTGTGCGTTAGCACGGCGTTGGTCCATGATGTCACCCTGGCCAGCAGACGGTGCGTTACTGGTGCTGGCGCTAGTGTTAGACGCAGGTGGCAAGCGCAGCAGGTTATTCGCCCCGCTGGTATCGCTCTTTGCCGCAGGCGCGCCACCTTTCAGCATCTGATCCAACGGCAGAACCATCAGGTTACCGCCCTTATCGTTAACCAGCACCTTGCGGGTGTGGCTCAGCACTTTTTCCATGGTTTCAATATAGAGACGCTCGCGGGTAATTTCCGGGGCCGCTTTATACTCCGGCAGGAGCTTAGCAAAGCGCGCCACTTCACCCTGCGCTTCCAGAACGGTCTGGGTACGGTAAGCACGCGCTTCCTCAAGGATACGCTGCGCCTGGCCGTTAGCACGCGGCTGAACTTCGTTAGCGTAGGCTTCCGCTTCACGAATAGACTGCTGCTCGTTCTCACGGGCGGCAATGGCATCGTCAAACGCGGCCTGTACGGCTTCCGGCGGACGAGCGGCCTGGAAGTTAACGTCCAGCAGGGTGATACCCATGTTGTACGGGCGAATCGTCTCTTCCAGCTCGCGCTGGGTATCACTACGAATCACGGTACGGCCTTCGGTCAGGATACGGTCCATGGTGTATTTGCCGATCACGCCACGCAGGGCGCTGTCGGTGGCCTGACGCAGGCTGTCGTCAGCGCTGGTCACGCTAAACAGGTAGCGCTCAGGATCAGTTACGCGATACTGAACGTTCATCTCAACGCGCACCACGTTCTCGTCAGAGGTCAGCATCACGCCGGAGGCCGCCAGTTCACGAACCGACTCCACGTTGACCGCCGTCACGCTATCAATAAAGGTCGGCTTCCAGTTCAGGCCTGGCTCCACCAGATGGCTAAATTTGCCGAAACGGGTCACGACACCGCGCTCCGCCTCTTTGATGGTGTAGAAGCCGCTGGCCGCCCAGAAGATGACGAGCGCAACCGCAACGATAGTCACGATGCGTCCACCCATACGGCTGCGCGGGCCTGGCGCAGCGCCACCCGAGCCGGTTCCTTTGCCACCGCCAAAGCCGCCCAGTTTCTTGCTCAGCTTGCGAAAGATATCATCTAAATCAGGAGGTCCCTGATCGCGACCGCCTTTATTTCCATTTCCCCCAGAGTTGCCGCCTTGATTATTGCTGCTTCCCCACGGGTCGCGGTCTTGTCCGTTGTTACCGGGCTGGTTCCACGCCATGTATGTGCTCCATATTTGTTATTCGTTATCCCCTGGAGGGGAAATGTCTTCAGGCAAGCCGCCAGGTCAGACTACGTAGTCAACCAATGCAGGTTCTTGTTTACAGAGGCGACGCCACTCAACGATCGGCATACGTACTTGCAGACCCAGACTGCCGTCCTCCTCCATCCACTCTTTTTCTATCGCCTGAAGCTGATAAAACCGGCTTCTTAACCGCCCCTCCTGCGGAGGCAGATGCAGCGTGTGCTGGGCAACCTCCCCGGAAAGACGCTCGGTTAGCGCCTGAAATAACAGTGGTACACCCGCTCCGGTTTGCGCTGACAGCCAAACCCGAATCGGTCTGTTTTCATCGTCCCTGTCGATACGCGGTTCGAACTCGTCCAGCATATCGATCTTGTTCATGACCAGCAGGGTCGGGATCTCGTGAGCATCAATCTCTTCGAGCACGGTATTCACCGCATCAATATTTTCCTGCAGACGGAGGTCGGCGGCATCGATCACGTGCAATAGCAGCGTGGCCTGGCGCGTCTCCTGCAGGGTCGCCTTAAAGGCAGCAACCAGATCGTGCGGCAGATGGCGGATAAACCCTACCGTATCCGCCAGCACCGTCTCGCCAACGTCAGCGACGTCAATACGGCGCAGGGTCGGATCCAGGGTGGCAAACAGCTGGTCCGCAGCGTAGACCTGCGCTTCGGTGATCTGGTTAAACAGCGTCGATTTACCGGCGTTGGTGTAGCCTACCAGCGATACCGTAGGGATATCCGCTTTCGCGCGCGACCGACGCCCCTGCTCGCGCTGTTTGCTAACGCGCTCAAGGCGCGAGAGGATCAGAGTAATACGGTTACGCAGTAAACGACGGTCGGTTTCGAGCTGGGTTTCACCCGGACCACGCAAACCGATCCCGCCCTTCTGACGCTCAAGGTGGGTCCAGCCGCGCACGAGGCGCGTTGCCAGATGGCGCAGCTGCGCCAGCTCAACCTGCAATTTCCCCTCATGGGTACGTGCACGTTGCGCAAAAATGTCTAAAATGAGTCCGGTGCGGTCGATAACGCGACACTCGCACAGCCTCTCCAGGTTTCGTTCCTGGGCTGGGGTTAGGGCATGATCAAAGAGCACAACCGATGCACCCGATGCTTTAACGGCGTCCGCTATTTCAACTGCCTTACCTTCACCAACAAAATATTTTGGGTGCGGTGCTTTACGGCTACCGGTAATCACCTGCATTGCGTCGACGCCAGCTGAAGAGACCAGGGATTCAAACTCCTGGAGATCTTCCATATCTTTGTCTTGCGAAAAATAGATGTGTACCAGCACCGCCTGCTCACCGGCATCATAACGGTCAAACAAGCGTAAACCCTCTTAGAATACCAGCGGGGAACACCTGGCTCCCCGACATGGAAAACAGCAAAAAACCTTATTCGGTCTCTTCGCTGTCCTGTTGTGATGCAGAAGAACCCTGCGCGTTGCTGCTATGGTGATAGTTACTGGTGCCGCCACCGGTGTTGTTACTGTGATGAGAAACCGGACGCGACGGGACAACAGTAGAAATTGCGTGCTTATAGACCATCTGGCTGACCGTGTTTTTCAACAGGATCACGAACTGATCGAAAGACTCAATTTGACCTTGCAGCTTAATGCCATTCACCAAATAAATAGAAACCGGAACGCGTTCCCGACGCAGCGCGTTCAGAAACGGGTCTTGTAAAGATTGCCCCTTAGCCATTCTATCTTTTCCTTATATGCTTGTTTTGTACTTTGAACCCGAAGGCCCTGAAAACTGCGTAAAATTTTGCGCACGATCCGATGTAATTGTACACATTCAGTCTGCGTTAGCACCAATAACCTGTAATACTTCATTTCGCGCCTGTTCTGGCTTTTCACTGTCGAGCCAGTGAACGCCCTCCCAACCGCGAAGCCAGGTTATCTGGCGTTTCGCTAACTGTCTCGTCGCGCAAACACCTCGATAAACCATTTCATCATATGAGATCTCGCCTTCAAGATAGGACCACATCTGGCGATATCCCACACAACGAACGGAAGGCATATCCGTATGCAAATCTCCACGAGCAAAAAGCGCCCGCACTTCTGCTTCAAAACCTGAAGCCAACATCTGATGAAAACGCTGCTCAATTCGTTGATGGAGCAGTTCACGGCTCGCCGGGGCGATGGCGAACTGATGCACCTGATACGGCAGAGCTTCTCCTGACGTTTGCGTCAGTTCCGTTAAAGTTTTACCCGAAATGAAAAAAACTTCCAGTGCCCGGGAAAGCCTTTGCGGGTCGTTGGGATGAATTCGTGCACTCGCTAGCGGATCTACCTCTGCCAGCTGCTTGTGCAGCGCTTCCCACCCCTGCTCTGCCGCCATCTGTTCAATTTTAGCTCTTACTGCGGGATCCGCCGGAGGCAATGGCGATAAGCCCTCCAGCAGCGCCTTAAAGTAGAGCATGGTTCCCCCCACCAACAGGGGGATCCGACCTGCGGCGGTAATTTCCGCCATCTCGGCCAGCGCGTCGCGGCGAAAATCAGCCGCGGAGTAAGCCTGCGCCGGATCGAGTATATCCAGTAACCGATGGGGCGCTGCCGCCTGCTCCTGGGCGTCTGGCTTCGCCGTGCCAATGTCCATCCCCTGATAAATAAGGGCAGAATCGACGCTAATCAACTCTACTGGCAAAACTTTACGCAGCGCGATGGCCAGCGCCGTTTTCCCGGAGGCGGTTGGCCCCATTAAAAAAATTGCCTTAGGCAGGCTCGCCTTAGCTATATCAGTACTTACGTCAGTCATCTTTCAGGGCTTTCATCGCCGGGGTGATATCAACACATTGTAACAAACCGCCCGGCGGCGCGTTTACCAGATGCGGGCAAAGCCGCTCAACGTCAGCTAACAGCGCCACGGCCTGCGCGATATTCCACTGGGGACGTTCGCTGGCCAGCCGGCGGGCAATCCACTGGGCGCTCTCTGCTACGCTGAAGGTCGTCTGCTGCGCCAGGTAGCCTATCAGTTCAGGAATCAAGATTTGTAAATTTTGTTGCCGTAAGGGTAAAGGCACTGCGCGAATGGTCACATGATGCGCATCTGACTGAAACTCAATGCCCATTTCACTCAGCATAGTGGCCGCCCGCGTTAACACGGCCCGCTCTTCAGCCGAAACCTTGAGCCGCACCGGGATCAGCAGCGGCTGGCTGCACGGCGCGCCCTCCACCGGTAACAGCTGCGCCTGCTTGAGCCAGCGTTCGGCCACCATCAGCGACAGCACACAGAGCTGGCCTTCGCGATCCAGCAGCGCACAGTCGTCATTGACGATGGTCAGCACACGGCCAAAGCTCTGGCTACGTGAGGTAGGCAGCGGCGCGGCGCTTTTCGGCGCAGCGGGTGTGGGTGCAGCGTCCGGCGTCTCCAGCAGTTTGCGGTAGAGTGCCCCCTGCTGCTTTTGATACCCCGGCTGGGCGTTGGGCCAGCCTGCGCCACCTGCGCTGCTCGATCCACTGCCCTGACTTCCCGACCCGCCGCCCTGGCTGCGCGGCTGCGCGGCTGGTTCAGCGTAGCGCGGGGCAGCCGGTTCACGCGCGGTGGGCGGCTGGGCAAACTGGTTTTTCCCGGCGGCGATGCGGTTTTCCGGCACCTGACGCGGCGCGGGTTCGTTCGCCAGCGCCAGCGGCGCAGCGAGCTGCTGCTGCAATACGCTGGCTACACCCTGGTAGATAAAGTCATGCACCAGCCGTGACTGGTGGAAGCGCACCTCGTGCTTGGCGGGATGAACGTTAACGTCCACCTGATGCGGATCGATCTCCAGATAGAGCACAAACGCAGGCTGCTGATCCGCGCCCAGCTTGTCTTCACAGGCCTGGCGGATAGCATGGTTGATCAGCCGGTCACGCATCATACGGCCGTTGACGTAGCTGTACTGGATCTCAGCCAGCGCCGCCGTGGTGGCTTTCGGATCGGCGACCCAGCCGCGCATGGCTAAATCGCCGTGCTGCCACTCAATCGCCAGCGCCTGCTCCATAAACGGCAGACCACAGATGGCCCCCAGGCGGCGCTCCTGCTGCCCACCCGGCGGCACGGCGCGGTACTGGCGCACCATCTTACCGTTGTGGTTCAGGGTGATCGTGACGTCGAAGCGCGCCAGCGCGATGCGGCGGATCACCTCATCAATATGGCCGAATTCCGTCTTTTCCGTGCGCATAAACTTGCGACGCGCAGGAGTGTTATAGAAGAGATCGAGCACTTCAAGCGTCGTGCCAGGGGGATGGGCGGCGGGCTTCACCGTTACCGCCATCTCCCGCCCTTCGGCATAGGCCTGCCAGGCCTCCGGCTGGTCGGCGGTGCGGGAGGTCAGCGTCAGTCGGGATACCGAGCTGATACTGGCCAGCGCCTCGCCGCGAAAGCCCAGGCTGACAATGGCTTCCAGATCGTCCAGCGAGGCGATCTTGCTAGTGGCATGACGCGCGAGGGCCAACGCCAGCTCATCTTTACCGATGCCGCTGCCGTTATCCCGAATGCGGATCAGCTTCGCTCCGCCGCGCTCAATGTCGATATCGATGCGGGTCGCGCCCGCATCAAGGCTGTTCTCAACCAGCTCTTTCACCACCGACGCAGGGCGCTCTACCACTTCGCCAGCGGCGATCTGGTTCGCTAGCTGCGGCGGCAAGACCTGAATCGGCATGAAATCTCCTTAGTTAAAAAGGCCGCTCCCCGGCGATCCGGCGCTGGCGGTCTGTGCTGCACCACCCTGCGGCGCGGACTGCATCGGATGCGCCTGGAAGTAGCTCTGCAGCCCAGCATAGATGGCTTCCGCGAGCTGCTGCTGATAGTCGTCACTGTCCAGCAGGCGCTCTTCGCTGCGGTTGCTGATAAAGCCGGTCTCCACCAGCACCGACGGAATATCCGGCGAGCGCAGCACGCCAAGGCTGGCATGTTCTGGGCGGCGCTTGTGCAGCGACCCGATGCGCGACAGTTGGGTGAGCATATTGGTCGCCACATCATACCCGACGCGCTGGGAATGACCGAACTGCAAATCGAGAACCGCCTGGCTTAGGTAGGGATCGGACTGGCTGTTTGCCAGCACGTCACCCGCCCCGCCCAGCAGCTCAGACTGCTTCTCGTGCTGCTCCAGCCAGCTCGCCATCTCGCTGTTGGCGCGGCGGTTAGAGAGCACCCACACTGAGGCGCCGGTGGCGTCACGGTTTGGCGCGGCATCAGCGTGAATAGAGACGAGGAAATTGGCGTTTTGTTTCCGTGCCACGTCCGAGCGTCCCATTACCGAGATAAAGTAGTCCCCGTCGCGGGTCAGCACGCCCTTAAACATTGGATCGCTGTTCAACAGGGCACGCAGCTTGCGCGCCACGGAGAGCGTGATGTTTTTCTCACGCGTGCCGCCGGGGCCAATAGCGCCAGGATCCTGGCCGCCGTGTCCGGCATCAATGGCGATGATCACCTTGTCACCCGAGGCAGAGCTGGCGCGCATGGCCGGACGCGTCACGGTGTTGCTGTTGGTGACGCTGGTCACCCGGTCATTTTCATTTTTAAACGGGTTACGGGCAGGCTCCGCTGGCCGGGGCGCAACTGCAACTGCCGGCGTCTCAACGCGTTTCGCGACAACCGGCGGCGGCGGTGGAGGCGGAGGCGGCGCGTCGGCATCAATGGTAAACACCACCTTGTAGTTCGCGCCGTTCTGCTGTTTTACCGCCCGGGCTTTGCCGTTTTCAGTGAGATCGACCACCAGCCGCAGCGACTGGTTATCTTTCGGCGTCCCGGAACGAATGCTTTTTACCAGATTATTGCCGCTGAACTGCAGCGGCAGGCCCTGAATCACACCGGTCTGTTTGATATCCAGCGCTACGCTGCGTTTGCCCTCCTGGGAAAACGCGTACTCCGGATCGCCCATAAAACTCAGCGTGATACGGGCCTGGTCATCGCCATTGGAGACCTGAATATCCGACAGACTTGCGGCGGTGGCCTGCGCGCTTAGCGCGACAAGCGCGGCCAGGGCCCAGCATTTTACGCGACTGATCATCCCGTCATCCTGTAGTTACAAATGCATAGTTACAAACGCGTCAGTAAAGACTCACCCGCAGAGGAGACGGCGGCAATGCGCGCCTCTCGCCCCTGGGCCTGGTATTCTAAATGGATTTCGATATCCGGATCGGGCAGCACGCCCGAACCCTGCTGCGGCCACTCGACGAGGCAGATGGCATCGTTGGCAAAATAGTCACGAATGCCCATAAATTCCAGCTCTTCAGGATCGGCGAGGCGGTAGAGGTCAAAGTGGTACACCATCAGCTTATCGAGGGTATAGGGTTCAACCAGCGTATAGGTTGGGCTTTTGACGTTCCCCTGGTGGCCCAGCGCCTGCAGGAAGCCCCGGCTCAGGGTGGTTTTACCCGCGCCTAAATCACCGTACAGGTAGATGACGGTTGCGCCGTTGCAGGCCTGCGCGACGCGCTCGCCCAGCGTTAAGGTTGCCTGCTCGTCGGGCAGAGGGATCACTCGATTAATCATGGTCTACGTCAATCACATCCGGGTTAATAACACGCATCAGCGCAGAAAAAAGATCGGTTGCCAACATCCCACGGGTGCCGTAACGCGCCGCGCGATAGTCAGCTGCCGCACCGTGCGCCACACAGCCCACACAGGCGGCCTCATACAGGGAAAACGACTGCCCCAGCATGGCACCAATGATGCCAGAGAGCACGTCTCCCATCCCTCCGCTGCCCATCCCGGCGTTGCCAACATCCACGATGCCGATGTCGTCATCGGCGCTGGCGACGATGGTGCCCGAGCCTTTCAGCACGACCACGCCACCGTAACGTTTTACCAGACGCTGAGCAGAAAGTAAGCGATCGCTTTCAATTTCTGCCACGCTACAGTTAAGCAAACGTGCAGCTTCGCCAGGGTGCGGAGTGATAACGCGATTGTGACGTTTATCGGGATTGATTGCCAGAAGGTTCAGCGCGTCCGCATCCCACAGCATGGGTTTGCGAAAATTCTCAATTTTTTGCAGCGCCTTTTTGCCCCACGGCTGCTGGCCGAGACCGGGACCGATCACCACCACGTCCGCCCACTCAAGGCTCTCTTCCAATAGCTTTTCCGTGAGCTCGTGCACCATCAGCTCCGGCCGGGCGGCGATCAGCGGGGCAATATTCTCGACGCGCGTCAGGACGCGCACCAGCCCTGCCCCTGCCCGCAGCGCCGCTTCGCCGGTCATGCGTATCGCCCCGGCGGTGCCGTGGTCGCCGCCGACAATCACCAGCCGACCGTTATCGCCTTTATGGGATGTGGGACGGCGCGGCGGCAGCCACTGCGCAAGCTGGGAGGCCTCCAGACGGTGAATCGCTGTCTCCTGGGCGGCCAGCCAGCCCTCCAGCCCGAGAGCGTGATGGTGAAGGGTGCCGGTGACGTCCCGCGCTTTTCCGGTGAGCAGCCCAGGCTTCAAGGCGATAAAGGTCACCGTATGCGCAGCGTTGATTACTGCGCCGGGGGTTGTCCCGGTCTGGGCATGTAGCCCGGAGGGGATATCCAGAGCGATAACCGGGGCGGCATGGTCATTAGCACGCGTAATAAGGCTTGCGGCTGGCTCGCGCGGCGCATCGGTCAAACCGGTGCCCAGCAGGCCGTCAATAATCAGATCGATCCCTTCTGGCCAGGCGCTGTCCGCAGCATGGATCTCACCGGCAGCGTTCAGCCAGGCGGTACGCGCCTGCTCCGCCTCTTCCGGCAGGGGCTTATCGCTCTCCAGCGCCAGCAGCGTCACCTCCATACCCGCCGCCTTTGCCAGCCGCGCCACCACGTAGCCGTCGCCGCCGTTATTACCGTGGCCGCAGAGGATCAGCCAGCGGCGTGATTGCGGATACGCAGCGCACGCGACGCTGAACGCCGCCTCCCCCGCACGCAGCATCAGCTCAAACAGCGTAATCCCCAGGCTATCCGCCGCCTCTTTTTCTGCCTCGCGCAGCGCCTGCGCAGGCCAGACAGAGTGTGGTATAGTGGTATGGTTTTTATTCAGTCTACTTTTCAACGTATGGTCCGTCATGTCACAGCCCCTCGATCTCAATCAGCTAGCGCAAAACATTAAGCAGTGGGGCACCGAACTGGGGTTTCAACAGGTCGGCATTACCGATACCGATCTCAGCGCCAGCGAACCCAAACTCCAGGCATGGCTCGACAAGCAGTACCATGGCGAAATGGCATGGATGGCACGCCATGGCATGATGCGCGCCCGGCCGCATGAGCTGTTACCCGGCACGTTGCGGGTGATCAGCGTGCGCATGAACTATCTGCCGGCCAATGCCGCCTTTGCCAGCACGCTAAAAAATCCTGCGCTCGGTTACGTTAGCCGTTACGCGCTGGGTCGTGATTACCACAAGCTCCTGCGCAACCGCCTCAAAAAACTGGGTGAAACTATCCAGCAGCACTGCGTTTCGCTGAATTTTAGACCCTTTGTCGACTCCGCGCCGCTGCTTGAGCGTCCGCTGGCGGAAAAAGCCGGATTGGGGTGGACAGGTAAGCACTCACTTATCCTCAATCAAGAGGCTGGCTCGTTCTTTTTCCTCGGCGAGCTACTTATCGACCTGCCGCTGCCCATCGACCAGCCGGTTGAAGAGAAGTGCGGTAAATGCGTGGCCTGCATGACCATCTGCCCAACCGGGGCCATCGTTGAGCCCTACACCGTCGACGCCCGCCGCTGCATCTCCTACCTGACGATTGAGCTGGAGGGATCGATTCCTCCCGAGTTCCGGCCGCTGATCGGCAACCGTATCTACGGCTGCGATGACTGCCAGCTTATCTGCCCGTGGAACCGTTTTTCCCAGCTCACTGACGAAGAGGATTTTAGCCCGCGTAAGGCGCTGCACGCCCCGGAGTTAATCGCGCTGTTTGGCTGGAGCGAAGCGCATTTTCTCAAGGTCACAGAGGGATCGGCTATTCGCCGTATCGGTCATCTACGCTGGCTGCGTAATATTGCAGTGGCGCTGGGTAACGCGCCCTGGGACGAGGCAAATATTCAGGCGCTGGAGCAACGCCGAGGTGAGCACCCACTTCTTGATGAGCACATAGAATGGGCGATTGCGCAGCAGATAGAAAAGCGAAACGCCTGCGTGGTAGAGGTACAGCTTCCGCAGAAGTTGAGGCTAGTCAGGGTGGTTGAAAAAGGGCTGCCGCGCGACGCCTGAGCTTTCCACAGGGTGTGCATAAAAATAAAAAAGTATTGCGATTCAATACGGAGAAATTCGTCAAGCGATCGTATTAACATTTTGAAATAATATTTTATTCATATAATTCAGATAGTTATAAAAATATTATTTACATTGTTAACATTTATGCGCAAGAAGGGATGGTGGTATCCTTGTGGATAACTCTGTTTACAAGAATATGTCAAAACCGAAATAAAACGATGCCAGCAGGCGTTTGCGCTGTGGATAATTTATTCAGAAGAGAAAATTTGGAGCGGGAAACGAGACTCGAACTCGCGACCCCGACCTTGGCAAGGTCGTGCTCTACCAACTGAGCTATTCCCGCTTGGGTGGTGCGTAGCCTTAATGGCTAATCAAATTTTGGAGCGGGAAACGAGACTCGAACTCGCGACCCCGACCTTGGCAAGGTCGTGCTCTACCAACTGAGCTATTCCCGCAAACTTGTTGCTGTCGTAACGTTAATTTCTCATCGTTACGGGAGGCGCATTATACGAGAAATCATTTTAGCTGCAACCCCCTGCAAAGCGAATTTTGCGAAATTAAGTTCAAACGCTGCAATATTCGTCACATTGCACATTTTTACATCGGATCGCATACCGTAGGCCCGGCAAGCCTGTGCCGCCGGGCATGTTACGCTTACAGCTTAATAAAATGCTCACGGTAATAAGCCAGCTCGGCTACCGATTCGCGGATATCATCCAGCGCCTGGTGCGTGTTCTGCTTTTTCAGGCCGTTGAGCACCTCCGGCTTCCAGCGCTTAGCCAGCTCCTTCAGCGTGCTAACGTCGAGATAGCGATAGTGGAAGTACGCTTCCAGCTCGGGCATATACTTAAACAGGAAGCGACGATCCTGACCGATGCTGTTGCCGCAGATAGGGGATGTCCCCGCCGGGACCCACTCCTTCAGGAAAGCAATGGTCGCCAGTTCGGCGGCGCGGTCGTCCTGGGTACTGGCCTTAACCCGCTCCACCAGCCCGCTGCCGGTATGGGTGCGTACGTTCCACTCGTCCATCAGCGCCAGCTGTTCGTCGGACTGGTGCACGGCAATCACCGGGCCTTCTGCCAGAATATTCAGGTTGGCATCGGTGACCAGGGTTGCGATCTCAATAATGCGATCGCGCTCGGGATCCAGCCCGGTCATCTCAAGATCGATCCAAATCAGGTTGTTTTCATTTGCACTCATGCTATTTTCCACCCATCTCGCACGACTATAATTATCTAAATTAGCATCTATCATAGAGGTTTTGCCCATCAGGGGCGACCAGGAGTCAGTACGATTGAGTAAAAATAAACTCTCCAAAGGCCAGCAGCGCCGTGTGAAAGCAAACCACCAGCGTCGGCTTAAAACGTCTACGGAGAAGCCGGATTACGACGATAACCTGTTTGGCGAAACCGCCGAAGGGATTGTCATTAGCCGTTTTGGTATGCACGCCGACGTTGAAGCCGTCGATGGTCACGTCCACCGCTGCAACATCCGCCGCACGATCCGCTCGCTGGTTACCGGTGACCGGGTGGTCTGGCGTCCAGGCAAGGCCGCTGCTGAAGGGGTTAACGTAAAAGGCATCGTTGAGGCAGTGCATGAGCGCACGTCGGTGCTGACCCGCCCCGATTTTTATGACGGGGTAAAACCCATCGCCGCCAATATCGATCAGATCATCATTGTCTCTGCCATTCTGCCGGAGCTGTCGCCTAACATCATCGACCGCTATCTTGTGGCCTGTGAAACGCTGGACGTGGAACCGCTCATCGTACTCAACAAGATTGACCTGCTGGACGAAAAAAGCAGAGCGTTTGTGGACGAGCAGATGGATGTCTACCGTAAGATTGGCTATCGCGTGCTGATGGTCTCCAGTCACACCCAGGACGGCTTAAAACCGCTGGAAGAGGCGCTGACCGATCGTATCAGCATCTTTGCCGGCCAGTCCGGGGTAGGCAAATCGAGCCTGCTGAACGCCCTGCTGGGATTACAGGAAGAGATCCTGACCAACGACGTCTCCGATAACTCGGGACTCGGCCAGCACACCACTACCGCGGCTCGGCTCTATCACTTCCCGCACGGCGGGGATGTGATCGACTCCCCTGGCGTACGGGAATTTGGTCTCTGGCACCTGGAGCCGGAACAAATCACCCGCGGCTTTGTCGAATTCCACGACTATCTCGGTCACTGTAAATACCGTGACTGCAAGCACGGCAGCGATCCCGGCTGTGCGATCCGGGAAGCCGTTGATAAAGGCGAGATTGCTGAAACCCGGTTTGAAAACTATCACCGTATTCTGGAGAGCATGGCGCAGGTAAAAACGCGTAAAAACTTTTCTGAATCCGACGACTGACAATTAAGCTGAGCATCGCTAAAATCGTCCCCTTTTTTTAAGGGTCCGCTGCTGCGTTGCGGATCAGGAACGACCAAAACACTAGCCTGGAGGCTACCTTGTTAGACTCATTTAAACTTTCGCTTCAATACATTCTGCCTAAACTGTGGCTCACTCGCCTCGCGGGCTGGGGCGCAAGCAAACGCGGGGGATGGCTCACCAAGCTGGTCATCGACCTGTTCGTCAAATACTACAAGGTTAATATGCAGGAGGCGCAAAAGCCGGATACCGCCAGCTATCGCACCTTTAACGACTTTTTTGTTCGCCCGCTGCGCGACGAAGTCCGCCCGCTTAACACCGATCCCAGCGTGCTGGTGATGCCTGCCGACGGCGTAATCAGCCAGCTGGGCCGTATCGAAAACGACAAGCTGCTGCAGGCCAAAGGCCATCACTACAGCCTTGAGGCGCTGCTGGCCGGTAACTATCTGCTGGCGGACAAGTTCCGTGACGGCAGCTTCGCGACCACCTATCTGTCGCCGCGTGACTATCACCGCGTCCATATGCCTTGCAACGGCATCCTGCGCGAGATGATCTACGTTCCGGGCGATCTCTTCTCGGTTAACCACCTCACCGCGCGCAATGTACCGAACCTGTTCGCCCGTAACGAGCGCGTTATCTGCGTGTTCGACACCGAATTCGGCCCGATGGCGCAGATTCTGGTTGGCGCGACCATTGTTGGCAGCATCCAAACCGTCTGGGCGGGCACCATCACGCCGCCGCGCGAAGGCATTATCAAACGCTGGACGTGGCCAGAAGGTGAAAGCGAAGGTGCTGTGGCACTGCTGAAGGGCCAGGAGATGGGTCGCTTTAAGCTCGGCTCAACGGTGATCAACCTCTTCGCACCGGGCAGCGTCGCGCTGGCAGAGCATTTAGAGAGCCTGTCGGTGACTAAAATCGGCGAGCCGCTGGCTTACTCTACCGAGGCCGTTGCCCCGGATGTCACCCCTACCCCGCTGCCGCAGGAAGAGATTGACGCCGAGCACGACGCCAACCCGTTGGTAGACGACAACAAAGACCCGGTCTGATCTAACAAAGGTTTAATTTACAAAGGTATAGCAACGTGCGCCTGATTATCGCATTTCTGATGGCCTGGTGCCTCAGCGCGGGGGCGTACGCTGCGACGATCCCCGACGCCAAACAGATCACCCAAGAGCTGGAGCAGGCTAAAGCGGCCGCCGCCTCACCCGAGCAGGCGGAAACCGTGGAGGCGCTCCAGTCCGCGCTGAATGCCCTTGAGGAGCGTAACGGCTCCCTTGAGCGCGCTAAACAGTATCAGCAGGTCATCGACGACTTCCCCAAACTCTCCGAAACGTTGCGTAGCCAGTTCAACAACCTGCGCGACGAGCCTAAAGCCGTTCCGGCAGGCATCACCACCGATGCCTTAAACCAGGAGATCCTCCAGGTCAGCAGCCAGCTGCTGGAAAAAACGCGCCAGGCCCAGCAGGAGCAGGAGCGCGCCCGGGAGATCAACGACTCCTTAAGCCAGCTTCCGCAGCAGCAGACCGACGCCCGCCGTCAGCTAAGCGAAGTCGAGCGCCGCATCGGCACGCAGACCGGCACCACCGCGCTGGCCCAGGCGCAGACCCTGAGCGCACAGGCTGCGTCTGCAAGGCTGAAGGCCCAGGTGGATGAACTGGAGCTTGCCCAGCTGTCGGCAAATAACCGCCAGGAGCTGGCACGGATGCGATCCGAGCTGGCCCAGAAGCAGGCCCAGCAGCTGGATGCCTATCTTCAGGCGCTGCGTAACCAGCTTAACAGCCAGCGTCAGCGCGAGGCCGAGCAGGCGCTAGAGAGCACCGAGCTGCTGGCAGAGAACAGCGCCAACCTGCCTGCGGGCATCGTTGACCAGTTCAAAATCAACCGCGAGCTGTCGCAGGCGCTTAACCAGCAAGCCCAGCGGATGGATCTGGTGGCCTCCCAGCAGCGCCAGGCAACCGGTCAGACGTTGCAGGTACGCCAGGCCCTGAATACGCTGCGCGAGCAGTCCCAGTGGCTGGGGGTCTCCAACATGCTCGGCGATGCGCTGCGTGCCCAGGTGGCCCGACTGCCGGAGATGCCGAAGCCGCAGCAGCTGGATACCGAGATGGCCCAGCTGCGAGTGCACCGCATGCACTATGAGGATCTGCTCAACAAGCAGCCTCAGCTGCGCCAGATCCGCCAGGCGGATGGGCAGCCGCTGACCGCCGAGCAGAGCCGTATCCTGGAGGCGCAGCTGCGTACCCAGCGTGAGCTGCTCACCTCTCTGCTGCAGGGAGGCGATACGCTGATCCTGGAGCTGACCAAGCTGAAGGTCTCCAACAGCCAGCTTGAGGATGCGCTGAAAGAGGTCAACGAAGCCACCCACCGCTATCTCTTCTGGACCGCCGACGTCAGCCCGATGACGCTCAGCTGGCCGATTGAGATTGTGCAGGATCTGCGCCGCCTCATCTCGCTGGATACCGTAAACCAGCTCGGCAAGGCGACGATGATGATGCTGACCAGCAAGGAGACGCTGCTACCGCTGTTTGCCGCGCTGGTTTTAGTGGGCTTCAGCGTCTACTCCCGCAAGCACTTTACTCGCTTCCTGGAGCGCTCCAGCGCGAAGGTCGGCAAAGTGACGCAGGATCACTTCTGGCTCACGCTGCGCACGGTGTTCTGGTCGATTCTTGTGGCCTCCCCGCTGCCGGTGCTGTGGGCGACGCTCGGCTACGGTCTGCGATCCGCCTGGCCCTATCCGCTGGCGGTGGCGATCGGTGATGGCGTCACCGCTACCGTGCCGCTGCTGTGGGTAGTGATGATCTGCGCCACCTTCGCCCGCCCGACCGGCCTGTTTGTCGTGCATTTTGGCTGGCCGCGCAGCCGGGTAGCACGCGGCCTGCGCTCTTACCTGATGAGTATCGGCCTGATCGTGCCGCTGATTATGGCGCTGATCATGTTTGATAATCTCAGCGACCGCGAGTTCTCCGGCTCCCTTGGCCGCCTCTGCTTTATGCTGATCTGCGGCGCGCTGGCCGTGGTGACGCTGAGCCTGAAACGCGCCGGGATCCCGCTCTACGTCGATAAGACCGGCAGCGGCGACAACATGGTTAACCGCATGCTGTGGAACCTGCTGCTGAGCGCCCCGCTGGCGGCGATGCTGGCGGCGGCCGTGGGCTATCTGGCAACCGCCCAGGCGCTGCTGGCCCGACTGGAGACCTCGGTGGCGATCTGGTTCCTGCTGCTGGTGGTGTATCACATCATCCGCCGCTGGATGCTGATCCAGCGCCGTCGTCTGGCCTTTGACCGCGCAAGACATCGCCGGGCAGAGATCCTGGCCCAGCGCGCCCGCGGCGAAGAGGAGCAGGCCCACTCGACCAGTACGGAAGGCGCGGTAGAGGTAGATGAAAGCGAGCTGGATCTCGACGCCATCAGCGCCCAGTCGCTGCGGCTGGTGCGCTCAATTCTGATGCTGATCGCCCTGCTCTCGGTGATTGTGCTGTGGTCAGAGATCCACTCGGCGTTTGGCTTCCTGGAGAATATCTCCCTATGGGACGTCACCTCGACGGTACAGGGCGTAGAGAGCCTGGAGCCGATCACCCTCGGCGCGGTGCTGATCGCCATTCTGGTATTTATCATCACCACCCAGCTGGTGCGGCACCTGCCAGCCCTGCTGGAGCTGGCGCTGCTCCAGCACCTCGACCTGACACCGGGAACGGGCTATGCCATCACCACCATCACCAAATATCTGCTGATGCTGTTTGGTGGCCTGGTGGGCTTCTCTATGATTGGTATTGAGTGGGCTAAATTACAGTGGCTGGTCGCGGCGCTCGGTGTGGGATTAGGCTTTGGTTTACAGGAGATCTTCGCCAACTTTATCTCTGGCCTGATCATCCTGTTTGAGAAGCCCATCCGCATTGGGGATACCGTGACCATTCGCGATCTCACCGGTAGCGTAACGAAGATCAACACCCGTGCTACTACCATTAGCGACTGGGACCGTAAAGAGATCATCGTGCCGAATAAGGCGTTTATCACCGAGCAGTTTATCAACTGGTCGCTGTCGGATTCGGTGACGCGTGTGGTGCTTACCGTTCCCGCGCCCTCGGATGCCAACAGCGAAGAGGTTACGCAGCTGCTCTACACCGCCGCTGAGCGCTGCTCGCTGGTGATCGATAACCCGCCGCCGGAGGTCTTCCTGGTGGATCTGCAGCAGGGTATTCAGCTCTTTGAGCTGCGTATCTACGCCGCCGAGATGGGTCACCGAATGCCGCTGCGCCACGAGATCCATCAGCTGATCCTGCAGGGTTTCCGCGAGCACGGCATCGACCTGCCGTTCCCACCGTTCCAGATGCGTCTGGAGTCTCTCGACGGCAAACGCGCCGCCAGGACGTTAAGCTCTGCCGGACGCGGCCAGCGCCCATCGGGTAGCCTGTAGTCATCACGTTTAATCACAACGCCGCAGCTTAACCGCTGCGGCGTTTTTTTAGCGGGGTGACAAACCACCCACGCGGCTGATGCGCCGCTGGTAGCGCTCATATAGCCCCAGCGCCAGCAGCGAGAAGAAGATCGGCCCGCCCGCCATCCACAGAGCGCTGCTCAAATCCCCTTTCTCAATCACCGGCTCAATGACGGTAAAAATATTGGCGAAGGCCACCAGCAGCACAACAATGCCGGTCATCACCAGCGTCGTACCGCGAGATTTGAAAATCACAAAGGGTCGATGCAGATCCGTTTTGGCCTTAAAGAAGGGAAACGCCAATGCCAGGAAGAGGTACGGCAGCGTCATGGAGACGTTCGCCATCAGCGTCACTTTGTTATAAAAAGCCGATGCCGTACCGCCGCCGAACGAGACCAGCAGAATGATCAGGCTCACCAGCAGGCACTGGAGCCACATTGACGTCTCAGGCATGCCGCTCTTATTTAATCGCGTCATCGGCGCGGGCCACATCTCTTTTGGCGTTCCCTGAATAATTGCCTTCAGCGGAGAGTAGATAAGGGTAAAGAACGCCCCGGTATAGGCGAGAAACATCGACAGGCCGGTTATTCTGGCAAACCAGATTCCGGTCAGGCTGGCCGCCTCAGGCGACAGATGCAGCGCGTTGCCCAGCGTTGCGCCCAGGCTCTCCATCAGCACGTAGGTTATGTTGCCAAGGTTGGTCGAATCGGTGCTTAACACCTGCTGCCAGTTGGTGCTGACGCCCCAGAGAATAATAGCCAGAGAGTAGCCGATGGAGATCACCACGGCGGCAAAGATAATGCCTTTAGCGAAGTTTTTCTCGGGGTTTTCGGTCTTATCCACCAGACCGCCTACCGCCTCAATGCCACCGTAGGCGAACAGGGCAAAGACCATAAACGACAGCATAGAGAGATCGGAGTGATAGCCTGGATTCGGCGAGGCAGTGAAGTTGATCGCCTCAGCAAAATGCCCACCGTTAAGCAGTAAAATAGCGATACTGGCAAAGAGCAGCACCAGGTTAAGACACATGACGGCAATCCCGCCGACGGCGGTGACTTTGGCGATCTTATTAATACCCTTAGCCGCCACAAAGGTCACTACCACCATCCAGACAACGGCCAGCACGCCCACCACCTGCGTGGGCTGTAAGCCAGCGACGTGCCAGCGCTGCGTCATATCCGCGCCCACGATAAAGGTGGAGAAGGGAACCCATACCTTCGCGGCGGTGCTGACCATCCAGATGACGTACGATGAAAACCACATAAAGGTGCCGATAAACGCATAGCGTGGCCCGACGCTGTTCTCCATCCACGAGTAGATCCCGCCCTCCTCTTTACGGTAGGCGGCCCCCATCTCGGCCATCATCAAGGCAAAGGGAATGAAGAAGAACAGGGCTGCAAAGATATACCAGGGCGTGGCGCTGTGGCCCATCAGGTAAAACGCGCTGCCGCTGTTAGCAAAGCCAAAAACCGACGTAAATATCATGAGAACAAGCCCCATCAGGCTCATCTTTTTAAGATTGTCGCTCATAGATCTATCCATGTTGTCTGGTGAAAGAGAGGGTAAAAAAGTTACCCAAATGAACGGCTGGATAGTAACAAAGCGGTAGGTTTAAATTGTGACTTCAGGAGGGAAAGCAAAATATGAAACGAGCAATTAGCACAAAAAGTAATATTTTATTTTTCACTATCTCGGTACAACCATGTAGGCCGGGTAAGCAGAGCGCCACCCGGCGTTGTGGTTTACGCTCTGTCGACTGAAAAGGCCAGCACCTCGGCCAGGGTCTCTGTGCCCAGCGCCAGCATCACCAGACGATCAACACCCAGCGCCACGCCGGAGCAGTCCGGCAGGCCCGCCTCCAGCGCGCCCAGCAGGTTGTAATCGATAGGCTGCTGCTCCAGGCCCATGGCCGCACGCTTGCGGTTATCCTGCTCAAAGCGCTGCTGCTGTTCACGGGCGTCGGTCAGCTCATGGAAACCGTTCGCCAGCTCCATGCCTTTAAAATAGACCTCAAAACGCTCCGCGACGCGATGATCCTCGGTACTGATCTGCGCCAGCGCCGCCTGACTTGCCGGGAAGTGATAGACAAACGCCGGGCGATCTTTGCCAATGTGCGGCTCAACGCCCATGGTAAAGAGCAGCTGCAGCAGCGTGTCCCGATCCTCTTCCCGGTCGGCGATGTTGCTCAGATCCAGCCTGGCCGCAGCATCACGTAGCTGCTGCTTGTCGGCTGAGAGCGGATCGATATCCAGATGACGCTGAAACGCCTGCTGATAGGAGAGCGAATCCGCCGCCGGGCACTCCAGCACCTGCTGCAGCAGATCGTCTACTTCGTTCATCAGCCGGTACATATCGTAGTGCGGGCGATACCACTCCAGCATGGTGAACTCAGGGTTATGGTGACGCCCCATCTCTTCATTACGAAAGCTACGGCACAGCTGGAAAACCGGTCCACAGCCCGCGGCCAGCAGGCGCTTCATGTGGTACTCCGGGCTGGTCATCAGATAGAGATCCAGTCCCTGCGAGTGGCCTGGGCCAACAAAACGGGTTTTAAACGGGAACAGATGAACGTCCGTGACCGTCGCCTGGCTCATGCAGGGCGTCTCCACCTCCAGCACGCCGCGATCGGCAAAGAAACGGCGGATCTCGGCCATTATTGCTGCACGTTTCAGCAGGTTAGGAATAGATGCGCTCGGCCGCCAGGCTGCCGTTTCACTCATGGTGTGTTCTCCGATGTCAGACAAGGGCACGAAGTCTACTCGACGGGGGACCCGGAGACAAATTCTGTGCGGCAAATTTACGCAACCAGAACCCTTTTTCGTGACGGGCCAGAGCAAAAAACGGCTGCAAAGATCGGCAAAAAAATCGAACACGTCAAATTTCCCTCAGATCCCTACGGGTATACTGGCGTACCCATAATGGAGCAGTGGAACTGTTTACAGCCAATCTGGAGGAATGTCGTGCACACTTTTCAAGCCGATCTCGTCGTTATAGGCGCTGGCGGTGCGGGTTTACGCGCTGCTATAGCGGCCGCCCAGGCGGATCCCAATGCGAAAATCGCCCTTGTCTCAAAGGTCTATCCCATGCGCAGCCACACCGTGGCGGCCGAAGGGGGCTCTGCTGCCGTCACGCAGGATCACGACAGCTTTGAGTACCATTTTCACGACACCGTAGCCGGCGGCGACTGGCTGTGCGAGCAGGATGTGGTCGACTATTTTGTTCACCATTGTCCAACGGAGATGACCCAGCTTGAGCTGTGGGGCTGTCCGTGGAGCCGCCGCCCGGACGGCAGCGTTAACGTGCGCCGCTTTGGCGGGATGAAGATCGAGCGCACCTGGTTCGCCGCTGATAAGACCGGCTTCCATATGCTGCACACCCTCTTCCAGACCTCCCTCCAGTTCCCACAGATCCAGCGCTTCGATGAGCATTTTGTCCTCGATATCCTCGTGGACGACGGGCAGGTTCGCGGCCTGGTCGCCATGAATATGATGGAAGGCACCCTGATGCAGATCCGCGCCAATGCGGTGGTGATGGCCACCGGCGGTGCGGGGCGCGTCTATCGCTATAACACCAACGGCGGCATCGTCACCGGTGACGGTATGGGAATGGCGCTGGCTCATGGCGTACCGCTGCGCGATATGGAGTTCGTGCAGTATCACCCCACCGGCCTGCCGGGCTCCGGCATTCTGATGACGGAGGGCTGCCGGGGCGAAGGCGGTATTCTGGTTAATAAAGATGGCTACCGCTATCTGCAGGACTACGGCATGGGGCCGGAAACGCCGCTGGGCGAGCCAAAGAACAAATATATGGAGCTGGGGCCACGCGACAGGGTCTCCCAGGCTTTCTGGCACGAGTGGCGTAAGGGCAACACGATCGCCACTCCGCGCGGTGACGTGGTCTATCTCGATCTGCGCCACCTTGGCGAAAAGAAAATTCTTGAGCGCCTGCCGTTTATCTGTGAGCTGGCTAAAGCCTATGTCGGCGTCGATCCGGTAAAAGAGCCTATTCCGGTTCGTCCCACTGCCCACTACACCATGGGCGGCATCGAGACCGACAGCCGGTGCGAAACCCGCATTAAAGGGCTGTTTGCCGTGGGCGAGTGCTCTTCGGTCGGCCTGCACGGTGCTAACCGTCTCGGCTCAAACTCGCTGGCGGAGCTGGTGGTATTCGGTCGTCTTGCCGGGGAGCGCGCAATTGCGCATTCTCGTGCCGTGGGTACCGCTGCCGATAGCGCCCTCACCGCCCAGGCCGTTGATGTCGAGCAGCGTCTGAAAGCGCTGGTTAACCAGCAGGGCAACGAGAGCTGGGCAACGATCCGCGATGAAATGGGCCTGTCGATGGAAGAAGGCTGTGGCATTTACCGAACGCCGGAGCTGATGCAGAAAACCGTCGATAAGCTGGCAGAGCTACAGGAGCGCTTTAAGCGCGTGCGCGTAACCGACACCTCCAGCGTCTTTAATACCGAGCTGCTCTACACCATTGAGCTGGGACACGGGCTGAACGTCGCCGAGTGTATGGCGCACTCCGCGCTGGCTCGCAAAGAGTCGCGCGGGGCGCACCAGCGTCTGGACGAAGGCTGCACCGAGCGTGACGACGTCAACTTCCTGAAACATACCCTCGCCTTCCGCGATGCCGATGGCACAACGCGCCTTGCCTACAGCGATGTCAACATCACCACGCTGCCGCCGGCGAAACGCGTCTACGGTGGGGAAGCGGAAGCCGCCGAGAACAAGGAGAAGGCGAATGGCTGAGATGAAAAACCTGAACGTAGAGGTGGTGCGCTACAACCCGGAGGTCGACTCCGCTCCGCACAGCGTATTTTATGAGGTGCCCTACGATGAACAGACCTCGCTGCTGGACGCGTTGGGCTACATCAAAGATAACCTCGCGCCCGACCTGAGCTACCGCTGGTCCTGCCGCATGGCCATCTGCGGATCCTGCGGCATGATGGTGAACAACGTGCCGAAGCTGGCCTGTAAAACCTTTCTGCGCGACTACACCAAGGGCATCAAAGTAGCGGCGCTGGGCAACTTCCCCATTGAACGCGATCTGGTGGTGGATATGACCCACTTTATCGAAAGCCTGGAGGCCATCAAGCCCTACATCATTGGCAACCTTCGCACGCCGGAACAGGGGCCTAACCGGCAGACGCCAGCGCAGATGGCGAAGTACCATCAGTTCTCCGGCTGCATCAACTGCGGGCTGTGCTATGCCGCCTGCCCGCAGTTTGGCCTGAATCCGGAGTTTATCGGCCCGGCGGCGATTACCCTGGCCCACCGCTATAACGAAGACAGCCGCGACCACGGCAAGCGGGATCGCATGGCGCAGCTAAACGGCGAGAACGGCGTCTGGAGCTGTACCTTCGTCGGCTACTGCTCGGAAGTCTGTCCGAAGCATGTCGATCCGGCGGCGGCCATTCAGCAGGGTAAGGTAGAGAGTTCAAAAGACTTTCTGATCGCCACCCTGAAACCACGCTAAGGAGCGCATGATGACAACGAAACGTAAACCCTGGGTGCAGCCGATGCCGTCAGGCTGGTGGAAAAGCCTGCCCTTTTACCGCTTCTACATGCTGCGCGAAGGCACCTCCGTGCCCACGGTCTGGTTCAGCATCGTACTGATTTACGGCCTGTTTGCGCTGAAGCATGGCCCGGAGTCATGGGCGGGCTTTGTCGGCTTCTTGCAAAACCCCGTGGTGATTATCCTGAATCTGCTGACGCTTGCCGCCGCGCTGCTGCACACAAAAACCTGGTTTGAGCTGGCCCCGAAAGCGGCCACCCTCATCGTGAAGGGTGAGAAGCTGGGGTCGCAGCCGGTCATCATGGCGCTGTGGGCCGTCACGGCGCTGGTCAGCGTGGTGATCCTGTTTATTGCACTCTTCTGGTAAGGAGGCCTCATGATTAATCCAAACCCAAAACGCGCTGACGAGCCGGTATTCTGGGGGCTGTTTGGCGCAGGCGGCATGTGGGGCGCAATCGTCGCGCCGGTCATCGTGCTGCTGGTTGGCATTCTGCTGCCGCTCGGGCTCTATCCAGGCGAGGCGCTGGGCTACGATCGCGTACTGGCCTTTGCGCAAAGCCTCATTGGTCGGGCCTTTATCTTTCTGATGATTGTCCTGCCGCTGTGGTGCGGCCTGCACCGCATTCATCACGGCATGCACGATCTTAAAATCCACGTTTCCCACGGTAAATGGGTGTTCTATGGCCTGGCGGCGATCTTAAGCGTTGTCACGCTGATTGGCGTTATTACCCTTTAACAGCTGTAATGCCCGGCGAAACGCTGCCGGGCATCGCATTCTGCAAATATCTTGCGTTGTAAAAATAGATTTTCTTTAGTCAGGTTCTACACTTAGCAAAAAGCCTGTAAGGAAAATGCCATGCGTCTTCTACCCGTTGTTGCTGCCGTTGCCGCTGCGTTTGTCGTGGTGTCCTGTAGTTCCCCTACTCCGCCCTCTGGCGTGACGGTTGTCGAGCATTTCGATGCCAAACGCTATATCGGTACCTGGTATGAGATCGCCCGCTTCGACCATCGCTTTGAGCGCGGGCTGACTAACGTCACCGCCACCTACACGCTGCGGGACGATGGCGGACTGAACGTTATCAATAAAGGCTATAACCCGTCGCGGGGAATGTGGCAGTCCACCGACGGCAAGGCCTACTTTACCGGCAGCCCGGATCGCGCCGCGCTGAAGGTCTCCTTCTTCGGCCCGTTCTACGGCGGCTATAACGTGATTGCGTTGGATAAGGACTATCAGCACGCGCTGGTCTGCGGCCCGAACCGTGACTACCTGTGGATCCTGTCGCGCACCCGTACTATCCCTGACAAGGTAAAACAGCAGCTGCTGGATACCGCTACTCGCCAGGGATTTGCCATAGAGAAGTTAATTTGGGTGCCGCAGAACCGCTAGTGGGTACTGAGCTTCAAGCCAATAATCCCGGCAACGATCAGCGCCAGGCTGAGGATCCGCGCCGGGCTGGCTGACTCGCCCAGCAGCAGAATGCCTGCCGTTGCCGCGCCAACCGCACCGATGCCGGTCCAGATGGCGTAGGCCGTACCGACCGGCAGGGTTTTCATTGCCCATGACAGCATCATAATGCTGACGATCATAGCAGTGACGGTAATCAGGCTGGGGATCAAACGGGTAAAACCGTGGGTGTACTTCAGGCCGATGGCCCAGACAACTTCAAGCAAACCCGCAATAAATAGAATGAACCAGGACATAACAGGCTCCCGACTGTGGGGCCGTCCCCGGTGAAACATGGCACTTGTGGGTCGTCCCGCAAGGCTGAGGTGAAGAAAGAATTGTCGCCTGGGGTGCACTGTTTTTCAACTTTTTAATAAATCCCCCTGATTTGCCTCTTTAAAGCAAGAAATAGAGGTAGTTAGCAGCGGAGTTCCCGCATTTACCCTTTAGCGCGCCCCCCTATGATAGTGTGCTTTCTGCTAGCAGTAAGCCGTCACCCCTATCCTGACTGCGAATAAAGACATGCTGAAAATTCTTTTGATTGACCGTTGTTATTTCACCCGTTTAGGGTTGGAGATATGGCTCAATCAAGCTGGTTTATTTTCCACCCCCGTTGTGGTTACCGGGCTGAACAACCTGATGCTGGCAAAAGAGCATGCCATGCAGTGGCAACCGGATCTGGTTATTGCCGATCTCTACGGTTTCGCTGGCGATCTGCACCATATTCAACAGCTCTCATCCCTGCTTATGGCATGCAGCGATCGTAGCAAGCTTATTTTATTTCAGTCCGGTCATAACGCCGACATGGAAAATTACTGTCAGCAGTTTCCGATCTCGGCCCGCCTGGCTAAGACCGACTCGCTGGCTACGCTCGCGCAATCAATTAATACAGCCCTGCTGGCACGACCAATTTATGCTGAGCCACAGACCGCCGCGCCGCTGCTTACGCGTCAGGAGGAGAAGGTATTATCGCTATGGATGGAAGGAACAAATAATCACTGTATTGCCAGCCGTCTCGGGATTAACGGCAAAACCGTCTACACCTACAAGCGCAATATTCGGATGAAGCTGGGGATGTGTAATCGTTTTACGCCGTTCCTGTCGCTGCCGGAGGGCGTGAGGTAACGGTACGGCAAGCAGCCGTACCGTCCGGGATTACTGCTGGGCTTTGGTTGCTGCACCAGAGATCGCGCTACCGCCGGTAGAGATATCTTCACCTACGCCACGCGTAGTGTTACAGGCGGTCAATGCTGAAGAAAGCACCAGAACAGAAAAGATCGCTGCAATTGTTTTCTTAACCATAATATCTTCCTTTAAGGCCAAAGTTATTTGTGTATAGCCACTTAAGCATAGACAAAATCCAAAAAAATGGCGGGAGAGGATGATTTTTTAAGAAAATTCGAGCGAGAGTAAGGCCGAGAGGAGGGTAGAAAACCCATCGGCGCAGCGGGAGCCACGCCGACAGGCTTAGCGCATAAATTACTTCACGCGGGAAACGTATTCGCCAGAGCGGGTGTCAACTTTGATCACTTCGCCAATCTGTACGAACAGCGGAACCTTAACCACGGCACCGGTAGAGAGGGTAGCCGGTTTGCCACCGGTCCCTGCGGTATCACCCTTCAGGCCTGGATCGGTTTCAACGATCTCCAGCTCCACGAAGTTCGGTGGGGTCACAGCGATAGGCTGGCCATTCCACAGGGTCACGATGCACTCGGCCTGATCCAGCAGCCACTTCGCGTTCTCGCCAACCGCTTTCTCATCGGCAGCCAGCTGCTCGAAGGTCTGGTTGTTCATGAAGTGGTAGAACTCACCGTCGTTGTAGAGGTAAGTCAGGTTCATATCTACAACGTCTGCGCCTTCAGCGGAGTCGGTAGACTTGAAGGTTTTCTCAACGCGGGTGCCGGTCAGCAGACGGCGCAGCTTAACGCGGGCGAAAGCCTGGCCTTTACCCGGTTTAACGAATTCACTGGCTTCAACCGCATACGGTTCGCCATCCATCATGATTTTAAGACCAGCACGAAAATCGTTGCTATAGTAAGTCGCCATAAGGCCCTCTGAAATTGATAACTGGTAGCTAAGCCACAAAATGGCGCATATTGTAACCCTAAATACCCCATCCAGAGAAGATTGGTTAGTACAACTTGCCGATGTAATTACCGATCCGGATGAACTACTGCGTCTGTTAAATATAGACGCCGATGAAAATCTGCTCGCAGGACGGGCGGCGAAACGCCTGTTTGCCCTCCGCGTCCCTCGGGCATTTGTCGCGCGAATGGAGCGGGGAAACCCCAACGATCCGCTGCTAAGACAGGTGCTTACCTCGCAGGACGAGTTTGTTGCCGCCCCAGGGTTCAGCACCGATCCGCTTGATGAGCAGCACAGCGTTGTCCCCGGACTGCTGCATAAATACCGTAACCGCGCGCTGCTGCTGGTGAAAGGGGGCTGTGCGGTAAACTGCCGCTACTGCTTCCGTCGCCACTTCCCCTATGCCGATAATCAGGGCAACAAGCGCAACTGGCAGGCCGCGCTGGATTATATCTCCGCGCATCCTGAGCTGGATGAGATCATCTTTTCCGGCGGCGATCCGCTGATGGCGAAAGATCATGAGCTGGACTGGCTGCTGACCCAGCTGGAGGCTATCCCGCACGTCAAGCGCCTGCGCATTCACAGTCGGCTGCCGATTGTGATCCCAGCGCGCATCACCGACGCGCTGGCGTCACGCTTTGCCCGCTCGTCACTGCAGATCCTGCTGGTTAACCACATCAACCACGCTCAGGAGATTGATGCGTCGTTTCGTCAGGCTATGGCAACGCTATGCACCGCGGGCGTGACGCTGCTTAACCAGAGCGTGCTGCTGCGCGGCGTTAATGACAGTGCCCATACGCTGGCAGATCTCAGCAACGCGCTGTTTGATGCGGGCGTGATGCCTTACTACCTGCACGTGCTGGATAAGGTTCAGGGCGCGGCGCACTTTATGGTGACGGATGATGAAGCCCGCCAGATTATGCGCGAGCTGTTGACGCTGGTATCAGGCTATATGGTGCCACGACTGGCGCGGGAGATCGGCGGCGAGCCAAGCAAGACGCCGCTGGATCTGCAGCTGCGCCAGAGTTAGCTCTGTGTTGGGCCTACAAACCGATAACGCCCGGTGGCGCTACGCTTACCGGGCCTACAAGTTATCCGGCCATCACCCTCAGTTCGGGCACTTATAGACCTGGCCGTTCATTTCGCTGGCGGTCGGGACAAAGCTCGACATAAAGCCTTGGGTAGGGCTGGTCACGCTGTAGAGGACGTTGCCACCCATCTCAGCGGCGTGGTTACGCAGCGCTACCGCCGCGCCGCGCATGGAGCCACCCTCTTCGCCGTGCTGGCCTGAGAGCCAGTTGCTCTGCTTGCCCGTTGCGGTGCCGATATACTGACACTCCGCGCCCGGCTTATCTTCAACAAAGCGAACGCTCTGTCCGCCTGCGGTGAGGGCGTTGCCAGAGCTACAGCCCGCCAGCAGCAGTGCCGCACCTACGATCCCTGCAGAAACTTTCATGCGCATTTTATTCCTCGTTCTTATCAGCTGGACACAACCTGTCCGTGTCTAAACCTTATACTAAAAAGATGACCAAAAGAAAAACCCCCGGACATTTCTGCCCGAGGGTTTCTCTTTATTTCTGCGAGGTGCAGAACAACATGATTACATCATGCCGCCCATACCACCCATGCCGCCCATACCACCAGCGCCGCCTAAGTCAGGCGCGTCAGCTTTCGGCAGGTCGGTCACCATGCACTCGGTGGTGATCATCAGACCGGCAACGGAGGCCGCGTACTGCAGAGCAGAACGGGTCACTTTAGTCGGATCCAGGATACCCATGTCGATCATGTTGCCGTACTCTTCGGTCGCCGCGTTGTAACCGTAGTTACCGTCACCCGCTTTCACGGTGTTGGCAACAACAGACGGCTCTTCACCGCAGTTCAGCACGATCTGACGCAGCGGTGCTTCCATTGCGCGCAGCGCAACTTTGATACCGACGTTCTGGTCTTCGTTCTGGCCACGCAGCTCGCTCAGTTTGCTTGCTACACGGATCAGCGCCACGCCACCACCGGCAACCACGCCTTCTTCTACCGCAGCACGGGTTGCGTGCAGGGCATCTTCAACGCGGGCTTTCTTCTCTTTCATCTCAACTTCGGTAGCTGCACCGACTTTGATTACCGCTACGCCGCCTGCCAGTTTCGCTACGCGCTCCTGCAGTTTTTCACGGTCGTAATCGGAGGTAACTTCTTCGATCTGCTGACGGATCTGAGAAACACGGCCCTGAATTGCCGCTTCTTCGCCCACGCCATCGATGATGGTGGTGGTGTCTTTGTTGATCACAACGCGTTTTGCCTGACCCAGGTCTTCCAGGGTTGCTTTTTCCAGCTCCATACCGATCTCTTCAGAGATTACGGTACCGCCGGTCAGGATAGCGATATCCTGCAGCATGGCTTTACGACGGTCGCCGAAGCCCGGTGCTTTCACCGCAGCCACTTTAACGATACCGCGCATGGTGTTCACTACCAGAGTCGCCAGCGCTTCGCCTTCAACGTCTTCAGCAACGATCAGCAGCGGTTTGCCTGCTTTAGCAACAGCTTCCAGCACCGGCAGCATTTCGCGGATGTTGGAGATTTTTTTGTCAGCCAGCAGGATGAACGGGCTTTCCAGTTCGATAGAACCGGTTTCCGGCTTGTTGATGAAGTAAGGGGAGAGGTAGCCACGGTCAAACTGCATACCTTCTACCACGTCCAGCTCGTCCTGCAGACCGGTGCCTTCTTCAACGGTGATCACGCCTTCTTTGCCCACTTTCTCCATCGCCTGCGCGATCAGAGTACCCACGGTTTCGTCGGAGTTAGCAGAGATGGTGCCTACCTGAGCAATAGCACGGGAGTCAGAGCACGGTACGGAGAGGGTTTTCAGCTCTTCAACAGCGGCGATAACGGCTTTATCGATACCGCGTTTCAGATCCATTGGGTTCATACCCGCAGCAACGGCTTTCAGGCCTTCGGTAATGATGGACTGAGCCAGTACGGTTGCAGTGGTGGTACCGTCGCCCGCAGCGTCGTTCGCTTTGGAGGCCACTTCTTTCACCATCTGTGCGCCCATGTTCTCGAACTTGTCTTCCAGCTCGATTTCACGTGCAACGGAAACACCGTCTTTAGTAATGGTCGGTGCACCGAAAGATTTATCCAGAACGACGTTACGGCCTTTCGGGCCCAGGGTCACTTTCACTGCATCTGCCAGCACGTTTACGCCGCGCAGCATTTTCACACGGGCGTCGTTACCGAATTTTACGTCTTTAGCTGCCATTTTCTTTTTCCCTTAAATTCGTATGGTTCAGTTCGCGCGTGGATTACGCTTCAACAATTGCCAGAATGTCAGATTCGGACATGATCAGGACTTCCTGATCGTCGATTTTCTCTGCTTTCACGCCGTAGCCATCGTTGAAAATAACGATGTCGCCGACTTTCACGTCCAGCGGCTGCACGGATCCGTTTTCGAGGATGCGGCCTTTACCGACAGCGATGATCTCGCCACGAGTAGATTTACCAGCAGCACTACCGGTCAGAACGATGCCGCCAGCTGATTTAGACTCGACTTCTTTACGCTTGACGATGACACGGTCATGTAGTGGACGAATACTCATTGATAGCTCTCCTTTGAGAAAGTCAGTATCGGTTATGGATGACGCCGGTTCCTTTTCGCTTCCCGGCTGGTGACGAGAGAGATGGGGATGGCCTTTTCACCCTTCAAGGGGCCAACGAAAAAAAATTTGTGAAAGTGTTACCATCATCGCTCTTTGGACAGGGGCAGGATAAGAATAGATGAGTGGCTTAAAACAGGAGCTGGGACTGGCTCAGGGGGTGGGGCTGTTATCAACCTCACTGTTAGGGACTGGCGTATTTGCCGTGCCTGCACTGGCGGCGTTGGTGGCAGGTAATAATAGTCTGTGGGCATGGCCGGTGCTGATCGTCCTGGTTTTCCCCATTGCGATTGTCTTTGCCCTGCTCGGGCGGCACTTCCCCAGCGCGGGCGGCGTGGCCCACTTTGTCGGCATGGCGTTTGGTCCGCGTCTGGAACGCGTCACGGGCTGGCTGTTTTTGTCGGTGATCCCGGTAGGGCTGCCCGCCGCGCTGCACATTGCCGCTGGCTTCTGGCAGGCGCTGTTTGGCTGGCACGGCCCGCTGCTGCTGATGGCGGAGCTGGGCACGCTGCTGCTGGTATGGGCGGTGGGAACGCGGGGGGCCAGCTCCAGCGCCAATCTGCAAACCCTGGTGGCCGGGCTGATCGTGGCGCTGATCGCCGCCGTATGGTGGTATGGCGATCTGACGATCGCTGAGATCCCCTTCCCTGCCCCGCAGGACGTCGAAGCGTCTGGCCTGTTTGCTGCCCTGTCGGTGATGTTCTGGTGCTTCGTGGGTCTGGAAGCGTTTGCCCACCTGGCCTCTGAATTCAAGCGTCCGGAGCGGGACTTCCCCCGCGCGCTGATGATCGGCCTGCTGCTGGCCGGTTTCGTCTACTGGGCCTGCACGGTGATTGTGCTGCACTTTGACGCCTATGGCGCCGATCGTGCTGCCGCAGCCTCGCTGCCGGGGATCGTGGTGCAGCTGTTTGGTGAGAAGGCGCTGTGGGTCGCCTGTGTGATTGGCTATCTGGCCTGCTTCGCCAGCCTTAACATCTACATTCAGAGCTTCGCCCGTCTGGTCTGGTCCCAGGCGATGTACAACCCGCAGGGTCGCCTGGCCCAGCTATCAAAACGCCAGATCCCGTTTAATGCCCTGAATGCGGTACTCATCTGCTGCGTCATCAGCACGCTGGCCATCTACGTGCTGAAGATTAACCTCGACGCGCTGATTATCTACGCCAACGGCATTTTCATCATCATCTATCTGCTGTGCATGCTGGCGGGATGTCGTTTGCTGAAGGGGCGCTATCGCGCGCTGGCGGCGGTGGGTGGCCTGCTCTGCTTGCTGCTGCTGGCGATGGTGGGCTGGAAGAGCCTCTACGCCATTATTATGCTGGCGGCGCTGTGGTGGTTTTTACCCAAGCGCGCCATCGTGCATTAAATAATGCCGGGTGGCGCTGCGCTTACCCGGCCTACGGTTATTTATCGTCTTTATGATCGATACGGTCGCGGTACTCGTCCTTGCGCTGGTACTCGCCGTCAAAGGTTTGACCGCCCTCGCTACCGGCGCTGAACCCGCCACCCGGCATCCGGGAGAAGCGCAGATGCGGCAGCAGGCGCAGGGTCAGCAGCTTCTGCACCGGTGGTAATAGCAGCAGCAGGCCGAGCAGATCGGTAAAGAAGCCCGGCAGCAGTAACAACAGCCCGGCAATCATCAGCGATACGCTCTTAATCATCTCCGCAGCGGGACTCTCCCCGGCGGCCATCTTCTGCTGCATCAGCAAAATATTTTTGAAGCCCTGGTTACGCACCAGCGACATACCGATGACGGAGGTAAAGATCACCAGCACCAGCGTGAGCAGGACGCCAAAGACGTGGGCGACCTGGATAAAAATCGAGATTTCGATGTAAACGTATAAAAATATTGCAATGAGTGGTATCCAGCGCACTGGCGTCTCCTGTAGGTTTGCGGCGTGCTTCTTATTGAGATGGTGCTTAATAAGCATAATTCAATAGGATTGCACGCCAGGTTGGCTGAAAATCTCTGGCCGGTGATGCATTTCACAAATTATTAAAACTAATGCAACGACTAAGATAATAAGTGATCCAGATTACGGCATTTCGCTATCATCAGCATATGATCCCGGGTACGTGGCCGATTAAGGAAATAATCGTCGGTCAGCAAACACACAAAACCCCAGATGTACTGTGTGTTTAGTACATTCATTCGCAGCTTGAAAAAGAAGGTTCACATGTTAAACAGCATTCGTATCGAAGAAGATTTGTTGGGCACAAGGGAAGTACCAGCGGACGCTTACTACGGCATCCACACTCTGAGAGCGATTGAGAATTTCTACATCAGCAACAACAAAATCAGCGACATCCCTGAATTTGTACGTGGCATGGTGATGGTCAAGAAAGCCGCAGCGCTGGCGAACAAAGAGCTGCACACCATTCCCAAAAGTGTGGCAAATGCCATCGTCGCCGCCTGTGATGAAGTCCTGAATAACGGTAAATGCATGGATCAGTTCCCGGTCGACGTCTATCAGGGCGGCGCAGGTACTTCCGTGAATATGAACACCAACGAAGTGCTGGCAAACATTGGCCTTGAGCTGATGGGCCACCAGAAAGGCGACTACCAGTACCTGAACCCGAACGACCACGTCAACAAGTGCCAGTCCACTAACGACGCCTACCCGACCGGTTTCCGCATCGCGGTTTACGCCTCTATCGTTAAGCTGGTAGATGCCATTAACCAGCTCGGAGAAGGGTTCCAGAACAAGGCCGTTGAGTTCAAAGACATTCTGAAAATGGGCCGTACCCAGCTGCAGGATGCGGTGCCAATGACGCTGGGCCAGGAGTTCCACGCCTTTAACGTTCTGCTCAACGAAGAGACGCGCAACCTGCTGCGCACCGCCGAACTGCTGCTGGAGGTTAACCTCGGCGCGACGGCGATCGGCACGCGTCTGAACACCCCGGACGGCTATCAGCAGCTGGCGGTGCAGAAGCTGGCGGAAGTCAGCAACCTGCCGGTGGTTGCGGCGGAAGATCTGATCGAAGCCACCTCCGACTGCGGCGCATACGTTATGGTTCACAGCTCGCTGAAGCGCCTGGCGGTCAAGCTCTCTAAAATCTGTAACGACCTGCGCCTGCTCTCCTCCGGCCCACGCGCTGGCCTGAATGAGATCAACCTGCCCGAGCTGCAGGCTGGCTCCTCTATCATGCCTGCGAAGGTCAACCCGGTCGTGCCAGAGGTCGTGAACCAGGTCTGCTTCAAGGTTATCGGCAACGACATCACGGTCACCATGGCCTCCGAAGCGGGTCAGCTGCAGCTCAACGTGATGGAGCCGGTCATTGGCCAGGCGATGTTTGAGTCAATCCACATTCTGACCAACGCCTGCTACAACCTGCTGGAGAAATGCATCAACGGCATCACCGCCAACAAAGCGGTATGCGAGAGCTACGTCTATAACTCAATTGGCATCGTGACCTACCTTAATCCGTTTATTGGTCACCACAACGGCGATATTGTTGGTAAAATCTGTGCCGAAACGGGCAAGAGCGTGCGTGAGGTCGTGCTTGAACGCGGCCTGCTGACCGAGGCGGAGCTGGATGACATCTTCTCGGCGCAAAACCTGATGCACCCGGCTTATAAAGCAAAACGGTATACGGATGAGAACGAACAGTAACCGTTCAACCGGGTAAGACCTCAAAGGCACGTCAGCGATGACGTGCCTTTTTGTTTATGGGTGCTACTAAAATTCAACATATCAATATCAACTTGTATACACATCAAGGAAGCCAACTATGTTTGCTGCGGAACTTGTGATCGTCCTGCTGGCGATTTACCTGGGTGCCAGACTCGGCGGGATCGGCATCGGCTTTGCCGGTGGGCTTGGCGTACTCGTCCTGACGCTGTTTTTCCAGATTAAGCCCGGTGCGATCCCTTTTGACGTTATTGAGATCATCATGGCAGTGATCGCTGCGATTGCCGCGATGCAGGTGGCCGGGGGGATGGACTACCTGGTCAGCCTGGCGGAGCGCCTGCTGCGCCGTCACCCCAAGTACATCACCTTTCTCGCCCCGCTGGTGACCTGGTTTATGACCATTCTCGCCGGTACCGGGCACACTGCGTTCTCTACCCTGCCGGTGATCACCGAGGTAGCAAAAGAGCAGGGCATCCGCCCCTCTCGCCCGCTCTCTATCGCCGTGGTAGCCTCGCAGATCGCCATCACCGCCTCGCCCATTTCGGCAGCGGTGGTGTTTTTCGCCGGGATCCTCGAACCGCTGGGCGTCAGCTACCTGACGCTGCTGGCGATCTGTATTCCGGTCACCCTGATCGCCATCATGCTCACCGCCGTGGTGTGTAACTTCCTCGGCGCAGAGCTAAAAGACGATCCGGTCTATCAGGAGCGGCTTGCTAAAGGCGAAGTGAAGCTGCGCGGCAACCAGGTTTTTCAGCTTAAGCCGCACGCCAAACGCTCGGTGATGCTGTTTCTGATAGGCATCGTCGCGGTGATGGTTTACGCCACCATTATCAGCCCAACGGTGGGACTCATTACCGATCCGGTTCTGCCGCGCAACGAGGCGATTGTGGTCTTTATGCTCACCATCGCCACGCTGATCTGCCTGAGCTGCAAGGTGGACACCGGTGAGATCCTCAACGCCAGCACCTTTAAGTCCGGGATGAGCGCCTGTATCTGCGTGCTGGGCGTGGCGTGGCTCGGGGATACCTTTGTGAAGACCCACATTGCGGATATCCAGAGCGTGGCGGGCGACCTGCTGCACAGCTATCCATGGCTGCTGGCGGTGGTGCTCTTTTTTGCCGCCACCCTGCTCTACTCTCAGGCGGCGACCACCAAAGCACTGATGCCCGCCGCGCTGCTGCTCGGCGTTACCCCCCTGACCGCCATCGCTTCGTTCGCCGCCGTGTCGGCCCTGTTCGTGCTACCCACCTACCCGACGCTGCTGGCGGCGGTAGAGATGGACGACACCGGCTCGACCCGCATCGGCAAATATGTCTTTAACCACGCTTTCCTGATCCCCGGCGTGATCGCCATCGCCCTGTGCGTCATTCTGGGCTTCGTTATTGGCGGGATTGTTTTGTAGCAGGCATGAAGGTGTAAATGTCGTTAAAATCGGGCTGCCTGGCGGCCCGGTTGATTAATCCCCCGCCAGCGGCATGCTATAGTGGCTTTTTTCGTCTGATACGAGATTGCCGATGAACACGCCTGATGCCGTCGTTGTGCTCTGTACTGCCCCGGATGAAGCCACCGCCCAGGACCTGGCGGCGAAAGTGCTGGCGGATAAACTCGCCGCCTGCGTGACTATTTTGCCTGGTGCCACCTCCCTCTACTATTGGGAAGGTAAGCTGGAGCAGGAGTATGAAGTCCAGATGCTGCTGAAAAGCACCTCTGCTCATCAGGAAGCGCTGCTGGCCTGCCTGAAATCGCACCATCCGTATCAGACCCCCGAACTATTAGTGCTGCCCGTCGCACATGGAGACAACGATTACCTCTCATGGCTCAACGCATCCTTACGTTAATCCTGCTGTTTTGCAGTACGTCCGCCTTTGCCGGGTTGTTTGACGCGCCCGGCGCCGGGAAGTTTGTTCCTGCGGATAGCGCGTTTACCTTCGACTTTCAGCAAAATGAGCACGACCTGACGCTCAACTGGCAGATCAAAGAGGGCTACTACCTCTATCGCCAGCAGATCAGCGTCACGCCCGCGCAGGCGGACATTGCCCCGTTCCAGCTCCCGAAAGGGGAGAGCCACAAAGATGAATTCTTTGGCACCAGCGAAATTTATCGCCAGCGGCTCAGCCTGCCGGTGACGGTGCGCTCGGCCGACAAAGCGGCGACGCTGACCGTGACCTACCAGGGCTGCGCGGCGGCGGGCTTCTGTTATCCGCCGGAGACAAAGGTCGTGCCGGTCAGTGAGGTGCAGCCGCTGGCACAAAGCGTGCCGGATCGGTCTGCCCCGGCCGCGCCTACGCTGCCCTTCTCGGCGCTGTGGGCGCTGCTGATCGGGATTGGCATCGCCTTTACCCCCTGCGTGCTGCCGATGTACCCGCTCATCTCCGGCATTGTGCTGGGAGGCAAATCGCGCCTCTCTACCGGACGCGCGTTGCTGCTGACCGTGCTCTACGTGCAGGGCATGGCCCTCACCTATACCGCGCTGGGCCTCGTCGTGGCCGCCGCCGGGCTACAGTTTCAGGCGGCGCTCCAGCATCCCTATGTATTAGTCGGCCTGTCGGTGATTTTCACCCTGCTGGCCCTGTCGATGTTCGGTCTGTTCACCCTCCAACTGCCGTCATCTGTTCAGACGCGCCTGAGCCTGATGAGCAACCGCCAGCAGGGCGGCTCAGCGGGCGGCGTCTTTGCGATGGGGGCCATCGCCGGGCTGATCTGCTCCCCCTGCACCACCGCGCCGCTCAGCGCCATCCTGCTCTATATCGCCCAGAGCGGTAACCTGTGGCTCGGCGGCGGTACGCTCTATCTCTACGCGCTCGGCATGGGCATCCCGCTGATTCTGGTGACCCTGTTCGGCAACCGACTGCTGCCAAAAAGCGGCCCGTGGATGGAGCAGGTCAAAATCGCCTTTGGCTTTGCAATCCTCGCCCTGCCGGTCTTTTTACTGGAGCGCATACTGGGCGAGACGTGGGGCCTGCGCCTCTGGTCGCTGCTCGGCGTAGCATTTTTCGGCTGGGCATTTATCACCTGTTTGACGGGTACCCGGCGCGGAATACGTGTGCTACAGATCGTCCTGCTGGGCGCGGCGCTGGTCAGCGCGAAGCCGCTGCAGGACTGGGCGTTTGGCGTCAGCGCCTCCGCCCCGCAGGCACAGCTGAACTTTATCCGCATCGCCAGCGTGGATGAGCTAAACCAGGCCCTGGCGCAGGCCAGGGGCAAACCGGTCATGCTCGATCTCTACGCCGACTGGTGCGTGGCCTGTAAAGAGTTTGAGAAGTACACCTTCAGCGATCCGCAGGTACAGGCGGCGCTGAAGGAGACGGTGCTGTTGCAGGCGGACGTGACCGCCAACAGCGCCGAGGATGCCGCCCTGCTCCGCCATCTTGGCGTGCCGGGCCTGCCGACAATTCTGTTCTTTGACGCCCAGGGCAACGCGCAGCCTGCGCAACGGGTGGCAGGATTTATGGACGCGGAAGCATTTAGTAGACATTTGCGCAATCGCCAGCCATAAACTACACCAGGAGTGGAAAAATGGTTCTAAAAACGCAGGAGAACACCGTGCAACGTGAAGACGTCTTAGGGAAAACATTGCAGTGGCTTGAGATCGAAGGCCTTGCTGCCACGACGCCCGAAATTATCGCCGAACGTCTTAATTATCCATTGGACGAGTTTTTGCGCTTTTGGCCCGATAAAGAGGCGCTGCATTACGATGCGCTGCGCCACCTCAGCCAGCAGGTTGATGCCTGGCGCAGGCAGATGCTGTTAAACGACGAGCTGAGCAAAGAGCAGAAGCTGCTGGCTCGCTATACGGCGCTTACCGAGTGCGTCACTAACCATCGCTATCCGGGCTGCCTGTTCATTGCTGCCTGCACTATCTATCCGGATCCGGCTCATCCTATTCATCAGCTGGCGGATCAGCAAAAGAGTGCGGCGTATGCCTATACCCACGAGCTGCTGACCTCGCTGGAAGTCGACGATCCGGCCATGGTCGCGAAACAGATGGAGCTGGTGCTGGAGGGCTGCCTCAGCCGTATGCTGGTCAACCGTAGCCAGGTAGACGTCGATACCGCCTACCGGCTGGCAGAGGACATTCTCCGCTTTGCCCAGTGCCGCATGGGCGGCGCGCTGACCTGATATCAGATCAGCAGCCCTGCCCACGCAGAGATCAGCAGGCACAGCGCCATTGCCCGCTGAAACCACACCAGCGAGGCAGGGGTGCGAAAGATTCGGTTTACCGCTCTGCCGCAGAACGCCCAGACGGTCAGGCAGAGCTGGGAGATAATCAAGAACAGCAGCGCCATCATGGCGATCTCCCGCAGCGGATGCGCCCCATTGGGCGCAAACAGACTCACCACCGCCAGCGCCATCATCCAGGTTTTCGGGTTAATCAACTGCAACATGGCTGCCGCCCGAACGCTAAAGGGCCGCTGCGCCTCACCCTCCAACTGTGCCGCTGGCGCACGAAACAGCTGCCAGCTCATCCAGCTTAGCCACAGCACGCCCGCCCAGCTCATCCCGCTACGTACCAGCGGGTGCTGGCGCAGCACCTCCCCTGCCCCCGCTCCAGAGACCAGCACAATCAGGCTGGCTGCCACGCAGGCGCTCACCACGGCGGGCAGCGTCGCCTTCACGCCGAAGCGCTGGCTGCTGGAGAGCACCAGGATATTGGTGGGGCCGGGAGTAATGGACGCCACGAAAGCAAACAGCATAAACGGTAGATAGGCATAGAACATATTCACAGGCAGGACTCCTTATTATCGTTGTCCCGACTGTCGCGTTATTTCATTGTCGCGTCTGGAAGATTTGTGCATAAGCTGCGGTAACGCGCCGGAGAGAGGCGATACGCCCGCTGGAACCAGCGCCCGAGGTGGCTCTGATCGGCAAAGCCTAATGCCGCCGCCACGCTGGCTGGCTGCTCCCCCTTTGCCAGCATGGCGCGGGCGCTAGCCAGCCGGAGCTGGATCAGCCAGGCGTGGGGCGAGAGGTGGAACTCGCGCTTAAAGCAGCGCGTGAGGGTAAAGCGATCGGTGCCGGTCTCCCGCGCCACGTCGTCCAGGCCGACGTTATCTCCCCGATGGGCGTAGAGATAATCCCGCGCCCGGTGGGCGATGGCCGCGCTCTGACGCTGCGCCGAGAGCCGCTTGCGCCACTGGCAGTGGTGCGTCAGCTGGCCCAGCAGCCCATCCATCATGCCCTGCTGCACGATGCGCATCTCATCATTATGCAGGGTGAAGAAGGTCTGAGCGATGGTGTTCACCAGCTGCGGCGCACGGGCGATGGTCTGGTCAAAGTGCAGCGAGTAGCTTGAGGGCGTGGCATCGTACAGGCCGCGCAGGGTGTCGCTCAGCCAGCGTTCATCGAGATAGAACGTCAGGTAGGTAAAGCCGCCCTCTACCGGCGCGTCGCCGTCGTGGATCTCGCCCGGCTCCAGTAGAAACGCGTCCCCTGGCGTGCTGCGATGGCGCTCGCGGCGGCAGTGAAACTGCTGAGTGCCGGTCAGGGTGATGCCCACCAGGTAGCTGTCGTGCCAGTGCGGATCGTAGGCGTGACCCTCAAAGTGCGCGCGGATGGTTTCGATGCCGGTATCGGCATGCTGCCGTAGCTCAAGCCAGTCTGCCATATCAACCTCCTGAATGATTCCCGAGTGTAGCATCAATCATTCAGCCTGAAAGGTCTGGAAGATTTGTGCAGCATAGAGCAAAAATCACTGAGATTGCGGCAACCTGCTGAATAGTTTTAACGATCACAGAAGCAAAAAAACATAATTAATTAATATAAAATCGCAATAGATTCTCCGCGGCCATCTGTGTCAGAAAGTAACCCTCATTCATAAGAAACCGGAGAAGTGATTCAAATGAGTAGAGGCATACTAAAAAGTCACCATAATGAATACCATATATTAACCCGCGGGGAACGTATTGGTTATGGAATGGGAGACTTTGCGCAAAACCTTGTTTTTGGCACAATAGGCGGCTTTCTTGCTCTGCATATGTTAACCGTCAACGCTATTGGTACAGCAACCGCAGGGTTTATATTTCTTTTCGTCCGAATCATCAATGTCTTTTGGGATCCCATGGTGGGAACCTATGTCGACAAACGAATTTCAGCAGCGGGAAAGTATCGTCCCTGGCTCTTAAGAGCGGGTGTGCCGCTGGTTATTCTCTCCGCTTTGCTTTTTACACCTATCCCCGGCATCAGAGGTTCAGTTGCCTTTGCCTTTATCGTTTATTTGGCGCTGGATTTGGTCTATTCACTGGTAAACATACCGTATGGATCGCTTAATGCTTCACTGACCAGAGATCCTGAATCTATTGATAAACTGACCAGTACAAGAATGATGTTGGCTAACACGGCCAATCTGCTTGTCTACACCCTTTTCCCGATGTTTGTCCAAATGGCTTCACCAAAGGATCGTAGCCTCAAGGATACCGGCTTCTTTGGGCTTGAGCTTAACATGGGGAACTATACCGACCCATCAGCGAATTACGCCTGGTTTGGCGTTTACTCTGTTTATATGATAATCGGTGCTGTGGCACTTTTTATCTGCTATAAGTTCACGAAAGAACGTGTAGTCGCGACTGCAGAACAGACTGCTAACGTAAAAACAACCGATCTCTTCCTTGAACTGAAATACAACCGGCCGCTGGTTATCCTCGGACTGTTTTTCATGCTGGGCTTTACGTTCATGTTTTTCATGAATACCGTAAATGGCTTTTTCAATCAGTTTGTTGTCGGTCATTCAGAGTGGATGGGAGCTGTAGGCCTGGTAGCCTCCATTCCGGGTATTCTGTTCCCCGTTTTCTGGCCAAGGCTCAAGAAAATTTTTGGTAAAAAAGGCTTCTTCCATCTTTTCCTTGGCATGTTTATCGTCGGTGAATTGCTCACTTACGTGTGGTCACGGGAAGGGATGCATGACGCCTTGTGGCTTGCTTATATCGCAACCTTTATTAAACAGTGGGGCTTAACGTCAGCGACCGGATTCATGTGGGCGCTGGTCCCTGAAGTCATTGCTTATGGCGAATTAAAATCAGGAAAGCGCAACGCCGCCATCATTAATGCGATTATGGGGCTCTTCTTCAAGATTGGTTTTACCCTTGGTGGCGCAATCCCACTTTGGCTGCTGGCCGCCTATGGTTTTAACGAAACAGGTGCGCAACAAAGTGCTAATGCAATCGACGGGATCATTATGACGGCGGTGTGGATCCCCATTGTTTTAGCTGTCATTTCAATGATCGTTATTCAAGCCTATCCCATCTCAGACAAAAATGTTACAGACATCAACCGTCAACTCGATGAGATACGCGTGTAATTAAAACAATTAAAAACAACCCAAATACAAAAAAGTAGCTTAAAAAGGTAGAAATCTATGTCACTTATTCAAAACCCTATCTTACGTGGCTTTAATGCCGACCCGAGTATTATCCGTGTAGAAGACACTTACTATATCGCGAGCTCCACGTTCGAGTGGTTTCCTGGCGTTCGTCTACATGAGTCTAAAGACCTGCAGCACTGGAATCTACTCCCCAGTCCCTTATCAACTACCACGCTGTTAGATATGAAAGGAAATCCTTCATCAGGCGGAATTTGGGCACCGGACCTCTCCTATGCCGGAGGTAAATTTTGGCTAGTTTATACCGATGTGAAAGTCACAGAGGGTGCCTTTAAAGACATGACCAACTATCTATCCACCGCAACAGATATCCGTGGTCCCTGGACAGATCCGATCAAGCTTAATGGCGTTGGTTTTGACGCCTCACTTTTCCATGACGACGATGGGCGTAAATATATCGTTCAACAAACCTGGGATCATCGGGAGTATCACCATCCCTTTAACGGCATTACCTTAACCGAGCTGGATATCCATACCCTGAAACCTATGCCAGAAACAGCACGAACCCTTTATCGCGGCACTGCCGTTGCACTTGTTGAGGGGCCACATATCTACAAACTGAATGGCTATTACTACCTTTTCGCCGCTCAGGGCGGGACCGTTTTCACTCACCAGGAGGTTGTTGCACGTTCAAAAACCCTCGACGCCAACAGCTTTGAGACACAGCCTGGGGAGGTGTTCTTAACTAACGTGGACACCCCAGACAGCTATATCCAAAAACAGGGTCATGGTGCGCTGGTTTCCACGCCCAAAGGAGAGTGGTATTACGCTTCACTCTGCGCTCGCCCATGGAATCGTGCAGGTGAATCGGCCTACGATCCCCGGGGTTGGTCAACCCTGGGTAGAGAAACGTCTATCCAAAAAGTGTATTGGGATGAAGAAGGCTGGCCACGAGTTGAAGGTGGTCACGGAGGAAAAACCTTTGTCGAAGGACCCATCGATGCCATTCATACCGAAAGCGCAAAAGATCACAGCCAGCATGATGAGTTTGATACGCCGATGCTCGATCTCAACTGGAATACGCTTCGTGTTCCGTTCACCAAAAAAATGGGCACAACGGGCGACGGAAAATTAACGTTAATAGGTCAAGGTTCTTTAGCCAATACGCATGACCTGTCGCTTATCGCGCGGCGCTGGCAAGCTTTTTATTTTGATGCTCAGGTAAAGGTAAAGTTTAATCCTTTCACCTATCAACAAATGGCGGGATTAACGAATTACTATAACGATCGTCACTGGAGCTTTGTTTTCATTACATGGAATGAAATTAATGGCTCAGTAATCGAAATAGCCGAAAACAACCGAGGGAAATATACCTCGCACCTGAAAGATAAAGCCATCAAGATCCCAGAAGACACCGAGTACGTCTGGTTCCGCACGAAGGTTCGGAAGGAAACCTATACTTATGAATACAGTCTGGATGGGACACGCTTTACGGAAATTCCTGTCACCTTAGATGCTGCAATTCTCTCAGATGATTATGTACTCCAAAGCTATGGCGGATTCTTTACGGGGGCATTCGTTGGCCTTGCGGTAGTTGACTACTCTGGTTACGCAGCCAAAGCCGAGTTTTATCATTTCGATTACCACGAGCTTGGTGACACCCTCCTGGCCGATGACACCTACAGCTGGACAGCCAGTGAATCACGCTTTGACTAGCCAGGGTTTGGAAAATCTGGGCAAACGTGTGGCGTAAACAGGTAGATTGTCGCAATAGTAAGCAGTTGAACGGCTTTTCGATGATTTTGATTGACGGAAAGAGGCGACTACGGTTTAATGCGCTGCGTTGCCCGGATAGCTCAGTCGGTAGAGCAGGGGATTGAAAATCCCCGTGTCCTTGGTTCGATTCCGAGTCCGGGCACCACTATTTAGAAGAACCCGCCTATGGCGGGTTTTTTGCTTTTGGAGAGCCGGACTCTTTACCGAACTTCCTTCGATCACTCCTCGCATCCCTGCGACTTGCCCTACGGGACAGCGCTTGCGTGAATCTCTGCCTGCTCACAAAAATAAACTTTAATATCAACACGCAAAGCAAACCCCATTAACTCACTGATTTTAATAGATTAAAATTTTGGCGAAATCATAACCTCAACAATAGACCTGGAGCATATATAAATAACACAATAACTAAATTATAATTCTTTAGTATCAGGTTGATATACGAGGTCAGAATGCGGTTAATTGTTATGCTGTTAAGCTTTGTGCTCTGCACACCAGTCTGGGCGGGTGAACTTTCCAGACCTGCCGGTAAAATCCTTTTAACGCTGTCTGGTAATATCGAAAATACAAATGAAGGTGGCAAAGCCGTTTTTGATCTCGCCAGCCTTGAGAAACTGGGTATGGTCAGCTTTCAGACGACCTCTCCCTGGTATGATGGCCGCACTACCTTTACGGGTATTTCACTACAAAAGCTCATGGACTATGTCGGGGCGAAAGGTACTGTCGTTAAGGTCACTGCGCTCAATGACTACACCACCGAAATCCCTCTCAGTGATTTTAAGAAACACAATGTCATCCTTGCCTTAAAAGTTAACGGAGAATATATGCGCATCCGTGATAAAGGCCCGTTGTTTGTTGTTTATCCTTATGACAGTAAGCCTGAGCTGAACAATCAGATTTATTATTCAAGATCGGCCTGGCAGGTCAGTAGAATGAATATTGAGTAAGGGGTCAGAAGACCAACATGAACAGAATTCTGGCTGGCATCATTTGTTTCCTTTTTATATCTACCGGATATATCTCCTTTCTTGTTCATGAAAGGCAACAAGAGCTGCAGAAACTGACTCACTACGCCGCTGCGTGGTCTGCTGCACAGATAGTCTCAGAGTATTATCGGCTTGAATCGATGCTGGGTATTTACAGTATCGATGAGACGATGCCTGTGGATGATGTGCGCATGCGTCTCGATCTTATGCTCAGCCAGAGCGATTTAATGAAAGAAGGCGATCTGAGGAGTTACATAGAGAGTAATAAATCCCAGCATACTCTGGCTTTACAGCTTGAGAAGACGCTTGAGTATCTGGATATGCATCTTGAGAAAATGGACCGCTCAGAGATCCAGGAATACCTAAAAAAAATGCAGACGCTTAATGCCCAACTGGGGCGTCTGTCGTCCGGCGCGTTAGATAAAGATATCAACTCGATTAATGACGCCAATCTCAAAATCAAAACTCTTTACTATATTTACTCAGCGACATCTTTATTGCTGATCATAATGAGTGCGATACTTGGCGTGCTGGTATTTTATCAAAAAAGAAATATTCTAAAGACGCATCTTCAGGTACAGAATCTTGCGGATGCACTGCAAGATTCTAAAGAAAAACTGCAAGCCCAGAATGCGAAGTTGGAGTATGACATCTTCCATGACTCACTGACGCAGATGAATAACCGCCATTTTTTCTGGGGGAATCTGAATGAAACCATCGAGAGCGCAGTAAAAAGCAATAATTCTGTGGTTGTGATGTTGTTTGATTTAGATCGATTCAAGGAGGTCAATGATACGTATGGTCATGATGTCGGCGACATGTTATTACGCCAAATATCACACCGTCTGATTTCGATGGGCCTGATTTCCGATACGCTTTCTCGTTTAGGCGGTGATGAGTTTGCCTTTATCTCGAGTGGCCTGACGGAGAGCTGTGCCGTTTCACTGGCCCAAAATATAATCGATGCTATTAGCCAGCCCTACACGCTTGATAATACGATTATCAATATAACCACCAGTGTCGGCATTGTTATCTCAGACACTGAACGCCGCTCCGACTACCTTTACAAATTTGCCGATCTGGCTCTTTATGAAGCCAAAAATGAAGGCGCGGGTAAGATAAAAGTCTTCCGTCAATGGATGTTAGAAAAACTGCAAGAAAGCCGAACGCTTGAGCATGATATGGCAAAGGCATTAGTGAATAAAGAGTTCGTGGTTTACTATCAGCCTATCGTCGATTCATTCAGCCGGGAAATTTACAGCTATGAAGCCCTTATTCGCTGGATTCATCCTCTGAAGGGCCTCCTGTCGCCGGACAGCTTTATTGCTGTGGCTGAGAAAACAGGAATGATTAACGAGATGGGGAAATCGGTGCTTGAAATGGCCTGCCGGGAAGCCGCTTCCTGGGTGATCCCAGCTAAAATTTCAGTCAATGTCTCCCCTGTCCAGCTAAGCAGCAACGCTTTTGCCGGGATAGTGCTGTCCATTCTGAACGAAACGGGGCTCCCCGCTGAGCGTCTTGAACTGGAGGTGACTGAATCCTCTCTCTTTACTGAAAATAATGCGCCGATGAATACGCTTAACATGCTGCGAGAGCTAGGGGTGAAAATCTCCATTGATGATTTTGGTACCGGTTATTCTTCTCTTTCGCGCCTCAGCAGGCTTGCCTTCGATAAAATCAAAATAGACAAGTCCTTTGTGCATTCGCTATCAACACAGGAAGACGCCCTTAATATCATCAGGCTCATCACCGGCATGGCGAAATCCCTCAATATGAAGGCCGTTGCGGAAGGTGTTGAAACTCAGGAGCAGTTGGAAAGCCTTCAGGTGCTGGGCTGTGATTTCTCACAGGGCTATCTGTTTGGTAAACCTCAGCCTTATGTAGATGAGAAAATCAGAAACGGTTGAAGGGAAAATGTGCTTCCTGCCTGTGAATTTATAGCTCAAGCCAGGCATGACAGCTATCTTTGCTGCCGCCGCTATGTAAAAGGAGGCCTTAAATACGTCTGGCTCATCAAATTTTGTGTGCCTCTGAAAGGTGCAATATGCCATCACACATCTCTTGTAACTCATTGATCAGTCTTGCCACATGGAAACCATCGCACACGGAATGATGTACCAGAACGGCGAGTGGCAATACTATTTTCTCACCCTGTTGGTAGTATTTTCCAAGCGTAAACATGGGGGAAAAAAAGTTGTGCATATGAGCGACATTGGTATTGAAACTGGTAAAACTTACCCAAGGAATAGCCGAAATGAAAAATATATTTTCCCGAGACTCCGCCTTAGGCCAATAAGAGAGGTTATCACGGTACTGTGCCATGTCTTCAGAATACGTTTTTTGGAAGTGATGAATATTGCCATCGTAGTGGCTCCATAATGATGAAAAAGTCTCCGTTTCATTATGAAAAATGGTGTAGTTTGGATGAACTTCATTCCATACAACAAGTTCATTATTCTTTATAGCCATGCGGAACTCCGCGTGACTGTTTACAACTTTAGAAAGAAGGAAAATAATAGTAGGATAAAATTTCCAGCCAACTTGTTTTGTATATTTAAGCAGCGCGGTAATATCCAGCAGGACGGTTTGGTTAAAAGTAGATTCAGCAAACGACTGAAATATCTCAAAATGCTCCTTTCTTGCCCAGCGAGACAAATCAACAGGCGTATATTCAGGGGTTGTTTTTTTCATTTTTTAACCTTTGTCTATAAATTACCTATCAGATGTTAGTCTACATTTTTGTGGATTAAAAAGATATATGGCACAGCCCGAGTTAGTAGAGAGCGTATCCTTATGCAAGAGCAAAGAAAATCTAAAACATTGAGTATATCAGAGACTAAAAGTAGATTGTGTTAATCCTGGCTTATTTAGAAGAACCCGCCTATGGCGGGCTTTTTTGCTTTTGGAGAGCCAGACTTTTTAAAACGAGATGGGCAAAATCTGACGCGCCATTTTCTATACGGCCAGTTGTTTCAGCAGCTGCTCAGCGGTTGCCGCCGATGAGGTCGGGTTCTGACCGGTAATCAGCAGGCCGTCAGTGAGGACATAGGAACTCCAATCCTCACCTTTAGAATAGATCCCCCCTTTCGCAATCAGCTCGTCTTCAACCAAGAACGGCACCACGTGAGTCAGGCCTACCGCCTCCTCTTCTGTATTCGTGAAGCCGGTGACCTTACGTCCCTCGACCAGCGGTTTACCTTCAGGCGTTTTAACATGGCGCAGGACGCCCGGAGCATGGCAGACAAATGCAACATGCTTGCCGGCAGCGATGAAGGATTCGATCAGCGCAATGGAGTGCTTATCCTCCGCCAGATCCCACAGTGGACCATGCCCCCCCGGATAGAACACCGTGTCAAAATCTGCCTGCGATACGCTGTCCAGGCGGACGGTATTCGCCAGCTGAGCCATAGCATCGGCATCAGCTTCAAAGCGGTGCGTAAATTCAGTTTGCGCGTCCGGCTCATTGCTTTTCGGATCCAGCGGCGGCTTACCGCCTTTTGGCGAGGCCAGCACGATTTCCGCGCCGGCGTCTTTAAAGGCGTAATAAGGTGCGGCCAGCTCTTCAAGCCAGAAACCCGTTTTATGACCGGTGTTGCCCAAGGTGTCGTGAGAGGTCAGGACTATTAATACTTTCATTATCATTCTCCGATTTATCACTTTGCTATTAATACTAGCCCGGCCGTATATAAAAATAGTGCCAATTCAGATTAGTCGGTAAGGCATATCAGCGTACTATCCCTTGTTGGCACTGTAATGATTATTCAATCACATCAGGAGAACACGAGATGTCTAAGCATCCAAGAATTGCGCTTATCGGCCCAGGTGCAATCGGTACGACTATCGCTGCCGCGCTGCATGAAGTTGGCCGCACGCCACTGCTTTGCGGACGCACCGCCCACCCGCAGTTAACGCTGCGCCACGAGGAGGGTGAAATCGTGGTGCCCGGTCCGGTACTGAGCGATCCGGCGGCAGTTTCGCATCCGTTCGATATCGTCTTTGTGGCGGTGAAAGTGACACAGGTTGCTGAATCTGCGGGCTGGTTGGCGAGGCTGTGCGATGAAAACAGTATCGTGTGCGCCCTGCAAAACGGCGTTGAGCAGAAAACCCAGCTGGCCCCGTTGGTTAACGGAGCAGAGGTGCTGCCGTCGATAGTCTGGTTTCCCGCGCAGCGAGAGCCAGACGCCTCTGTCTGGTTACGCGCCACGCCGCGACTCACCCTGCCGGATTTACCTCAGGCAAAAGCGATAGCGGATGCGCTCAGCGGCACACGCTGTGCGGTGGAGCTATCGTCTGATTTTATCTCTCTCGCCTGGCGCAAGCTGCTGCAAAACGCGGTCGCAGGCCTGATGGTGCTCGCCAATCGCCGCGCGGGGATGTTCTCACGCCCGGATATCACAGCCCTGGCGCTAGCCTATCTGCAAGAGGGACTCACCGTTGCGCGTGCGGAAGGTGCGACACTGAGCGACAGCGTGCCCCAGGAGATCGTTGACGGTTTCCACCGTGCCCCGGTGGATCTGGGTACCTCGATTCTTGCCGACCGCCAGGCTAACCGCCCGCTGGAGTGGGATATTCGCAACGGCGTGATACAACGCTTTGGCCGCTCACACAATATTCCCACGCCGATCGGCGACGTGCTGGTTCCCCTGCTAGCCGCAGGAAGCGAGGGACCGGGTTAATGCCGCTACCCTTCCCTGTGTTCCATCAATTTATTTGACCAATTACGTTAAACAAATGGCATTTATTCTCACTATGTAACGCGTAGAGTAGGCATATCAAAAGCAGGCTCCGGCCTGCCGCCTATTTCTCTGAAGTCAGGATAAACGCCATGAAGAAGATCGGATTTTTGTCATTTGGTCACTGGACGCCGTCGCCGCAGTCTGGAACCCGTTCGGCCGCTGACGCGTTGCTGCAATCCATCGATCTGGCCGTTGCCGCCGAAGAGCTGGGCGCGGATGGGGCCTATTTCAGGGTGCACCACTTTGCCCGCCAGCTGGCCTCACCCTTCCCGCTGCTGGCAGCCGTAGGGGCGCGGACCAAGCGGATTGAAATCGGTACCGGCGTGATCGACATGCGCTATGAGAATCCACTCTATATGGCAGAGGATGCCGGTGCAGCGGATTTGATCTCCGGTGGCCGTTTGCAGTTGGGTATCAGCCGTGGCTCCCCGGAACAGGTGATCGATGGCTGGCGCTACTTTGGTTACGCGCCCTCAGAAGGGGAAAACGAGTCGGATATGGCGCGCCGCCATACCGAGGTGCTGCTGGACGTGCTGCGCGGTGAAGGCTTTGCCAAACCCAATCCGCAGCCGATGTTCCCGAACCCGCCAGGCCTGCTGCGCCTTGAGCCGCATTCCGAGGGCCTGCGGGATCGTATCTGGTGGGGCGCTGGCTCGAATGCCACCGCAGTATGGGCTGCCAAGCTGGGGATGAACCTGCAAAGCTCAACGTTGAAGGATGATGAGACAGGCGAGCCGTTCCACATCCAGCAGGCAAAACAGATCCGCGCCTATCGCGAAGCCTGGGCGGAAGCGGGCCATACCCGTACGCCACGCGTCTCGGTCAGCCGCAGCATCTTTGCTCTGATGGACGAGCGCGACCGGATGTACTTCGGTTCAAGCCGTAACGAAAGCGACAGCATCGGTTTCCTCGATGAGAAGACGCGGGCCATCTTCGGACGCAGCTACGCCGCAGAGCCTGACAAGCTGATCGAGCAGTTGAAGCAGGATGAAGCGATTGCCGAAGCGGATACCCTGCTGCTGACCGTGCCGAACCAGCTGGGCGTGGATTATAACGCTCACGTTATCGAATCCATCCTGAAACACGTGGCTCCGGCGATGGGCTGGCGCGACTAAGACCGCAACCCGGTAGGACAAAACGCCTCGCGTGCTTTACGGCATGCGAGGCGTTATAGTTTATAGAGCAAATGATGCAGGCATACACTCTGGAGACGGCCTATGAGTAGTGAAACACCCCTGAAATATTATGACATTGCGGATGAGTATGCGACGGAAGCCGCTAAACCCGTAGACGAGGCCGAACGTGACGCCCTGGCGCGCTATTTCGAGCTGCTGATCACCCGCTTAATGAATAACGAAGAGATCAGCGAAGAGGCGCAGCGCGAGATGGCCCTTGAGTCGAGCATTGATGCAGAACGTATCGATGAGATCGCAGAGTTCCTCAATCGATGGGGTAATGAGTAGCGTCTGTTCAAAGACGTAGTCTGCGCAGGCATTGTGCTTTACACTGCGCGCTGCAAAAATTGAGTAGATAAACGATTAATCAGGCGGTAATGGCGATGAACGGAACAATCACAACGTGGTTTAAAGATAAAGGTTTTGGATTTATCAAAGATGAGAACGGGGATAACCGTTATTTTCATGTGATTAAGGTCGCCAACCCTGAGCTGATCAAAAAGGATGCGGCGGTGACGTTTGAGCCCACCACCAATAACAAGGGCCTGTCAGCGTACGCGGTGAAGGTTGCCCCGGAAAGCAAGTATATCTATATCGCGGGCGAGCGCATTAAGCTCACCTCGATCAAGTCTTACGTGGTTTACAGCGAAGAAGTGCCTGCTGATGCCGGTATCGATAAAGAGAATCCGGTGCTGTCGGTGGGTATCCTGATGAACAGCATCCGACCGAAGTCAGATATCAAGCCGGGCGAAATGCGCTCGCTGAAAAAGCTGGCGATCACCACCTTCCAGGGCACAACGCTTATCTTCTCGGCAGATGAGATAGATATTGATGCCACGGTAAAAATGCTTAAGGTCTGACGTTACGCAAAAGTAATGCTGCGCCCCCACCTCCCATCTCCATATATGGTAGTTTGCCTTTCATCCTGACGAAGGCAAACTACCAAAAATATAATCCTATCAAGGCCAACCCTTCTGCACGTTATCCATGGTGACATTGATAACTTATTCGCATTGATAAAAACCACGCACACAAATGGAACTGAGACATGATCGTGTCACCCCTCAACGTCATCCTGAGAATGCTACTGGTTCTCTCATTTGCCCTCGCGCTAAACGGCTGCTCTGTCCGTTACGATAAGAGCGGTAAGATGCTTTTTAACCCCGATTTGGCGAGCGTGCTGGGCAATGAAGTAGGCCAATTTACGCTGGCCGATGGCTCAAAAGGTGCGCTTCGGGAGCTGAATGGCCGCTATAGCCTGAAGTGGAGCAATCTGATGATTGAACGTCCGCTGGAGGGCGTGAGTTGGGTGAGGATCATCAACCAGTACCAGGTTGAAGGGCATACGCTGCTGCTGCTAAAGGTGGCCACGCCCGCCTGCCCGGCGCAGTACCGTCTGGTAGACCTCCAGAATACACGTTCCCAGGAGTGGGCATTTACGGGCATATGCGACATCGGGCCGGACGTGACGGCCAGCGCGGATAAGCTGCAGCTGAATTTCAAGGTCGATAATCGGATTGAGCAGTTCAACTGGCAGCATGGTGAGGTCTACCATCGTCGGCTCGCGGTTCAGCAACAAAAAACCGTTCAGAGTAGCACTACGAATAAAACAGCATCGTCCCGCAAGGCCAAATCTCAACCTGCGGTTAAACCGACGAAACGCACCCAGGTAAAAGCCGCAGAGCCGTTGCCGCCGAAGGTTGCCCAGCCAGAGCTGGATAACTCCTTGCCTACTGAAATCTACCAGCCAACAAAAACCCGCCAGACCAGCCTGGGTATTAAGTCATGACGGAGCAGGTTGTAGGAAATAGCGAGGTGCGGGACGGGATCAAGCGCTCCCCCCTCCCCGCCTGGCAAAACTGGCTGGTGATGGGCATCACCCTCACCTACCTCATCTGTGAACTGGCGTTCAATTCCCGCCTGCTGGATCTGGTAGGCACTATTTCAACGGCAGAAGAAGTTCACAACATGGAGCGGTACGGCAGAACCTTAACCGCCATTGCCGCAGCGCTTCTGGTGTTACAGTTTGCCCTTGTGGGCATCGCCAGGCTGAAGAGGAAAAACGTCTCTCTGTCGACAAGGGCCAGCGTAAGTGGGGTGCTTTGCCTATGTCTGCTGACCGGCGCAGTAACGTGGCATGCGGTAGAGTGGTTTATTGAACGTCAGGTATCAAACAGCACGGGGGAGTTTCGGCAGATGTCGCTTCTGGCGCAGCTCTACCAGCAATCGCTGATTGATGGGCACCAGACGCTGGAGGGCATTCCGCTCGATAGTCACGGCGGTCAGGCGCAAACATGGAGCAGCCCGTCAGGAAAGGCATTTCTGGCGATGCTGCCGATCCTGCTTAGCTCTGTTGATCGTTATCATGAGCTGCTGAAAAGCGGTGCGGAACAAAATTTGCGTGACAGCATCAGCGCCAGAGAGGGTGGCGTTCTTGGCTTCTATAAAGCCTGGATCCAGGCACGGGAAGCCGTCCATAAACAGTACGTAGCCTATTACAACGACGAGATGGATATCAGCGAAACCGCTCGCCGGGAGCAGGAGAAAGCCTGGCAGCGGTATGAACGCTCGCTGCGCGCTAAGGGACTGAGAACCTGGAATGTCCCCCGGCGCTATTATGCCAGCGTCCGCAGCAATGTCCGCGCCCAGGGCGTCCCGGTAGCCAATAACTGGTCGCCATCCGATCGGGCTGGTTTTGATGCGGCGGTGGCGAAAACCGTCAGACAGCAGTATCTCGCCCAGCGTACCGTGGTATTCAACGGGGTGACGATCCCTAAACGCCTCGACTGGGGCGTCTTTTTCCGTCAGGAAGTGGTGCAAAAATCACTCCGCGAAAAATTATTGCTCCCGGCAGGCACGCCGGTGCGTGAAGCGTATCCACTCAACGACGGATTGAAGCTTTTTGCCCTTGAGCTACACGCAGTCCATCTTAACGAGGCGGTGAAAGAGCAGTTACCGACCCTGCGCGCGTCGTTACAGAGTTACAGTATGGGTGGAAAGAATGAAAAGCAGGGAGAAGATGCCGCACGCGCGGTGATTGTGCCGCCTGTTGCGCTGATCTTCTCTCTTATTGGTGCGCTGACCCATCTGGCAAAACTGCTCTATTTAATTCTCGTGCCCCTGACCGCCGCCCTGTTAAGTAGAAAATCGTCGCGTGCCGTGCGCGTGCTTAATCATCATCCGCTGGTTTTCCCTGTGGCGCTGATCTCAGGGCTGCTGGTGATGTTCAGCTGCATGAATAACAGCATTACCGTTTCACCGGCCTATCAGGATTTAAAAAACGCGTTGCAGGGCGCGAATATTACCATCACCGATGAACCCCTGTTTCTGCGCGGCGAGTCGTTATTACGTATCGTTCACGCCGTCAGTATTGGACAGAGCTACAGCTATCCGATGAATCAGTATCTGCGGGAGACCGCGCTGGGCGGATTCGATTTCGGCTATAGCACACACGAAGACGCTATTCCCTCTGGGAATAAATAATTAACGAAGCGAGGCAGAAATGAAAAAAAGCGTATTAGTTGCTGTTTTACTCGGTATGAGCGCATCGGTTTACGCCGGAGAAGCGCATGTTTGTGGTTCGCGTCAGGTGAATGCGCTGGCAAGCGATCAGGGGAATATCGATGACAGCACCATGTTCACCTGCGGCGGGGGCGTAAAAGGAACCATTCCAGAACTGGCGAAACAGGGATGGAAAATTGTGCAGATCACCGACCAAATCGGTACGCTTTCACAAACGGACCCCACGAAAACCACGACCTATTCACGCCTGATTATTCAAAAAGACTAAGCGGGTGAATTAACGCGTTGGGTAGCCTTCCTGCCGAAAATCCCGCACCATGCACTATAATTCGGCAACTCTTCACGTGACTGGCAACCCATGACGACGCAACTGCTTACCCGACACTGGCGTATTCCCGGCGCGGTGATGCTTCTGCTCATCGCGCTCTTTACCCTCTTCATCCTCCACAGCCACTGGGGCGCCTTCCTGCAGTGGTGTCTGAGCACGCAAATCACGCTCCACCGCTACCTGGTGATGTACCTGCTGCAGCTCAATAACCATCAGTACAGCGGCGGCCTGTGGTTGCTGACTGGCGCATTTCTCTACGGCGTGCTGCACGCCATTGGCCCAGGCCATGGCAAATTTATCGTAGCCACCTATCTCAGCACTAACCAGGAGAGCCAGCTGGCCACCCGGGTAGTGCCGTTTCTTGGCAGCCTGATGCAGGGTGTAAGTGCGATCCTGTTCGTGTTTATTCTGGCGGTTGGCTTTAACCTCGCGGCAGGCGACCTGAGCGAAAGTCGCTGGTACGTTGAGAAGATCAGCGCCCTGATGATTGGCGGCTTTGGTGCCTACATGATGTACCGGGCGCTAAAGAGCCCCAGACCACGCAGGTTACGTATCGCCTCCCTGACGCCGCTCGGGCAGCAGCACGCCCCGGACTGCGGCTGCGGTCATCATGGGGTAGGCGTGGCGACGCAGGGCGACTGGAAGACGCGGCTGGGGGTGATTCTGGCCATCGGTGCGCGCCCCTGCAGCGGGGCGATTATGATCCTGCTCTTCTCTAACGCGCTGGGGATTGTCAGCTGGGGGATCGCTGCGGTTATGACGATGTCCTTCGGTACGGCGCTGTCGATTATGGGTCTCTCGCTGGCGGTGCGCTATGCCCGCGGGCGTACGGCGGCGCTGTTTGGCGGCGAGGCGCAGCGTCTGACGTGGGTTGTGCCTGCGCTGAAGATTGCGGGCGGCGTGGCCCTCATTCTATTTGCCACCGTGCTGTTTTTAACCGTGATCCCGGTGAGCGCCAACGGGGACTATATCGCGGCGGGTTGTTGAAGGTAGATTATTGATATCAGGCAATAAAAAAGCGGGCCGAGGCCCGCTTTTTACTGAGTGCTAAAACTTACTCGTTAATCTTCGGATGCTGATCGACCAGGCGCGAACGCTTCTTCTGCAGCTCCGCGATCTCCTCGTCGATATCCTCGATCTTCTGCTCAATGTTGTCGTGATGCTCCTGCAGGATCTCACGTGCTTCCTGCATATCCGATGCCGCAGGCGTCGCGCCGCGCAGCGGACGGTTGGCCGTCTCCTTCATCGTGATACCGGTGATCAGACCAATCACTGCCACCACCATCAGGTAGTAGGCGGGCATCATCAGATTCTCGGTGCTCTCTACCAGCCAGGCCGCCAGCGTTGGCGTCAGGCCCGCAATCAGAATCGAGATGTTGAAGGCGCTGGCCAGGGCGCTAAAGCGCAGGTGCGTCGGGAACATCGCCGGCAGCGTGGAGGCCATGACGCCGGTAAAGCAGTTCAGGATCACCGCCAGCATCAGCAGACCGGCAAAAATCAGGCCGATCACGTCGCTGTTAATCATCATGAAGGCCGGGATCGCCAGGAAGAACAGCGCGGTGCTGCCCAGAATGACGAACGGACGGCGACCGAAACGGTCGCTTAACAGGCCCATTACCGGCTGGACGAACAGCATCCCGATCATGATGGCGATGATAATCAGCACGCCGTGATCTTCCGAGTAGTGCAGGTTATGCGACAGGTAGCTCGGCATATAGGTCAGGAGCATGTAGTAGGTCACGTTGGTAGAGATCACCAGGCCGATACAGGCCAGCAGGCTGCGCCAGTGCTTGGTTGCAATCTCTTTAAACGACACCTTGGGACCATGCTGCAGCCCTTCGCGATCGCCCTGCTCCAGCTTATCTACATGCTGCTGGAACGCAGGCGTCTCCTCCAGGGCATGACGCAGATAGAGGCCAATCAGCCCCAGCGGCAGCGCCAGGAAGAACGGAATACGCCAGCCCCAGTCGAGGAAGTTCTCTTCACCGACAACGGTAGAGAGTATTACCACCACGCCTGCGCCGAGGACGAACCCGGCAATGGAGCCAAAGTCCAGCCAGCTACCCATAAACCCGCGCTTACGGTCCGGGGAATATTCGGCAACGAATATCGACGCACCGGTGTACTCCCCGCCTACGGAGAAGCCCTGGGCCATCTTACAGACCAGCAGCAGGATCGGTGCCCAGATACCAATACTTTCATAGGAAGGTATCAACCCGATACAGAAGGTACTGATCGACATAATCACAATCGTGATGGCAAGTATCTTCTGGCGGCCGTATTTATCGCCCAGCATACCGAAGAAGAGTCCGCCGAGCGGTCGGATCAGGAAGGGAACCGAGAACGTACCCAGAGCAGCAATCATCTGAACGCTAGGGTTAGCATCCGGGAAGAAAACCTTACCGAGCGCGTAAGCCACAAAGCCATACACACCAAAATCAAACCACTCCATCGCATTACCGAGCGATGCAGCGGTAATAGCCTTACGCAGCTTACTGTCATCAATAATAGTGACGTCACCTAACGTAATAGGCTTAACTTTTTTCCTTTTAAGCATCTTTATCCTCTTTTGACTTGCGCCCTTAATCGCCTGGCCAGGAAGGCATACGCCTCTATGGTGATGCTAAACGTTCAGGATGCGGTGGCATCCCTCTTCAAGAGTAGCAGGTTTAGATATTCAGTTTGGTTAAAGCCTGTACAACTAAACCTGTTTACGCCTGATTGGGCAGTTAACGAGCTATTAACATTAACAGGGTTTAAATTTGTGATCAACTTCACATAAAGTGTGCGGTTACTCTATTTCCGTCGCGTTTGTAAATCGGAGTGGGGTTAACAGGAAAGCGGCCGAAATAAATATAAAATAATGTCACGTAACCCTTTTTCATTAATAATCCAGCTAATTATTTCATCGCTAGCGATTATAAAAGTGTAATTTTTACAAGGTATTTACACTCTTTTTCCCTTCTCAAAGCGTTAGAAATCTTTACGTTAATTCTGTGACGAAGATAACTAAAACGCTGTTTTATTTTCATTGAATCAATATTCCAAAGATCGCATCATAATTGCAGTTCTAACGAGCTCGGGCTATCGGGACTGGCCACGCCAGCCACGTTTCCCCCGGTTCAACTTGCATGATGAGATCGAAGGCCTCAACGCCAGGATGCCTTAACCAATTGAAATTAAAACTATTATTTTCTCGCTCGTGCAGCGTGATGAGAAGTGAGGGTTCATAATGAAAATCAAGGCCACAATTGAACGTATCCCCGGTGGGATGATGCTGGTTCCGCTGCTGCTTGGCGCAATTTTAAATACCTTAGCGCCCGATACCGGTGCCTATTTCGGTTCATTCACCAAGGGTATGATTTCCGGTACGGTACCGATTCTGGCCGTCTGGTTCTTCTGCATTGGCGCATCCATTGATTTACGCGCTACCGGTACGGTCTTACGTAAATCCGGCACCCTGGTACTGACCAAAATCGCCGTCGCATGGCTTGTGGCGATGATTGCCGCCAGCTTTATTCCAGAACAGGGCATTCAGACAGGCTTCTTTGCCGGGATTTCCGTGCTGGCGATTGTCTCCGCGATGGATATGACTAACGGCGGCCTCTACGCCAGCCTGATGAACCAGTACGGCACCAAAGAGGAGTCCGGCGCGTTCGTTCTGATGTCGCTGGAGTCCGGCCCGCTGATGACCATGGTGATCCTCGGCTCTGCTGGCCTGGCCTCCTTTGAGCCACACCACTTTGTCGGTGCGGTACTGCCGTTCCTGATCGGCTTCGCGCTGGGTAACCTTGACCACGACCTGCGAGCGTTCTTCAGCAAGGCAACGCCGGTGCTGATCCCGTTCTTCGGTTTCGCGCTGGGTAACACCATCAACCTGAAAGTCATTATGGACACCGGCCTGCTGGGTATCTTCCTCGGCGTAGCGGTCATCATTATCACCGGTATCCCACTGATTTTGGCTGACAAGTTTATTGGCGGCGGTAACGGTACGGCGGGGGTTGCGGCCTCATCAGCGGCAGGCGCGGCGGTGGCTAACCCGGTTATCATTGCTCAGATTAACCCGGCGTTCGAACCGGTAGCGGCTTCAGCGACGGCGCTGGTCGCAGCCAGCGTGATTGTGACGGCGATTCTGGTACCGATTATTACGGCACTCTATGCAAGACGCTTTGGTGAGCCGCAGGATGCGGTAAGTAGAGAGAAGCCGGTAGAAGCCGATTCGTTACACCACTAAGACCGTTATTTGTACTCCAGCCCCTCCTGCCAGCCGGGAGGGGTTACACGCCCTCCCCAAAGATCTCATCCACCATTGCCGTTGCCAGCCGCGTTGCCGAACAGAGCCTCGGCATGCCCAGCGCCACGTTTTGCCAGCTTTGAGTGATGGTCCAGCATATCGGATGGCGATCCGCATCGCACCAATCCCCCAGCCAGCCCAGCATATCTTTGTAATCCATCAGGCCCGGCGTTGTGGGGGTGGTTAACCACTGATGATAGAAGTGACGCGTGGCGGGCGAGGCGTTAATGCCCTGGGCCAGAAAATCGGCGGCCATGGCCCGGAGATTGTCCTTCAGCAGCGAGGAGGCCTCCGGACTGGTCAGACGGCAGGCGTCGCCGAACGCCCCCCAGCGGAGCTCCTCAAGCGCGATATAGCAGCGCCCGGCCATAGACCAGCCGTTGTACTTGCCGGCGCGCCAGCGGGTAAAGATCTGCTCGCTATGCGCGCCCGCTTGCACCATGAGCCCGCGCTGGGTTAAGGCTTTCTCTTTCCAGGCCGCGCGCTGACTGAAATGCTTATACAGCTCGCTAATCTGCTCAGGCAGGGCGGCAGAGGCGGCAGGACGGCGCTCAATGCTATTCAGAAGTGCAGCCAGACGCTGGGTAATACGCGCGAGCGCAAGCTGGCCGGGATCGAACATGCTTGCCAACTTCTCGGCCAGGCCGAGGCGCAGGGCATCGCTCTCATTAAAGACGCCCGCCATCGCCCACGGGCGCAGCTGCGTCTGGTTCATGATCTCCTGCGTCAGGCGATCGCGTAACAGCTGCTGCTGCGGTACGATCTGCGCCTGGCGGGGAGCATCAATGCCCAGCACCAGATCGACGATAAACTTGGGATGGATACACTCCAGCGTGCTCCCGGGTCCGTTCAGTAGTCGATTTTTCATGGTTGGTCTGCCGCGAATAGGGTTTGAATATCATCGCGTAACAGGCGGGCATCCTCGTGGATCCATTTTGCCGTCGTCATACACTGCTTCAGGTGCTGACGAAGCGCGATGACCGATGACGCGTTCTGCTGGCGGATGGCCAGACTGTCACGCAGGCTCTCCTGAAGTCCGGAAAGGCTTAACGAAAATTCGGCAAAGAAGGTGGCCATTCCTGCCGTCACTGAAACATCGACCTGGGCTGCTAAAGCTTTACGAATTTGTGCACAAAAATGCGCAACATGGGCGGTCAAATTCTTATGCAACAGTGAAACATCGATAACATAACGCGTGCGCGTGACGACGCAGTCACTCCAGCCCCAGCCAGGATTATTGAGCCAGCGGGACATCGACTCCCTCACGCCACCGACGCGGGACTGCCCCATCGGCAGATCCTCTGAGGCAATGGCGTCGACAAACAGCTGGCGCGTATTAAAGTTCAGGGTGCTGGCCTGGAAGGCAGGCAGGCTAATACGCGCCCGGAACCCGGTGTGGCTGAGCTCTTCTTTAATACGCGTTTCGATAGGGCGCATGGCATCATGCAGGGAGCGCGTGAGGGTATTCTCCAGCTGGTCGAAACGCAGCGCCAGCTCGCGGCCAATCTTCTCCTGCGCCGCCAGCAGTATCACTTCGCAGGCGGAGCGGATCTTGCTCAGCACGATCTGCGCCTGCCCTTCATCCTCCAGCACCAGCTTGCCTGGGCCAAACTCCTCGTCCTGATGCAGGTTGGCAAAGCTGAGATTGGCCATCTCCGTCAGCGAGCCATCTTTAAAATAGCTATCGATCGCGCTGACAATATCCGCCTGCTGACTATTAATGAAAATATCCGCTGCGCTCAGCGCCTCGTCAACCTCATGGTTAACCTCATCAGTGACCCGCGCCTGGCAGCTTTTTAGCAGGCTCATATCCTCTTCGAGGCGGGCGATGTTTTGCTCAAGTTTCTCAAACGCCACCGTCAGGCTTTGATAGCGAAAATCCAGATATTCGTTAGCGCCGTGGGCGTAGTTTAAAAGCTTATGCGATGCCGAACGCAGGGCGTAGAGCGAGGCGTTGGCATGGGCGGCGTGAAGCAGCTTACGGATCGGCTGCTCAAACAGCGAATCCTCCCACAGCAGCTCCGCCGCATGATGAATGTGGGCGATATCATCGAGATCCGCCAGCCGCCAGCGACGGCCCAGCGCCTCTTCGGCAAAATCCTGTACCCATGGCTGCTCGTTGGGATCCGGCAGCTTGCCGCGCAGGTTCAGCTCGTGGCGGGCGCGGTTCGCCAGATAGCCCCACATAGAGGAGACCGGAAAGATCTGCTCAGGATTGATATTGCCCTTCATCAGCGTCCCGGCGATCAGCGCCCGGACCTGCTCCTCATCATCGCTGTTGCGATCCTTTTGATCGAACTTGTTCACCAGCGCGTAGAGCGGTACGGACTTGCCTACCGCTGCGATCGCCTGGCGCACCTCTTCATCCGAAATAGATTTGAGCTGGGTGTAGTCGAGCACCGCCAGCACCGCCGAGGCGCGCGCCAGCTGCTCGTTCAACATCTGCTGCAGGTGCGGCTGCCCGGCCTCGTTTGGTCCAGGGGTATCCAGCAGCGTCAGCTGGCCCATGGTGTTCTCCAGCCCCGCGAGGTGCACAAATTCAACCTCAATGACGGGAATATGCTCAATGGCGGTATAGGCAGAGAAGGGAAAATCGACCTCCAGCGCTTTTGACAGACGCACCAGATCGTTCAGGCTCTTCAGGCAGTGGAAAATAGGCTGCGCGCCAAGATAGTGTTTATCAAAGGCGTCGCCCTGCTGGATACGATCCAACAGGGTCGTCATATCCTTATCGATCTCCAGCTTCTGCGCCAGCCGCTCGCGGTCAACGGTAAACAGTCGGGTCTGGAGCTGCTGCGTCAGGGCGTCGATGGGCCCAACGTGGGAAAAGTGCAGCACCGGCTCTTTCTGTCCCGGCGTATGGCGAATAAGGGTGGGCAGAGCCGTCATCGGTCGGTTACGGTTGGGCAGCACCTCGGTACCAACAATGGCGTTAATCGTCGTCGATTTCCCCGCCTTCATCGTGCCGACAATGGCCAGCACCATCTCCAGCCGGGTAATTTTCCGCAGCTCATTATCGAGAGTGGCGTACTGGGCCTCCACGCCCCGAGTACTAAAATGCAACGGCAGCACGTTGGCGGTGTCTCTGTCCCCAGCAGACAATGCGCTATCCAGCGTCGCCATAGGGATGGCCTGCACCGACTGGAGATTATGCAGTGAAAGCTGCAACAGCCTCTCGGCTTCCTGGCTTAATTCGAAAATTGTCTGTGTGTGCATGATGAAAGTCTTTCCTTAACGAAAATTTTTCTTACTTTTATTTAGCCGTGCTATTTATTTAGTAAAGTTTCGGCTTTTATAATTACGTGTGGAAAATATCTAAAAAAGATAATCGCCTGAAGACGCTCAGGAAAATAAATAGTTTTTGTCTCAACTCATCGACAGATCTTTCGTTCCGGACCAAGAAGCCAGAGCGATTAGAGAGCGTAGCGCATTTTTATGTGCAAACAGGATATATCTTCATATATTTACCCACCTAATTTGAGGGTAAGAAACCACCTTCGGCAGAAGAGTGAGCGGGTGCCAGATGCCGTCGCGAATAGCGCTTAATGCTTCATCTCACCATATATGAATTGATGAAAAGTGGCAATTTCCGCCGAAAAATATTCTAAATATCATACATAAACCTATTCCCCCTGCGTCATACCGCTAGCATCGCTCACGGCTGTGCCAGGTTGTGTCAAGACCAGACATTTTTCTCTGCTTTTACATAAAAATAATAGCACCGACAACTGTAAGGTATTAGTGTATAATCGCCCTCTTTCTCGGCCTGTTGCCGAGCGTTTTGCGGGCCCTGCGTCCGCGTTGCCAGCCTTGCGAGGAGCGTACCATGTCACTTCCCCACTGCCCAAAATGCCAATCCGAGTATACCTATGAAGATAACGGCCTGCTTATCTGCCCGGAGTGCGCTTATGAATGGACGGAAAGCGAAGCCGCAGCCGATACCGATCAATTAATCGTCAAAGATGCTAACGGCAATCTGCTGGCAGATGGCGACAGCGTGACGGTAATTAAGGATCTCAAGGTCAAAGGCAGCTCCTCAATGCTCAAGATCGGCACCAAGGTTAAAAATATTCGCCTCGTTGAGGGCGATCATAATATTGATTGCAAAATCGACGGCTTTGGTCCAATGAAGCTTAAATCAGAATTCGTTAAAAAGAATTAACCTCTGGCGACCCATTTTCAGGCAGCGCTGGCGCTATCTTCATTATCCGGTCATGGTAACTTAACCTAAATGTCACACTCGGCGGCCAGGATAGGACGATTCTAACCGGAGGTCGTCCATGCAGGGTGCTCAACACCATTTTCGCCGTCTATCTAAAGCCATGAGCGAGCCGGGGGTCATTGTCACCTTCAGCCCGCTTAACGATGAGTGCCAGCCGCTCGATCTCGCCAGCGTGCTGCTAACGTTAACCGATAGCAGCCGCGCCCCGCTGATTTTACAGGTTGCCAGCCTGAGCGGCGGGCGTATGCTGCGCCTGACCGGCAACGGCATCGCCGATGAGCGCATGGTTGCTCCCCAGCTGCCAGAGCGCATCGTGCATGAGCTTACCGAGCGTCTGCCCCCCTTCTCCCCGGATGTCGATCTGCTCCTGACCTGCGGCGAACGCCTGATGGCCATTCCCCGCACCACCCACATTGAAGTCCGCTGATTAGCGAGCCTGCGCTTTTCGTAGCGCCTGAGCCAGCTGGGCGCGGGTAAAAGGTTTACGCAGCAGCTCAACCTCCGGCAGAGCCGGGTTGTCCGCCGGGCGCAGATCCTGGCCGCTGATCAGCAGCAGCGCCAGGCCGGGATAGTGCTGGCGAGCAAGCTGTACAACCTCCGCGCCGCTCAGCCTGCCCGGCAGCATCAGATCGCTCAGCAGAAAATCGATATCCGGCGCGGCGTCCAGCAGCGCCAGCGCCTGCTCGCTGTTTTCCGCCTCCAGCGTCAGATAGCCGAGCTGATGCAGTTGCTCGCATAGCGTCTGCCGTACGTCGGCCTCATCCTCCAGGACCAGAATCAGCCGATCGGTATTATCGCCATCGGGCATGGACTCAGGCTCGCTGACGTCATGCGCCAGCTCGGAGGCGCGGGGCAGGTGCAGCCGCACCGTCGTCCCCTGCTCCGGCGCGCTCTCAATCTCTACTCGTCCGCCGGACTGGCGAATAAACCCATACACCATCGACAGGCCAAGGCCGCTGCCGCTGCCGGTCTGCTTGGTGGTAAAAAAGGGTTCGAACACCTGAGCTTTAATCGCCTGCGACATACCGCAGCCGCGATCGGCCACCTCCAGCGCCACCATATCCTGACGGCGTCCATCGCTGCGCGTGACCCGTTGGTTCCAGGTGCGGATGCGGATAACGCCGCTTCGGCCCTCCATCGCGTCGCGGGCGTTCATCACCAGGTTGATCAGGGCGTTCTCCAGCTGCCCGACGTCGATCCATGCCGCCCACGCCGGCTGTTGCGCCTCAATCTCCAGCGTCAGGGTGGCAGGCAGAGAGTGACGCAGCAGCTCGTTCAGGTTTTCCAGCAGAGGCTGCATCGCCACCGCCTGCGGGTGCAGGGACTGCTTGCGCGAAAACGCCAGCAGGCGCTGGGTGAGCAGCGCGCCCCGCTCGGCGGCCTTCAGCGCCCGGCTGATGCGCGGCGCATCCGGCGAACCTGGGCTGACCAGCTCCAGGCTACCGATGATCACCGCCAGCAGATTATTAAAATCGTGCGCCAGTCCGCCCGTCAGCTGCCCCACCGCTTTCATCTTCTGACTGTGCAGCAGCGCCTCCTCCAGTCCTTGCCGTTCGGTGCGATCAATCTCCATCTGGGTTGTCTTCTCCCGCAGCAACCGGGAGGTGTGCTCCAGCGAGGCGGTATTGCGGGCAAAGACGTTAAACGCGCGCGCCAGCTCCCCCAGCTCATCCCGCCGCTGTAGCGCCGGAACCGAGACATCCTGCTCCCCTCGTGCCAGCTGGCTCATCGCCCGGGAGATAGCCGTCAGGTTTGATCCCAGGTTCCGGTAGATGTACCAGCCCGCAAAGCCGGTGATCACCAGCGCCAGCAGAGCAAAGGCGATAATAAACAGGATGATAGACCTCAGCTCCCGGTGGCTTCGATCGATACGCTGCTGGGAGACGTCCACGACGCGTTCAACGTACTGGTTGATATCCGTATTCAAAAAGGCCACCAGCGCCTTGATATGGTACATGTACCAGCTGATCGCCAGATCGCTCTCTTCAAGCTGCAAGGAGAGCGGCCCCAGCTTGCGCAGCTCGGCGGTGAAGTCGCCCAGCACGGTGTTGATGAGGGGTGAACCCGCCTCCTCGGGCAGTTGCGTCATAATGGTATCCAACGCCGCTACCGTTGGACGCGGAGAAGGGGTTTGGATCGCCGCGCCGATCAGGCGGTCTATCTCATCCAGCAGTCGCGCATCCGGCACGCTGCCGCCGTCGCGCAGCATGATCCCCCGGATCTGATGCAGGTAGCTCTGATTTTGGTAGAGCGAGCTAAGCAGCGCGTTACGCTGCAGGTGACGGCGATGGCCCCGCTCCAGCATCTGCGTTGCGCTGTGCTGGAGCTCGGTGCTGCGCTGAATGATCTGCGTCACCAGCTGCTGCTCGCTTTGCGCCAGCGGCGCGTGGGCTAGCTGCGTCAGCGAGCGTTGCAGAGCCGCCTGGGTCGCCTTCAGCCGCTCGGCCTCACCCTGATACTCCAGCGCACCCACCACCTGCGACAGCCTGACCGCCGCCGTGGCGACGTTCGCCGTATCCCGCGCAAGGTTCATGCTGCCGGTCATATCGTCCAGCGTCTGCTGCTGCACCAGCTCCTGGATCTGGCTGGCGTGGCGAAACCCCAGCACCGCCGCGCCGCTGACCATCAGCGTCACCACCATCACCAGCAGGTTAAAGATGAGCAATCGCCCGCGCGCGCTGGCGAAAAAGTGACTTCCTTGCTGCGGCATATCACGCTCCCGGAAGAAAAATCACAATATGACAAATATGAACGGCTTCTGACATTTTGCGTTTACGTTCCTGTGATGGAGTGCTGATATCGCCCACCTCGCAGGAGATCCGCCATGAGCAGGACACCGGTACTGGAAATGCGCAATATTGCCAAAGCCTTTGGCAAATTCTATGCGCTTAAGGGTGTGGATCTCACGGTCTGGCCTGGTGAAATTCATGCCCTGATGGGAGAGAACGGCGCGGGTAAAAGCACGCTGATGAAAATTCTCGCCGGGGCCTACACCGCTACCAGCGGTGAGATCCTGATCGACGGCCAGCCCTACAGCATTAAAGGCCCGAAGGATGCCCTCTCTGCCGGTATTACCCTGATCTACCAGGAGATGCAGCTCGCCCCGAACCTCACCGTTGCTGAGAACATTTTCCTCGGCAGCGAGCTCTCCAACGGTGGGCTGATCAAGCGTAAAGAGATGGTTACCCAGGCGCAGAGTGTCATTAACCGCCTCGGGGCGCAGTTTAAGGCCAGCGATCTGGTGATGAAGCTGACCATCGCCGAGCAGCAGCAGGTCGAGATCGCCCGGGCGCTGCACCGCAACAGCCGCGTGCTGGTGATGGATGAACCCACCGCCGCCCTCTCCTCTCGGGAAACCCATCGTCTGTTTGAGCTGATCCTGCGCCTGCGCGACGAGGGCATGGCGATTATCTATATCAGCCACCGCATGGCCGAGGTGTACGAGCTCTCCGACCGCGTCAGCGTCCTGCGTGACGGGCAGTATGTCGGCAGCCTGATGCGCGACAAGCTGAACGCGGCCGAGCTGGTACGCATGATGGTGGGCCGCCCGCTCAGCGACCTGTTTAATAAAGAGCGCGACATTACCCCTGGCGAAACCCGCCTCAACGTGCAGAACCTCACCGACGGCGGCAAAATTCACCCTATCAGCCTGCACGTCCGCGCCGGGGAGATCGTTGGCCTTGCGGGGCTGGTGGGCGCCGGTCGCTCCGAGCTAGCGCAGCTGATTTTTGGCGTGCGCCGCGCCACTGGCGGCGTCATTGAGATTGACGGCGAGCCGGTGGTGATCCACTCCCCGCGCACCGCTATCGATTTGGGCATTGGCTTTCTCACCGAGAACCGTAAAGAGCAGGGGCTGTTTCTCGAACTGGCCGCTGCCGAAAATATCACCATGGCGACGCTGGAGCGCGATGCGAACTACGGCATGCTGGATCGCAAAAAGGCCCAGGCTATCTCCGACGACGCTATTCAGCTCTTGCAGATCCGCGTTCCCCACGCGCAGGTTCGGGCGGGGGGACTCTCCGGCGGCAATCAGCAGAAGCTGCTGATCTCCCGCTGGGTCGCCATTAATCCCCGCATTCTGATCCTCGACGAGCCAACGCGCGGCGTCGACGTCGGGGCGAAAAGCGAGATCTACCGGATCATGAACCAGATGGCGCACAAAGGCGTGGCGATCCTGATGATCTCCAGCGAGCTGCCGGAGGTGGTTGGCATGAGCGACCGCGTCTACGTGATGCATGAAGGCACCATTGCTGGCGAGCTGCACGGAGAGACGATCACCCAAGAAAATATAATGACGCTGGCAACCGGCGTAGATGAGGCGGTACACCATGGCTAAAAAAGAGACCTTAGCACCTACCCCACAGCAGGTAGCGAAATCCGCGTCGGCAAAGAAAATGCTGATGGGGGATCTGATGCAAACGGTCGGGATCCTACCGATCCTGATCCTGATCGTCGCCGTCTTTGGGTTTATTGCGCCTAACTTCTTTACCGAGAGCAACCTGCTTAATATCACCCGTCAGGCGTCGATTAACATCGTGCTGGCGGCGGGCATGACCTTCATTATTTTAACCGGCGGTATTGACCTGTCGGTGGGCTCGATACTGGGCACCACCGCCGTGGCGGCCATGGTCGTCTCGCTGATCCCAGAGCTATCGATGCTGTCGATTCCGGCGGCGCTGATGCTCGGCCTGGTGCTGGGGCTGTTTAACGGCGCGCTGGTAGCCTTTGCCGGGCTGCCGCCGTTTATTGTCACCCTTGGCACCTATACCGCCCTGCGCGGCGCGGCCTACCTGCTGGCGGACGGCACCACAGTGATCAACTCCAGTATTAGCTTCGAGTGGATCGGCAATAACTACCTTGGCCCGATCCCATGGCTGGTGGTCATCGCCCTGGTGGTGATCGCGATCTGCTGGTTTATCCTGCGCCGCACCACCCTCGGGGTCCACATCTACGCCGTCGGCGGCAACATGCAGGCGGCGCGCCTCACCGGGATCAAAGTGTGGCTGGTGCTGCTCTTCGTCTACGGCATGAGCGGCCTGCTCTCTGGTCTCGGCGGGGTGATGAGTGCCTCGCGACTCTACAGCGCCAACGGCAACCTTGGCACCGGCTACGAGCTGGACGCCATCGCGGCGGTGATCCTCGGCGGCACCAGCTTTGTCGGCGGCATCGGCACCATCACCGGTACGCTGGTGGGGGCGCTGATTATCGCCACCCTCAACAACGGCATGACGCTGATGGGCGTCTCCTACTTCTGGCAGCTGGTGATCAAAGGGGCGGTGATCATCATTGCGGTGCTAATCGATAAATACCGTACCCGACACCATCAAAGTGCATAACAACAATACCCTACAGATAAGGAACAGAATATGCGTTTGAAACCCTTAGTCACCGCGCTCTGTGCTGGCGCACTGCTTGCCGCAACGCCGTTTGCGCAGGCCAAAGATCTGAAGTCCATTGGCGTTACCGTCGGCGACCTGGCGAACCCGTTCTTTGTCCAGATCACCAAGGGCGCAGAGCTGGAGGCGCGCAAGCTGGCCGGGGATAACGTCAAGGTGACCCTGGTCTCCAGCGGCTACGATCTCGGCCAGCAGGTGTCGCAGATCGATAACTTTATTGCCGCGAAGGTAGACATGATTATTCTCAACGCGGCAGATTCCAAAGGCATCGGCCCGGCGGTGAAGCGCGCTAAAGAGGCCGGGATCGTGGTGGTGGCGGTTGACGTGGCGGCCGAAGGTGCCGACGCGACCATCACCTCCGATAACACCCAGGCAGGCGAAATCGCCTGTAAGTACATCACCGATCGCCTGAAAGGCAAAGGTGACGTGGTGATCATCAACGGGCCGCCGGTCTCAGCGGTGCAGAACCGCGTTGAGGGCTGCCAGACCGAGTTCAAGCGTCACCCTGGCATCAAGGTGCTCTCCTGGAACCAGAACGCCAAGGGCAGTCGCGAAGGTGGCCTGGAGATCATGACCTCCCTGCTAGCAGCCAATCCGAAGATCGACGGCGTATTCGCCATTAACGATCCTACCGCGATCGGGGCCGATCTGGCTGCGAAGCAGGCCCAGCGCAGCGAGTTCTTTATCGTTGGCGTAGACGGCTCGCCGGACGGGGAAGAGGCGCTGAAGCGTGAGAACTCCCTGTTCGTGGCGACCCCGGCCCAGGATCCGCAGGTAATGGCGGCGAAGGCGGTAGAGATTGGCTATGACATTCTGCAGGGTAAACCCGCGCCGAAAGAGCCGGTGCTGATCCCGGTCACGATGATCGATAAGCAGAGCGTAGCGAACTACAAAGGCTGGACGGTTAAATAACGTAAACGCCGGGTAGCGCTGCGCTTACCCGGCCTACGCCTCTGGAGGCCCGTATATGAAACGCTCCGCGATTAACGAAATCCTTGGTCACACGCGGCAGTTTTTCTCCATGCACGACGTGCACCTGCCAGCGTTTGCCAGCTTCGCTCCGGCCCGCTGGCGGCAGCTGCCTGCTGATGCCTGGCAGGAAGTGTTCGATCTGCGGCTGGGATGGGACGTGACTGCCTTTGGCGGAGCGAACTTTGCAGCACAGGGGCTAACGCTCTTCACTCTGCGCAACGGCTCTCCCGGCGGTACGCCCTGGCCCAAATGCTATGCGGAAAAGATCATGCACGTCCGCGACGGCCAGCTGACCCCCATGCATTTTCACTGGCGCAAGCGCGAAGACATTATTAACCGCGGCGGCGGTAATTTGATCATCGAGCTGTGGAACGCCGGAGCCGACCAGCAGACCGAACAGAGCGACGTGACGGTGGCCATAGATGGCTGTTTACAGACGCATACGGCGGGCAGCCAGCTGCGCCTGGCACCAGGAGAGAGCATCTGCCTGCCGCCGGGGCTGTATCACAGCTTCTGGGGCGAACACGGCTTTGGCGACGTGCTGGTGGGCGAGGTCTCCTCCGTCAATGATGATGACCATGACAACCACTTCCTGCAGCCGCGCGATCGCTATAACAGCATTGAAGAAGATGAGCCCGCCCAGCTGGTGCTCTGTAACGAATATTCTCTGTTTCTTCACCCGGTTCCCTAACCAAGGAGGCTGCAATGCCGCTGATCTCTCTCGCCGAAGGTCTGAAACATGCCCGTGTGCATCAGTATGCACTGGGTGCCTTTAACGTCCTGGATACCCACTTTTTGCGGGCGCTGTTTGCCGCCGCAAAACAGCAGCGCTCGCCGTTTATCATCAACATTGCCGAAGTGCACTTTAAGTACCTGTCGCTGGATACGCTGGTAGAGGCGGTGAAGTATGAAGCTGCCCGGCACGATATTCCGGTGGTGCTCAACCTCGATCACGGCCTGCACTTTGAGGCGGTCGTGCAGGCGCTGCGCCTCGGTTTTACCTCCGTGATGTTTGACGGCTCAACGCTGGACTATGAAGAGAACGTGCGCCAGACGCGGGAGGTGGTGAAGATGTGCCACGCGGTTGGCGTCTCGGTTGAGGGCGAGCTAGGGGCGGTAGGCGGTGACGAAGGCGGAGCGCTGTACGGCCATGCCGACGAGGCGTTCTTTACCGATCCAGAAAAGGCTCGGGATTTTGTCGACCGAACCGGCATCGATGCGCTGGCTGTGGCGATCGGTAACGCCCACGGCAAATACAAAGGTGAGCCGAAGCTCGATTTTACCCGCCTGGAGGCGATTCGCCAGCAGACTGCCCTGCCGCTGGTGCTGCACGGCGGCTCCGGCATTAGCGACGCGGACTTCCGCCGCGCCATCAGCCTGGGCATCCATAAAATCAACTTCTATACCGGGATGTCGCAGGCCGCCCTGGCTGCGGTGGACAAAAGCATGGCCGCGCGGGATCAGATCTACGACGAGTTCGCCGAGCTGATGCTCAGCATTGAGCAGGCCATCACCGATATTGTTGCTGAGCAGATGCGCATCTTCGGCAGCGAGGGGAAAATCTGATGGCTCGCAGAGGCATCATCGCGGCGGGCAATATGCTGGTAGATCACGTCCACCAGATCGTGCAGTGGCCGGAGCGCGGCTGGCTGGCCGAAATTGTCCACAGCGAACGCTCCACCGGCGGCGCGCCGCTGAATGTTCTGCTGACGCTGGCGAAGATGCGCACCGGCCTGCCGCTACAGGCGGTGGGGCTGGTGGGCGAGGATAACGACGGCGACTACATTATGGCGATGCTGGAGCAGTACCACGTCAACCGCCAGCATGTACAGCGCACCACCTTTGCTCCCACCTCCATGTCGCAGGTGATGACCGATCCCAGCGGCCAGCGCACCTTTTTCCACTCTCCCGGTGCCAACCGCCTGCTGGATCTGCCCGCCTTCGATCGCCTTGATAACAGCATGAAAATTTTCCATCTCGGCTACCTGCTGCTGCTGGACAGCCTGGATATGCCGGACGACGAGTTTGGCACCCGCAGCGCCCGGCTGCTGGCCCAGATGCACAGCCTGGGCTTTGAAACCTCGCTGGATCTGGTATCGCGCAAAGGCGATCCCCGCTACCGTCCACTGGTTAACCCGGCCCTGAAGCATCTGGATTATCTGGTGATTAACGAGCTGGAGGCAGGCGAGTTCAGCGAGCTGGCGATCCGCCACGAAAACGGCGAGCCGCATATTGAGCATATCGCCCAGGCGGCGGCGCAGCTGTTAGCCGCAGGCGTGAAGCAGCGGGTGGTGATCCACTGTCCTGAGGGGGCGTGGGGACAAACGCCGCAGGCGCCGGGCGTCTGGATCCCCTCCTGGCACCTCGCGCAGGAGGAGATTGTCGGGAGCGTGGGGGCAGGAGATGCGTTCTGCGCCGGATTCCTTTACGGCTGCCATGAAGCGTGGCCGCTACTGGAGAGTATCCAGCTTGCCCACGTCTGCGCCAGGGCCAGCCTGCTGGCCGCCAACGCCATCGACGGCGCGAAAACGCTGGACGAGCATCGGGCATTTATCCGCGATAATGCTCAGGCCGCGATCTCGTTATGAACCACGTCGGCAGCGAATACGTAGCCCAGGCCACGGATAGTTTTAATCAGCGCAGGCTGATGCGGGTTCAGCTCGATTTTGCGCCGTAGCCGCATAATCAGTACGTCGATGGTGCGGTCAAAAACGTCCATGCTTTCGCTATGGGTGAGGGCCAGCAGCTGTTCGCGGTTCAGTACCCGCCGCGCATTCTGCATCAGTGCCAGCAACAGGCCATACTCGCCCTGGGTGAGCGGCGTCAACTGGCCGTGCGGATCGTGCAGCTCACAGCGGGTCGTATTCAGGCTCCAGCCGTTAAACGCCATATCTGCCCCTTTCACTACCGGCACCTCCGCCGCCAGCGCGCCGGTACGCCGCAGCACCGCCTTCAGGCGGGCCACCACTACGCGAGGGTTAAAGGGTTTGGCGATATAGTCGTCCGCGCCCATCTCAAGCCCCACCACCACGTCCGACTCGCTGCCCAGCCCGGTGAGCATCACCACCGGCAGCGCCGGCCGCACGCGCTGCAGCTGTTGCAGCACCATCAGCCCGTTAGTATCCGGTAGCACCATATCCAGCAGCACCAGTGCGATTTCGGGTTGCTCAGCGGCAAGCGTTAGCGCCTCCCGGCCGCTGTGACAGACGTGTACGGCAAAGACATGCTCGTTAAGCACGTCCTGCAAGAGTTCGCAGACTGCCGCATCATCATCCACTATCAGAATTGCCGGTTTCATCATCTACGCCCGTCAGAGAGACATGCCTAAGTGTTAGCCATTCTGGTGAGGATCGGCAGCAAATCACACCGCCACGTGCTGGATCTTTAACCGCTGTCACACCCCTTCGCTTTTCGACACGTCAAATGTGTCGATGCCCTGTTTATCGACAGGGTTTTGCCGCGCACTCGCCCGTCATCCCTGCTAATGCCCACAATAACAATGTGGCATGCAAGATGCATAGTGGGGCCAGGAGCGCAAAAGCGCGCTGTGTTTAACTGGAGCAGAAGCGATGAAAAAAGTCGTCACGGTTTGCCCGTACTGCGCCTCAGGTTGCAAGATCAACCTCGTGGTGGATAACGGAAAAATCGTTCGCGCGGAGGCGGCGCAGGGGAAAACCAACCAGGGAACCCTGTGCCTGAAAGGCTACTACGGCTGGGATTTTATCAACGATACCCAGATCCTCACCCCGCGTCTGAAAACACCTATGATCCGTCGCCAGCGCGGCGGCAAGCTGGAGGCGGTCTCCTGGGACGAAGCGTTGAACTACGTCGCCGACCGCCTGAGCGCAATCAAAGAGAAATATGGCCCGGACGCGATCCAGACCACCGGCTCGTCGCGCGGTACCGGCAATGAAACCAACTATGTGATGCAGAAATTTGCGCGCGCCGTTATTGGCACCAATAACGTCGACTGCTGCGCACGCGTCTGACACGGCCCCTCGGTTGCAGGTCTGCACCAGTCGGTCGGTAATGGCGCAATGAGTAATGCCATCACGGAAATTGATAACACGGATTTAGTCTTTATCTTTGGCTATAACCCGGCAGATTCCCACCCTATCGTCGCCAATCATGTGATCCGTGCGAAGCGTAACGGGGCGAAAATTATTGTCTGCGATCCGCGCAAAATCGAAACCGCGCGCATTGCCGATATGCACCTTGCGTTGAAGAACGGCTCGAACATCGCGCTGCTCAACGCCCTTGGGCATGTCATTGTTGAAGAGAAGCTCTACGACGCGGCGTTCGTGGCGAACCGCACCCAGGGCTTTGAAGAGTATTGCAAAATTGTTGAAGGCTACACGCCAGAGTCCGTCGAGGATATTACCGGCGTTAGCGCTCAGGCGATCCGCCAGGCCGCGCGGCTCTATGCCGGGGCGAAAACGGCATCGATCCTGTGGGGCATGGGCGTGACCCAGTTTTACCAGGGGGTAGAGACCGTACGTTCTCTCACCAGCCTGGCGATGCTCACCGGCAACCTGGGCAAGGCGCACGTCGGCGTCAACCCGGTACGCGGCCAGAACAACGTGCAGGGCGCGTGTGATATGGGCGCGCTGCCGGACACCTATCCGGGCTACCAGTACATCAGCGATCCGGCGAATCGGGAAAAATTCGCCCGCGCCTGGGGCGTAGAGAGCCTGCCGGCCCATACCGGCTACCGCATCAGCGAGCTGCCGCATCGGGCGGCGCATGGTGAAGTGCGGGCGGCCTATATTATGGGTGAGGATCCGCTGCAGACCGACGCCGAGCTTTCGGCGGTGCGCAAAGGGTTTGAGGACCTTGAGCTGGTCATCGTGCAGGATATCTTTATGACCAAAACTGCAGCGGCGGCGGATGTCATTTTACCGTCAACGTCGTGGGGCGAGCATGAGGGCGTCTATACGGCGGCGGATCGCGGCTTCCAGCGCTTCTTCAAGGCGGTGGAACCCCAGTGGGATCTGAAAACCGACTGGCAGATTATCAGCGAGATCGCCACGCGGATGGGCTACCCCATGCACTACAACAATACCCAGGAGATTTGGGACGAGCTGCGCCATCTCTGCCCGGACTTCTACGGTGCAACCTACGAGAAGATGGGCGAGCTGGGCTACATTCAGTGGCCGTGCCGCGATGAGTCGGACGCTGACCAGGGGACGTCATACCTCTTTAAAGAGAAGTTTGATACCGACACCGGGCTGGCGAAGTTCTTTACCTGCGACTGGGTTGCCCCTATTGATAAGCTCACCGATGACTACCCGATGGTGCTCTCTACGGTACGTGAGGTGGGCCACTACTCCTGCCGCTCAATGACCGGCAACTGTGCGGCGCTGGCCGCGCTGGCTGATGAGCCAGGCTATGCGCAGATCAATACCGCCGATGCCGCCCGGCTGGGCATCGAGGATGAGGCGCTGGTGTGGGTCAACTCGCGCAAGGGGAGAATCATCACCCGGGCGCAGGTCAGCGACCGCCCAAACCAGGGTGCGGTCTACATGACCTACCAGTGGTGGATTGGGGCCTGTAACGAGCTGGTCACGGAGAACCTGAGTCCGATAACCAAAACGCCGGAGTATAAGTACTGCGCCGTACGCGTGGAGGCGATTGACGATCAGCAGGCAGCCGAGCGGTACGTCATCGACGAGTATAACAAGCTTAAATCCCGACTGCGGGAGAGTGCATTAGGTTAAAATAGCTGTACTAATTAATAACGGCCTCGAATAAGAGGCCGTTATTATATATTCATATGTATTATTGTTTATAAAGCCATGTGAGTGTGCTCGAAGAAAAATGTAATTATCTCAGTATAATTACATTGCTATTTCTCTTTTCTTTTAATCTGAAGGCGATATCATTACCGGTGGGTGCTTAAGGCTTTCTGTCTTAAGCATGCTCATTGTTATTCCGAACAACCTTGAGAGTGTGGTAGACAGAGAGTTGAAGGCCCCGAGCAATGTTTCCATTAACTCGGGGCTACTCTCAAACAAAACCCTAGCAGGTTGAGAGTAGCCTCTTACCCTTTTTTTTGCAAGGAGTAAAAGGCATGACGCCATTGAAATACCTGTTAGCCATTCTGTTAGTGGTTTGTCTAACAATTCTGACTTTTGCCTTTATTAACCGCGGAAGGCTTTGCGAGTTTAATATAAAAAACGATCGTCAGGAGGTGGCGGCTAAATTAGCCTGTACAGCAGGCTAACTCAACGGGCGGGGTAACCCGCCCATATTGTTAGCGTTGTGTCCTTAATGCACCCTTTTATAATTTTTATAAATATATTCACGCCATGTGAATAATAAAAAACCCGCCTCGGCGGGTTTTTTATTACTTATAAAGTATTATTGATTAGCAGTCTTTTTAAACTTGCCCAAGGTCTCACGCTCGTAGGCCAGCGCTTTTTGGCTGTCGAATTTGCGTTCCCACTTGGCAATTACCAGCACCGCCAGCGCGTTACCCACCACGTTCAGCGCGGTACGGGCCATATCGAGGATACGGTCAACGCCTGCGATAAACGCCAGCCCTTCCAATGGGATCCCCACGCTGCCCAGAGTCGCCAGCAGCACCACAAACGACACGCCCGGTACGCCTGCGATGCCTTTCGAGGTCACCATCAGCGTCAGCACCAGGATGATCTCCTGGCCCAGAGAGAGGTCAATGCCGTAGAGCTGGGCGATAAAGATAGCGGCGATGCTCTGATAGAGCGTGGAGCCGTCGAGGTTAAAGGAGTAGCCGGTCGGCACCACGAAGCTGGTGATGGACGCTGGCGCACCGTAGGCCTCCATCTTCTCAATGATACGCGGCAGAACGCTCTCGGAGCTAGCGGTTGAGTAGGCCAGGATCAGCTCGTCCTTCAGGATGCGGATCAGCGTCCAGATGCTCAGCTTGCACATCCGCGCCACCGCGCCCAGCACCACCAGCGCAAAGAATAGGATCGCCACGTAGACAAGGATCACCAGCTTGGCGAGCGGCCACAGCGAGGCGAAGCCGAAGTTGGCTACCGTCACCGAGATCAGAGCAAACACACCAATTGGCGCATAGCGCATCACCATGTGGGTGACTTTAAACATGGTCTCTGAAATAGAGCGGAACACGGTCACCAGCGGATCGCGGTGCGCGGCAGGCAGGGACGACAGCCCGAGACCAAACAGCACCGAGAAGAAGATGATCGGCAGCATGTCGCCCTTCGCCATAGAGGCGACGATATTCGTCGGCACCAGCGAGAGGATGGTGCCCATCAGCCCGTGGGCATGGCTCTGCACTTCCGCCGTGGTGCTCTGATATTTTGAAATATCCACCGTCGCCAGCTGCGTCATATCAATGCCCGCCCCCGGCTGGAACACGTTAGCCAGCGTGATACCCAGCACGATGGCAACGGTAGTGATGATTTCAAAATAGAGAATCGTTTTGACACCGATACGGCCAAGCTGCTTCGCGTCGCCCACGCCTGCAATGCCCACAACCAGCGTGGAGATCACAATCGGAACCACAATCATCTTGATCAGGTGGATAAAGATATCGCCCGCCGGTGAAAGCAGGTTTGCAATCAGCCACTCGCGGCTATCGCTTTGGTAATGCAGGAAACTACCCAGAAGAATACCCAGCACAAGGGCCAGCAAAATCTGCCAGGCCAGGCTGACTTTCACATTTTTCATAACTACAGACGTCCTCAATGAAGCACCATTCCGTGTACCGGAGCGATACATACTGAAAGGGGTGTGATTAGCGTTGCTTAGTAAAGCGGGGTTTTTTAACGCGCATTATCAGTACCATTTGCATGGTATCAAGTGCAACCCTTTAAGATGAGGGTCTTTCAACGCAAAAGTGCATAAGAAGCGACTTTTATCCCACACTTAATGCATAACTATATGTTATGGATAAGCTTTTCATTACTCATCCTGCAAACATCACCAATGGTGATTATTTCCCTTCAAAGATTCATTTGCTGAATTTTCAACCATTCAAACAATGCGTGATCTTCCGCCCAAAAAGTAAACAAAGCCGTGCTTCACTCTTCCCTTAACGTTTCCGTGACATATCCTTAACATCTTACAAGGAGAACAAAAGCCATGAGCCAAATACATAAACACTCTGTTCCCGCCAATATCGCGGAAAATTGCCTGATTAACCCGGAGCAGTATGAGGCGAAATATCAGCAATCCGTCAGCGATCCTGACACCTTCTGGGGTGAAGAGGGCAAAATTCTTGACTGGATCCGGCCTTATCAGAAGGTAAAAAATACCTCCTTCGCGCCGGGTAACGTCTCTATTAAATGGTATGAGGATGGCACGCTCAACCTGGCCGCCAACTGTCTCGACAGGCACCTGGCCGAGTGCGGTGACCAGACGGCCATTATCTGGGAGGGCGACGACGCCCAGCAGAGCAAACATATCTCCTATCGTGAACTGCACGCCGATGTCTGCCGCTTCGCTAACGTCCTGCTGGCGCTGGGCATCAAAAAAGGCGACGTGGTAGCGATCTATATGCCGATGGTGCCGGAAGCGGCGGTGGCGATGCTGGCCTGCGCACGCATCGGAGCTATTCACTCCGTGATCTTTGGCGGCTTCTCACCGGAAGCGGTAGCCGGACGCATTATCGACTCCAGCTCGCGACTGGTGATCACCGCCGACGAGGGCGTGCGTGCCGGGCGCAGCATCCCGCTGAAAAAGAACGTCGACGATGCGCTGAAAAACCCCAACGTAACCACTATTGAACACGTGGTGGTATTCAAACGTACCGGGGGCAGTATTGAGTGGCAGGAGGGGCGCGATCTCTGGTGGAGCGACGTGATGGCGCAGGCCAGCAGCGAGCACCAGCCGGTAGAGATGAACGCGGAAGATCCGCTCTTTATCCTCTATACCTCCGGCTCCACCGGCAAGCCCAAAGGGGTGCTGCACACCACCGGCGGCTATCTGGTCTATGCGGCCACCACCTTTAAGTATGTCTTTGATTATCATCCGGGCGATATCTACTGGTGCACCGCCGACGTTGGCTGGGTCACCGGTCATAGCTATCTGCTCTACGGTCCGCTGGCCTGCGGGGCGACTACCCTGATGTTTGAGGGCGTGCCGAACTGGCCTACCCCGGCGCGCATGGCGCAGGTGGTCGATAAGCACCAGGTAAATATTCTTTATACCGCGCCGACGGCGATCCGTGCCCTGATGGCGGAAGGTGACAAGGCCATTGACGGTACCGACCGCTCGTCGCTACGCATCCTCGGATCGGTGGGTGAACCGATCAACCCGGAAGCCTGGGAGTGGTACTGGAAGAAGATCGGTAATGAGAAGTGCCCGGTCATCGACACCTGGTGGCAAACCGAAACCGGAGGCTTCATGATCGCTCCGCTGCCGGGCGCAACCGAGCTGAAAGCGGGCTCTGCGACCCGTCCCTTCTTTGGCGTTCAGCCTGCACTGGTAGATAACGAAGGTACGCCGCTAGAAGGTGCTACCGAAGGCAACCTGGCGATAGTCGACTCCTGGCCTGGGCAGGCGCGCACGCTATTTGGCGATCACGAGCGCTTTGAGCAGACCTACTTCTCAACCTTTAAAAACATGTACTTCAGCGGCGACGGCGCGCGACGCGACGAGGACGGCTACTACTGGATCACTGGCCGCGTGGACGACGTGCTCAACGTCTCCGGTCATCGCCTCGGCACGGCGGAGATTGAATCCGCCCTGGTCTCGCATCCAAAAATCGCGGAAGCGGCGGTAGTGGGTATTCCTCACAACATTAAAGGCCAGGCGATCTATGCCTATGTCACGCTGAACCACGGCGAAGAGCCGTCCCCGGCGCTCTACATCGAAGTGCGCAACTGGGTCCGCAAAGAGATCGGCCCGCTGGCCACGCCGGACGTGCTGCACTGGACCGACTCGCTGCCGAAAACGCGCTCCGGCAAAATCATGCGCCGCATTTTGCGCAAGATTGCCGCAGGGGACACCAGCAACCTCGGGGATACCTCAACGCTGGCCGATCCGGGCGTGGTAGAAAAACTGCTCGAAGAGAAGCAGGGTATCACCATGCCGTCGTAACGATTCCATCCTCACCCTCTCCCGTATGGGAGAGGGAATAATAAAAACCCTCCCCTACAAAATACGTCTGGAGACTCTGTGATGAATAACGATATTTGTCAGCAGATAGAGAATAGTGCGCACTACAGGGAGCTCGTCGAAAAACGGCAACGGTTTGCCTTTATCCTTTCCATCATCATGCTGATTATCTATGTCGGCTTTATTCTACTGATCGCCTTTGCTCCCGGCTGGCTCGGTACCCCGCTCCACGCGGGAACCAGCGTGACGCGCGGCATTCCCATTGGCATTGGTGTCATAATCATTTCGTTCCTGCTGACCGGCGTCTATGTATGGCGCGCTAACGGGGAGTTCGACCGACTCAACAAGGCCGTTCTGCGCGAGGTAAAAGCATCATGAAACGTCTTCTGACGGCGCTTGCCGCCACGCTTCCTTTTGCTGCGAATGCAGCCGATGCTATCTCCGGGGCGGTACAGCGCCAGCCAACCAACTGGCAGGCGATTATCATGTTCCTGATCTTCGTGGTCCTGACGCTCTACATCACCTACTGGGCCTCAAAGCGCGTACGCTCGCGTAATGATTACTACACCGCAGGCGGCAATATTACTGGCCTCCAGAACGGGCTGGCGATCGCGGGTGATTTTATGTCCGCCGCCTCGTTCCTCGGCATCTCGGCGCTGGTCTATACCTCTGGCTACGACGGGCTGATCTACTCGCTTGGCTTCCTCGTTGGCTGGCCGATTATTCTGTTTTTGATCGCCGAACGTCTGCGTAACCTTGGACGCTTTACCTTTGCCGACGTCGCCTCCTACCGCCTGAAGCAGGGGCCGATCCGCATTCTCTCCGCCTGCGGTTCGCTGGTGGTGGTTGCGCTCTACCTCATTGCCCAGATGGTCGGTGCAGGCAAGCTGATCCAGCTGCTGTTCGGCCTGAACTACCATATTGCGGTAGTACTGGTGGGCGTGCTGATGGTGATGTACGTGCTGTTCGGCGGCATGCTGGCCACCACCTGGGTACAGATCATCAAGGCGGTGCTGCTGCTGTTCGGTGCCAGCTTTATGGCCTTTATGGTCATGAAGCACGTTGGCTTTAGCTTCAATAACCTGTTCAGCGAGGCAATGGCGGTGCACCCGAAAGGGGAAGCCATCATGAGTCCTGGCGGGCTGGTGAAGGATCCGATCTCGGCCCTCTCCCTCGGCTTAGGCTTGATGTTCGGTACTGCCGGGCTGCCGCATATCCTGATGCGCTTCTTTACCGTCAGCGATGCCCGCGAAGCACGGAAGAGCGTCTTCTACGCCACCGGATTTATGGGCTACTTCTACATCCTGACCTTTATTATCGGCTTTGGCGCGATCATGCTGGTTGGAGCTAACCCGGCGTTTAAAGATACGGCGGGCGCGCTGATCGGCGGCAACAACATGGCGGCGGTGCATCTGGCCAACGCGGTAGGCGGGAACCTCTTCCTGGGCTTCATCTCTGCCGTGGCCTTTGCCACCATTCTGGCCGTGGTGGCCGGGCTAACGCTGGCGGGTGCATCGGCGGTGTCGCACGATCTCTATGCTAACGTTTTCCGCAAAGGCGCCTCCGAGCGCGACGAGCTGAGAGTATCGAAAATCACCGTGCTGGCGCTGGGCGTCGTCGCCATCCTGCTCGGCATTCTGTTTGAGAACCAGAACATCGCCTTTATGGTGGGACTGGCCTTCTCGATTGCCGCCAGCTGTAACTTCCCTATCATCCTGCTCTCTATGTACTGGTCGAAGCTCACCACCCGTGGCGCGATGATCGGCGGCTGGCTGGGGCTGTTGACGGCGATAGTGCTGATGGTGCTTGGCCCAACTATCTGGGTTCAGATCCTGGGCCATGAGAAGGCGATCTTCCCATACGAGTACCCGGCGCTCTTCTCTATCGCCGTGGCGTTTATCGGCATCTGGGTCTTCTCCGCCACCGATAACTCACCGGAGGGTAATCTGGAGCGTGAGAAATTCCGTGCTCAGTTTATCCGCTCGCAAACCGGGCTGGGTATCGATCAGGGCCGCGCACATTAATCCTCCCCTCCCCGGCCATTCTGGCCGGGGATCACAGTTCTCTTCTTACCGTCGCGATACAGTACCCCAATCTATTTGAAACGCTGTTTTAATAAGAGAGGATGCGATGAAGCGATATGCCCTTGTCGGAACCGGTGGTCGGGCCGGACTGTACATCTCTGCGATTGGCGGTCAGTGGCGCGAAACGGCGCAGCTGGTCGCCTTCTGCGATACCAACCAGACGCGGATGGACTATGCCAATCAGCTGTTACAGAGCAGTGATAGCGAGCCGGTCTCCACCTGGAAAGCAGAGCAGTTTGCAGAGATGATCCGCGAAACACGGCCGGATACGATTATTGTCACCACCATGGATCGCACCCACGATGACTATATCGTGCGGGCGCTGCGGGCCGGGTGCGACGTCATCACCGAAAAGCCGATGACCATTGATGAGCAGCGTGCCCTGCGTATCCTCGACGCTATCGAAGAGACGGGCCGCAGCGTACGCGTGGCCTTTAACTACCGTTACGCTCCACACCACAGCAAGGTACGCGAGCTGCTGATGAACGGTATGATTGGCGAGGTCTACTCCGTCCATTTTGAGTGGCTGCTTAATACCGAACACGGCGCGGACTACTTCCGCCGCTGGCACCGGGAGAAGCGCAACAGCGGCGGCCTGCTGGTGCATAAATCGACTCACCACTTTGACCTGATGAACTTCTGGCTGGGAAGCTATCCCGAGCGCGTCTACGCCGAGGGCGGGCTGCGCTTCTACGGGAAAGAGAATGCCGAGCGGCGCGGCGTCACGCAGTTCTATCCCCGCGCTCACGGCTATGAGCAGGCGAAAGCGGATCCTTTTGCATTACAGATGGCCGACAACGCCCAGCTAAAAGCACTCTACCTCGATGCCGAACATGAAGATAACTACTTCCGCGACCAAAGCGTGTTTAGCGACGGGATTACGATTGAAGACACCATGTCGGTGCTGGTGAAATACCAGAACCAGGTGCAGCTCACCTACTCCCTGAATGCCTACCTGCCCTGGGAGGGGCTGAACGTGGTGTTTAACGGCAGCGCGGGACGACTGGAGATGAAGCTGGTAGAGAAGTCCTACGTTAACGCTGGCGGCGCACGTGAGAATGAGGGTAGCCTGGAAGGGTGCGACATCACGGTATTCCCGATGTTTGCCGCGCCGTGGAAGGCGGAGTTCACCGTTGGTGAAGGCGGCCACGGCGGCGGAGATAACGCCATGCTGGCGGATCTGTTCGGCGAGCCGGGAGACGATCCGCTCAAGCGCGCCGCCGATCACCGGGCAGGCGCGATGTCGATCCTCACCGGCATTGCCGGGAATATCTCCATGCAGCAGCAGCGCCCGGTTAACTTCCGCGAATTTGAGCTGGTCGCCCGATTGAAGTAGAACCCACGCCGCTGGTCAGAACATGACCCGTGCGACCAGCGGCGCAATCAGCACCATCACCACGCCGGAGAGCATCATTACCAGGCTGGCAACAACGCCCTCCTGCTGACCCAGCTCGTAGGATCGCGCCGTCCCCGCCCCGTGCGAGGCTGCGCCAAAGCCAGCCCCTTTCGCCATACCTTCCCGAATGGCGAGGCGCAGAAACAGCATATCCCCCACCGCCATCCCGAAGACGCCCGTGACCACCACAAACAGCGCCACCAGATCCGGCTGGCCTCCCAGCGGTCCGGCGGCGGCCAGCGCAAAGGGCGTAGTAACCGAACGCACCGCCAGGCTGCGCTGGATCTCATCCGGCAGGGTAAACAGACGCGCCAGCCATACCGAGCTGGTCACCGCCACCACCGTCGCGGTGATCGTCCCGGCGGTGAGCGACATCCAGTGACGCTTGATCATAGGCAGGTTGTCATAGACCGGCACGGCAAAGGCGATGGTTGCCGGACCGAGCAGCCACAGCAGCCAGTGCGCCTCGCCCATGTAGTTCTGATAGGAGATATGACCGAACACCAGCATCAGCACCAGTACAATCGGCGTGCAGACCAGCGGCATCAGCGGCAACGTGCGAAAGCGGCGATAGAGCCTTTTATTGGCAAAGTAGATGAGCAGCGTGACGGCCAGGCAGAGCAGTCCCATTTGAAAGTCAGTCATGGTCGCTGCCTGCGCAGTTCGTAGCGGTAAACTTTATCCACCACCCAGGCCGTTGCCCCGAGAACCATCAGCGTGCTGAGGGCGATGACGGCGAAAATACGCCAGCCGTCGATCAGCAGCAGCTGGGCGTAGTTCACCACCGCCACCACCGCAGGCACAAAAAAGAGCAGCATCTCTGCCAGCAGCCAGCTTGCTCCGGCCCGCACCCATTTCAGGGGAACAATGCGGCACGTCACCAGCGCGAGCAGAATAATCATGCCCACCAGGTTAGCGGGCAGCGGCAGGCTGAGCCATTGCACAAGGTGCTGGGCCATGACAAAGAGTCCGGCATAGAGCAGCACCTGCAGCGGAATTTGCAGTCGGCGCAGGAGAGCAGGCGTAACACGGCTTAACGCCACGTCCATTAGGGTGTGTCCATGAAATGTGATCGGAGACACAGTATAGAGAGCCACTACAGCGGGTTGAAATGAATTAAACTCATCGCATGCATAGTTGAAAGGAATAGTCATGGACATCAGAACGCTGCGCTATTTTGTGGAGGTCGTGCGCCAGCAGAGTTTCACCCGCGCAGCGGAGCGGCTGTTCGTCACCCAGCCCACGATCAGCAAGATGCTAAAAAACCTGGAGGATGAGCTGAACACAACCCTGCTGATCCGCGACGGACGCAGGCTGCTGCTCACCGATACCGGCCGGGTGGTGTTTGAACGTGGCCAGGCCATCCTTGCCGAGTTCCGTCAGCTGGAGGCCGAGCTGGACGATATTCAGCATCTCAACAAAGGGGTGCTGCGACTGGGCATACCGCCGATGGTGGGGATGCTGATGGCCGGACCGATCGGCCTGTTTCGCCAGCGCCATCCCGGCGTGGAGCTGAAAATCGCCGAATTTGGCGGCTTAACGGTCCAGCAGGCGGTGATGAACGGCGAGCTGGATCTGGCGATGACGGCACTGCCGGTAGAGGAGGAGAGCGCCCTCACCACCCTCCCCCTATTTAGCCATCCGCTGTGCGTGCTGGTTCCCCGCTCCGGCGACTGGCTGAAGTGCGAGGCGGTCTCCCCCGAGATGCTGGCCGACCATCCCTTGCTGATCTACAACGAGGATTTTGCCCTTAGCCAGCAGCTGATGCAGCTCTTCAACCGGCATGATGTGAAGCCGCGCATCGCCGTGCGCAGCGGCCAGTGGGATTTTCTGGCGGCGATGGTGCAGGCGGGGGTGGGGATTGCGATTTTGCCGGAGCCTATCTGTCAGCGGCTGGACAAGCAGACGCTGCGTTGGATCCCTTTGCAGAGCGATTTGCAGTGGCAGCTGGGAATGATCTGGCGGGAAGGAGTCTATCTGTCGCACAGCGCCCAGGCATGGCTGGCGTGCTGCGAAGGGTTCTGACTACCGCCGAACCTGGAAACGCCGGGTGGCGGCTTCGCCTGACCCGGCCTACAGACGACATCATGCCCCCGTAGGCCCGGTCAGCGCAGCGCCACCGGGCGATCCAATCACTTATTTTCTATCAGCAGTGCTTCCAGCAGGTCGAGATCGTGCAGCAGCTTCTGCATCGTCTCGTTGCTGATCTGCCGAGTTGCCCGCAGGTGATACAGCTCGGCGCGCTCGGAGCGCAGCGCGGCCAGACGGAAACGACGCTCAAGGTTCTCCTCCTGCAACGATCCCTCAGCGTTGTTACGCCCGTCGGCCCGGCGGCGCAGGTTCCCGATCACCCGCGAGCTTACCTCGGTCAACAGCTGGTCATCGATATTCTCTTCGCTGTTGGCCGCCAGACGCTCCTGCATCTTCTGGATCGCCACAATCGCGACATCGGCAGTGACCGAACGCGCCAAACGTTCTTCTTTTGCCTGCTGGGCATGATCGCCCACTTCCATATGCTGGAGCAGCATCGGCAGCATCACTACGCCGATAAACAGCGAGAAGAGGATCACACCGGCAGCGAGGAACACCAGCTCGTAGCGGGCCGGGAAGACGTTACCGTCCGGCAGCAGCAGCGGAATAGAGAGCACACCCGCGAGGGTAATGGCCCCGCGCACACCGGCGAAAGAGGCGATCAGCAGCTCGCGGGTGGTCCACGAGCCGAACTCCATCGGCTTCTTGGTTAAGAAGCGCTGACTGAATTTTTTCATCGTCCACAGCCAGCCGAAACGCACCAGCATCAGCGCGGCATAGATCAGCACGATGTCGGTAAACAGCATCCAGGTTTCGACGTTGGGATCGGCCTCGGCGGCCACCAGCGAGGACTCGAGGATCCCCGGCAGTTGCAGGCCCAGCAGCAGGAACACCATGCCGTTAAACACAAACTCCAGCATCGCCCAGGTGCTGTTAGCGCGCAGGCGCATCGCCAGCGGCGCGCGGCGCATCACCCCGGAGCGGGTGATGGTCATCCCTGCTGCCACGGCGGCCAGAATGCCCGAGAAGCCAATGTGTTCTGCAATCAGGTAGGAGGCAAACGGCAGCAGGAATAGCAGCACGATCTGCGTCGCTGGCTCATCGCCGCCCCAGCGGCTAAGGAAGCGCAGCGAGCGGCCGTACAGCCAGCTCACGATGAAGCCTGCCAGGATACCGCCTACCGCTACCTTAAGGAACTCTACCGAGGCTCCGCCGACGGTAAACACCATCGTGCCCATCGCCACCGCGACGGCAAACTTCAGCGAAACCAGGCCCGAGGCGTCGTTCATTAACGCTTCGCCCTGCAGAATGCCCATGATTTTTTTCGGGATGCGTCCTTCTCCAACGATGCCGGAGAGCGCCACGGCATCGGTCGGGGAGAGTACGGCCGCCAGCGCTAAGGCCGGCACCAGCGGAATACCCGGTACGATCCAGTAGATAAGGAAGCCGATGCCCACGACGGTGACCAGCACCAGCGCCAACGCCAGACCGAGGATCTCCCGCCCGTGTTCGAGAAATTCCCGCGTCGGCGTTTTCCAGCCGTCGGCGAACAGCAGCGGTGGAATGAACAGCACCAGAAACAGCTCGGGATCGAACTCAACGTGCAGGCCAAACGTCGGCAGCGCCAGCATTGCGCCGATGGCAATCTGCATCAGCGGCAGCGGGATCTGGAACGGTAAAACGCGCGTGATGACGCCGGAGAGAGAGACCACAAGGGTCATGATGAGAATGGTAAAGAAGATTTCCATGCGTTCCCTGTTTGCGATGTTTTTTATATCGAGAGGTGACGAACGATGACGAGGCATCATGCCTCTCATAATAGAACATGCAGGCTAACGCAAAGGAAACAAGATGTGCCTTAAAAAATAAAAATGGGCGGCCTAAGCCACCCATTTTAAGGGGCAGAGAGGCTTAGATTGCCCAGCCGCCCGCGTAGAAGGCTACCAGCGCAATGGCGATCACCACCGTACCGATATTCAGACGACGCCATTCGCCAGAGACGATGCGGCCAATCACCAGTGAGGCGAAGCCGATCATGATGCCGGTAACAATGTTACAGGTCAGCACGATAAAGACGGCGGTGATCAGACCGGCCATCGCATCAACAAAATCGGCAAAGTCGATTTTAGCTACGTTGCTGAGCATCAGCAGGCCCACGTACATCAGCGCCGGGGCCGTGGCGTAGGCCGGAACCAGGTAGGAGAGCGGAGAAAGGAACAGGATCAGCAGGAACAGCACGCCGACGGTAATCGCCGTCAGGCCAGTTTTACCGCCCGCCGCCGTACCGGCCGCCGATTCGATATAAACCGCTGCCGGGGCTGCACCCACCAGACCGGAGAAGACGCTGCTCAGGGAGTCGGTGGTCAGCGCTTTGCCGCCGTCGATAATCTGGCCGTCTTTATCCAACAGGTTTGCCTGACCGGCTACCGCGCGGATAGTCCCGGTGGCATCGAACACCGCCGTCATCACCAGCGCCAGCACGCTTGGCAGCACCAGCGGATTCAGCGCACCAACGATGTCCAGGCTACCGATCAGCGAGTTGCCTTGATCGTCGCTCAGCGACGGCATGGCGAAAATACCGGAGAAGTGTACGGTCGGATCGAAAATCAGGCCCACAATCGACACGCCGATGATGGTCAGCAGAATGCCGCCCGGCACCTTCAGCTTCTCCAGGCCAATAATCACTGCCAGGCCAATCAGAGACATGATCACCGGGAAGCTGTCGAAGTTGCCCAGCGCCACCGGCAGCCCTTCAATTGGGTTTTTCACCACCAGGCCAACGCCGTTGGCGGCGATCAGCAGCAGAAACAGGCCGATACCGATCCCGGTACCGTGCGCCACGCCCTGCGGCAGGTTGCGCAGGATCCAGCTACGAATGCCGGTGGCAGAGATCACGGTAAACAGGACGCCCATCAGGAACACTGCGCCAAGGGCGACCGGAACGCTGATCTGCTGGCCCAGCACCAGGCTGAAGGCGGTAAAGGCGGTCAGTGAAATAGCACAGCCAATCGCCAGCGGCAGGTTTGCCCACAGTCCCATGACGATAGAGCCCACACCGGCCACCAGACAGGTAGCAACGAACACCGCGGCGGGTGGGAAACCCGCTTTTCCTAACATGCCAGGAACGACGATCACGGAGTAGACCATCGCAAGGAAGGTGGTTAACCCGGCGACCACTTCCTGACGGACGGTGCTGCCACGAGCAGAAATTTTAAACCAGGCGTCAAGCGAACCGCCGGTACGCGCTGAAGGCGTAGACATAGAAAACATCCCCTGAAGAGTTTTATTTTTCGTTGTTAGCGTGGTGGACAATCCACTGCCCGTTAAACGTCATCGTTCCGAAACAGGTTGTGGCTAAGCAGAGCCACAAAAAGCAAACGTTTAACTCCGCGCAAACAAAACGGCTGTAAAAAAAGGCAAACGATTATCTAGCCTTCATAGGGGGTATTTCAACTTAACTTTGCCGGTTTTTATTAAATTTCCCCTATGATGGTGAAAAAGCAGGCAGTAGATGCGCAAACGTTATCGTCTATGCGCAACCCTACAACAATTTGACCAGGCACGTACCCGCGTCTCGTCATCCATCATCCTTTCGCATGATTACGCGCCGGGAAGCGCGAAGGGGCCACCCTGGGCGATAGCGCGCTGCCAGGCCGGACGATTTTCAACCCGCGTTTTCCACGCCTGAAGGTTGGGCAGATGGTCGACGCCGCCGCGCGCCAGCAGGGCAAATACTGGGAAGCTCATCTGAATATCCGCCATGCTGGGCTGCTCGCCGGTAAACCACGGCTGGCTGCCGAGCTGCGACTCAATGTAGCGCGCATGGGTTTCAAGCTGCTTATTGAGCCAGGCTTTCTGCACCCCTTCCCCTAACGCCTTGCCCAGGGTACGCAGACCAAAGGGCACCGGTGGTTTGCCGAGGCTGCCAAACACCAGCTTCATGAGCAGAAGCGGCATCAACGATCCTTCAGCATAGTGCAGCCAGAAACGGTACTGGAGCTTCTGATGCGTATCCGTTGGCTTGAGCTGACCGCGGGTGTCATAGGTTTCCTGCAGATGCTCAAGGATCGCGCCGGATTCAGCAATCATTGTGCCGTTATCATCCAGTACCGGTGATTTCCCCAGCGGATGTACTTTCTTTAGCGCCTCGGGTGCCATCATGGTTTTTTCGCGCTGGTAGCGCACAATTTGGTAGGGCAGACCCAGCTCTTCCAGAGCCCAAAGAACGCGCTGGGAACGCGACTGATTAAGATGATGTACAGTGATCACGGTTGTCTCCTGCTATCGATATGAGATAAGGCCTTGTCAGGCTTGCCCTCGCCTCCCCTAACTATAGAAAATTGCACATGATCCGCGAAAAATTTCGGCAAAACAGACGGGTTTATCTCTGGCAATCCCGGTCTGGTGGCATAGACTAAAAGTGTCAGCACAAACCGGAACCTCAACAACGCGTTCGAGCGAGGGGTGTTGATGTCGGGGGAAACCCTCCTGTAAAAGAGCGGGATAGAGCGAAAGACAAAGACCGGAAATAACTAAAGCGCCCTTGTGGCGCTTTAGTTTTATCTGTCGTTTGCCTCATCCTCTAACAGCCGGGCCCCCGTTCCCTGCTCTCCCAGCCGATCGCCTGGGTTACGCAGCGGACAGTCGCTGCGCGAGAGACAGCCGCAGCCGATACAGCCATTAAGATCGTCCCGTAGCGCCTCAAGCGTATGGATACGTCTATCCAGCTCTTCTCGCCACTGGGAAGAGAGCTGCTCCCACGTTTTGGCATTCAGCGTATGGCCTGCGGGCAATACGCTTAGCGCTTCGCCGATGGTCGCCAGAGGAATGCCGATGCGCTGGGCAATCTTGATGATAGCCACGTAACGCAGCACGTCACGGGTATAACGCCGCTGGTTACCCTCGTTACGGACGCTCTTAATCAAGCCTTTACTCTCATAAAAGTGCAGAGCCGAGACGGCGACCCCGCTACGTCTCGCCACCTCGCCTGGGGTCAACATCGCTTTAATACGCGGTAATTTCTTTTCCATAAAGCTCTTTACCTCAAGTTAACTTGAGGAATTATACTCCGCTTCAGACCAAACGACGACTTCAGCACTGAAAAAGAGGCAGCAGTATGTCCCATCAGCAAATTATTCAAACGCTTATTGAATGGATTGATGAACATATCGACCAACCCCTGAACATTGATGTAGTGGCGCAGAAATCCGGATACTCCAAGTGGTATTTACAGCGGATGTTTCGTGCGGTGACTCACCAGACGCTGGGGGATTATATCCGCCAGCGGCGGCTGGTGATGGCAGCAGAGGCGCTACGGACGACGCAGCGGCCAATCTTTGATATTGCGATGGAGCTGGGGTACGTCTCGCAGCAGACCTTTTCCCGCGTGTTCCGTCGGGAGTTCGATCGCACGCCGAGCGATTACCGGCATCAGATGTAGCGCGGGCGGATCAGCGCAGCGGCTGCCGGGTCCACGCCATAAAGTCCTGGGGCGACAGCGCCTTTGCGAAGTACCAGCCCTGGCAATATTGCACGCCGCGCTTTAATAGCCAGGTCACCTGCTCTGAGGTTTCCACACCTTCGGCAATGATCTTAAGGCGTAAGCTTTGCGCCATCTCGATGATGTGTTCCGCAATCAGGTGGCTGGTACTGTTGGTAGTCAGCGTATCGATAAAAGATTTATCGATTTTCAGAATATCGACGTTCAGCGAATATAAATTGTGCAGGTTGGAATAACCGGTGCCAAAATCATCAATCGCCACCTCATATCCGGCCTGACGAAACGCCTGGATAACCGGCGTTGTTTTCGGCACATCAATAAACCCACGCTCGGTCACTTCAATTTTAATTTGCTGGGCCTTGACGGCATGCTGTTGGGCTTTATCAGAAATTAAAGCAATCAGGCGAGAGGAGTGGAAGTCCGAGGCGGATAGGTTAATTGAGATATAGAGCTGCGGGTTTTCTGATAAGAAACGACCTAAATCAGCGAAGACTTCCTCAACGGCATAATCGGTTACCCGTTCAATGAGCCCCTCTTTTTCCGCCAGCGGTATGAATTCCGCCGGGCTCATCACCTGCCCTTCAAATCCTGGCCAGCGTAACAGCGCCTCGGCCCCCACGCACTGACCGGTTTTAATATCAATAATTGGTTGATAATTGAGCCGCAGCTGGCGTTTTAGCAATGCGCGATGCAATAGCCGGCGCGGTGAATTAATTTCCTGGTGGGTTCGGGACCACATTAGCAAAATAATAATGCTGCAAATCATCCCCAGCGGCAGCGTGAGCGTTGCCTGATGATAGAGAAACTGGAAATAGCGATCGCTGGAGGTGGAGACAATAATCGCTATAGGACGCTTTTCCGAGTGGGCAATGGTATAGAAGCGGCCATCCTGCTGAAAGGTAAAGTCGTTGTTCTGCACCAGACCTGCCAGTACCCGGACATCCGCCGTCGGGCTCACCGAGAAGAACGCCTTTGTTACCGTGTCGTATACGCCGTAGGCCAGCGAGTGGTCATCCGACATCACCTCGCTGTAGGCCAGCGGATTGACCACTAGCGCATAGTGGCCGCGCTGCATATAGACCATCTTATAGCCAGCATAAAACGGGGTATCGCGGTAATAATAGATAGAGACGTCCGGAGAGCGGGTATATTCCGCAGCGGAAATAATATAGGGTTCGGCGGGTGCCATTGAGGTAGAGCATAAAAACCGATCGCCATTAGCGTATATTATATCGGCAACGTAAAGCTGCCCGCGGATAATATTGAGCATATTATCGCGATGCGCTGGCGAGCAGATCCTGCCGTTAAATTTCTCTGCTTTGCTGCGAGCGATATCGACCTGCTGGATAACCAGCTCGGTTTTATCCAGCGCAAGTTGCGCAAATGAACGCAGCTGTATGCCAGTCTCTTTAACGGCGCGGATGTGAGCAAACCATAGCGCCAGCATCACAGGCAGCAAAACTACCATGATGATCCCGACAATCCTTAGCGCCTTGCGGCGTGCGCTATGATTCATTTCCGCCCTATATCCCTGCTTTATGTGTGCCTGCATTGTCGGCAGGAAGCTTTGATAAACAGGTGATTACGTTGCATGAATCATCAGACATTAGCAACCGACTTTTATCATTAATAACCTAATATTTAGTTATGACGATAATATTTGTCCGTAAGCCAAACTAAAAGTGTTCGCCCTGTTTATATTAAGGAAAATAATTATCCAGCTATCGATAAGGTTTTTCGTTAACGCCACAGGGGATCGCTGATTAAGCCAAACTGCCAGTGCGATAAAAAAGGATGAACCCTGCGTTTATTTTTTCGTCTATGGAAATCCGCATTGAGCGAATAATGCTCGCCCCTATTTCCACACATTTTTAATGGTTAAATCACGCTCAAAAAGCCTACACCACGACTGGCTAATAAAAGAACAAATGTGATATAGTTCACATATCTTATGAAACCGAAAAAAGTGTTTCATTCTATCCCGTCAGTCCCTGCGAGCCTCACCCCAACGAAAGCGGCCCGCAGACGTGTGAGGTTACAAACTATGACCACCATTACGACTAGCCTTGTTCTGCTGCGCTGGCAGCTTATGAGCGCGATCCTGATGTTTCTAGCCAGCTCGCTGAACATCAAGTTCCGTAAGTCCGACTATATTGGGCTGGCGATCGTCAGCAGCGGTCTCGGCGTGGTAGCAGCCTGCTGGTTCGCCACCGGGCTGCTCGGCATTACCCTGGTCGACGTGGCCACTATCTGGCACAACATCGAAAGCATAATGATTGAAGTTACCAGCCATGCGCCGCCAGAATGGCCAGTGGTCATCACCTGAGTTAAAAAACAAAAAACCCCGACGCATCGGGGTTTTTTTATGGTTTACGCTAGCTCAGCGCGCACTCAGAACGGAATGTCGTCATCGAAGTCCATCGGCGGCTCGTTGTTAGACGGTGCCGGAGCGGACTGCTGCGGACGCTGCTGTGCGCCGCCGCTGAACTGACTGCCGCCCTGCGGCTGCTGAGGCTGACCCCAACCACCCTGCTGGCCCTGGCCACCGCCCTGCTGACCACCTGCCGGTGCCCCGCCGCCCTGACGGCCACCGAGCATCTGCATGGTGCCGCCCACGTTCACCACCACTTCAGTGGTGTACTTTTCCACGCCGGACTGATCGGTCCATTTGCGGGTACGCAGGGCACCTTCGATGTAAACCTGAGAACCTTTACGCAGATACTCACCGGCCACCTCGGCCAGTTTGCCAAACAGCACAACCCGGTGCCATTCGGTCTGCTCTTTCATCTCACCGGTCGCTTTATCACGCCAGGATTCGGAAGTAGCCAGCGTAATGTTGGCTACTGCGCCCCCATTCGGCATGTAGCGTACTTCCGGGTCCTGGCCCAGATTACCGACGAGAATCACCTTGTTTACGCCTCTGCTGGCCATGGTTGTGTCTCCTGAATACGTTTCTTAATCTCAATAGTGTAAGCGCGCGATTGTAACTTACCAAGCGACGCTTTGATACCTTGCGAGGAGGATTCCAGTAATCCGCCCCCATGCGCTATTTTCGCACAAATGCGCCGGGGATGCATTCTTATACTGTATATCCATTCAGGTTTTTTTGTGTCATAATTAACCGTTTCAGTTCAGTTCGCCGGATGTCCTTCAAACATACCGAGCGCCGAGTCTCTTACCGGGAAAGGTGAATGGATAAGATAGAAGTACGGGGCGCGCGCACCCACAATCTCAAGAATATCAACCTCGTTATCCCACGCGACAAGCTGATTGTCGTCACCGGGCTTTCAGGTTCAGGTAAATCATCCCTGGCTTTCGACACCCTCTATGCCGAAGGTCAGCGTCGCTACGTTGAATCGCTCTCCGCCTATGCGCGCCAGTTCCTGTCGTTGATGGAAAAGCCGGATGTCGATCATATCGAGGGTCTGTCGCCCGCGATCTCCATTGAGCAGAAGTCGACCTCGCACAACCCGCGCTCTACCGTCGGGACCATTACCGAGATCCACGACTACCTGCGTCTGCTGTTTGCCCGCGTAGGCGAACCGCGCTGTCCGGATCACAACGTACCGCTGGATGCGCAGACCGTCAGCCAGATGGTGGATAACGTGCTGTCGCAGCCGGAAGGCAAGCGCCTGATGCTGCTGGCGCCGATCATCAAAGAGCGTAAGGGCGAGCACACCAAGACGCTGGAGAACCTGGCAAGCCAGGGCTATATCCGGGCGCGTATTGATGGTGAAGTGTGCGACCTCTCGGATCCGCCGAGCCTTGAACTGCATAAAAAACACACTATTGAAGTGGTCATCGACCGCTTTAAGGTGCGGGACGATCTGACCCAGCGCCTGGCCGAGTCGTTTGAAACCGCGCTGGATCTCTCCGGCGGGACGGCGATTGTCGCCGATATGGACGATGATAAGGTCGAAGAGCTGCTCTTCTCCGCTAACTTTGCCTGCCCAATCTGCGGCTACAGCATGAACGAGCTGGAACCGCGCATGTTCTCCTTCAACAACCCGGCCGGTGCCTGTCCGACCTGCGACGGGTTGGGCGTGCAGCAGTATTTCGATCCCGACCGCGTGATCCAGAACCCGGAGCTGTCGCTGTCCGGCGGCGCGATCCGCGGCTGGGATCGCCGTAACTTCTACTATTTCCAGATGCTGCGCTCGCTGGCGGATCACTACAAGTTTGACGTTGACGATGCCTGGGAGAGCCTGAGCGCGTCGGTGCAAAAAGTGGTGCTGTTCGGCTCCGGTAAAGAGAGCATCGAATTCAAATACATGAACGATCGCGGCGACACCTCCGTGCGCCGTCATCCGTTTGAAGGCGTTCTCCACAACATGGAACGCCGTTACAAAGAGACCGAATCCAGCGCGGTACGTGAAGAGCTGGCGAAGTTTATCAGCAACCGTCCGTGCGCCTCCTGCGACGGTACGCGCCTGCGTCGTGAAGCACGTCACGTCTTTGTTGAGGACACGCCGCTGCCGGCGATCTCTGACATGAGCATCGGCCACGCGATGGACTTCTTCAACAACCTCAAGCTGGCAGGCCAGCGGGCGAAGATCGCCGAAAAGGTGTTGAAGGAGATTGGCGACCGTCTGAAGTTCCTGGTGAACGTCGGCCTCAACTACCTGACCCTCTCTCGCTCGGCGGAGACCCTCTCCGGGGGCGAAGCGCAGCGTATCCGTCTGGCAAGCCAGATCGGCGCCGGGCTGGTTGGGGTAATGTACGTGCTGGATGAGCCGTCTATCGGCCTGCACCAGCGCGACAACGAACGCCTGCTGGGCACGCTGATCCACCTGCGCGACCTTGGCAATACGGTAATTGTCGTTGAGCATGACGAGGACGCCATCCGCGCCGCCGACCACGTGATTGATATCGGTCCAGGCGCAGGCGTCCACGGCGGTCAGGTAGTGGCGGAAGGCCCGCTGGATGCCATTATGGCAGTGCCAGAATCGCTGACCGGCCAGTTCATGAGCGGCAAGCGGCAGATCGCCGTGCCGAAAGATCGCGTGCCTGCCGATCCGTCGAAGGTGCTGAAGCTCTCCGGCGCACGCGGTAACAACCTGAAGGACGTGACGCTGACCCTGCCGGTAGGCCTGTTTACCTGCATCACCGGCGTCTCCGGCTCGGGTAAATCGACCCTGATCAACGACACCCTGTTCCCGATTGCCCAGCGCCAGCTTAACGGCGCGACCATTGCCGAGCCAGCACCGTACCGTGAGGTTCAGGGGCTGGAGCACTTCGACAAGGTAATTGATATCGACCAGAGCCCGATTGGTCGTACGCCGCGCTCAAACCCGGCCACCTATACCGGCGTCTTCACGCCCGTGCGTGAGCTGTTTGCCGGCGTGCCGGAATCCCGCTCGCGCGGGTACACGCCAGGGCGCTTCAGCTTTAACGTGCGCGGCGGCCGCTGCGAAGCCTGTCAGGGCGACGGCGTGATCAAGGTCGAGATGCACTTCCTGCCGGATATCTACGTGCCGTGTGACCAGTGCAAAGGCAAACGCTATAACCGCGAAACGCTGGAGATCAAATACAAGGGCAAGAGCATCCACGAAGTGCTGGATATGACCATCGAAGAGGCGCGTGAATTCTTTGATGCCGTTCCGGCACTGGCGCGGAAGCTACAAACCCTGATGGATGTGGGTCTCTCCTACATCCGTCTCGGCCAGTCTGCCACCACGCTCTCGGGCGGTGAGGCGCAGCGCGTGAAGCTGGCCCGTGAGCTATCGAAACGCGGTACCGGCCAGACGCTCTATATTCTGGACGAGCCGACCACCGGCCTGCACTTTGCCGACATCCAGCAGCTGCTGGAAGTGCTCCATCAGCTTCGCGATCAGGGCAACACCATCGTCGTCATTGAGCACAACCTCGACGTGATCAAGACGGCGGACTGGATTGTCGATCTCGGTCCGGAAGGGGGCAGCGGCGGCGGCGAGATCCTCGTCTCCGGCACGCCGGAAACGGTCGCAGAGTGCGAAGCCTCGCACACTGCCCGCTTCCTTAAACCGATGCTGAAATAGCTAGACGGAAAGCTGCTGCCTGACCGTGTCAGGCAGCGCTTCAACCGCCAGCTTGTAGGACGCATCCACCAGGTAGTAAATCTGCGACTTCGGCAGCGATCCATCGAGAAAGACCGTGCTCCAGTGCGCTTTGTTCAAACGCGCGCTTGGCCGCACGTCTGCATTTTCACTGCGCAGCAGCTCAGCCAGTTCCGGACTGGTTTTCAGCGACACCGCCGGGCGGTTATCAACGTCATGTACCATCGCAAACAGCACGTCTGCCACTTTGATCTGCGTAGCCTTCCAGTCGCTGTGTACGCTCTGCTCCGCGCCTGGTTTACCCATGCAGTAGGGCAGCAGTTCCGAATTGATCATTTCTCTTCCCCTTGTAGTGTTGCGATGATTTTGCGTGACCCGCCGTGAATGCGGTGCTCTCCTAACCAGATACCCTGCCATGTCCCCAGCTGTACGCGACCGTTCTGCACCGGTAGCAGCAGCGATACGCCAAGCGTCGAGGATTTAATATGGGAAGGCATATCGTCCGGCCCCTCCGCGTCGTGCTCGTAGCGGGCGCTATCCGGCACGGCCTGCAGAAAGTGCTGCTCCATATCGTGACGCACGGTGGGATCGCAGTTTTCATTCAGCGTGAGGGAGGCGGAGGTGTGCTGTAGCAGCAGGTGCAACAAACCCGTTTTGATGCGGTTTAGGGAAGGAATTTGTTCCAGCACCTCATCCGTCACCAGATGGAAACCGCGTGGCTTTGCGCCAAGCCTGAGAGTTTGTTGATACCACATAGAGTGCTCCAGAGTTATTTCACCTGATGCTAAGTGTGTAACACGTAGGGCAGAACAGCCAGAAAAGGGAGAAAATAAGGCAACCTGGCGATTGCCTTTTGCCGATCAATACTCGGAATTGGCGATGACCTCTTCGTTATACATTCCCGCCTGCGGCAGTGGCCGGTAGGTGGAGTTAGAGGCGCGCAGCACGCGAATGCCTCGCGCACCCACTTCCCGCGCAGCGCGGATGTCGTTATCCGAGTCGCCGTAGAACATCTTGATCTGCTTATCCTGTAGCCATTGGGTTTTGGTGTTCTGGCCCGGCTGGTCCCCGGCAAAGATCACCGGATTCATATTCTCGGCGGGGATTTGAAAATCATCCTGCAGCGTTTTTGACACGGTCTCGGTTTTGGTCTGGCTACGCCCGGTCACGAAGTAGATCGCATCGCCACGTTTGACGTGCATGGCGATCAGCGTCCGCGCCACCTCTTTGGGAATGCTGAACTCATCCCAGCCGTTGTTCATCTTCTCCCAGAATGCGGGATTGTGCAGATACTCCTCGCTCTGCGGAGAATAGAGTTCCTTTCCACGCCAGAAGCCCGGGCTGGAGAAGAGCACGGTGTCATCGATATCAAACCCGACGGCCATCGGCGGGCGGCCTTGAAGGCTATTTTCGATTTGTGCGACGGAAACCCAGTGGATGGGGGCTTGCTCAGCGAGTTTCGCGACGTTGGTTCCCGGATAGAGCGGCGAGGGAACGGAAGCGTGAGCGTTGGCAGTGCCCAGGGCAAGCAGAAGACAGAATGCACTGAGTGCGAGGGGTATTTTACGCATATTCATCCTTAAACCTGAAAGTTTGGCAGAATTTTCCCCGGCATTGCACCGGGGAAGGCACTGATTATGCCATCACAGCGGCAAAGGCCTGTGCGACGCGGTGCACATTACTGCTATTCAGGCCAGCGAGACACATGCGTCCACTGGCTATCAGGTAGACACCAAACTCCTCACGCAGGCGGGTAACCTGCGCTGCGCTCAGCCCGGTATAGCTGAACATGCCGCGCTGCTGCAACAGATAGTCAAAGTTATGACCCGGCACCGCCTCGCGCAATACGTTCACCAGCTCATGGCGCATGGCAGAGATACGCAGGCGCATCGCTTCAACTTCCGCCAGCCATTGGGCTTTCAGGGTTGCATCACCCAGTACGGTCGCCACCAGCTGCGCGCCAAAGTTTGGCGGACTGGAGTAGTTGCGGCGTACGGTCGCTTTCAGCTGCCCCAGCACGCGCCCGGCGGTGTCGGCATCGTCACAGATGATAGACAGGCCGCCGACGCGCTCGCCGTAGAGAGAGAAGATCTTCGAGAAGGAGTTGCTCACCAGCGCGGGCAGCCCGGCATCGGCGATGGCGCGAATAGCGTAGGCGTCCTCTTCCATCCCGGCACCGAAGCCCTGATAGGCGATGTCGAGGAACGGGATCAGCTCGCGCGCTTTCAGCACCTCAATCACCGCGTCCCATTGAGGATTGGTCAGGTCAGCCCCGGTTGGGTTATGGCAGCACGGATGCAGCAGAACGATGCTGCGGGCGGGCAGGCTTTGCAGCTTTTCCAGTAGCGCATCAACGCGCACGCCGTTGGTTTCGCTATCAAACCACGGGTAAGTACTTACTTCGAACCCAGCCCCTTCAAAGATGGCGATGTGGTTTTCCCAAGTCGGATCGCTAACCCAGACACCGGACGCTGGGAAGTAGCGCTTCAGGAAATCGGCCCCCACCTTCAGCGCCCCGGAGCCACCGAGAGTCTGAATAGTTGCCACGCGGTTCGCCTTCAGCACCGGATGTTCAGCACCAAACAACAGCGGCGCGATGGTGTGACGGTAGCCCGGCAGGCCTTCCATCGGCAGATAGAGCGATGCGCCATGCGGCTGGGCGTTCAGGCGAGCTTCCGCTTCGGCAACGGCCTGAAGCTGAGGGATCAGACCATCTTCATTGTAATAGAGGCCGATGCTGAGGTTTACCTTATCGCTACGGGGATCTTCTTTGAAACGCTCCATCAGCGTCAGAATGGGGTCGCCAGCGTAGGCGTCAACTTTTTGAAACACGCGGTGGTTCTCCAGATTTACAGGCGGGGGTGTTAAACACAATAAACCGGAAGCGGAAAGAGATCGAGGAGTTGTTAGCATTTCCAGGCCCGGCAAGCGAAGCGCCGCCGGGCGCAATCATTAATCTACATAGTGCATCGCGACCCGTGACGTCAGTCGCGTAATAAGTTCGTAAGCACTTACTCTTGTAAGCTCAGCGATGCGCTCTACCGGCAGCCCGTCTCCCCACATCACCACCGGATCGCCCGCGCGCTCCTGAGCCTCTGGTCCAAGGTCAACGCAGATCATATCCATCGCCACGCGCCCGACGATAGGCACTTCGCGGCCGTTAACCAGCACCGGCGTACCGGACGGCGCGGCGCGGGGATAGCCATCGCCGTAGCCCATCGCCACCACGCCAAGACGCGTATCGCGCTCGCTGGTCCAGGTCCCGCCATAGCCTACCGGCTCACCTGCACGATGCGGACGCACGGCGATCAGCGTTGAGGTCAGGGACATGACCGGCTGGAAGCCAAAGTCAGCGCCCCAGGGCTTTTGATCCAGCGGGGAGACGCCATAGAGAATGATGCCGGGGCGTACCCAGTCAAAGTGGGCCTGCGGCCAGAGCAGAATGCCGCCGGAAGCCGCAATAGAGCGCAGGCCCGGCTTGCCTTCGGTGAAGGTAGTGAAGATATCCAGCTGCTGCTCGGTTGCGCCACACTCTGGCTCATCAGCCCGGGCAAAGTGGCTAACGATATTCACCGGCTGGCGCACATTTTTACAGGCGCAGAGACGCTGATAGAACGCGCTGGCCTCTTCGGGGCGTACGCCCAGCCGATGCATGCCGGTATCCAGCTTCATCCAGACGGTGATGGGTTCAGGCAGCGCCGCCCTCTCCAGCGCCTCCAGCTGCTCGATATTGTGCACGGCGGTGTGCAAATTTTGCGCAGAGAGCGTGGGGAGATCGTCAGCGGAAAAAAAGCCCTCCAGCAGCAGAATGGGCTGGGTAATGCCGCCCGCACGCAGCGTTAGAGCCTCTTCGAGACGGGCAACGCCAAAGGCGTCGGCGTCGGGGAGCGTTCGCGCGGTCTCCAGGAGGCCGTGTCCGTAAGCGTTCGCTTTCACCACTGCAACCAGTTTGCTGGCAGGAGCCAGTTCGCGCAGGCGTTGCAGATTGTGTCGCAGAGCGCGGCGGTTAACTACTACGGTTGCCGCTTGCATGTTAATCCTTCTAAAAGCGGATCCTCAAAATCATTCGCGTTGCAGGAAGGCGACAAGTCCGGGAAGCCCCAGGAGCTTACTCAAGTAAGTGACTGGGGTGAGCGGACGCAGTCAACACACCTGCGGCGTGAAGGATGAAGAGGATTTATTCGTCATCGTACTGTGGTCCCGCATAGTTATCGAAACGCGACCACTGCCCGTTAAAGGTCAGACGTACCGTACCGATCGGGCCGTTACGCTGCTTACCAATAATAATTTCCGCGATGCCTTTCAGATCGCTGTTCTCGTGGTACACCTCATCACGATAGATAAACATGATCAGGTCGGCATCCTGCTCGATAGAGCCGGATTCACGCAGGTCGGAGTTGACCGGGCGCTTATCGGCACGCTGCTCCAGGGAGCGGTTAAGCTGCGACAGGGCGACGACCGGCACCTGTAACTCTTTCGCCAGCGCCTTCAGCGAGCGGGAGATCTCCGCGATCTCCAGCGTACGGTTGTCGGAGAGCGACGGAACGCGCATCAGCTGCAGGTAGTCGATCATGATCATGCTCAGGCCGTCATGCTCGCGGAAAATACGTCGGGCGCGGGAGCGCACCTCGGTCGGCGTCAGGCCAGAGGAGTCGTCGATATACATATTACGCTTCTCTAGCAGGATGCCCATGGTGCCGGAGATCCGCGCCCAGTCCTCGTCGTCGAGCTGGCCGGTACGGATGCGGGTCTGATCGACGCGGGAGAGCGACGCCAGCATACGCATCATGATCTGCTCGGCGGGCATCTCCAGGCTGAAAATCAGCACCGGCTTATCCTGGAGCATCGCGGCGTTTTCGCACAGGTTCATAGCGAAGGTGGTTTTACCCATCGACGGACGTGCCGCCACGATGATCAGATCCGAACGTTGCAGGCCGGCCGTTTTTTTATTGAGATCCTGGTAGCCGGTATCAACGCCGGTAACACCATCGTGAGGCTGCTGAAACAGCTGCTCGATACGCGCAACGGTGGCCTCAAGGATCTGATCGATGCTTTTCGGCCCTTCGTCTTTATTCGCCCGATTTTCGGCAATCTGGAAAACGCGGGATTCGGCAAGGTCGAGCAGATCTTCGCTGGTTCGCCCCTGAGGGTCAAAGCCTGCGGTGGCGATTTCGTTAGCCACCGAGATCATCTCACGCACAACCGCACGTTCGCGAACGATGTCAGCATAGGCACTGATGTTCGCAGCACTTGGCGTATTTTTCGATAGCTCTGCAAGGTAGGCAAACCCGCCTACGCTGTCCAGCTGGCCCTGCTGCTCCAGCGACTCCGCCAGAGTGATCAGGTCGATGGGCTTGCTCATCTCCTGCAGGCGGTGCATCTCAGTGAAGATATGCCGATGTGGACGGGTATAAAAATCTTCCGCAACAACGCGCTCGGCAACGTCATCCCAGCGTTCGTTATCCAGCATTAAACCGCCCAACACCGACTGCTCCGCTTCGATTGAGTGTGGCGGCACTTTCATCCCCTCGACTTGCATATCGCGGGGTTCAGTCTGTTTGTTGAAGGGTTTATTTCCTGCCATAGTGAATGGAGTACCGAGATGATAATTGGCTCGCAAGATTACCACAGAGTTCAGGAGGAAGCATGGCAACAAGAATTGAATTTCACAAGCATGGTGGCCCTGAGGTATTAAAAGCGGTGGAGTTTACCCCCACCGATCCGGCAGAGAACGAGGTGCAGGTCGAGAACAAGGCTATCGGTATCAACTACATTGATACCTACATCCGCAGCGGCCTCTATCCGCCACCGGCGTTGCCAAGCGGGCTCGGTACAGAGGCAGCAGGCGTAGTCAGCAAAGTAGGTAAAAACGTTAGCCACATTAAAGCGGGCGATCGGGTGGTCTATGCCCAGTCGGCCTTGGGTGCCTACAGCTCGGTGCACAACGTGCCTGCGGATAAGGTCGCTATTCTGCCCAATGCGATCTCCTTTGAGCAGGCGGCGGCCTCGTTCCTGAAAGGGCTGACGGTCTTCTATCTGCTGCGTAAAACCTATGAGATCAAGCCCGACGAGCCGTTTCTGTTCCATGCGGCGGCGGGCGGCGTGGGGCTGATCGCCTGCCAGTGGTCCAAGGCGCTGGGTGGGAAGCTGATCGGCACCGTGGGCAGTGCGCAGAAGGCGCAGCGGGCGTTGCAGGCCGGTGCATGGCAGGTGATTAACTACCGCGAGGAGAGCATCGTCGATCGCGTCAAGGAGATCACCGGTGGTAAAAAGGTGCACGTTGTCTATGACTCGGTGGGAAAAGATACCTGGGAGTCCTCGCTGGACTGCCTACAGCGTCACGGCCTGATGGTCAGCTTCGGCAATGCCTCTGGCCCGGTCACCGGCGTTAACCTTGGCATCCTTAACCAGAAAGGTTCCCTGTATGCCACTCGCCCTTCCCTTCAGGGTTACATCACTAACCGGGAGGAGCTGGAAGAGGCGAGCAACGAGCTCTTTTCACTGATTGCCAGCGGCGTGATTAAGGTGGACGTGGCGGAGGATCAGAAGTTCCCGCTGGCGGAGGCGCAGCGCGCGCACGAGACGCTGGAGAGCCGGTCAACTCAGGGATCGAGCTTGCTTATCCCCTGATCCCCTCTAAATAATTCGAGTAGCAGGAAGGCGGCAAGTGCGCGAGTCCCCAGGAGCTTACATAGGTAAGTGACTGGGGCGAGTAAGCGCAGCCAACGCACCGGCTGCTTGAAGTATGACGAGAGAAAAGAATTAGGGCTTCACTGTAGAAACAGGGAAGCCCTTTCTTTTTTTAGTTCGGCTGTATGTAGGGTACAGCTCGATGAATTCAAAAGCCGCGCAATAGTGACAGATTCAATACCTAAATCCTATGCGGTTTGGCTGAACCTGCCCGAGAAAAGTGCCAGGATGTGATCAAGACCGCATTACTTAGTAACGCCAGCGGCTATTACGCTGATACAGCGGCAGTTTTGGCTTTTTCACCGCCCGAATAACCCAGACGATGGCCACCGCCAGCAGCAACCAGGGCAGCAGTTTAAACATTAATGCAAATAGACCACCGACAAACATTAGCGCCGTGGCCACTGCCAGAGCAACGATAATGCCCAGCAGCGAGACGCCCGTAACCAGCAGCATCATAAAAAATCCAATAACAAACAGTAGTTCCAGCATGGCTCTTCCCCCTCAATAGTTACCTGAGTTATTACAAGAATCGTGCCAGAACGTAATTCATTGATAATAAAACAAAACGCCCCGCAGAGCACTGCGAGGCGTGGTCAATTTAGCTAACTTTTAGCGAATTTCTAACGCTTATCTGCGACCAGCTTTAGCGCCTGCTCCAGCACGTTAATATCTGCCCCGGCCTTATGAGCGTTTTCACTCAGGTAGCGACGCCACTGGCGCGCGCCTGGAACACCCTGGAAAAGACCCAGCATATGGCGAGTAATATGCCCGAGATAGGCACCGCTGCTCAGCTCACGCTCGATATAAGGATACATGGCTCGCACCACTGCAACCGGATCGGCATCGTCACGCGCTACGCCAAAAATCTCACGGTCAACCGCAGCCAGGATGCCTGGGTTTTGATATGCTTCACGCCCTACCATCACCCCGTCCATATGCTCAAGGTGCGCCTTCGCCTCTTCCAGCGATTTGATGCCGCCGTTAATAGACATGGTCAGGTGCGAGAAGTCGCGCTTAAGCTGATAGACACGTGGGTAGTCCAGGGGCGGGATCTCGCGGTTCTCTTTGGGACTGAGCCCAGAGAGCCAGGCCTTACGGGCATGGATAATAAACGTCTCACACTCGCCCTTGCGGGAAACGGTATCAATAAAGCTGCAAAGGAATTCGTAGCTGTCCTGATCGTCAATGCCGATGCGGGTCTTCACCGTCACCGGGATAGAGACCACGTCGCGCATGGCTTTGATGCAGTCTGCCACCAGCTGCGCATTGCCCATCAGGCAGGCCCCGAACATGCCGTTCTGCACGCGATCGGACGGACAGCCAACGTTAAGGTTGATCTCATCGTAGCCGCGGGCTTCGGCCAGCTTCGCACAGTGGGCCAGCTGCGCCGGATCGCTGCCGCCCAGTTGAAGCGCTACGGGATGCTCTTCGTCGCTGTAGGCCAGGTAATCGCCTTTGCCATGAATAATCGCCCCGGTGGTCACCATCTCGGTATAGAGCAGCGTCTCCCGCGACAGCAGGCGCAGGAAATAGCGACAGTGGCGATCGGTCCAGTCGAGCATGGGCGCGATGGAGAAGCGATGGGCGGCGAAGGCGGTAGCGGGCGTGACTGGCGGCATAGCGTACGTTTTTTCATCAAGATAGAAAAGGGGCGCTACTATAGCATACTCATTTCGCCTGAACAGCACGCTGGGAACGTTGTGCGTGACAGTATTACTGAGTCACACTTCTTTGTATGTGCTCATGCACTTTCGTTTTCTTCATGGTCCTTGCAAAATGCGTTACAACACATTGATTCAACAGCGGAGAAACAAAAAATGACCGCAAAAATAGAGACTGACGTTCGTCATATCACGCCTTCGGGAAGCAATGTCTTTGCTGATTTAGGTTTTGACGAACAGGAGGCCATAGCGCTTCATGCTGACTCGTTACGCAAAATTGAAAACACACTCGCTATTAAAGAGCAGCTGATGGAAGAGATTGCCGTCTGGATTTCTGATAAGAATATGAAGCAGGCTGATGTAGCTACCGTTTTACATATTTCTCGTCCCCGCGTATCAGACGTCGTGAACAAAAAAACCAATAAATTTACTATTGATGCGTTAGTAAACATGTTGAGCCATATCGGTAAACCCGTTCGGGTTTCTGTCGGTTAATTCTATTTTTATGACGCCGGAGGCATTGCGCCTCCGGCGGGTAGAGCATTAGAACGTCAGGCTGAGCTGCGCGCCTGCGCCCCAGGTTTCATCTTCACCGTACAGACCCATCAGGTCGACATGAACGCGGTTAAACGGCGCAAAACCGATACCGGCGGTGGCGACGTTGCTGTCGTCCCCTTTCACATCGGCACGGTAGCCTGCACGCACCGCCAGCCAGTCAAGCGGACGCACTTCGGCACCCACGCCAACGTACTGGGAAGCCTCTTCGCTCTTAAAGCCTTTGGTCTCGGTGACATCGCCGTCGGCGCTGAGGGTCACCAGATCCGTATGCCAGGCCACGCCTGCGGTCACTACCGGGCTGATCTGGTAGGTATCTTTGTAGTTGCGTACTTCCCCAGTACGGCCGTTGCGGATTTGGATATCTTTAGTATCGATATCGCGGGAGATCAGGTTCTGCCCGCTCAGGCCTACGGTCCAGTTATCACCAAAATCAGCGGCAATACCGGCATCAACGTTGAAGCCGGTATCGTCGTTACGGTAGCGGCTGCTGTTGAAGTCGCTGCTGTCGTAGTCGTAGATAGAGGTGGTGTAGTTGAAGAGCCAGGTTTTTTGCAGCTTCGGCGTCACGCCGATGGAAACCGGCACGTCGCCAAACTGGAACTGACGCGCCACGGCCACGCCGTAGTCGGAGACGATAGCGGCACGTCCAGAAGCGGTGGAGTTCAGGTTGCGGGTGATCTCATCCGAACCAGCAGGAGAGAGCGCTGCGTTCAGCGCCACGCCTGCAGCAACGAAATCGTTGTTTTGGATGTCGCGCAGATAGTTAACATCCTGCTGATCGATGGCGGAACTCACGCGAGCATGCGCATACGCTTTGGTCACGAACGCAAAAGAGAGAACATCGTTGGGAATGCTTACTGCAATGCCTGCTGCGGCATGCGCGCGCGCCGTTTTACCTTTCAGAAAATCCAGCTCGTCAGCAAGATCGCCCGCTGCACCCTGAAACTGATCGATAGTACCCAGCGGATTGGCAATAATCTGCGCTGTGGTCAGGTTGTCGATAACGTCGTCGTAGTAGTCGACTTTGTCGTTGATATCGTCGATTTCGTCCTGCAGATTGTCTTTATCGCTAATCTGCGCCTGGACGCTCGGCAGGATAACGGTCACGTTATCATCCGGTTTGGCCTTAGCCAACAGCGCCGGGTTAATCAGTACGCCGCTGCCGTAGCTGGCAGATGCGACACCGGTTCCGCCCATCGCATCGCTACGCGCTTCTGCCCATGTATTTGCTGCCCCTGCCTGAGTGACTACCCCAAAAGAGACCGCAAGTGTTACCACTGAAAGCTTAAAAATTTTTTTCACAGTTTGCCCTGTCTTATTGATCAAAGGTCGATTTATGCCCTGCCAGTTATCGCCTGGCGAGAGGTGAACTATTGCTGTGAAAAGCGATGCTAAATGCAGCTAATTCGTTTTTTTACCTGCATGAGGATATTTTTATTCGTAACAATCTGCGTCTTTTTATAAACGCTCTTTACTTATAGAGGAGGAAATTCGATTCGGGAAGTTTTTCTGCTTCGAGCGTTGAAAATTTCAGGAAAATGCCAGGGACAAGATTGGCCTTGCGGGGAAGAGCAGCCGATCTCGGCGTTTGACGCTGGATATGGTAAAGTAGTGGTTTCAACGTTATTACATTACGTCACCCGAGGATGCCCCATGGATAAGACCACTTCGCAGCAGATGCTGGCACATGCTGAAAAGCTGTGCGCGCAGCGCAACGTGCGCCTGACTCCGCAGCGCCTTGAAGTGTTGCGCCTGATGAGCCTGCAACCGGGTGCCATTAGCGCCTACGATTTACTCGATCTTTTGCGCGTATCTGAGCCGCAGGCCAAGCCGCCGACGGTCTACCGCGCTCTCGATTTCCTGCTGGAACAGGGATTTGTGCATAAGGTTGAGTCGACAAACAGCTACGTGTTGTGTCATCTCTTCGATCAGCCCACCCATACGTCGGCAATGTTTATTTGCGATCGCTGTGGCGTGGTGAAAGAGGAAGCGGCTGAGGGCGTGGAAGATATCATGCACGCGCTGGCGGCAAAGATGGGCTTTGCGCTACGGCATAACGTTATTGAGGCGCACGGGCTTTGTGCAGCATGTTCAGAAGTGGAAGCCTGCCGTCATCAGGGCGAGTGCCAGCACGATCACAGCATTTTGGTGAAGAAAAAACCGCGTTAATTTAGGGATAGAAGATAGAAACAGAAGAGAGGTCGGTACATCCTTGTACCGTCGGGCAGGGCATCCAAGCTGTTAATCTAAGAGATTACCAGCGATACTCGTTACGAGTTTCCCATTCGCCAACTTCTTTCTCGGCCTGGTCTTTCTGATAACCGTAACGTTCTTGAATTTTACCGACCAGCTGGTCGCGTTTACCTTCAATAACGGTCATGTCATCGTCCGTTAATTTGCCCCATTGCTCTTTCGCTTTACCTTTGAACTGTTTCCAGTTACCGCCGACTTCGTCTTTATTCATAATGGTATCCTCATCATCGTTCGGTGTTGAATAGCAATATTCGTTGGTCCTTCGTTACGTTCGTTATCTGCTGAACGTGATAATAATTGTAGCTAGGGATTTTCTAAGGTGGGATTTATTCGGAATATTTAACCATTCAGAGACGTACAAACGACAGGAAGACGAGGCTAAAAAAAGAGGTATGAAACGCGGGAGCAAAAAATAGATTAAGCGCTGTGACAGAATAAAACCAACTGCCACAGTCACTTATAGTGTTATCAGAGCCATTCGCCGTTGCGAATAACGCCGACCGCCAGCCCTTCAATGCTGAAGTTCTGCTGACGCAGGTCAACGACGATAGGATCGAAGTCGCTGTTTTCAGGCAGCAGCTGTACGGTATTGCCCTGCTTTTTCAGCCGCTTTACCGTAACTTCATCATCGATACGCGCCACGATCACCTGGCCGTTACGCGCTTCCTGAGTTTTATGCACTGCCAGCAGATCGCCATCCATGATGCCGATATCTTTCATCGACATCCCGCTAACCCGCAGCAGGAAATCAGCGCTGGGCTTAAACAGAGATGGATCGACCTGGTAATGGCCTTCAATATGCTGCTGCGCCAGCAGCGGCTCACCGGCAGCGACGCGGCCAATCAGCGGCAGCCCCTCTTCCTCTTCCTGCAGCAGTCGGATCCCGCGCGATGCGCCGGATACAATCTCAAGCACGCCTTTACGCGCCAGCGCTTTCAGGTGTTCTTCCGCCGCGTTTGGCGAACGGAATCCCAAACGCTGCGCAATTTCAGCACGCGTCGGCGGCATGCCGGTCTGGCTGATGTGATCGCGAATGAGATCAAACACCTCTTGCTGCCTGGCTGTTAACGCTTTCATCCCGCCCCCTGGGTGTATATACAGTTATGCTGTGAGTATATACAGCAAAAACCGTTTTTGAAACCAAATTTTGAGCAAATTCGCCGCGGAAGCCCGATTTTGCGCGCCTTAGCGGTAATGTGACCAGAGCAGCATGCCCCAGGTTGCCAGCGCAAGCAGAATAGACATCAGCACCGCCGCCGAGCCCATGTCTTTGGCCCGTCCGGAAAGCTCATGAAAATCAGTGCCAATACGGTCGACAACCGCTTCGATCGCGCTGTTCAGGATCTCCACTATCATTACCAGCACAACGGACCCAATGAGCAGCACGCGGGTCATGGCGTCTACGTCGAGCCAGCAGGCGATAACAATGGCGAGGATCACCGCGACGGACTCCTGGCGGAAGGCGGCTTCGTTAAGCCATGCCGCACGAACGCCCTTCCATGAGTACCCTGCGGCTTTAATGATTCGGGTTAAACCAGTGGTATTATTGGCCATCAAAAGAACCTTTTTACGTAATTATCGTCAATGTCTATGCGAGCGTACCGAGGTACAAAAGATATTCTGCGCGCTTTCTGATATTCTTGCGGCGCAATGGCATTATTAACCAGAGGCTTCACATTGTTTATGTCCGGCTGGCCACGAATTTACTACAAATTACTGAATTTACCATTAAGCGTGTTGGTAAAAAGCAAGTCGATTCCGGCAGAACCTGCCCAGGAACCTGGACTCGATACCTCACGCCCTATTATGTACGTTTTGCCTTATAACTCGAAGGCAGACTTACTGACGTTGCGTGCTCAGTGTCTGGCACATGAGCTGCCCGACCCGCTGGAGCCGCTGGAGATCGACGGCGCTCTGCTGCCGCGCTACATCTTTATCCATAGCGGCCCGCGTGTTTTTAGCTGGTACACGCCGAAAGAAGACTCCGTTAAGCTGTTCCATGACTATCTGGATCTTCACCGTAACCACCCGGATCTGGATGTACAGATGGTGCCGGTATCGGTGATGTTTGGCCGCTCGCCGGGGCGCGAAAAAGGCGAAGTTAACCCGCCGCTGCGCATGCTGAACGGCATCCAGAAGTTCTTTGCCGTCTCCTGGCTGGGCCGCGATAGCTTTGTGCGCTTCTCTCCGCCGGTCTCCCTGCGCCGGATGGCCACCGAGCATGGCACGGACAAAATCATCGCCCAGAAGCTGGCCCGCGTAGCGCGCATGCATTTTGCCCGCCAGCGGCTTGCCGCCGTGGGCCCGCGTCTGCCGGCACGCCAGGATCTCTTCAATAAGCTGCTGGCATCAAAAGCAATTGCCCGCGCGGTAGAAGACGAAGCACGCAGCAAAAAAATCTCTCATGAGAAAGCACAGCAGAACGCCATCGCCCTGATGGAAGAGATTGCCGCTAACTTCTCCTATGAGATGATCCGCCTGAGTGACCGTATCCTCGGCTTTACCTGGAACCGGCTCTATCAGGGCATCAACGTGCATAACGCCGAGCGGGTCCGCCAGCTGGCGCACGACGGCCATGAAATTGTCTACGTGCCCTGCCACCGTAGCCACATGGACTACATGCTGCTCTCCTACGTGCTCTATCATCAGGGGCTGGTACCGCCGCATATCGCCGCCGGGATTAACCTCAACTTCTGGCCTGCCGGGCCGGTTTTCCGCCGTCTCGGGGCGTTCTTTATTCGCCGTACCTTCAAGGGCAACAAGCTCTACTCAACGGTGTTCCGTGAGTACCTGGGCGAGCTGTTTAGCCGCGGCTACTCGGTGGAGTACTTCGTCGAGGGTGGACGCTCACGTACGGGCCGCCTGCTGGATCCGAAAACCGGCACCCTGTCGATGACCCTGCAAGCCATGCTGCGCGGCGGCACGCGCCCTATCACCCTGGTACCGATTTATATCGGCTACGAGCACGTGATGGAGGTGGGCACCTACGCCAAAGAGCTGCGCGGGGCGACCAAAGAGAAAGAGAACGTCTTTCAGATGCTGCGCGGCCTGAGCAAGCTGCGCAACCTTGGCCAGGGCTACGTTAACTTTGGCGAGCCGCTGCCGCTGATGAATTATCTCAATCAGCACGTGCCGGAGTGGCGCGAGTCGATCGATCCGATTGAGGCGATACGCCCGGCCTGGCTGACGCCGACCGTTAATACCATTGCCGCCGATCTGATGGTGCGCATTAACAACGCGGGCGCGGCAAACGCCATGAACCTTTGCTGTACCGCGCTGCTGGCCTCGCGTCAACGCTCGCTGACCCGCGAGCAGCTGACCGAGCAGCTGGACTGCTATCTCGACCTGCTGCGCAACGTGCCCTACTCGCCTGACGCCACCGCCCCGGCGGCAAGCGCCAGCGAGCTGATTGCCCATGCGCTGCAGATGAACAAGTTCGAGGTAGAGAAAGACACCATCGGCGACATCATCATTCTGCCGCGCGAGCAGGCGGTGCTGATGACCTACTACCGCAACAACATCGCGCATATGCTGGTGCTGCCCTCCCTGATGGCGGCCATCGTGACCCAGCATCGCCAGATCTCGCGCGAAGAGCTGCTGCGCCACGTTGACGTGCTCTATCCGATGCTGAAAGCGGAGCTGTTCCTGCGCTGGGATAACAGCGAGCTGCCGGAGGTGTTGAACGCACTGATCGTCGAGATGGTGCGCCAGGGACTGCTGGTGGATAAAGATGACCGTCTGTATCTCAACCCGCAGCGCTCACGCACCCTACAGCTGCTGGCGGCTGGCGCACGCGAGACCCTGCAGCGCTACGCCATTACCTTCTGGCTGCTGAGCGCTAACCCAGCCATTAACCGTGGCACGCTGGAGAAAGAGAGCCGTACCCTGGCCCAGCGCCTGTCGGTGCTGCACGGAATCAACGCGCCGGAGTTCTTCGATAAAGCGGTGTTTAGTACCCTGGTACTGACGTTGCGTGACGAAGGCTACATCAGCGATACGGGAGATGCCGATCCGGCTAAAACTATGCAGGTCTATCTCCTGCTGGCGGATCTGGTGACGCCTGACGTGCGATTGACCATCGAGAGCGCGACGCAGGCGGAAGCGTAATAGTGAGGCCCGGCACGCTTGCCGGGCCTCTTTTTTAGGGCAGGTAACTCACCGCCAGCCCGACAAACAGCGCCAGGCCCACGTAGTTATTGTTCAGGAAGGCTTTAAAACAGGCGTCGCGATCGCGATGCACAATCATCTTCTGCTGCCAGATAAACAGCGCCCCTGCTACCGCAATCGAAGCATAGAAAGCCCAGCCCAGCCCGTTCAGCCAGCCCACCGCCGCCATCAGCACCAGCACCAGCACCTGCAAAATGCCGACGATCAGCTTATCGTGACGACCAAAGAGAATAGCCGTCGATTTAATGCCGATCTTAACGTCGTCGTCCCGATCCACCATCGCATAGAGCGTATCGTAGGCCACCGCCCACAGGATGTTGGCGAAGAACATCAGCCAGCAGCTCAGGGGAACCGACTCGCTCACGGCGGCAAAGGCCATGGGAATCGACCAGCCAAAAGCGGCACCGAGCACCACCTGCGGCAGGTGGGTATAGCGCTTCATAAAGGGGTAGGTCCAGGCCAGCGCCAGTGCGGCTATCGACAGCAGGATGGTCATCAGGTTGAGGGTCAGCACCAGCATAAACGCGAGCAGCACCAGCACGATAAACAGGTTACGCGCCTCTTTTTCGCTCACCGCGCCGCTCGGCAGCGGTCGGTTGGCGGTGCGCTTCACGTGGCCGTCAAACTTGCGGTCGGCGTAGTCGTTCACCACGCAGCCAGCGGCGCGCATCAGCCAGACCCCGGCGATAAACACCACAAGGATCCCCAGCGGCGGTACGCCCGGCGTCGCCACCCACAGCGCCCACAGGGTGGGCCACAGCAACAGCAGCGCGCCAATTGGCTTGTCCGTGCGCATTAAGCGGTGATAAGCCAGCAGCTTACCCTGCGTAAGACTCCACTCCATTTCTACTCCTCTCGATACAGCGGCGATGCAGGTAAAAACAGCTCCGTCAGCAGCAGCGGCTTGCCGCCGAGGCGCAGCCGGGAGCGGCGTCCCCAGAGATCGGCGTGACGGCCTATTTCAATAAAATCACGGGTCAGGGTTGATGAGGTAAAGAGATAGCGTCCCAGCGGCGTATTGCCTAGCCGCTGTAGCGCCAGCTCCGGACCGGACAGGGTTGACTCCGGCACTACCGTACGTCCGGCCAGCCAGGGCTCACCGTCGGCACAGAGTAGGATCTCCCGCAGCCAGTAGCGTGATGCTTCGGGCAACAGCGGGCGCTCTTCCGGCACCTCATCGGCGGTGACGAACGCCTCTCTTATGAGCGTAACACTCACCTGGCAACCCTGCTGCTCAAAACGCTTGGTCATTGAGTCTTCCAGCAGCAGCCAGTCAAGCAGGTGCGGTTCAAGGGCGGGGATGTCGTCAAAATAGCGCAGTGCGCGCAGCTGCGTTAGCGCAGGGTGTGGCATGCCTTACTCTCCGGTACATAACGTAGCAACAGTGTATCGCAGAACAGGCAGATCGGGAAAAAGGGTGCACCGGTGAAGGTGCACCAAACGGACAAAATCAGCATTGTGGGGAGACGATCACCCCTTGCCTTTTACACTGCTGATAAACGTAGCGCGGGCGGAGGTAGAGCCCAGGCTCTCAGCCTCATTCAATAGTTTCAGTGCCTTATCGATATTGCCGCTGGCGACCGCCTGCTTAATACCTTGGTTGAAGTAGTTTTCCGTATCGTTCAGTACCGGTTCACGCTTCGCTGCCGGGGCCGGAGCCGGGGCTTGAGCAGGTGCTGCTGCCGGAGCAGGTGCGGCCGCCGGAGCGCTGTAGGCGGTGGCCGGTGCGGCGGTATTGCCAACGGTCACGGCAGCATGGCCGGAAGAGCCAAAGATCGGGCCGACCAGGATGCTGGAGGCAGAGTTCGTGCTGACTTTGAGTTTTACCGTACCGTCCGGCGTATGGCGCGCCTGCGGATCCGGAATATCCGGTACTGCGTTACCCACGCCTTTGGCGTAGGCCTTCGCCGGGTTGATCATGGTGGTGGTGCGCTGCAAATCTTCCGGGGTGGTAAAGACCAGCAGGTAGATTTTTTGCTGGCCCAGCGCCGGTGTCAGCTTGATGATCCCCTCAAGACGGTCGGCAGACATCACGCCCGGCTCCTGATAGGTAAAGTAGCTGCTCGGGAACCACGCGGCAGGGGTCAGGTTTTGATCGAGCACCAGCACGTTGGGGGCAAAGATCGATTTTTGCTTATCCGCGACGCTGGTCAGGGTAATGGTTAGCTCACCGATATTAGCCGGTACGCTGTAAGCGGCCACTTTACCAGTGATGCCGGGCACGTTCAGGGTTTGACCTGCCGTCGCCAGGTTGGTGGTCTGGGTTTGTGAATTGGCAACCGGCGTCCAGGCGAGCTGCTGGAGCGTCCCTGTCGGGATGGCCGGTGCGGCTGACGTATCCTGCGGAACCAGATTCACGTCGGCGAAGCTCACTGCGGGCACGCAGGCGAGTAGCCCTGCCCCGAGGCAGAGCGCGAGAAGCGTTTTTTTCATTTTCATTATGGTGACCTCTGTAGAGATGACGGGACGGTAGCCAGGCAATAGCGCGCCGCGTCAGAGATGGATCTTTACTGAGTTAAGAGGGGCCGAAGCCCCTCCTGAGTACTGCATTAGATCAACGCTGTCTTACCACCAGATTTCCATCTGGGCACCGAAGGTCCACTCGTCATCATCGCCGCGGCTGAAGGTACGGGCAGAGGTATCCTGGTAAGCGTAACCGGCGGTGTAACCAGCCGTTCTGTCGCTGCCATTGTTAGCGAAGCCGAAGGACTCATCCCACTTGGCGTAGGTGGCGAACACGCGCAGCGCCGGACGGGACCAGATGCTGTCGCCTGCCTGCCACTGCTGGGCCAGGGTCACTTTGACCTGGTCGTTGGTGGAGTCGGTGCGCTGGGACTTCACGTTGTCATAGCCAACTTCCAGCAGGGTGCTCATGATCGGCGTCCATTTGAACATCGGACGCACGCCCACGGTCCACCAGCGGGTGCCGTTGCCGTTGTCCAGATCGATATCCTGGTACATACCGACGTACATCATGTCCCAGCGGTCGCCCATAGAGATGGAGCCGTGGTCGATAAAGCGCAGCAGGTGGCCGTCGTTGTTAAGCTGAGCGCCCTGCGGAATGCCTTTACCGTTAGAGGTCATGGAGTCGGTAGCGTACTGCACGATGAACTTGTTGAAGCCGGTGCCGATGGTCTGCACGTGCTCACCGGTGAACAGCCAGCCATCTTTGCTCGCGTTTGGCTGCAGGTAGTAGTCATCCGGCAGGTTGGTGTGACCGTAGTCAACGCCAAGCTCCAGGGTACCGCCTGGGTTCACTTCCAGACCGGCTAAGCGCACGTCAAAGACGTCGTTCGGCACGATATTGTCATAGGTACGATCGCCGGTAATCGGATCGCGATCGGCGAAGGTTGAGGAGCCGCCGGACTCAGACGAACGGGTGCCCGCCAGAGAGAGCTTACCGAAGCCAAGATCGATGTTTTCGATACCTGCGCCTGGGCCGGAGATATCCCAGTAGTAGAAGTCGATCATGTGGACGTCATGACGCTGGTAGAAGCGTTTACCTGCCCAGATGGTCGAGCCTGGCAGCGCTTCGATCAGGTTTTTACCCTGAACGTTAGCTTCGCGGAAGGCCGGGCTGGTGGCTTCCCAGTCGTTCTGCTGGGAAACGGAGTAGGCTACGTTAGTGTCGAAGTAGAAGCTCTTATCGCCCTCTTTCCACACTTCCTGGCCCAATTTTATTTCAGCATAGGTTTCGCATTCGTTACCAAGACGGTATTTACTTTGAGCCCCGGTTGCCTGGAAACACTCTTGCGGGCCGCCGCTGCCGGTCCAGCCGATGCCGGAACGTGCGTAGCCTTTAAAATCAACAGCACCCGCCTGGGCAGCCATCACGCCTGCTGCTATGGCGACGGCCAGAGGGAGTTTGCGCAGAGTAATCATCGTTCTATCTCCTGAAGCTTTGCTTGCTTTTCTTTGTAATGGGAATGCTTAAACGCCAGGCTCCTGATGCAATCTCCGACAGGCGCTGCCATCCTCACGGAACAGATGGCAGCGCTCCGGCGGCAAGCCGATAGCGAATGTGGCACCCTCTTCTACCAACACCACGTCCCCCTGGCGGTAAACCAGGTTTTGACGGATGGCGGGGATCTGGATATGAATTTGCGTTTCGTGACCTAACTGCTCAACAACCTGTACCTGCCCCTCCAGCGTGACATCGGCGATGTCGCTGGGCAGCAGATGCTCGGGACGGATCCCAAGAGACATATTTGCACCCACCTGGACGTGAGCGCTGTCTACCGGCAGCCAGATCTGCTGGCGGTTCGGCAGCTCCACCTGCACCTGCTCAATGGCGGTGGCGGTCACTTTTACCGGCAGGAAGTTCATCTTGGGCGAGCCGATAAAGCCCGCTACGAAACGGTCTGCCGGGTAGTGATAAAGCTCCAGCGGCTTGCCAATCTGCGCCACGCGACCGGCGTCCAGCACCACAATTTTGTCTGCCAGGGTCATCGCCTCGACCTGATCGTGGGTCACGTAGATCATCGTGCGCCCGAGGCGTTTGTGCAGGCGGGAGATCTCAATTCGCATCTGCACGCGCAGCGCCGCATCAAGGTTCGAGAGCGGCTCATCGAGCAGGAACACGCGCGGCTCTGCCACCAGCGTACGGCCAATGGCGACGCGCTGGCGCTGACCGCCAGAGAGCGCTTTCGGCTTACGATCCAGCAGATGGCCCAGCTGTAACACCTCGGCAACCTGGTTGACGCGCTGGTTAATCACCTCTTTCTTTGCGCCGGCCAGCTTCAGGCCGAACGACATATTCTCTGCCACCGAGAGGTGGGGATAGAGCGCATAGGACTGGAACACCATGCCAACGCCGCGATCCGCAGGCGGGATCTCGTTCATTCGCGTGTCGCCAATCATTAAGTCGCCGCTGGTAATGGTCTCCAGCCCGGCAATCATGCGCAGCAGGGTCGATTTTCCGCAGCCTGACGGTCCGACAAACACCACGAACTCCCCCTCCTGGATGTCGAGGTTGATGTCTTTTGACACCACTACGTCACCCCAGGCCTTCGTCACATTCCTCAGCTGCACGCTCGCCATGCCCTTCTCCCTTCCTTCGTTACAACCCTGAAACATTCAGTTGCAGTGACTATGCGTCATGTGTAAGTCAGGCGAATCCTCCACCCCCCGGTTTTTTATGGGGGAGGAGACGGGAGGATGAGCGGCACGTCTCTGCCACCGCGGCCGCGGGCTGCGGGCAATTTTCGTGATGCCGCCAGCAAAAATTGCGGCGCTTTTGTGTGCGCCGGTACGCATAACTCTGTTTTATGTAACAACGATCACACATCGCGGCGGCAGGGCGTAGGTCGGGGGAGGATGAGAAGCGCTTGTCAAACCGGGAGACTGAGAGGCGTCAATTTATCGCTACCTAAAGGACGGGATTTATGAACATGAAAACTGGCGCTCGCATCCTTGCGCTCTCCGCGCTGACGACGATGATGTTTTCCGCCTCGGCCCTTGCCAAAATTGAAGAAGGCAAGCTGGTGATCTGGATCAACGGCGACAAAGGCTATAACGGCCTCGCGGAAGTCGGCCAGAAATTCGAGAAGGATACCGGGATTAAGGTCACCGTTGAGCATCCGGACAAGCTGGAAGAGAAATACCCGCAGGTGGCAGCGACCGGTGACGGCCCGGACATTATCCTTTGGGCGCATGACCGTTTTGGTGGCTATGCCCAGTCTGGCCTGCTGGCGGAAATCACCCCCGACAAAGCCTTCCAGGACAAACTGTTCCCGTTCACCTGGGACGCAGTGCGCTATAACGGCAAGCTGATCGCCTATCCGATCTCCGTTGAAGCCCTGTCGCTGATCTATAACAAAGACCTGGTGCCGAACCCGCCAAAAACCTGGGAAGAGATCCCGGCCCTGGATAAAGAGCTGAAGGCGAAAGGCAAGAGCGCGCTGATGTTCAACCTGCAGGAGCCGTACTTCACCTGGCCGCTGATCGCTGCCGACGGTGGTTACGCGTTTAAATTTGCCGACGGCAAGTATGACGTGAAAGACGTGGGCGTGGACAACGCCGGTGCTAAAGCGGGCCTGGGCTTCCTGGTTGATCTGATCAAGAACAAGCACATGAACGCCGACACCGACTACTCCATCGCCGAAGCCGCCTTTAATAAAGGCGAAACCGCGATGACCATCAACGGTCCGTGGGCGTGGTCAAACATCGACAAGAGTAAAGTGAACTACGGCGTAACGCTGCTGCCGACCTTTAAAGGCAAGCCGTCGAAACCGTTCGTTGGCGTGCTGAGCGCGGGCATCAACGCCGCCAGCCCGAACAAAGAGCTGGCGAAGGAGTTCATTGAAAACTACTTGCTGACCGACCAGGGCCTGGACGCGGTTAACAAAGATAAGCCGCTGGGTGCCGTGGCGCTGAAATCCTTCCAGGAGACCTTAGCGAAGGATCCACGCATTGCCGCCACCATGGGCAACGCCGAGAAGGGCGAAATCATGCCTAACGTTCCGCAGATGGCTGCCTTCTGGTACGCGGTGCGTACGGCAGTGATCAACGCCGCTAGCGGTCGCCAGACCGTGGATGCCGCGCTGAAAGATGCGCAGGGTCGTGTTACCAAGTAATAAAAATGGCGGGTGGCAAATGGCTACCCGCCCTACAACTGACAATGTTTTCCACGGTTGTTGAGGAAGTGTCTCATGGATGTCGTTAAAAAGAGTGCCTGGTGGCAAAGCAACGCGCTGAAGTGGTCGGCGATCGCCCTGCTTGGGCTGCTGGTGGGCTATCTTGTGGTTTTGATGTACGCCCAGGGAGAGTACCTGTTTGCCATCACGACGCTGATCTTAAGCTCGGTTGGCCTCTATATTTTCGCCAATCGTAAAGCCTACGCCTGGCGCTATGTCTACCCCGGTCTCGCCGGGATGGGCCTGTTTGTTCTCTTTCCGCTGATCTGCACCATCGCTATCGCCTTCACTAACTACAGCAGCACCAACCAGCTGGCGCAGGAGCGCGTTCGCGACGTGCTGATGGATCGCGTCTATCAGGCGGGTAAGACCTTTAACTTTGGCCTCTATCCGGCAGAGAATAAATGGCAGCTGGTGCTGACCGACGGCGAGAGCGACAAGCACTACGTTTCGGAACCCTTTACCCCCGGCGGCGAGCAGACCCTGTCCCTGAAAGAAGCAGCGGCCCTGCCTGCGGGCGAACGCGCCAACCTGCGTGTGATTACCCAGCAGCGCCAGGCGCTGACGCAGCTGACCGCCGTGCTGCCGGATGAGAGCCTCGTGGTGATGAGCTCCCTGCGCCAGTTCTCCGGCACGCGTCCGCTCTATACCCTTGCCGACGACGGCATGCTCACCAACAACCAGAGCGGCGTTAAATACCGTCCCAATAACGAGGTCGGTTTCTATCAGGCCGTCAACGCCGACGGCGGCTGGGGCAGCGAGCGCCTCAGCCCAGGCTATACCGTGACCATCGGCTGGGACAACTTTATGCGCGTCTTCACCGACGAAGGCATTCAGAAGCCGTTCCTGGCGATCTTCGTCTGGACCGTGGTCTTCTCACTGCTGACGGTAGTGCTGACCGTGGCGGTCGGCATGGTGCTGGCGTGTCTTGTGCAGTGGGAAGCCCTGCGCGGTAAGGCTATCTACCGGGTGCTGCTGATCCTGCCCTATGCCGTACCGTCCTTTATCTCGATCCTGATTTTCAAGGGGCTGTTTAACCAGAGCTTCGGTGAAATCAACATGATGCTGGGGGAGCTGTTCGGTGCCAAGCCCGCCTGGTTTAGCGATCCCACCACCGCCCGTGCGATGGTAGTCATCGTTAACACCTGGCTCGGCTATCCCTACATGATGATCCTCTGCATGGGCCTGCTAAAAGCAATCCCTGACGATCTCTATGAGGCTTCATCAATGGATGGCGCAGGCCCGATGCAGAACTTCTTCCGCATCACCCTGCCGCTGTTGGTCGTGCCGCTCACGCCGCTGATGATCGCCAGCTTTGCGTTTAACTTTAATAACTTCGTGCTGATCCAGCTCCTGACCAACGGCGGCCCGGATCGCCTGGGCACCACCACGCCCGCAGGCTATACCGACCTGCTCGTGAGCTACACCTACCGCATCGCCTTTGAAGGCGGCGGCGGTCAGGATTTCGGTCTCGCAGCGGCGATTGCCACGCTGATCTTCCTGCTGGTTGGCGTCCTGGCGATTGTGAATTTGAAAGCCACGCGCATGAAATTTGATTAAGGGAGAGACAGACAATGGCTATGGTTCAACCCAAATCGCAAAAGCTACGCCTTTTCCTTACCCATCTGGGGCTGCTGATTTTTATCGCGGCGATCATGTTCCCGCTACTGATGGTTATTGCCATCTCGCTGCGTCCCGGTAACTTCGCTACCGGCAGCCTGATCCCGGATCAGATCTCGTGGGAGCACTGGCGTCTGGCGCTGGGCTTCAGCGTTGAACATGCGGACGGGCGCGTTACTCCGCCGCCGTTCCCGGTGCTGCTGTGGCTGTGGAACTCGGTGAAAATCGCCGGTATTACGGCGGTGGGCATCGTGGTGCTTTCCACCACCTGCGCCTACGCCTTTGCCCGCATGCGCTTTACCGGTAAGTCGGCGCTGCTGAAAGGGATGCTGATTTTCCAGATGTTCCCGGCGGTGCTCTCTCTGGTGGCGCTCTATGCCCTGTTCGACCGCCTCGGTCAGTACGTACCCTTCATCGGCCTGAATACGCACGGTGGGGTGATCTTCGCCTATCTGGGCGGCATCGCTCTGCATGTCTGGACGATCAAGGGCTACTTTGAAACCATCGACAATTCGCTGGAAGAAGCGGCATCGCTGGATGGGGCAACGCCGTGGCAGGCATTCCGTCTGGTCCTGCTGCCGCTTTCGGTGCCGATTCTGGCGGTGGTGTTTATTCTGTCGTTTATCGCCGCTATCACTGAAGTTCCGGTCGCATCGCTGCTGCTGCGCGACGTCGATAGCTACACCCTGGCAGTAGGGATGCAGCAGTATCTCAACCCGCAAAACTACCTGTGGGGCGATTTTGCCGCGGCGGCGGTGCTCTCTGCTATTCCGATTACCCTTGTCTTCCTGCTGGCCCAGCGCTGGCTGGTGAACGGCCTGACGGCAGGCGGGGTGAAAGGCTAGATTTCATCATGTAATGCCACTGTTATCCTCAACGTTGATCTATCCATTTGTACTTTGACTTGTGACTGTTGTTGGCGCTCTCTGGAGCGCCATTTTTTTGCCCATCTCTATTCCCATGAAAAGAGTAAGCGTTTAATCTGCTCACAGCTGCGCTTTTGGAATTACTTAAAAAATCCATGATATCAGGAGGGTACATGCGCCAAAGGATCATAGTCTGTCCAATCATTAAAAATAATGGCGACTATCTACTATGTAAAATGGCCGATGACCGCGGTGTGTTTCCCGGCCAATGGGCGCTATCTGGTGGAGGAATGGAGCCTGGAGAGACGATCGAAGAGGCCCTCCGCCGCGAAATCCGCGAAGAGCTTGGTGAGGAACTTCGGATAACGGAGATCGCCCCCTGGACGTTCAGAGACGACATTCGTGTGAAAACGTATCCTGACGGGCGTAAAGAGGAGATCTATATGCTCTATCTCATCTTTGACTGTATTAGCGCCAATCGCCAGGTCACGTTTAACGACGAGTTTCAGGAGATTAAATGGGTGAGTCCCAACGACATAGGGCAGCTCGATCTAAACGAAGCCACCCGCATGACATTTAAACAGAAGGGAATTCTGTAATCACGTAGACATCTTGCCCGGTGGCGCTTCGCTTACGCGGGCCTACAAACCACACCGCGCGCGACGTAGGCCGGGCAAACGCAGTGCCGCCCGGCGTTGCAGCATCAGCCCAGCCACGCCCGGTGGCGCTTCGCTTACCGGGCCTACAAACCGCACCGCCCGCGACGTAGGCCGGGCAAACGTAGCGCCGCCCGGCGTTGCAGCATCAGCACCGTCATGCCCGGTGGCGCTTCGCTTACCGGGCCTACAAACCGCACCTCGCCCGACGTAGGCCGGGCAAACGCAGTGCCGCCCGGCGTTGCTGCATCAGCCCAGCCACGCCCGGTGGCGCTTCGCTTACCGGGCCTACAAACCGCACCGCCCGCGACGTAGGCCGGGCAAACGTAGCGCCGCCCGGCGTTGCAGCATCAGCACCGTCATGCCCGGTGGCGCTTCGCTTACGCGGGCCTACAAACCACACCGCGCGCGACGTAGGCCGGGCAAACGCAGTGCCGCCCGGCATTTTACTCCCGCTTCAGCCGTTTCGAGTTGCAGAGCCAGAGGGTAATAACCAGCAGCAAGATAGCGCCGGAGTAGATCAGCACGTCCATCGGCGACTTGTGGTCGACGATAATCAGCCGCACGATGGCGGTGATGCCGATATAGACAAAGTAGCGTAGCGGGAAGTGAAAACCAGACTGAAAATACTTAACAATCAGGGCGATAAATTCGAAGTAGAGAAAGTAGACCACCAGCCCCTCAACCAGCTCATATTTGCTGGTCTGCTCCGGCGCAAAGAGCACGTCCGCAAGGTGCACCGTCTCTTTACCGAGAAAGACCACCAGGATCAGGCCAAGGCTCAGCAGCCCAAGATTAAGCACGGTCTGTAGGATGGTGGAGATGAACTCAACGCGTGGACGAATAAGCGATGTCATACGGCACCTCATTCTCAGTGGCGAGCTCTATGTATAGCGCAGAAGTGTGATCCAGATCTAGATTCTTTACTTATGGTATGGCCGGGCAGCGTTGCGCCGCCCGGCTTAGCGTTAGCGGAAGTTGACGCTCCGATCGCTGGTCATGTCATACAGCTGGAACTTACGTCCAAGCTGCTGACCGCCGTCGCGGGTAAGCGGCGTCCAGCCGATAGCCGCCCGGCTGCGGGTCGGGCCAGAGGCAAAGAGATCCAGCGGAATCGATACGTAGACCCCTTTAGTGAAATCCCCTTCTCCGTACTCGTCCGGTGACACGTTGGTCAGCGTGGCATAGGTACCTACGACGACGCCGCTGTCGAAGTGTTTCGATACCTCCAGCGTGCCGCCCTTATCCCCCGCCAGATACTGCCCGACGCTGGCTTTAATCAGCACGTCCTGAGCAAAGGAAGGCGTCCAGTAGGCGGTCAGGTGTCCTGTCTTCGCGCTATAGTCGGTGAACTTCATCATCTCCTTCGGGCTACGCCAGTCACGCTGCTTGACGTAGTTAGCATCAATCCCGAAGGCCCAGTTGCTGTCCACCGGTCGCCAGAGCACCTCGGCCCCGGCTCCACCGTACATCGTCTCCAGATAGCCGCCGTACACCTGACCGTAGAAGCCGTTGCCAAGATACTGGAAGTAGTTGGCCTGAAGGTTGTTAACGTAGTAGTCATTCGCTACGTAGTCACGCACGTGGGTACGCACGCGAGGCAGATGGGAGTCGTCCGGCGGATCGGTGTAGTTGAATTTGTCGTAGTTGTTGGCAATATTGCCAAACAGGCTGCCGGTGGTCAGCAGGTGGTCGGTCAGCCAGAGATCGGCGGTCGCCATCACCCCAAGCTGGTACATATAGAAGCTTTCCGGGCCGCCTACGGACTGGTTCAGCACCGGATCGATATGGAAATCGAAGCGGGACTTCTCCATATACCAGCCCTGCTCGGTGCTTTCCGGCACCTCTGGCTCAACGCGTTTCTGCACCAGGGTCGTCTCATGTCCTAACGGCTCTCCGGCCAGATGGCGTTGCAGGCTTGCCACGTCGGTCTCGGTAGTCACCTGCGGCAGGTTGAGGCGGTTCTCGGTCACGCGGATGGTTTTTACGCCGTCCGGCAGATCGTTGGCGATGATCCGGTTCGCCCGCTCAATACCTTCCTCAGTATTGCGGTATTTCACCTGTTCGCCGGTCACGTAGAGCGTGTCGCCTTTCACCTGAATTTTTGGATCCGCCAGCCCGGCGTTGTACTTCAGCTGCGTGAGCTGATTCGCCACCACCGCGTGCTGCATAATGGCGTCCTGCGGCTGCGGCTCATACTGCGGGCGGGCGTTATCATTGTAAGAGGGACGCAGATCGTTGAAGTTAGAGTGCAGGGTAAAGCCAAACATCACCGTGTTGCCGCGCTCGTAGCTCAGGTTGACGTCGGCCCAGTCCGCCACGCGATAGGTCGCCCCAACGTTAACTTTGCTGCGCTGCGGCAGACGACCGGCAAAATCCTGCTGATAGTTATTGCCTTCATACTCCAGCTTCAGGCGCAGCGGCTGCCATGGCGTCTGGTACTCCACGCCGCCAAACAGCGATGCCGGGCCGTGGAACATCTGGCTACCGTCAATGGAGCCCGCCTGGTTGTAGCTGTTATCGCGGTAACAGTACTTCTCATCGTAGGAGCAGAGCGGGTTTTTGATATTGCCCGCTGTGCCAAGGTAGCCCCAACCCAGCCCGAGGGTGAAATCAAACGGCCCCCATGCCTTGCTCGCCACCAGATACTCAGCATCGAACAGCCCGGTCCCGCCGATATCCCGTGCGCCTACCGCCACCTGCGGTAGCCAGTATCCCTCTTCCCACAGGCGCAGCTTGAGATCGAACGCTTTGTCTTTGTAGGTCTGATCGCCGGAGAAGGCGTCCACGCTGCTGTACTGCCGGGTACGCACGTCAGTGTAGCGCAGGGTCGTCTCTAGCCACGGAAAGAGCTGAATCGAACCGGAGTAGTAGCGGTACTGATCGTTATCGCGATAGTTAAGGCTGATCTCACCCTCACGCGCCATCCGGGCGGTGGGCGTTTGCAGCAGCCCCACGCCGCCGAAGTCGGTCTGGGTAGGCCCTGACGGCGCTGGATACGTTTCCGCATGGCAGGCGACACTGACGCTGAGCGCCAGCAGGCTGTAAAGAGAAATTTTCTTCATTAATCCGGTATCCGATGCGTCAGGGAGGTGAGAATATCGGCGTTAATGCCGTCCCGGCTTTTCGTCCAGACGCTTTCAGCAAAGCCAACAAAAATCGTGCTGCCCGGCATGGGTTCCACATGGCGTTTGTTCCAGTAGGCCACCGGCACGCTCTGAGTGCGGCCATCGGGATAGATCACCCACGCCGTATTGCGATCGGCCCCGCTCAGCAGGCCCATCTCATCTAAATATCCCGCCACGTCGCGTCCCGGCGTGAACGGCTTTTTGCCAGGGCTACTCACCAGTCCCAGCACGGTGACTGTAGAAGGCTGTGCGCCGATCCACAGGGTATACTCGCCCTCCAGCGGCGGGTTCGCGCCGGGCTGAACCCGGACCCGATCCGGATCGAGGGGCACCAGCTGGCGTCCCGTAACCTTGATGCCCTGCAGCTGCTGACGAAGGGCGTTAATTGCGGCGGCATCCTCTCCCTCTTCATCTGCCGCGAGAGCGGCCAGACGCGCCAGCAGCGCCTGATGCCGCTGCGTTTCACGCTGGGTGGCGTGCTGCTCGCTAATGACCGCGCCCGGCCACCAGCTGTTGGCCAGCCGAGGCTGACCCACTAAATCGATAAGATGCGCGGCATCGGTGAGCGTCTTAGGCTCCGCGCTCCCGGGGGTGTAAACCTTAACGGTGCCGGCTGCGAAGGCAACAGAGGAAGCAAGGCTAAAAATAAGCGAGGCGATTGCGGTTAGCTTCATTGTTTTGCCGCCTTGATGAGCGTGGTCTCAACCGGGAACCAGTCCGCGCCAAGGTACTGTAGCGATCGCCGGATCTGTCCCTCGCTGTCTATCCAGAAGCGGTTGGTCCAGGATTTTTGCTCTGTCTCCACGTGCTCTTCCAGCACTCGTACCACAGTGACATCGCTGCCCACCGTCACCGTATCCTGCCCGGCCCAGCGGAACTGCGAGCGGGCCTTGGCGTAGCGCACCTGGCCATGCTCGGTCCAGCCCAGGGTGCGCGTCCAGTCTGCGCCATCGGTAATTCGGTTCGGTTTGATTAGCGGATCCGCCGCCAGGTTGTTCACCTCAAGCAGGTTATCGCCGGGAAGCTGGGTTTTAACGAGGCGACCATGCTGGGTCACCAGAATCGACTGATCCTGAGTCGCCCACTTCTGCTGGCCGTTTTCAGAAAAAGCGAGCACCACAAACAGCTGAGGACCGCCGTTTAGCTGCATATACTGGCTGGCATAGGGCATATCCTGAATATCTTCATCGGTAAGATGCACGCCGGGGGTGCCAAATACGCTGTCCCACAGCGCACCGCCCAGCCCTTTGGTCGTGCCGGAGCACGCCTGCAGCAGCAGACAAAGCAGAATAATTCCCGGTCGCTTCACGACAATTCTCCAGGGGCAAAATAACCACACCGAAGTGTGGTTAGAGTTAAAGCACTGATGATTACTGAGTGCTGGTCGTTGTGGTGGTGGTGGTTCCGGTATTAGAACCGTCGCCGCCACCGGTCGCCGCGAGGGCGACGCCTACCGCTGAGCTGACGGTGCTAACGCTGGTTGCGGAGGAGCTTCCCGCCGAAACCGACGTTGCCGCCGACCCTGCTGCGTCACCTACTTGTACCGGAGCGGCATAAGCAGAGGTCGCGGCAAGCGCGGTGATGGCAAAAATGCCATACAGGACTTTATGCATATCAATTTCCCTTCATTGAATGAATGGATATTTACCTGAACGGAGTCAGGCGCAGTCGAGTATACACAACCGATACGCGTGATTGGCGTCACTGAGAATTACAAGGCGGGTTTTAGGATTAATGGAACCCGGAATTTTGCTAAGACATATAATTATTATATGGATATAAAATTCAGTGAGTTAAAATAGTTAACCAAAACTGCAATATCCGTTTACTCCTAAAAATCTGATGAAGTAATAACCTACCGCGGTGGATTTTCAGAATAAACTCACGCGCATAAAAAATGCCGGCGTTATGCCGGCACTTTTATTTATTACGACTTAAGTAATATTAACGCCAGGATTTATAGCGATTAATTAAACCGTTGGTCGAGCTATCGTGGCTGCTGATATCGCTGTTGTCGCCCAGCTCCGGCAGAATACGGTTTGCCAGCTGTTTACCCAGCTCTACGCCCCACTGGTCGAAGGTGAAGATGTTGAGGATCGCGCCCTGGGTGAAGATTTTGTGCTCATAGAGCGCAATCAGCGCCCCGAGGCTGAACGGGGTGATCTCACGCAGCAGGATGGAGTTAGTCGGGCGGTTGCCTTCAAACACCTTGAACGGCACAACGTGCTCCAGCGTGGCCGGATCTTTACCCTGGTCACGATACTCCTGCTCAACCACATCGCGGGATTTACCGAACGCCAGCGCTTCAGTCTGAGCAAAGAAGTTAGAGAGCAGCTTCTGGTGATGATCCGACAGGGCGTTATGGGTGATGGCCGGGGCGATAAAGTCGCACGGTACCATCTTGGTGCCCTGGTGGATCAGCTGGTAGAAGGCATGCTGGCCGTTGGTGCCAGGCTCACCCCAGATGATTGGGCCGGTCTGGTAGTCCACGGCGTTGCCGTTACGGTCAACGTACTTGCCGTTGGACTCCATGTTGCCTTGCTGGAAGTAGGCTGCGAAGCGGTGCATATACTGGTCGTAAGGCAGGATCGCTTCCGTCTCCGCGCCGAAGAAGTTGTTGTACCAGATACCGATCAGCGCCAGCAGCACCGGCAGGTTTTTCTCCGCCGGGGTAGTGGCGAAGTGCTGGTCCATGGCGTGCGCACCGGAGAGCAGCTCAACAAAGTTGTCGTAACCCACAGAGAGAATGATCGACAGACCAATCGCCGACCACAGGGAGTAGCGTCCGCCTACCCAGTCCCAGAACTCAAACATGTTGGCGGTATCGATACCAAACTCACCCACCGCTTTGGCATTGGTAGAGAGCGCAGCAAAGTGTTTCGCCACGTGCTGCTGGTCACCGGCCGTCTTCAGGAACCAGTCGCGCGCGCTGTGGGCGTTGGTCATGGTCTCTTGGGTGGTGAAGGTTTTGGACGCCACCAGGAAGAGCGTAGATTCAGGATTGACCTTCTTCAGCACTTCGGCGATGTGCGTCCCGTCGACGTTAGAGACAAAGTGCATGTTCAGGTGATTTTTGTACGGACGCAGCGCTTCGGTCACCATGAACGGGCCGAGGTCGGAGCCACCGATACCGATGTTCACCACGTCGGTGATCGGTTTACCGGTATAGCCTTTCCACTGGCCGGAGATGATGGCCTCTGAGAAGGTTTTCATCTTCTCCAGCACGGCGTTGACTTCCGGCATCACGTCTTTGCCGTCGACAATAATCGGCGTGTTGCTGCGGTTACGCAGCGCAACGTGCAGCACCGCACGATCTTCGGTGCGGTTGATCTTCTCGCCGGAGAACATGGATTTGATCGCGTCGGCCAGCTCGGTCTCTTTGGCTAAGTCCAGCAGCTTTGCCAGCGTCTCTTCGGTGATGCGGTTTTTAGAGAAGTCCACCAGCATCTGATCGTTGAAGGTCGCGGAGAATTTGCTGAAGCGGTCGCTATCGCTGGCGAACAGCTCGGCGATAGTGACCTCTTTCATTTCATCGAAGTGTTTCTGTAGTGCCTGCCAGGCAGAAGTCTGCGTTGGGTTGATGTTTTTCATAGCAATACTCTTCTGATTTAGGATCCTAACTGCGGTCGATTGTAGCGCCTGCGGACGAAAATTGTGACGGTTTTTATGCTTTTGCCCGAAAGGGGCCGCCATGCACTCATGAGAGCGGAACAGGGCAAAGTATAGCGTTTATAAGTTATTTTCCTGGGATAACCCTGAACATGAAAAATCCGCATAACCGTAGCGTTGACAGCGCCCCCTGGAAACCTTTATTTATAAAGGATTACTTATGTTATCAAAGTATGTATTCCCATAGGGAATAGCCAGAAGAGGCGCGTCGTCCAGGGTAGTGTGCTTGAGGAGCCAGTCCGCAGAGAGCACAGGAGGGGGAACAACGCCGAGGTGGTAGAGCGTCTGGCCGCGCTTGCCATCGGCTACAGGGGCTGAATCCCCTGGGCTGTCACCAGAGACGTTCGCAGTCGTGCGTCTCGCAAGGTGGAGCGCTTCTGGGTGTAATCGTAGCGGTTTATTGCTCTGCGCCTACCCCGTTTTTCGCTCTCTCCTTGTTCCAGGGCTGACTATTTGCACCTGATACGAGGTTGTTATGATCAACGCAGTTTCCCCGCTTGGTGTTACTAAGCCTATTGTTGCTAAATTTGGCGGGACCAGCGTCGCCGATTTCGATGCCATGAACCGCAGCGCCGACGTGGTGCTCTCCGACGCCAGCGTTCGCCTGGTGGTGCTCTCTGCCTCTGCGGGGGTAACCAACCTGCTGGTGGCACTCGCCGAAGGGCTGGAGGCCAGCGAACGCTTCGTGAAGCTCGACGCCATTCGCAAAATTCAGTTCGATATCCTTGATCGCCTGACGCGCCCTGACGTCATCCGCGAGGAGATCGAACGCCTGCTGGAAAATATTACTACCCTGGCGGAAGCCGCTTCCCTTGCCACCTCTACCGCGCTGACTGATGAGCTGGTCAGTCATGGCGAGCTGATGTCGACCCTGCTGTTTGTGGAAGTGCTGCGCGAACGTAGCGTGCAGGCGCAGTGGTTTGACGTGCGTAAAGTGATGCGTACCAGCGATCGCTTTGGCCGCGCCGAGCCGGACGTTGCCGCCCTGGCGGAGCTGGCGGCCCAGCAGCTGGCCCCGCGCCTCGCCGAAGGGTTAGTGATTACGCAAGGCTTTATCGGCAGCGAGCCGAAGGGGCGCACCACCACCCTGGGCCGCGGCGGCAGCGACTACACCGCCGCCCTGCTTGGCGAAGCGCTGCATGCTTCCCGGGTAGATATCTGGACCGACGTTCCTGGCATCTACACCACCGATCCGCGCGTCGTGCCAGCCGCCAAGCGCATCGACGAAATCGCCTTTGAAGAGGCCGCTGAGATGGCGACCTTCGGCGCGAAAGTGCTGCATCCGGCCACCCTGCTGCCTGCGGTGCGCAGCGATATTCCGGTATTTGTTGGCTCCAGCAAGGATCCCAACGCGGGCGGGACGCTGGTCTGCAATGAGACGAAGAACCCGCCGCTGTTCCGCGCCCTGGCGCTGCGCCGTAAGCAAACCCTGGTGACCCTACACAGCCTTAACATGCTGCACTCCCGCGGCTTCCTGGCCGAAGTATTTGGTATGCTGGCACGCCACAACATCTCTGTCGATCTGATCACCACGTCGGAAGTGAGCGTGGCCCTGACGCTGGACACCACCGGCTCGACCTCCACGGGCGACACGCTGCTGACTCAGGGACTGCTAACCGAGCTGTCTTCTCTGTGCCGTGTAGAAGTGGAAGAGAACCTCGCCCTGGTGGCGCTGATTGGTAACGATCTGTCGAAAGCCTGCGGCGTGGGCAAAGAGGTGTTTGGCGTGCTCGATCCGTTTAACATCCGCATGATTTGCTACGGGGCATCCAGCCATAACCTCTGCTTCCTGGTGCCTGGCGCAGAGGCCGAACAGGTTGTACAGAAGCTGCATCATAATTTGTTTGAATAAAATTTCAGCACACGATAAAAAATACCTATAGCCGGGCTCGAACCCGGCTTTTTTATAACTAAATGACACAACGACACGACAATACTGCAAGGAATTCATTATGTTAACCGCCATCACCCGGCTGTTCCCCCTGTGGGCGCTGCTGCTCTCTGTTCTCGCTTACTACACCCCAACGACGTTCACCGGCATCGGCCCATGGGTGACCACGCTGCTGATGCTGATTATGTTCGGCATGGGCGTGCATCTGAAGCTTGAAGACTTCAGGCGCGTGCTGTCGCGCCCAGCTCCGGTCGCAGCGGGCATTTTTCTCCACTATCTGGTGATGCCGCTCGCCGCCTGGCTGCTGGCCATGCTCTTTAAGATGCCGCCGGATCTCTCCGCCGGGATGGTGCTGGTGGGCAGCGTGGCCAGCGGCACGGCCTCCAACGTCATGATCTACCTGGCCAAGGGGGACGTGGCCCTGTCGGTCACTATCTCATCGGTCTCTACGCTGGTGGGCGTGGTGGCAACGCCGCTGCTGACGCGCCTCTACGTGGATGCGCATATTCAGGTGGATGTGATGGGGATGCTGCTGAGCATTCTGCAAATCGTAGTGATCCCCATTGGCCTGGGGCTGATTGTCCATCACCTCTTCCCGCGTCTGGTGAAGGCGGTGGAGCCGTATCTGCCAGCGTTTTCGATGCTCTGCATTTTGGCGATCATCAGCGCGGTGGTTGCAGGCTCTGCATCGCACATCGCCTCCGTTGGCTTTGTGGTGATTATCGCAATCATTCTGCACAATACCATCGGCCTGCTGGGCGGCTACTGGGGTGGGAAGCTGTTTGGCTTTGATGAGTCCACCTGCCGGACGCTGGCAATTGAGGTGGGAATGCAGAACTCCGGCCTGGCCGCAGCGCTGGGTAAGATCTACTTCTCACCGCTAGCCGCCCTGCCCGGCGCGCTGTTCTCGGTCTGGCACAACCTCTCCGGCTCGCTGCTGGCGGGCTACTGGTCGGGCAAACCGCTCAATGAGCACAAAAGAAGCGATGCGGTGAAAGAGCGCTAATTCACTTCGCGCCGGGTCGGGCATGCTTTACACTGAAGCCTCTTCAACAGGAGGCTTCAGCGATGGCTACACCAAGATTGACGCAAAAAGAGATGACGGAGAGCGAGCAGCGGGAGCTGAAAACCCTGCTGGATCGCGCCCGTATCGCCCATGGCCGTACGCTAACCAACGCGGAAACCAATCAGGTCAAGAAAGAGTACATTGATAAGCTGATGGCGCAGCGCGAGACCGAGGCCAAAAAAGCCCGCAAGTTAAAAAAAGAGCAGGCGTACAAACCCGACGCAGAAACGACCTTCTCCTGGTCAGCCAATACCTCAACCCGTGGAAGGCGCTAATTAGCGCCCTTTCTTTTTACGCCCCGGCTGCACGAACCGTTTTCCGGCCGGTTTGCTGCGCTCTTTTTCAGCTGATTTCGGGGCGTTCACCACAGGACGTTTAACCCCCTGGGTTTTCGGTTTCGCCTTCGCTTTCGGCTTCGCCTCTGACGATGAGTTTTCGATAAGCTTGAACAGCTCCACCAGCTCATCGTCGGTCAAGTCACGCCACTCGCCCACGGGGATCCCGGTCAGGCTGACGTTCATAATGCGCGTACGCTCCAGCTTGGTCACTTCAAAGCCAAAGTGCTCGCACATCCGGCGGATCTGCCGGTTTAAGCCCTGAACCAGGGTAATGCGGAAGGCGAAGGGTGCCTCTTTTTTGACTTTACACTTTTTGGTGACGGTGCCCAGGATCGGCACGCCTGCGCCCATGCCACGGATAAACTCGTCCGTGATGGGCTTATTCACCGTGACCACATACTCTTTCTCGTGATCGTTACCGGCGCGCAGAATTTTGTTTACCAGATCGCCGTGGTTGGTGAGAAAGATCAGCCCCTGCGAATCTTTATCCAGGCGGCCAATGGGAAAGATGCGGCTGCTGTGGTTAACGAAATCGACGATATTGTCTTTCTCACTCTCTTCCGTGGTGCTGACAATTCCCACCGGCTTGTTCAACGCGATAAACACCAGATCGTCCTCTTCCCGAGGCTCGATCAGTTGACCGTTGACCTTGACCACGTCGCCTGCGACAACCTGATCCCCTATCCCGGCGCGCTTGCCGTTGATAAAGACGTTGCCCTGCTCAATGTAGCGATCGGCTTCGCGACGCGAGCAGATCCCGCTCTCGCTGATGTATTTGTTTAGTCGGGTGGATTGTGGTGTCAGCATAGTTTCTCCTGTAAAGGCGAAATATACCCTGGGTGCCGTTTTGTGTGCCAGAGGGAAATCGGCACTGATTGTAGGCCGGATAAGCGCAGCGCCATCCGGCGTGTTAATTAATACTCCCCGCGCTCCTCATCCTCGTCCGGCTGTTCCAGTACGCTGTAGGCCACCGCACAGAAGAGCGAGTTGAGGCGTTTCATATCGCCCAGCAGGCCTAAATGCAGCGAACTGGTTTCAATACTCTGCACGTTCTGCTGATGCAGGCGATCCACGTGGGCGTGGGCGTAACGGCGGTTGAGAATACGGAAACGGTGCTTGCGACGGCGCAGGCGACGGGCACCCGCTACGTCGCTGGAGAAAAACACCGACATCGCCATCTGTAGATTACTGCGCAACTGCTCCAGCAGACTATCCAGCTCGTTAAGACCCTCAACGGAGAAGGCACGCCGGGCTGCCAGCGACTTATCGGCAATCTCGCTGCCCATCCGCTCAATGATGTCTGACGCCTGCTCAAGGTTGAGCGACATCTCAATAATTTCCGCCCAGCGGCGCGACTCTTCGTCGGCCAGCTCATCCTTCGGCATCCGCGCCAGATAGAGTTTGATGGCGGTATAGAGTACGTTGATATCATCGGCGATTTTACGCAGCTCTTTCTCCTCGCGCGGCTCGCCGTGCATGATCTTCTTCAGGCCGTCGAGCATCTGCTCCATGGCGTCACCCATACGCAGCGACTCGCGGGCGGCGTTAGCCAGCGCCAGCGTCGGCGTATCCAGCGCGGAGGTATCTAGATGCTTCGGCTTCAGGCGCATATCCAGCTCAGGTTCGTCGCGGATCAGTCGCTCACACAGGCGGGCCATCGGCCCGGCGAACGGCACCATCACCAGGCAGCGGATCAGGTTATAGAAGACGTGGAAATAGATGACCAGCTCTGCATCCGGCAGCGGCAGCCTGTCCAGGACCACGGCCAGCGGATGCACAAAGGGAAGGATCAGCAGGCTACCCACCAGCTTAAACAGCAGGCTGCCCATCGCAACGCGGCGTGCTGCTGCGCTGCTGGCGCTGTTATTAAGCACCGCCAGCAGACCCGAGCCGAGGTTTGCACCAATCACCAGGCACAGCGCCACCGGAAACGAGATGATCCCCGCCGCGGTCAGCGTCGCGGTCAGCAGCACCGCCGCAAGGCTTGAGTAGCTGATAATGGCAAAGACCGCGCCGATCAGCGCGTCCAGCATAATATCGCCGGTCAGCGAGGCGAAAATGACCTTCACGCCGCTGGCCTGGGTTATCGGCGTTACGGCCTGCACGATAAGCTCCAGCGCCAGTAGGATCAGCCCAAGGCCGATGCTGACCCGACCAAGCTGCCCTACGCGGGACTGCTTGCGTCCGAGGAAGAAAATAACGCCAATAAAAATCAGCAGCGGTGAAAGCCAGGAGAGATCGAAGGTGAGGATCCGCGCCATCAGCGCGGTACCGACGTCAGCCCCCAGCACAATCACCAGCGCCGGGGTCAGGGCCACCAGATCCTGCGCTACAAAGGAGGTGACCAGCATCGTGGTGGCGTTGCTGCTCTGCACCAATGCGGTGACGCCAATGCCCGCGCAAAAGGCCAGCGGTTTTTTCTCGACGCTGCGGCCCAGCACAGTACGCAAACGCGCGCCAAAAACGCGCATCACGCCCGTACGTACGATATGCGTGCCCCAGACCAGCAGTGCAACGGCGGACAGCAGGTGTAAAAGCGTTAGCACAGGGTTACGGCCTCCTTATCGTATACGTTTTCTCCTAGTATAAGAGCTTAATGTCAACTAGTCCGCGTCATAGCCGAGATTCGGCGCGAGCCAGCGCTCAACCTCACTCACGCTCATTCCTTTCCGTTGGGCGTAATCCTCGACCTGGTCGCGCTGGATCTGCGCTACGGCAAAGTACTTGCTGTCAGGGTGGCTGAAGTACCAGCCGGAAACCGACGCGCCGGGCCACATGGCGAAGGATTCGGTCAGCTTCATGCCGGTATGCTTCTCAACGTCCAGCAGCGCCCAAATAGTGCCCTTCTCGGTGTGCTCCGGGCAGGCCGGATAGCCTGGCGCAGGACGGATCCCCTGATAGTTTTCGCGGATCAGCTCCTCGTTGCTAAGGTTCTCGTTCGGCGCATAACCCCAGTAGACCTTACGCACGCGCTCATGCAGGTACTCTGCAAAGGCTTCCGCCAGTCGGTCGGCAATCGCCTTCACCATGATCTTGTTATAGTCGTCATGCTGAGCGTCATAGGCCTCGGCCAGCGCATCCTCTTCCAGCCCGCCGGTGACGGCAAACGCGCCGATGTAGTCCTCTTTGCCGCTCAGCTTCGGTGCAACGAAATCGGCCAGGCAGTAGTTAGCAAAGCCTACCTTTTCGGTCTGCTGGCGCAGATGGCGTGCCACCGTCAGTACCTGAGTACGTGATGCATCGCGGTAGATCTCAACGTCATCGCCAACGCGGTTCGCCGGGAACAGCCCCACCACCCCGCGCGGGTTAAGACGTTTTTCTGCGCTGAGCTGGTCGATCATGTCATTAGCATCTTTAAACAGGCGCTTCGCCTCTTCACCAACGATCTCATCTTCCAGAATGCGCGGATACTTGCCCGCCAGCGACCAGGTCATAAAGAACGGCGTCCAGTCGATGTAGTTGCGCAGCGTCTCAATGCTGGCGGTCACCTCCTGCACGCCCAGACGATGGGCTACCGGCGGGGTGTAGCTCTCCCAGTCGAAGGCGAGATCGTTATCCCGCGCCGCCTGCAACGTTACCGGCGGCGTGCGTGGTTTTTTACGCGCATGCTGGATACGCACGGTCTCATACTCTTTGCGGGTGCGGGCAACGAAATCATCCCGCTGGGTTGCCGACAGCAGCGCGGATACCACGCCCACGGTGCGCGAGGCGTTCTGCACGTAGACCGTAGGACCGCTGTAGTTCTGCTCGATTTTTACTGCCGTATGGGCTTTCGAGGTGGTCGCCCCGCCAATCAGCAGCGGAATGGTAAAGCCCTGACGCTCCATCTCTTTCGCCACGTTGACCATCTCATCCAGCGAGGGCGTGATCAGTCCGGAGAGACCAATCAGGTCAGCATTCACTTCCCGGGCGGTTTTCAGGATTTTATCCGTCGGCACCATGACGCCCAGATCGATAATCTCGTAGTTATTGCACTGCAATACCACGCCAACGATGTTTTTGCCGATGTCATGCACGTCGCCCTTCACGGTAGCGATCACCATTTTACCGTTGGTCTGCCCCTTCTCTTTGCTGGCTTCGATAAAGGGTTCGAGGTAGGCCACCGCCTGCTTCATAACGCGGGCAGATTTCACCACCTGCGGCAGGAACATCTTCCCCTCGCCAAAGAGATCGCCCACCACGTTCATGCCATCCATCAGCGGCCCTTCAATCACCTGAATAGGCCGTTCGGCCTGCTGGCGCGCCTCTTCGGTATCTTCCTCAATAAACTCGGTGATGCCTTTAACCAGCGAATACTCCAGCCGTTTTTTAACGTCCCAGGTGCGCCACTCCGCCTGCTGGGCGTTAGCACCATCGTCACTTTTGCTGCCTTTGTATTTCTCGGCCAAGTCCAGCAGCCGCTCGGTGCTGTCATCCCGACGGTTGAGGATCACATCCTCCACCGCGTCGCGCAGCTCGGCGGGCAGATCGTCATAGATGGCCAGCTGCCCGGCGTTAACGATCCCCATATCCATGCCGTTGCGGATGGCGTAGTAGAGAAAGACGGCATGGATCGCCTCACGCACCGGATCGTTGCCACGGAAGGAGAACGAGACGTTAGAAACGCCGCCGGAGATCAGGGCATGCGGCAGCTCGCGCTTGATGTCTTCACACGCGCCGATAAAGTCCTGGGCATAGTTGTTGTGCTCATCAATGCCCGTTGCCACGGCAAAGATGTTGGGGTCAAAAATGATATCTTCCGGTGGAAAACCGACATCCTGGGTAAGAATGGTGTAGGCCCGGCGGCAGATCTCAATCTTCCGCTCGCGCGTGTCGGCCTGGCCGACCTCATCAAAGGCCATCACCACCATCGCAGCGCCGTAGCGGCGCACCAGCTTCGCATGGTGGACAAAGGCCTCAACGCCCTCCTTCATCGAAATGGAGTTAACGATGCCTTTACCCTGGATGCACTTCAGCCCCTTCTCGATGACCTCCCACTTAGAGGAGTCGATCATGATTGGCACGCGAGCGATGTCGGGCTCGCCGGCAATCAGGTTGAGGAACTTGACCATCGCCGCCTCGGCGTCGAGCATCCCCTCATCCATGTTGATGTCGATGATCTGTGCGCCGTTTTCCACCTGCTGGCGCGCTACGTCCAGCGCCTCGCTGTACTTCTCTTCTTTAATCAGGCGCTTGAATTTTGCCGAGCCGGTAACGTTGGTACGCTCGCCAACGTTCACAAACAGGCTATCGTCGCCGATGTTCAGCGGCTCCAGCCCCGCCAGACGGCAGGCAACCGGCAGATCGGGCAGCTGACGCGGCGGCAGCCCTTCTACGGCGCGGCTCATGGCGGCGATATGCTCCGGCGTTGTACCGCAGCAGCCGCCCACGATGTTCAGGAAGCCCGCTTCGGCCCACTCGCGGATCTGCGCGGCCATCGGCCCGGCGTCGAGATCGTACTCGCCAAAGGCGTTGGGCAGCCCGGCGTTTGGGTGAGCGGTGACGTAGCACTCGGCAATGCGCGACAGCTCCTGCACGTACTGGCGCAGCTCATCCGGCCCCAGAGCGCAGTTCAGCCCAAAGGTCAGCGCGTCGGCATGGCGGAGTGAGTTATAGAATGCTTCAGTGGTCTGGCCGGAGAGCGTGCGTCCGGAAGCGTCGGTAATGGTGCCGGAGATCATGATCGGCAGCTCAACACCCAGCGCCTCGAACTCCTCTTTCACGGCAAAAATTGCCGCTTTCGCGTTGAGCGTATCGAAGATGGTTTCGATGAGGATCAGGTCGCTGCCGCCCTCAACCAGCGCCCGGGTCGACTCCCGGTACGCCGCCACCAGCTGGTCGAAGGTGACGTTGCGGTAGGCCGGATCGTTAACGTCCGGAGAGATCGAGGCTGTGCGGTTGGTTGGGCCAAGCACCCCGGCCACGTAGCGCGGCTTATCCGGCGTGCGGGCGGTCCACTCGTCGGCGCAGGCGCGGGCCAGCTTCGCGGCGGCAAGGTTGATCTCTGCCGACAGGGACTCCATCTGGTAGTCCGCCATCGCAATGGTCGTCGAGTTAAAGGTGTTGGTCTCAATGATATCCGCGCCTGCCGCAAAATAGGCGTCGTGGATTGCAGAGATCACCTCCGGCTTGCTGAGCACCAGCAGGTCGTTGTTTCCTTTGAGATCGCAGGGCCAGTCGGCGAAGCGATCGCCGCGAAAATCCTGCTCACTCAGACGATAGCCCTGGATCATGGTGCCCATGCCCCCATCCAGAACCAAAATACGTTTTTTTAACTGCTGATGCAGTTGATCAACTTTGCTGCTCACACGTGCTCCCGACGACGCTCAACCAGGCCAGAAAGGCCAGCAGGACATACTGGCATAAAGCCAGCAGGTGGAAAAGAGAACAGCATGAAACATGAGAGATGTTCACCTGAACTCATCCGATCAGTCTGACGGCAGGTTGCATTATAATCAGATAAAACGAAAATGATTTCCACGATACAGAAAAGGAGTTGGCCATGGTGGCTTCCGTACCCGCGAAACGCGGTAAAAAACCTCGCACCGCTGCAGCCGCAGCCACCCCGCCTGCAACTGGCCAGGTGCAGTCCCTGACGCGCGGCCTGAAGCTGCTGGAGTGGATCGCTGAATCTCAAGGCAGCGTGGCGCTGACCGAGCTGGCTCAGCAGGCTGGCCTGCCCAACTCTACCACCCATCGCCTGCTGACGACCATGCAGCAGCTGGGGTTTGTCCGCCAGGTTGGGGAGCTGGGCCACTGGGCGATAGGCGCGCATGCGTTTGTCATTGGCGCCAGCTTCTTACAGAGCCGTAACCTGCTGGCGATTGTGCACCCCATCCTGCGTAAGCTGATGGAGGATTCCGGCGAGACAGTGAACCTGGCGGTGCTCGACCAGAGCGATCATCAGGCCATCATTATTGACCAGGTACAGTGTACGCAGCTGATGCGCATGTCTGCCCCTATCGGCGGCAAACTGCCGATGCATGCCTCCGGGGCGGGAAAAGCCTTCCTGGCCCAGCTGGAGGAGGATCAGGTTACCGGTCTGCTGCACCGTCAGGGGCTGCACACCTACACGCACGCTACGCTGGTCTCGCCCCTGCACCTGAAAGAGGATCTGGCCCTGACCCGTAAGCGTGGCTACTCCTTTGACGATGAGGAGCATGCCCTGGGCCTGCGCTGCGTGGCGGCCTGCATCTACGACGAGCATCGCCAGCCCTTTGCGGCCATCTCTATCTCCGGGCCGATCTCACGTATTACTGACGATCGCGTAACTGAGCTGGGCGCGCTGGTGATCAAGGCGGCGAAAGAGGTGACGCTGGCGTATGGCGGAATGCGATAAGGTAAAGGTCCTGTAGGCCCGGCAAGCAGAGCGCCGCCGGGCGTTACGCCGCAAACCGTACGCTGAAACGCTGCCGACGGCGGTAGGCGTAGACATCCTCCACGTGGCCCTCTTTGATCCGCGTTTGCAGCGCCCGCCAGTAGCTGGCGCGGAACAGATCGGCATGCATCTCCTCAAAGAGCGGTCCAACTCGCGGATCGGCACAGAGCCAGTGGCGAAACTCCTCCGGGAAGACATCCCCTGGCGATACGCTGTACCACGGCTCGGCGCTCAGCTCATCCTCCGGGTAGCGCGGCGCGGGAACGTCGCGGAAGTTAACCTCGGTCATGTAGCAGATCTCATCGTAGTCATAGAACACCACCCGCCCGTGGCGCGTCACGCCAAAGTTTTTAAACAGCATATCGCCAGGGAAAATATTGGCGGCGGCCAATTGGCGAATGGCGTTGCCATACTCTTCGATAGCATCCCGCAGCGGCTGACCCTCAACCTGCTCCAGCCAGATATTGAGCGGCACCATGCGCCGTTCAATATAGAGATGGCTGAGAGAAATGCTGTCGCCCAGATCGGTAATTTTCCCCGCTACCTCCGTCATTAACAGGGTCATCAACGCAGGCGCAATCTGCCGCTTCTCCAACACAAAGTTTTCAAACTCCTGAGTATCGGCCATCCGCCCGACGCGATCGTGCTCTTTTACCAGCTGATAGCAGGCTCGCACGTGGGCGGCGGTCATCTCCTTCTGCGGTGCAAAGCGATCCTTGATCACCTTGAAGACCCGGTCAAAGCCCGGCAGGGTAAAGACCAGCATCACCATGCCGCGAATGCCCGGCGCTTCAATAAACTGCTCGTCGCTGCTGGCGATATAGTGCAGATACTCCCGGTAGCTCTCGGTTTTAGCGTGCTTCTGGCAGCCAATCGCCATATAGAGCTCAGCGGTGGTTTTGCCTGGTAGGATCTCCCGCAGCCACTCCACCGTCGCGGCGGGCAGTGGCGCATAGACCATAAAGTAGGAGCGGGCGAAGCCGAACACAATGCTGGCTTCGTCGTGGGTGGTCAGGCAGGCATCGACAAAAAGCTCGCCCGCCTCGCTGCGGTGGATCGGCAGTAAAAAGGGAACCGTACCGTCGGCAAGGATAAGCTTGCCCACCAGCCAGGCGGCTTTATTGCGGTAAAAAAGCTCGTTTGCCACCTGTAAATGCGCCTGCGCTAGCGCCACGTCGCCAATGCTCTCTGTCAGCTGCGTGAGGATATAGCCCACATCGCGAGTGCGATCCTGCCACGGCAGACGCAGGGGCAGATCGGCAAGCAGCGTGTTTAGCAGCGAGCCCCAGCCGCCGGTAGGATAAAAATCCCTGGCCAGCGGGCGAGGAATGGTGCGAAAGCGGCGCTCGGGCTGGGAGCTGAAGATAAACAGCCGTTCAGGCGTCAGGGCCCGGTGATCGAACAGCCGACAGTAGACCGAGTTGAAAAAGCTTTCGGCAATTTCGAAGCGCGGATAGTCCGGCAGCAGCTGAGTATAGTGCGCCTTTACCCGCAGCAAATAATCCGCGTCAAGGCGTCGGCCCTCGGTGATACAGCGTAGCTGCTCCACCACCAGCCCAACGTGATGGTCATAGAGGTGGATGCGGCTCTTCATCGCCTGCTGGACCGCGTGCCAGTCCGCCTGTTCAAAGCGCTGCTGCGCCCCGGCGGTAATCTCCAGAAAGCGTCCGTACTGGGCGTCAAAACCCTGCAGGATAGTTTGGGCAATCAACAGCTCTCGGCCACGCGTCATACGTTCCCCTCATCGGATCCGTGCGTAGGCCCAGTAAGCGTAGCGCCACCGGGCGTTTCCGTTATCAGAACTGCTGCTCTTCCGTCGATCCGGTCAGCGCGGTCACCGATGATGCGCCGCCCTGAATAATCGTCGTCACCTTATCGAAATAGCCGGTTCCCACCTCCTGCTGATGGGAGACAAAGGTGTAGCCCTCCTTCGCTGCGGCAAACTCCGGCTGCTGCACTTTCTCGACGTAGTGCCTCATACCCTCTCCCTGCGCATAGGCGCGGGCGAGATCGAACATGTTGAACCACATGCTGTGGATCCCCGCCAGGGTGATGAACTGGTATTTGTAGCCCATCTCCGCGAGCTGCTGCTGGAAGCTGGCAATGGTGCTATCGTCCAGGTTCTTCTGCCAGTTGAACGACGGCGAGCAGTTATAGGCCAGCAGCTTGCCGGGGAATTGGGCATGGATGGCATCGGCAAAGCGCCGGGCCTGCTCCAGATCCGGCGTCGAGGTTTCACACCAGACCAGATCGGCATAGGGAGCGTAGGCCAGACCGCGGCTGATGGCCTGCTCTATCCCGGCTCGGGTACGGTAGAACCCTTCGCTGGTGCGTTCGCCGGTAATAAACTCGCGATCGTACTCATCGCAGTCAGAGGTGATCAGGTCCGCCGCGTCGGCGTCGGTACGGGCGATCAGCAGCGTTGGCACGCCCATCACGTCCGCTGCCAGCCTGGCCGCGACCAGCTTCTGGATAGCCTCCTGGGTGGGTACCAGTACCTTGCCACCCATGTGGCCACACTTCTTCACCGAGGCCAGCTGATCCTCAAAGTGTACCGCCGCCGCTCCCGCTGCAATCATCGACTTCATCAGCTCAAAGGCGTTCAGTACGCCGCCAAAACCCGCTTCGGCATCGGCCACGATCGGCAGGAAGTAGTCCACGTAGCGCGGATCGTTTGGATCGATCCCCGCCGACCACTGGATCTGATCCGCCCGGCGAAACGTATTGTTGATCCGATCCACTACCGCCGGAACCGAATTGGCCGGGTAGAGGGACTGATCCGGATACATGCTGGAGGCCAGGTTAGCATCCGCCGCCACCTGCCAGCCGGAGAGATAAATGGCCTCAATCCCTGCCTTTGCCTGCTGGAGCGCCTGCCCTCCGGTCAGCGCACCGAGGCTGTTGATATAGCCCTTTTTAGACTCGCCATGCAGCAGACGCCACATTTTCGCCGCGCCAAGCTGTGCCAGGGTGCACTCCGGATTCACCGAGCCGCGCAGTTTTACCACCTCTTCCGCGCTGTACGGGCGGGTAATGCCCTCCCAGCGTTCGGTTTGCCACTCTTGCTGTAATGCTTCTGTTTGTTGGGTACGAGTTTTCATGGCTGTGCTCCACTGTTTTTATTAGGCTAAGAGGCGGTAACCCGGCAGGGTCAGGAAGTCGATCAGGTCGTCAGAGGTAGTGATCTGCTCCATCAGGCGAGCGGCGTCGGCAAAGCGACCATGGCTGAACCGGTGCTCGCCCAGCTCCTGCTGGATCACCTGCATCTCTTCGCCGAGCATCTGGCGAAACAGCGCTTTGGTCACCGGCGTACCGTTGCTGAGCGTCTTTTGATGATGGATCCACTGCCAGATAGAGGTGCGGGAGATCTCTGCCGTTGCGGCATCCTCCATCAGGCCATAGATTGGCACACAGCCGTTGCCGGAGATCCATGCTTCGATGTACTGCACTGCAACGCGAATGTTAGCCCGCATCCCCTCTTCCGTGCGCTCGCCGTCGCAGGGCGCAAGCAGCTCCTCGGCAGTAATGGGTGCATCCTCCTCCCGAGTGACAAAGAGTTGGTTTTTATTGTCGCCAAGCGCGGTATCGAAAATGGACATCACCGTATCGCCCAAGCCGGGGTGAGCAATCCAGGTACCATCGTGGCCGTTTTTCGCTTCCAGCTCTTTATCCGCACGTACTTTATTCAGCACCCAGCTGTTGCGCTCGCTCTCTTTGCTGGGGATAAACGCCGCCATGCCACCCATCGCAAACGCACCACGCCGGTGGCAGGTCTTAATCAGCAGACGGGAGTAGGCGTTGAGGAAAGGCTTATCCATGGTGACCGCCTGGCGGTCAGGCAGCACGCGATCGGGATAATTTTTTAACGTTTTGATATAGCTAAAGATGTAGTCCCAGCGGCCACAGTTGAGGCCCACAATGTGATCCTTCAGAGCATGGAGGATCTCGTCCATCTGAAAGACCGCTGGCAGCGTTTCAATCAGCAGTGTGGCCTTGATGGTGCCGCGCGGCAGGTTAAAACGATCTTCCGTATAGCTAAAGACCTCGCTCCACCAAGCTGCCTCCTGCCAGGCCTGAGTTTTAGGCAGGTAGAAGTAAGGGCCGCTGCCCTTGGCCAGCAGATTTTTGTAGTTGTGGAAGAAGTAGAGGGCAAAATCAAACAGGCTGCCGGGAATGGCCTCATCACGCCAGGTGACATGCTTTTCCGGCAGATGCAGACCGCGCACGCGGCAAACCAGCACCGCCGGATTGGGCTTGAGCTGATAGATCTTGCCGGCTTCGTTGGTATAGCTGATGGTGCCGTTCACCGCATCGCGCAGGTTGATCTGCCCGTCGATCACTTTCTGCCAGTTGGGCGCCAGCGAATCTTCAAAATCTGCCATGAAGACTTTGACGTTGGCGTTCAGCGCATTGATCACCATCTTACGTTCGACCGGACCGGTGATCTCCACCCGACGATCCTGCAGGTCGGCCGGAATACCGCGGATTTTCCAGTCGTCTTCACGTATGGAAGCCGTTTCCGAAATGAATCTGGGTAGCGTACCGCTATCGATCGTCTGCTGCTGCTGGATGCGTGCGGCAAGCAGCTTATTGCGCGCCGGGGTAAAGCGCGTCACCAAATCGGTAAGAAAGGCGGTAGCCTCTGGCGTCAAGATATGCTGCTCCTGCTCACCATACGGCTGGGTAAAGGTCAGTTCATCGGTAGTCGTTGCCTGTTGCGCCATAAGCGGGCTCCTCGTCGTTGATCCGAATAGATTTCCATCCTGAACAAAAGATCGTGTTCAGTTTTCGTTCAGCTCCGTTAAGCCTACTCAATTAAAAAACAAAATCAAAAACAATTTCCATTTTCAGGTTAAGAACGTTGCAAAACTTTGATAACGCTAAATTTAAAGTTGCACTTGAGTGTGAAGTGATTTTCAGAAATAAAAAAAGCACCCGAAGGTGCTTTTTTGTTGGCTGAAACGCTTAATCCAGTGTGGGATTCATATGTCGCAGATCGAACGGTGTGATCTGGTAAACGTAATAGTTGAGCCAGTTGGTAAATAGCAGGTTACCGTGACTGCGCCAGGTGGCACGCGGCGTGTTCTGCGGATCGTCCTTTGGGAAGTAGTTATACGGGACAACCGGATCGAGACCAGCTTCAAGATCGCGGAAATACTCCCCGGCCAGGGTATTGGCATCATATTCAGGATGACCGGTAACAAAGGCAATGCGTTTGTCCTTGCTGGCAAACAGGTAGGCATCACCCTCACTCGATTCAGCAAGAATATCCAGATCGGTATAGTCGCGGATCAGTGCTGACGGGAAGTCGGCATAGCGCGAATGCGGAGCCAGGAACGTGTCGTCAAAGCCACGGGTTAGAAGCGCATGCTGCTGAGTGATGTAGTGTTCATAAACGCCGGAGAGTTTGTCTTTGCGGGTCTGCTTGGGGATACCGTAAAGGATATTGAGTGCGGCCTGTACCGCCCAACAGACAAACAGCGTAGAGGTGACGTGGTCTTTAGCCCACTCCAGCACCTGCTTGATCTGCGGCCAGTAGGCGACATCGTTGAACTCAACCAGCCCGAGCGGTGCACCGGTCACGATCAAACCATCGAAGTTCTCTTCGCTGATCTCATCGAAGTTACAGTAGAAGTTGTTCAGGTGCTCAGTGGGCGTATTACGGGATTCACGCGCGTCGATACGCAGCAGGCGAACGTCTACCTGTAGCGGTGAGTTAGAGAGCAATCGCAGGAACTGGTTTTCCGTTTCGATTTTCTTGGGCATCAGGTTGAGGATCAGCACCTTCAGAGGGCGTATCTCTTGACCTGTAGCACGCGATGTCGTCATAACAAAGACGTTTTCATCTCGCAAGAAATTGACGGCTGGCAGCTCGTCCTGCACCCGAATCGGCATAACCTTATTACCTCACAGCATACGTTTAAACGTGTAGACATCCAGATAGCTGACAATAACCAGGAATAGGCAAAATGTCGAGCCTGCATGTGCCAGGTGAGAAAGTTTCAAGTGGAACAGGAGAAGTATAATCTGAAGGAATTGTAGGTAGGCCCGGTAAGCGCAGCGCCACCGGGCGTTTGTCTGCCCAACGCAAAAAGGCCATCCTTGCGGATGGCCTTCTGCTTGTTTGATGCCTGGCAGTTCCCTACTCTCGCATGGGGAGACCCCACACTACCATCGGCGCTACGGCGTTTCACTTCTGAGTTCGGCAT